>ENA-UOJP01000006-UOJP01000006.1-human-gut-metagenome-genome-assembly--contig:-C102-NODE-6-length-542903-cov-64.418946_pt1 | contig 542903 bp, 436 predicted proteins | sample MGYA00242353_ERZ723900 | MGnify/ENA metagenome assembly ERZ723900 | reverse complement strand
AATTCAGTCGGAGAGTCCGAAGCAGGCAATCTGCTCGGAACAGGCAGATCGAGCAATTCAGTCGGGAAGTCCGAAGCAGGCAATCTGCTCGGAACAGGCAGATCGAGCAATTCAGTCGGAGAGTCCGAAGCAGGCAATCTGCTCGGAACAGGCAGATCGAGTAATTCAATCGGGAAGTCCGAAGCAGGCAATGTATGTGTGCAGTCAGTTTCTTCTCCCCTTGTTTCATCGCCTCTTCCTCTTATTTCTCTCTTTGTTCCCGCACACCATTCAATGACGCAACACTATTACCGCCGCCTGTCTCCCGAAGAATCCGCCATTTTTGGTTTCAACACTTATATATTGCCCAGAGAAAGAGAACAAAGAAAGGAGTTTCTGCAATGAAAGACACCATCATCATCCACTGTTCCGCCACCCGTGCGGGACAGAACATCACCGCTGCCGATATCGACTGCTGGCACCGTGCCCGTGGCTTCTGGTCCATCGGCTATCATTACGTCATCCGCCTCGACGGCACCATCGAACCGGGACGAGACGTCACCCTCGACGGGGCGCATTGTATGGGCTGGAACCAGCGTTCCATCGGCATCTGCTACGTCGGCGGACTGGACAAGGAAGGCCGCCCCACCGACACACGGACAGATGCACAACGCACTGCCCTCATCCGACTGGTGAAATCTCTGCAACTGGCCTTCCCCAACGTGAAACAGGTCATCGGACACCGGGACACAAGCCCCGACCTCAACGGAGACGGCATCATCTCACCCAATGAATACATGAAAGCCTGTCCCTGCTTCGATGTGAAAAAGGAGTTCTAGGGAGTAGTTGTACGCAATAGTAACTCTATTCTCCTCCTTCGGGAAGGAGGAGTACCCGTAGGGGGAGGTGGTAGGTGAATGCATAATCCTATCATTTACAAAGAAATAGGTATAAACATTATTTCTCCTACCACCTCGGTCTGCGACCACTCCTCCTTCCCGAAGGAGGAGAATAGAGATAGAATCGACTTTCTAGTCACCCCCAATTGAGATAGAATCGACTTTTTAGTTACCCTCAGTTGAGAGACAGAACTGACTATCAAGTAGCTTATCACCATACTGAAATGAGCTAAATTAAAATTACCGATTCGCCTTATTCATTATTTATCATTCAATATCACTCTAAATATTCAAAAAGATGGCCCGTATTTCCAAACCCGGATTAGATTATTTCCCGCTCGATGTCAACTTCTTCCAAGACAGGAAGGTACGCCGCATTTCCAACCGTCATCATGCAGCAGGAATTGCCGCACTCACTTCCCTGCTCTGCCTCATCTACAAAGAAAAGGGATTTTATGTCGCATGGAATCAAGATACCTTGTTCGACATTTCGCAGGAAGTATGTTGCGAGGAGGAGGAGATGCAGGCCATCATCGACGACTGCCTGTCCGTCGGACTATTCGACACCTATATATATAAGGAGTACGGGATTCTGACTTCGCAAGCCATCCAAGAGCAATACCACAAAATCATTACCGACAGCCGAAGGAAATACAAACTCCCGCTGGAACGGTTTTGGCTCATCAAGGAAGGAGAGGATGGAACGGAAAATAATTCCGCAGAAATAAGAAATAATATAAATTCAAAAGGTACAGAAGTGTATGAAGCGGAAAGCCATATAGTAGGCGCAGAAGTCAACGCAATAAAAACAAGAATCAATATCACAGCTACAGAAGTTACTAAAACAAAGACAGGAATCGGCACGACAGGCACAAATATCCATGCAGCAGGCACAGGAATCAATGCTACAAAAACAGTGACCGACGAAGCAGCTATGAAAATTAATGCTGCAAAAAAACGAGAAATTGCAGCAACAATCCCACAAACAAAACAGGAAACGGATACAGAAATCGAAAGTAAATCGGAAACAGATACTGAGATTAAAAGCAAACCGGAAAGAGAAAGAGAAAGAGACAAAGAAAGGGAAAGACAAAGCAAAACCGAAAATGAATGGGAGAAGGATAGAGAGCAGCTGCCCGTTCCGTCAAACGGCGTTTTTCAGGCTGCGCCTGTTGCTGTCAAAGGTTTGTCTTTAGAAATCTCGTCCGGAAAAAGAGGAGAGGAAAATAAGGAAGAAAGAAGAAATGAAGGAATAGATCAGAAGGGAGAAACTAGATATAACGGAATTCAGTACGAAAGAAACCAGCTAGAAGAAGCCAAGTACAACGGAACCCAATACGAAAGAAGTCAGCAGGAAGAAGCCAAGCACAACGGAACTCAATACGAAAGAAACCAGCAGGAAGAAGCCAAGCACAACGGAACCCAATACGAAAGAAACCAGCAGGAAGAAGCCAAGCACAACGGAACTCAATACGAAAGAAGTCAGCAGGAAGAAGCCCCGAACGAAAGCACTGCTTCCGGAGGATTCTCCGAATCCCTGCTACGCCTCAACATGGACGCCATCGGCATCCGGAACGAACCAACCGTGAAAGCCATCCTCGCCCTCGCCCGACGCAGAAAGCTGGGTGGTCCCTGCGGCACCTTATGGAAAGTCCTCAGCTCCGAATACCGCTCCACCCTGCTCAAAAAGAACGAGCCGGGCGACTACATCCTCTGGGCACTCAACCACTCGGCAGAATTTGAAGACACCTACAACGGCATCCTCAAAAAGCGAGTTAGGGGAAGATGAACATTTTTAAGAGGGAGATGAACATTTTTGAGCACCCACGTCATTTATTTCTCCCGCCAAACGCATCATAAAACAATAATTTATCCTATCTTTGTAGAATAAAGAAAAGCCTCTTCACTATACATGCGAAGAGAAACATCTCTTTACAACATAAAAGAGAAACAACCAAAACAATGAGCAAATTTATCAATCCGTTCACCGACTACGGATTCAAACTAATATTCGGCAGAGAAGTCTCCAAGAATTTACTAATCGAATTTCTGAACGACCTTCTCGAAGGTGAACGAGTGATAACCGACTTAACGTTTTTGAACAACGAACAGCTGCCGGACTACCCGGAAGGACGAGGCATCATCTACGATGTCTACTGCACCACGGACACGGGCGAAAAGATAATTGTCGAAATGCAAAACCGCATGCAGAGCAATTTTAAAGAACGCTCCATCTTCTATCTCTCCCGTGCCATCGTCAACCAGGGCCGGACGGGGCACGACTGGAAATTTGAAATAAAAGCTGTTTACGGAGTCTTTCTGATGAATTTCATCATGGACAAGAACATAAAACTCCGGACAGACGTTATTCTTGCAGACAAGGAGACAGGTGAACTCTTCTCGGAGAAGTTCCGGCAAATATTCATCGCCCTCCCCCTCTTCAAAAAAAGCGAAGAGGAATGTGAAACGAATTTTGAACGTTGGATTTATATATTAAATAATATGGAAACTTTAAAACGCCTGCCATTCAAGGCACGAAAAGCCGTCTTCGAAAAACTCGAAGAGATCGCTGATGTGGCTTCTATGTCTCCAAAGGAGAGAGAGCTATACGACAATAGCGTCAAAGTGTACCGGGATTATTTGGTGACAATGGATGCAGCGGAAAAGGAAGGAATAAAGAAAGGGATGGAAGAAGGGCTGAAAGAAGGAATGAAAGAAGGGCTAAAGAAAGGACTTGAAGAAGGACTTGAGGAAGGCCTGAAGAAAGGCCTGAAGAAAGGTCGCGAAGAAGCCTTGAACATCTTTCAGACAGCCATCGACATGAAAAAGCAAGGAATTGACAATCAACTCATTGCCGAAAAGACAGGTCTGCCCCTATCGCTCATAGAAAGCCTCAAATAAAGGTAGAACCTAAGCATCCGCCCCCTGAAAACAAGCCAAGTACCTGCCCGAAAAAGATGACTGAGATCGAAAAAGAAAGGGAAAAGGTTGCGATTATAGTAAGTGAGCCGGGAAGCCAAGTTGCGGAAAGAAGCACTTATATTCTGATTTACAATAAGATAGAATAAAAAAGGAGGAAAAAGAGAGGCTTTAAAATATCAATAAGTTTTAGAAGAACTTGGTACATTCGTGATTGTAAACTTACCATCAATATCCGTGATAGTACCAAGAGTAGTGCCATTCACTAATACCGAAGCACCTACAACAGGCAGGCCATCTTCCTCGGCGGTTACCACACCGGTAACTCGGGACGTCTGCGCTGTCACCAGACCTATACCCAAAAAAAGGAAGGTCATAAAGAACATCAATTTTCTTTTCATAAATTCACTCTTAAATTTAACCTATAAATAGACTTCTAGTCTCTAACAGGGTGCAAAGATAACACTATTTATATCAAAATTAAAAAAGTGTTACGTTTTTAACTATAAAGTATCATATTGAAAGAATTTAATCAGTATATTGATGAAATGAAAAGATTTGAGCACGATTTTAATAATATTCAAATTACATTACACGACATAAAGATAGTGTTAAAATCGTTATTTTCATAAAATAACATCAGCGAATCATTCAAAATGCTATCTTTTTATCATTTTATGCCTTAAATAGCCCCAAAAACACTTAACGCTTCCCGAAAGGACAACTCCCCACCGTACCAAGTTCTTCTAAAACTTTGCGCGTTTCCTATGTAGGAATGGTTCCGCAGACAGTAACGATCAAACAGGGCGTTATCAACGTAGTATTAAAAAGTGACGCCAAAGCCCTGGACGAAGTCGTAGTAACGGCCATGGGTATCTCCCGCGAAAAGAAAGCGCTGGGCTACGCCGTTCAGGACGTGAAGTCCGAACAACTGACCCAAGCTTCCAACTCCAGCCTGGCAGGAGCGTTGCAAGGAAAAGTTTCCGGTCTGGATATCAAACCTTCGAGCGGTATGCCCGGAGCATCTTCACAGATCACGATCCGTGGCGCACGTTCTTTCTCCGGAGATAACACGCCGCTTTACGTAATCGACGGGATGGCAGTGACCAGTACTCCTGACGTAGATACGGACATACAGAACAACGGTAGTGTTAGCGGTGTGGACTTTGCCAACCGCGCGGTAGATATCGACCCGAACGACATTGAAAGTATCAACATTCTGAAAGGACAGGCGGCTTCGGCACTTTACGGAATCCGCGCATCCAATGGTGTGATCATCATCACCACCAAAAGCGGTAAGGGACTGGAAAAAGGCAAACCCCAAGTCAGTTTCTCATCCAATGTCAGTTTTGACGTAGTCGGTCGCCTGCCCGAATTCCAAAAGACGTATGCACAGGGGTCCGGCGGAAGATACAGCCCAACTTCAGGATTATCCTGGGGACCTAAGATTTCTGAACTGTCCAACGATCCCAATTATGGCGGCAACACCGACAACGAATTTACTCAAAAGTATGGCATGCAATCCGGCAAATATTACGTGCCGCAGCGTGCTTCAGCAGGTCTTGACCCTTGGGCTACTCCACAGGCTTACGACAATACAAAAGAATTCTTCGAAACAGGTATCACTTGGAGCAACTCGCTGAACGTGGCACAAACGCTGGAAAAAAGTTCATACTCCGTTTCTCTTGGAAATACGCACCAAGACGGTATTATCCCCAAAACTGGCATGGACAGATACAACGTGAAAGTAAGCGCCGAAACGAAACTGACGAATAACTTCACAACTGGTTTTGCAGGAAACTACATCACGACTTCGATTGACAAGGCGGTAACGTCCGGAAACGGACTGCTGAGAACTGTTTACGCTTCGCCCGCAAGCTACGATCTGGCAGGTATCCCCAGCCATGTAGACGGCGACATTTATAAGCAAAACTCTTTCCGTGGAAATTTTGACAATGCCTATTGGGCTATTGACAACAACAAATACACAGAAGACACCAACCGTTTCTTCGGAAATGTATATGCCACTTATCAAACAGATTTCGGAACGGCCAACCATAAACTGAACGCGAAATATATGTTAGGTGTAGACGCTTATACCACTCACTACTCTGACAGCTACGGATACGGAAGTAACACCGGCGGCGGTCGCGGCCAGATAGAAAACTACGGTTGGACAAACGCTACCTACAACTCATTGCTGACCATCAACTACGACTGGCGCATCAATGACGACTGGGGATTGAACGCTGTAGCAGGTAACGAATTTATCCAGAGCAACAGAAAGAAATACTACGAATACGGAACAAACTATAACTTCGCAGGGTGGAATCATATCAACAATGCAACCACTCAGCTTACAGAAGAAGAAAGATGGAAAAACCGTACTGTCGGTTTCTTCGGCAACGTATCGGCTTCGTACAGAAACATGCTTTATCTGACTGTGACCGGACGTCAGGACTATGTGTCCAACATGCCGCGCAACAACCGTTCGTTCTTCTATCCCTCTGTGTCAGCAGGTTTCATCCTGACAGAACTTGATGAACTGAAAAATGATGTAGTCAACTACGCCAAACTGAGAGTTTCTTATGCGGAAGTAGGACAGGCTGGTGATTTCCTTGAGAATTATTACTCGACTCCCACGTACGGAGGAGGATTCTATTCGCTGACTCCCATCATGTACCCCATCAAAGGTACTACTGCCTATACCCCGTACTACACAATATTCGACCCGAATCTGAAACCGCAGAATACACGTTCGTACGAAATCGGTGCCGACGTGAACTTCTTCGACAACCTGATTACGTTGAATTATACTTATTCGCGTCAGAACGTCAAAGACCAGATATTTTCAGTGCCTTTGGCGTCTTCTACCGGTGCCAGCAAACTGTTGACAAACGGTGGTAAGATTCATACCGACACGCACGAAATCACATTGGGATTCAACCCGATCCGCACGAAGAATATCAACTGGGACTTCGGTTTCAACTGGACCAAAATCGACAACTATGTAGACGAACTGGCTCCGGGTGTGGAAAACATTTCACTGGGTGGTTACGTCACTCCACAGGTTCGTGCATCAGCAGGCGAAAAATTCCCTGTAATCTATGGCGTAGGATACAAGAGAGACGCTAACGGCAATCGTCTGGTAGACGAAAACGGTTTGCCTGTCGCCGGTGAGGCACAGGTGATCGGAAAAGTTTCTCCGGATTTCGTAATGGGTTTCAATACGTCATTGCGTCTGTGGAAATGTACCATCAGTGCTGTACTTGACTGGAAACAAGGTGGTCAGATGTACAGCAGAACTACCGGTTTGTCCGACTACTACGGCGTCAGCAAAAGAACAGAAAATCGGGAAGGCACGATCATCTTTGACGGTTACAAACAGGACGGAACCAAAAACGATATCGCCATCACCGGAGCCAATGCGCAACAAGTGTACTACAGCCGCCTGAACGATATTGACGAATCTTCTGTATACGACAACTCGTTCATCAAACTCCGCGAAGTGGCAGTAAGCTACAAAGTACTCCAGAAAAAGTGGATGGAACTTTCGGTGAATGCTTTCGCAAGAAATATCCTCGTCTGGGCACAGATGCCTGACCTTGATCCGGAAGCCAGCCAAGGAAACAACAATATGTCCGGAGCTTTCGAAGACTATTCAATGCCGCAAACAGCTAGCTTTGGTTTCGGCTTTAATATTAAATTTTAATCTGCAAGACAATGAAAAAATATAAATCAATAGGAAAATTGCTGGCAGTTTCTTTCTTTACTGCTGTCATTGCTTCTGCTTGTACGGAAGATGCAATGGACAAAGTCAACAAGAATCCCAATAACCCGCAGGATGCTCCGGCGAAGTTTTTGATAACAGACTTGGGAGTCAGCACTGCATTCAGCACAGTAGGAGGAGATTTTTCACTCTATTCGTCCGTTTACATGGAGCACGAAACAGGTATCGGCAACCAACTCTACCGGGCAGAAGTCCGCAGCGGAGAACCGACCACTGCCACGACCTACAACAATGCGTGGATCAGCGTTTACGCCAATATAAAGAATGCAAAGATTGTAATCAACAAGTGTCAGGAAGACCCATCGGAAAAAGGCAATGTAGTAACTGAAGCAATAGCCAGAATCCTTCTTGCCTACAATGGTGCGGTAGTAGCCGATGTGTTCGGAGACACACCGTTCAGCGAAACCGGAGTTTTAAATCCGGACGGCACACCGAAGTATATGCAACCTAAAATTGATTCACAAGAGTCTATCTACAAAGAAGTAATGCAGAACCTGGATGCTGCTATCACACTTTTGAAGGATGGAACAGCCGAAGACGAAGGATTATCAGGTGCAGTGGGATCAAAAGACCTCATCTACGGATCAGACCAAGATGCACAAGCCGGTCTGTGGCTTAAAACAGCTTATGCACTGAAAGCACGCTATACAATGCGTCTTCTTAACAAAAGCGCCAATCAGACTACCGATCTCCAAAACATTCTGACCTATGTAAGTAAATCATTTACCAATGCAAATGAAGAATGTAAACTGGACATTTATGACGGTGATTCTCAACTAAATCCCCTTTGGGCTTTCAGCTATAGCCGCAACAGCCTTGCAGCCAGCGAAAGTCTCATCGAGAAATTTGCAACAAGAAATGACCCGCGAGCTCCACGCTCATTTATCCAACCTGATCCTAGCGGAAATGTTGTATATGGAGGCGGTGCAAATCAAGCCACAACAATCGATGCCATCAACGTAGCTCCTAACGGCACCCCTCAGGAATTACAGAATAATTATGGCATGTCTATGGCCTCATGGGCTATGACCGCTCCCACACAACTGATCAGTTACCATGAAGTAAAATTCCTCGAAGCAGAAGCCCTGTGTCGTCTGGGTGGCAGAGTAGATGAAGCAAAAGCCGCTTTGAAAGATGCCGTTATCGCTGCATTTGCCAATTTGGAGAATACAGTTGCCGATGCCGCCAGAAACTGGCTGGGCGGGAAAGCCGATTTCTTGGGTGACGCCGTTGCCGAAGCCTATTTTGATAATGAAGTAGCTCCTCTTTTTGCCGCTAACCCATTAAAAGAAACAATGGTACAGAAATATCTCGCATTCTTTGGTGCATCCGGCGAATCTTTAGAAGCTTACAACGACTACCGCCGTATGAAAGGTGCGAACGAAAACTTAGTGGAACTGAAAAACCCGCTGAACTCTAACAAATTCCCGCTGCGTTTCGGTTACGGAGCAGACGATGTATTGGCAAATGTAGCCATCAAAGAAGCCTTTGGTGACGGACAATACGTATACTCCGAACCCGTTTGGTGGGCAGGTGGAAGCCGATAAAAATCGCTCTTAAAATCTCTCAAAGGAGAGACTTTACATAGAGTCGTTTCTGAACTCTAACAAATTAACGGAAACGAACAGAAATAGGCCGACCGTGAGGTCCGCCTATTTTACTTTTACAGCCGTCAGCTATTTGTTAATATCACAAATACAAAACAGGAAAAACACCCGAATTGTTATACCGTTTTTCTACTCAGCGATACCGTTTTACCGGATAAAGATCATGCTTGCCGGAGCAAAGACCGGTTTAACAAACAAAAAAGATCAGTCTACCGGACAAAAAAGAATCGGTCTACCAGACCAGCTCGGGGAAATACTTCGTCAGCGTATTGCGCAGAATCGACAGTGTGATCGGTTTCACCAGCACTTCGCTCGCTCCCGCGTTCATCGCATTCTCCTTGTCAGAGCTGAAAGCGTAGGCGGTCTGCATGATAATAGGGATTTCCTTGTTTTCTCCGCGGATGATTTTCGTAGCATCCAGTCCGTTCATCACAGGCATTTTGATGTCCATCAGGATCGCTTTAGCCTCGTTGCCGTATTCCTTGAACAGTGCCACGATTTCTTCGCCATTCTTGGCCCACTGTATATCACATTTCTTTCCGATGATTGCTTTGATCAATTTGAAGTTGCTGTCGTCGTCCTCAGCCACTAAGATAAGAGGTCTGAATTCATTTGTTTGTCCGCCTTCCATATCGTTTCTATATTATTTTTAAAATTATTCTTTTAAATTACTTTTTAGTCAACATATTTCAGTTAATAATGCTTTTCAGCCCGCAAGTTATAAAAAAGATTGATATATTTCGCTATCTTTGCGCCTCAAATTATAAAGAATTGTATGATTTCGATAGACGGACTAGCCGTAGAGTTTAGCGGCACTACCCTATTTAGTGATATTTCTTTCGTTATTAATGAAAAAGACCGCATCGCCCTGATGGGGAAAAACGGAGCGGGAAAAAGTACCTTACTCAAGATTCTGGCAGGAGTCAGACAGCCTACCCGTGGCAAGGTTTCGGCCCCCAAGGATTGCGTAGTAGCCTATCTCCCACAGCATTTGATGACGGAAGACGGCAGAACCGTGTTTGCCGAAACGGCACAGGCGTTCGCGCATCTGCACGAGATGGAAGCACGGATCGACGCACTGAACAAGGAGCTGGAAACACGGACGGATTACGAAAGTGACAGCTACATGGCACTGATCGAGGAAGTGTCCGCCCTCAGCGAAAAATTTTACTCCATCGACGCAACCAATTACGAAGAGGATGTAGAGAAATCATTACTCGGACTCGGATTCACACGCGAAGATTTTCAACGTCAGACGAGTGACTTCAGCGGAGGCTGGCGTATGCGCATCGAGCTCGCCAAACTGCTGCTGCAAAAACCGGACGTACTCCTGCTTGACGAGCCGACCAACCACCTCGACATCGAATCGATCCAATGGCTGGAAGATTTTCTGATCAATAACGGCAAAGCAGTCATCGTGATCAGCCACGACCGCAAATTCGTGGACAACATCACCACCCGCACCATTGAAGTAACGATGGGCCGCATCTACGACTATAAAGTAAACTACTCCCAATACCTGCAACTGCGCAAGGAACGCCGCGAACAGCAACAGAAGGCTTATGACGAGCAACAGAAGTTCATCGCCGAGACGGAAGCCTTCATCGAACGTTTCAAGGGGACGTATTCGAAGACTTTGCAAGTGCAGAGCCGTGTCAAGATGCTGGAAAAGCTGGAATTGCTGGAAGTAGACGAGGAAGACACTTCGGCACTGCGGCTGAAATTCCCGCCTTCGCCCCGTTCGGGCAGTTATCCCGTCACGATGGAAGGCGTCGGGAAGACGTACGGCGACCATGTCGTATTCCGCAACGCCAACCTGACGATTGAACGTGGCGACAAGGTGGCTTTCGTAGGCAAGAACGGTGAAGGTAAATCGACACTGGTGAAATGTATCATGAACGAAATCGACCACGACGGCACGCTGACGCTGGGACATAACGTACAAATCGGATATTTCGCGCAGAATCAAGCCTCGCTGATGGACGAAAACCTCACGGTTTTCCAGACGATTGACGACGTGGCAAAAGGAGAAATCCGCAACAAGATACGTGACTTGCTGGGCGCCTTCATGTTCGGCGGGCCGGAAGAATCTATGAAGAAAGTGAAAGTGCTTTCGGGTGGCGAACGTACCCGCCTGGCAATGATCAAGCTCCTGCTGGAACCGGTCAACCTCCTGATTCTGGACGAGCCGACCAACCACCTCGACATGAAAACCAAAGATATCCTCAAGCAAGCGCTGATGGATTTCGACGGCACCCTGATCGTCGTTTCGCACGACCGTGACTTCCTTGACGGACTGGTGACAAAGGTCTACGAATTCGGCAATAAGAAGGTGACGGAGCATCTTTGCGGCATCTACGAATTCCTCGAAAAGAAGAAGATGGATTCGTTGCAGGAACTGGAAAAGAAATAATAAACAATAAAAAGACATTATCTGCTTTAGGTGAAAGAAAAAGTATTTGTATATTTGTGCAAATTTAATAATAGACTTAGGTTCTGCAATAAAGGATGAAAGGGAAGAAACGATTCATAGTAACGATGCTATTCTTTATCAACATCATTATGTTGGTAGCCGCCGTTATTCCCCATCACCACCACCCCAACGGGATGATCTGCATGAAGCAGGACCAACCGGTAGAGCAGCAATGCCCCAACCACCATCATCACCCCGCAAGCGATTCATGTTGCAGCAGCGAATGCATGACCCGCTTCCACTCCCCCATCCCCTCCGTGCACACGGACAGCGGACCGAATTACGTATTCGTCGCCACCCTGTTTACGGATACGATCATCGAACATTTATTACGACCGCAGGAAAGACGAGTCAAAAATTACTACATCTATCGTGAATCCCTGCACGGTACGAAAATACCTCGTACCTCCTCACTTCGGGCCCCTCCCTACTCTGTTTTTGCGTAATAACGTAAATGCAAGCAAGTTGCATCTGCGTTACTCTATCTTTGTAGCGTACAAAAACAGTAAAACTTAGTAGGAAAACAACATTTATGAAGAAACTTATCTTTATAGGAGTCATAGGATTATTCGTCCTGGGCTCTTGCAATAGTAAAAATACTGGTCATGAAGGGCATGACCACGAGACCGTCACACACAATCATGATGAACACGAAGGACATGACCACGAAGCGGAAGGTCATGACCACGAAGCCGAAGGAGCCGACCATTCACACGAAGGTGAATGCAGCGGAGGACACGATCACGGCAAAGCTGCCACCAGCGAACCCGCCGGCGAGCACAGCGATGAAATCATCCTCCCGAAAGCGAAAGCTAACGCTGCCGGTGTAAAGGTAAATGCTATCACACCGGCCCCCTTCCAGCAAGTCATCAAGACAAGCGGACAGGTACTCGCTGCCCAAGGCGACGAATCGGTGGCTGTAGCCACGGTGGCCGGAGTCGTTTCTTTCCGCGGCAAGGTGACGGAAGGAATGAGCGTCGGTCGCGGCACTCCGCTGGTGACTATTTCTTCGCACAACATCGCCGACGGTGACCCCGTACAACGTGCCCGAATCGCTTACGAAGTATCCAAAAAGGAATACGAACGAATGAAGTCGCTCGTCAAAAACAAGATTGTGTCCGACAAGGATTTCGCACAGGCGGAGCAGAACTACGAAAACGCCCGTATCAGCTACGAAGCGCTCGCCAAAAACCACTCGGCCATCGGTCAGAATATCACCGCGCCCATTGCCGGATACGTGAAAAGTATTCTGGTCAATGAGGGAGACTACGTAACCATCGGTCAGCCACTGGTCAGCGTGACACAGAACCGCCGGCTTTTCCTCCGTGCCGAAGTATCGGAAAAATACTACCCGTATCTCCGCACAATCAGTTCCGCCAATTTCCGGACACCTTATAATAATGAGGTCTACGAACTGAATGAACTGAGCGGCAGACTGCTTTCCTTCGGGAAAACTTCCGGAGACAACTCTTTCTACGTGCCCGTCACCTTCGAATTTGACAATAAAGGAGAAGTGATTCCGGGATCATTCGTCGAAGTTTATCTGCTTTCCTCCCAACTGGAAAACGTGATATCCGTGCCCCGCACCGCCCTGACGGAAGAGCAAGGCATCTTCTTCGTCTACCTGCAACTCGATGAAGAAGGCTACAAGAAACAGGAAGTGACCCTCGGCGCCGACAATGGCAAAAGTGTACAAATCCTGACCGGAATCAAACCCGGAGACCGTGTAGTGACCGAAGGCGCATACCAAGTTCGCCTGGCAAGCGCAAGCAACGCCATCCCTGCCCACAGTCATGAGCACTAGCGGCAAGGTGCCGCATCCAAGTTCTCTTGCGGCACACACAGAACTCATTTATAGTCACGCAAGTTTATCCCCTGCCCGGCACTGCTCAAAAGTAAACCGGGAGGAACCAAACTTAATCAATGAAATATCATGCTAAATAAAATCATACATTACTCCCTGCACAACCGACTGGTTGTGCTCTGCGCGGCCATCCTCCTGCTTATTGCGGGGACTTACACCGCCATGCACACGGAAGTAGACGTGTTTCCCGACCTGAACGCCCCGACAGTGGTCATCATGACCGAAGCCAACGGTATGGCAGCCGAGGAAGTGGAACAGCTCGTCACCTTCCCCGTCGAAACAGCTGTAAACGGGGCTACCGGCGTGCGCCGTGTCCGTTCTTCTTCGACCAACGGTTTCTCCGTTGTCTGGGTAGAATTCGACTGGGGCACAGATATATACCTCGCCCGTCAGATCGTCAGCGAAAAGCTCGCCGTAGTCAGCGAGTCACTTCCCGTCAACGTGGGCAAGCCGACTCTCGGCCCCCAATCGTCCATCTTGGGCGAAATGCTCATCGTCGGTCTGACCGCCGACTCCACCTCCATGCTCGATCTGCGGACGATTGCCGACTGGACGATCCGCCCGCGCCTGCTCTCCACCGGAGGCGTGGCACAGGTGGCAGTGCTCGGAGGAGACATCAAGGAATATCAGATTCAGTTGGACCCCGAACGGATGCGCCACTACGGCGTATCGATGGGAGAAGTGATGGCCGTCACCCAAGACATGAACCTGAACGCCAACGGCGGCGTACTTTACGAATTTGGCAATGAATATATCGTGCGCGGAGTACTCTCTACCCCCAAAGTGGAAGAACTCGGCAAAGCGGTAGTGAAAACGGTGAACAACTTTCCGGTGACGCTGGAAGACATCGCCGACGTGAAAATAGGTCCCAAAGCCCCGAAACTGGGCACAGCCTCGGAGCGTGGCAAACCGGCCGTACTCATGACCGTCACCAAACAGCCCGCCACCAGCACGCTGGAACTGACGGACAAATTGGAGGCCTCTCTGCAAGACTTACAGAAGAATTTGCCTGCGGACGTCAAAGTCTCCACGGATATTTTCCGCCAGAGCCGCTTTATCGAAAGCTCTATCGGCAACGTGAAAAAGTCTCTTTTTGAAGGAGGAATCTTTGTCGTCATCGTACTTTTCCTGTTTTTGGCCAATGTACGCACTACGCTGATTTCCCTTGTCACGCTGCCGCTTTCACTACTCGTCTCCATCCTCACGCTTCACTACATGGGGCTGACTATCAACACGATGAGTCTGGGAGGTATGGCGATTGCCATCGGTTCGCTGGTCGACGATGCCATCGTCGACGTGGAAAATGTATACAAGCGACTGCGGGAGAACCGTCTGAAAGCGGAAGCCGAACGCCTCAGCACGCTCGAAGTGGTATTCAACGCTTCGAAGGAAGTGCGAATGCCGATTCTTAATTCAACGCTGATCATTGTCGTCAGCTTTGTGCCGCTGTTCTTCCTGAGTGGAATGGAAGGACGTATGCTGGTACCGCTGGGTATCGCTTTCATCGTGGCGCTGTTCGCTTCCACGGTCGTTGCCCTCACGCTGACTCCGGTGCTCTGCTCTTACCTGCTGGGCAGCAACAAGACGAACAAGGAACTGAAAGAATCTTTCGTAGCCCGCTGGATGAAAGGCATTTACGAAAAGGCGCTGACATGGGTGCTGGCTCACAAACGGGTGACACTCGGCAGCACCATCGTCCTTTTCCTGATCGCCCTAGGGGTATTCTTTACGCTCGGGCGCAGCTTCCTTCCTTCGTTCAATGAAGGCTCGTTCACCATCAATATCAGTTCGCTGCCGGGCATATCTCTGGAAGAAAGCAACAAGATGGGACACCGTGCCGAAGAATTGCTGCTGACAATCCCCGAAATACAAACCGTAGCCCGCAAAACGGGACGTGCCGAACTGGATGAACACGCGCTCGGCGTAAACGTTTCGGAAATCGAGGCACCGTTTGAACTGAAAGACCGCCCGCGCAGCGAACTCGTCGCCGAAGTGCGCGAGAAACTCGGAACGATCACCGGAGCAAACATCGAAATCGGTCAGCCCATCAGCCACCGTATCGACGCGATGTTGTCCGGTACGAAGGCAAATATCGCCATCAAACTCTTCGGAGACGACCTAAACAAGATGTTCTCGCTGGGCAACCAGATCAAGGGAGCTATCAGCGACATTCCGGGAATTGCCGACCTCAACGTGGAACAACAAATCGAACGCCCGCAGCTGAAGATACAGCCCAAACGGGAAATGCTGGCGAAATTCGGCATCACCCTGCCGGAGTTTTCTGAATACGTGAATGTGGCGCTGGCAGGAAAAGTGATTTCGCAAGTGTACGAGCAGGGCAAGAGTTTCGACCTCATCGTCAAAGTGAAGGACGACGCACGCGACGAAATGGAGAAAATCCGCAACCTCATGGTCGACACCAACGATGGACGCAAAGTTCCTCTGAACTACGTGGCGGAAGTGGTTTCCTCCATGGGACCGAACACGATCAACCGCGAAAATGTAAAACGGAAAATCGTTATCTCCGCCAACGTTGCCGACCGTGACCTGCGCAGTGTTGTAAATGATATTCAGAAGCAGGTAGACGCCACTATCCAGTTGCCCGAAGGCTACCACATCGAGTATGGCGGACAGTTCGAAAGCGAACAGGCTGCCAGCCGTGTATTGGCGCTGACATCTTTCATGAGTATCGTCATTATTTTCCTGTTGCTTTACCACGAGTTCCGCAGCGTCAAGGAGTCCGGCGTGATCTTGCTGAACCTGCCTCTGGCATTGATCGGCGGCGTTTTTGCCCTTGTCATCACGACCGGCGAAGTAAGCATTCCGGCAATTATCGGTTTCATCTCGCTGTTCGGTATCGCGACCCGTAACGGTATGTTGCTCATCAGCCACTACAACCACTTGCAGCAAGTGGAGGGGCTGAACGTGTACGACAGCGTGATACAAGGTTCTCTCGACCGTCTGAATCCGATTCTGATGACGGCTCTCTCCTCTGCGCTGGCACTGATACCGCTGGCTCTGGGCGGTGATCTGCCGGGCAACGAGATTCAAAGCCCGATGGCCAAAGTGATTTTGGGCGGACTTTTAACATCTACTTTCCTGAACGGTTTCATCGTTCCGATTGTTTATCTGATGATGCATCGCCAGCGTAGCGCCGGAGCAAATTCTCCATGCGACGTACCGGTGGAACAGGCATAATTATCAGTTAAATGTAGCTACTATGTATATAGAAACAAATAAAAAAAGTATGAAACAAATCATCATCATAGGCTCTTTGGTAAGCTGCGCACTTCTCACCCTCACGGGCGAAGTGCAGGCCCAAAGCGGCATCGAACAGGTTTTGAAGAATATCGAAGCCAACAATAAGGAGTTGCAGGCGAACGCCCAGCTCATCACCTCGCAAAAGCTGGAAGCCAAAACGGACAATAACCTGCCGGACCCGACTTTATCATACGCCCACCTCTGGGGAGCGAAAGATAAAAACGAAACGATCGGCGAACTTGTGGTGTCACAAAGTTTCGACTTTCCGAGCCTGTATGCCACCCGCAACAAGCTGAATCGTCTGAAAGCAGGTGCTTTTGACAGTCAGGCGGATGTCTTCCGCCAAGAGAAATTGTTGCTCGCCAAAGAAGTGTGTCTGGACATTATCATGCTGCGCCAGCAAAAACACATCTTGGAGGAACGGCTGCGCAACGCGGAAGAACTTGCCAAAATGTACGCCAAGCGCCTCCAAACCGGAGACGCGAACGCCCTCGAAACGAATAAAATCAATCTGGAACTGCTGAATGTCAAGACGGAAACTTCGCTGAACGAGACGGCACTACGTAATAAGTTGCAGGAACTGAACACGTTAAACGGCAATATCCCCGTAGTATTCGAAGAAAGCACGTATCCCGCAACGCCTTTCCCTGCCGACTATCAGATACTGAAATCAGAAGTGCTCTCCACCGACCGCACATTAATGGCATTCAACAACGAAAGCCTCGTTGCCCGCAAGCAGATCACCGTCAACAAGTCGCAATGGCTGCCGAAACTGGAACTCGGCTACCGCCGGAACACCGAAACGGGAACGCCTTTCAACGGAGTAGTAGTGGGATTCTCCTTCCCGCTTTTCGAGAACCGCAACAAGGTGAAAATAGCCAAAGCGCAAGCGCTGAACATCGACTTGCAGAAAGACAACGCCACCCTGCAAGTGGAATCCGAACTGGCACAGCTCTATCGGGAGGCCAAAACGCTGCACACCTCTATGGAGGAATACAGGAAAACTTTTCAGGCGCAACAAGACCTCGCACTGCTGAAACAGGCTCTGACAGGCGGACAGATCAGCATGATCGAGTATTTTGTCGAGGTATCCGTCATTTATCAAAGTCATCAGAATTACCTCCAACTGGAGAATCAATATCAGAAGGCAATGGCACGAATTTATAAGAGCAAGCTATAAATTCCCGCTTTATTTCGCCCGATTATTGAATAAATAAAAAGAATGCATTACATTTGGGGACTGTAAAAAAACACTAAACTATTATGAAAACTAAAACCCTCTCTTACACCCCCATCTTGTTTTGCATTCTTATTTTATGGAGTGCCTGTAAAGACGATGCCGATGCCCCCCTGCGGTTTTACGACAGCAAATACGAAGTGCCCATGGGAGGAAGACGCTACCTCGGAATCGAAAGCGGAAACGGAGACTACTCTTTGGAAATCGGAAATCCCCGCATCGCAAGTGCCGGAATCGAAAGCGGCTGGAGCGGAGTTCCCGCCGGACGAATGATTTACATATCCGGCATTCTCACCGGAAGCACGTATCTGAAAGTGACAGACAACGCCACACAGGAAACGCTCACTCTGCCCATCAAAGTGGTGGACTACTACGAAGATCTCAATCTGATACACGGCTCGTCCTCCCTGCGTCCCAATGGGGACGAGAACCTACTGCCGGGTGTTGACGACATTTTCCTTGTCAGCAACGCTGCCCGTGACGCTTATTTCTTCAAACAAGGACAGCAAACCGCTTTTTCATCGGGACTCGAACTGATCACCAAAGGAACTTATGCACTGAAGCAAGGAGAAGACAACAAAGCCACGCTGACCCTTACCTTTTCATTGGATGCCGCACCGGCTACGGAACACCATTTCACCGTATGGGGGAACGCGTACCTGCTTCATCGACTGGACAAGAATTTACATCTGAACTGGGGCACGCCGCCCATTGGAGAAACACGGACATCACCTGCCCCGCCTCCGGCCTACACACTGGAAGAAATAACGGAAGGAGCAGAACCGGGAACAGGCAGACAAGTCGGTTTCATTCTGAATTATAAGGAAATACCCACTGGGATACTTCCCTAAATTATGGATGATAAATTAGCCGCGCTATCAAGCTAAGCATTCTATCCGTTCTCCATTTCTTTCGGGAATGATCTTTACAGCGTACGTATCTCCTCCGGCAAATATCCGCTGCGGATACGCCACTCTTGCGGATAAAGATTATTGGCACGATTTCCGATATTCTTCACAAATCCGAGAGGAATATTCCGGTAAGTAAGCAAGATATAACCACGAGGGGCTGTTTCCGACAAGGTAATAGCCTCTTTTCGTAAATAAGCGATAGCCTGTTCATAGCTCACCTCTTCCGTATCAAAAGCATCCTGCCGCAAGAGCGTAGCGCTCATCGCCAGCGCATGAGCGGGAATCAAATCTTTCCCTTTCACTTCACCAGTCAGAACGCCTGCCTGTATCACTTTCAGATACTGTTTCATGGCAGCCAGTTCATCGGTATATCGTTGCGGAAATGCGACGATGCCCGCGCCTTCCGCAGACAGGGTGTATTTTTCGACATTTTCCTGCTTCAGCCAGTTCAGTGCCATCCTCATGTGTTCTTTGGAAACGGGAGAAGCAGCCGCTCCGCCTTTCTTATCTTTTTTCTTGGACGACTTTGCTTTTGAGAATGAATAGGTTGCCGGTTCATCTTCCGAATCCGGTTTGCGAAGTGCCGCCAAAAAGAATCCTTCGCCTTTTGTCTTATGAGGAAGGAAATGGCAGACAGACAAACTTCCCTGAGATTCATCCTCTCCATCGAGTAAATTCCCCGTTATATTCCACTCGTCCTGCACCTCCAGAGGCAAGAGTTCCGCACCGAATTCCTGCTGAATCCAGCAGACGTTCTCTTCATCTTCTTTGCTATTATAGGTACACGTACTATATATTAATATGCCGCCCGGTTTCAGACAGGGCCAAATATCCGCAATAATCCGCCGCTGACGCTGCCAGCAGATCTCTACATTCTCCGGACTCCATTCCTCCACGGCTACGGGGTCTTTACGAAACATTCCCTCGCCCGAACAAGGCACATCGGTCAGAATGACATCGAAAAAAGACGGAAGTGCCGAGAAATCCGCCGGATCGTTGTTGGTAACCACCACATCCGGATGCCCCCACTTCGTCAGATTCTCCGCCAGCACCTGTGAACGGTTCCGGATTACTTCATTCGCCACCAGCAGACTCCCTTCCGGAAGCACGCTGCGCGCATGAGTAGATTTCCCTCCGGGCGCCGCACAAAGATCGAGCATCACCACCGGAGACTCGACATACTGCCGCAGCACCTGCTCCACAAACATGGACGAAGCCTCCTGAACATAGTAGCAACCGGCATGAAACAACGGGTCGAACGTAAAAGTCAGACGCTCGTCAAGATAGTAGCCATCGGATGCCCAAGGAACTTTGTTGAAGGAAAAACGGGCAGAACTGTCTGTCAGCGAGCTTAATCCTTCCTCCTTCATTCTCAATTTATTGATCCGAATGCTGACGGGAGGCTCCTGTTGCAAGGCGGCAGCCAGTTTTTCATATTCTTCATTGCCCAGTAAGGCACGGGTATAGTCGATAAAAGAAGCGGGTAAATTCATTTTTCATTTATTAATTCCTGCAAATATCAAAAATATTTCGTCTCTTTGCAACTTTCTGACATACGAACTACGTCTAACAGACAAAGAAACAAATAAAAGAATTAATATATGAAACGGATTTTAATTGCTTTACTGGTCATGATGACCATTTTCTCGCTGGCAAACGCCCAGAAACAAACGACTATTGTGAACGACTCTACCGGAAACGTAAAAGTGACCGTAACGAAAGGGAAAGGCAAGGATGCCAAGGTAAATGTCGGCAACACGGCCGTCACTGTGATCGGCATCGATGACGAAGACGCCGACACGACAAGTGTAGATACGGGCAAAGTGAGTAGCTCCTCGCGCGGCCCTCACGGAAAAGCGAGCTTCACCATCAGCTCTGACGACGATGACTTCCCGTTCAATAATTTCGGAGATGCAGTCGGAGGAGGTATTCTGGTAGCCATCATCAGCATCATTGCCATATTCGGAATGCCGGTATTCATCATATTTGTAGTCTTCTTCTTCCGCTACAAGAACCGGAAAGCACGCTATCGCCTTGCCGAACAGGCTCTCGCAGCCGGTCAGCCTCTTCCGGAAGAATTCATACGGGAGCACAAATCGACAGACCAACGTACACAAGGAATCAAAAACACCTTTACAGGCATCGGGCTCTTCATATTCCTCTGGGCCATCACCGGCGAATTCGGAATTGGCGCTATCGGACTGCTCGTCATGTTTATGGGACTGGGACAATGGCTGATCGGCTACAAGCAACATGCCAACGAGGAAATCAAGAACAGAGAAACCGCCATCAGAAGCAACGACATCATCATCTCGGAGAGGAACGACGAAGAGAAGAACGAAGAAAATAAATGAGCCAACTCAACGATATATCGCTAGTCGCACAGGTCGTGGTGTTCAAGAACACCAGGGCCTTCGACCAGTTGGTACAAAAATACCAGTCGCCTGTCAGACGCTTCTTCCTGCATCTGACTTGCGGTGACAGCGAATTGAGTGACGACTTGGCACAGGATACATTCATCAAGGCATATACCAATCTGGCCTCTTTCCGTAACTTGTCGAGTTTCTCCACATGGCTATACCGTATTGCTTATAATATTTTTTATGATTATATTCGCAGCCGGAAGGAGATGGCAGACCTGGATACCAGGGAAGTAGACGCCGTCAACTGCACCGAACAAGCGAACATAGGGCAGACAATGGATGTTTATCAGTCACTCAAATCGCTGAAGGAAGTGGAACGAACCTGCATCACGCTGTTTTACATGGAAGATGTAAGCATCGACAAGATTGCAGGAATAACGGGAATACCGGCAGGGACGGTGAAAAGCCACCTGTCGCGTGGAAAAGAAAAATTAGCAACGTATTTAAAAAGAAACGGTTATGACGGAAATAGATAATGATAAACTTCTGAAAGATTTCTTCGCAGAAAACAAGCGGGAAATAGCCGACAACGGATTCAGCCGCCGCGTCATGCACCACTTGCCCGACCGCAGTAACCGGTTGGCACGCCTCTGGACTGTATTCGTAATGGCAGTAGGAGCCACGCTCTTCGTCACCCTGGGCGGACTGGAAGCCGTATGGGAAACACTGAAAGATGTACTCATCGGCATGATCAACCACGGCGCAACCAGCCTCGATCCGAAATCAATCATCATTGCAACGGTCGTCCTACTGTTCATGGCCGGACGGAAAGTAGTATCAATGGCATAACAATGCTTGTCACACTCTGTGCCAAGGGCTTGGCACAGTTGTGACACCGCACTGGCACAGCAGTGACAAGCCGTTGGCACAAGTGTGACAACGGCAGGGAACACAGCAGATCAGATGTATCGAACGAATATAATTCCCCAGATCAAGAGATTCTTGTTCATTTCTTCTGTTAAAGTATAATAAATTAGCCCTCCTCTCCCGATAGCTCCAAACATAGATGTTGTATCTTTGTTACTTTGTAAACTAAAATAGCGAGAAGAGTTTTGAAACTACGTATATTTCTTTTATTTCTGTTTCTGTCTTTATTCCGTGCTCAGGCAGATGTCATCGACAGTTTGATGACGCATTCCAGAGACTCCATAGCTCTGACAAGTGACTCCCTTGTATTACGTTTCTTATCGGAGTCAGGGATTCCTATATCCGACAATAACAAGGTCAGGTTACTGAAAAGCGGACGAGAAAAATTCATTGATTTATTCAGCGCCATCCGCGACGCCAAACACCACATTCATCTGGAATACTTCAATTTCCGCAATGACTCTATAGCCAATGCGCTTTTCGATCTGCTGGCCGAAAAGGTGAAAGAAGGCGTGGAAGTACGGGCCATGTTTGATGCGTTCGGCAACTGGTCGAACAATAAACCGCTCAAGAAGAGACATCTCAAAAAAATACGGGAGCAGGGAATCGAGATTGTCAAGTTCGACCCGTTCACCTTTCCCTACATCAATCATGCGGCACACCGTGATCACCGCAAAATAGCCGTCATCGACGGCGAAGTCGCCTATACGGGAGGAATGAACATCGCCGACTACTACATCAACGGACTCCCCAAAATCGGCACATGGCGTGATATGCACATGAGAATAGAAGGCGATGCCGTCAATGACCTGCAAGAAATATTTCTTACCATATGGAACAAGGAGACTAAACAAAACATTGGCGGCGAAGCATACTTCCCCAAGCACAAGGAGCAGTCGGACAGCACCAATGTAGTCGTCGCCATCGTAGACCGCACACCGAAGAAAAACAGCCGTATGCTCAGCCATGCTTATGCCATGTCGATCTATTCGGCACAGAAAAACGTGCACATCGTCAACCCGTATTTTGTGCCCACATCCTCCATCAACAAGGCGCTTCAACGCACCATCGAACGAGGTGTGGATGTCACGATTATGGTTTCTTCCGCCTCCGATATTCCGTTTACTCCGGACGCCGCCCTCTACAAACTTCACAAACTGATGAAAAGGGGAGCCACCGTCTATATGTACAATGGCGGTTTCCATCATTCCAAAATCATGATGGTCGACGATATTTTCTGCACGGTAGGCACCGCAAACCTGAACAGCCGCAGCCTCCGGTACGACTACGAGACGAACGCTTTCATCTTCAACAAGGAAATTACAGGCGAACTGAACGACATGTTTCAGAACGATATAGAGCACTGTACGCAGCTGACACCGGAATTCTGGAAAAAGCGCTCACCGTGGAAGAAGTTCGTCGGATGGTTTGCCAATTTATTCACGCCATTTTTGTAATTTTGCATCGCACCAACTTATTGGAAAATTATTCGCTATGAAACAATATTTAGATTTACTCAATCGCGTATTAACTGAAGGAACTGAGAAAAGTGACCGTACAGGAACCGGAACGATCAGTGTGTTCGGGCATCAGATGCGTTTCAACCTCGACGAGGGTTTCCCGTGTCTGACCACCAAAAAACTGCATCTGAAATCAATCATCTACGAGTTACTCTGGTTTCTGCAAGGTGATACGAACGCGAAATATCTGCAAGAACACGGTGTACGCATCTGGAACGAATGGGCGGACGAAAACGGTGATTTAGGTCATATCTATGGCTATCAGTGGCGTTCGTGGCCCGACTACGACGGCGGATTCATCGACCAGATCAGCGAAGCGGTAGAGACGATCAAGCACAATCCCGACTCCCGACGTATCATTGTCAGCGCCTGGAATGTAGCCGATTTAAAGAATATGAATCTGCCTCCCTGCCATGCCTTCTTCCAGTTTTACGTGGCAGACGGCCGGCTGAGCCTGCAACTTTACCAGCGCAGCGCGGATATATTTCTCGGAGTCCCGTTCAATATCGCATCGTATGCACTGCTGCTACAAATGATGGCGCAGGTGACAGGACTGAAAGCGGGTGAATTTATCCATACACTTGGCGATGCCCATATCTATCTGAACCACTTGGATCAAGTCAAATTGCAGCTTAGCCGCGAACCACGCGCATTGCCTCAAATGAAAATTAATCCGGATGTGAAGAGTATCTATGACTTCCAGTTCGAAGACTTCGAACTGGTGAACTACGACCCGCATCCACATATTGCCGGAATAGTAGCGGTATAAAACCATGAGTAAAATATCAATTATTGCTGCCGTAGACCGCCGAATGGCGATCGGCTTTCAGAATAAACTGCTTTTCTGGTTGCCCAACGACTTGAAACGCTTCAAGGCATTGACTACCGGAAACACCATCATAATGGGAAGAAAAACCTTCGAATCGCTGCCGAAAGGTGCGCTGCCCAATCGCAGAAACGTTGTATTATCCACCCGTCCGGATACAGTATGCCCCGGTGCGGAAGTCTTCCCGTCGCTGGAAGTCGCCCTGCAAAGCTGCAAGGAAGATGAGCACGTCTATATAATAGGTGGCGCAAGCGTCTACCGACAGGCACTTACTCTTGCCGACGAACTTTGTCTGACGGAAATAAACGACGTTGCTCCTGAAGCCGACGCCTTCTTTCCGGAAGTATCTCCGGCTCAATGGCACGAAAAAAGCAGAGAAGCTCATCCTGTGGATGAGAAACATCTCTGCCCGTATGCTTTTGTAGATTACGTGAAACAGTAAGCTATTTTATTCTGTACGATTAATCTTCGTCTTCAATGTCGACCATAATCGGCATCTGCCGCTTTATGGCTTCATGGAAAGAGATCAATGTCTCCGTACGCGCCAACCCCAGAGGTTGCAATTTATCATGTATGATACTCAGCAAATGGTGATTGTTCTTAGCGTAAATCTTGATAAACATATCATATTTACCAGTAGTGAAATGACATTCTACTACTTCCGGAATAGCTTCCAAAGCTCTTGTTACCGAATCAAAGGATTCCGGATCTTTCAGATATATACCAATATAAGCACAAGTTTCATATCCTATCTTCTCAGGATCGATCACATATTCCGATCCTTTCAATATTCCCAGATTAGTCAACTTCTGAATGCGCTGGTGGATAGCCGCCCCGGAAACGTTACACGCTCTTGCTACTTCCAAAAAAGGAATACGCGCGTTCCCTGCTATTAATTTCAGAATTTGCTCATCTAAAGCATCTAATTGATGATGTCCCATTTTTGAATCAAATTGTTTTTATCAATGAATCTTTTATGCAAAGTTAGCGATTTTTCGACAACAAATACTATAATCTATTACTTTTATTTGCAGAAAGCGGATAAGTCAACAATAGTTCGTACCTTTGCGAAAAACATAAATATACCGTTTATATGAAACATATTTGCTGTATCATTCTGTGTTTCTGTACTTCTATAGGAAGTTATGCACAGAATTTTGCTGATTATTTTCAGAACAAAACATTGCGAGTGGATTATATCTTTACCGGGGATGCTACACAACAGGCTATTTATCTGGATGAGCTATCACAACTTCCTACTTGGGCAGGCCGTCAACATCATCTTTCGGAACTTCCTTTGGAAGGCAACGGACAAATTATAGTGAAAGACCTTGCCAGCAAACAGTGTATCTACCAAACGTCATTCTCTTCTTTGTTTCAAGAGTGGCTGTCTACAGACGAAGCCAAAGAAACAGCCAAAGGATTTGAGAATACTTTCCTTCTTCCTTATCCTAAACAGCCCGTGGAGGTAGAAGTCACTTTATATTCTCCGCGAAAAAAAAGATTGGCTACCTACAAACATATCATCCGTCCGGATGATATATTGATTCATAAACGGGGGGGATCACATGTCACTCCGCATCGGTATATGCTTCAAAGCGGTAATGAAAAAGACTGCATAGACGTTGCCATCCTTGCAGAAGGATACACAGAAAAAGAAATGGATATTTTCTATCAAGATGCACAACGCACCTGCGAAAGTTTGTTTTCGTATGAGCCGTTCCGCTCCATGAAGGGCAAATTTAATATTGTTGCCGTAGCCAGCCCTTCTATGGACAGCGGTGTCAGTGTTCCCCGCGAAAACCAATGGAAACAAACGGCAGTTCATTCTCATTTCGATACATTTTATTCGGACCGCTATCTGACTACCAGCCGGGTAAAATCTATCCACAATGCATTGGCAGGCATCCCCTACGAACATATCATTATCCTGGCTAACACAGATGTATATGGTGGAGGAGGAATATACAATTCGTATACGCTGACCACAGCCCATCACCCGATGTTCAAGCCGGTAGTAGTGCACGAATTCGGACACAGTTTCGGTGGACTGGCCGACGAATATTTCTATGATGATGATGTGATGACAGATACTTATCCGCTGGATGTCGAACCGTGGGAACAGAATATTTCAACACGGGTAAACTTCGCTTCCAAATGGAAAGATATGCTTCCGCCAGGTACTCCGATCCCTACCCCTGTTGCTGAAAAAAAGAAATATCCGGTAGGAGTATATGAAGGAGGAGGCTACTCTGCCAAAGGTATTTATCGTCCGGCTTACGACTGCCGCATGAAAACAAACGAATATCCGGAGTTTTGTCCGGTTTGTCAACGTGCCATCCGTCGAATGATTGAATTTTATGTTCCTTAATGGAATACAATTATATTATTGTCAAACTTAAAACCCAAACCTCATGATTAGACTTCAGCCAATTAGTACGTCGGATCTGCAACATTACAAATTCATGGAAGAGCTTCTAATTGACTCGTTTCCACCAGAAGAGTACCGTCAGTTGGAACAACTACGCGAGTACACTGATCGTACGGGCAACTTCTATAATAACATTATCTTTGATGATGACCTGCCAGTCGGCTTCATTACCTATTGGGATTTTGACAGTTTCTACTATGTAGAACACTTTGCAACCAATCCTGCCCTGCGAAATGGAGGCTATGGAAAACGCACGCTGGAATACTTGTGCAATTATTTGAAACACCCGATCGTATTGGAAGTAGAACGTCCGATAGAGGAAATGGCAAAACGACGCATCAGCTTTTATCAACGTCAAGGCTTTACGCTGTGGGAAAAAGACTATTGCCAACCTCCTTACAAACCCGGAGATGATTTTCTCCCCATGTATTTAATGGTACACGGAGAATTGGATTGTGAAAAGGACTTTGAAACAATCAAGAGTAAAATTCATACGGAAGTATACGGAGTAAAAAATACAATATGAAGAAAGGCTAATAAAAATTCAATCTGCAAAGTTACTTCTATTGATCTCAAGAATATATAAAAGTGAAGGGTGTCCAAACCGATTTGGACACCCTTCACTTTTATATATTAAATTAACTAATTACTTCTCACCTCGTTTAGTGGCTGAATAGTTAATCTTCAAAGCATAAGATTTTCTAAGAGCATTTTTTACGTCAGTAATAATACCCATCTTTGTCTTTTGATCTACTTTCAGAGACACAGTCATTTTAGCTGCATCACCTTCATTCATACTTGCACGTTCCTGGAAAATGAAGTCTTGTACCTCACCAACTTCAGCATAGCTGTCGTTCAGCTGAATACGACTTTCAGTACCCATTTTCGCGCGATATTCTTGTGTAGGTTCCCCTACATAAATGAATGTTACCAGCGATTTCTTCTCCAGTTTTTCGAGTTCAGTACCTTGCGGAAGTGTAAACTGCACCTTTAATGTTACCTCACGCATTGTTGTTACAATCATAAAGAAGAACAACAAAGTAAAGATAAGGTCAGGCAACGAAGAAGTATTCAATGCCGGCATTTCACGTTTACCAGTCTTATTAAATTTTCCCATTACTTACTTCTTTTTATCTCCGTACTTTTTAGGTTCTGCCTCAGAAATTCTCTGCGGATAAATTTCACGAATCGCCTTTTGTTGATCGTCATTCAATTCCGCATATGTCTTTTGCCATTTTTCCTGAGCCAACTCGTCTCTCAATTCATTATATGCAGCCACCAATTCGTTCTGCACACTGATATATGCCTGATAAGAAGATCCACGGTCATTCTGCAAAGAAATTACGTGCTTGTCATTAACCAGATATGTGCCGAAGAATTCTACATTCTTCTGTGTTTTTTCAGGCATGTGTTCTGCATTAGCAACATTAGCAATAAATTCTTTAGCTCTTTCTCTTAGCTCATCAACACTGATATAATCATTTCCGCACATCAAGGCATCATCCTTATTCAGGTATACCTGTAAGACGTTACGTTCTTTGATCTTATCTGTATTCTGTTGATCTTGATCTTCAGGTGGTGGAGGCAAAAGTCTTGCCAAACCACGGTCCGTATCCATTGATGTCGTAATCAAGAAGAAGATCAGCAACAAGAAAGCGATATCCGCCGTAGAACTTGAGTTAATATCAGGAACTTTTCTTTTTCCTTTTGCCATTTTTAATCACTTATTTGATTGAGTGTCCTCAATTGATTACGATAATTTTTTCTTTATACCACTTGCAATGATTGCAACAATAGTCACAAACAACAGTATGTAAATAGAATAAAGGAACATATCTGTTAGTTTCAGCCAAAAAGGAACGTTGTCAGTACCACTATAGCCAGGGATCTGCATCGGTGTACCATCACCCATAGACCAAGCTACAACTAAAACAACAACTAAAAGAACCAAACCGAGCAAAGACTTGATAGCGTTTGCCGGATTATCTTTGAGAGCTGCACCAAATTGGAATATAGCACCAAGAACTGTAGCAGCAATAGCCACACCAAACAAGACGTACATCAAATAGAGTAAGGCATCTGTTTGAGCCGGCTGCCACATTTCGGGATCTACCCCCACAATCACTGCATCGCCTGTAGCATTTCCTCCGAAAAAGAAAAGCCCTATTACGATCAGAATAATGGCAAACATCGCATAAAGTGCGTAATACGATGCTTTATATGTTAACTTACTCATTTTAGATTATTTTTTGTATTTCAAGTTATATTTGATTACCATGTCAAGCAAAGAGATGGAAGAATCTTCCATTTCACTTGTAAGAGCCTCAATTTTAGAAAGTACGTAGTTGTAGAATACTTGAAGGATCAATGCTACGATCAAACCGAAGATAGTTGTAATCAAGGCAACTTTCATACCACCTGCAACAACCGTCGGAGAGATATCACCTACCTGCTGGATCTTATCAAATGCCTGCACCATACCGATTACAGTACCCAAGAATCCGAGTGACGGAGCCATTGCGATAAACAGTGTGATCCAAGAACATCCTTTTTCAAGGTAACCAGCCTGTACACCACCGTAAGATACAACTGACTTCTCAACTACATCAATACCCTGATCAATTCTCATCAGACCTTGATAGTAGATAGAAGCAACCGGACCTCTGGTGTTACGAGCAATGTCTTTAGCAGCTTCAACATCTCCTTTTTCCAAAGCAGCTTCGATAGATGCCATGAATTTTTTTGTGTTGATTTCAGCCAAGCTCAAATAAATGATACGTTCAATACAGAAAGCCAAACCGATCACCAAAGCGATAGCTACCAAACTCATGAAAGATGCAGTACCTTCGATGAATTTAACTTTGATTTCCTTGTGAATACCACCCTCTTCTGCAGCAGGAGCAGCAGCAGCAGTAGTAGCTTCAGCGGCAGGAGCAGCTTGTTGTTCAGTTTGTTCTGCTGCAGGAGCGTCTTGAGCCTGAGCAAATTGAATTGAGCCAAAAGTGAAGGCCCCAATCACAGCAACAATTGCAAATAACTTTTTCATTGTGTGTCTAATTTTTAAGATTAATTAATTAAATTATTATTATTGTATTTACTTATCGTCTCTTGTTTATACTTCCTGCGGAGAGAGCGGGATTCGAACCCGCGATACACTTTTGGCGTATACACGCTTTCCAGGCGTGCCTCTTCAACCACTCGAGCACCTCTCCCTCTGCGTTTTCAGCATTTTCAGCTACAAATGTATTCTTTTTTTTCTTTTCAAGAAGCATTCTTACTCTTTTATCTCGAATAAATACTGCAAATTAATATAATTTAAAACCTTTCGAACCTTATTTGCGGATTCCGAACACTTTTAGCGCATTCACAGAAGTGACCTGTGCAACGTACTCCGGGTCCATCTGATAGATATCCGCCACCTTCATAAGGGTGTCTCTCACATTGGCACTTTCATTCCTCTTTCCCCTATTCGGCACGGGAGCCAAATAGGGAGAATCGGTTTCGAGCACAATACGTTCCAAAGGAACAGTCGCCAGTGTCTCCGGTAAGGTCGACTTCTTGAAAGTTACAACTCCATTGATACCTAACATAAATCCTTCGAATTCCAACATTTTCTCCGCTTCTTCCGATGTCCCGGTAAAACTATGAAAAATGCCGGTCAATGGGGTATTTTTATAGGATTCCATTACCTTATATATATATTCAAACGCTTCTCTTGAATGGATTACAATGGGAAGATCATATTCTAGCGCCCACTCTATTTGTTTTTCAAAAACCAAGATCTGCTCTTTCAGAAAAGTCTTATCCCAATAAAGATCAAGACCTATTTCTCCGATAGCCACAAATTCATGGGAAGTCGACAGGTATTTACGGACAATCGCTAATTCCTGTTCATATGATTCATTGACAGAAGTGGGGTGCAATCCGATCATCGGATAGCAAAATCCCGGATAATCCCTACAAACTGACAACATAGCATCAATGGTCGTACTGTCTATATTGGGCATAAAAATACAGGAAACTCCCGCTTTCCGTGCACGTTCCATCACCTGCGGCAGGTCTTCGGTAAATTCTTCAACAAAAAGATGAGAATGAGTATCGATCAACATGATATTTCTTTTTCTTCTTTTATTTTTTCGCTGGAGCGATAATAATATATCAGCCCATAGTCGCGACATTTTTCTAATCGGGTATCATTGGGAGTGACATCCTGATATTTGGCTTCTACTTGGTTCCAGATGTCCAAAATCAATTCATCGGCACGGTCACGCATGGACGCCAGTTCATCAAGACTACGATTGGTTAATGCCTGATAATTCTTCTGCCGTTCATAGCTATCCAGGAAAATATCATAATGCACTTTCACGCGTGCAATAGTCGGATTATAAATAGGTATGCCACCTTGAGTGGTTCTTAGTTGTTCGCCTTCGATTATTTTCTTCCCCCATTCTACCAATGAGGCTTCACTCAACAAATCCGGTACGGTATTAGAAGCAGGCAAGCCATATAACTCTTTATGTATCACCTTGATTTCATCACGAAGCACTGCCAAATTAAGCACCTGAATAAAATGAGAGATATACAGCCGGGCAGTCTTCACATTCATCTGATGTTTACGGCTGGCACGTGACTGATTATCGTAGCACTGTGTATAATAAATTTGCGCCGCCTCGAACCGATGCAAGAAGTTACGTGCTTCAAATAATGTCTTCAATGTAATAGCCAAGTCACGCACATTATACATCTCTCCCTTTTCGACAGCCGCTTTCAGTGCCCGAACTCTTGCTTGATCTGTATTTGGTAATCGTCTATAAGGCATAATAGCTACATTTCACGATACATTAACAATTTCACCAGATTCTTCAGTTCCTTTTTTCTGTCTTCTGCAACAGCTACCGCCGCCAGGCTTTCCATAGCGAGCGTATAATATTCACGCATTTTGCTTTCACAGATATTGCGGATGTTCAACTGATTATAGATTTCAGTTACCGCTTCGATTTTTTCAGAAGGCTGAAAAGCTTCCGCATTCAACCAACGATTCAATTCAGTATGCTGCTTTTCATCCGCACGGTTCAGTGCTTTGATAAGCATATATGTTTTTTTATTGCAGAGGATGTCTCCACCTATCTTCTTCCCGAACACTTCCGGATCACCGTATACATCCAACAAGTCATCCTGCAACTGGAATGCTACTCCGATATGCATTCCAAAATTATATAGATTCTCTGCATCTTCAGCAGTCGCTCCTGCGAGAATTGCACCAATTTTAAGGCTACCCGCAAGCAACACAGCTGTTTTCAAACGAATCATTTCAATATATTCGTCTTCTGTGACGTCACAGCGAGATTCAAATTCCATATCCAGTTGCTGTCCTTCACAGATTTCGAGTGTAGTCAGGCTGAATAAATCCATCACTTCTTTCAGGTGTTCCGGCGGACACCCCGTCATATACCGGAATGCCAGAATCAGCATAGCATCTCCCGAAAGTACAGCAGTATTATCGTTCCAGACCTTGTGTACGGTAGGTTTCCCTCTGCGCACATCCGAACGATCCATCAAATCATCATGTAACAAGGTGTGATTGTGATAAACTTCGATTGCAGTGGCAGGATCGTATATAGATGCAACATCCTCCCGATACAGGTTATATCCCATCAACATTAATACAGGACGTATCCGCTTCCCACCCAGAGAAAGGATATATTCAATCGGTTCATAAAGCCCTTTCGGCGTCCGGGTAAACTGGATTTCAGAGATATGATTATTTATCTTATCGAGTAATTGAGAAGCTGTAAACATGATGAATAAAAAAATGAATGAATAAAAAGAGGCTGCCGAAAGCAGCCTCCCAATTTATAGTGTTACAAATTACTGCAATCTAAACATCACAGGAACCGTAAATTTTACACGTACCGGTTTTCCGCGCTGCATACCAGGTTTCCACTTCGGCATGGTGTTAATCACACGGAGGGCTTCTTTATCCAGATACGGGTCAACGCTACGTACAACCTTCGCATCCACGATACTACCGTCCTTATTAACAACGAACTGTACGATAACACGTCCTTGAGTTCCGTTTTCCTGTGCGATAGTCGGATATTTAATATTTTTTGCCAGATACTGCATCAAAGCAGCTTGTCCGCCCGGGAAGTCCGGCATATTTTCTACAACCTCGAAAATTGTCTGTTCTTCCGGCTCTTCTTCAACAACCTGTACAGGCACGTATTTAACCTCTACACGAGCTTGATTATCTTCATTAATAATAGTTGTTGTTTCTTCAATTTCAGCCTTATCATCCACAATCTCCAGCAATTCTGCTACTTTTGGAGCTTCAGGTGGTGGTGGTGCTGCCTGTTCCGGGGTTTCAGTAATAGGAATGATTTCCTCTTCAAACACAACATCAGCTACTGCCTGGCTTGTATCTATTTTCACGTCACGCTGGGTCCATTCGAACGCCACGAACATGAAAGCTAGAACTACCACGTAACCAACGAGCAGCCATGTAGACTTCTTGCCTTCCAAGTCTGCCTTGGGTGATTTTTTAACTTCCATAAATTTATTAATATAATGATTAAAAAAAAGTGTCTTCCGTGTGTCTCTGGGCAAATATAGTACATTTTCATAGATCCATTCTCCTCTTTATCTCTTTTTTATCCAGCTTTTTAACTTTTTTAATTCTTTCGTACTTGTCTTGCCCCTTTTAACAGCAAACCTATGGTTGATTTTCAAATTTACCGTATCTTTGGCGGACAAATCAGATAAACTGAATATGAAAAAGATAACAATTGCAATCGATGGCTTTTCCTCTTGTGGAAAAAGTACAATGGCCAAAGATCTTGCCCGCGAAGTGGGTTATATTTACATTGACAGCGGAGCCATGTATCGTGCGGTCACTTTATATAGCATAGAAAACGGGATTTTCAACGGAGACGTGATCGATACGGAGAAACTGAAAAAAGAAATCAAGAACATTCGTATATCTTTCCAGCTGAATAAGGAAACCGGACGTCCCGACACGTATCTCAACGGCGTGAATGTGGAGAATAAAATCCGTTCGATGGAGGTTTCTTCCAAAGTGAGTCCTATCAGTACGCTTGACTTCGTACGTGAAGAAATGGTGGCGCAGCAACAAGCTATGGGAAAGGAAAAAGGAATTGTGATGGATGGCCGGGATATAGGAACCACCGTTTTCCCTGATGCGGAACTGAAAATATTTGTAACCGCTACTCCCGAAATCCGTGCTCAACGCCGTTATGACGAACTGAAAGCAAAAGGACAGGAAGCCAGCTTCGACGAAATTCTGGAAAACGTGAAACAACGGGATTATATCGACCAGAACCGGGAAGTAAGTCCGCTTCGCAAAGCTGAAGATGCCCTGCTTCTGGATAACACCCACTTATCGATTGAAGAGCAAAAGGAATGGCTTTTCAGACAATTTAATAAGGTAAGTAAATAGTTTGCTTTATGATCAAGGTGGAGATAGACGAGGGGTCCGGCTTCTGCTTTGGTGTGGTGACAGCCATTCATAAGGCAGAAGAAGAGTTGGCAAAGGGAGAGACTCTCTATTGTCTCGGAGATATTGTACACAATAGCCGGGAAGTGGAAAGGCTTAAAACGATGGGATTAATCACGATCAACCGGGAAGAATTCAAGCAGCTGAAGAATGCCAAAGTATTGCTTCGTGCACATGGAGAGCCACCGGAAACTTACATGATTGCCCGTGAAAATAATATAGAGATTATCGATGCGACCTGTCCGGTAGTATTACGTTTGCAAAAACGCATCAGACAAGGGTATCTGACAGACAGTGACAAAGAAAAACAAATTGTCATATACGGCAAAAACGGCCATGCTGAAGTATTGGGATTGGTGGGACAAACAGATGGAAAAGCAATTGTCATTGAAAAGGCAGAAGAAGCCAAACAGTTGGATTTAAACAAAAGCATCCGTCTTTTCTCACAGACCACCAAGTCACTGGACGAGTTTCAGGAAATCGTGGAATACTTCAAGCAACATATTTCACCGGAAGCGACTTTCGAATATTATGATACTATCTGTCGTCAGGTTGCCAACCGGATGCCTAAGCTCCGGGAGTTTGCAGCTACACACGATTTGATATTCTTCGTCAGTGGCAAAAAGAGTTCAAACGGAAAAATGCTGTTTGAAGAATGTTTGAAGGTAAATACCAATTCACATTTGATAGATAATGAGAAAGAAATAGATCCTTCTCTCCTTCAAAACGTAAATTCAATTGGCGTATGTGGTGCGACTTCTACTCCTAAATGGCTGATGGAGAAGATTTACAATCACATTCGGACGCTTATCAAAGAATAACAGCTTTATTCTGACAAAGAATAATAGCAAAGCAACATAAGGAAACGGCAAAGTAACACGAATGAATAAAAGGAAAGCAAAAAAAGGTCATTTGAACATTTTTAATGTTTTCTTCTTACGAAAAAAAACTTCATAACCACTGCTTTCAACTTTTTGTTGTACATTTGCCGCGTCAAACTAATTAATGAGAGATTGTTATATGGGAACAGTTAAGTGTATCGGAATTTTGACCTCCGGAGGTGATGCTCCAGGAATGAACGCTGCTATACGTGCAGTGACACGTGCAGCCATCTACAATGGATTGCAAGTTAAAGGTATATACAGAGGATATAAAGGTCTGGTTACAGGTGAAATCAAAGAATTCAAGAGTCAGAATGTGAGTAATATCATCCAGTTGGGTGGTACTATCCTGAAAACAGCCCGTTGTAAAGAGTTCACGACTCCGGAAGGTCGTCAGTTGGCTTATGACAACATGAAAAAAGAAGGCATTGATGCTTTGGTTATCATCGGTGGAGACGGCTCACTGACAGGTGCGCGTATCTTTGCACAGGAATTTGATGTTCCATGTATCGGACTGCCGGGAACTATTGACAATGACCTTTACGGTACAGATACGACCATCGGATATGATACTGCATTGAATACCATATTGGATGCCGTAGATAAGATTCGCGACACAGCCACTTCACATGAACGCTTGTTCTTCGTTGAAGTTATGGGACGTGATGCCGGTTTCCTTGCGTTGAACGGAGCTATCGCTTCGGGTGCGGAAGCTGCCATTATTCCGGAATTCAGTACGGAAGTCGACCAACTGGAAGAGTTTATCAAAAACGGATTCCGCAAGTCCAAAAACAGTAGCATTGTATTAGTAGCCGAAAGCGAACTGACAGGAGGAGCCATGCATTATGCCGAACGTGTGAAAAACGAATATCCGCAATATGATGTACGTGTGACGATTTTAGGTCATCTGCAACGTGGTGGTAGTCCTACCGCTCACGACCGTATTCTGGCAAGCCGCCTTGGTGCTGCTGCTATCGATGCCATTATGGAAGATCAACGCAATGTTATGATCGGAATCGAACATGATGAAATCGTTTACGTGCCGTTCAGCAAGGCTATTAAGAATGACAAACCGATCAAGAGAGACCTCGTCACTGTATTGAAAGAGCTTTCGATCTAATTTTTTATTCTAAAGAGTTTATTTATACTGATATATGACGATAAAGAGCTATGAATGATGGAGTAACCCATTTATTCATGGCTCTTTTATTTATATAATATGATAGAGATGAACGCAACTACAACACCAAGTGCGTTCACATATATGAATTCCATCCTCCAGTGCTACTTACCTTTCGCGACAAATATCCATTAAACTACCGTTATACAACTGCAATACTTCCATCATACAGTAACTATTGTTCGATTAGGATGCCGATATAGCTAATTCACCACAGCCGTGGTAGCTTCTTCCCACAGCCGTGAAGAGTTCCTACCACGGCCGTGAGAAGATCTTGTCACGGCCGTGGGAAATTAATGATACCGGTACTTTAATAGAACAATACCGGTATCCCAACGTAACTATACCAGTTTCTTTTCCTATTCCCCCCACTTTATCAGCCTGCAAACAAGCTACCTGATAAGGAGTCAGCACTGACAATAAAAGTATATATGTTTTATTGTCAGCCTATTATCAGCATCTATTGTCAGGATATATAGAATTGATATTCAACCACTTGAGTGTTATTCTGACAGATTGACAATAAAAAGAGTACAAATCACAATGTATTCTAAACAAAATCGTATGATTTTGCTCAAATCGGAATAGAAATAAAGTAAAGATGCCATTACTGACAATGGCCTACCATTATACAGCCTTTATTTCTTCGTACCTATTAATTGCCTGATGAATTTCCTTATCCATAAATAATAGCCGGTCAGTGGTAATGCAGCCCCAATCAAAGCGGCAATAAAGGCAAGTATGCGGGTAAACATCCCTCCCCAATTACCGACATGTACCGAATAAATCCAGCCGCGAATCTTCCCTGACTTGTCTTGATGTTGATAAAGACTTGTTTCTGTAAATTCACCAGTATCCGTATTAAAAGAATAACGATCAGACGCACGCTGATTTCCAAAGCGGTTGAAAGATACACTTGCCGTACCGGAAGAAACACTGATTTGCTTATATTCCGGATTTTGATACCTTAGTTTATCATACACTTCCTGCCAATAAGCGAATGGCAAAGCCGCAGAATACCGATTACTGTGATCGTTTTCCGGATATTCCTTACTGTCCAACTGCCTCCGTGGATATTCTCCAGCCCCCTGATTTCCGGCATGCTCTCTATCTTTTTTATGATTTCCTGATTGTTCTTTACCATTATGTGGCCTCTCTCCATGTTCTCCATTGTCCTTCCGACCTTTCGGACGCCCACCTCTTTCACCATTTTGTGCATCATTGCCTTCTCTCTTCTTTTCTTGATGTGCCAGTCTGACATCTCCCTTTTGGGGATTACCCTTCTGTTCATGTCCTTGGAGGGTATGCACTTGCATTTCTACCCCGAAGACTTTATAAAAAGCTGTCCGATACCACGGAAAGGACCATGTCAATCCCGTCAATGCCATAGCTAACAGAAAAATCAGGGCGTACATTCCTCCCGCCACATGCAAGTCATACCAAAATCTTTTCCAACCTTTTGTTGCTGTTATTTTCAGACTGTTTTTCAAAGACTTACGTGTACGAGGCCACCAAATAACGATTCCCGAGATCAATACAAAAACCAATGACAGTGTACTGACACCTACAATCATCTTACCCCAAAATATTCCATCATTTCCCGGTTTCATACTATCCAACAGCCAGCGGTGCATCCGGAACATAAACGTAAAAAAACTACTGCGCTCACTTTTTCCTTTTACTTCACCCGTGTACTGGTCTACATACAAAGATGCGCGGCGTGGTTTGGAAAGATTGACCTGATAAGTACGCCCGGGATCAGAAGAAATGCTAACACCGGTCACAGATACACTGTCCGGCAATGTCGCTGCCACTTTTTCAAGTAACTTATCGATAGGAATAGGTTCCTCTTTTACTGTTTCTACATAGTAAAGTACAGGACGGGACAACTCATTTACCTCATTCTCGAATACCAGCATAGCACCGGAGAAACAGATAAGAGTAATTATCAGTCCGAAAGGGACGGAAAGCCACAAATGTATTTGTCTGAAAATTTTCTTCATTGTATTTGGAGTGGTAAAAAGCCAGTCCCTCTAAAAAAGAAGAGAGAGAACCGGCCTTTATCTATTTTTATACTGTTTTATAAACTTGTTTCAGCAGCAGCACCCAGAATCAAATATTGATCTCTAGTTCCGAATGCCGTAAAACGCGGCATGGTAAATTCTGCCGAACGCTTGCCCAATGTACCGTCACTTTTCAGTTCGAAAGAATATGAAACTCCGGCATCACCTTGACGGTATCCCAAACCGTATGCATATTTTTGATTAGGGAAGAGCCAATGAGTTGCAGCATCCGTTTCCGTACTACCACCTTCCACTTTAATAGTTAATACAGCATCCGGATCATTTATTTCCGCTTCTGTTGCCGGAACCAAATAAGAGGCTTCCGAACTTGCAGCAGCAATTACATATTTCTCCAACGTCCCATTATTCATTTTACAAATAGCGGTAATACCTCCGTCAGCCTGAACAGTCGCTCCCTTAGTAGCCTTAGCAGCCGCAGCATCAATAATATAAATGGCGGGTTGTTGAACTGTAGATGAACCCGAAGCAGATTTCTGGAATACGACCGGAATATAGGCTTTACCATTTTCAACATAAACAAATCTTCCCATATCCGCCAATTCTTCAGCAACCGGGAAATCGGTCACCTTAGTTAAAGTTCCGCTTTGAGAATCAAAAATTGCCATCATTTTTGCATCACTCGTAGAGTCATATTTTCCTTCTGTAGCGTACATTCTCAACAAAAATTTAGTACCTGTGATATGCCATACCTGGAAGAAAGAGAGTTTCTTTCCAAATGTAGCATTTGCCGCATCTTCTATATTAAAATAATAAGACTTATCAAACTCGTTAGTTGTTGTGTTGACACGAAGCACTCCCGCATCAAGAGTCGTTTTATTTTTCTCATTACTTTGGCTCTTTGCTACACTGTTTGAGAAGACATACAAATAACCGTCATCTGCCGCACAAATAGTTGGGTAGAATTGAGAACGATAACGTGAAGTTGCATAGCTGATACGATTATCAGTGATGATAGTCGGCTTCTTATCAAAATTATTAATTCCGTCATAAATTCCAATCCAAACTTGATTAGGGTGTACAGTTGCACTTATTGACTTTTCTCCGGTTTCTTCATCTTCCGCAATCAGGTCTTCATATCCCTCTGCTGCTCCCGACTCAATTCCATAATCACTGAAACCCAACGGACACAAGGCTGTATACACTTTATCACCTATGGATTCAAAGCCGGATACGGTAAAATATTCTCCGTTTCCAACCAAATCTTCGGTTACCAGAGTGGAAGTTTTATACCTCTGCTGATCCGAATCAATGAGGGTAAAATTGACCCCATATTTGGGAGAGTCACTACCTGTTCCCTTGCCGTCGTCTCCCTGATTTCCCGGCTCATCATCACTACAAGACAAAACTGTCAATCCCATAACCATAGACACTGCAAGCATCCATAAAAAATTCTTTCTTACCATTTTTTGTTCCTATTAAAAATTGACTAATATTTAAAGATTAAGCTCAAAGAGCCTGTTCATTTTTTATCTGTTGAAATAATATCTGATTTTCCCATAAAAAGCACGACCGGCTTTCTGTAGACTAAAGTTGTCATAAAGCTTCTCATCTGTAAAGTTCTTACATTCCAGAGAAAAGTTGTAGCGGGAGTTCTTCAGACTATAAACCAAACTAAGATTATGAGAAAACTGACTTGGTACTCCCTTTTTATTGGAAGCCCCATGATTTTCCCAATGGAGAGGAAATTCATGCACATAATAATTATCATATGTTACTGTCAGCAAATTGCCCTTTCCAAAAAGATGATGCGCATAAAAGGAAGCATCTACGTTAGCAAACAAATAAGGAATATTCGGCATCCTTACTTTATAGGTAGTCGATTCACTCCCATTCAATCCGTACCTCTCGTAATCACGCGTGTTCAAATCGGTGAAATTTCCACCGATAGAAAACCATTTAGAATAATTATAGCGTACTTCCGCATTCCAGCCCATTGTCCTTACACGTCCATGGTTCATGTATGCTGCATATTGTGATGAACCTGCCAAAAACGTTCCGGTCAAACGCCGGATAAAGTCCTTCGTATCTCTATACACCAATCCTCCTTCGACATATATAGAATGTTTTCCAAATTCGTGTGAGTAAGACAAGCTCGCATTTACGTTATGACTGTGTTCCGGTTTCAATCCTGCATCTCCCAGTTCCATATCATCATCACCAAACAATTCATCGGCTGTAGGAAGGCGTAACGCCTTTTCATACGAAAACTTTGCCTGAAATCCATCCAAAAACAAATACGTAGCAGCTATCCCATAGCCAAAGGCTCCGGTACTACCGGCAGACTCTTCATAACTGACTCTATTATTGGAAGAACTATCATCATTGTTGGTATTTCTCGGCCCACTACTGTACTGGTTATAGTATTTACCAAACACAGAAACATTCCACAAATCCTTATGACTATAACGATAAGAAAGTCCTGTGATATTCTTCCTTGATTTCTTTTCAATTTTGCTATACTGGGCGGCACCCGTAGCATCTGTTATATTAGCAGAAGAAGTAGGTTTACGCTCATACCCCATCAACACATGATTAAGCACGAAAGCATGGCTTTCACCCAAATGATAATTGGCAGTAAAGGTACCGTTCCAGTTATCGGTACTTGATTTATAGTCTTGATAACTCTGCTCGCCCAACTTACCTTTTTTATACCGCATTTGTCCCAGCCAGTTATATTCATAAGTTGCCGTATCAATGTTTTGAGTAATATTACGGTTATAGTTTGCAGTCAGGTTCACATCCAGACCTTTGAGCAATAAGTTTCTTTTCCGGTATTCCACCGAAGGCATAAATGAATGGCCTTTCCGCCGTTTTTGTCCGTATACAATTTCCTGTACAACACCGTTCTGGATTTCCTTATCATTTTGCGAATAGGTAAAGGTAAGCATCAAACGGTCGGCAAACGGTTTATTCACAAGCCCCACTTTACCCACAACAGCCTCATTATGATAAGTGTCGTGAAAGCGTTTCACCCGTTCTATTTTTTCCGAATCCCAGCCGGATACCCAGCCATCTTCATCGACCACTTCATCATAATGTTCCACCGGAGTATCAATCCAATAATTATTATCCGAATAATTCTGAAAAGCATTGATTTCGAATGTAAACCCATTATCAGCCGTATGTCCCACATTCACATACGATTTATGGGTGTTGAAAGATCCATAAGAATATGAAGCATCGACAAATGTACGCCGCTTATTTCCAGTGACAATATTTATCACACCGCCCAAAGCATCCGTACCAAAGCCAACGGGTACCACACCACGATATACTTCGATACGCTCTGCAAAATTAATCGGAATATTATTCAGGCTGAACGAGCCTCCTACTCCATCCTGCGGCACTCCATCAATGAATAACTTGATGTTTTTTCCACTCATTCCATCTAAAGAAAGATTCATATCCGAACCCACCCCGCCTGACTCACGCAACTTCACACCAGGCACCTTCGTTAAAGCACTGGCTAAATCCTGCGTACTATTATGAAGTTTGGTTGCATCAATCGCTACAGCATTAAAAGCTGATTTATTCACTCGGTTCACTCCGGAAGTAGAAATCACCACTTCACTAAGTTCTTTCACATCAGGAGTGATGGTAAAGTTCATCTTTATCCGTTCTCCCCTTCTTAAAATCACTTTTTTTTCTATCGTTTTATATCCCATAGCGGAAACAACTAATGTATATTCGCCACCGGGAGCTTTAATATGATAAAGCCCCTCACGGTTAGTGGCAGAACCGAAACCAGTCCCTTTCAGGTGAACAGTAGCAAAATCAACTATTTCTTTTTCCGTAGATATTATTCGACCCGATATCATGGATCCCCCATGCTGCGAATAAGCTGATAGAGAGAAAATTAACATCAACAACAGTAGACCTGTCATCCTCTTTATTTCACAACAAACAATCTTTTTCACCCGACTCATATTTTTATTTATTCTAAATAAGAATTACATTTGCGGGTGCAAAAGTATATAACAAGCATTAATTATAAAAATCATAAAAATTTGGTATCACCCAAACTTTTCTAATAAATAAGACAAGATGAGAGCAGATCTGGAGTGGTTTAGAACCTTTAAAGCTATATTTGATACGGGAACTATGAGCGACGCCGCCAAAGAGTTGAATATTTCTCAACCTGGCGTCAGTCTGCATTTAAGTTCACTGGAAAATTATATCGGACATCCGTTATTTGAACGTAACACCCGGAAAATGATTCCCAATGAACGAGCAAGAAAGCTATACCGGCAAATATGTTACTCACTCACCAAATTGGAAGAAGTAGAAAACAGTGTCCGCAAGAGAAGTGGAAAAGAGAGAATGACTCTTTGCCTTGGAGTATATTCGGGACTATTTTCTCAACTAATAGCTCCTCATATCGCCGATTTAGATTTTAATCTCATCGTACAATTCGGAGACAACGACAAATTGAGTGAGCTTCTGGAAAGCGGTTCGGTAGACATTATCATCACTTCAATCGAAACGCCCATTCACAATATTTCATATCAAGTTCTCGGAACCTCCGAATTTATCGTCGCTGCAGGAAAAGAAACCGATATCTCTCAATTCCAGCAGCTGGATATTGAGAATAAGGGTCAGGTAAGAAAGTGGTTACAATCTCAACTTTGGTACAGCAACGAAAAAAATATATGGGCGCGTTTTTGGAAACTCAATTTCAAAAAAGAGAGCGATTTCGCACCCAATTATGTGATGCCTGACAAGAATACCATTCTCCGCTGTTTGGAAAAAGGTGTCGGCCTGGCACTTATGCCTCATTCTATCTGCCGGGATTCTATAGAACGAGGAGATATTATATGCCTGTGGAAAGGATATGTAGAGATGAAAAATACACTCTACATCGGACATCGGAAAAACTCAATATTAAGCGATGAGATCCAACAGATCAAAGAAATAATGACAACTGAATTCGAAAAATGTCATAATGAATCATGTCAGCCACTGCGCTAACGACCGTTCCGTCACCTCCCACAACTGCTCTTTCTGCACATGATTCGTGTATTTATCAGACAAGTTTTTCCGGTGGTTATTGACATACAGTTGTCCTGTCACGCCTGCTTCCTTTTCATCCAACAATAAACCGACTGCCGTAGAAGCCCCTTTCTTCGGTTTGCGGATAAAAGGACGAAAAAAAATATCCGTCAACGGATCAAACCACTTATGCATCGTAATGATATTGGTAGAAACAATTCCCGGATCAGCAGCATTGACGGTGATTCCTTTCTCACGAAGTTGCCCGGAGAGTTCGAAAGTAAATAGTAACAAAGCCAGTTTGGTGTTACTGTAAACAGGAATTCTCCAAAAACTCCCCGTTTTTCCTCTGTGAAAGAAATCGGGAAAATCGAGTTTACCAATTGCGTATGTACAAGAAACCATATTGACGATACGCGCTCCACGCACCATCAGCGGAACCAATTTCCGAGTAAGCAGATAAGGTCCCATATAGTTCACACTTACCGTTCGCTCAAACCCATCAGAAGTAGTATGAAAACCTGTTTCCATCGTTCCGGCATTATTCATCAGCAAAGCAATGGAGAGGTTTCTTTCCAAAATCTGGTTGGCAAAAGAAACTACCGATTGCATGGAAGACAAATCAATAGCTATTACTTCCAAATACGGGTTTCCGGTTTCCTTGCTCAAATGTTCGCGGACAATCTCCGCTTTCTTCGGATTATAACATGCCATTATGATTCGATAACCGGCTTTGGCTACGGCACGTGTTATTTCTGTCCCCATTCCTCCGTCTGCACCGGTGATAATCGCCCATTTCATTTCACTCATTTTTTCTCCAATTTATCAATCTCCTTTTGTAAAGACAAAGGGATTTGTTCTTTCAAATGTTGATGACAAGCCATTTCTATCGTATACATACGACCGATGCAATAATTACTGTGTCCACAGCTACAGCGTGCTTGTTCCTCCTTTTTCATCCGATTCACAAATCCCGGTTCGTTGAGCAAAGCTCTCGCCATCTGTACGGCATCAAAACCGGAATCGAGCACTTCATCTATTTTCTGACGAGAAACAAGACCGCCGACATAAATCAGCGGCGCATTCGGAAGAGCTGCCCGGAATTTCAGTGCATCTTCAAGGAAATATGCTTCTTTGAAAGGTACAGAGGGGATCATCCATTTACCAAACATACGGACTCCGTATTTCAGCCACCAGCAATTCATATAGTAAGACATCGAACGGATTGGCATGGCACCCCGCATCACATACATCGGTGCACGGCTCACAAAGCCTCCACTCAACACCAATCCATGAACTCCATGTTCCAATAGACGTTTGGCCACTTGTATCGATTCGTCAATCTCCATGCCTCCTTTGAAACCGTCACGCATATTCATTTTTACCAAAACGGCCATATCATTGCCTGCCGCTTTCATCACTTCTTCCATCACCAAGTCCATAAAACGCATCCGGTTTTCGAGCGAACCACCATATTCATCTTTCCGATGATTGGTATATGGAGAAAGGAACTGGCTAATCAAATAACCATGTCCTGCATGCACTTCAACAGCGTCAAATCCTGCTTCTCTCGCCAGATTGACAGCATTTCCATACGCTTGTGCCATTTCCGGCAACTCCTCCTTTTTCATTCCACGCACAAATGTAGGAGAGTAAAGATTAAAACCCGAAGATGCGGATATAGGAGTGACACCACAAATATTTCGATGGGACATATTCCCACAATGTCCGATTTGTATACCCACTGCTGCACCTTCATCGTGCACAGCTTTTGTCAATTCATGCAAACGGGGAATAATAGACGGGCGCAACCACAACTGACGGTCGAAAGAAAGTCCGCTTTGCGTCACAGCCGCATAGGCCACTGTTGTCATACCCACTCCTCCCGCAGCTACCGAACGATGGTAATCCAGCAACATCTGCGTAGGAGTATTCTCCGGACACATGCTCTCAAAAGCTGCCGAACGGATTGTTCGATTCCGCAACGTCAAAGGGCCAAAGGTGACCGGACTAAAAAGTTTAGATTCCATAGTAGTATATTTATTGAGTCATATTTAAGTCGTAATGAAAAATGCCCTAATACCTAATAAAGGAAAGGGAACACTCGTTTCCGTTCTCCCACTGCATCGCCGAATTCTTCGCGATAACGGCACCAGATGGCATTGGCACGAGGAACAAGGTTAGCAATCGTCCACCAAAGGAAAACAAGTCCGGAAAGTGAACAGGTGAGTATCGCCCATCCTGCCCATTCCACTATTTCACCGAAATAGTTGGCGGAAGTGACATAACGGTACATACCTTTTTGAGGCAGATAGTGCCGGGTATCTCCCGGTTTGCGCAAGTGCCGGATGATATAATCCGAATGCCAGTTCGTCAGCATACCTGTGAAAAAAAGCAGTGTGCCTATAATAAACCACGGTGAAGCGAACCAACCGGATTGATACATCGTTTCGGGAGCAAGATAAAAGATCCATTTACCTTGCATATAGCCATTCAGTAAATTAAAAAGAATACCCATCGACATGATTGACAGCGGCATCTTACTTTTCCCCGTCAGTAGCAGGGGAAAAATGAAAGCACGTTGAAAGTAATGAATCTGGAAGAACAGGAAAAAAGTAAAGATTACCGGTTCAAACCGACGCTCGGAATATATCCACATTACACACATCACTAGGAAAACGGGAGCTTCCATCCATATCCAGGCTAGTTTATTGGATATAGCTACGCCCCACGATGCCGTACGGAAAATGCCATATCCGGCTTTCACAAAGTAAAGGGCGATAAAAACAACCAGGGCAATCAGGCTCATCACGCCCAGAAACAGATTAAAAGCAGCTATATTCATGTCGATCTTTTTTTGTAACACGCAAAAATAACAAAAATGAAACGAATGACGGTACAAAAAATAGAAAGAATCTGAAATACATTCCTTTAAGAACATAAAAAACAGCATTCCCGAACGCATACCTGAAATTACGAGGCATACATCCGGGATCACTTATATATTCAATAAAAGGATTTGTTTTTATCAGCGTTTCTTGATTGGAATATAAGGCAAATCATCAAGTACATTCTTATAAGCCGGGCGGATAATTCGTTTACCTTCGAAGGTCAATTCTTCATTACGGTGTGCACACCAGCCTACGATACGTGCCATAGCAAACAGAGGAGTGAAGATTTCCTGCGGCAAGCCGATCATTTCATACACGAAGCCTGAATAGAAGTCGATATTGCTGGATACTGTCTTTCCGTTGTTTTTAACACGTCCGAAAGTAGCGATGGCTCGTTCTTCCAACAGTTCGAGGAAAGCAAATTCACTTTCTCTTCCTTTTTCACGGGCAAGGTCACGAGCCAATTCTTTCAACAGAAGAGCACGGGGATCGGAGATTGTATAAACGGCGTGTCCTATACCGTAGATCAATCCGCTCTTATTATATACTTCCTTATTCAACATTCGGGTGAAATAAGTGTCTATCTCATCCACACTTGTCCAGTCTTTGATATTCTCTTTCAGATGCTGGAACATGTCGGCAACCTGAATATTTGCACCTCCATGAAGCGGGCCTTTCAATGAACCGATACCTGCGGCGATGGCCGAATAAGTATCCGTTCCGGTGGAAGAAGTAACGCGAACAGTGAAAGTGGAGTTGTTACCGCCCCCATGTTCTGCCTGAAGAATCAGCAACAAATCGAGGGTACGAGCATCAAGTTCGGTATAATTTCTTTTCAACATGTACAGGAAGTTCTCGGCAATAGAGAGTTTTTCCTGCGGATGGCGGATATGCAGAGAACGTCCGAAAGTAGCATGGCGAAGCATATTGTACGCATAAGCAATGATAGTGGGAAATTTCGAAATCAGTTCAATACTCTGACGCATCAGGTTATCCCGGGAAGTATCATCCGCATTCGCATCAAAACGGTACATTTCAAGCACACTGCGTGAAAGAATATTCATGATGTTGTTTCCTTCCAACTCTATGATATTCATTTTTGTTTTCTGCTCCAACGGCATATTGTCGTTAATCAATTCACGGAAAGAAAGCAATTCTTCTTTATCCGGCAGACGTCCGGAAAGCAACAGGTAAGCCACTTCTTCAAAACCGAAACGTTTCTCTTTGATAATGGCATGCGAAATATCTTCCACATCATAACCACGATAGAATAATTTTCCCGGTATCGGTTTCAATCCACCACCCGGAATACGTTCATAGCCTACTACATTACCGATTTTGGTTAAACCTACCAATACACCTGTGCCATCTTCATTACGCAATCCGCGTTTCACATCAAACTTTGGGAACAATTCATTATCAATCCGGGTAGCTTCCTTCATCTCCTCGGAAAGTTTGTAAATCAGGTACTCTTTTTTCATCTTTCTTCGTTTTTTATTCGTTACTTTTATTTTTCAATTCTTTCCACGATCTCACGAGTGAAAGCGGAAGTAGAGAGGGAGGTTCCATTCGGCATAAAACGAGCCAAATCGTGTGTAGCGCGAGCGTCCAGGAAGCTTTGTTCCAAGGCTTTCTCTATCAGAGCAGCCGCTTCTTTCCAATCAAAATATTCGAGCATCATTACGGCCGAAAGTATAATAGAACAAGGGTTCACCACATCTTTTCCCGCAATATTGGGAGCTGTTCCATGAGTCGCTTCAAAAATGGCATGTCCTGTTTGATAGTTGATATTTGCTCCCGGAGCAATACCGATACCGCCTACCATGGCCGCCAGTTGGTCGGAAACATAGTCTCCATTCAGATTCAAGGTAGCTATCACGGAATATTCTTCGGGAATCAGGAGTGTATTTTGCAAAAAAGCATCGGCAATGCAATCTTTTATCACCAGTCTGCCATCTGCCAAAGCATCGGCAAATTCACGCTGTGCCAGCTCGTAACCCCATTTCTTGAAGCCACCTTCCGTGAACTTCATGATATTTCCTTTATGCACCAGCGTTACAGAAGGTAAATGATGGTCGAGTGCATACTGGCAGGCAGCACGTACCAGACGTTCAGTACCCTCACGTGATACAGGTTTCACACCGAAAGAAGAGGTTTCCGGGAAACGGACTTTTGTTACTCCCATTTCGTCTTTCAGGAATTTATAGAACTTTTCAGCTTCCGGAGTACCAGCTTCCCACTCGATACCTGCGTAGATATCTTCCGTATTTTCACGGAACACGCACATGTTCACTTTTTCAGGTGATTTGACAGGCGACTGTACTCCCTGATACCAACGAACCGGACGAAGACAGACATATAAATCAAGTGTCTGACGCAGCGCTACATTCAACGACCGGATTCCACCTCCGACAGGAGTTGTCAACGGGCCTTTGATTCCTATCAGGTATTCCTGAAAGGTTTCCATTGTTTCATCCGGCAACCAGGAACCTGTTGCATGGAAGGCACGTTCTCCAGCCAACACTTCTTTCCATTCGATCCGACGTTTGCCGCCATAAGCTTTCCGGATAGCTGCGTCCACTACGGCTTGCATGGCAGGAGTCACTTCCGCTCCTACTCCATCGCCGGTAATATAAGGTACGGTAGGCACATCGGGCACCAGCAACGTACCATCTGCTTGCATGGTTATCTTGCTCATATTTTATCTTGCATTTAAAGCAGAGCCGGCACGGAACCAGGCTATCTGCTGTTCATTATAGGTATGCTGTACTTCAAAACTTTCTTTCGTTCCGTCTTCGTGATGAAGAACAATCGTCAAATTGCGACCCGGTGCGAAATGGACTAAACCTACTACTGACAAAAGATCGTGTTCCTGAACCTTGTCATAGTCTGCCTTGTCTACAAAAGTAAGAGCAAGCATTCCCTGCTTTTTCAGATTCGTTTCGTGGATACGGGCAAAACTCTTAGCCAGAATGACACGCACATTGAGAAAGCGCGGTTCCATGGCTGCATGTTCACGGCTGGAACCTTCTCCATAATTCTCTTCGGCAACAACTATAGACGGAATACCTTCAGACTTATACATTTTTGCCGTACCGGAAACTGTTCCATAAGTATTTGTTGAACGATTCCAAACGCTGTTCGTTTCACCGTTGAAAGCATTGACAGCTCCCATCAGCATATTGTCGGAAATATTCTCCAAATGTCCCCGGAAGCGGAGCCACGGACCTGCCATAGAGATATGGTCGGTAGTACATTTTCCTTGTGCTTTAATCAGTAAAGGCATATTCAGTAAATCCTGTCCGTCCCATGCCGGGAAAGGCGTCAGGAGCTGGAGACGTTGAGAATCAGGCTTCACCTTGATTTCCGTTTTTGCTCCGTGCGGGGCAATATACCCCTCGTTTCCGGATGTAAAACCTTTCAAAGGGAGTTCATCTCCTACAGGTTCGGATAGTTTCACCTTTTCTCCGTCATGATTCACCAGTCTGTCTTTCAACGGATTGAAGCAGAGATCGCCGGCAATCGTTAATGCCATTGTCAGTTCCGGAGAAGCTACAAACGCATAGGTATTCGGATTACCGTCAGCACGTTTGGCAAAGTTACGGTTGAAAGAAGTAACGATTGAATTTTTCCGTGTCGGATCGTCCGTCTCGCGTTTCCATTGACCGATACAAGGGCCACAGGCATTTGCCATAATCGTGGCACCCAACTGTTCAAAAGCTTCAATCATCCCATCTCTTTCGGCAGTAGCCCGAATTTGTTCCGAACCCGGATTGATGATTAACGGAGCAGCGACACTCAAGTTCTTTTCAGTGACCTGTTTCGCCAAAGAAGCTGCACGACTCAAATCCTGATAAGAAGAATTGGTACATGAACCGATCAAGCCCACCTCCATTTTGCGGGGGTAGCCGTTCAATAACACTTTTTCTGCAAATTCGGAAATAGGAGTAGCGGCATCCGGTGTAAACGGTCCGTTTATATAAGGTTCGAGTTCCGACAAGTCTATTTCAATCACACGGTCGTAATAGTTGGATGGTTCGTCGGTCACTACATCATCCGCACGAAGATCGGCATCGACAGCCTCCGCCCAATCGACCACACAATCTCTTCCGGTAGCCCTCAAATAGGCAGCCATGCGCCCGTCAAACGGGAACAGAGAGGTAGTAGCCCCTACTTCGGCACCCATATTACAAATGGTAGCTTTCCCGGTAGCAGAAAGGGATTCGGTTCCAGGACCAAAATATTCGATAATAGCATTTGTTCCTCCTTTTACGGTAAGGATGCCGGCCAGTTTCAGGATTACATCTTTCGGAGATGTCCAGCCACTTAGTTTTCCGGTCAGACGAACACCGATAATCTTCGGCATTTTCAGTTCCCATTCCATTCCTGTCATCACATCCACAGCATCCGCGCCACCAACACCGATAGCTACCATGCCCAGTCCGCCTGCATTAGGAGTGTGGGAATCCGTTCCTACCATCATACCGCCGGGGAAAGCATAGTTTTCGAGTACTACCTGATGGATAATACCTGCTCCCGGTTTCCAGAAACCGATGCCGTAACGGGAAGATACATCGCGAAGGAAGTCGTATACTTCTTCATTGGTCAATCTTGCCGTAGCAATATCCGCCTTTGCACCTTTATACGCCTGTATCAAGTGATCGCAATGTACTGTTGAGGGCACAGCCACCTGATCCTTACCTGCATTCATAAATTGAAGCAATGCCATCTGCGCAGTCGCATCCTGCATAGCTACACGGTCGGGACGGAAGTTCACATAATCTTCTCCCCGTTTGTAATCTTTTAAATCGGCTACATCATACAGATGAGCATACAAAATCTTCTCGGCCAACGTCAAGGGGCGTTTCAATATAGCCCGTACGTGTTCTACCTTTCCTTTATAAGCAGCGTAGAAAGCTTCTAACATAGTCACATCATATACCATATTGTTTTATCTTTTATGAGTCTATCTATAAAAATAACGAACGGCGTTCGAGTAATGTTTAACAAAATGAAATATTTTTTCTACCCGGAACGAAGATTTGTTACCTTTGCGCCTATTATGAGTAATAATCCGAAAAGTCCAATCATCGACCTTCAGCAACAGCAACTCCTCCTACGGATGGAGTATGAACACGAAAAGGAAGAATTTAAACGGCAGACCGAAACAATGGGCGTTGCCCGTAAAGTGAAACGCGGTCTCTGCTGGTATCCCGTCTCTCTTGGCCGAAGTTACTACAATTCTCTGAATCAGCTTGTAATAGATATTACACGGACCGAAAATAAAGAAATGGAGCATTCCTTCGAGTTCGGCCGCCCCGTCTGCTTTTTCCACCAGTCATTCGAAGGAAAAGTGAAGTACATGAATTTCATCGCTACTGTCAGCTTTGCAGATGAGGAGCGAATGGTAGTTGTACTTCCCGGAGCGGGAGCTTTAGCGGAACTGCAAACTGACGGCATACTGGGGGTACAACTTTATTTTGACGAAACATCCTACCGGGCCATGTTCGAGGCACTGGAAGACACCATACGCGCTAAAGATAATCGTCTGGCAGAACTGCGTGATATTTTGCTTGGCACACAAAAACCGGGATTCCGGGAGTTATATCCTGTCCGCTTCCCCTGGCTGAACAGCACCCAGGAAACAGCTGTCAACAAGGTACTCTGCACACGTGATGTATCCATCGTTCACGGTCCTCCGGGAACCGGAAAAACAACGACTCTTGTCGAAGCAATTTACGAAACATTGCACCGGGAACCGCAAGTGCTTGTCTGTGCACAAAGCAACACTGCTGTCGACTGGATTTGTGAGAAACTGGTAGACCGGGGAGTACCCGTACTCCGCATCGGGAATCCTACCCGGGTCAACGACAGAATGCTTTCATCCACCTACGAACGCCGGTTTGAAAGCCATCCTGCCTATCCGGAACTTTGGGGAATTCGCAAATCTATCCGTGAAATGGGTAGCCGGATGCGCCGGGGAAGTTATTCTGAACGGGAAGGTATGCGTAATCGCATGAGCCATCTCCGCGATCGTGCCACAGAGTTGGAAATACAAATCAATGCCGATCTATTTGATAGTGCCCGTGTGATTGCTTCTACACTGGTCAGCAGCAACCATCGTCTGCTCAACGGGCGTCGCTTTCCTACTTTGTTCATTGATGAAGCTGCTCAAGCGCTCGAAGCTGCCTGCTGGATTGCCATCCGTAAGGCAGACCGCGTCATCCTTGCAGGAGACCATTGCCAGCTCCCACCAACTATCAAATGTATAGAAGCCGCTCGTGGAGGACTGGATCACACGTTAATGGAAAAAGTGGTTCAGCAAAAGCCTTCTGCTGTTTCTTTATTAAAAGTGCAGTACAGAATGCACGAAGCCATCATGCAGTTTCCCTCCAACTGGTTCTACCACGGAGAACTGGAAGCTGCTCCGGAAGTGCGCTACCGGGGTATTCTTGATTTTGACACTCCTATGAATTGGATTGATACTTCGGAAATGGACTTTCACGAAGATTTTGTAGGTGAGAGTTTCGGACGCATCAACAAGCAGGAAGCCAATCTATTACTACAGGAACTGGAAGCATATATCGAACGGATCGGCAAAGAACGGATATTGGATGAAAGAATTGATTTCGGTCTGATTTCACCCTACAAGGCGCAAGTGCAATATTTGAGGGGAAAGATCAAAGGGAGCAGCTTTTTACGCCCCTTCCGCAGCCTCATCACCGTAAACACGGTAGACGGTTTTCAGGGACAGGAGCGGGACGTTATTTTCATCAGTCTTGTACGTGCCAACGAGGATGGGCAGATTGGGTTCCTGAATGATTTGCGAAGAATGAATGTAGCGATTACAAGGGCACGAATGAAGCTTGTTATATTAGGAGATACCTCTACCCTTACCAAACATCCTTTTTACAAAAGGCTGATGTTATTCATTAAAAAGGAGGATTAAATACTTAATCCTCCTTTTAACAAAGTGCACTTTCTCACGAAACCACACTTCGTTTTAACACAAACAAAACAAACAATATTTTATTTTACGTCAGTACTATTCTTTATTTAAGAAGCCATTAAAAAGACTTTTACTTTCAATATACAAATGCAGATTTCAAAAAGAAATATCAACTCCCATAAAGATAAAACACACTAAATCACCACTTCTGAGAAATCAAAAGCAGCGTCATTCGTTTATTTATTTAGTGATGTTAATCATTCTTCAGGGCTGGTTAAGTTAATTCATACTTCTCGTTTATTTTATCTGATGACGCAAAGATAAACATAAACTTGCATTTTTTGTCCATATAATCAATATATTTTTGAAAAATAATTTCGGAAAGCTTCATTTATTCATTTCTAAATCTCTTTTTAACCCAAAAAGGGAGAAAGCAAACAGCCCTCTCCCTTTTACAAACTTGTATAATTTATCCAGTTTAATTGTTTTCCGGACGAAGTTTACGAACAGTAACAGCAGTCTGCCACATTTCGCTTTCACGCAGTTGACGGAGCTCTTCATTCAATTTTTCACGATAATCAGGTTGTGAATTACTGTCGATAGAAATCTGTGCTTCGTTACCAGTCTTCACGCTATTATACAACTTTTCAACTACCGGCTTGATAGCGTCGTGGAATGGGCCCATCCAATCAAGAGCACCGCGTTGAGCAGTAGTAGAACAGTTAGCGTACATCCAGTCCATACCGTTCTTTGCAAACAACGGCATCAATGACTGTGTCAGTTCTTCCACTGTTTCATTGAATGCTTCAGAAGGAGTATGACCGTTTTCACGCAATACTTCGTACTGTGCCAGCAACAAACCTTGGATAGCACCCATCAATGAACCGCGTTCACCTGTCAAGTCAGAAGTAGCTTCACGTTGGAAAGTTGTTTCAAACAGATAACCGGAACCAATACCGATACCCAGTGCGATGGTTCTATCCATTGCTTTGCCTGTAGCATTCTGATAGATAGCATAAGAAGAGTTCAAGCCACGTCCTTCGAGGAACATAGTACGCAAAGAGGTACCCGAACCTTTAGGAGCAACCATGATAACGTCGATATCAGTAGGAGGAACTACACCTGTACGGTCATTCCAAGTGATAGCAAAACCGTGTGAGAAATAAAGAGCTTTTCCGACAGTCAAGTAAGGTTTGATAGTAGGCCATACAGACATTACTGCTGCGTCAGACAACAGGCACATTACAATAGTACCTTTCTCGCAAGCTTCTTCAATGCCGAACAAAGTTTCGCCCGGAACCCATCCGTCTGCTACTGCTTTATCGTATGTTTTTCCTTCACGTTGACCAACGATTACATTGAAACCGTTATCACGCAAGTTCAGTGCCTGTCCAGGTCCCTGTACGCCATAACCGATTACAGCAATTGTTTCATTTTTCAATACTTCACGAGCTTTTTCCAATGGAAATTCGTCACGGATTACTACAGTTTCAGTAGTACCTCCAAAATTCAACTGTGCCATTTTCTTTTTGTTTTTAGTTTTTGATGACTTACGTCATCCGTTATTAATCAATTTTGTATTCTCACATTTATTCAAATATCACTTTCGAACGGCAAACAACTTCGCTGCCATTCTTCTTTACTTCTACGTGAAACTCGTTTGCATTCACTTCGTCGCAGAAGAAAGAGAGCTCATCACCAAAGTAACTTTCGGCCACGTACGCCATCTCGAAACGGCGGATACGTTTGGTCTTGTACAACTCTATCGGGAACAAATCAAGGATATGCTCAATGTAACGGATGCTGTTCACATGACCGTTAATATCAATATCACTGTATTTTGCCGTCAGGGTAGCCATTGACTGATCGCTTGTCACTTTGATACGTGAAGGTTTTTCAATAGGACAAGGTTCGTCACAGACATAATCTACGATACTTCCTCCGTGCAAGGTCAATAGATCGGCCGGTTTGCGGGTATTGAGATTAATCATTGCCCATACGGAACGCGCATAACCAATCTTTTTCCCATCCTTATCAATAATAGCAAAGTTACGGTCAGTAAACAAGCGGTAGACATTTTCCACCCATGTTTGAACTGAAAAGTTCTCATATTGATAAGGCATTTCATCCAACTCAACAGCCAGACGCGAAAGTACCCAAGTGTAATTATCCTCGTTCAGTGTTGCAATACCAAAGCCACGGTCACTTGCGTGAAAACCTGCACAATTCAACAGATGATTTCCCAGTACGCCCATAGTCAGACGTCCGTTAAAGTCAACATGAAACGGTTCTGCCACAAACTGATAAGTCCCTATTTTATTTTCTTCACTCATTATTCTTGTTGGTTTTTACTCTGGTTATACATGGCTTCCCGTCCATCGAGAAACTCGTTCACCCGTTCAAAGCAACTGGTAGTAATCGCTACGCGTCCCGAACGAACAAACTGCAAAACACAATTCAAAGCCTTCAGTTCACCGTAGAGTGAGGTTATATCTTCGCTCATGCCATTTTTCTCAACAATAGAAAATACCGGATTGACTTCCACTACACGGGCATTGTATCTGCGGATCAACTTGGATGCTTCCGGAGTTTCCTGAAAAGCAGGAGTAGATACCTTATAAAGTGCAATCTCATGGAAGTATATTTCATCCTCGGTGAAATAATGTGCCTGAATCACATCGATCTTCTTCTCAATCTGTTTCACTACCTTCTCAATAGTGTCCTTATCCGTCCAGGCTGTAATCGTATACTTGTGTACACCTTTAATAGAAGAAGCAGATACATTCAGACTCTCGATGTTGATTTGCCGACGAGTAAATACAGCAGTTACCTGATTCAGCAATCCGGCTATATTTTCGGAATGAACTATTATCGTATATAATGTCTTGTCACTCATAATCCTAAATTTTAATTGCGAACTTTCAATCTTCCATTCTCAATATTCAACTTCTCCTAGCATTCCAACAGCATCTGATTGACCGAACCACCCGGAGGAGTCATCGGCAGAACATTGCCTTCTTCCACTACGCACGCTTCGAGCAGGAACGGACCATCCGTCGCCAGCATTTCTGCAATGGCTTCTTTCAGTTCTTCACGGGTAAAAGCACGTTTGGAAGGAATATCATAAGCCGAAGCAACCTTCATGTAATCCGGATTCAACATCGGAGTAAACGAATAGCGGCGATTGAAGAACATAGCTTGCCACTGGCGTACGTTTCCGAGGTAATTATTATTCAGGCAGATAATTTTCACCGGAGCTTTCTGCTCCATAATTGTACCCAGTTCCTGAATATTCATTTGCAGTCCGCCATCTCCCATAAATACGCATACGGTACGTTCCGGTGCTCCGAAAGTTGCCCCGATAGCTGCAGGAAGACCGAAGCCCATTGTTCCGAGTCCTCCGGAAGTGATGATACTACGTTCTTTCGTATATTTGAAGTAACGTGCAGACATCATCTGGTTTTGACCTACATCCGTTACCAAAACTGCTTCATGATGAGTAGCATTGCTTACCGCACGCACCACTTCTCCCATACTCAAAGAGTTTGTTGCAGGGTGAAGTTCAGGGCGGATTACTTTTTCTTCCTCTACCTTCTCATATTCTTTGAAACTATCAATCCATTCGGTATGAGTTCTCTTTTTCAGGAGTTTAGTCACAGAAGCCAAAGTCTCCTTGCAATCTCCCAAAACAGCTACATCTACCTTTACATTCTTATTGACTTCTGCAGGATCGATATCAAAATGAATCACTTTCGCTTGTTTGGCGTAAGTAGCCAGATTGCCAGTCACACGGTCGTCAAAGCGCATACCAACGGCAATCAGCACATCGCATTTATTGGTATTGATATTCGGCCCCAAATTACCGTGCATACCCAACATTCCTTTATTCAACGGATGTTCTGTCGGCAAAGCAGACAGTCCGAGCAGCGTACAGCCTGCAGGCATATCCGCCTTTTCGATAAATTCACGCAATTCGTTCTGTGCATTTCCCAATTCAACACCCTGTCCTACCAATACAAGCGGACGTTCGGCGTTATTAATCAGTTCGGCAGCTGCCTGTACAGACTCCTCGTCCGTATCGGGAACAGGAACATAACTGCGGATAAAATCGACTTTCGTCGGTTCATATTTCGTTTTTTCTACTTGCGCATTCTTGGCAAAGTCCAGTACCACCGGACCGGGACGACCACTACGGGCAATATAAAACGCACGTGCGACCGCCCAGGGCACATCTTCCGCACGACGGATCTGATAGCTCCATTTGGCGATTGGTTGCGTAATACCTACCAAGTCAACTTCCTGAAAAGCATCTGTTCCAAGAAACCCTGTTCCTACCTGTCCGGCAATCACTACGATAGGTGTACTATCGATCATCGCATCTGCAATACCTGTTACCGTATTAGTTGCTCCGGGACCGCTCGTCACCAGGCAAACGCCCACTTCTCCTGATACACGGGCATAACCTTGTGCCGCATGGGCAGCTCCCTGCTCGTGACGAACCAAAATATGGTTCAATATATTTCGATGATCGTACAAGGCATCAAACACCGGCATTATGGAACCACCGGGGTAACCGAAGATGGTAGTCACTCCCTGATGTTCCAAAGAGCGCATCATAGCCTCTGCACCTGTTATTAAATCTTTCATATTAGTTGATAGTTGATAAATGAACTATATCAGATTAATCTCACTGCTCCCTTATCGGCAGAGCTTACCATGCTGGCATAAGCCTTCAGACTCTTCGGCACATAACGGTCACGAGTGACAGGAGTCATCGGACGGGCTGCCAATTCTTCATCCGTCAGTCGCACGTTAATCTTCCGGGCCGGAATATCAATTTCTATGATGTCTCCGTCTACAATTTTTCCGATATTACCTCCAGCTGCCGCTTCAGGAGAAATATGTCCGATACTCAATCCGGAAGTTCCGCCACTGAAACGTCCATCGGTAATCAAAGCACATTCTTTTCCGAGATGACGAGATTTAATATAAGAGGTAGGATAAAGCATTTCCTGCATACCGGGACCACCCTTCGGACCTTCGTGCGTAATGACGACGACATCGCCACTGACGACTCGGCCTCCGAGAATGCCTTCACAGGCTGCTTCTTGCGAATCAAATACTTTGGCAGGTCCGGTAAACTTCCAGATACTTTCGTCTACACCTGCTGTTTTTACCACACAACCGTCTTGCGCAATGTTACCTTTCAACACGGCCAATCCACCGTCTTTGCTATAAGCATGCTCCAAATCGCGGATACATCCGGTTGCACGGTCTTTATCCAAATCCTTATAGTACATACCCTGTGAGCCAAGTACGAGATTGAATCTATTTCCGGCTGCGCTCGAATATTTCTTAATTGCTTTTTCACTTACATTCGGGCTGGTGATTGAATATTCATTAATAGCTTCCGCCAATGACATTCCGTCTACCCGTCGAACGGATGTATCTATCAGACCTCCTTTTGCCAGTTCATCCATGATAGCAATGATACCACCGGCACGGTTTACATCCTGAATATGATATTTCTGTGTATTGGGAGCCACCTTGCAGAGACAAGGAGCCTTGCGGGAAAGCATGTCGATATCGTCCATCTTGAAGTCTACCTCTGCTTCATGAGCAATAGCCAACAGGTGAAGAACTGTATTGGTCGATCCCCCCATCGCTATATCCAGCGTCATGGCATTCAAAAAAGCCTGACGGGTAGCAATACTACGGGGAAGTACGCTTTCGTCTCCTTCTTCATAATATAACTTTGCATTTTTCACGATCAGTTCTGCTGCATCTTTGAAAAGCTGCGTACGGTTCTCGTGTGTAGCCACGATGGTTCCGTTTCCGGGAAGAGCCAGTCCGATTGCTTCATTCAGGCAGTTCATTGAGTTGGCGGTAAACATACCGGAACAACATCCGCAAGTAGGACAAGCATTTTGCTCGATATTCGCTACTTCCTGATCGCTGACACTTTCATCAGCCGATTTAATCATCGCGTCGATCAAATCCAGGTGCTGACCATTCCATTCTCCGGCTTCCATCGGACCGCCCGATACAAATACGGCAGGAATATTCAGACGCATAGCTGCCATCAACATTCCGGGAGTGATCTTATCGCAATTGCTGATACATACCATTGCATCTGCCTTGTGCGCATTAACCATATACTCTACACTGTCTGCAATGATGTCACGTGAAGGAAGCGAGTAAAGCATACCGTCATGTCCCATTGCTATACCGTCGTCGATAGCTATTGTATTGAATTCCGCAGCGAAGCATCCCAGCTTCTCAATCTCTGCCTTCACCAGCTGACCGATTTCATGCAGATGCACATGTCCCGGAACAAACTGTGTGAACGAATTGACGATAGCGATAATGGGTTTACCCATCTGATTCTTCTTCATGCCGTTGGCTGCCCATAATGCACGGGCTCCCGCCATCCGACGGCCTTGTGTACTAAACGAACTGCGTAATTGCTTTTTCATTTCAATCTATCTTTTAATTAAAGAGCCTTCCTCACACAAGTGAGAAAGGCTCTAAATTTTATCTTTTATGGTACGAACACATACAACACAAAAACCTTTCTCACGCTCTTGATGGGACCACCACGACGCGAATAATATGCAGGACTGCTAGGTTAATAGATGTATGTAACATATTCATATCTTCTTTTCTTTATTTTCGTGCTGCAAAGGTAAGGGCTTTTTTATTAACTCCAAACAAATCGAAGAAAAAAATCACTTAAAAGCTAATAATTGTAAGAGAAGAGTGGTATTATTTCTCTATTTTATCACTTAAAGGTTGAATTTACAACTATTATCAAAGGATGCGTTCTACTTTTCTTTTCTGACAAAAGCACTTAATAATCTGAAATTTACCCTCCCTATACCGGAGTAAAAGCAAATAATTCGTATCTTTGTCGACCCGGATTACCGGGAATTATTAATCAGAAACAAAAAATATCAGATGGAAACAGTAGAAAACAAGTACATTACCGTTGCATACAAACTATATACAATGGAAGATGGTGAAAAAGAGTTGTTCGAAGAAGCAAAAGCAGAACATCCCTTTCAATTCATTTCAGGATTAGGAACAACACTCGAAGATTTCGAAAATCAGATAACTGCTCTTTCTAAAGGTGATAAATTTGACTTTACCATTCCGGCAGATAAGGCTTACGGACAATATGACGAACAACACGTTATTGACCTCCCCAAAAATATCTTTGAAATAGATGGCAAATTTGACAGCGAACGTATTAAAGAGGGTAACATCGTGCCTTTGATGACTGGTGACGGTCAACGCGTAAATGCCAGCGTAGTAGAAATCAAACCGGATATTGTAGTAGTCGACCTCAACCACCCGTTGGCTGGTGCCGACCTGATCTTTGAAGGTGAAATACTGGAAAGCCGTCCTGCTACGAACGAAGAAATTCAGGAACTTGTGAAAATGATGAGTGGTGGTGATGGCTGCGGTTGCGGATGCGACAGCTGCGGTGATGGCTGCGGAGACGACTGCGGTTGCGAAGGCGGACACTGTCACTAAATAAAGTATTAAATTATAAAGTATTAAGTATTAAGTCCGTGCGGACACAGCCGGGCTTTAATACTTAATACTTTTTTTATGCCGTTATTTGAGCTAATACTTGAAACTTAATACTTAATACTTGAAATCAGCATCCTTTATGCGTCATGATGTCAAGCACCATTTTATCCGTTTCGTTCATGGCTTGCGAGCCGATTCTTGTCAGGTTGCGGATACTTTGATCTACATCTTCGTCGATAATTCCCTCTACGGAAGTCACACAACGGTCTTCCATTGCCATCATTGCAGATAATACGGCTGTCGAAACTCCGGTAGTAACTTTCAAAGCACAACTCGGTTTTGCACCGTCACAAATCATTCCTGTCAGATTAGCAATCATGTTTTGAACGGCGAAGGCAACCTGATTGTAGTTTCCCCCCATCAACCAGGTGATTCCACAACTGGATCCGGTGGCAGCTACCACACAGCCACACAAAGCGGACAGACGTCCTAAACTTTGTTTGATGTATATAACAGTAAGATGGCTTAGCATTAAAGCACGGATAAGTTCTTCTTCGCTCTTTCCGTTCTCTTCGGCAAAGACAACGACAGGGAGTGTAGCGGATATCCCCTGATTACCACTGCCGGAATTACTCATGACAGGAATCATTGCACCCGCCATCCGGGCGTCGCAAGCAGCTGATGTATAAGAGAGAATATGAGAAAATACGCTGTCACCCATCACTTTATGTTCGTAAGTTCCTCGAAGCATTTTACCTAGAGAATGTCCGTAGTTACCTTTAAAGGCTTGCTCGGCAGCAGCTTTATTCAAACGGGCTGTATCAAGGATAAAACGGATCTCATCCAGCGGAGCAGTCAGTGCAAAGTCATAGACTTTACGCAAGTTTAATTCGAGCGAAGCATCTTCCTCTTCCTCGCTGACTGTATGTTGCTTGTCGAGCAATATCTGTTCACCCTTGGCTATATATATAAAGGTGGTATGTCCACCGGCAATGATAGCTTTAGCTGTTTTATCTCCCGCTTTACAGTTCACCTCGATATAAAGCTTTTCCGCAATATCTTCTTTCAGAGAAATACAAATCCGTTTTTCTGCAATAAACAGTTTTCCCTGCTCCACCGCTTCCGGCGTACAGTCCCTCAACACTTCCAACTGGTAGTCTGATTTGCCAATCAACGCACCTAAAGCTACAGCTATGGGAAGCCCTACCATACCCGTCCCCGGGATTCCGACTCCCATGGCATTCTTTAATATATTAGCACTTAACAAGACGTCTATCTTCTCCGGTTTCACTCCCAGCGTTTCAGCAGCCTTAGCTACACAAAGCGCTACTGCGATAGGTTCCGTACATCCAATAGCCGGAATGACTTCTTTCTTAATCAATTCTATAATTTGCCTTCTTTCTGATTCAGTCATGGACTTATAAGTTTTAGTTCCACAAAAATAGGAAATTCTTTCTTTTCCAGCATTCTATAATGAACAAATAAAATCTCATATTGTTATAAAACCTTCCATATACCAAACTTTAACAGAAAGAATTGATAGAAAAATGAAAGCAAAACACGTGATTCTCTATTTGCTGCTGGCTATTGTTTCCTCTTCTTGTATCCGCGAAGAAGCTCTCAATGCAGAAGCAGACATATTAAGTTGCATACTACCGGGAGTAACCATGACAACCAGTCCTATTATTAACAATAATTCCATCACTATCTTCGTCGGTCCGGGAACTGATATTTCAGAACTTACACCTGAATTTACATTGACTCCGGGAGCTACAATTAATCCTCTTAGCGGTACGGAACGAAATTTCAATACTCCACAAGAATATACTGTTACAGCCGCCGATGGTGTTTGGAAGAAAACGTATATCGTATCGGTTATCGACACCGAACTTGCCACGAACTATAATTTCGAAGATACGCTTGGCGGAAAGAAGTACTACATATTTGTAGAACGCGAAGGAGATAAAGTCGTTATGGAATGGGCCAGCGGAAATGCGGGCTATGCCATGACCGGCGTAGCTAAAACAGCTGATGATTATCCTACTTTCCAAATAACGGACGGAAAAGCCGGCAAATGCCTTTCTTTAGTGACACGCAGTACCGGATTCTTCGGACAGTTAGCAGGAATGCCCATTGCGGCAGGAAATCTGTTTATCGGTTCCTTCGATGTAAACAATGCGATGAGTAATCCGCTTAAAGCAACTAAATTCGGTCTTCCTTTCCGGCATATACCTACTTATCTGGCAGGTTATTATAAATATAAAGCAGGAGATCAGTTTACAGAAGGAGGCAAACTTGTAAATGGGAAACGGGATATCTGTGACATATATGCCATCATGTACGAAACCAGTGAATCTGTTCCAACTCTTGATGGGACGAACGCGTTTACCAGCCCAAATCTAATTTCAACAGCACGGATTGATAATGCCAAAGAAACAAATGAATGGACTTACTTTAAGCTGCCTTTCACCACTCTCCCCGGCAAATTCATAGATAAGGAAAAGCTAAGGGATGGAAAATATAATATAGCCATAGTGTTCACCTCAAGTCTGGAAGGAGATCATTTTAACGGAGCAATCGGAAGTACGTTGCTCATTGACGAGGCCGAGTTAATCTATCACTCGGAAAATTAGTAAAACTAAATAACTTTATAACAACAAGAACGATGAAAATCTATCCGTATATATTCAGCTTACTAACCTGTATAGGAATAGCCCTCCCCGGCTATGCACAGGTTGATCGAAATGAAACACTGATCCGTTCCGCCCTTCACGGACTGGAATATGAGATAAAAGCAGGTTTCAGCATTGGCGGCACAGCCCCGCTTCCTCTTCCGGTGGAAATCCGTTCCATTGACGGATATAACCCGACATTAGCTATCAGTATAGGAGGTGAAGTGACCAAATGGATTGCCGTTCAGAACAAGCTCGGAATTATAGTCGGATTGCGGCTTGAAAACAAAGCAATGACTACCGAAGCCACTGTGAAGAATTATAATATGGAGATTCTCGGGCAAGGAGGTGAAAGAATCAGCGGAGTATGGACAGGCGGAGTAAAAACCAAAGTACATACCGCCGGACTGACAATACCTCTAATGGCTACCTACAAACTAACCAACCGGTGGAACATCAAAGCCGGGCCTTATTTCTCCTATCTGCTTTCAAGAGAATTTTCAGGTCACGTATACGAAGGATATTTGCGGGAAGATAATCCCACCGGTCCGAAAGTAGAGTTTACCGACGGCAAAATTGCAACATACGATTTCTCGGACGATTTGAGACATTTCCAATGGGGACTACAAGTAGGAGCCGGATGGCGAGCCTTCAAACACCTCAATGTGTACGCCGATCTTACCTGGGGATTGAATGATATATTTAAAAACGATTTTAATACGATCACTTTTGCCATGTACCCCATCTACTTGAATATAGGTTTCGGGTATGCTTTTTAAGTCCCACTAGGCTCTGCCACCTGCTTCACTCCGGAGTAGGTTACTTTCACCGTCTGTTGCAATGCAGGCACTTTCACATTAATAGTCATGTCTGCATTTCCATCTTCTACAGTTCCCGTAACTGTCACAGGGCAAGTACCCAAAGAGGCGGCATCTCCTTCAAACGTAAGGTCTTGCTGTCCGGTGAATGTAGACACACCTTCCCCCTTCTTCACTTCACATTTATCAATGACAATATCTCCAAATTTTAGTATCTGCTGATTGATGAACAATTCAAAATCCTTCAGTTCAATCTTCACTTCCGTATTGCTGACCTGCGAGAGCGTGATAAACTTCTCTATTCCGTCGCCGATGACAATTTCCTGGTCAGAACCATCCGGTATCATGGATATATCCAAATTTCCCCAATACGTTCCGATTACATCCGGAGCCGTTATCACAGCTTCCTCTTCGGGAGGATTCTCGTTATTCTTGTTATCACTGTTGTCATCGTCACTGCTACAAGCAGCAAAGAAAGTTAGAGCACATACCAATGCCAATAAATACAATAGATTCTTTTTCATACGTCTTTGGTTTAGTTATTACAATAAATTCGTCCTTTATAAACTAAAAAGAAGAAAAAAGGTTCAATATGCTTCCTTTTTCGAAGTTATTTCGAGTTCGCAACTTTCTTACCGAAAACTTTGTTATATTTGCATATAGTAATTTTAAAAAAGCCACAACTATGTTTAATTCATTTGGCAATATCTTTCGACTCACAAGTTTCGGTGAGTCTCATGGAAAAGGAATTGGAGGAGTGATTGACGGATTCCCATCAGGAATTACCATCGACGAAGAATTTGTACAACAAGAACTAAATCGCCGTCGTCCGGGACAATCAATCCTTACCACCCCACGCAAAGAAGCTGATAAAGTAGAGTTTCTTTCAGGTATTTTTGAGGGGAAATCAACCGGGTGTCCTATCGGTTTTATCGTTTGGAATGAAAACCAACACCCCAATGACTACAACAATCTGAAAAATGTATATCGTCCTTCACACGCTGATTACACATACACGGTGAAGTATGGAATCCGTGACCATCGTGGCGGCGGACGTTCCTCTGCACGCGAAACGATTTCGCGCGTTGTAGCCGGTGCATTGGCTAAGCTGGCACTCCGCCAACTGGGAGTCAACATCACTGCCTATACCTCGCAGGTAGGTCCTATCAAGCTTGAGGGTACTTACTCGGACTATAATTTCGACCTGATAGAAACCAACGATGTACGTTGTCCGGACCCTGAAAAAGCAAAAGAAATGGCAGACCTTATCTATAAGGTAAAAGGTGAAGGCGATACCATCGGAGGTACACTGACCTGTGTCATTAAGGGATGCCCCATCGGATTGGGACAACCTGTTTTCGGTAAACTTCATGCTGCCTTGGGTAACGCCATGTTAAGCATCAACGCTGCCAAAGCATTCGAATACGGCGAAGGATTCAAGGGATTGAAAATGAAAGGTTCCGAACAGAACGATGTTTTCTATAACAATAACGGACGGATCGAGACGCACACCAATCACTCCGGAGGTATTCAGGGAGGATTGAGTAATGGTCAGGATATTTATTTCCGTGTAGTGTTCAAACCGATTGCCACGCTGCTGATGGAACAGGAAACTGTCAACATTGATGGCGTCGACACCACTCTGAAAGCACGCGGACGTCATGACGCTTGCGTATTACCTCGTGCCGTACCTATCGTAGAAGCAATGGCCGCCATGACTATACTCGATTATTACTTACTGGATAAAACGACGCAACTCTAATGAACGAGATTCAGAAATACATAGCGGCACACGAACCAAAGATGATGGATGACTTGTTCAGCCTCATCCGCATCCCCAGTATCAGTGCTTTGCCGGAGCACCACGACGATATGCTGGCTTGTGCGGAACGCTGGGCACAGCTGTTATTGGAAGCAGGTGTGGACGAAGCATTGGTAATGCCCTCACAGGGCAATCCGGTTGTTTTCGCTCAAAAGATCGTAGACCCGGATGCAAAGACTGTATTAATCTACGCTCATTACGATGTGATGCCGGCCGAACCATTGGAACTCTGGAAAAGCGAACCGTTTGAACCGGAAATACGTGACGGACATATCTGGGCACGTGGAGCGGATGATGACAAAGGACAATCGTTCATTCAGGTGAAAGCTTTCGAATATCTCGTCAAAAACGGATTACTGAAGAATAATGTGAAGTTCATCTTCGAGGGTGAAGAAGAAATAGGTTCGCCCAGCTTGGAAGCCTTCTGCGAAGAACATAAAGAATTGCTGAAAGCAGACGTTATTCTAGTGTCAGATACGAGTATGCTGGGAGCCGAACTGCCCTCATTGACTACTGGTCTGCGCGGGCTGGCTTATTGGGAAATAGAAGTGACGGGACCGAATCGTGACTTGCATTCCGGACATTTCGGGGGTGCGGTAGCCAATCCGATCAACGTGCTTTGCCAGATTATCAGCAAAGTAACGGATGCCGACGGACGTATCACTGTTCCCGGATTCTACGATGATGTGGAAGAAGTGCCGCAAGCCGAACGGGAAATGATAGCCCATATTCCCTTTGACGAAAAGAAATACAAAGAAGCAATCGGTGTAAAAGAGCTTTTCGGAGAAAAAGGATATAGCACATTGGAACGTAACAGTTGCCGTCCGTCTTTTGACGTATGTGGCATTTGGGGCGGATATACAGGAGAAGGTTCTAAAACCGTACTGCCTTCAAAGGCTTATGCTAAAGTCTCTTGCCGGTTAGTGCCGCATCAGGATCACCATAAGATTTCGCAAATGTTCGCAGATTATATTCTTAGTACCGCTCCTGATACAGTACAGGTGAAAGTGACTCCCATGCACGGAGGACAAGGATATGTGTGCCCGATTTCACTTCCTGCCTATCAAGCAGCAGAGAAAGGTTTCGAAATCGCTTTCGGGAAAAAGCCGTTGGCGGTACGCCGTGGCGGAAGTATCCCCATCATCTCTACTTTCGAACAGGTATTGGGAATCAAAACCGTATTGATGGGATTTGGACTCGAATCGAATGCGATTCATTCTCCAAATGAGAATTGCTCATTGGAGATCTTCCGGAAAGGGATAGAGGCAGTCATAGAGTTTCATCAGGAATATGCCAGACGATAAAGCGGATAAATAACAATCAAGTTATAAACGATACATATAAAAGAGTGGTGGACAAGCTTGATTACAAGCATTTGTCCACCACTCTTTTATATATCTATCACACTGACAAATTACATGACCGGAGTCTCGAAAAGGAAGGTAAATGATTGGCTGTCTTTCAAATCCTTCACTGCATCACCTGCATAAATTTCGCCCTTTGTCAGAGACAGTTTCTTAATACCGGCTTTCGGACTAAAATCAATTTTCTTCAAGTCCAGCCAAAACAAATTCGGAGTCAGGGTAGATTCGAAATAATATACCTTATTCTTCTGATCGGATACGGAACGCCAACGGGTAGAAGATATATAAGGCTTCTCCGGTGTATTAATACCAAATGGCACGGAAACATTACGCATCACACTCAATACGCTGGGAACTGCAATCTTTGCATCCGCAATCTGCGGAATGGCATGAATGTAAAATGAAGCCCGTACAAAACGGTCGCTTGCCCGGTTAGTTCCCGGCAACATCTGCAAGCCACCGATTTCTTTCCAGTAATCATTAATGGCCAACTGATATTCATATCGAGGAGAATTTGTCATTACCCGGTATTCTTTTCCTTCGTGAATGCTCAATTTCCCATCCAGATATTCCAATACGGCCGTATTGCCTGTTTCATCAGTGATAGCCAGATGCAAGGTAGACTCCGGTCCTCCATTCGGCATACGGGGAGCATCAATGCGGAAAGTCTCCTTTTTCAATTCATCCACCACTTCGCGTACCGTGGCAAAGTTATCAAGCACATACTGTGTCCAAATGCTGATGCCCATTGCCGGACGGGTATCGCCGGGAAGAGAATAAATGGATTCCGGCAAGAAAAGCAGGCTAGCTACTAATCCTTTCTCGTTCATTCCGTCACAAGTACCTATATCATATCCTGTAGCAATCACACTTCCATATTTGGAAGTCCAGTTCACTGTTTTTTCCTTATTATGTCCCATACGTTGGATGCCACGCGGAAATACATAGATATTCGTCATGATATCTTCTTTCCAGTCCATTGTACGTCCCGTTACCACCATCTGGTCAGGGCCTATATACACTGCACGCGTACATGCTTCTACAGGCTGTATACTCATCAAAGAGACGGTAGCCAACACCAATGCAACTCCTGCTAATTTTTTCTTCATATTCATTCTATTTAAATAATTGATCTTCTTATTTATAATAAGAACAAATGCACCACAATTATTCCTCAAAAGAAAGATGATTTTAATGAAAAAAAGGCATTTATTCAATGCAGGAAGAAATTTTAGGTTTTCAACGTATAAGGGTTACGCCAGTTTATAAAGTTCATATCCTCCCAATGCCAGTACATAGGGCAGATTAAGAATAACGTCGGCATCCTTCTCCACCTCTTCGGGGTACTTTTGCAACAATTCGTTGAAAGGCATAATGAGAGGGTGTTGCAAGAAAACTTTATCTTTCACCTCGGCACGTCTCCAGCCAGCCACCGTACGCTCGGCATTCCATCGGTATTTCTCCATGCGCACCAACAGATACAAAACTTGAGACGGTAGATTCTCATTGAACATAGATACGGATATACGCGCCGGCGAACGGTCGCTCCGCTTAATACCGTAGCCTAACGTGCGACAAAACACACTATAGGCATCCAGTTGATAGCGGTTAGCCCAACGTAACGGCTCGCTCAATTTATTCCACAGATAGTGTGCCTGGTGATTCATCAAAATGAAGTCGGCAGAGTGGCTGCTATAAGATTCATACATCTTCTTCAACACCTCTTTCTGCTTGAGGCTTTCATCCGTATAGCAACAATCGTAGAGGTAATTCACATACAAAGCGAGTTTATCCTGCAAGATGTTTTTCTTCATCCCCCTATCTACCATGCCGAACACCTTGACATAACGATAACGCCCTTGCTCATCATCCACTATCGACGACAAATCGTTATTGAAATCCTGACGGATAAGTACACGACATTGATGCTGATAAACCTCATGCGGTAAATTGAGTCCTAATGAGAGACTCAAATCGGGATCATGCACACAAATAGCCACTGTAAGCATACAGTGTTTATTTTGTGCCCATTGTTGTAGACGGGTGCGCATAGCAGTACTACAAATGTCGTCATGGCAATATTCTACCTCAATATCGTCTATCTGACTCTCTATATAAGGAAATTGAGCTTTGAAGTAGTCTTTCTGTGACTCCATCTCTCGATCTACTAAAGTGATGCGGGTACGTATGCGTTCATCTGCCGGCAGACGGTCATCGTAATTGGCATAATGGCAGATACGTAGTGCTTCAAGCAACAGCGAGCGTCCCATCCGGTTGAATCCCACAATAACCAGATGCACATAGTCTTGACTAATAGCACTCCAGCTTCCATCAGGTTGTTGCGTTATGCTTATGGGGCGATAGTCTAGCGGATCATAATATCTTTCACTATCGGCAGCATAGAGACTCCATAGTTGCCGGGCCAGATTCTCGTGGAGGTTAAAGGGACGGAAAAAGATATTAGGTTTCCCCTCAATGCAAAACACCTCCGGCGGCAGATTCATTTTCTGTATGTTAGAGTACGAAGGGATGCTGTCGAACTGCACATATACAGGCATCACCTTGCCATCGGGGCATTTGCCACGCAAAGCACTCACCAAATGCACAATCGCTATATTTTTAGCATCGCGTCCGCAACGTTCTTCATCACCCAATACATACACTTCACTCGCGCTCACTATGTTCAACCGCTGAAGTTCTTCGATCGACTCAATGTTGCCAAAGTAAACAAGCACCTGCCGCTCTATTTCGATGGGCAAGGCAGACTGTATGCGATGGCGCACCGTTGCTGCCTCTATACCGCTCATCAGCAAGATACGTGCCGAAGGACATTCGTTATATAGTTCGCGTATCATATTGATAGATAGTTCATTGAAGCCTATCAATACATAGTGTTGAGTTATGTTGCGGTAAGTCATTCGCCCCGTGTTTACCACATCCACACGCCGCTCTATAATGTTGGAAATGGTAGAGATGAGCACACCGCCCAATAAAATGGATCCCGAAAAGCTAACAATTCCCAGCAATAGCCTGCTGGACCAAGCTGTCTCGTTCATTTGGTTACCAGGATCCACAAAGTTGTTGTACACCACCCAGAGCCTTTCGCCCCATTCCTCATGTCCATAAAATTGGATAGAGAAGAACATCACGATGATAAAGAAGATAGCCAGCACCGTAGCAATAGTAACGAGTAACAGGGTGAGCTGCGACTTGATACCCCCCGAAATGGTGCGATCCATATACTCTTGTGAGAATATCTTCTTGTAGTAGTTTATAAAACGGTTCATGCTTATAACTTATTGATGGCAAAACATACAGGTTCTGCCCATATTGTGTACATTTCGAGCTATTTGTCCTGATAATCGTATCATATCATGCACCAATACCATATAATCCGTATCAATGGGTTTTGGTTGACAGTCGTGTTTCATAAATAGAACATTTAGAGTTGTGTACAAATATAGTATTTTTCAACAAACCAGGTAGCTTTTCACTTAACTATTTTCAGCAGTGTACTTTACCTTGTCATCGTATGGCAGCATATAAAATGAAATTCACCAGTGCAAGAAGACATTAATCACAAGATAACAGCTATGGAACGAAATAAAATTCGTATAAAGATCGAGTAAGATATTCTACTTCCATAAAGTAATATCTCCATAACCTTTATTGTATTTAAGATTATTCAATGCATAGATTTAAGATTTTCTATGCAGAAAACTAGAATCTTTTATGCACTCGAGTAGTTGTCACGTTACAACGGGACAATGGTCACCTTATAGAATGACTAATGTCACTTTATAAGGTGATATTAATCATTCTATAAGGTGACCATCTATCTCTGAAAGGATGAAACCACTAAAGATACAAAATAAATCAGTAAAAAGCAATAGTAAGGTAGGAAATTTGTCTGGACTGCAAACACACTTAATTTGTTTCAATGCAGCATAATAAAGAGGCCGCATTCATATAATGCAGATTAAATCTAACCTGTTAATTGCAGAACCTCCATCTCTCACTCTCTTCGTGATATGACGGTCTTTTTACTCCCAATTATCTTACCCCTTTTATATTAGAAATTTTTCCGGAAAGTACATCCATTTCTCCATTCCGAACATCCGTAAGCAGTTTTTCCTTTAATAATAGTTCCCTTACCACAAAGCGGACATGGCTGACCTACAAACGTATCTACATCACCTGCAGCAGAAGGAGTTGAAGCAGGAGTAGTAACCGGAGCCGGAGAAGGTGCCGAATTAGAACTTACTTCGTTTGCCGCTTTTCCTGTTTTTGGTTTCTTTTCTTTCGGTGCACTCGATTTACGTTCGCGCTTTTTAGTTTCTTTCTTTTCTTTCTCTTCGGCTTTTGCAGCTACTGCATCCTGAATAGTAATGCGTCGGTTTGAGTTATCAGAAAGTACACTCATCACTATTTCCGAAACCATCTGTTTCAGTTCTTCAAGAAACTGGCGGGCATCGTATGTCTTCTTTTCAATTTCGCGCAACTTCTTTTCCCAAATACCAGTCAGTTCTGCCGATTTCAATAATTCTTCGTGAATGAGCTGCACCAACTCCACTCCTGTCGGGGTGGCAATCAGGTTCTTTCTTTCTTTACGAATATAGTTCCGTTTGAATAATGTCTCAATAATGGCAGCACGGGTAGACGGCCGACCGATACCATTCTCTTTCAAGGCATCACGAAGTTCATCATTGTCCACCAGTTTTCCGGCTGTCTCCATTGCACGAAGCAAAGTTGCTTCGGTATAAGGTCTGGGCGGCTGCGTCCATTTTTCATTCAGGTCGGGAATGTGAGGACCACTTTCTCCTTTTACAAAAGCAGGAAGTACATTTTCATCCTCTTCCTCTTTTTCTTCGGTAGGTTCTTTTACATCTTTGGCAAATACAACACGCCATCCCGGTTCCAGGATTTGTTTTCCGGTTACCCGGAATTCTATCTTATCCACTTCGCCCATGACTGTAGTAGTAGAAATCTTACAGTCCGGATAGAATACGGCTATAAAACGACGGGCTATCAAGTCATAGACACGACGTTCCATATCCGTCAGGTTTTGAGCATAGACTCCGGTCGGGATAATGGCGTGGTGATCCGTTACTTTCGAGTTGTCAAATACCTTTTTTGATTTAGGAAGTGTAGTGCCGGCTAACGGAGCTGTCAAGACTTCGTAATCACGAAGTCCTTTCAGGATAGCGGGACATTTCGGATAAATATCATCACTCAAAAAAGTAGTATCGACACGCGGATAGGTAGCTACCTTCTTCTCATAAAGAGACTGGATCAGTTTCAGCGTTTCATCAGCTGAATAAGCGAATTTCTTGTTGCACTCTACCTGAAGAGAAGTCAAGTCGAACAAACGTGGGGCGAACTCTCTCCCGTCTTTCTTGCCAACACTAGTGACTACAAACGGAAGATCCTTTATACGTTCTACCAATGCCTCACCTTCTTCCCGGTTAGCAATAGGGTCGATACCCGGATTATCTATTTTCTTTTTTCCACCGTTCTTTTCTTCTTCCGCAGCTATTTCTTCATCACTTTTGCGAATAAGTGCGGAAAAAGTAGTATCCCGATAGTTGGTTTTCAATTCCCAATATTGCTTGGGTTCGAAATTGGCTATTTCCAACTGGCGGTTGACAATCAGTGCCAAGGTCGGTGTCTGCACACGACCAATGGAAAGCACCTGTTTATTTTGACCGTATTTAATGGTATAAAGACGGGTGGCGTTCATTCCCAATAGCCAGTCACCCATCGCACGGGAAAGTCCGGCTTCATAGAGTGATTGAAAATCAGTCTGATCTTTCAGCTTCGCAAACCCTTCCCGGATAGCTTCTTCTGTTAATGAAGAAATCCACAGCCGTTTCACCGGACAGCGTGCACCTGCTTTCTGCATCACCCAACGCTGAATCAATTCTCCTTCTTGCCCGGCATCACCGCAGTTGATAATTTCATCTGCGTTCTGCATCAGTCCCTCGATAATGTGGAATTGTTTTTCGTATGTAGGATTCTCTATCAGCTTGATGCCGAAACGTGGAGGAATCATTGGCAGACTACCTAAATTCCACGATTTCCAGTTAGGCGTGTATTCATGCGGCTCTTTCAGGGTACAAAGATGCCCGAATGTCCAGGTCACCTGGTATCCGTTTCCTTCTATATATCCTTCTTTTCTGGTATGAGCGCCGAGTACTTCGGCTATATCGCGTGCTACTGATGGCTTTTCGGCTATGCAAACTATCATTTTTTTCTCTTCTTGTTTTTACACTAACAGTTTACAAAGTTACACGATTATTTCTCATTGACCGCATGAAGAGAGAAAAAAGTCCATAAAGTCATAGATCGGAGAAAGAATGATAACTTCAACTAAATAGTTTTCAAGATGTACCACTTTCTCCTTTTTTATACCACTCCATTTGATGTTTGATAAGCTATATAATGAAGCTGCACAGTTCTACACACGATATGTGCATAGCTCTGTGCAGCCTCTCTATAACGTTTCTATTTTAAACCGGAGAAATCACAGAAAAGAGGATAATGTGTAGAAGCAACGGTCACATCTACTCCCGATAGACTTTCTATCACATCAGTCTGCGTCACGTTTACGTTGTGACTCTTCAAAGAAACGATAAAGTCAAGGCGACGTTTCTTACCACTGACTTCGGTAGACTTATCAGCACTAAGAAGATTCCAGTTACTCTTCACCATTTGGAAAAACTCGCTTTCCAAGTCGCCCTCATTGAAGTATCCTAACAGGAATGCAGGTTTATTATAGGCGGACAGTTTCGTTTCTAACGTTTGAAGGGCCTCTATACGCTTTGCCATATCCGTATCGAAATTGGTACTGGCTACTACAAACTTTTCATATTCCACTACCATAGCTGCACGCATCTCGCTCTTTCCCGCCATTTGGTATCTGTCTACACTTACAGGTTCTTCTTTTGTCAGTATACCAACACCGAATTCACCGCCTTTATAATCAATGGCTTTAGCAAAGTAATCATGCATATTCGTTTTCTGTGCCAGTACGTTCAACTGGTCGATACCTTCCGAACGTTCCGTTTCCTTATCCAGTCCCTGCAAGCAAACAATATCCGCATTCATTTTGGCGATAATACGTCCTGTCCGGTCGTAATCAATCACGCCATCTGTGCCTTTACAATAGGTCAGGAAATAGTTACCTATGCGCAGGTCACCTTCTGCCTTCGGATATTCTTCAAGTCCGGTCGGCTTCTTAAAATCACAATAAAGTGGATAATGGTCGGAAGTTATTGCTACGTTGACACCATCCAGGTTGTATATTACATTCGATTTTACCACAGTGGTAGGTGGAGTTTTCAAAGTAACAACAAAATCAATCCGTTTGGTAGCCTGTCCGGTAGGAAAAGTGTTTTCTGTAGAACTGACAACCTCCCATTCTTTCTTCAGTTCCGTAAAGAATGTGCCATTCATCAAGTCCTCGTTAAAGTCACCAGCCATATAAACCACTTTATTATATGTTTTGGCAAGGTCTGTGAGCTGTTTTGCAGATTCAACTCTATTATTCTCTTCCAAAGCCAAGTGGGTGGAGATAACTACATAGTTCTCAAATTCAGCTATGGCAGCAGAACGGAGTTCGGCACCGGGAAGGGGATAAGTCTTCGTGCTGATCGGCGTCCCTTTGAACAAAAGACCGTTACCGTATTCACCACCCTGATAAGCGATTGACTTACTAAAATAGTGGTTCATGCCTGTTTTATCCGCCAAGGTTTTCAGTTGGTCGACTTTATTACTGCGGGTAGTCATGTAGTCCACTTCCTGCAGGCAAACGACATCGGGTTCCATTCCGTTGATAACAGCGGCTGTCCTGTCATAATTAATCACGTCATCGTTACCGGCACAATGCCTTATATTAAAGGTCAACACTCTAAGGTTCCCCTCCCCTTTCGGATAAGTATAGGAAACTTCCTGTTTACCGTAAGGTATCATATTATCGAATTTAGAGTTGTCCATGTCGTCGGCACAGGACAAGTTGGCAAACACGGTTGCCAAAAGACATATATAAGAAATCATATTTTTCATAAGAATTTATATTTCTGAATCTAATTAATTAAAGTTCAATCCGTCATTCCAACCGGGATTCTGTGTTATCACACCATTGGACAAAGTACGTTCGCTGATAGGAACAGGGTACAAATAATCTCTGTCTTCATTCCATTTCTTGGTAATCAGACTATGACAGATGATATAACCACTTTCACCATTCGACAAGCGAATCTGCTCGCCAATCTCTAAATATAAAGGTACATTTCCGGCAGGTTTTGTTCCTACGTAGAAACAGACATCATCCGTACCGTCTTTATCTAAATCGTAAGTACCGGGCCCGGGAACATAGATTCCCAGCAGATCGTTCTCAAATAGTTTACCTTCTTTCCAACGCATGATGTCGTAATAACGGAAACCCTCCATTGCCAGTTCGATGGTTCGTTCGCGACGGATTTCAAGGATTACTCCCTGATTGGCTCCTTCCACATTCGGATAACCTGTGGCAGCACTCATCAAATACGGGTCGGGTTTTGAATTTGCCAGTTCCATATCCAGGTTAGTCATTCCTACCCTGTCTCTAAGTAATTTTATGGATTTATTGATGTCAGCTTGCTTCAAAGTGCCCAGTTCGGCTTTTGCTTCTGCAAAATTCAGATACACCTCTGCTGTGCGGAACAGGGGAATATCGTTGCACGATTTATTATATTCATCGTAGTTAGCCGTCATCGAATATTTTACCAGGTGATATCCGGTCATGGTATAAGCCAGGTTCGGGGCTTCTTTCTTTGTACTTCCGATTCTCGTATATCCAGGGGTACGGATGGTTTGTGCCAGTCGTGGATCCCGATTCTGACATTCCTGATCGAATGTCATCGTTTCATAACCGGCTTTATCCGTGAAACGGCTTCCGTCCGCCATCAGATAAGAATTCACTATCTTCTTGTTCATTCCCGGACGTCCCATTGTGGTGGAGTTCTCATAATTCTGCACATTATGAAGCACAGAAAGAGAAGCTTCATAGTCACGGCCGAAAATCACTTCATCCGCTTGTAGATTTATGGAAGCGAATAAATCCCTGTAAGGTGTGCTGCCCGATTTATAGAGTGTATATCCGCTTTCGTTCATAAAGGTTTCAGAAGCCGAGACACAGGCATTCAGGTATTTTTCATAATCCTCCAGTCCATGATATTTGCGGAAAGTACCCTCAAACAGGCAGACACGGGATTTCAGTGCCAATGCCGTCCACCGGGTCAGTACATACGCATTCTTCGTTTTCGGAAGATTGGCTATCGCAAAATCCAGATCCTCCAGCATTTTCTGCATGACAAATTCACGTGAGTCCCGGGCTTTATACAATTCGGGATCATCCGAGTCGAGTGCTTTGTCATACCAGGGAATATCGCCGTATCTCTTCACCTTCTCAAAGTAGAAATAAGCTCTGAAAAAACGGGCAACACCATCGTAACGGTTACGGGCATTCACTTCCGTGCAGTTATGGGAATACTGCAGATAGAAATTAATATCGCGAAGTGCCGTAAAATTCCAACCGTTTCCTTCATCGGGTATGATGCGCTGTCCGGACATTTCGAGCATCAAGTCGGACTTGACAATCAAATCGGACGACTCGGAATAAATATCGACAGCGGACGGAACCAGATTGTTATAAAACTGATTCGTAAATAATCGCAACTCATCTTCAGTCTTGAAATATACATCCGGATACAGGCGGTCTTTTGGTGTCTTATCCAACCAATCGTCGCAAGACACGAAAGATATCGCCAATGCGAACAACCAAGATACTATATAAACAGGTTTCATAATTCAAATATTAGTTAGTTTAAAAAGTTACGTTCACTCCAAAAGAATAGGTCTTTGACCAAGGGTACAACTTTGCGTTACCATTTGCCGATTGGATGGAATTTTCTGCCGATGCTTGTTCCGGATCAATGTAGTCGCTCTTTAGCGGAGAGAAGGTAAACAGATTCTCACCACTGAAATAGATATGCAGGCGTTCTATCTTTACCTTCTTCGTCCATACGGCGGGAATCGTATAGCCTACTGTGATATTCTTCACTCTGCAATAAGCCAGATTCTGCAAATAACGATCATTCACCACTCCCAAAGAACGGTTGTTGCCGAGAGCAAGATACCCTATCGGGCGCGGGAAATAAGCATCGGGATTTTCCGGGCTCCATACCTGGCTCAAGAAATCGCGTGGAATGAACGATGAATACGGACGAGCGTATGGTCCCCAAAAGAATACAGAATTAGTGCCCGGATACCAGTCTTGATGTCCTACCCCCTGAAGATAGATGGAGAAGTCGAATCCATACCAGTCGAAACCACCTTGAATACTGTATGTATAGCGCGGTAATGAGTTTCCGATTATTTTGCGGTCGCCCGGATCATCTGCCGTGTTCGAGCCGGAAGATATTGTATGGTCGCCATCCAAATCAACAAATTTCATATCACCGGCGTGAAGTCCCGGATTCACCTGCGCTGTATTGATAACGAAGTTAACTGCTGTTTGGTCGACATTATAGTTTGCCGCTTCTTCGTCTGTCCTGAAAAGTCCGTCTACTACATATCCCCAGATATCTCCCAATTTCTGACCTACATAATAATCACTCAATATCTTGGAAGGATTATCGAATTTGGTTATTTCCGATGTATTATCTGCCAAACCTACGGACAGGTTATAACGGAAAGGTTTGTTTGCCAGTTTGAAAGCATCATTCCAAGTCAGCATCAATTCCCAGCCTTTGGTACGCAAGTTGGCTGCATTTTGCTTGGGCTCGTTGGCTCCATAAGCACCGGGAAGCTTTTTGCCGGAAGTTTGCATACCTTTAGTATCACGAACATAGGCATCGGCAGTCAGGTTCAGGCGGTTGTTCAGGAATCCGAGATCCAGTCCTACGTTCCAAGTCGAAACGGTTTCCCAGGTCAGGTCGGCGGAATTCGGGTCGGAGACACTTGCATAAGAGCCTTTCTTCTGATCGCCAAAGATATAATTCATTGTACCGTTGGTATTAATGGTTTGGATATAATCGTAATATCCTACCTGCTGATTTCCTAACGAACCGTATGAGAGACGCAATTTCACATTATCAATATTCTTCTTTAAATTCCCGAAAAACGGTTCTTCACTGATTCTCCATCCTACGGAAGCCGAGGGGAAGAAACCGAAACGGTGTCCGCTTCTGAAACGTGAACTTCCGTCATAACGTCCGCTTGTCTCAAATAGGTAACGACCTCCTTTATAGGAGTAATTAAGACGATAAAATGCTCCCAAAAGCGCATATTCATTCTGTCCGCCGGACATAGTCATCGCATCTCCGACTGCCAGATTTAAGTCATTCAAGTCATCGGAGAGCAAACCCTGGCGGGAGACTTTGATATCTTTCAGACGCTTGGTTTCATAATTGTAACCTGCCATGATTTTTATCTGATGGTCGGCAATATCCAGCATATAATCACCATAAACATTGAAAGCCTGATACCAATGATTGGTCTGTGTTTCCTTCAACTGATTCACACCGCTTCCGGTAGTCAGATAGGATATCTCACCCGGATATTTGGAATATGGTACATTTACTGTTCTATTCATGGTCTGATAGTTATAGTGCAGGTAGCTGTAGTTTGCACGGACATTCAGGTTCTTCATTACATTGAAACTTGCTTCGAAAGTCGTGGAAAACTCATACCGCTGGTCTTCATTCTTATGTTTTCCATAAGCAAGGATAGCTCCCATGCCATCCAAAATGGCAGAATTGCTCAACGAAGTCAGATACACTGCACTGCCATCCGGATTAATGGGTACAAAGCTCGCCAGTGCATGATTCACCGCAGTATTGAAGTTGTTATTAATACCCGATAATCCCGGATAAGAGTAACTATTATAATGGTACTTCGTGTTATTGCTGATTGTCAGTCGTGGAGTGATCTTTGCCGAAATTTTACTTCTGAAATTATATACCTTATATTTATCAGGATTCTGTCTGAAGATACCCGTTTGGTCAACTGTATTTCCTGATAAATAATAGTTCAACTTTTCATTTCCCCCACTGACACTGATATTGTGCTCCCACATCGGTCTGTTTTTACGATAAAGATAATTATACCAGTCGAAGTTACCGTAATAGACGTATGTATCTCTTCCGTCACGTTGATCGGTAACCACCCAGGGACGTTCGGGATTCTCCGTTTTATCATTCCGGCGCAACCAAAGCTGGCGGTAGTCTTCTTCCGTATAGTTGGTATAAGGCTTTCCGTTATAATTGGTATAAAACAAGTCGTTGATACCTGCCGAGTAATATCCCCTGGTTTCAAAATCAGTAGAAGTCGTCTGATTGCTCCATGAATATCTTCCATCATACGAAACGGTAGTCTTACGGGCTGAACCTTCTTTGGTAGTCACGAGGATAACGCCATAAGAAGCACGAGCTCCGTAAATAGCGGCCGAAGATGCATCTTTTAATACGGAAATGGAAGCGATGTCATTTGGATTCAAGCGGTCGATATCCCCTTCTATTCCGTCAATCAGCACTAATGGCGATGCATTGCCACTGATAGAATTCACACCACGGATATTGATAGTTGCCGAAGCTCCCGGATACCCTGACCCAAAAGTTACATTCATATTGGGCACAGTCCCTTGCAACATCTGTGAGGCTCTCGGCACGGGTCTGTCTTCCATCGCTTTACTGTCTACTACTGCAACAGCTCCCGTCAGGTTTATTTTCTTTTGAGTACCGTAGCCTACCACCACCACTTCTTCCAGCGTAGCCGTATCTTCCCGGAGTATTACCCTCGAAGATTTCTGCAGGTCGGAGACTTTAATTTCTTTCTTCTCAAATCCGATATAGGACACAACGACTAGGGCATTGGCCGGAACCGAGGACAATGTAAATTCACCATCCAAATTCGTGATCGTTCCCATAGACTGTCCCATCACCTGTACACTGGCACCGATTACCGGGTCACCGTTCACATCGACCACTTTCCCCGTAACCCGATGTAAAGGCTGCGATGGGACGGCAGCAGTATTACGTGCTGTTTTCTTTGTGATGATAATCATCCGGTTTTGTAGTTTATACTCTACATCCTTATCCAAAACAGTAGCAAGCACATTATTAACAGTTGCCTGCTGAAAGGAAGCCGTTATCTTCTTGTTTTCATTAACCTCGTCCGTTTTATAGATAATGGAGTACTTCGTCTGCCGCTCAACTTCTTTCAATACCGCCTTCAGCGGCTCATTTTTAAAGACCTTTGTAACTGTCTGCGCCCGTAGTGACTGGACGCCCAAACACAACAGAATCAGGAGAAACAGTCTAAAAAATGAGTTTCTTCGGTCATTCATAATTTTATCAATTAAGTTGTTACAATTTAAAGTGATTTATATTTAAGGATATATATATTCGATTGTAGTATTTCTCTGAATCGCTTCTATAAGATAAAACAACTCATCATTCATCTGCCCAACCCCTATAAAAGCAAAAAAGCAGATTATTTCTGCTTTTTTGTATCGACTGGCTTTATTTATTCAGACCACTGGAATATCGGATAACCGTTCGTTCCTTTTTTCCAAAGATTCGGATTCCAGGCTACGATGATATTCCCCAGTTCTTCCGCTGACTTCGCCACTCCGTGAAAAGTTGTTCCCGTGGCTGATGATTCGTCTGATGCGGTAATCGTTTTTTCATTCACTTTGAGTACAATACTTTCGCAGGCATAACAATTCTCATAACTGCCTAATGAAGCAGAAACCCCTACAATGCGTCCTATGGTTGACGAAGCATCCACTCCGGTCAAGTTACTCCATGCTGCGCTGTTCTTGATAGCAATGTCACAACTTTTGTCAATTTGTCCCAAAATACCGCCTACGCCTCCTTTAGTTGCACTGACTGCTCCGTATGCATAGCAGTTCTCAATAAATCCGCCGACACCTACTTTCCGTCCGGCAATACCGCCTGCTTTTCCGCCACTTGCCGCCTGATCGCTGACCGTTGCATTTGAATAACAGTTCTTTATATAACTTTCCTGCCCATCATAGCTATTTGCCAATACACCGGCTATTCCACCTGCCGCACCAGAACCGATCACTTCACCGGTCGTATAGCAGTTCACAATTCTTCCTGTCTTATTTCCGTTACCTTTATCTTTAAGTCCGAGATAACCGGTAATAATTCCAATCCCCTGCCGAGCAGATGATACAGAAGCATTCACAAAGCCTACATTACGACAATCACCGCACAATACTCCGAAGAAACTCGGATAATCACCGGCAGAACATTTGAAGTTCTTAATGACATGGCTGTCTCCGTCAAAATCTATTTCATAAGGAAAATCACCGGAACCATTCAACGACTGCCAGTCATCAATGCCTGCCATATCAATATCAGCACCTAACTGGAAATAAACTTTCATTCCCGATTTCAACACACTACGCATATTTCTGATCTGCGTAGCATTCATTATCATATAAGGTTTGCTGTCCGTTCCGTTTCCTTTCTCGAACAAACCACTGGCACCGTCTCCATCACCATCACTATTTCCGTCATCCGTTTCCGTTTTTTCGAACGGAACACGAGTATATGAGTCCAAAGGATTAGGGTTAGAACACGAGATTGCAACAGATGCCATCATCAACAGCATCCCAAATCTGCCTATTTGAGTAATATTCATACCTGATTTCTTTACAATTAAACATTGAGTTCTTATCTTATATATATATCCTTTTCCTTATATTCTACTTTGATAGGTATGATTTCTTTCAGTGCGTCCATTACATCTACGATTGTCTCTTTATTACGCAACGAAACACGGAACTTCATATCTCCCAATTTCTCCGACTCTAACTGAATATGCACATCGTACTGACGTGAAAGTTTCTTCACCATCTCTCCTAACGTAATGTCATCATATTCAATCCTGTCTTCCGCCCACGCCATTGCCTGACGTGCATTTACCTTCTTTCCTTTCAACTGTCCTGTTGCCAAATCCAAAGAAATAGATTCTCCTGGAGACATCCGTATCTGATCTTCTTTATAATTCAACTCTACCGCTCCTTCCAGCAAGGTGGTTGTTATATAAGAATCGTCCGAATAGGCAGATACATTAAATTTCGTACCTTTTACCACCACATCATATTCATGCGTCTTTACCGTGAATTGCTTTCCATTCTGTTTAGTCACCTCAAAATACCCCTCCCCTTCCAGCTCTACCACTCGGTCGGCTGTATTAAAATAATTCGAATATCTCAATACGGAACCTGCATTCAGCCATACAACCGTACCATCCGAAAGCTGTATCTTACTCTTATCCCCCAACGGAGCTTCGCAAACAAAGAAAGTCTTTGGCGTAAACAAGTAAATAGCCTGTTGAATACCCAACGTAGTACCAACAATCAATGCTATAACGGCAGCGATACGGGCTATCTTCCATATACCAAGTTTCGACTTTCTCAATAACGGGACAATCGCTTCCTGCGTATACATCTTATGCTTCAAAGCTTCCCATTCGGCATCTGTCTCCGAATCGGTATTCCGGTGATTCATCCATTCCCTCTCCCACTGACGGAACCTGCCATAGCCACCTTCCACCTGTTCAATATATTCGAACAGATTCTTTTCGTCAGCTCTTGATATGCGTCCTTCAAAATACTGAATAGCCAATTCATGGATATTTTCTTCTTGCTTCATTATATTCACTTTCTATAAGATGTAACAACCCATATTTCTTTTACCCAACCTCTGAAACAAAAAAAGCAGAAAAAACTTTCCTGCTTCTTATTCTTTATATAACCGAAGAGTGCATTGATTATTTCTGCTCCATCATCAGCCATGCCAATATCACTATATACAGATCCACCGGATAGCGTTCGCTGAAATGCCGGGAAAAATATTGCAAAGCCCTTGCTATATGCTTTTCGACTGCTGTGGTAGATATTTGTAGTTTTTCTGCAATTTCCCTATTCTTCAATCCCCTGAAACGGCTTAACAAAAAAATCTCACGCGACCTGTCCGGCAACTGATTAAGCACAAGGGCAATCTGCTCCTGCAATTCTTTGTATAATAATTTATATTCTGCATCCTGCATAAAGTCTGCATAGTAGAGTCTTTCTTCCCCATCCACCTTTGCCAGGTATTCCACCCGGTACTTTTCAACAATCGAGCGATGTTTCAGATAATTCAGACATCCGTTGCGGACCATAGAAAAAAGAAGAGAAGTAAGTGAGAAGGCAGATAACATTTCGCGACGTTCCCAAAATCGTAAGAAACACTCTTGAATAATATCACGAACCGTTTCTTCATCTTCTATAAAACGAATAGCATACCCTCGCAAACGAGGATAATAACTTTTGAACAGAAACTCAAAAGCTGCATTATTGCCTCTTTTCAGCTCTCCCAATAATTGTTTATCATCCATGAAATCTACCATAGTTTAGAAATTTATGCGCAAAGGTACGGGGCAACAGTTAACAAAGTGATGACAATATTATGAATATTTTTTCAATAAATCAAATCTGAGGTACTTTTTTATAAAACGCCCAAAAGGAAGTTTTCAATAATAGGATACAAAAAAAGGGCCAGTAACTGACCCTTTTTTCTATTGATTCATGGTTACTTATTGCATATACAATCTGTCAATAAGATAGTTTTCCTTATTCTTCATCCATTAGAATTTCCAAAATCTGACAAGCAGCTCTCGCTACCGGAGTACCCGGACCGAAGATAGCAGCTACACCTGCCTTATACAAGAAATCGTAATCTTGTGCAGGAATAACACCACCGGCAATCACTACAATGTCCTCACGACCCAGTTTCTTCAGTTCTTCAATAATTTGTGGAACTAATGTCTTATGTCCGGCAGCCAGTGAAGAAACACCTACTACATGAACGTCGTTTTCAACAGCCTCGCGAGCAGCTTCCGCCGGAGTCTGGAACAAGGGTCCCATATCCACGTCGAAACCACAGTCAGCATAACCGGTTGCTACGACTTTAGCACCACGGTCGTGACCGTCCTGTCCCATTTTCGCAATCATGATACGAGGTTGACGTCCCTCTTTCTTCGCAAACTTCTCGGCCAGTTCACAAGCACGTTTGAAGTCGCTATCGTTTTTACTTTCTGATGAATACACGCCTGATATCGTTCTAATTATTGCTTTATAACGTCCTACTATCTGTTCGCAAGCATAAGAAATCTCACCCAATGTTGCGCGAACACGAGCTGCTTCCACAGCCAATTCCAACAAGTTACCCTTGCCAGTCTTTACACATTCGGTAATTGCTGCCAATGCTTTGTCCACTTCAGCTTGGTTACGTCCTTCTTTCAAACGTTTCAGGTTTTCAATCTGTTCAAGACGAACAGCCGTATTATCAATTTCAAGAATATCAATCGGAGCTTCTTTTTCCAAACGATACTTGTTCACACCGACAATTGTCTGCTGACCACTGTCAATACGGGCTTGTGTACGTGCAGCAGCTTCTTCGATACGCATCTTAGGAATACCTGTTTCGATAGCTTTCGCCATACCACCCAATTTTTCAATTTCCTGAATGTGTTCCCAAGCCTTGTGTGCCAGCTCATTAGTCAGAGACTCTACATAATAAGATCCACCCCATGGGTCAACGTTCTTGCAAACATAAGTTTCTTCCTGGATATAAATTTGAGTATTACGGGCAATACGTGCAGAGAAATCTGTCGGAAGAGCGATAGCCTCATCCAATGCATTGGTATGCAGAGATTGAGTATGCCCCAGAGCTGCAGCCATAGCCTCAATACAAGTACGCCCTACGTTATTGAACGGATCCTGTTCTGTCAACGACCAACCGGAAGTCTGTGAGTGAGTACGCAATGCCAGTGATTTCGGGTTCTTCGGATTAAATTGCTTCACAATCTTCGCCCACAACATACGTGCAGCACGCATCTTGGCTATTTCCATAAAGTGATTGGTTCCGATCGCCCAAAAGAAAGACAGACGCGGTGCAAATGCATCAATGTCAATGCCTGCTGCCGTTCCGGCACGAAGATATTCCAAACCATCGGCCAATGTATAAGCCAACTCGATATCCGCAGTTGCACCTGCTTCCTGCATGTGATAACCGGAGATAGAGATAGAGTTGAACTTAGGCATCTTCTGCGAAGTGTATTCGAAAATATCAGAAATAATCTTCATAGAGAATGCAGGCGGATAAATATAAGTATTACGCACCATGAATTCTTTCAGAATATCATTTTGGATAGTACCGGCCATTTCTTCAAGTTTAGCACCTTGCTCCAAACCGGCATTGATATAGAATGCCATAATCGGAAGCACAGCTCCATTCATTGTCATAGACACAGACATTTTGTTCAATGGGATACCATCGAACAGCACTTTCATATTTTCCAATGAACAGATAGATACACCGGCTTTACCTACGTCGCCTACTACACGTTCGTGATCGGGGTCATATCCACGGTGAGTAGCCAAGTCGAATGCTACTGACAAACCTTTCTGACCGGAAGCCAAATTACGGCGATAGAATGCATTTGATTCTTCGGCAGTGGAGAATCCGGCATACTGGCGGATAGTCCAAGGGCGAAGAGTGTACATTACTGAATACGGACCGCGCAAATAAGGAGGGAGTCCGGCAGCATAGCCAAGATGTTCCATTCCTTCAAGGTCTTCTTTTGTATAGACAGGCTTCACTTCAATGTGTTCCGGTGTTTTCCAGTCAGCGGAGATACCGTTAGCCTTTTGCCATTCAGCACCATTCGTCGGCTGAAATGCGGCATATATATCGATGTTTTTAAAATCTTTTCTCATCTTACTTCAATAGTTTAGCGTTAAACTCTTTCAAGGTATCCAATACATTGACACGGACATGGATGAAATTTTCGATACCTGCGGCTTTCAAGTCGTCCATACAAGCCGGAGCACCGGCAACGATAAACATAGCACGACCATTCAGTGCTTTGAAAGCTGGAATTGCATATTCAGCATATTCATCATCACTGGAACAGATAACAACAATATCAGCTTTTGCAGCCATGGCCGCCTCTACTCCTGCTTCTACAGTTTCAAATCCCAGATTATCGACTACTTCATAACCGGCACAAGCCAAGAAGTTACAAGAATATTGAGCACGTGCCTGACGCATTGCCAGATTACCAATAGTCAACATAAACGCTTTCGGACGTTTACCCGACGCTTCTGTTTCAAGACGCAACGCTTCAAACTCACTAGCAGCACGATCGAACACTAATGTGGATACATCTTTCTCACAAGTATGAGAGTCACCTCCGCAGCAGCACTTACCTTCAACAGGTTGCTTATCACCAGCCTTTTCATTGAAATTCGGGAATTGATTTGTACCCAACAACACTTCACGACGCTGTGCAACTGCCTTGTGGCGAGCCTTGTTGCTTTCATTCACAGCAGCCTGAACAGTTCCTGCTTTCAATGCCGCATAGAAGCCACCTGCTTCTTCTACAGTAAGGAAGAGTTCCCAAGCTTGTTTTGCAATAGACACAGTCAGATTCTCGATATAATAAGAACCGGCAGCAGGGTCGATCACTTTATCAAAATGAGATTCTTCTTTCAACAACAGTTGTTGGTTACGAGCCAAACGTTCCGAGAACTCGTCCGGAGTCTCATAAGTCTTATCAAACGGAGTTACCGTCATTGAGTCTACGCCTCCTAATGCAGCACTCATTGCTTCTGTTTGTGTACGAAGCAGATTCACATGTGCATCAAACAAAGTAAGATTGAAAGTAGAGGTTTCGGCATGAACCGCCATTTTTGCTGCGCAACGACATTCTCCGTTAGGACCTTTATTCTCGCAATCACGCACACATTCGGGATTGTAAGAAGCTACAATATTTGCCCAAAGTAAACGTGCCGCACGGAATTTTGCTATTTCAAGGAAGTAATTGGAACTGATACCAAAATTAAACTTGATTTTCTTGGCTACTATAGCAGCAGGAATACCGGCATCAGTCAATTGACTCATATATTCATTTCCCCAAGCCAGAGCATAACCCAATTCCTGAGAAATATAAGCACCTGCATTATTCAACGATAAAGCATTTACATTCAGCACACGATAGAAAGGAAGAGGCTGAATAGCTTCAATCAAGGATTTGGCTGTTTGCACCATATCACCTTTCTCCTTGCCACGAGTCAGCATCTTGTTGAAGAAATCATAGTTGATAGAACCTTTCAGTTTCTTCACATCATAATCTTTCTTCCGGAAATAAGCTACCAGCAGATTAGCCAACTCAACCACATGCCCCTGACAGGTTGAGAAATTCAGTTCAACACACTCTGCCTGAATATCACTTAACAGTGTTTCAATATATTCCGCATTGAGTTCTTTTGCTTTCACATGAAAAGAAAGTGAGTCAACACCCTTATTTAAGATATCCAGTGCTTTCGCATTGGCGTCTTTCGGACATTCCACTCTAATTTCCTGGCGAACCAACCACGCATTGTTATCTTTTTTAGTTCCTCTTAAATAAGGGAACTCCCCAGGAAGCGCATCAGTAGTTTTTAAATCCTCCAGATCTTCCATCCGGTAAAAAGGTTTCACCTTAAACCCTTCGTTTGTTTTCCAAACGAGCTTCTTCTCAAAATCAGCACCTTTCAAATCGGCTGTAACCTTCTCCATCCATTGTTCGGTAGAGACAGGAGAAAAGTCTGAGAAGAGTTTTTCTTTTTTGTCTGCCATAGTTTATTTAAAATTAAAACAAGATTAATATTGTCTTTATTTTTATCTATCTCTTTCTAAACATCCGTCGTTCGACTTGCAAATATAACCAATAAGTTAAAACGAATCTCTTTTTTAGGGAAAATTCGCACAGGGCGTCCCGATTCGTCGAATGTATACAATCTGCATAGAAATTCTTCATTTTTAGTTCTTCATTTATTTGATTTGCTCCGATGTTATGAGTAATTTTGCACCCGTTTTTAGAAAAACATTATAAAAACTGCTATATTATGGATTGGTTACAAAGTTTATTGTGGGACCCCAGCTCCGTAGCTCACATCGTGCTCCTCTACGCATTTGTAGTGGCTGCCGGCGTGTATCTTGGTAAAATAAAGATATTCGGAGTATCTTTGGGCGTCACATTTGTTTTGTTTGCCGGCATCCTAATGGGACATTTCGGCTTCACGGCCGATACACACATCCTACATTTCATCCGTGAGTTCGGATTGATCTTGTTCGTATTCTGTATCGGTCTTCAGGTGGGGCCATCTTTCTTTTCCTCTTTCAAAAAAGGAGGAATGACATTGAACCTGTTGGCTGTAGGCATCGTAGTGTTAAATATTGCTGTTGCACTGGGACTCTATTACCTCTGGAACGGCCGGGTAGAACTGCCGATGATGGTAGGTATCCTCTATGGAGCTGTCACAAACACTCCGGGACTTGGTGCTGCCAATGAAGCCTTGAACCAGCTAAATTATACTGGTCCACAGATTGCATTGGGATATGCTTGTGCCTATCCGCTTGGTGTGGTAGGTATCATCGGCTCTATCATCGCTATCCGTTACATCTTCCGTGTCAACATGACCAAAGAGGAAGAGAACTTAAAGACTCAAAGCGGTGATGCACACCACAAACCTCACATGATGAGCCTGGAAGTTCGAAACGAATCAATCAGTGGAAAAACCCTGATTGAAATCAAGCAGTTCTTGGGTCGTAACTTCGTTTGCTCTCGAATCCGCCATGATGGTCATGTAAGTATTCCCGACCATGAAACAGTGTTTAATGTAGGCGACCAGTTATTTATCGTCTGCTCGGAAGAAGATGCTCCGGCAATTGTTGTATTTATCGGAAAAGAAGTGGAACTCGACTGGGAGAAACAAGATCTTCCAATGGTTTCCCGCCGTATTCTGGTCACTAAACCGGAAATCAATGGTAAAACATTAGGTTCTATGCACTTCCGTAGCATGTATGGGGTGAATATTACCCGTATCAACCGTTCCGGTATGGATTTATTTGCCGATCCGAACCTGATACTTCAAGTAGGTGACCGCGTAATGGTAGTAGGACAGCAAGATGCAGTAGAACGCGTAGCCGGTGTACTGGGTAATCAATTGAAACGCTTGGATACACCGAACATTGTCACAATTTTCGTTGGTATCTTCTTAGGTATCCTTCTGGGTAGTCTTCCGATTGCATTTCCGGGCATGCCGACTCCTTTAAAATTAGGCTTGGCAGGCGGGCCGCTGGTAGTGGCTATTCTTATCGGACGTTTTGGTCATAAGCTACATTTAGTAACCTATACAACCATGAGTGCCAACCTGATGCTTCGCGAAATCGGTATTGTACTCTTCCTTGCCAGTGTAGGTATAGATGCCGGCGCCAATTTCGTGCAAACGGTAGTTGAAGGTGACGGTCTGCTTTATGTAGGCTGTGGTTTCCTGATCACCGTCATCCCGCTACTTATTATCGGTGCTATCGCAAGATTATATTATAAGGTAAACTACTTCACCCTAATGGGATTGATAGCCGGTAGCAATACCGATCCCCCCGCATTGGCTTACGCCAATCAAACAACCTCCGGAGATGCTCCGGCAGTGGGTTATTCTACAGTTTATCCGTTATCGATGTTCCTCCGTATTCTGACAGGACAGATGATATTATTAACAATGATGTAAATCAAATTTAGCACATAAAGAATAAAGCCGGCTATATCCTAATGAAATATGCCGGCTTTATTTATTTTTTCAATCTACTTTTCTATCACCCTATCATACAAGCTGCAGTTTCTTTACCACAAATTCTTCAATGAACCGCACTGTCTCTTCAATTCCCAAAGAAGAAGAATCGATACACAAATGATAAGTAGCTGCTGCTCCCCACGTTTTATAGCTATAATAATTATAGTATTCCGAACGTCTCTTATCCGCCTTTTCCATCATTTCTTCTGCAGCTTCCGCATCAATATGATGCATACTACACAACCGTGCTATGCGATCTTCTTTAGAGGCTGAAATAAAAACATTCGCACAACGAGGATGTTCCCGCAGAATATAATCTGCGCAACGTCCTACAAAGACACAAGATCTTTCTGCTGCCAGATGACGGATCACATCACTCTGTACTTTGAACAAGGCATCATTGCTCAAGCAGTTGTTACATGGCATAGCTCCCTCACTGATAAAAGGAAAACGCATACCGAACAGTCCGCCAATAATACCTTGCGAAGCTTTTTCATCAGCCTTTTCAAAAAACTCCTTACACAATCCGCTTTCCTCTGAAGCCAGATTGATCAGTTCCTTGTCGTAGAAGTTGATCCCCAAACGGGCAGCCAACTTCTCTCCTATTTCTTTTCCACCGCTACCTAACTGACGGCCGATATTGATCACGTAATTACCGCTCATAGTACATTTTGTTTTATGGTTCTGTAGCAAACATACGACTTTTTTCTAAAAATCACATCATCAAACGAAAGTTATATTTAAAAGTGACTATGAAATATCCTTTTATTTCTTGGTTACGGAACTCATAAAAACCATCAGAAGTAGTCGTACGCCCGAAACTCTTCCTCTTTCCGAGAATATCCGCCCAATAGGCAGATAATTCCGCTTCTTTCTTTTTCAAAAACCGCCAGCTAGCACTTGCATTCCACAACATTTGGTCATCTTCGCCTTTACGGATATTCGTACCATTACGGAAAGAATAAGCCCCGTCAGTCCGTAATTGCAAACCAAAAGGAAGGTCAACGTATCCCTCAAGACGGAAACTATAATTACGTGTATAGGTATCGTTATCATTGATAGAATTAAGCGAATACTGATAATTCCAGGAAGTAGAGAAATCAATGCCTCCCCACGTGGGCTGATAAGATACATTCGCGTCACACCCCAATCCGGTATCACGTGTCGTACTTTTCTTCGGTTCGAGGCTCTTGTCTTCATTAATCATACTGACACGATTGCTATGATTACCGTTCATATCCAACCGCAAGGAAAAATGTCCCAGACGCTTCCACCAGTTGGCACTTCCATATACATTCCAGTTTCCGTTAATATTAATAGGAGATGTCTCACGTCCACCGGTTTGTGCATCATATAGCACTACCTGCGTCACGCTATTCTGTTCCATTTGCCCGCCGATATTCGCAGATATACCTTTTTTTGAGTGTTGAAAGCCCACACGGACACTATGAGAAAACATCTGTTTCAAATCCGGATTTCCCCGGGTGATATGCAACGGATTACTGTTATCCGTCAGCGGCATTAAATCAGATAAAGAGGGTTGCCGGGTTCTACCGCTATAATTGAAAGTGATCCGCGCCTCTTTCTTTTTCCAATTCACCCATATCATAGGCTGGAAGTCGATAGTATGCATGGTAGTGTCCGCATAGAGCTTTCCCATTTTCCGTTCAATGGCACGTTTTTGCGGGGTCATTCCCAATGAGGCATTAAACATCCAGGTATCATCGGAGTAATTGAGCCCTACATCCAAGTTATGTCCATTCGTACGACTATGACTCCGATTGCTCAAACTATCCACATATCCTGCTTCATAGTCGGGAGGCAGCTCACCAAAAACTTCCGACTTCGTCAGAGAAGATAATTCATACGTATCACGATTATCACGCTCATAGTTAGTATCCCAGTTATATGCTACCCGGAAATGCATCTTCTTACCAATAGGCTGGGCAAAGGTAATCCCGACTCTCCATGAATTATTTTTTTGAGGCGACTTCAAATACTGGTTACGATAAAGCACCGAATCATTTCCCAATTTATCTTCGAGACGGAAATAAGTAGTTTTGGAAAGCGAAAAGCTTTCATTATCTCCCCACGAATCCGAGTTCAGGATATTCAATGCCAGCGTTGTACCTTTTTCATTCAGACGCCTCATTATACCCATCATCCAGCTATAACGGTTCGACTGATTCTCCGAACGCGACCGGTTCTCACTACGATTCACTTTTATATTTCGAGGAATAGATTCAAAGTCATCAAACAAACTCTCATGACTTACGCCGGGAGGAGCATCAAAGGATGCATTCTGGCTACTGTTTTCATTCCTATTGGGAGAGATTCCTACATTACCGGTGAAATGTATGCGTGTACGCTTATCCACTTCCCAACTTCCCATGAAGTTAGAACTAATCGACCGCCCCTTAGAGTTACTTTCGTTAGTAGACGCAGAGTATTGATTACCTGCCGGCAAATACTGTTCCTGATAAATGGAAGAAAGATTTCCGTTCCGGTTCAAATTATAGTTCACACTTCCGGTCAGGGAGAATTTCTTACCGAATTTATGAGTCATATTCATTCCTACCGAATTGTTGATATTATCCTTGTAAGTACTATTTTGGTATCTGTTGGTAGACTGCGCGATGAAAGAAAGATTATCTCCGTCTTTACTAAAATAATTCACTTGTCCCTCCAAATCCTTTTTCTGGTTATTCCCGTATCCTACCGTTGCATTTGTCAGCCAGGTTTTGTTCAATTCATCCTTAGTCTGCAAGTCGAGTACATATTTCTTTTCTCCTGAACTAATTCCGGTGAACTCCTCTTCTTTTGATTTCTTATCATATACTTTCAACTTACTAATCAGGTCCGCCGGAAGATTTTCGAGCGCTGTCTTTTTATCTCCGGAGAAAAAAGCTTCGCCATTTACATTGATTTCACTGATGGGCTGTCCGTTGTATGTCAACGAATTATCTTTCTTATTATATACCAATCCGGGAACACGCTTCACCAAATCTTCCAGATAAGCTCCTTCACGAGTCTTAAAAGCGGCAGCATTGATAACCGTAGTATCTCCCTCCATCACTACTTCCTGCAATTTTCCCGTTATCGTCACTTCACTAATCTGAATATCATCATCTTTCAATACCACTGTACCGATATTCACCGATATAGAGTCTTCCAGTGCCCGGTATACAGATTGCATTCCCATAAAAGAGACTTTCAACAGGTATTTCTTTTTCTTCTGCGGTTGATAATTAAGAACGAAACGCCCATTCTTATCACTTGTTATCCCCTTGATAAAGGCAGAATCGCTCTTCGCCAAAATAACAATGCTGGCAGATGGCAATGCCCGCTTCTCATTACTGCCGGCTTCCACAGTCTGCACTCTTCCTCGCACAGTTCTCACTTGTTGAGCATACAGAGCAGTATGTTCCCAAAGTAGCAGCAAAAGCAATCCCACTAACTTACAAGCGTTCATATCCAATAGTAGTTAAGTCTGATATTTATGTTGATCTAAAACAAATCGAGGCAAAGTTAATGACTTTTACGTGAAACGGTTAATCTCAGAGTTATTTTTTATACCTTTGTCCATCCATTATTCAATCAGCAATTTAATGAAAAGGATTATACTAATCACAGGAGGACAACGATCCGGTAAAAGTTCGTTTGCGGAAAAAAAAGCGCATGAACTTACTACGTCACCGGTTTACCTGGCCACTGCCAGGATATGGGACGAAGAATTCAGAAAAAGAGTGGAACGTCATCAAAAGAACCGCGGTTCTGAATGGACAAATATAGAAGAAGAAAAAGAATTGAGCCGTCACAATGTAGCGGGCAGAGTTGTAGTGATAGATTGTGTAACTCTTTGGTGCACTAACTTCTTTATGGAGTTTGATTCTAATGTTGCCCCCTCGTTGGAAGCCGTCAAAAAAGAATTCGACAAATTTACCCAACAGGATGCCACTTTCATATTTGTAACTAATGAGATTGGTTGGGGGGGAGTTTCCGAGAACAAACTGCAACGTAAGTTCACAGACCTGCAAGGTTGGATCAATCAATACATCGCATCTCATGCCGACGATGTATATCTCATGGCAAGTGGTATTCCTGTAAAAATAAAATAAACATGAAAACATTTCATATTCAAAAGCCGGATGAAGCTATCAAAGAAGCTCTGATTGACAAAATCAACAATCTGACCAAGCCTAAAGGATCGCTTGGAAGACTGGAAGAAATTGCTTTGCAAATCGGACTGATCCAACAATCCCTTTCTCCACGATTAGCTCATCCTCAAAATATAATCTTTGCCGCGGATCATGGCATCGTAGAAGAAAAAGTCAGCCCATCTCCTAAAGAAGTAACCTGGCAACAAATCAGTAACTTTCTTCATGGGGGAGCAGGGATTAACTTCCTGTGTCGACAGCACGGTTTCACCCTTAAAATTGTAGACGCAGGAGTCGATTATGATTTACCTTATGAAAAAGGCATCATTAACATGAAAGTCGGAAGAGGAACACGCAATTTCCTTCATGAAGCAGCCATGACACCTGAAGAGATGGAACTCTGCCTGGAGCATGGTGCCCAATGTGTGGACACTTCTCACCAGGAAGGCTGCAATATCATTAGCTTCGGTGAAATGGGAATCGGAAATACTTCGTCCTCTTCCCTATGGATGACTTGCTTCACCAGAATCCCATTAGATCAATGTGTAGGTGCAGGAAGCGGACTCAATCACCAGGGAATAAATCACAAATACGAAGTTCTGAAAAGATCTCTCGAACAGTATCCGGGAGAGCATTCCACAGAAGAAATCCTCTGCCGTTTCGGAGGTTACGAAATGGTAATGGCCGTAGGAGCAATGCTCAAAGCTGCCGAACTGGGAATGGTTATTCTAATTGATGGATTTATAATGACCAATTGTATTCTTGCCGCTTCACGCCTTTATCCGGAAGTGATGAGCTATGCCATATTCGGTCATCAGGGAGACGAGAGCGGACATAAGCTATTATTGGACTATCTCGGAGCACGTCCCCTACTCAATCTCGGACTAAGACTTGGAGAAGGAAGCGGTTCCGTTTGTGCCTATCCCATTGTAGATTCTGCTGTGAAAATGCTGAATGAGATGGATTCATTTGCTCATGCTTCTATCACTAAATATTTCTAAGATGAACCAAATACTTGCCGCACTCATATTCTTTACACGATTGCCTTTCTGGAAAATAAAAGAAGTTCCGCAGGAATGTTTCAAACACGTTGTCAGTTATTGGAGTTTCAGTGGCTGGCTGACCGGGGGAATGATGGCATTGATTTTCTGGGGAGCCAGTACTATTTTACCTCACGGAGTAGCCGTAATCCTGGCACTGACTTCACGTTTACTTATCACAGGAGCATTGCATGAGGATGGATTGGCCGATTTCTTCGATGGATTCGGAGGTGGAACGAACAGGGAAAGCACGTTACGCATCATGAAAGATTCCCATATCGGAAGCTATGGAGTTTTGGGATTAATCATCTATTATCTGCTTGCTTACAATCTACTGGTCGCACTTCCCTTAACAGTTACTCCTTTCTTTTTACTAAGCGGAGATACCTGGAGCAAATTCATTTCTTCCAATATCATCAATTACCTGCCCTACGCACGGAAAGAAGAAGATAGCAAATCCGGAACAGTATATACAAGAATGAATTTGGGGGAGATCGTTATGTCTGCGATGGGGGGAATACTGCCTCTACTATTACTTCCTCCAAGCTACTGGCCCGTGTGTATATTTCCCATTCTGGTATTCTTCTTTATCTGCCGGATGATGAAACGACGTCTGAACGGATATACCGGAGATTGTTGCGGTGCGTTATTTCTCTTAAGCGAAATGAGTTTCTGGCTGGGAGCAGTGATGTCTATCTATATAAAATAAGTAAACCTATGAATATTTATCTAATCAGACATACCTCTGTCGACGTTCCTAAAGGTCTTTGTTACGGTCAGTCAGACGTTCCTTTACGTCCTACATTTGAGATAGAAGCAGCCGTAACCAAAGCTAAAATCGAATCCATTCACTTTGATATGGCTTATACCAGTCCTCTATCCAGATGCACCCGTCTGGCACAGTATTGCGGATTCGGAGATGCCATCCGTGACCCAAGAATACTGGAACTTAATTTCGGAGATTGGGAAATGCAGTATTTTGATAAAATCAAAGACCCGAATCTCCAATGCTGGTACGACGACTACATGAATGTAAAAGCAACCAATGGAGAATCGTTTGCCGACCAATATAGACGAGTAGCCGCATTTTTAGACGAAATCAAACAAAAGGAGGCTGAAAATATAGTAGTATTTGCTCATGGCGGCGTATTGATTTGCGCACAGATTTATGCAAAGTTGATTCAACCGGAAGAAGCATTTCAGACAGTACCTGCCTATGGAGGAATTTTTCTATATCAAGAGCGCCCGTAAACAAACAGTCAGGACAATCATCATCTCTTCTGCACGACGGTTGACAGCAACTCCCATCCGCACATCGGATGTGTCCAGCAAACGTTCATTCACTCCGATATAAGGCTTTGTAAAGAGTTGACCAAAATAGTGATGAGGACCGCCGAAACGACAATTCAGGATACCTGCAAGAGCAGCTTCCGGATAGCCGGAATTGGGACTTGCATGTTCTCTGCCATATCTCTTCACAAATGCCAGGAGTTTCAGCCGACCACTTGCCAATACCATCAGAAAAGCAGTAAGACGGGCAGGAATATAATTAGCGACATCATCAACACGAGCTGCCACACGCCCAAAAAGAAGATAACGATCACTATGATAACCAATCATGGAATCAAGCGTATTCACCATTTTATAGGCCATCATTCCCGGAACGCCCAACAACAAATACCAGAAAAGAGGAGCAATCACTCCGTCACTCAAATTTTCCGCCAAAGTTTCAAGAGCAGCAGTCCTGACTTCCTGTGCAGAAAGTTCGGAAGTATCACGCCCCACAATACGGGCAACCTGAATACGTCCCTCTTCCAAAGAACGATCAACTGCCTCAAACACCATTCTGACCTCTTTAATCAACGTAGTTCCAGCCAGACAAAAGAAAACACAGATTATATCAAAACCGATCACTGCAGGAGTTCCCAAAAAAGAAAGAGCATATTCGATTCCTTTGGTGACCGAATAAACGAACAGGATCAACAGAACGGACATGATTCCTCCTTTCCATAACTTATAGGATCCTTTATTCAGTTTCTTTTCCCCGAAAGCAATCATCTTGCCGAACCAGATGACAGGATGAGGCAAAGACACCGGATCACCGAATAGCCGATCCATCAGCCAGGCCGGCAATAAAACACGCAGCACTACTCCTATAGCGATAAAGTAACTCATCATAAACAAAAATATCTCTTAACTCATTATCTGTTCCATCCATTCACAGATTGCTTTCACCAGCTTATCATTTTCTTCGGGAGTTTGCGTAGCAATCCGAAAGAAACGCTCGTCCAATCCCTCAAAGTTGGATGCATCCCGAATGAGTATTCCATGATTCACGGCTAGAAAATCCTTAAGGGCCGCTGCTTTCCCCATACGTAGTTTTATCAACATATAGTGCGTATCAGTTGGCCATATTTCCAACATACCCGTGGCAAGCAGAAGGTTTGTCAGTCGCTCACGTTCTGCCAGAAGTTGCGGAATATCCGCTGAGATGCCGTCTCCCTCTTCCAGAAGATATTTTGCGGCTTCAATAGCCAGGCTATTCACAGACCAAGGCATCCGGTGGCAACGAACATCATCGGTCAATCCCTCGGAGGCAGTAAAATAGCCCACCCGCAGTCCCGGAATCGCGTATTGCTTGGTCATTGAATGGAGCAGGATCACATTCGGAAAGGAAGCGGCTTCTTTAATCCCAAGAAGTGATTTTAATGTGAAATACTCGTAAGACTGATCGAATATAAACAATTTATCAGGATGAGAATCGACTAATGCTTTCAGGTCTTCCTTATTTCTCACTTCACCTGTCGGATTATTCGGATTGCAGATCCATACCAATTCCGCATCTTCCGGTAAAGCGTCCAACGAATAAAAAGGTTTCACTTTGTGCCGATGTACCCGGCATGCGTCCGCATACTCGCTAAAGGTTGGCCCCGACACAGCTGAAATACGTCCTTGAAAGGCTTGTGCTATCAGGTAAATAGCTTCCGTCGCTCCATTAGTCACACAAACCTGACGGGGAGTGAGCGAATACCTCCGGGCTATTTCACTTTCCAAAGAATAAGGCATCGGCTCGGGATAACTGCAAATGGTAGAGAGCCGCTCATTCAGTCGTTGGTAAAGTCCCGAATGATCGATCCGGTTATACACATTCGAACTGAAATTGCTAACTATTTTCTTTCCGTATTTATAAAGATCGTCTCCGTGTCCCTCAATCATTTCTTTCTAATATTTTATAAAGTAACGGCATATTGATGTGTTTTCTCACATGTTCCGCCAACTTATCATATTGTTCTTCCTTGAATGTTGCATAGTCAAAGGTCTGCTGTTCCAGTTTGTCGGCATAAGGCTTGAGCAGGAAATCTATAAATGACTGGTTGTCAAGTATACCATGAATATATGTTCCCATACATTTCCGGCCATTCCGGTAACCATCCTCTCTTCCATCCTCCAGTTTATTTAAAGGAGAAGGGGAGAATCCTTCGGCAGGTACGCTTCTGCCCATGTGTATCTCATATCCCTTACAAACCGTATCCGACTCATCAAAAGTGAAATTCACCTGCCGGGTCACTTTATCTCCTTGCATGGTAGTGATAACAGGAAGTAACCCCAAGCCGGGGAGTAATTTAAAACTTCCCTCTACTCCGTCAGGATCGCGTACTTCCAGCCCCATCATCTGATAACCGCCACAGATGCCCATGACGGTCGCCCCTTCCCGATGAGCTTTCAGAATAGCTTGTACTACTCCGTTACAGCGCAATTCATAAAGATCATCCAGCGTATTCTTGCTTCCGGGCAACAATACAATATCTGCTTTCGCTATTTCATTCACATTATTGGTATAATACAAATGCACCCGTTCATCCCGTTCCAACACATTAAAATCAGTAAAGTTAGACAGATGACGCAGCAAGATCACAGCTATATTGATTTTTCCGGCCATAGCCTCCCGGTTTTTAGACTCAAGCATCACAGAGTCCTCTTCTTCTATATAAATCCCCTTATAATAAGGCACTACTCCAAGCACAGGAACCTTACAGAGATCTTCGATCATCTTTATTCCGGACTCAAACAGGCGGATATCCCCTCTAAACTTATTGATAATAATACCCTTAATCAATGACCGTTCTTCCGGAGTCTGCAACAGAATAGAACCATACACACTGGCAAATACACCACCACGATCAATGTCCGCTACCAGAAAAACATCTGCCCCAGCGTGTTTTGCCATAGGCATATTGACCAGGTCGACGTCCCGCAGATTAATTTCCGAGATACTGCCAGCCCCCTCCATCACTATCGGATTATATCTGGTAGCGAGGCGATCATACGACTCATTGACTACTTTTCGTAATTCTTCCCTTCCCTCCTTGCGGAAATACTCATACACATTCCGGTCACCGATTGGTTTCCCCAATAACACAACCTGCGAAGTATGTTCGGAGCTTGGCTTCAACAACAACGGATTCATATCCGTATGACAGGGAACACCGGCAGCTTCCGCCTGAACGGCTTGCGCCCTGCCGATCTCCAATCCCTCGGGAGTGGCATACGAATTCAAAGCCATATTCTGGGCCTTGAACGGTGCAGGATGATATCCGTCCTGCTTCAATATGCGGCAGAATGCCGCAGCCAGAATACTTTTCCCGACATCGCTACCTGTTCCGGCAAGCATAAAGGAATTTAGTTTTTTCTTCTCCATCTTTCTATTTACTTTGGTCAGGGGTTGAAGCTTTGCGCTTATAACCGAAAGCTTTCCATTTCTCTTCAGTCCAGTGCTGCCGATACATTTCATAACGTGCCATGACAAAGAACAAGTCAGATAATCGGTTGATGAATTCAAGCAGAGATTGCGGCACCGGGTCCTGCCGATGTAATGTGCAAAGCCTCCGTTCGGCACGCCTTGCTATAACACGCGCATGATGCAATTGTGCAGAAATTTGTGTACCACCCGGTAGTATAAAATAGCCATTATCTTCCATAGCGGCATTCATTGTATCCATTCTTTTTTCCAGAAGACCGGTCAGATCCGTACGCAAGGTATTCGGGTTTTCGCCCCTTTTAACGGATGGAGTAGCCACATGGCTCATACATGACATCAGTTCCATCTGTATTTCATACAGCCATTCGTGCCATTCATCCTGTTCAGGAAGAAGTGAGCGGACTATTCCTATCACCGTATTCAGTTCGTCAATCGTACCATTAGCCTCAATCCTGATATCATCTTTTTCGACACGCTCACCACCAAAGATTCCGGTAGTTCCATTGTCTCCCGTACGGGTATATATTCTTCTCATCATTCCCAAAGTTTCATTAAGTTCATTTCACCCCAATAGAGGTGTGTATAGCCTGCAATCAGATTCTTATATCGATAAAGCGGAGTGGAAACAGGATTTTCTTTTGCATCTGTCACCTCCGCAATGGATGGAAGTTCTTTTTCAATGGAAGAGTAATGAAATTCATGTCCTTTCCATACCTGCTCTCCTATCCGGAGGGTTCGATAACCAAGCTTTAATTTCATATTTTCCATAGTAGCCCTCTGATGCAGTAATCCGGCCATGGCATATTGTTTTCCATCCATTCCCCGGATACTGTCACAAAGATACATCATCCCACCACATTCGGCAAGCAAACGGCCTCCGCTTTCCACATACATTTTTAATTGTTGCTTGATGGCTATGTTACTTTCCAGCTCTTTCAGGAAAAATTCAGGGTAACCACCCGGCAAATAAACTAAATCACAATCGGGTAGATGTTCATCGCTCATGGGACTGAAAAAGGTAACTGTCCCTAATTCTTTCAGACGAGCCAAATTCTCCCGGTACATGAAATTAAATGCAACATCCTGTGCTACTGCTATCTTCCATTTTTTTTCAGAAAGAATGTCTTTGGAGATTTCTGTCGATGGAATCGAGGTCTGTGCTTTATAATCAACCAATGGTACACTACATACTTCAAGAATCCGGTCAACCGCCACATGCTCTTCAATCGCCTGCGCCACCACAGAAGCGAATTTATCAAACTGATAGGAAGCATCCAACGTCAATCCCAAATGACGGGAGGGTACTTCCAGTTCTTTCAATCGGGGAAGAAAGCCGAAACATTCTACACCTACATCTTCACAGGCTTTCTGTAAAAAAGAGAAATGACGTTCGGAAGCTACCTGATTGAATACCACACCGGCAAGTCGCACCGACGGATCGAAATATTTAAAGCCATATAGAATCGGAGCTACTGTATAAGACGTTGATTTGGCATTGATTACAAGAACAACAGGGATATTCAATAAGGCGGCAATAGCCGCACTGCTTCCCTCCATTCCATCGAAACCGTCGAAAAGTCCCATCACTCCCTCGGTCACACATACATCCATTGCAGCCGCGTATTTTGCATACATCTCCTTTACGTGCTTTTGAGAAGAGAGCCAGAGATCGAGATTGACGGAAGCATTACCTGCTGCCATCTCATGATACTTCGTATCAATATAATCAGGACCACATTTATAAGGCTGCACATTCAGTCCTCTATCACGAAACAATCTTAACAACCCTGTTGTAAAGGTTGTTTTTCCACCTCCCGAAGAAGCGGCTCCAATTAAGAAATGACTGGTCTGTTTCATCGTTTTATAGCTTTCAGTGTATCAATGGAATTATGCTCGTCTACTGTCAGTCGGATCACTTGTTCAAGTTTCAATCCATTATCGTCTATTGCTTTCTCAAATTGATTCCTACTGTCTTCGGATACAGAATTAAACACCAGCGTCCCACCAACAGGCAATAAAGGAGCTATTTTCTTTATCATTTCTCCCAACTTGCCACCATGACCTCCAATAAAGACAGCATCAGGTATGGGAAATTTCTCTAACGGCATATCCAAAAAATCTCCAATCACCGTCGTTATTCCCGGACAGCCAAACCGACGACTATTCGTTTCCATCAATTGCCGCCCCGCCTCTCTTTTTTCAAAAGCAACAATATCGAGATGAGGAAATTGTAACTTCGCCTCAATGGAAACAGAACCGGTACAAAAACCCACGTCCCACATCACCGATCTGTTTCTCAAATCGAGCAGACTTAATGACAGCAGACGAACAGGCATCTTGGTTATCATATTCGCCCGCCCGTCCAACAGTTCAAACAGCTCTTCTGGAATTCCGAACGGCCGTTCACGAACAGTAATACGCTTTAAAATCACACAATTCGGCATCCTGAAATGCCTTTCCATCGCTTCCTCCACACTATATTCTGCCACTGTTTCCTCTTCATTCCCCAACTGCTCACCCACAATCATCCGGTAGTTGGCATATCCGTACGCTTGCATCCGGGCAGCTATGGAAGCAGGTGTTTTTTCTCTGTCAGTAAGCGAACCAATCAATGTCTCTCCGGAAATAAGAGCCTCATCCAAGGCTTTCCACGGTCTGCCAGTCAGAGAAATCGTCCGCATATCATGATAAGGCAACAAAGCTTTGTGTGCTAAAAGCTGCAAGGAATTGAAAGACGGATAGACTTTGACAACAGCCTCGGGCAGTTTACGCATCACCGTATTGGCAAAACCAAAAAACAAAGGATCACCGGAAGCAAAAACTACTATTTCCTGATAACCGGCATAACACTCGAACACAGCGTCAAGAGGCACAGTTATATCTATCCAAACCGATGATTCCGGTAACATGGCCGCCACAATTTCATGGTGTCTCTTTCCACCCGAAAAGACATGAGAACGGGCAATCAAAGCCTGAACCTCCTTACTGAAAGAGAGTTCGCGACTATCTGTTATTCCTATGATATGAAATTCCTGCATGCTGTCATATAAAAATGTCTATACTCTTCTATACATCTCTGCCGGGGCGCAGTGTCCGGGCATCATCAAAACATAAAATCGCATTCACCAATGTAGCGGCAAGATTACTTCCTCCCCGTCTGCCCTGAACAATAATCTTCGGTACTTCCGTGAATGTCTTTATCATGTATTTCGACTCTTTCACATGCACGAATCCTACGGGAGCGGCAATAACCCCGGACGGGTGTGCTTTTCCTTTTCGAATCAGCTCGCACAGTTCTATTAATGCCGTAGGCGCATTGCCAAATACAAAAAGAGCATCCGAATGTTCTTCTACAGCCAGGCGAATAGCTTCCTGTGAACGGGTAGTTCCCCGTTTCTTCGACTGTTCCACTGCACGTTCGTCGGAAAGATAACATTTCACTTCCACCCCTAAACGCTGTAAAGCACCTTTCCGTATGCCGGCAGCTACCATCGTGACATCTGTGATAATCGTCTTAATCCGTCCGGAAGCAATCTGTTCATACAAGTTCTTTACAACCTCTTTATCCGCATATACCAGCTTCTCCATCTCAAAATCCGCTGTGGTATGTATGGCATGAAATAAAGCCCATTTACGGTCAAGGTCAATCTCTTTATTCTGCATCTCTTCCTCTATCTTCCGGAAAGAGTTCATCATAATCTCCTGTCCTTTTCCGACTTCGTCCTTTTCCTGTTCGCGATAATATCCGCGAGGGGTTACCATCCGATTCTGGAACTGATACGTTTGTGAATTACCAATCAATACTACTGTAAACATATCCACTTCTTCCGGATCGAAATCCTGCAAGGTGGTCACTACCACCGTTTCTTCTTCCCGGCCTGCCTGACGGACATAACCTACGGGCGTTTCCGGTGAACGGGATTCCTGAAAGATTTCTTTCAGACGATGAAGCTGCCAGTAACGGCCCTCACTCTTAGGGTTGTAAATGGCTGTTACAAAGTCGGCAGTAGCAGCGGCAGTGATTCTTTTTTCTATGATCTCCCAGGAAGTCATCAAGTCGGACAGAGAGATAATGCAAAAATCATGACCGATGGGAGCACCCAGCAATGACGCAGCTTTCTGGAAAGCACTGATACCGGGCAGCACAAGGATCTCGACCTCACTCCCCCGTTCCCGTTTCATTTCATAAATCAACGGAGCCATCCCATAGATTCCCGCATCACCGGAACTGATGACACAAACAGTTTTTCCTTGTTCAGCATATTCAAAAGCCAATTCTGCACGGGCTTTCTCCCGTTTCATTCCGGTATCAACACATTCTGTTCCTTCTGCCAGCCATTGAGTAATAAACTGAAAATAATATTTATAACCAATCACTACATCTGATTCTTTCAGTGCACTAACAACAGCTGGAGTAATATCTTCCGGACTACCGGGACCGATACCTGCTACTATGATCTTATTTTCTTTCATACATCTTCAGGATTATACCTGAAACAAAGGTAAAGATAAAAACTTAAACAAGATAAAATGTAATCAGATAGTTCTGAATAAAAAATCACAGAATATCCTGACTATATAAAAAGCCAACTAAAATGATCCCGTTTATTTATAGCAAATACGACCATTTTGGTTGGCTTTATTTTGTTTATTAGCAGTATGATTATTTCACACTCAACTAATCAACTAATTATTCTTCTTCCGCATCCGGATCATACATTGCATCATTATCAGCGATCTTCTTCTCAATATGGCTAACCCATACGCTTACAATCTTGGAATAATCACCTAATCCTTTAATATCACAGTTAGCCAACGGGCAAGTATATCCGGCTTTTGACAATTCATAGCGCCAACTTCCTTCTTCAGCCGTGGCACCAACACCACCCTTCATATCATTATTAGCATGATCGCCTGCAATAGACATCAACGGATGACAGATCACATTACCTGATTTCTTGTTAGCCTCCTGCATACGGGAAATCATATCGTCTATATAATTATCTTCCATATCTACAGTAGCCACAAAATAATTAGAATTAAGTTTCTGCAACTCTGCTTCCATCATCGTGTAGCGAGAGTTACCATTCCCGTAGTTATAATTTTCGGGATTTCCATGTCCCATGAAAGTCACGATATTATTCGACTCCACTTTACTTTTATAAGTTTCATGCAGAATCTTTGCTACATTGGTTACATCTTCCTCTGTTTCCAACAACGGACCACCCAAATATACTTTCACGTTGGCAAATTCCGGGTGCTCACCATCATTATGAAAATCTTTCACGACATTCTGTACACGAAGGAATTCTTCGCCGGGAATAACATGAAGAGATTGCACACAAACCGTCTTATATCCTGCCAGACCAATAGCTTCCAAATAGAAAGAAGGTGCATAATAATTCCAACCTTTTGCCGCGCAGCGGGTCATACAAATCTCTGAAGTGAAAGAAAAATAAATATCCATGTTAGGGAACTTACTAGCAAACTGCGCTTTCATATTATTGAAAGTCGTTTGAGGCGCATCCCACGTACTACCAAAAGTCACTAACAGCAAGGCTGTATCATGCTTTTTGTTGGCTTGTACTTCGGCAGTTACTGCTTCCATCTTCTTATCGTGGTTGGATTTTGCCACATCATCATCGTCATCGGAGCAAGATACTGCCGAAAGGGACATTACAGCTACTAAAGCCGTCATCATCATAAATCTAAACTGTTTCATGTCTTTAAAATTTTAAAGGGTTAAACATCATGTATTTCTTGTCTTTTTTTGTCCGAATTGTATCATCAACGAGCCATAGAAAGTTCGTCCCGCTGTAGTTGTACCATAATTCAGGCTGTGATACGTTGTCTCATAATAATTGAAGATATTGTCGATTCCCGCATTCACCTCTGCATTCCATCGTTTACCCAATTTAAATTGGTGACGGGTATTCAGCCTCCAAAGATTATAAGCCTTGCCATTTCCATCATCCTGATAATAACGTTTACTCTGAATACGTCCATAAACTCCAATGCCAAGACGATAGTTACTCCGTCTCCACGCATACGTCCAGATGGCACTCACAGTAGCACGATGATGAGCCATACCATCAATAATGACGTGTTTCATCACTTGATCTTCTTCATCATATTGATTCGCTTCAGTATCCAGATAGCTATAACCTCCTGTTAGAGTCAGTGATTGGACCGGTATCCATTTGGCATTCACATCCACCCCATAAGTACGGGCATCATCCATGTTCTGATACTGGCGTACACGGGCAGGATCATAGGTAACAACCAAATCACCCGGAGCCTGCGAAAGAGGAATAGTGACTAGAGTTATCATATTATCTACCCAGTTACAATATCCCGTGACATTGATACTGAAACGAGTTCCATTATATTCCAGTCCACCGGAAACATAACGGCTGGTCTGTGGATCCAACTCCGTATTTCCCAGATTCAATGAGATTATTGACATCTGACGGATATAACGGTAATGCAATTCTTTCAGTGTCGGTGTCTTGAATCCTTCCGAATAGGTAGCACGCAGATTAAAAGCTCCTAACTTATAAAGTGCCGATACTTTCGGAGTGATGCGCACACCAAAGTTCTGATTCACAGTCAGTCTCCCTCCCGCTGTGATATTCAACCGTTCAATAGGCGTCCATTCATCCTGCGCATAGAAAGAGGTCGTATAATCGGATACCTGATCTTTTTCATCCAGTCGACGGGGAGCATCCAGCCAATTGATTTCCGTATCAGTACCCACACTCAAACGATTGAAGTATGGCAGATTGAATATACCTTTCAACTGCAATAACAAGCGGCTTTGATCGCTTTGCAATCCTTTATCACCGGGGAAATATGGAAAACTGATCTCCTTGCCACTATCATCATACTCCTTATCCCAAGTCTCGCGAGTGTACATATAATAATAAGCATGACTATCATAGTTGATGTCCAGCATAATGCTATTGCTATTTTTCAGCTTCAACTTACCTCCTGTCGCAACAGAAGAGTTACGATAAAGGAAATCATAAGTCTTATAGTCAGGCACTCCGCAAGGACGATATATCCGTTTGCGATAAAAGCTACCGTCAGCGTAAAGGCTCAAATCCTTTGTAGCCTGATAATCGAAACGCTGTGCCACTTGCCAGTCCGTATAGCGATTTACAGTCTTATTGATGGAATTGGTTATAGGATATTCATAACGGTTCGGATCTTCATAAGTTGTATTCTGCCATCCGTCTGAATGCTTCAGTTGGAAATTAGTGGAAGAAGTAAATTTACCAACCTTGAACTGTACGGTATTCGACTGCCGGAATTCTCCATACGATCCGCCGCGACTTGTATTTTCTATCAAAATATTTTCGCGGTGTTTCTTTAATATAATATTCACCACTCCTGCAATAGCATCACTTCCGTAAAGTGCCGAAGCAGCTCCTTTCACGATTTCAATACGTTCAATACGAGCCGGATCGATCAAACCCAGATTATTCTGTCCGCCTACATCACCATGCATCTTCTTGCCATCAACAAGGATTAATATATAACCATTGCCGAGTCCTCCCAATTGCATATTGGCTCCCATATCACCAGCACTAAAATCAAAAGAAGCACACAGTCCGCTCAAAATATCTTCCAAGGTAGCCCCTGCATAACTATCCAGCATTTTGCGGCTAATCACTTCCGTCTGCACAGGTGCATCTTTCAGATAGTGTTCCGTTCCTGTACCTGTCACCACTATTTCAGGAATCGAATCCTGCATGGCGACATTGCTCTGTGCACTTACCTCTACGGATAAAGACAACAAAACAAGTCCTGCTAACCATATTTGTCTCATTCGTTTCATCTACCTTTTATTATCATTAAAGAGAAATAAGGAAATTTCCTTGCCAATATATCTTTCTTATCACACGTATAAAATTCCCCGTCCGCTCCCACATTCTCGAAATAATGACAGACAAGTCCTTCCTCCAAACTTATAAAATGCTTCACTTCCTCCTCACACTGCGATAGTTTCATCACTACCGCCACTTCACTACCGGAAGCAATCCGGCTGAACAATTCTCTATCCACTTTTCCCGGACACACCGTCAACCGTTCTTCTTGTTCCACAATGGAAAGACCGATGGAAGCCGCCGCTGCAATAAACGCCGGAACACCGGCAATCTGCTTGATAGGTATCCCCGCTTTCTTGAGCCTTCCGACCAAATAACTGGTAGAAGAATAAAAACCTGCATCTCCTTCAGCCACTATCGCCACACATAAACCTTCCGAATACAGGCTGACTATTTCTTCAAAAACCTTATCGTAAGCCTCATAAGCCATCTCACGCTTCTTACTCATCGGCAATGTATAGCGTCTGATAGATTCTTTCTTTATCTTCAATTCTTTCAGAAGAACAGAAGACCGGGAACGCGCATTTGTTTTCGGGCAAAAAATAGCATTTGCCCGACATAGCGTAGCACCTCCTATCAAAGAGATAAGCCCCGCTTCACCCGGACCTAAAGAAACGATATATACCGGTTTCAAATCTTCCATCTTTCTTATCGATTATTTCTTATCCTTATTTTCTAAAACGAATCGTCAGGCTCGCATAGAAAGCTCTTCCCGGCGTAATGGTCGAATAAGGTTTCTTCGTATTCCAGGGACGGTCGTCCACCCAGTCGAACAGGTTCTCAACACCCAGTCCGGCATTCAGAATGAAATATTTCAGATTGAATGTATGTCCTGTATTCAAATCCCAAAGCATAAAACCGGATGAATCATAATCATACGTTTCGGAATATCTCTTTCCCTGTCCGCGACCAACCATATTGATGTTCAGTCCATACAATCCCCAGTTCTTAGACCATTGCGCATTTACGTTTCCTGCATACTTGACACTTTTGTCAATCGGTTTGTCCGTTATCAGATTTCTTGCATCCAACAGCGTATAGCCGGCTCCCAGATTGAATCCAAGTCCCAGGTAAGCATTTGCATTTACATTCACCCCTTTGATTCTCACTTTATCGATGTTGTCACGCTGGCGCACTTCATCATAATCACCATATTGCGCAGCTTCTTCATCGCTCAAAGTACGGTAATTAATCATATCCGTCACATTATTTACAAAAGCCGTTGCTGATACGGAAAAACGGGAATGAGTATATTCCAGATTCAATGAGAAGTTTTTGCTTTCTTCCGGTTTCAGTTCGAGATTTCCGATAGTATAGCGATTGGTAGTCTTTGCCAAATCCGTCGCATAAATTTCAGAAAGTGTAGGCGTGCGGAAACCTGTTGCAAAAGACAATCGGCCACGGAAACCACCCTCCCTATACATAATAGAAGCTGTCGGGGTGAAGTGATCTTCAAATGTTTCATTATAAATATAACGCAATCCTACGACTGCTTGCAGAGATTCGGCAATCGTCCACTCATCCTGTGCATACAAAGCCATGGTGTAGAGCGTCTTATTAGAGATATTATCCGATTCACTTTCCAGCTTTTCATCTAGATATTCCAATCCGGCAGACAGTTTGTTCTTGCTGTTCACCTTGATAATACTCTTCACATTCCCCCGGTAAAAATATTGTTTCTTACGGGTTTCCTTATCTCCAATCTTAAAGTCACCGCTTTCCTGAATATAGTCATAAGCCGATTTGTAATTGTCCGAATAGAAATCGGCATCGATATATGCTTTCTTATTCACAATATACTTCATACCGAAACCATACGTATAATTCTCATGATACATATTATATTTATATTCCGTTACCGGACGGTCATTCAGGAAATTATAGTACGAACCCTGTGCATACAGCGTTGTCTTATGATTCAGAGAATAAGAGAAACTCTGGTTGACCGTATTCGAATGATAACCGGTGAAAGCCTGTTTATCGGTAGGATCCAGTTTCACTTCCCCTTTTTTATTCACCGTTTCGGTCATCGGATGAAGTTTCCAGCCATCCGACTGTTGGCGTTGGTAAGAAGTATACGATGAAAGTTTGCCAACATTCAAATCCAGATTCACAGCTTCCGAAAAACGTCCGTGGTCACTCACCTTGGTAGTGCTCGATGCATCAATCTTATTTTTGCTGTCATCCGTAATGATATTAATAACTCCGCCAATGGCGTCACTACCATACAGCGCGGATGCCGAACCGTTCAGTATTTCAATTCGTTTCACATTTGCCATGTTGATGCGCATCAATGCATCATCGCCAATCAGTTTCCTTCCGTTCACCAATACAAGGATATAATCGCTATTCAAGCCATTAAGCACCATTTCCGTTCCCATACCGTTGGTAGAAAAAGAAAAGTTAGAAGTGAGCTTGGTAAGAGCCTCCTCAAGATTCGTAACATTGGCCTCCTTGATATCTTTGGCAGTCAATACATTTACCGGAATGGGACTATCCACCATCCGGCGATGTGTTCCGGTTCCGGTCACTACCACCTGGTTTAGATTGTTATGACTTTCCGTCATACGTATCACGACGTCATTTACACTCTTCGAAGTAGAATACCGTTGCGGTTCATAATTGAGGTGAGACACTTGCAGAGTCTGTTTGCCATCCGGCAATCCCTTGATTATAAACTCTCCTTTTGTATTCGTAGTTCCACCCTGCAGACTATGGTCCACCCGAATATTCGCTCCGACAACAGGCTCTCCGGTTTCAGAATTCAACACACGTCCCTTGATCGTAACCTGAGCGGACACAACACAACATACACCGACCAACATGGTGGTCAAAATAAGTTTTTTCAACATTTTGTGATTATACTTAAATTTCTATAGTTTATGTTCTTAGCCCCGAGAACAAGTTAACTATTGTTTCTTCCTTAGGCAGGTTTCCTGACTTCATCCTGAAAGTTCGCCTTCCCGTGCATCCGGCACAGTGGCAGTAGTAAAACTTTCAATAGATGGATGTTACAGTAGCGGGCACTGCTCCGGATTCACACCGGATTCCCTTTTATGTTCAATCGGACGATTGAAAACATCACCTAAAGTGCCGCAAAATTACTACATTTAATTTGGATCTCATAACATATCTAAAAATATTTTCAGTAATACGAAATTTACACGACCTCTCAAGGAAAGAAACTGATTATTATTGTACTTTTGCAACATTACCCAATTAATTATTTTCAGGATGGAAAAGAGCGTTCAGACAGCAATTATTTTAATCTCCGAGTCAAGTCTGCCCATAGCCAGAAATATAAGCAGAGAGTTAGCAGAATCCGCCATATACCTCAAAGGAGAAGCAGAGGGATGCGAAACAATCACCTCGTACAGCGGGTTTATGAAAGAACATTTTTCCGATTTTAAAGCAATCGTTTTTATCGGTGCACTCGGCATCTGCGTGAGAAGTATTGCTTCCTGCATCCGGAACAAATATGCCGATCCGGCAGTGATTAACGTTGACAGTACCGGACGTTTCGTTATCTCCGTACTGTCCGGACATATCGGAGGCGGCAATGAACTGACACGAATCGTTGCGGGAATCACCGGAGGGGAAGCCATCGTCACCACCCAAAGTGATAATCAACAGTTGTGGGCGCTGGATACGTTTACCTCCCGTTATGGATGGAAAACTTCGGCAACACCGGCTTCCATGAATCAGGCTATTTTTCAGTTTGTGAATAAACACAAGACAGCCCTGCTTCTTAGTGTCAAAGATAAAGGAACGGACGAACTTGAACAGAGTTGTCCGGAACATACAGATATCTATTATAGATTGGAAGAAATACCGCTAGCCGAATACCAATTGCTCATCACTGTTGGTCCGTGGGAATATGACGCTCCTATCCCGACATTGCAGTTCTATCCGTCCGTGCTTCATATCGGGGTAGGCTGTAAAAAAGAATGTTCTCCACAGGGAGTCTGCACTTATATAAAAGATGAATTATTGCGACACCATCTTTCTCCGCTCGCAGTGAAAAGCATCTCAACGATTGAACTGAAAAAGGACGAACCATTGATTGCAGAATTACATACGCAGTTCTCAAACAGCGAACTACATATTTATAAAGCAGAGGAACTGGCAGATATCAGCGTTCCGAATCCCTCCGAAAAAGTGAAGGAAGTGACAGGCGTTGATGGGGTGGCCGAAAGTTCTGCTATCCGTGCCTCCGATTACGGCAGATTGCTGATGGAAAAGCAAAAAGGGATATTATCCGAAGGAAATAATTTCACCTTTGCCGTAGCACTTTCTGCTGATAGTGACCGCCACAACGGGCATATCGAGATTGTGGGGGCCGGTCCGGGCGACCCGGAATTAATTTCTGTAAGAGGCAAGAGAATGCTGGAAAAGGCAGACCTCATTCTTTATGCCGGCAGTCTGGTGCCACGCGAACTGACGTATTACGCCAAACCGGGCGCTACCGTTAGAAGTTCGGCAGACATGACATTGGAGGAACAATTCACCCTCATGAAGTCTTTCTATGACAAGGGATTGTTTGTGGTACGTCTCCACACAGGTGACCCGTGTATTTACGGAGCTATTGCCGAACAAATGGCATTCTTCGACCAATACGGGATGAGGTATCACATCACTCCCGGCATTTCTTCTTTTCAGGCCGCAGCAGCCGCCCTCAAATCACAGTTCACCATTCCTGAAGAAGTGCAAAGCATTATCCTCACACGTGGAGAGGGTCGGACACCGATGCCCGAGAAAGAAAAACTTCATTTGCTGGCGCGCTCGCAAAGCACGATGTGTATCTATCTAAGTGCTGCTATTGTGGAGCAGGTACAGGAAGAACTCTTGCAAGCCTACTCTCCCGAAACGCCCGTAGCTGCCTGCTACAAACTCACTTGGAAAGAAGAGAAGATATATCGCGGCAAGCTGAAAGATCTTGCTCAAATTGTCCGTGACAACCATCTGACTCTTACTACCCTGCTTGTAGTCGGTAACGCCATCGACCACCGGGAGGGATTATCCAGACTATACGCTGACGAATTCAAACATCTTTTCCGCCCATGATACTGATTTTCGGAGGAACGACGGAGGGACGCACTGCCGCTGAAACCCTCGATGAAGCAGGACAACCCTTTTATTATTCCACACGTGGCACCCTTCAGGAAGTCACGTGCAGAAATATGACGCGACTGACCGGCAACATGGATTCAGAAAAAATCATTTCTTTCTGCCGTGAACACGAGATCCGATTAATAATAGATGCCGCCCATCCATTTGCGCAACAACTCCACCTGAATATCTTCCTCGCGGCAAAAGAACTAACCATCAAGGTAGTGCGCCTGGAACGTATCTATCCGGAATTATCGGAGGAAATCATTTGGTGTGATGACTTCGAAGATGCCGTCGCCCGTATGAAACAGGACGGTATAGAGAAACTACTGGCTCTCACCGGCACTCAAACTATTGCCAAGCTACAAGGTTTCTGGAAAGAGCATGACTGTATCTTTCGGGTTCTGGAACGGTCGGAATCCGTAGATATTGCCATAAAGGCAGGATTCCCCAAAGAAAAACTGATTTTCTATCAACCCGAAGAAGATGAATCACTCCTTTTTAAGCAACTTTCCCCGCAAGCGATTATCACGAAAGAAAGCGGCAGTTCGGGAGGCTTCATCGAAAAAATAGAAGCTGCTCTGAAAAACGGAATCAAAATTTATGTGGTCCGCCGTCCTCCCCTGCCCGAGGGTTTTATTACAGTAAATGGGAAATACGGATTGAGACGGGCTGTTGAACTAAATGTACCGGGATTTTATGCCCTAAGAAGTGGATTCACTACCGGAACCTGCGCAACAGCCGCAGCCAAAGCCGCTTTACTTGCATTGACAGAAGAATGTTTTGAAGAAAAAACGGAAGTGACATTACCGGATGGAGAAAGGGTCGTCCTACCTATATATAAGGTAGAAAAAACGGATGAGAATACCGCCACTGCCAGTGTCATCAAAGATGCCGGAGATGACCCGGACGTTACCCACGGACATCAGATTGTAGCCACTGTATCTTTTTCCGATTCTCCCGGCATACATTTCCTGCAAGGAAAAGGGGTGGGAAAAGTCACACTTCCCGGATTGGGATTAGCCGTCGGTGAACCTGCCATTAATTCGACTCCCCGGAAAATGATCGTCAATGAGCTATCCTTACTTTATGGAGGAGGGCTGGACGTAACTATCAGCGTTCCCGAAGGAGAAGCACTGGCTCTGAAAACATTCAACCCGAAATTGGGAATTATTGGAGGAATCTCCATTATCGGAACTTCGGGTATTGTGAAACCTTTTTCTTCGGAAGCATTCGTTGATGCCATACGCAAGGAAGTGGAAGTGGCCTATGCAGTTAATACGGAACGATTGGTTATCAATTCCGGAGCCAAAAGTGAGAAATATGTCCGGAGCCTCTATCCGAATCTTCCTCCACAGGCTTTTGTGCATTACGGAAACTTTATCGGAGAGACATTAAAAATAGCAGCAGAGACTGGTTTTCAAAAGGTAAGCATGGGGATTATGATAGGAAAAGCGGTAAAACTGGCAGAAGGACACTTGGATACTCACAGCAAGAAAGTGGTAATGAACAAAGACTTTTTAAAAGAAATCGCAGTCCAGTGTGGCTGCTCGAATGAGACTTTATCTTTGATTGAACAAATGACACTCGCCCGCGAACTGTGGGGAATACCAAACAGACATGATAAAGAGGCTCTGCTCGGCAAGTTAGTGCAATTATGCCTTATGCATTGCACACCACTTTTCCCCAAAGGAGAACTCACCCTTTTATGGATCAATGAGACTGGGGAGATTTCCTATCAAATTCACTCTACCTTGTTATAAATCTATTATTGACAGGCTTATTTCAGCACAGTTATGAACTAAACAAGTCATAAAATTTAGGCACGGATTACGCGGATTACACGGCAGCTTTGCGCACTCACTACGCTAAAACCGTGAAATCCGTGTAATCCGTGCCTAAAAAGAATCATAAGCATTTGATTCATTTCCGAACAAAAATGAGCCGAAATATAATCCTAGGATCATCTACTAGAGAATTAAAAAGTAAAAATTTGCTGTCACCTGTCACATATTTGTATTTAAACTTCTGATAATGAATGAATAGCGGTGTGACAGCAGCATATGACAGCACAGTGACAGCACTTTTGCTGTCACACCTTTTATCCCACGATTCTTTCTTCTCTTTCTTTTCTCTTTCTTGAAAATCACAACCTGTATAGCTTCATATTTCTTAGCCGCAGGAAAACATTCGTTTTCATACCTTCAAACCATTGGTTTCATAGGCTTGAAACTCTAGTTCCACAGGTTTGAAACCCTAGTTCCAATTACTTGAAACCATTGGTTTATTACCTATGAAACTCTAGTTTTTCTTTGTTGGAACCAGAGTTTCAGACAAAGGAAACTAACTTGGAACTTACTTCTTAGAGAGAGAGTGAGAAGAGGTGACAGCAGAAATGCCGTCATCGTGCTGTCACATGCTGCTGTCACGCCATAACCCATTCACTGTTAGAAGTTTAAACACAAACATGTGACAGGTGACAGCAATTTTTTACTTTTTAATTTTATAGTGGAGTATGAAGAGATTATATTTCGGCTCATTTCCATACAGTTTAGAGGATTTTTTGAATCAACTATATCTGCTATTCACCAGATAACCGGACACCAACTTGAGCAATACCTCAATGTCTTCCGCTTTTCGAACTTCATTCTCCGGCAAATGCAACAAAAATCCTTCCGTCTGAAGATTACCTGTTTCTATGTAAACATCAGATTCAATCTCACGCCCTGCCAGAATTCCATTTCGCAAAAGAGCTTTCCTGACCATCGCATACTTTTGGCCATGCCCTTCAAGACGCATCTTTACAGAATATTCATTGTTGATTTTAAATAGTCCCGTATTTTGGTCGAACATGATTCCTTTACGGGAAAAGAAGTTACTTAATGTACCATTCAGTGACAAGTCTTCAGGAGTTCCGATAGTCACACCGTTTTCTTTATCCATCATCCAGACTTTATCGGCAATCTGTAAAGCCAATTCCAAATCATGGGTACTCATGAAAATAGTTTTCCCCGTATCGCGGGATAACCGATGCAACAGTTGCATCATCTCCACTTTACTTGGAAAATCAAGGAAAGCAGTCGGTTCATCCAGGAAAATCACAGGTGTTTCCTGCGCCAACGCTTTGGCAATCATTACCTTTTGTTTTTCTCCGTCACTCAACGTATGCATCATCCGACCGGTTAGCACCTCTATCCCCACACCGGCTATCGCACGGGAAACAATTTCTTTATCTCCTTTCTTCAATACTCCCCAAAAACCGGTATAAGGACTTCTTCCTAACGCTACCATCTCTTCCACCGTCATATTACGCAAGTCGCACTTTTCTGTCAGCACCACACTGATGACTTTCGACATATCCGCATCGGAATATTTCTCAACCTCTTTATTCATGATCCGGATCTCTCCCGACAATTTCGGTAGGAAACCGGACAGTGTATGCAACAAAGTGGACTTTCCCGCTCCATTGGCTCCAAGCAGACAAGTGAGTTCGCCAGCATAAATACTGGCATTTATATCACGGGCTACGATATGCGTTTTATGCTTTCCTTTATAGCCTGTGGCCAGGTTCCTGATAGTTATGGTTTCTTGCTCTTGCATGTTAAGTTTCTCCCTGTTCTGATTATCATTCATTTACCTCTCCCTTACGCTTACGGAACAATACCGACACTACCACCGGCGCACCGACCAAAGCTGTGACGGAGTTGACCGGCAAAGCACCTTCAAACCCCGGCATACGGGCTATCAGATTACACAATAACGCCATTGCCGCCCCTACCAGTAAAGAAGAAGGCATCAATATCCGATGGTCGGAAGTACGGAACAAAGCACGGCAAAGATGCGGCACAGCCAGTCCCAGAAAAACAATCGGTCCACAATAAGCCGTAACAATCGCCACCAAAGCTCCGGAACAGGAGATTACCAACAAACGGGCACGTTTGATATTCAAGCCCAGATTTCGCGCATAACTGTCTCCAAGCAACAACAGATTCAATGTCTTAATCAACAGAAAAGAGAGTGGAAGAAGCACAGCCATTGTGGAAAGAAATGGGAATAACTGGTCACCGGAAATACGGGAAAAGCTTCCTAATCCCCAAATGACATACGCGCGAATATCTTCTTCAACGCTGAAAAACTTCAAGACTCCAATCACAGCATTGGCTACATAACCAATCATCACACCGATAATCAACAGAGTCACGTTTCCTTTTACTTTCTGTGAGGCGAAAGCAATAAGCGCCATGATAGACAATGCTCCTGCAATAGCGGCAACCGTCAGTGCCAATTCACCAATCAGCCCCAGACTGCTCAACGCCACTCCTCCAAGACTGCCTGACAATAAAACGACAAAAGCCACTCCCATACTCGCTCCGGAACTAATCCCCAACACTGAAGGCCCTGCCAATGGGTTTCTGAAAACTGTCTGCATCTGCAATCCGCTGACGGACAACCCTGCTCCGGCAACCAACGCAGTGACTGCCTGGGGCATTCTCGATTTCCAGATGATATTCGTCCAGATGTGGTTCTCATGATCTCCCCACAGGCAAATATCCCATACGGCACGAAACGGTATAGATACAGAACCCAATACGAGATTCAGGAAGAAAAGAAAAAAAATCAATCCAACCAACAGAAGCATCAACAACCAGACAGGAGTTTTCATACCCTTCTCATTTTAAAAGCTCATAAAAAACGGGAGTATATTCCGGTAGCAGTTCCGGATGAAATACTTTAATCAAATCTTTCAGCAGCACTTCCGGATGAGTGGGAACATTCTCATAATAAGGTTTCTCCTTGAGATTGCAATAAATCACTCCTTTATCTTTGAATGCCCGGAAATCTGCATACCGGGAATCCTGCGCTTTCAAGGCGTCATAAGTGAACGTGCCGTTATGGCTATTCAATATCCGCCAATAATCAGCACTTTCCGCGCGACTGTAAACAGTCTCAAAGTCTAAAGTCACTCCACCTGTATTCGGATCATCTTTTAGGAAATAATCGGCACCGGCATCCCGGAAAAGTTGTGCGAGGAAATTGCGTCCTCCTACGGCATACCAGTTGCCGCCACGCAGCTCACCACTAAAAACAACCGGCTTTTTCTCAATCTTTGCCGTCAGCTGTTTCAATGTATTATATTCAGTCTTAATCGAATCGAAGATCGCATTTGCTTTCTCCTCTTCTCCAATCAGCAGACCGATAAACTTAATCCATTCTGCCTGCCCGAGGGGAGAATTCTCTTTATATCCCAAATGCGGAATCAAAGGAATACCTACCTCTTTCAATGCGTCATATCCTCCCCGTTTGAAAGGAGAAATCAGAATCAGATCGGGATTCATGGAGATAATGACTTCATTATCAAAGTTCCCCTCTATCCCTATCTTACGAATTTTCTTCTCTTTCAACCGGCGTTTTACTTCCTCATTAAACAAATGGCGGGTACTTGTGATACCTACCACATGATCCAGCTCATCCAGTTTTATAAAATTGGACAGCTGCAACGAAGTCATACAAATGATATTCTTAATCGGAACGGGCTGCACTACATAATCAGCGGATACTTTATTTTTCGCAAAGGCTTCCTTATCCCTGACAAACGCATACTGATAAATTTCCCCTTTACCTTTTTCTTTCTGCGGGTCCTGAATGGTCACCAGACATCCTCCCTCTACATATTGCACTTCGAAACCTTCAGCATATTCCGGAAGAATGCTCCGGGAGGAATCAGAGGTGCTAACCGCCACTCCGACTGCCTGCGCATTGTTTTTACTCTTCTGTCCACAAGAAACAAGAAATAATAAAAGGCAAACAACCGGCCAGTATTTTCCTTTCAGCCGCATACTATTATATCTGCTCATATTTTATCTATCAGATTAATCTTCAGATTATTCAAATATTTCTCGAACCTTACTCCCGGAAAGTATCGAAAACTTCATTCTGGCAGGTCTTCTGACTTGCTCCATTTTCCTGACGCCCTTCCCGCCTCTTCATGATCGAGACAGTGGATTTGAGTATTGCAGGAAAACTTCAGCGGGGCTTACAGCAGCGGGTCTGTTCAGGATTTTCACCTGATTCCCTTTTCACCACTCTTTCCGTAGCATCGGAAAAGTGACACCAAAATTCACCTTGCAAAGATACATAAATAGGAATGATTTCGGAGAAAATGCAATAAAAAAAGAAAGAATATCTCCAAAGATACTTATCTTTGCCCCACAATGTCAATCTTCAGACACCGAAAATTATTTATTCATTTAAAAGATACACGAATAAAGATGAAATCTCCTATTTCAATCCTCATATGGCCATGTCTTCTCTTCCTGACTAGTTGTATATCCAACAAGAAGACTTCTCTCGAGGCTTTCAAACAGGATGTCTATACACCTGAATATGCTACCGGATTCAAGATTCTGGGTGCGGACAATGCCGCCAGCACACTTATTCAGGTTTCCAATCCATGGCAGGGAGCCAAGGACGTAAAAATGTCTTATTTCATTTCACGCAACGGTGAACAGGCACCTGCCGGATTCAACGGACCTACCATCCCTGCCGGAGCGAAACGTATCGTATGCATGGCTTCTTCCTACATCGCTATGTTCGACGCTCTAGGACAAGTGGACAAAATTGTCGGAGTATCGGGCATCGACTATGTATCAAACCCATATATTCTTGCACATAAAAATTCTATCAAGGACATGGGCCCCGAAATGAATTATGAATTATTATTGGGACTGAAACCGGATGTTGTCCTGCTATACGGTATCGGAGATGCGCAAACTGCCGTAACAGACAAACTGAAAGAACTGTCTATACCTTATATGTATGTAGGAGAATATTTGGAGGAATCACCACTTGGTAAAGCCGAATGGCTGGTAGCTCTTGCCGAATTAACAGACAGCAGGGAAAAAGGCATCGAAATATTCCGTGAAATCCCTAAACGTTATCAAGTTTTGAAAGCGCTCACCGAATCGGTAGAGCAACGTCCTACCGTTATGTTCAATACCCCGTGGAACGACAGTTGGGTGATGCCTTCCACACAAAGTTACATGGCACAATTGGTAACTGATGCAGGTGCGGATTACATCTACAAAGAAAACACTTCTAACAGTTCCACTCCCATCGGACTGGAAACGGCTTACAAACTGATACAAAAGGCCGACTACTGGATTAATGTAGGCATGGCTTCTACGTTGGATGAACTAAAGACGGTCAATCCTAAATTCGCAGATGCCAAGGCAGTACGCGAAAAAACTGTTTACAACAACAATTTACGAACAACGCCGACAGGAGGCAATGACTACTGGGAATCTGCAGTGGTACGTCCCGACTTCGTATTGCGTGACCTGATTCATATCTTTCACCCCGAACTCGTATCCGATTCACTTTACTATTACAGACATCTGGAATGAAACAACCTGATAAACGTACTCCCTTTTTATTCATTACACTGGGTATAGTTGCCATACTGTTATTACTGATAGACATGGCAACGGGAGATACATATATTCCAATCACTAAGGTATGGACTGTACTCACAGGAGGCGAATGTGATGAAATGACACGTAATATTCTCCTTTCTATCCGCTTCATACGGGTAGTGGTAGCGGCTTTGATAGGAATAGCACTCTCCGTTAGTGGTTTACAGATGCAAACAGTATTCCAGAATCCGTTGGCAGACCCCTACCTGCTGGGAGTAAGTTCCGGTGCAGGACTGGGCGTAGCTCTGTTCATACTAGGTGCTCCATTACTTGGATGGGCGGAGTTTCCAATTCTTCAGTCACTGGGTATCGTTGGTTCGGGCTGGATAGGAACTGCTGTAATCTTATTGGGAGTAGCCATTATCAGCCGGAAAGTGAAGAACATTCTCGGTGTACTGATTATGGGAGTTATGATAGGTTATGTGGCAGGCGCCATTATCCAGATTCTGCAATACCTAAGTTCTGCCGAACAACTGAAAATGTTCACACTCTGGTCAATGGGTTCTCTTAGCCATATCACAGCCACCCAACTGGGAATTATGCTACCTATGCTATGTATCGGCTTACTGATTTCCGTAGCCTGTATCAAATCGCTGAACCTGCTACTGCTCGGTGAAAACTATGCACGAACGATGGGAATGAACATAAAACGTTCACGCACGTTCATCTTTGTTTCTACCGCACTGCTGACAGGAACGGTCACCGCTTTCTGTGGTCCGGTAGGATTTATCGGTCTGGCAGTACCGCACGTCACACGACTGCTGTTCAACAATGCCGACCACCGGATACTTGTCCCCGGCACCATGCTGACAGGACTTATCAGTATGCTTCTCTGCGACATCATCGCCAAGAAATTCCAGCTTCCGGTTAACTGCATCACCGCCTTGCTAGGTGTTCCGGTTATTTTATGGGTAATCACCAAAAACTTGCGTAGATTCAAATGATAGAGCTTAAAGAACTGACATTAGGATATGGACAGCGCACGCTGTTGGAAACCGTAAATACCCGAATCACGGGCGGACAACTCGTCGCCCTGCTGGGACGTAACGGGACGGGGAAAAGTACCCTGCTCCGTGCTATGATCGGATTGGAAAAGCCTCAATCAGGAGAAATTACTCTGCAAGGAAAAAACATAGCTTCATTGAAACCGGAAAAATTAGCCCGGAATATCAGCTTTGTCACCACCGATAAAGTACGCATCGCCAATCTCCGCTGTAAAGATGTAGTAGCTTTAGGACGTGCTCCCTACACCAACTGGATCGGTCAACTGCAACCGGAAGACCAAAAGCGAGTGGACGACGCTATGCAGCTAGTCGGTATGTCCGGTTATGCAGAAAAGACAATGGACAAAATGTCCGATGGCGAATGTCAGCGAATCATGATTGCCCGTGCCCTTGCACAGGATACTCCCGTCATCCTGCTTGATGAGCCGACCGCCTTCCTGGACTTACCCAACCGCTACGAGCTCTGTTTACTTTTAAAGAAACTGGCACAGGACGAGGGCAAATGCATCTTGTTCTCCACTCATGACCTCGACATCGCCTTATCGCTCTGCGACTCCATCATGCTCATAGATAATCCGCAAATGTACACACTACCTACTCAGGAAATGGTGACCAGCGGACATATAGAAAGACTTTTCCGCAATGAATCAGTCACGTTCGATGCGCAGGAGATGAGAGTACGCATCAAATAAACAAACAGATATCCGACAAGAATCAGACTGTGTATAAAATAAATAGGTAGCATTCATTTGGGTTCTATATAAATTCGCTATCTTTGCCCCCGAATTGGTTTCAGATAGCCATATCAACTATCTGAATTAAAAGGGAATCGGGTGTAAATCCCGGACAGTCCCGCTGCTGTGAAACTCTATTCAACTTCTTGATATTTACTTTTACCACTGACCGGGTATGATAGATAGTCAAGGTCGGGAAGGAATCAGGAAGGGAGTCAGTCAGAAGACCTGCCATTCATACCTTAATAGCTGTTTTTACTCGTGGGATAGGAAAACGGCAGACTGTAAAAAAAATAATCGGGTAGTCATGACATCGGAAATGATTGAAGGAGGATAAATTCTCTCTAGCTAAAATATCAAAAGGACGGCATTAAACCGTCATGCTCAATGTGTGCGTATCCCCGCAGAAGTGATTTCTCCGGGGGTACTTTTTAGCTAAACTAAATATCATCATATAATAATCACAATGGAAGTTCTAAGAAATTTATTTGAAGGTTACCCCAATCTTTGGGGCGGCGGAGTGGCACACTCCGTACTGATTCTGTCACTAACCATAGCGTTTGGAATCATCCTTGCAAAAATCAAAGTGCGGGGAGTATCTCTGGGAGTTACCTGGATACTCTTTGTCGGAATCGTATTCGGTCATTTCAACATGAATCTGGACGAACACCTGCTCCACTTTCTGAAAGAATTCGGATTGATTCTGTTTGTTTACTCAATTGGCCTGCAAGTGGGGCCCGGCTTTTTTTCGGCATTCAAAAAGGGTGGCTTCACCTTGAATATGCTGGCCATGCTGGTAGTAGTATTAGGAGTAACCATTACTATCATCCTGCACTTCACCACCGGAACTCCGATTACCACAATGGTAGGTATTCTGTCCGGAGCCGTCACCAACACTCCGGGACTGGGAGCCGCACAACAGGCCAACAGTGATTTGAATGGTATAGACGCTCCCGAAATTGCTTTAGGATATGCTGTCAGTTATCCGCTGGGTGTAGTAGGTATCATCCTCTCACTGCTTGCTTTGAAATATCTCCTGCGCATCAATACTGCTCAAGAAGAAAAAGATGCAGAAGTCGGTCTGGGACATCTTCAAGAACTTACTGTACGCCCTATCTCCATCGAGGTGAGAAACGAATCGGTAGACGGTATCAAGATTAAAGAACTCCGCCCGTTACTGAACCGTAAATTTGTTATTTCCCGCATCAAACACCGCGAAGGTGGAGAAACCGAATTGGTTAATTCCGAAACAACCCTACATGTGGGGGATATCATATTAGTGATCTCTACCCCGATTGACGTGGAAGCAATCACTGTATTCTTCGGAAAGGAAATCAAAATGGAATGGGAACAACTGAACAAAGAACTCATTTCACGCCGTATCCTGATTACTAAACCGGAATTGAACGGAAAAACGCTTTCACAACTCAAAATCAGAAATAACTTTGGAGCAAACATCACCCGCGTCAATCGTTCGGGAGTAGACTTGGTAGCTTCTCCACAATTGCAGTTACAAATGGGAGACCGTGTCACCATTGTAGGTTCCGAACTGGCTGTTGCTCATGCAGAGAAAGTACTTGGCAACTCCATGAAACGCTTGAATCACCCGAACCTGATTCCTATCTTTATAGGTATCGCTTTAGGATGTATTCTGGGAAGTCTTCCTTTCGCATTCCCCGGAATTCCGCAACCTGTGAAACTAGGACTGGCAGGCGGTCCGCTCATCGTTTCTATCCTGATTAGCCGTTTCGGTCCGAAATACAAGTTGATTACTTATACCACCATGAGTGCCAACCTGATGCTTCGTGAAATCGGTATTTCCATCTTCCTCGCCTGCGTAGGTTTGGGAGCAGGCGAAGGCTTTGTAGACACAGTCATTCATGGCGGAGGATATGTATGGGTAGGCTACGGAGTCATTATAACCATCCTGCCACTTCTGATTACAGGATTGATAGGACGATATTATTGCAAGCTGAATTATTTCACGCTTATCGGTGTTCTGGCAGGTTCTACCACCAATCCGCCGGCATTGGCTTACTCCAATGACCTGACCTCTTGTGATGCTCCTGCCGTTGGTTACGCTACGGTCTATCCGCTCACCATGTTTCTGCGAGTATTGACGGCACAAATATTGATTCTGTCGTTGGGATAATAATACCCTACTTCTTGCATATCAGCATACGAATCAACAAAGTGCCTCTTCTTATCTTATTACTATATAGCAAAAATTACCATTTGGTAATTTTTATCTCCTCTCATAAGCCTACCTTTGTCGCCATTTTCAATGACAAAGGTAGAAAGTTATGAAAGATAGTATTGATTTCGGCAGTATGAACATCTCCACGTTGTTCCGTAAGTTACTAATTCCTACAGTACTTGGGATGGTATTCTCGGCTCTGTTCGTTATTACGGACGGTATATTTGTAGGAAAAGGAATTGGCAGTGACGCACTGGAAGCAGTAAATATCACTGCACCGCTTTTTATGATTGCAGCAGGGATTGGACTGATGTTCGGAGTGGGAGCTTCGGTGGTGGCTTCCATTCATTTATCTCAGGGAAAACGCAAAGTGGCAAGTATTAATATCACTCAGGCAATTGCTTTTTCCGCATTGCTCATACTTATCCTGTCTGCTCTGTGTCTTTATTTTATAGAGCCATTAGCCAGATTATTGGGTAGTTCGGACCGGTTATTACCGTTAGCCATGGAATATATGGCATGGTACATCCCTTTTCTCGTATTCTACGAAGTATTAAATATAGGAATGTTCTGCATCCGCCTGGATGGTTCGCCCACCTATGCCATGATGTGTAATGCGGTTGCAGCCATACTCAATATCATACTGGATTATATATTTATCTTCGAATTTGGTTGGGGAATGATGGGAGCAGCTTTTGCCACCAGTCTGGGGACTGTTGTAGGAGGGCTGATGACACTGATTTACCTCCTCCGTTTCTCTCGTACCCTCCATCTATGCCGGATAAAATTAAGTATCAAAAGTCTGTTACTGACTCTTCGCAACATCGGCTATATGATTAAACAGGGAAGTTCTGCTTTTATCAGTGAAGCCTCCATTGCCTGTATGATGTTTCTGGGGAACTACGTTTTCATCCACCATCTCGGTGAAGACGGAGTGGCAGCATTCAGTATTGCCTGTTACTTCTTCCCCATCATCTTCATGGTCTATAATGCCATTGCACAATCCGCACAACCGATTATCAGTTATAACTTCGGAGCCGGACAGCCCGAACGTGTACGAAAGACACTGCATCTCGCCATTCGGACCGCTTTAATCTGCGGTATCAGCTTTTTCATTCTTACCGTACTATGCTGCCAAGACATCGTTTCATTATTTATTGACCGCAGTTACGCTGCATTCGATATAGCAGTAAACGGGCTTCCTTATTTTGGAGCAGGATTCATCTTCTTTGCCGTCAACATGATTGGCATTGGTTATTACCAGAGTGTCGAAAGAGGTCAGCGGGCAACAATTATCACTCTTCTCCGGGGAGTAGTGTTTATGTTGATCGGATTCTTTGCGCTCCCTCCGGTATTGGGTACACCGGGTATCTGGCTAGCCGTACCATTGGCAGAGTTATTAACCACTTTCTATATTTTCGGAATTTATTTGAAAGATCGTTTCATTGTCTACCGACGATAAGTATCTTTGCAATATGAGAACATTCATTGAAAAACTTTGCGATAGATACAAGGTATCAAAAACCGATGTACAGTCTCTACTGAACTGTATGGAAGAGGTACATTTCAAAAAGAGAGATTTAATAGTACGCGAGGGGACAAAGAACTGTAATCTTTATTTTATCAAGACAGGAATATGGCGAGCCTATTATCATAAAGACGGAGTGGACACTACCATCTGGTTTGCTTCAGACGGAGAAGCTGCTTTCTCCGTCTGGGGTTATGTAGATAATGCCTACTCATTAATAAATATTGAGGTCATGTGTGACAGTGTGGCCTATTGTATTTCCCGAACAGCTCTGAATCAGCTATTCGCCTCATCCATCGGACTCGCTAATTTGGGGCTCCGCCTCATGGATCATCAGTTTCTTCAACAGGAGAACTGGCTTATCAGTTCGGGAAGCCCACGGGCTAAAGAACGCTATCTCAACCTTATCAAAGAGACTCCGGAATTATTACAATATGTACCTTTAAAACATATTGCGTCTTACTTGTGGATAACTCCGCAGTCGCTAAGTAGGATTCGGGCGAAGATAGCATCTTCTCCGCAATAATACTATGCTTTCGCGGTCTTCACCCCAAAAGCACAATAAGTCAAATAACCCACACAAGCTAAAGTGACAAAAACGCCTCCAATAATACCTACTGTTCCAATCGCAAATCCAATCACCGGAGTAACTACTCCACCTCCGGCAACAGCAGTAATCATCAGCCCTGAAATCTGGTTTGCTTTTTCCGGCCTTGCCTGTAAAGCCATCGAATAAATGATAGAGAATACCGATGAAGCAAAAAAACCGACAGCACCGATACAAATCAGATTTATCATATCATCTTTCACAAAGGCCAGAATAAGCAAAGAGATCATACAGGCAACAATATTCACACGGAAATATTTCATTTCAGCAATACGGGCTAACAAGAAAGCACCCAGCAAAGCACCTACCGTACGGCTTAAGAAATAAACCTGTGGAGCAAACTTCACTTGTTCTGCCGTCCAGTCAAATCGTTCCGCCATCAGTTTGGAGCTGATAAAATTGGTAGCAACATCTACACCGACAATAAAGAAGATACCCAAAAATAACAGCAGAATCGTTTTATCTTTCAAAAGAGAAAAAGTATCACTGATAGAAAGTTGTTGGGTCGCGGCACTAGAATCTTCCCGTTTAACAGGAGTAGCCATCAGCCAAACAGCGGATAATAACGTGATGAACCCTAATATAGGGAAGCAATAATACCATTTGTCGTCTCCAAAGTGCGCTACAGCCAGCAATACAATCTCCGGTCCGACAAGAGAAGATACTGCTTTGATTACCTGTCCTGTCGTCAGACTACTGGTTAATAATCGTTGACCAGTTACTACATTACTCAGTAACGGATTCAGTGAAACTTGCAGAATAGCGTTACCTATACCTAACAACGCATACGCAATCATACAAGTCATGCTATCATAAATAACCAAAGGCAGAAGCATACCTACCACCGTTATTCCCATACTAAGCAAGACCGTATTCTTACGCCCCCATTTGTTCATCTGATTTCCAATAGGAATACCCAAAAACAGGAACCAGATAAAAACTAACGAAGGAACAAATCCGGTCATCGCAGGAGACCAATTGAAAGTACGTTGAACATAATCGGAAGAAATGCCGACTATATCACAGAAGCCCATAACAAAGAACCCGAAAAGAACGGGAAGGGCGGCATATATAGATTTTTGTGTTTTCATGTTTAACCCACTATATTATAAAATGTAAAATCCCCGGTGTCCCGTCAAGCAACATCGACACCGAGGAAAATAAGCTGTTTATTCAGAACAATGAGGCGGATTTTCCACTCCCCATTTCTCATTCGGTTGATTTCCCATTGTGAGTTTCAATGTCCCACCTTTATAGAGTTCATCCCGGTACAACCAACACTGTTCCAATGGCTTGCCATTCAGCGTAGCCGACTGTACATAATATGCGTCCGGTGTATTACCCGTCGTTTCAATTACAAACTTTTTTCCTGTTGCATTCACCGGACTCAGTTTGATTTCAATCTTATCAAACAATGGACTACCCATCTGGAAAGTCGGCCGTTCACAAGAACCACCCTGTACATCGAACAATCCCATTGCTGCCATCACATACCAGGCTCCTAACTGTCCCTGGTCTTCATCCTGACCGTAACCATAACCATGTTCTCCATTTGTTCCATAAAACTCATCACAGATCAAACGCGTCCATTTCTGCGTCAAGTAAGGTTTACCGGAGAAATTAAACAACCATGAAATATGAAGACTGGGCTGGTTTCCATGATTATAAGGGCTCTGTAAACCTGAGAAAGCATTTACTACTTTTCCACCACCAAAGATCGACTTACGGGCTTCTGTGAAGATAGAATCCAACCGGTTGTTAAACTCATCTTTTCCGACTTTTTCAATCAAACGAGCCGGATTCTGCGGTACAAAGAAAGTATATTGCATCGCATTTCCTTCCTGAAAACCTCTCCATGATTCCAATGGATTAAAGTCATCAATAAACTCACCATTGGGTACTCTCGGACGAATCATCTTCAGCGAATCATCAAACAACTTTTCCCAACCTGCAGAAAGTTCCATCAAACGCTTATAATCTTCCGTACGCCCCAAAGCTTTGGCCCATTGAGCCACTGCATAAGCACTAAAACTGTATTCCAATGTGTGAGATACGGAGAAGCTCGAACCTTCTGGATGTGTACCGAAATGAACACTGTTCTCATAAGGCACATACCCTCTTTCTACAAACTGTTTCACATCCATCTTACCTGCCCCTTCAATGCGGCCTTCCCAGCCTAATTCATTCTTCAAGGCTGCCTGATAAGCTGTTTCCACATCAAAGTTACGAATTCCACTATTATAAGCACCCGCTAAAGTGATGCTCACCATATTGGTTCCCACTCCGGAAACATACTTGCTGGTAGCAATACCATCCCCTAGCCAACCGGCATCCTTATACACCAGCAACTGACTGTTTACAAAGTCATTATAGTATTCCGGATATGCCAATGCCCAAAGAGAAGTCAGATTCCAATAAGCTCCCCAAACCGCATCCGTATTATAGTGATTATATTCCGGTTTACCATCCTTAGTCAAAGGTATCTGACCGATGGTACCGTCATTTTTAGGATAAGCTCCGTTGACATCGCTGGCAAGCCCTCTACCCAATAATGCATGATACAACCCTGTATAGAATTTGATTTTACTATCTTCCGTACCTCCGGAAACCAAGATACGGCTCAAAGACTCATTCCATTTATCCGTAGTCGCTTTCATAGCCTCATCAAAAGTCAAGTCTTTCGCCTCCGATTCCAAATTCACTTTCGCATTTTCTATGGAAGTATAAGATAAACCTATTTTTACATTGACTATCTCGTCTTTCTTTGTTTTATAATTCAGGCACATGATAGCACCCGGCCCTTTTATTTCATTACGAGCCATCAAAGCACTATCTTGATAGAAAACTTCGACAGATTCCGGCACACGGTCCAATTTAGCATAAAAATACATGGTAACCGAAGCACCCGCCTGATACTTCTTCACATATTCCGGTTCTGTAATTACATACCCTTCGATAGTATTTCCATCTACCTGTTTGATGTACGCATCACGCACAGCTCCACTTTCTCCCTGGCGATTGCCGATATTAAACAATATATGAGCATTCTCCGATTCCGGGAATGTATAACGTTGGAATCCGACACGAGCCGTAGCAGTAAGTTCAGCCTTTACCTGATAATCCTTTAATAACACAGAATAATATCCCGGACGTGCAGTTTCATCTTTCTTATCAAAGCGGGAACGGAAACCTTTATCCGGTTCTTCCAGCTTTCCGGAGTTTGTTTTCACTTCTCCCGTAACAGGCATCAGTGAAATTCCTCCTATCTGAAACTCGTGCAGGCAGGGAAAACCATCAATAGAAGTATGACCGTCCTCATAACCTACAGCCTCCCAACCTTGATTATTTCCGTACGTGCCGTTTGTAGATGCACCCAGCTTAGCTAAACCGAAAGGTTCGGCAGCCGGAGTATAGAAAAACCACCGACTATGAACCGTACCAATATTCGGATTCACATACTCTACCAGATTGGGACGATCAGGTGTTTTGCACCCTACGATACCTGCCAGAATCAACAGGCTACCTATCCATTTCAATTTCATCATTTATTTATTTTTTCTGTTTTAACTTCTCCTTTAATCATCGCCACACGTGCATAATATTCAGGCACACACGAAGCATCCAACAACCATTTCGGCCGGCGTTTTTCATCAGTCCGCCCTGTCCAGTCATGATACATCAATCCGGCCTGATCGCGGGCATGATCCCAAGCATAATCCAACCCTTTTATCATTGTATCCACATATTTTGGATCTCCCGTAGCATTGTACAGATCGTGATATCCTCTGAACAAGACCAAATTAAACCAAGGCAAATCGGCAATATAGGGAATACCTTCTTCCGTGTATTTAAAGAACACTTTGTAACTTCCCTCTGCTAAAAATTTAGCATTATCCAGATACGCCTGTTCACCTGTATAATTATATAAAGCTACAGCTGCTTGCAGCAAAGTACCTGTATTGTAAGTATACAAATCCGGGCATACAGCCGAAGTCGTCGTAAGCCATGAGTTCCAGACCACTCCCCTTTCAGGATCTTTCAGATATTTATCAATCCAATGATAGAATTTCTTTCCTACCTCCAGATAGTAATTGTCTTTAGTCGCTTCATACAGTTTTAAAGCCAACACCATCGCTTTTCCATTAGAGCAGGCTGGTTTCTGATCCTTCACTCCTTCCAGCCAGGAAACAGCCCCTTCAAAGTTCTCATCCCAACCACTTAAAATAAAGGTCAATACCTGTTTCGCCTTCTCCAGATAATGAGGATTTTTAGTTACCAGATAAGAATCAATGTAATCAATACCTACCAAACCATTATCGTCATAATAACGGTCTACCTTCCCAAATTGAACAGGGTAAGCCTGATAACCGAAAGGAACGCGTGTTGTATCATAATAATGTTCCATCGCCATCACCATCGAATCAACATAAACTGTATATTTCTCCGGTTCGATGGCAGCCATCAATACTGCTGAAGAAAAGACACCACTCATAGGCCACAGGTAAGAAACCTCTTGTGCCTGTCGGGTAGAATCATTAAAATAAGTCAGATCAGGACGATGACTACCGGGATAATATTCAGAGAAGAGACCGTATTTGGGAACCCGATAGAGTTCCCAGACACGTTGAAACATTTCTTCCGCCTTATCTTTGTTCGGAGTCACTTGGGGCTCTCCTGCACAAGAGAATAGCATGGATACCGCTGATACAAATAAAACTATATTTCTAATTTTACCATTCATACACTATTCTTCCGTCACAGTTTCTCCTTTATACAAAGCTATAATTCCCAGAGATTCTAGTGCAGCATCCTGCATCAACAACTGTTCAGCCCGTTTCGGGTCTGTTCCGGTCCAATCTTCATAAAACAGTCCGCTTGACAAACGAGCATTCTCGTATGCATAATCCAAGAAGTTGATGAATGTTTTAATATAATTACCTGCATTTTTGTAATAAGGTTCAATATCAATAAATGCACGAATCAATTTGGTTGTAAACCACGGGTCATGATCGGGATAAGCCAGAGCCAGTCCGTTAAGCGGACGTACAAAATAATTATATGCACCATCAGAAGAAGCAATGGCACTATCCAGATAGGTCTGTTCACCCGTTATCTTGTACAAACGGACTCCATTAGAAATCATTACACCAGTATTGTAAGTCCATTTTGTTTTATTAATAGATCCGTCTGCTTGTTTATCATTCCAGTAGCAACCATCTTCCGGATCACGCAGATTATTCAACGTCCAAGCATATAAACGTTTTGCCAAAGCCAAAACATCTGCTTTTTCTTCTTGGGGACATACTGAATAATATTCAAGTAAGAATAGTGTTGCATATCCATTGGCACACGTAGGCTTATTAGAATCACCAACTCCCTGCTGTCCCTTCTGATCCTCATTCCACCAAAGACCTCCTCCAAATGTATCATCTTCACCTTCTTGCAAAAATGCTACGATTCTTTTTGCCTTTGTCAAATAGTCTTGATTATTTAACAAATTAAAAGCCTCTACCAATTCAATCCCTACAATAGAGTTATCATCATAAAAACGCGTTCCACTACCAGTAGTACCATTAGTTTGAGAACCATAACCACCCACAGTTCCATCGGAAGTTGAATAATAAACTTCAAAGCGATCAACCATAGTTTCATAATTCACATCATAACCTAAAGCATGCAAAGCTGCGACTCCTGATACCAGTCCGTCATACGGCCATAAAAAAGAAGCCGAGTTATCACCATCTTTCTTGGGATAATTTTCATTATACAATCCTTCTGTCGCTCCGCTATTGATCCGGTAGCACTGATTAATCAAATCAAACTGCTCTTTAGCGCGTTTATGATAAACGACTTCCTCTCCGGGTTCTGATGGAGTGATCGGTGTAGGCGGAATATATTTCTCTACGTCATCTCCGGCACAGGAGAATAATAGCGCCGGAAGAATAGCTAAAATAGTCTTTATCTTTTTCATAACTTAGTTTTATTAATTAATCGGAGTCACATTAGTAAATGTATGTATCATCAATCCATCCGCATTCGTATCGATAGTAATAGTCGCGTGCGTATAATCCAGACTACCTTTCATTTTCCAAAGGTGTTCCCATTGACTCCATTGGAACTCGTACAAAGCATAGAAAGAAGAGGGTTCTCCACCTACCGGACGTTCGGCACTTACGCCATCACCTCTACCCCAACACATAGTTCCATCATTCACTTGAGCCAAAAAGTAATAACGTTCCTCTATCCAACCAAAAGGAGGATTAGTTTCCGGTTTTGCCGGATCATAAAAACGAATATCGCCCTCTCCTACAAATTTACCATTACCAACATATTGCAGTACAGCTATATCAGCAAATGTCGCTCCCCAGACACAACGGACAGAAGAACCGATTTTTTCTATTGTCATGGCCATTGTATTAAAGTTCACAGTCAGACGAGTTACTTCTTCAGAAGCAGTTACTACCGTTTCTCCATCCCCTTCTCTTAACTTCGAACTATCATCAATATAATAGCTGAATGCTTCACCTGTAATAGCAGACTTGAATGATATATTTCCTGCAGACAATTTTGTATAAATCTGGAAAACTCCCTCTTCTACACAACGGAACGGAATTCCGCCTCGTCCACCATTCTCCGTAGCCGAACCATACAAATACAATTCCGCCGGGATATTGTCAATTCCCTCTCCACGAGTTACTGTGATAGTAGCCACCTTGTCTGTTCTTTTCACCACTCCCCCTTTCGAGGCAGTAACTGTCCATTTAATGTCTCCTGTTTCTTGGGGATAAATACCTGCATTTCTCGCTATTATATTAATAGCCGCATGAGTAATCGACAAACTTGGATTAGCTCCCAAATCACTTTTCATTGTAGCCAGCGGTTTTGAAAAGTCTCCGTCTGCCTTGTCAAACAAAACCTCGTACAATACAATTCCGCCGTCTGTCGCACCACCTCCGGACCACGACAGCACAACAGGCACTGAAGATGACACATCCAACTGGATAGAGGCAGGGGAATTCAATTCTGTAGGGACTGTAAAATCCGCATTCAATTCATAATCTTCCTGACAGGATACCATTGCCAGAAATACTGAACATATTAATAATATCTTTTTCATAATCGTTCCTTTTTGAGTCGTTAAACCAATTACCAATTCGGATTCTGCACCAAATTACCATTCAAGTCACGTTCAGCCTGTGGTATAGGCCACAAATAATGTCTATTTGCATTAAAGGCTCTGTTTTCAACCCGAACGTATCCGTTATCCGTGCCTACCACTTCATTCGTCTTCAATCCGTGACACCATCCGTTCAATACATCATCCGCAATTCTCCAACGGATAATATCCTTATGACGATGCCCCTCCAATGCCAGTTCCGAACGACGTTCATTCCGTACAATCTCAATCAGTTTATCTTTAGAAGCTCCTTCCGGGAATTCCACTGCTGAAGCAAGTGTAAATCCGGCTCTATCACGAATTGGTTTAATAGTTGCATCCCAAGCCGTCTTATCCAGTTCACCTAACTCTGCCAACGCTTCCGCATTCATCAATAGAATATCAGCATAACGAATCAAAATCGGATTCAAACCGGAATAAAGAGTAGCACGATACGTATTATCCCAGTATTTCTTGATATAATAACCGGTAGCCGAACAATCCGAACCTACACCGTATCCATCTTTACCTTCCCCTTTCTCACAGTTGATTTCGACTTCTGTTCCGTCAACCAACGTATATGAGTTTCCGGTATACATCACTGTTGCTTTCAAACGCGGGTCACGATTAGCATACGGATGAGTCTCATCAAACGATGTTCCTGTTTCTTTGATTGTCTTTCCATCCAACATGATATAGCTGTCTACCAATTCCTGCAAAGGAGAAAGCTGGGAATATCCCCCCAATGAAGGTGGCAGGAAAGCATACATCATCTGATGTTCACGACTGGTCGGACGATACTGTGCATCCAGAATTACTTCTGAATTATATTCATTGGCAATTTCAAACAGTCCTGCATAACTGCCAAAGAGCTTAAATCCTCCCTCCGTCATAATGGTAGACGTGATATTTTTCACTTGCATCCAGTTACCTTCGAATAGATAGATTTTAGCTTTGATAGCCATTGCTGCCCAACGGGTGATCCGTCCTTTATTATCCGCATCATAAGAAGTCGGCAAATAATTACCGTTAATCACTTCATCCAAATCCGCCAGCATATTAGCAATGACAGTAGCTCTGTCAGTACGTGCGATAGACATACTTTCCTTAATAGAAAGCACTTTCGTTGTATAAGGCACATCTCCGAACTTCGTATACAATTCATAATAATTATAAGCACGGAGTACTTTAGCCTCACCGATATAACGTTTCTTCAAATCCGTGTCCAAATCCGGTACACGATCAATATTCTCCAATAGTTCATTACACATACGGATACCCGTATAACGTCCGTCCCATACCTTTTTCACATAAGAGTCTGCTGTAGAATATGAGCCATTGCCAATGTTTTGTGTAAAATCATTGGGTTGTTTGGTGTATGCATTGTCCGTCATAGCTTCACTGTAAAGCTGTTCGTCCATATTTCCCAAATATGTATAGCAAGTATTCAACGCCTTGACAGCTGCTTCAGGATCTTCTTCCCAATAGGTCAAGTCCGTTTCTCTGTCATACGGTGCCGTATCCAAGTCAACACAAGAGGCACCGCCCACTACCAAAACAGCAGATAAAATCAAATTCTTTATAGTTGTTTTCATCACGGTACAGTTTAAAATTTAACATTAAGTCCAAATGAATATACTCTTGCCACAGGATAAGCACGACCACTGCCGTCTCCGGTATATTCCGGGTCCCATCCGCCTTTCATCTTTGTGAAAGTCAACGGGTTCTGCACGCTGGCAAAAATTCTCAAATTCTTGACATAGAGTTTTTTCATCCATTGCTGCGGGAAAGTATATCCGATCTGCGCATTTTTGAGACGCAAATATTTAGCGTCCTGAATCCAGAAATCTGATTTTGCAGCATTATTAGCAGATTCCGCTCCCATTGTCAGACGGGGATAAGTAGCATCCGGATTATTCGGAGTCCAACGATCCTGATGGAAATCCATTACCGGACCTTCATTATTATTATGGAAAGCCTCAACAGATTCACCACGCATCCACTTATTACGTCTTCCCACTCCTTGCCACATCATAGAGAAATCAAATCCTTTATATTCCAGCCCATAAGTAAAGCCGAAAGTATATCTCGGAAAATCATTGCCTACGATAAAACGGTCATCATCCGGTTTAATCACACCATCGCCATTTTTATCCAGATAGCGGATATCTCCCGGTTTCGGTGTAATACCTTCCAAATGGGGTCCTTTCTGACATTCTTCCTCATTCTGGAAAAATCCGTCTGAACGATATGCATAATAAGAATACAAAGGATAACCTTCCTTAATAATGGTCTGCACATCGGAACCACCGATAATCTCCGTGCCGCGCGTATCTATTACTTCATTAAAGCTATCTGAAATATTTCCGGCAAAGTTATGCACAACCGGACCGGTTTTCAGGCGATAATTCACAGACAGCTCCCATCCTCTTGTCTCTACCTTACCAGCATTCTGAATCGGCGCACCATTACCAAACAGTCCGGGAACCGGTAAATTCACCAAAATATCTTTTGTACGGTTATTAAAGCAGTCAAAAGTAATATTCAAATCATTATTCAATAATCCCAATTCAAAACCGATATTAGCCATACGGGTAGTTTCCCACTTCAGGTCGGGATTTGCAGAAGCAAATTCAGCCGTCTGCGCCAGCTTGTCGCCGAAACTGATACCGTTCTTTACAGACACCGTCTGCATATATTGATAAGCACCAATACGGTTATTACCTACCAATCCCCAAGAACCTCTGATTTTCAGAGAAGGAACATACGGTTTCAATACAGACCAAAAATTTTCTTCCGAAATACGCCATCCTGCAGAGAAAGAAGGGAAGACTCCCGAACGGTTTCCTTTAGCAAAATAAGAAGAGTAGTCATTACGGATATTAAATTCCAGCAAATATTTCTCATCATAATTGTAAGTGGCTCTTGCAAAACCGGAATAGATAGCCCAGTCACTTGCCGAGCCAGTATTGCTTACCTTATCACCACTCAAATCACCTACAAAAATGTCGTATTTAGAATCTTCCGTCAAGCGACTGGTAGAGAATTGTTTTTCAGAGAAACCCTCATAAGCATAACCCAGTAATCCACCGATAGAGTGCTTTCCTATCTTCGTATTATAAGTCACCATCAGATTGGTAGTAATATTCTTAGAGCGGTAGAATTGTTCGGTCAACTTGTTTTCCGAATCTCCCGTACCTTCAAAAGCTTTCCGGTTTTCATGCAATTTATTATTCCACACGCGTCCACCAGCACTTCCTATCAGTTTCAATCCTTTATATACTTCCCATTCGGCTTGTATAGTTCCCAACAATTCGTCGTTTACATTCTGGCGATAACCACCTTCTTCCAAACGTTGCAAACCGTTTGAGTTACTTCCGGCAGGATAATTATAACTGCCATCTTCATTTTTAATCGGATAAATCGGCGGCATACGGTTTGCCTGCTCGATAATCCATTCCGTCCAGTAAGCATGTTCTTTAATGTCATTACGGGCAAACTGTGAAGTCAGATTCAACGTAAAATTCTTCGTCACCTTATGGCTTACATTCAAACGGGCATTGTAGCGTTTGTAGCCATAATCCGGTCCCTTGAACATACTGCTCTGATCTAAATATCCCAGAGAAGCCATATAAGACAGCTGGTCATTTCCTCCTGTCATTGAAACGCTGTGTGAGCTTTGAGGAGAATTGCGGTTATACAGTTCTTTCACCCAATTCACGTTCGGACCGCCATTTCGATATTGTGCAATCTGTTCGGGAGTGAATTTTGCCGATCTTCCCGAATTAACAGCCGCTTCATTATATAATTCCGCGTATACCCATGAATCCGCAATTTTAGGCAGTGAGGTAGGTTGCTGAACACCATACATAAAATCATAAGAGATTTCTACCTTACCGGCTTTTCCTTTCTTTGTAGTTACAAGCACTACACCATTGGAAGCGCGTGAACCGTAAATCGCTGTAGAAGAAGCATCTTTCAAAATAGAAACTTGTTCAATATCTGCCGGATTCAAATTAGCCAGCGATCCTTCAATTCCATCAATTATCACCAACGGATCATTATTATTCATCGTATTCAATCCGCGGATGTTTATAGAAGGTACACTACCCGGTGTAGAAGTTCCCTGCTGGATAACCAAACCGGGAGTAGTTCCCTGCATAGCCTCCAAAACGTTGGCAATAGGTTTTCCTTCCAATTCGTCCGTTGAAAGAGAAGAAACAGCTCCTGTCAGATTCACTTTCTTCTGTACGCCGTAGCCCACTACTACCACATCTTTCAACGCAACCACGTCCGACTTCAGCACCACATTAATCAATTTACGACCGTTCACCGGAACTTCCTGTGTTTCATATCCTATTGAGGAAACTACCAATACCACTTTTGAAGTAACATTCAGTGTGAAATTTCCGTCCATATCCGTAGCTGTACCCGTAGATACCCCTTTCACCAGTACGGTAGCCCCAATCACGGGTTCCCCGTCTGCCATTACTTTACCTTTCACTGTGATTGTATTAGATTGCGCATACAGTTGGGAACCAATAGTCACATTCATACAAACAATCAACATAACAGCCAATAATTGCCAACTCGAAAACGCCGTTCTGAAAAGTCGGCGGGCAAATTGCGCGTTCAATAGATTAGATTGTTTCATAATATTTTATATTTGAATTAATAGAAGAGTTATCATGTATTATAAGATATTAAGTTGGGACAAAGCAAAAGAATAAGCTCCCAAAGCGACCGCCCTGCTTGCCCCCAGAGAAGAAACGGCAATACCTATTTTCTTATGACAGGCATACTGCACCTGCCTCTCTGAAAATGGGATTTTCACCATCTTGTCCTTTTCTTCCAAGAATTTATCCCATGATTCTTTTTCAGCCAGATTGAACACTTCCATCTGCAAACAAGGGAAAGAAGCTCCTGCAAAAGTGCCAATCTGTCGATTCATTTCATTCATGATTCCCGGAAGTATGTATTTAGCCGCTCCGGCCACTCCTCCGCCAATCACCACCAGACCGTCTACAATATTCAATGCACGGATAATGGCATCACCCGCCATTTCTCCCAATTCATTGAAACTCCGGACAGCAGCCTGCCGGTCTCCCTCTGCCGTTCCTTCGGCAATATCAAAAATATCTTTGGGAGTCAAAGGAGAAGCATCCTTTCCTGTCAGTTCCTGATATACTCGTCTGACAGCCCTGATGCTAACACTTTCTTCCGCAATCATTTCAGGATATTTCTTGTTCCGCATAATCCAGACGTCGCCGCCGCAACCGTTATCTCCGGTCAGTAACCGGTTGTCAATCACCACTCCGGCACCAAATCCCGTACCCAGTGTTATTCCGAGCAGATTTTTATATACCTTACTACTGCCTGCTTCTTTCAGACGCTTATTTACTTCGGGTAAAGTGCCTGCCAAAGCTTCACCATAGGCGAACAAATTACCGTCATTATTAATAAAAACCGGAATACCAAATTGCTCTTTCAAATAAGGTCCGAGTGCCACTCCTCCCCTGAAAGCCGGGAAGTTAGGCAAGTCACCAATAATTCCATGCTCATAGTCAGCAGGCCCGGGGAAAGCAAAACTGATAGCTACCGGAAGTTTAGGCAATCGTTTTTCAACTTCCAGGAAGCCTTCTACAAGAACAGACAAGCAACGTTCTAAGTCGTCGGACGCTGCCGGAAGGCAAATAGGTTCCACTATTTCGCGACAGCCCTGTATGGCTGAAAACACAAAATTAGTGCCTCCCGCATCAAGCGTCATTACGATTCGTTCATCATGTTCATACATAGTTTTCAAGATATTAGATAATTGAATTATTTCATTATTAAAAGCGTACGTAGGCTTTTATCGTTACACATTCTTTTCCTGCCGATTTACCATACGGGGCAATGGTGTACTCTTTCACCGCAGCAGGAATGATAAATGTTTCCGCATAATGCACCACGAAAGGTTCAAAGGCGTGAGTAGGACTCTCAACGACGGCCTCTTCTCCCTCCAGCAAATTCAGCACATTTACACTATCGTTTGTGTGATGCAGCACCGGTGACGAGAAACGGTGACGGCGGGTTTCGATAAATTCATTCGGATGCAATCCGGTACGTTCCTCCATCCACCCATCTCCGGAAGCCACTTCCTTAAACTGATTGCGAAGATGTTCATTTACATATTCCGTATCCCGGTTCCAGTTGATTACGCATTTACCACGTTCCACATTGATTGGGCGTGGTTTTCCATCCAGTCCCAGACGTTGCCAGTCCCATAGTTTGAAAGTAAAGAGGTTCGGAGTCGAACTGATTTCAAGCACCATGCTATTCGCACCGGAACAATGAATCGTTCCTCCCGGAATCAGAAAGTGATCGTGTTTCTTTGTCGGAATCTTGTTGACATACTTTTCTGCGTCGAACACCAATTCACCTTTTTGTGCCTTACGCAAATCGGCGATCATCGCTTCTTTATCAACACCCGTTTTCACTCCCAGATAAACTACGGCATCTTCTTCCGCGTCTACCATGTAGTAGCTTTCATCCTGTGTATAATACATACCGAAACTATCACGGATAAATTGAGTGGTAGGATGCACCTGCAAACTCAAATTACCTCCACCTATCGTATCCAAAAAGTCGAAACGGATGGGGAAGTCTTTTCCAAAACGGGCTTCCACCGGTTCGCCAAGCAACTCTTTACTTTTCAGCAACACCAAATCGACCGAAGGAAGTTCGAAGCGCACTCCGTTCACCTCAAAATAGAGGCTGTTTTCTTCGGGCACACAGTCAAAGCACCAACCAAAATTTTCGCGTTCACGATCCAAATCGCAAACATCTTTCATCCATTGACCACCCCAGGGAGCCGGATCGAAGAAAGGAACTACCCGGAACGGCGTGTTCACCGTTGCCTCTACCCCTTTAAAGAAAGTATCCTTATCAATCATCTTCGGTGTTCCGGCCACATGGGTGTCAATCCAGAATTCTACCCTGTCAAACAATCTTTCCTTATACCTATCACATACTCTCCAATCATTGAAATAGCCTCTCTTGTATTGCAAAGAAACGGCATCTTTCCGATTGTCTATCCCTAAAGCTTTTACCTCATGCCGACGGAAACGTTGTTGAATTTCCCAACGTGCCATATCCGCATATACAATCATCGCATCCTGCGGAGCCACCATGGCAGCTCCCGTACCTATTATTACAATAGTATCCTCCGCTTCACTAATTTGCTTTTGAGCAGCAGCCAATTTATCCGCATCCAAATAATCTTCCAGTTTCAAATTGGTCACATAGCCAAACAACACATCTTCTGTCATGAAGCGTTCCGTCAAAGTTTGGATCTCTTGTTCCGGTTTCATCAAATCACGCACATTCATCACCTTTCCGGAGAATTCTTTTGAAAAAGCATCCAGCACTTCTTCTTCATATACTCCAGTATATAAATCCACTGCCAGCACTTTTCTTGCATCCATTTGATTTTTTAACACAGAAATGATAGCATCCCAACCCAGAACAAGCATCCCCGTCAACTTCGTAGAAGGAAATTTATCATAATTAGCTTTTCTCATATTATAGTTGTTTTTAATTTTATATGTTCATACATACTTTAGATTGTGCAAATATATAGATTTTATTTTTATTTCAAACAAAACTTGGATTATTTTTTGATAAATCTTATATTTGCTGAAAATAAACCAATCCGGATAGATATGAAAATAGACCATAGCAGTGATAAACCTCTTCATATTCAAGCAGAAGAGATACTTAGAAGACTCATAGAATCTGAAGAGTACAAAAACGGAAAGCTATTTCCTAACGAAGTCGAATTGTCTGAACAATTACATATTTCAAGGAACACATTAAGACAAGCTATCAACAAACTCGTGTTTGAGGGACTTCTGGTACGAAAGAAAGGATACGGAACGAAGGTGGTAAAGAAAGGTATCGTAGGCGGAGTAAAGAACTGGCTTAGTTTCTCGCAGGAAATGAAGATGTTAGGTATCGAAATACGTAATTTCGAACTACATATCAGCTTGAAACGTCCGACTGAAGAAATCGGCACATTCTTTAATTTAGGTTCTAATCCTGATGCCCGCTGCGTAGTAATGGAGCGCGTCAGAGGAAAAAAGGAATACCCGTTTGTCTACTTTATCTCTTATTTCAACCCTAACATTCCATTGACTGGAGAAGAAGACTACACACGCCCATTATACGAAATGCTGGAAACTCAATATAATATAGTGGTAAAAACCAGCAAAGAGGAGATTTCAGCCAGACTTGCAGGGGAATTTATCGCAGAAAAGCTGGAAATAAAATCCAGTGATCCTATATTAATAAGGAAAAGATTTGTTTATGATGTGAACGGAATGCCGATTGAATACAACATCGGATACTACCGCGCAGACAGTTTTACTTATACAATAGAGGCGGAAAGATGAAGAGTATGTTCATACATACACAACATAGAAAGACTATTTTAAAGACCGGAACTCTTATCTTCTTTTAAAATAGTCTTTTTGCATTCCATTTCTTTGCATTATGCTTTATCCATCATCTATCATTTATTATTAAACTTACCAATAGAGCGCCCGGCAAGAATCCTGTCCAGACTTTCATCCACAACACCTATCATCTGAAGTTTGGATAATAAATGATAGTAGGAAGTTTTTCCTACTCCTTCTATTCTTAACAGACTTTTCCAACCTCTTCCCGATACGATTTCCAGTAAATCTTTTACCGTTCGAACATCTTGATTATACAAAACATTACCCAACCGCGTATCAGCTACTTTACAAACGGATAATTGAAGTATCCACTCCTCCTGCTCAATATTTATATTCTTATTATTATCTGCCAAAGATAAAAAACGAGCATTGATAGCACGTTTTCGATAAGTAGCCAATATATCTTTCTTCAGTTTTAATCCTTTAAGTATAGAGTTATAAATTTGCAATGTCTTTTGACAGGTAATTCGATGCCTACCAGCCACTTTCTCTACTGATTCTCCTGTAGAAATAGAATAGAAAACATTGCGGGCAACAGGGTGAAGAATCAATGCTGCCAGTTCACGAATGATTATTTCATATAAAGGTTTACAGGTCTTCTGTGTTCTCAACACATACAATAGATCATCGTATTTGGAAATGATAAAGTCACGTTCCAACTTCTTTTCTTCTATGATTTTAGAGAGATATCCTGCTTCTAAACCAAGTCTTTTGTGAGCTTCCAGATAAGTATCTAAACTTTCATCATCCAGAAACAACTGATCGTTGATTCGAGAACTAGTAATATATCCAAGATTTGCCCAATTCCTAAGAATAGCTTCTTGAATGTCGCGTCTTTCAGACATCTGTTTTGTTGTGAGCCAATTTGCCATAAAAAAAACGGAACTAGATTAATAATATTAACTAGTTCCGTACCTTTTATTATAAAAGAGTACGGAGCTGTCACAATCCCGTCAACAGGAGGTAGTAGCGGCTACCTTTCAGACATGGGCAGACAGCCCGTACCCTATGAAAAGTCATAGAAGTACAGGCGTCTTCCCGGTGTCTGAAAAAAAAATCCGCTACGATTTCCTGTCGACCGAGGAAACGCACAATCGCACACCACAAAGGCATACTACGTTCCAATGACAAAGGTACAAATACTTTTCGGAAAACAACAAAAGAAAGCCGCAAATGTTTTAGGAAAATCAAAGACAAGACAAGTTCTGCTACATATCTCCATTTTCCGACAGACTATCAATCACATAATCATGGATACAAAAAAAAGCGATAAGTATCATTCCTTATTTGAATAAAGAACTTATCAACAAATCATTGGTGAGAACCTAGAATTTATACAGAAGAAAAATACATGCAATACCCTTTCTGATTTGGAAATAAAGAAAACTATGAATTTCTTGATATTCAGCGTGGGGAAAATCATATTTAATGTATCAATGCATACAATACATACATAAACCCTTGACATCAGGACATCAAATAGAAGATATTCTTTATACCAACTTTGAAAACGGGCTATTCATTGGTTTGAAATTCAAAGAGCTGGATGATATCAAACGATCCTACAAAGATAGAAATGAAAGAGAAGTAATCCTATTCCAAAAGAAAATGCCTAAAAAACTATTTATCTGTAACCTGATAGTGACTGTCTCTTACTTATCCTAACATTAGATTAGAAAGCCATTCATTTGTATGAAATAATTCTCACCATTCTTTATATAATTCAGTCCTCTGTTTCTTCTCTTACACAAAATACATTTTCACCTATTCTTATTTATTTGCGCAGATTTTCGATAATTTTGTTTGATTTTACAGTTTATTTTCGTAGTCTTGTATTTCAAAACAAAACACCTTGAAGACATATATCTATTTTGATTATGGAAAACAGTAAAAAGTTAGCACACAAAATACATCTTTGTAAATACGAACACGCATTTATCAAGGAATCTTTCATTGTTCTAAAGAGTACTACTGGACAGAATATATTTGAAATGTTTATACCCAAAAACACAATAAAGAAATACTACGCCATACGATATATCAGTAATTATTTAAAGGTAACCAAACAAAGCCATCTACAGATGTGTGATTTTTTCAAAAATGTTTTTCTAGTTCTTGATCCCCACAAGCTTTATCATATAATGACGTTAATCATTAACGATATTATCGACCGGATTCTAGTCGGACAGGTAGGTACTGCCCCACTTCGATATTCACACTATATTATCGGAGTAGAACATCAGAGTTCACGGCAGATAAGACAGGTGTTGACGAAAATTCATTCTCATAGCAGATTCCAATCATTCATGAATAGTTACTCATGTCAATCAACTCACAGGCTATCTCAATGCGGGAAGGATAAAAAATAGAATGCAAACTCATTAAAAAAATAAAGAAAATGGCAAAAAATGATTTTTCAGCAGAAGCTGCAGAGAACTTTGAACAAAAATGTTTATGTATTTTAGTTTTAGATGTATCTGGCTCCATGTCAGGCAAACCCATTGAAGAATTAAATAAAGGTCTTCAAGATTTTTACAATGAAATCTCTTCTGATGATACTACAAGTCAGCGTCTTGAGGTCTCTCTTATCACATTCAGCCATGTTGTCCAGACTTTACAAGAGCCCGCATTAGTTGAGAATTTCACCATGCCTACTCTCATTGCAAGTGGTTCGACAGCGATGGTCAATGCCGTAAATGAAGCTATTGACAAAGTTGCATCTCGTAAACAATGGTACAAATCAACCAATCAGGCTTACTACAGACCTTGGATCATACTAATGACAGACGGAGAGCCTGATAGAGATCAAGATGTTGATGCTCTCGCACAACGCATCAAGCTGGACACGGTTAACAAACGCTATGCTTTTTTACCTATCGGAGTAGAGGGCGCAAACATGAAAGTACTGGACAAGATTCAGGGGAATATCCCACCAATGAAACTGCAAGGAACAAAGTTCAGTTCTTTCTTTAAATGGCTAAGTGCAAGTATGGGAACTGTCGTAACTGCAGAAGAAGGACAACAAGTAGATTTGTCAGCTGGAGCAGATGACTGGATGGCCGCTTTTACAATCTAACAATATTCAACAACTATGGCAAACAATGATTTCTCAACGGAAGTAGCTGAAAACTACGAGCCAAAGTGCTTTTGTGTTCTCGTTCTTGATATTTCAGGTTCAATGAATGAAATAATTGAAAACACCTCTGAAACAACCCAAACAGGTCAAACCATTTTCGTTGATGGCAAAACCTACAATGTCGTAAACGGAGGCACTTCAAAACTTGATAACCTTAATAAAAGTCTAAAACAGTTCTATGATAACATTGAATCTGACGATACCATGAGCCAGCGTTTAGAACTTTCGGTAATCACATTCAATGATAATGTAACCATAGTACAAGAACCATCCTTAATATCCAACTGCGAAATACCAATCCTTGAGGCCAATGGAGACACAACACTTGTGGATGCAGTATATGAAGCAATAGAACTAGTAGATGCCCGTAAAAAATGGTATAAAAGTACGAATCAGGCATATTACCGTCCATGGATAGTGCTCATAACCGACGGTGAGCCGGATGAATGCCAGGACATTGCCACTTTAGCGGAACGAATCAAGGAAGATACAGCCCATAAACGCTATGCATTTCTGCCAATAGGAGTAGATAATGCAAATATGTCCGTACTCCAAAGCATTCAAGGACAAATTCCTGCTATGAAATTGAAAGGAACCAAATTTAGTTCTTTCTTCAAATGGTTAAGTGGAAGTATGGAAGTAATAGTATCAGGTGGAACAGGACAAAAAATTAATATTTCCAACGGTGCTTCCGATTGGATGGATTCATACACAATCTAATAAAAATAATATGAGACGAACAATTACCATCTTATGTTTATGTCTTACTTGCATATCGCATCTTCAGGCTCAACTGAATGCTGAGACTTTGATAGACCAATATGGGGCTATAAGGAGTGATATAACAAAAGAAGCTTGCAAAATAGTAGGATTTAAAGATAAAGAAACTATCAAATTAATAAATAACAACAGCATCAACGACTTCAAGGAGGCATTGAATAAGCAAAAAGAATGGACACAATTTTATATGATTGTGAACTTTTCAAATAAGCCTCTTAATGGAACAAATATTGATGAATACAACAAAAAGATTTGCGATATTCGAAAAAATTATGAATTGAAATTACTTGAGAAATACCCTGATAAGCGAAATGATATTCTTAACGCATTTGGCAAATATATCACGAAAATTTCCAACCTTACCGAAGAATGCATTCTTTTCAACGGTGACAAAGGTAATAATTACAGAAATTATCTTGACAAATACAATAATGGACATTTTGTTAAATTGATAGAGACAGATGGCATTTCCCAAGATGAGAATGAATCTACAGAGAGCAAAGAGACAATAAAGGAGGGACAAAACAACGCGAATCCTGTCCCAAAAGGCTCACAGACAACAAAAAATGACCCTGATAATCCAGCAAATAATATCACCATTCAATTTGATATTTCTCATATAAAATACCTTATCTATATATTGGCATTGATAGCGCTTATTGTGCTAACAAAAAAGTATCTAAAGTATAAAAAAATGGCTAAAACAAATATTATGATTGAACAACCCAAAGAGAATACTGAATCAAAAATAGATTTAAACAATGACCCTGAAGATACAGATAATAATAAAAATGATAACTGTAATTTAGAAAAAGAGCCCTCTGTACCAACTACAAACGAAACTGATATAGAATCTTCAAAGATTACACCGGCAACTGATTCCTCTTCCGGTTCAGACGCTTTGACTCCACACGAAGATCCAGTCCCCCCTGTAGTACCAATCCCCCCTATTGATAAAGTAGATCCTCCCGCACCTAGTCCTTCTCAATCCCAAATGAATGCTTTTGCAGAAGATGCTGACGAGTGGATTATTGTAGGCGCATCCGTTCAAGGCAATGGTCATATAGCTACTAACACCCCTTGTCAAGACAACAATAAATACGAATATCTAGGTAATGGTTGGGGAATAGCGATCACTTCAGACGGTGCCGGTTCAGCCAAGAACTCTCACGTTGGTTCTGGAATTGTTGTAAATAGAGCAATGATCCATTTCAAAAATCTCATAAAAAAGGAAGAATGGATTAAAAAAGACAAATTGCCAACAGAAGTTCGTTGGACCAAACTTTCATACCAAGTTCTCAAATTAGTACATGATGAACTTGAAAGTTTTGCAAAAACAAAAGAGTGTGACTTTAAATCTTTAAGTGCAACGGTCATAGTGGTTATTCATTCTCCGACAGGATTGTTGGTAACGCATGTTGGTGATGGCCGTGCCGGATATAAAGATATGGATGGCGAATGGCATTCTATGATTACTCCGCATAAAGGAGAAGAAGCCAATCAAACCATCTTTTTATCATCTGAATTCTGGAATATTCCATTTTATGAAATGTCTGGTGTCATGGTACCAGAAGCCCGAATAATTAAAGAAAAAGTGCAGGCATTCACTCTCATGAGTGATGGCTGCGAAAACACTTCGTGGAAATTCAATCAATATGATGAATCCACAGAAAAGTATTATGATCCCAATTTGCCTTTTGCTAACTTTTTCGACCCAATACTCGCCACTTTTCGGTCATTCCGTTCTAAAAAAGTCTCGTTGGAAAAGAGAAAGACAAAGTGGCATGATTTTATCAAGGAAGGTAACAAGTCGTTTATCAAAGAAACTGATGATAAGACGATGATACTTGCAGTACTTTATAAGTTATAACTATGGAAGTATACACATCAAAGCATGAAAAAATAGTTCTAGCAGATGATGCTTTTTCTTCAGGTGGAGAAGGAGAAGTTCGGCATATCTTGTTTGGACCATCCCGATTCAAAAATGTATGCGCCAAGATATACTATCAAAAAAAGCGCACCCAACAACAAGAAAACAAGATAAAATATATGGTAGCTACCCCTCCTGCTAAAGTCATAGGAGACGGTTTTATGATAGGATGGCCTCTTGATTATGTAACAGATGCCGGAGGGAATTTTCTTGGTTTCATCATGCCTCTAGCCTTTCCTGAAAGCAAGCAGCTGATAACCTTGACAGCACCAAAACTCAATAAGAAACTTGGAACACCATGGCATAACAGATATGATAGAACTAATGGGAAAAGTGCACTCATCTCTCGCCTGAAGTTGATATGTAATATTGCAATACCGATACATATTTTGCACTCTACAGGTAAATATGTCCTAAAAGACTTCAAACCAGAAAATATATTGATCACTCATGACGGCCACGTAACTATTGTGGACATGGACTCTGTTCAGATTTGTGAAGGTTCACAATTGTTATTTCCGGGAACTGCTGCTACGCCCAATTATATGCCACCCGAATATTATACTAAAGGTGTTGGAAAAGCAGCGACTGTTCCCCTGAATAAATCTTGGGATAATTTTGCCATAGGTATCGTTTTCTATCAAATATTGTTCGGACTACACCCGTATGTAGTTACTCCAAGAATTCAACAAGATGCGGATAGCAATGAGATATTCCAAAGTATTTCATCTAACCTGTTCCCTTTTGGACCTAATCAATATAAAATAGAAGGGTATCCAGATCTCCATAATAAGTTTAAAATACTACCGAAAACTGTACAATCGTTGTTTCTCCGTGCATTTTCTGACAATGCAAGCCAACGTCCAAATGCAGAAGAGTGGGGAAAATGTATATACGGTTTAGTAGTTAACGCAAACAATATTCCAACGCCACAACCCGCGTCAATCCAGACACCACAACCAGCGTCAATTCCAACACCACAACCAGCATCAAGGCCGACACCAGTGCCGAAGCCAACGCCAATACCTACTCCCAAACCTCCTGTGACACCGATTCCCCAACCGACGCCATGGCCATGGTCGGTTCCTACTCATCCAACAGAGAGCGAGCTCGACAGTTGGAACTGGGGTGCGTTTTTCTTCAACTGGATATGGGGGCTTTTCAATGGGGTATATTGGCCTTTATTACTCATCGTCATTGGTTGGATTCCATATATCGGACAAATTGGAGCCCTTATTGGTGCAATTTATCTAGGTAGCAAAGGCACAAGACAAGCATGGAATGCCAAAAATTGGGATAGCTGGAATTCGTTCAAGGAAACACAACATAAATGGACTGTTGCAATATGGTGGGTACTCGGTGTCTCTTTCATATTGGGGCTGATAATTGGTAGTATGTCCTCCTAATATACTTGATGAGTAGTGTCATTAGCGACATTACTCATCAATATTTTACTTATTTTTAAATAATATGAATCAATACGATATTTTCATAAGCTACTCCAGAATAGACAGTCAGCTAGCAGCAAAAATACAAGAAATCTTGCAAAAGGCTGGTTTCAAATGCTTTCGCGATGTAAGTATCCATACAGGTGACGCCTTTATGGAAACATTAGCAAATAGTATCATTGAAAGTCGTGTATTTCTTCTGCTGGGAAGTTCTCACGCTTATAAGTCAAGATATACTAGGAAAGAAATAAAATACGCATTTGACAAAAACAAACTAATATTGCCATATCTAATAGATGACACAAATTTACCTAAAGGATTAGAATTTCTTTTGAGTGATCTCAATAAGAGATGCATGAAAGAATATCCTATCAATTCTCTCATACAAGAATTAAAAGATATTATTCCCCATTCAACTACAACTACACCAACGCCATCACGACCACCTTTTATTGAGGGCAAACCTGTTACTTTCTCTGTCAATGGGATTAGCTTTAACATGATGCCAGTAAACGCCGGAAAGTTCATTATGGGATCGAAAGAAAAAAATAATGGTTACCCGGCTCATGAAGTTAGATTATTAAAAAATTACTATATAGGTGAAACGGAAGTGACCCAGGCCTTGTGGCAAACAGTTATGGGCAATAACCCATCGACTTTCAAAAAACACAACCTGCCCGTTGAACTAGTTAGTTGGAATGATTGCCAACTGTTCATTGCCAAATTAAACAAAATAACAAAATGTCACTTCCGGTTGCCTACAGAAGCCGAATGGGAATTTGCAGCCCGTGGAGGCAATCATTTTCAAGGCGATAACTATGCAGGAAGTTCAGAGGTTTGGAATGTTGCTTGGTATAATGGCAACAGCCAACAGTGTACACATCCCGTTAAACTGAAAGTCCCGAATGAATTGGGTATTTATGATATGAGTGGCAATGTAAACGAATGGTGTTTTGACCTTTACGGAAACTACTCAGATACACCACGTATTGATCCTCATGGAGCAAAGAGTGGTGAATTTCGTGTAATCCGTGGTGGTAGTTGGTACGAAAGTGAAGTAAAGTGTCGTATATACATCCGGAATAGAGCTAACCCCTCAATAAAGAGTGCCAATCTCGGACTACGATTAACATTGAGCTATGGAAGCTAACACTGCAAACATTACTTGATACTAACGTTCCCACGGAATCAAAATAGTAAATACGATTCTTTGTTTTAATACTTCTATTCTTTATGCGTACATTATAAGAAACAATAATAAAAGCCGGTCATTGAATGAGCTTCCCAATAACCGACTTTTACAATTTATCTGTTATCCTATATCCTGTTTTATTTTGTGCTTGCCAGCAACAGAGTTGCATTGTTGTCATTCAGCGCATAAACCGCCTTTTCTACATTACTGTTATAAGTCTTGCTTCTATCATTCCAACGGGCATAGTCCACAGTCACTTCATTGGCACTGTATTCCACATTCATTTTGAAGTAAGGAGACCAAACTTCCTTTACACTATCCCACTTGGCGGCTTCTTTGCTTATCACACGATTTTCGTTATCATAAGTATAAGTATAGCGAAGGTGGCGATACAAGTGACCGTCTTCATTACGATAAATATTCTTAGCGGTTATTACTTCACCAGTCATTTCATTATTGGTTACAAATTCTGTAGGGTTCATTGCACTTGCAGAGAAGTTCATTACACTTGCCATTACTACTGCTACCATCACAACTGCTTTTGAGAATAAATTTGTTTTCATAATCGTTATTTTTTATTGTTATTATTATTCTTCGTTGATAGTGGTTGTTGTTTCGCAACCGCTTTCGCTTATATATAGTCAATCGGCGTGCCAAAACAATAAATCTCTGATAATCAACAGATATTCAAATTTACGCGATGTTCATTATCGGACAACTGTCCGCACAGAAGCGGACAATAACAGCCCGATTGTTACTTTTTCTATGTATAAATCAGTCCAACGACCATTGATTTGAGTCGTTTTAAAGTTTATGCAATCCAGTTTTAATGAGGAAACATATCCGGCATCATTTTTTTCGTGTATTTTTGCAGAAGAATCACTCAAGTAACAAAACAATATGAAGATAGTCAAGAATCAATTCACCAAATATGAAGAAGATGGCTCGCTAGGCAAAGATTTATATGCTGCGCTGGCTGATCTTGTGAAAGAATACGACTATCCGGCCTGCTTCTATTTTCCGGCAGAGCACGTGACTCATAACCTGCCGCTCATTAATGGAGCGAAAGTGGAATTTACCGTCGGGGAAAAGGAGGTGGAATTAAAGTTCGTTTTTTAGAAGATAGAAACAGTAGGCACCCCCTTTTCCACTCGTGAGACCGTAAGTTCCGAACAAGTAGCACACTACAGCCATTCAAACAGCAGAGAAAACAAAGGAACTGTATCTATCAAAACGGTGGGCAAATAAATCTATCTCACGCTTCGAAATTTGGAGCCTCATAGCCAATTGACGCCAACCTTTCATAGTGTCAACTACTTCGGAAATTATTTTTACAGCCATGTCTTTGCTAAGCATATAATCCTCACAAGCATCCAACAAAATCGTCAAATCCGACTCACAAGAAGAACTGGAGATTAGTAAACTTTGCTGTTCATTCAAAGTCGGGTTCATATCATACGCCGGAGAAAGAGTCCACCCTTTGGGAGTTAATAGAAAGCCATGATTACGAAAATGATCATCCGTATTACCCACACAGATATTGAATGCTACTCTACGATAAAGCTCTTGAAGATTAACTTCTACATTCGTACAACCCTGTATCATAAAGTCAACAATATCCAGATAACCATTCCCTGTACCAGCATTAGCTCCATCCATCAATCCAAGCAGAGTCATAGCGGAAGCAAAATGAATGCGCTTTCCATCATCTCTCCGATCAAACCGCTTGGATAAAAAGGTATGATATTTACTTTCTGTAGCAAGTACTCCGGTTGAAGCTACCCTGATTCCAGCTTTCGCTGCCAGAAGATGACAAAAATGTTCCCATAGACCAACATCATAATCATCTTTCCGGGATGGAAATTTAGCGATATACAATATTTCCTGTTCATCAGTCACACTCGCTTTTGGCCGTGCACCTCCAAGAGAGGTACCAGGTTGAATTAGCTGAATCAGCCATTTTTTATCTGGCAAAAGATTCTGTTCTTCACTTTTCTCAATCTCCTGACTGGCATACATCAGTTCCCGGACAGCCGTAAGTGGAGGTATTCGCAATTTATTACTGATATTGATAAAATCACCGTTAGGATTCTCTTTAAAACGAAAACCACCCATCCGAGAAAAGTCATCAATGCCCACTAGATAATCAAATGAAGTCAGTCGACGTACAGCACGTTTTTCTTCTGCTGCCAACAACTGCTCACGTCTGTGTAGTAAAGCTCGTCCCCAGCGATCGGGTAAAGCATCAGAAAAACATCCAAAGATACCTTTGCCTTGTTGGGTATATTGTATTCCGGGATAGTTATTCAAATCTTCACTTAAAAACAAGTCCCCATATTTTTTCAGCCAATCATTACTAAACTGAAATCCATACGTTTCTGAACCACGAAGCACTTCATAGCTCAATTCACCAATCAATTCTATATCTTTCAGCCAATCAAAATCGGCATATACTTCTATCTTTTTCATTGACTAGTTTTCTTTTTAGACGCTCTCTCCCGTTGCTTCAAGCTCAAGTCCTGCAATGCTTTGCCCATTTTATCCTCTTTTGCCAATAAAAGAATATCACCATCCAGCTGCAAAGCATAGAGTACTCTCAAATAAATACCAATAGAAACAGTAGGCAACCCCTTTTCCACCCGTGAGACCGTAAGTTCCGAACAAGTAGCGCGTTCTGCTACCTGCGCAATACTCAAATTCCGTCTCAAACGAGCCAATTTTATTTGTTCGCCTACAATCTGCATTTTCGAAATCAACTTGCGGGGAAGTTTAGTTCCCATCGTACTCTTTGTCATAATCGTAATCTATCATATAATATACAAAGATAAGATTTATTATTTATTATATGATTGGTTGATAAGAAAAAGATTGGATCAGGCGTATGTATACAAAAAGGCAGACTTCAATAAAAGGTTTTCGTTTCATATATAGAATAAAAGGTACATCATTTTGTTTTGTATACAAAACAAAATATTTGATAAAGCTGCTCTAATCTATTTCACAATATCATTCAAGTCAAAATAAAGCAAACGTGTAGCAGAATCCACATCTTCATTATTCAAAGGAATAAATCCATTTTTCTCATAAAAAGGAACAGCTGCCGCATACGCATCTACAGTTAAAAAGCGACAACCCGTTTTATTTTCAATAACAAAGTAACTTTTGATAAAATTCAACAGGAATGAGCCTATTGATTGACCTTTCACAGATAAATCGACTCCTAAACGACAAATTTTAGCGGCAGGATAACTTTTTAAACGTTTCTCATTCACAAACCGATGCTTTCGAAAACGATTAAATTCTGTTTTATTCTCAAAATCAGACAAAGAAATACGATCATTAGCAAGGCTAAAATATGCGACTGTTTGTTGTCCCATTTTATTTTCAAGTACATAACTTACAGCTAACAAAGCTTCCCGATAAAGAAAAGATTCATTTAAAATAAAATCGTTCAGATCGGTATCTCCACAATCGAACGATTTTATTTTTTCTGAGATATTTAATTTACGCATCTCATACGCTTCCTCTATCAACTGACGATTCATTTTTTATTTTTTAAAGATTTTCATTGCCAGTTCATAGTCTTTCAACCTTTTTTCCCGCTGCTCCGGCGTTTCACTACGCTTCTCTTTCATCCGTTCTTCAAATCGCCGAGCATCTTCTCCGAAAAGTATCGGAGTTTCCTTAATTGGTCTTGCCATACTTATACAACTCCTTTCTTTTGGTTTATACGCTACAAAAGTAATTGAATAAATCAGGAAGTGCAAGTTATTACGAAGTTATCTTATTCATATAAAAAACTACTCTACAATTAAAGCACCTCTCTCTTGCATAAAGTAGCTACTTTTGTAGCACATATCAATTCGTTCCACAAATATGGAACGAAACAATAACAGATGTGGAACTAAAGGGAAACAACTGTAGAACTAAAAGTCAACAGTTGTAGAACGAATTAATAGTAACTATAAAATCACTAAACATTAGTATATGAGTGCAATATATGACCTATTTGAGACTCCTAGTCCAAACAAAGAAGAGAAACAACCGCTACACGCCCGTATTGTCTCCAAAGGAACCGTAGGTAAAGAAGAGTTTCTGGATCGTGTCCACAAGTTTACCGGTATCAGCAGAAGTTTATTGGCAGGAGCCATGGAAGCCTTTGCCAATGAAGCACGGGATTTACTAGCCGACGGCTGGAATGTAGAAATAGGGAACTTCGGATTCTTCTCTACCTCGCTGCAATGTCCGCCAATTAAAGATAAAAAAGAAATTCGGGCAGCGTCTGTCCAAATGAAAAATATTAATTTCCGCGCAAGCCGTCCATTCAAGAAAGAAGTAGGCGATAAAATGAGGCTGCAACGAGGAGAATCTATCACACGCCCTAAGAAAAATAGTATCTCCCGTGAGACGTGTCGCGACCGCCTCAACACATACTTGGAAAATCACCTATTCATCAGCCGGACAGATTATAGCCATCTGACAGGACGAAATAAAAAAGTGGCTATTGAAGAATTAAAATCCTTTATCACTGACGGAATAATAAGGAAAGAAGGGATTGGAAAGTTGACTGTATATATAAAGGTATAAACATCACAAAAACTCTTGGCACAAGTAGAATTGCTTATTTATCCTTTATCTTATCTACAAGACAAAATAATAGATATATTATCTTGTCTATAGGATAAAAATGCTTATATTTGTATTATCAATAAGATATATACATTATGATGAATAGAACAATTCTAAAATCTGTAATTGCGGACAACCAACTTGAAGTCCCTAAATATAAAGTGATTCCAAGAAATTTCAACTTCGAGGAATTTGGGAATTATGTGTTTGTCGGCATAAGACGTGCCGGAAAATCATTTTTGCTTTATCAACGGATGCAACAACTCCTTTCACTAGGAATGGGTTGGGATGAGATGCTTTATATCAATTTTGAAGATGAACGGCTTGTTGGAATGTGCGTGAATGATTTAAACTTGCTGCTTGAAATTCATCTTGAGATGTATGGCAAAAGACCTATACTATTTCTTGATGAAATACAGAATATCACAGGTTGGGATAAGTTTGCACGTCGTATGGCAGACACTAAACATAGAGTATACATCACCGGCAGTAATGCAAAAATGCTTAGCGGAGATGTACAGACTACTCTCGGTGGACGATATATAACCGTAGACGTATACCCTTACAATTTCAAAGAATATCTTACAGCCAATAACATCGAACTAACCCCTATGTCCCTTATAGCTACGGAGAAGAAAGCCGAAATATTGCGCAAATTCAACGATTATTTTTTCTTTGGCGGATTTCCGGAAGGTGCCACACTTAATGCAAAACGGGATTATCTGACCAGTATATATCAAAAAATCTATCTGGGAGATATAGCTACGCGTCATTCGATTGACAATACATTTGCTCTTAGAGTATTGTTTAAGAAAATAGCCGAAAGCGTCAAACAACCCATATCCTTTAATCGCATCGCCAATATAGTTTCATCAACTGGCGCCAAAGTGGGTGTAACCACTGTTATAAACTACATGGAATATGCTAAAGACGCATGGCTCATTTCATCTATTCATAATATTGCCGGTAAATTAGCCGACAAGGAAAGTACGCCTAAATATTATTTTAATGACAACGGGATTCTAAATCTCTTTTTACTTGACGGACAAACATCTTTATTGGAAAATTTAGTTGCCATAACCCTACTTAGACGCTATGGACACAAAGATACTGTTTTTTTCTATAATAAAGGCATAGAGGTTGACTTTTATCTTCCGGATAGCACCACAGCCATTCAGGTATGTTACTCCTTAGACAACAGTGACGGAACATACGACCGTGAAGTGGGAGCTCTCATTAAGCTATCCAGAGTCCTCGACTGTTCCCAACTGATGATAATTACATATTCTGAAGAACGGACTATTGAAATAGAAGGAAAACTAATTGAAATACTCCCTATTTGGAAATGGCTATTAAAGTAGAAAATATAAGAATCTATAAATCAGAAGTATACAAACAAAATAAATAAAAGTGAATCAAAGTACGTACATCTAGGACCGTTAAAGCACCTCCCCGGAAAGTGCCCATAGTATCTTTGCATCGTGATCACAAAGAGAATTAATAAGTAAAGTAACTAATTAAAAAAACAAAAAACTATGGCACTTAGATACGTCATTAAAAAAAGAACATTCGGCTTTGACAAAACTAAAGCTGAAAAGTATGTAGCACAAAATGTAATCACCAATACGGTGGATTTCAGAGATTTGTGCGAGGAAATCACTAAAGTCGGAATGGTTCCCAGTGGAGCGGTAAAATTTGTACTCGATGCTTTGATCGATACATTAAATCTCAACCTTAGAAAAGGTATTTCTGTTCAATTAGGAGATTTCGGATGCTTCCGTCCTGGTATGAATTGCGAAAGTCAGGATACTGAAAAAGAGGTAGATAGCGATACGATACGCAGAGTGAAAATTATTTTCACTCCGGGCTACAAATTCAAAGAGATGCTTAGTAAAGTCAGTGTTCAAAAAGCGGTGGCTTCCGATGATGGCTCCATCAGCCCGGAACAACCGGATCCCAACCCGAATCCCAATCCGGATGACGGCAAAGGAGAAGCACCGGACCCGGCAGCATAAGATTAATTATCAGCCTTTAAAAGCAGGAAAACAGTACCCGTCCGTAGGCGGGTACTGTTTCCCAAAGTATTCTTATAAAAGACTTGACAACGCCTTTTTTATTTTGTATCTTTACGACATCTTAAAACATTAAACTATCAACATGAAAGAATTGCCATCAGAAGAGGAAGAAATTCCGTTTCGCATTAAAACTTATAAGAAAAAGGAATTGGCTTGTATGTACAATCCGAACATTACACCCCGTTGCGCCATACGCATATTCACCAAATGGATTAAAATAAATAAAGAACTGCTCCGGTTATTGACTGCCACAGGTTATCATCCGCGTACACGAACTTTTACTCCCCGACAGGTACAAATCATAACCAGTATTCTGGACATTCCATAAGGATGTCCAGAATACTAGTTTTATCATTGCAGTTGTCCCGCCGCTTTCAAATAAGCCACATAATTCACAGTATGTCGGTACATCTCCTAAAGAATATCAAAACAAGAAGATAGGACTGTTGCCTTCGTGAGTCATCAAAACAAAATTCTATTCTTTTTTGATATTACCAATAATCTGAATTGGAATATAATCAATAAAAAAGGATTATTCGCCGATTGCGTACAATATTGATATATAATCGTCCTATTCTTATATTAAAAACAGCTACCCAACACTACCTTTGTTACCAACCGATTATTTTCGGAAGATTGTATTAGTTAAACAAGCCGTTTTACTTGGTATACTTCGAAAATAATTCATAAGTTTGTTTTGTATTAAAGGAGTCCATTGTATGTATAAGAAGTATATCCCATTTCTTTTATTATTTATTTCTACTCTTTCGTTTGGACAAAATATACATTTTCAGGCACTCGGAGTAGAAAATGGTATTTCACAACCCACAATCACATCTATTTATCAAGACGAGTTCGGTATTATCTGGATAGGGACCAAAGATGGTCTGAACCGATATAACGGCACTGACTTCCATATATTCCGTCCGATAGAGAACGATAAAAACAGTTTGTACAATAATAACATCGGTACCATCTGCGGTGATAAAAACGGTCATATTTATATCCGGTGCAAATACGCCGTAGTAGAATATGATATTAGAAAAAACACCTTCCATACTATCCGTAATAACAATATCCAGGCCATTGACTACGGCAACTCCCAGTTATGGGTTTGCACGAGAGATTCATTGTTCACCTACAACCGCACAGAAGATAAATTAGCATATTATTACCACCTGGACAGCGCACGCATATCATGCGTCACTGAAGATCATGAAGGCAACCTGTATGTAGGAACCATGAATAAAGGCTTGTACATGATAGACAGCAACAAGAAATGGCTTAATTATCTTCCCGATAAAGATATAACCTGTATTTATGAAGATTCCAAGAAAAACATCTGGATAGGGACTAAGGATGACGGACTTTTCCGGCTAGACAGAAACGGTGTACAAACCAACTACAAGGACGGACCTTATAAAAACAGGCTTTCCAGTAATTATATCCGTTGCATTATGGAAGACAGCTGGGGGAATTATTGGATAGGCACTTTTAAAGGGCTGGACAAGCTGGATGTCTCCACCAATATTACTCATTACAGTGAAGACAACAAGCCTTATAGCCTAAGCAACTCTTCTATCATTTGTATGATGAAAGATCAGCAGGGGACCTTCTGGATAGGTACCTACTATGGAGGAATCAACCTATTTAATCCGGATTATGAAATCTATACCTATTATTATCCGGATGAATCGCAGAAAGGAAAATTGACTTCTCCTTTCGCCGGAAGAATGAAAGAAGACTCCAAAGGCGGCATTTGGATCGCAACAGAAGGCGGAGGAGTGAATTATCTCGATAGAAAAACAAAAAACTTCATCGAATATAAACATAGTAATAATAGTAATTCTCTTACATCCAATGCAATCCAAGCTCTATATCTGGATGAGAAGAACCAGCTCCTATGGATAGGAACGCTAAAGGGAGGATTGGACAAGCTGGATTTGAAAACACAGAAATTCACCAACTACAGACATATTCCCGGCAAGGAGAATACATTGATTAACGATATAGTCCGGAAAATTATTCCGTATAAAGGAAACTTGTTGCTGGCCACCCACGACGGTATCGGTTTATTTAATCCGCAAACCGGAGAATGTACCAAACTATTAATGGACAGCAAACTCAACAACAGGCAGATCATCGATATGCATCTCGACAAGCATGACAATCTATGGTTTTCCTATTACCGGGGGCTGGTAAAGTATAATATTGAAACCCATAAACGGGATGAATACTTTGTTCCCAACACCTCAGGAAGAGTCATAGGAAGCAACCTTATAAATGTACTCTTTGAAGATAAAAAAGGAAACATATGGGCAGGTTCTTCCGGAGACGGGATATTTCTATACCAACCTGATACTAATACATTCAAGTCGTTTAACTCACAAAATTCAGACTTGATTAACGATTATATCCTGGATATAAACGAATCTCTTTCCGGTTACCTTCTGATAGCAAGCAACCAGGGCTTTTCTCGTTTTGACATGGAAAACGAGCGGTTTTATAACTATAACAAACAAAATGGTTTCCCGATGACAGCGTTGAATCCTTACGGATTGTTTGTTGCCCATGATAATGAGATCTTCCTATCCGGTCCTAAGATGATGATATCTTTCTTTGAAAAGGAACTGAATTCTTACGTTAAACCTTATCAACTGAACTTTACTTCATTGGAGGTGAACAATAAACTCATATTGCCTAATGATGGTTCCGGTATCCTTTCCGAGTCTATCTTATATCAACCGCAAATCACTCTGAACCACAACCATTCCATACTCACTGTTAATTTCTCATTATCAAATTATGTATCAGTACTAAGAAATCGGATTTACTATAAACTGGAGGGCTTTGATAAAGAATGGATGAGTGCCGGTTATCGCAAAGGTATCACTTATACGAACCTGAATCCGGGTAACTACAAGCTAATGATAAAAAGCTCCGAAGAATATTCCGGAAGGGAAAGCATTTGCAAAGAAATAGACATTATTGTAAAACCGCCTTTCTATAAATCGACATGGGCGTACTGCTCTTATGTCGTTATCATGATTATTTCTCTCTATATAATAGTGAGTTTCTACTCTTCCAAGTTGAAATTGAGGGCCTCACTTGAATATGAGAAGAAAGAAAAAAAGCAGATAGAAGAATTGAACCAGTCCAAACTCCGATTTTTCACTAATATATCACATGAATTCCGTACTCCGCTTACTCTGATTGTGAGTCAGCTGGAAATGTTGATGGAACGGAATGATATTCAACCGCTAGTATATGGCAGACTGATAGGCATCCATAGAAACACACTGCGCATGAAACGTTTGATAACCGAATTGCTTGACTTCAGGAAACAAGAGCAGGGATTCGAAAAGTTTAAATATAGCAAACAGAATATCTATTCGTTTCTGGATGAAATTTATCTATCCTTCAAGGAATATGCCAGAGGCAAACAGATTATTTTCGAATACTTCAACAAAGACCGTTCATTAGATGTATGGTTTGATGTGGTGCAACTGGAAAAGGTTATTTATAATTTATTGTCCAATGCCTTTAAATATACACCTCTCGGAGGTACGGTTTCGTTGTCAGTACAAGAGTATGAAAACAGCGTTATGATACTTATTTCAGATACGGGAATCGGCATTGCCGAGGAAAATTTGGACAAGATATTCGACCGCTTCTATCAAGTCGACAGCTTGGATAACCAGAAAGGTACGGGCATCGGGCTGGCTCTTGCAAAAAGTATTATCGAAGCTCACCAAGGTAAAATCGGCGCCCGAAGCCGGGAGGGAAAAGGAACGACATTTGTCGTCGAGTTGCCTTTGGGAGACAGCCACATATCGGCTTCACAGAAGATAGAGACTCCTGATATTGATTCATACTGCATCTCGTTACTGAAGATGGATGATGAAAAGATGCCGGAGGAACTGCCGGATGACGACAACTCCGACAGTAAGGAAGAACCGTCGAATAAAATACTGATTGTCGAAGATAACGAAGAGTTAAGAGAACTGCTAGTACGGTTATTCTCCAAAGTATATTCGGTTTATGAAGCACAAGACGGTGAAGAAGGTTTTGAAAAAACCAAAGAAGTGCAACCCGATATTGTGCTTAGTGACATCATGATGCCCAAAATGTCCGGTATAGAAATGTGCCGGATGATTAAGAGTAATTTTGAAACGTCACACATTCCTGTAATACTGCTCACAGCACAGACTGCGGAAGAATTTACTATACAAGGGTTAAAAATGGGGGCGGATGACTATATCACCAAACCTTTTAATGTGAAACATTTGTTTATGCGTTGTAATAACCTGGTGAACGGCAGAAAGCTGTTACAAAAAAAATATGCTAAACAAATGGATAATAATATAGATATTCTGGCAACCAATGGGGCAGACCAGCAATTTATGGAACAATGTGTGACCTGTATCGAACAGAACATCGATAATCCCGATTTTGACGTGAATATGTTTGCACAGGCTTTAAACATCGGACGCACTAAGTTATTCCTGAAACTGAAAGGAATAACAGGACAGACACCGAATGATTTTATTTTGAACGTCAGACTGAAAAAAGCACAAATGCTGCTGATCCAGTCTGACACTAAAACAATTTCAGAAATAGCTTATGAAGTAGGTTTCAACTCTCCAAGCTATTTCATTAAACGATTCAGGGAATTGTTTGGAATGACACCGGCACAGTTCCAGAAAGGAGAAGAAAAAAAGACTCCCGAATAAGCACTTTCCAGATTAGCGGTGCTTTATCTGAATTTATCAATACGTGGAATAAATTTATTATCCATTTTAAATACAATAATCATACTATGAAAACAAAGCTATTAGGTGCTTTTGGCCTGTTATTCCCATTATTATTGACAGCAGCCAATATTCAAAGAATAACTCCTGTCACCTCTGATAAGAGTGTCAAGATAGAAGTAGCATTATCAGCAGAGGCAGGTGAACGGTTATTATTTGATGCTACCATTGTCGGTTCACAGAATAAAGAGAAACTATGCAGCTTTTCCAAAGAATATCTCTTTACTCATAAAACCGATACGACAGTAGTACTGGAGACAGGCCAACTGACTCCTAAATTGTGGAGTCCGGTTTCACCTGTACTCTATGATCTGACACTAAAAGCCGGGGAGCAGACTTTTCAGAAGAAAATCGGATTCAGAAAGTTCGAGATGCATAACGGCATCTTCTATTTAAATGACAACCCGATCTACCTGAGAGGCAATGCCATAAATCCACCGGAACGTGGCATACCGGAACAACTGGAACAAAGTAAAGAGTTTGCCCGTGACTATGTGCGATATATGAAAAGCCTCCATATAAATATCATCCGTATCCCTGATAACCAAAATTGGATGGACGTATGCGACGAAGAAGGAATGATGATATTCGCCGGCCGGTACGGTCGCCCCAAACATGCAACCCAAACAGCTCCTCCGAAAGATTTTGAACTATCGCTCAAAACTTATAAGGAAATAGATTTAGGCCCGTTCGCCTCCCATCCTTCTGTTGTGATTTATATCTTATCCAACGAAATGCCTTACGAAGGAAAGGCGGGTGATTTATACAGAGATTTTCTCACCCGAATGTATCAGGAACTCAAAAAATGGGATAATACCCGCCTGTATATATGTAATGCAGGCTATGGTCTGGGGAAATCTGCAGACATTTATGACGTGCACAGATATTGGGGATGGTATTACAACTCTTTTCTTACTTACCTGAATATGCGCGATAAGGATATGTGGCAGAATCCGGGCAAAGTACAGCCGATCACCTTTACGGAATGTGTTGGCAATTATACCGGTATAGACGGACGCTTTAACCTCTGTTCAAGAACCAAACAACCCGGTTCTCAAAAATGCTGGACAGGGCATTTGCCTGATACGGAACAGGCAGAAGCAGCCATGGCCTATCAGGCGTTTGTCCTGAAAAATGCCACGGAACTATTCCGGCGTTTGAGAAGCCAAAACGATTGTCTGGCAGGCACCATGCCCTTCACAATTGTATTTCATAATTGGGATGGAGTGAAATCTTTTGCCGAAATGAAGCCAAAACCGGTTGCCGGACAATATCAACTTAGTTATCAGCCCATATTATTGAGCTGGGAAAACTGGCAATCACAGATATATGCAGGAAACAAACTTTCAGTGGTGGCTCATGTGGTAAATGATGACGATTACTGCAATGCATTGAGTGATGTCCGTCTGCATTGGTGGATTGAACAGGAAGGCAGGAAAGTGATATCGGGAGAAAATGAATTTCCGTTTGTACCTTATTACGGAACCGGTAAATTGCCTCTGACTATCAATATCCCCCCCAATTTGCTTACGGGAGATTATTTATTAAAAGGAGAGATTTATTCCAAAGGCAAAAAAGTGTCATATAATGAAAGCGAATTATTTATAGCCGGAAAGGACTGGAACAGCGCAGTTGATGCAACAGCTACGATTTCCGTATATGACACCACACCGGAACAACAGACTTTGAATTGTTTGAAAAGAAACGGATATTCGGTGAAACCAGTACGTTCAATAACAGAACTCACCCAAAACTCCACGCTTGTCATCGGCAAAAACTCATGGAATGATAATCTTGACAGGCAGACCGGAGAACTGAAAGCATATATCAATAAGGGTGGCCGCATAATTTGTCTGGAGCAGGATAAAACAGACTTCAACCAATCCTGGTCACCTATAAAGATTGAATTTCTGCAGCACAGTAATAACGACCCGGTCTATCTGTCACCTTCTCTGGCATATAAAGACGGAATGAATATTAACCTGGAACGTCCCTATCATCCGATTTTCAAAGGATTAAATCCCCGTATGTTCAGGCTATGGTCTGACTATACATCCTATGATGAGTCGAAGAATGGTTTTCCGGCCATCTACCCTGTAAAAGCCGGTTATGACCTGCAATCACCCTCCATGAAGGATGTAGCTGTTCTTGCCAATTATAGCCGTGCTCTGGCTGCTACGGCATTATCCGAAATATTTATAGGTAAAGGTTCCATCCTTTTATCCGGATTTGACTTGATAGACCACTGCGGAACAGATCCAGTAGCTGACAAACTTTTGTCCAACATGATTCAATACATGGCTGTCGATAAGAAGCACGAACGATATGTAGCCGTAAACGATTCCATTATCTGGGGAGACTATGCCTCCGAACGAGGAATCGTCAATGCTCCCTGCAACGGCCTGATGGTAAACACGGTTCCTATCATTCCTAAGGGACAGGAAGAACTGCCTAAGTATAAAGTGCAGATTGACGAATATGGCTATCAGTATGCAGGTTCCTACGGAGGCTGGAATTCGAAACCGGGAGTACAATACGTTCCTTATGGCAGACGCCCGATGGCCCCATTCAAATTCTCACGTGGTGGAAGCCCTATAATCGATAAGTCGTCCACTATTGGAGAAGGTTACTTTTATCTGGCACTTCCCCGAAAAGCGAAGACTATGATTACCGTATTGGAGAACCCGGTAGAAGAACCTCTTAATATCAGTCTTTCGGTTGCAGAAGGAGAATGGAAAGAGTATGTTATTCAACCTAAACAGCAGTTGGTTATCAGAACAAATATCTCTCATTTAAAAGACAGTATGAAGGTGATGCTGAAAGGAGACAGGCGTACCATATTGTTAAAGACGATAATAAGCAAATCGAAAAGTTAACTTCCGTACGATGTTACTTCTTAAAAGAACGATTTTTATATCTTATAATGTACAAAAGCAGGATATTTGCCAATGAATTTTAATCAGGCAAACTATGAAACGCATATTATTCTCTTTGTATTTATCTCTGATAGCAATACTGACTTTTGCAACAGACGGATTTACGGTAGCAGATGTCTTTACGGACCATATGGTGTTGCAGCGAAATGCCATAATAAAGATATGGGGAGAAGCTCAAAACGGCTCACTGGTTGAGGTCCGGTTTGCAGGGCAGCTTCAGAAAGTAAAAGCCATTCAGGGAAAATGGCAAGTGACATTGAAGACCGGAGAAGCCGGAGGACCCTATAAATTAGAAGTTATAAACGGTAATAATAAGGTTAGTTTTCAAGATGTTTTAATAGGTGACGTATGGTTGGCGGGTGGTCAGTCGAACATGGAATTCGCTTTACGCAGGGTAAAAGATGCTCAAACGGAAATTAGTTTGGCAGACTATCCACAAATACGTTATTATAAAGTACCGAGAAAATTCTACCCGGAACAGGAAGTGTCCAAAGCATCATGGAGGGTATGTTCACCGCAGACAGCACCGGAGTTTTCTGCTATCGCTTATTATTTTTCCAGAAACATACATAAAGAGTTGAATGTTCCTATCGGCATCATTCAGACTCCGGTAGGAGGAACCACGGTGGAGGCCTGGACAAGCAGGACACTGCTGATGTCGGACAAAGACTTCCAGCCGATAGTACAGCATTATGACAGTATAGTGAATTCTTACGGACCGGACGGGTACGAGAAATTATACAACCGTTATGTTTCAAGCCTGACAGAATATCACCAGCTGAGCGAAGAACAAAAGAAATATATAGACAAACCGGTAGAACCTATGGGAAGAAAGAATTTCCATAGGCCGATAGGGTTGTCCGAGACAATGCTAAACACTGTTATCCCTTACACATTGAAAGGTTTCCTCTTTTATCAGGGAGAGTCGAACACAGCCCGCGGAGCGCAGTACCGCAAACTGTTCCCTGCCATGATAAAGGAATGGAGAACTGCTTGGGGACAGGGAGATATTCCTTTTCTCTTTATTCAGTTACCCAGATTCGAAACGAAAACACGCTATTGGTATGAACTACGTGAAGCGCAATACCTCACCTCACTCCATGTAAAAAATACAGCAATGGTTGTCGCTTTCGATCAGGGTAATCCGAAAGATATTCATCCCATAGTGAAAGACACGGTAGGCTGGCGGTTGTCTCAATTAGCACTAGGAAAAGTTTACGGTAAAAAAGTGGTTTGCCAAGGACCGGAGTTCAAGAAGATGACGAAAACTGCCGATGGCTCTTTGCTACTTGATTTTGCCAATACCGGTACAGGACTCGTTAGCAAAGACAAAGCAGCAACACTTTCAGGCTTCACTGTTGCGGGTAAAGACGGCAAGTTTTATCCCGCTGAAGCAATAATCGTAGGCAAAAATCAAGTAAAAGTGAAAAATAATCTGGTGACAAATCCCGTAGATGTCCGTTACCTCTGGGTGAATAGTGCCGATATGAACTTATTTAACGAAGAGGGTTTTCCGGCAGTTCCTTTCCGTACAGACAAATATCAGTTGATGACAGAAGGTGTCCATATTAATCCTGAACCAAAAATTCCTGACCTTGATTTGTTTCTTTTCATCGGTCAGTCCAATATGGCCGGAAGAGGATATATCACAGATAACTATAAAGGTTATATTAAAAACACATATCTGCTTACTCCCACCGGCAGTATGGAACCGGCACGCAATCCTCTGAATAAATATTCTACGATCCGCAAACGATTGGGTTTACAAGGAGTAGGACCTGCCTATTCATTTGCAAAATCAATCACAGAAAGAACCGGACGTCCACTAGGACTGGTAGTCAATGCCCGTGGAGGCAGTTCAATCAACTCATGGATGAAGGGAGCAAAAGATAATTATTATGATGAAACCCTGTCACGTATACGTCAAGCGATGAAGTTCGGTACACTAAAAGCCATCATCTGGCATCAAGGAGAAAGCGACAGTAATGACCCGGCAACATATATGCCGAAACTACAAGAACTGATAGCCAATTTACGGAAAGACCTAAATAATGAAAAACTCCCATTTATTGTAGGCGAACTGGCAGAATGGAGAAAGAATGGAACATCGGAAACATTCAATGAAATGTTACGCACGGTTCCAAAACACATTCCTTATTCTTATTGCGTGTCATCCAAAGAATTAGTTCCTCTGATTAATGAAAGTGACCCTCATTTCAGCGCAGACAGCCAGATCATTCTGGGACGCAGATATGCAGAAGCTACCTATAATGCTTGTTACTCCGGAAAATAAATACATACCATAAAATACAAAAGATTTATGTACCTTAGAAAATGTTTGGTTTTAGTTTATGGAGCCATGACTATACCTTTTACAAGTATATCAGCCGACAATGTGAATGTAGCATTACATAAACCGGTAATAGCATCCTCACAACAAAAAGAGTTTCCAGCATCAAATGTGACTGACGGAGTCATTTCACGTAAATCTTCCTGGATAAGTGACCCAAATGCCCGTGCTCCGCATATTCTTGATGTCAATTTGCAGAGATATTATGATATTGACAGGGTAGTTATCCACACAGGAATCCCTGAATCGGAAAAGACAGAACAGGAGAAGGGAAAAGCTCCCGGCTTCTGGGCAATGAAGAATTTCAAGATTCAATATTGGGACGACGCAAACTGGACAGACTTACCCAATACGGAATGTACAGAAAACAGGCTGGACAAAATAGAATTCACATTTACTCCACAACTTACTACTTTCCAGCTTCGACTAATCTCTACTGATGGGGAACCTGTTACCATCAATGAGTTTGAAGTATATGGCAAAGAAAAGAAAAATATGATTGCTCCTGTTATTCAGAATGAACTGCCAGACAGAGTTCATAAAGAATTTCCTAAGGACATGCTTGTAACAGTCAATAAAAATGTAGTAGGAAATACCATGAAATACGTGGCTTACAATCAAGGATATTATATGCCCGGCAGCAACATATCAGGTTGGCTTGAATATTCCAATGTAAACAGTTTACGCGTATGGACATCTATGAATGATTATGTACCCGAAGAAGCTGTGAATTATCAAAAGAACCTGAATACACTAGAAGAGTTTGAATCGTACAAACATGAATTACGAAGCAATCCCGAAAAAAATAACTTCATCAAATGGAAACCAATTTTGGAAAGATGTCGCAAACAACAATTCTCAACCAATTCAATGGTATTTGAATATGCTTTACTAGAATTGAAACGTTTGAACATAGATGTAGTCCTACAGATGAATTCAACAGACTTTGACAATACATGGAGCAATAAATGGAAACAATGGCAACGTTTTTATGCCCTGGCATTTTATGCAGCCAAAACGGGTGACGTGACAATGTTCGCCATGCAGAACGAACCTAATCACCGACATTCCGGTCCGATGAAAATCACACAATATGTAGATGCCATGAAAGTTGTGTCAGATGCTATATATTGTGCTATACAGGATGTAAACAAACTCTATGGAAAACATCTGAAATCACGTTTTGTAAGTCCTGTTACGGCAGGCTCCAACGCTAACTGGTGGGCGGAGGTTGTGAAAAGCCTGCGTATTGATTATCGGGGATTACCTTCCGACAGAGACTTGCTGGACATATTCTCGACACACTCTTATAATCTTCCGGCAGCAGGATATGTATCCAAGGTTTCGGACATACGGAAGATCATAGTAGATAATCATCCTTTAAACCGCTCTCTTCCGATAGTGTATACTGAAACCGGGCGTTGGATGAATGCCTATCTTATTGACAAATACGAGACGATGGACTCCCCTTCCCTATTTACCGAATGGGCAGGTGAATATACAAACAATACCCTTAACCAGGGGTATGGTATGTGGGCCTTCAAATTTGCCAACACAACCAGCAACACCTATCCGCGTGGCATTAAATCGGGACATCATTTTATCTGGCAAGGCAAGAGAATCGTGGAAGATGCTTACAATAACGTAGCATTGGGGAAGAAAGTCATTGATTTGACTTCTTCACATCCTGCACAAGTGAAAGTGATCACCGACGGCAACAAGACCGATGTCTCCATGTGGACATCTGTGAATACAGACGAAAAGAAATGCCTCGAAATAGATTTGGGAAAGAGTTATTCTTTGGGTGCAGCTGTGATTTATACAGGCTCGGAATACGGAGTCTACACAGGTCCGGACCGCGTGAAGAATTTCCGGTTGCAATATTGGGAGGGTACCGGTTGGAAAGACATTGAAGAAACGATTGAAGAGAATGCCCGCTACACACAATCATTCTTTCTATTTAAGACTCCTGTGACAAGTTCGAGAATTCGTTTTATTGCTACCGATAAGGGCAGTATCAAGGTGAGGGAGATAAAATTGTTTGACAAAGAATCAGTAAAAAACATCCCGGAATCTTATGACATAAGTGGCATTCAGCGGACGGGACAGATAGTCCGGCTTTTTGCAAAAGGTTTTAAGGACGAACGGCCGCTATTGGAAACGGTGAAATCAGTCCCCGATAATGAGGTAGATGCATTAACCTCTTACAACCCGGAAGAAATGCGATATTATATATGGCTTGTACAACGTAAACTCTCGCCAAACACGCTGACTTTGAATTTAAAATCATTAAACCTCCCCACCGGTACAAAGGTATTTGCCGAAGAAGTAAGTGCGGATGCTTATGGCGAAGTGGTGTGGTCAAAAGATATTTCTGAAAACGGACAACTATCGTTCGAACTACCGGCTCAAAGTGTGATGCTTCTTACCATCCCTGCTTGCCAAAGTACGCCTTACACTTTGATTGCTACAGCAGACGCTACTATAAAGAGTGGCAGTAATAGCGAAAAGAACTTTGGCAAAATAAAAAAGATGAGTGTAGAAATGAACGCTTCACAGATTAATCACAATCAGGTCAGCTACATCAAATTCGACTTGTCCAAAGTAGATAATATAAATGCGGCACTACTGCAGATTTATGGTAATTCGTCGGACAAGCATTCATATCGTTTCCATGTCTACGCCTTAGACAACTGCGATTGGAATGAAATGTCCTTAAATTGGAATAATGCTCCTAATTTAGATAGGGAACAAATGCGCATAACCCAGGTAGGGAACACCGCACATGTAGCGGGAGAAATCGTAGTCGATAAAAATGCTTCATATCATCAGCTCGATGTTACCGGATTGGTCCGTAAGTGCAAGCAGAAAGAGATCACTTTTGCATTGATAAGGGAACTCAGACAATTGGGCGATGACTCGGACAATGAAAGAAGCTGCTATTTTGATACGAAGGAATCTAATAATAAGCCTGTATTATCTATTTGGTGACATGAAATAAGCATTCGTATAATATTGCTTTCTTTTCGTACAATCCTTTTATGTTATATTTCTTTTTTTGATGACTTTTGTTCAGCATATTCAATAATTAAATCTTATGTATAAATGAAAAACAATCAATTAAAAACAATCTTGCTGGCTATATTTCTAATGATTATGGTAGGCATACATGCGCAAAATGTACGAGTGACAGGTATTGTGTCTGATACACAAGGCCCATTGATTGGAGTGAACGTTCATGTGAAAGGAGGTACAACCGGTGTGATTACCGATATGAATGGTAAATATTCCATCGAGGTATCTTCTAATACTACACTCGTATTCTCTTATATAGGTTATGCAGATCAGGAGCATAAAGTCGGGAATCGGAAAGTTATTGATGTAACCATGTCCGAAGATTCCAAATTGCTGGAAGAAATTGTGGTAGTAGGCTATGGTTATCAAAAGAAAAGCGATATCGCTACTTCCGTTGCTTCCGTCAAAACTGATGAAATGAAAAGTTTTCCGGCAGGAAATGTGGGTGACATGCTCCGTGGACGTGTAGCGGGAGTTAATGTAACAAGCTCATCCGGCAGACCAGGGGCCGCTCCTACCATTACCATCCGTGGAAACCGTTCTATCAGTGCGCAAAATACTCCGTTGTACGTTATTGACGGTTCTGTATCAAGCAGTGAGGAATTCAGTACTTTAAGCGCAGAAAGCATTGAGTCTATCGAAATCCTGAAAGATGCAGCTTCTCAAGCCATTTATGGCGCACGTGCCAGTGACGGTGTAATTCTTGTAACTACCAAACGTGGTATGCAAGGTAAAATGGAAGTGAGTTATAACGGCTATGTAGGTATTCAGTCCTTGTGGCGTAACTTCGATTTTTACTCTCCACAAGAGTATATGATGCTGCGACGTGAAGCAATGGCAAACGACAAAGGCATTATTGACGCCCGCGAAATCTCTGTTGCAGAAGCTTTGAGTGACGAAATTATGAGTGAAGTCTGGGCAAACGGTCAGTTTGTCAACTGGGAAGATCTAATGTTAAAGAATGCTCTTTACCAAAACCATGATTTAACTGTACGTGGCGGAACTGACAAACTCCGTGTATCAGCAGGTCTCAATTACTTTGATCAAGACGGTATGGTGACTACCGGTTCGGGATATAAAAAAGCAGCTTTCCGTCTGAACGTGGACTACAAAGTAAACAAATGGGCAAGTTTTGGTGTGAATACTTCCTACGCATTATCCAAAAGTGAACGTGAAGATGGAAATTTTACGGAGTTCATTACCCGCACTCCGTTAGCTAAAGTATACAATGCGGATGGTAGTTATACTAAATATATCGACACTGCCAACGATGTTAATCCGCTTTATAGAGCACAAAATTATGCACGCGAAATAACGAACAACAGTTACCGCGTCAATATTTTTCTGGAATTAAAACCTTTCAAAGGGTTTAATTATCGTTTAAATACTTCTTTCTATAACAGACAACAAGAAGATGGAGAAGTGAAAGGTGTCAATTATCCCGGTGGAGGAGCTACCGCCAAATTGACAAATAATGAACAGAGAAATTATCTGATAGAAAACATCTTCACTTATGAAGTTCCAATCAAAAAACAGCAACATAAACTGACCCTTACTGCCGTACAGTCAGTAGACCACTCTCAAACTAAAGGACTAGGATATTCGACCAGTGACTTACCTGTAGATATGGACTGGGATTTTATATCCAATGGCCAATTCTCCGGCACACCTACTAGAACATTCTCTGAAAATAATCTGGTATCATTCATGGGCCGCGCTTCTTATATATTTATGGATAGATATATTATGAATGTGGCTATCAGACGGGATGGTTCAAGCCGATTCGGAAAAAACAACAAATGGGGTACATTCCCTTCTGTGGCTCTGGCATGGCGTGCAAACGAAGAAAGTTTCCTGCGCAATGTGTCCTGGATTGATAATTTAAAACTCCGTTTGAGTTATGGCATTGTAGGTAACCAGAATGGAATTGGTAACTATACAACGCTTGGCTTGACAGATCAGGAACGTTATGAGTTTGGTGACAACTCCTATATGGGGTATCTCCCCGGAAAAGAACTCTCAAACCCCAATTTAAAGTGGGAGCAATCACGTACAGCCAATGTTGGTGTTGACTTTGGTTTCTTCAACAATCGTTTGTCAGGTACGATCGAGTACTATAATACTAGAACAACAGATCTGATCGTCAAGCGCGAATTAAACTCAGTTTTAGGCTATGAACAAATGCTTGATAATTTGGGAGAAACTAAATCACACGGCATTGATATCAGTATCAACGGCGACGTCTTCCGTACAAGGAATTTTACATGGAGTCTGGGAGCCAATTTCAGCCAGTATGCTAATGAGATCGTAAAAATTGACAATCAAGTCGATGAAAACGGCAAGCCATTGAGTCAACCGGGTAATAGCTGGTTTGTAGGTAAACCCATAAATGTTTATTATGACTATTTACCGGATGGCATCTACCAGTATGAAGATTTCGATATAAAAAGAAATGCTTACGGCAAATTGGAATACACATTGAAACCGACAATTGATACTGACGGCGATGGTATAGCTGATAAAGCATTGACACGCGAGGATAATGTCGCTCCGGGATCTGTTAAAATAAAGGATGTAAATGGCGATGGAAAAATAAATGCCGATGACCGTACACCTATCTCAAGAGATCCAGATTTCACACTTTCCCTAAATACAACTCTCAAATGGAAAGGTTTTGATTTATATATGGATTGGTATGGTGTATCCGGTCGTAAAATTAGAAATGGATATCTCTCCGAATCCAATAGTGGCGGTTCTTTACAAGGGAAACTAAATGGCGTGAAGGTAAATTATTGGACTCCATTCAACCCCTCTAATGAATTCCCGCGACCTAGTCATAACACAAATGTGACTTATCATGGTTCTTTAGCGATTCAAGACGCTTCTTACATTCGCTTGCGCACTTTGCAACTGGGTTACACCTTCCCCGTAACTTGGATAAAGAAACTTCAACTTCAAAAACTTAGAGTATACGCTACAGCAACCAATCTTCTGACATTTACAGACTTTTTGTCTTATAGTCCGGAGTTGACACCGGGTGCATATCCTGAATCAAAACAGTATGTATTTGGAATTAATGTTTCATTCTAATAAAATCCCACAGAATATGAAAAATAAATTATATATAACAGCTCTGGCAATATCTTCCATTGCGTTCTTATCTTCTTGTGAAGATTTTCTGAACCTCAAATCAAAAACGGATATTACTACAGATTATCTGACCACTTCCCCTGACGGATTGTATCGTGCAGCGATAGGATTATACAGTTTGGACAGAGAACTCGCAAAAGGAGACGGAAGTGGTGGTAGCAACCTCTATATTGTGACGATGTGTGATTACAGCACTGATATTATGGCTTTCCGTGCAGGAACAAGTACTGCCATTGCGAAACTACAGAATTTCATGCCCAATAATAGTGATGTGGAATCATTCTGGCAACACTATTATTTCATTATCGGTAAAGCTAATGAGATTATTACCGGAGCGGAGCAACTGGGATTTGACGATCCTGTAACTACCCGCGCATGGGGTGAAGCTAAATTTTTCCGTGGACGTGCATATTTTGAACTATGGAAACGTTTTGAACGTCTTTATCTGAATACGATTCCTACTACAGTAAATAATCTGGAACGTGATTTCCACCCTGTTACTTCAGAACAGATATTCACTCAAGTCAAAAACGATTTGGATGATGCTATCAATGCACTCGATTGGGGAATACCCAATAATGACTATGGCCGTGTTACCAAAGCGACTGCCAAGCACGTGAGAGCACAGGTTGCCATGTGGGAGAAGGATTATGATAAGGCGATTGAAGAATGCGAGGATATATTTAGAGATGGAACAATGTACTCTATGATGGCCAAAACAGGGGACGTATTCAACAGTGCAGACATGCGTTCCGCCGAAGTTTTATGGTCTTATCAATTCTCTGAAAATATGGGTGGAGGCGGAACCGGTACTCCATTAATGGGACATCGTGCTGCCATCATTACAACGACCCGCTCCCAAGCTAATCCCGATTGTACATTTGAAGCTGCCCAAGGGGGATATGGATGGGGACGTGTTTATCCAAACACCTATTTATTCAGCCTATATGATCAAGAAAAAGACAATCGTTATAAGGATCTTTTCATCCACACTTTTTACTACAATGACCAAAGTAAGGCTAATTATGGGCAGGAAATCCCTAAAGACTTATATGGTAAAGCAGCCGGCTATATGGAAAGATTACACCCGATGTCAAAAAAACACTTTGACCAATGGACCAATGCTACGCAACCTGACCGTACCAGCAGTTTCAAAGATCTGATTGTTTATCGCTTGGCTGAAACTTACTTAATGTGTAGTGAAGCTTATTTCCACCGTGATGGTGGAGACAGTCCTAAAGCTATAGAATACTACAACAAAACTTGGGAAAGGGCAGGTAACACTCATGAAAATGGTCCTTTAACCCTCAATATGCTCTTGGATGAATATGCCCGCGAACTACACTTCGAAGGAGTGCGCTGGTCGCTATTGAAACGCCTTGGCATCTTGGGCGAACGTGTTCGTCAACATGGAGGCGACCTTGTACTGGAAGACCCCTATCTGGATAAAGACTATGCCGAATGCCGCCAGAACTTCGTAATAGGCAAACATGAAACATGGCCTATTCCACAAACGCAGATTGACTTGATGGGAACAAATGTCTTTCCGCAAAGTGATCCATGGAAATAAAAAGAGACTGATTTTAATTTATAAATCTGTAAAAGAATCATAGTATGAAAAGACTAACATTGATATCATTGATTCTGAGTATGATATTGACTTCCTGTAAAGAGTATGGTGAAGTAAGAATTATGCCGGAATTTAATCATAGTGAAACAGAGATTGAACTCTATAAAAACGAAGGTTCCTCAAAAACAGTGGTAATATCCACTACAGCGAACGAAATTACTGCAGATTATAATGCCAGTTGGCTTTCGGTAGATGCTAACAAGCAACGGATTATCTATACAACCCTTACTACTAATGAAACCGGTGAGGTGCGCTCTGCCATCGTCAAGTTAAATGCCGGAGATTTTTCAATGGAAGTGACAGTGAAGCAGTTGGCGAAGGACGAGTCAGAAGTAAAGACATTAAAAGTCGGACAATTAACAGAAGACGGACTCGGAATGATATTCTGGGTTGATCCGGATAATCAAGAAGTAGGTAAGGCTATTTCACTAGAGCGTTGGGGTGGTAATCCGTTTGAAGCATCCATTAAATTACACAATGCTTTCTCGATGGTAAATGGTATGGAAAATACAGCTCTGTATACTGATGCCGGTACCAATGACGCAGCTGCTCTATGTACAAATTTAGGAGAGGGATGGTATCTGCCTGCCTCTGAAGAATTAGGGAATTTATTTGATATCTATAATGGCATAGCACGCGATAACGGATTTACCAATGCTACACCAGATCAAATCAGTGATGCAGAAAAAGCTTCCCGTTCTACATTTGATAAAAAATTAACCGATCTCGGAGGGGCAGTAATAAATGCAGCTGCTGAAAATGGTAACGGAGAAAGTTACTGGTCGAGCACGGAAAATGAAGACGGCCAGAAAGCACGCTATGTACGTTTCGGGAAATATGGAATGGATTTTGGTGCCAAGACAGGTACGAGCCGTTTTGTACGTGCCATGAAAGCAATCGGTGACTATAAATTCCCCGAGGAGCCCGCTACCTTATCTGTTTCACCAACGCAGGTAGAACTGACAAGTGAAGAAGGGGCTACAGCAGATGTCACAGTTAGCACAAATAAACTGTCATTTGCATATGTCATTGAAGGTAACAGTAATACGTGGCTTTCTGCTGTACAGAATGAAGATAAAATCAAATTTACTGCTTTATCTAAGAATGACGGTGACGAAGTTCGTACAGCCATTGTAACGATAACAGCTGGCAGCGGTGATGCTCAAGCCACAGTGACAATAACCATAAGACAACAGAAAGGACAGACGGAAGCTCCTGCTTTCCAGATAGGAGATTTTGTAAAGATGGATGGTGATACAGAACTGGCTGAAGGCGGTATCGTATTTTGGGTAGAGGGCAACAATGCTAAAATTCTGTCTTTAAAGCGTAGTGCCACTGCCATAAATTGGGCTAACGAAGGATTTATAGATGCATTAGGTTTAACAGATCAGGAAGATGGTGAAGCTAATACTCAAAAGATGAGAGAGAGTGCCATAGCTGCTAATATTCCGATTCTGGAATATTGTAAAGATGGCTGGTATTTACCTGCTAGAAATGAAATGGAAGCGGTCTTTACTGCATACAACGGCGGACCTTCCCAAAGTATCGGGGTAAAACCTGATGCTATTAAGCAGGAAGAAAAAGATGCTCGCGCAGCTTGGGATAAAATTCTCACTGATAATGGAGGGGATGTTATGAACGAAAAAGCTGACAATACCGCTGGTGACAGCTATTTCACCAGTACGGAAGCGGATGATGCTTCGAAAGTATTCTATGTGCGTTTCGGACAGTGGAACCCCGGTTTAACTGGTGCCAAATATGCCAAATCGCCTGCACGGTATGTACGTTGTATCCGAAAAATTTCCAAATAAAACCCTTTAAAGAAGACAATCATGAAAGTTAATTCATTCTATATCATAGCATTGTTGATATGCAATATCGCACTCGCTTCGTGTACGGATTATGTAGTGAAAGATCCTAATTTTATGCCACCGGATGTTGTCATTAATGACGATACAGGTAATAATGACATCATCGAAGGGCTACCGACTCCCGGAGAAATGCAGCCTTATAGCCCCTCACTTTTAGGTAAGCCTTATCGTCCGATAAAAGTTAAGTATTCCAATGAGTTTCCACCAGTGACCAAATGGACGGAGAGTAATACCCGTATTGTCGCTTACATGGGAGAGTACAAACCTGCTATCAAGTCGGAAAGTGACTACAAGGCCATAACAAATAAGTATGGTAGTTTCACTTCAGGAGCCAAACAACAAGCCACAGGGCGTTTTTACGTAAAAAAAATAAACGGCCGTTGGTGGATTATCGATCCTGAAGGCTATCCGCATTATGAGAGGAGCGTCACTTCCATGCGTTACGGTTCTTCGGCACGCAATAAGGAAGCATGGAACAAGCGCTTTGGCACTGACGCCAAATGGATAGCAACATCACAAGCAGAATTGGCTAGTATTGGTTTCCATGGTACGGGAGCCTTTTGTACGGATACATACGGAAAGATTCAGACTCACAACTCTGCCATTCCCAATTCTCCGTTAACGTTGACTCCTTCATTCGGATTTTTGGGACAATTCAGAACACAAAATGGCCATGCCTATCCAGGTAATACATCGGACAATGAATTGGGGCTGGTACTTTATGATGACTGGGCAGATTTCTGTAAAACATATATAAACACCTCTTTGGCACCTTATTTGAATGATGCCAACGTATTAGGCTTCTTCTCGGACAATGAAATCAACTTCTCATCACAGAACTCCAAAATTTTAGACCGTTTTCTGGCACTTACGGATAAAACAAATGTGGCCTATCTAGCGGCAAAGAAATTTATGGATGAAAAAGGGGCAACAAGTGTGACAGATAACCTGAATAGTGAATTTGCAGGCCGGCTAGCCGAGATTTATTATAAAGGAGTGAAGGATGCCATTAAGGAAGCCGACCCGGGCATGATGTATCTGGGCACACGCCTGCATGGCACTCCCAAATATATGAAGGATGTAGTGGCTGCTGCAGGCAAATACTGTGACATCATTTCCATCAATTACTATAGCCGTTGGAGCCCGGAGTTGGACTCCTATGTTAAAAATTGGGGAGAATGGGCAGATACTCCGTTTTTGGTTACCGAATTTTATACAAAAGGTCAGGATTCCGATTTGAATAACTTATCAGGAGCCGGATTCACGGTTCCGACCCAGAATGACCGTGCATATGCTTATCAGCATTTTACACTGGGGCTGCTTGAAGCAAAGAACTGTGTGGGATGGCACTGGTTCAAATATCAGGATGACGATGGGACGGATAACAGCGGGAAACCGGCTAATAAAGGCGTGTATGATAATCATTATGAAATGTATCCTTACCTAAGCAAATTTATGCAGGAAGTAAATTACAATGTCTATAATTTAATTGAATACTTTGACAACTAGAATAGGTCATAATAAAAGACATAAGTATCAATTCTTTAAAATGATGATAATGAATAACGGAAAGAAAGTTTTAATTATAGGTCTGACTCTGCTGACCGGTTTTACCTATTCAGCAGGAGCAGTAACAAAAGACATGAAGAAAGTCGTTGATGAAGCTCTTGAATTTTCGGTCAAACAGTCAATGTCCATGTTCAATGAAATGAAAGATCAGAAAGGCATACTTCCGAGAACAGCGAAAGATGGCAAGATGATTACTTGCGAATCTGCTTGGTGGACAAGTGGTTTTTATCCGGGTTCCCTTTGGTACTGTTACGAGTATAGTAATGACCCGCAAGTAAGAGCCGCCGCAGAAGAGATGACCTCACGAGTGGAAAAACAGAAATACACAACCAGTAACCATGATGTTGGTTTTATTATCAATTGCAGTTTTGGTAATGGTTATCGCCTCACTCATAATGAAACATACAGGGAAGTAATAGAGACTGCCGCAAAATCTTTGTCTACCCGTTTTCATCCGGTGACGAGATGCACCCGTTCTTGGAACAGCAAAAAATGGCAATTCTCTGTTATCATTGATAATATGATGAATTTGGAACTACTCAATGTAGCCTCTTCCCTAACGGGAGACAACACCTACTATAATATGGCCAAGTCGCATGCAGACCGGACAATGATTAATCATTTCCGCCCTGATGGAAGTTCATACCATGTGGTAAGTTATGACACGATTACGGGAAAAGTATTGAATCAAGTGACGCATCAAGGGGTAAACGATCAATCCTCCTGGTCACGTGGACAAGCATGGGGACTATATGGCTTTACAATGATGTATCGGCAGACTGGTAAAAAAGAATATTTGGACCATGCTATTAAGATTGGTAAGTTCATTATGAATCATCCGCGCCTGCCCAAGGATAAGATCCCTTATTGGGACTTTGATGCTCCCAATATTCCCAAAGAAGACCGTGATGCCTCTGCAGGTGCTATCATGGCATCAGCCTATGTGGAATTAAGCACTTATGTGGAAGGAGAACTAAGCAAACAATTCCTCGCGATAGGTGAACAACAAATAAAGTCGTTAGCTTCTCCAGGTTATCGCGCAAAGAAAGTGGGTGATAATAATCATTACATTATCAAACATAGTACAGGTTTCATGGCAAAACAATACGAGATTGATGCTCCTCTGACATACGCAGACTACTATTTTATAGAGGCATTAATCAGATATAAAAAACTACTGGAAAATCGTCCGGTAGTTGAAACAATAACAGCCTTCTCGGAAAATTCGGATCGTTCTCTTTGGCTAAGTTCGCTCCATCGAATTTCCTATCCGCTGTTAACGAATATGGCAAAAGGAGAACTGCGAAAGAATATGCCTGTTGAGTCTATCGCCGCTGATATGCAAAAAAGAAAAGAAGTCACACACCTGGAAGCTTTAGGAAGGCTAATTACCGGTATCTCAACTTGGTTGGAACTAGGACCCGACAATACGATAGAAGGCAAACTACGTGCCGAATATATTAATTTAGCCTTGAAATCTATTTCTAATGGAGTAAATCCCCAATCTCCTGATTATCTAAACTTCAATAACGGACGCCAGCCATTAGTTGATGCCGCCTTCCTTGCTCACGGCCTATTAAGAGCACGCACGCAATTATGGGACAAGCTTGATAAGACAACTCAAGAACGGGTAATCAAGGAACTTAAATCATCAAGAGCAATAAAACCTTCTGAAACCAATTGGCTGTTTTTCGCAGCAATGGTAGAGGCCGCCTTAAAAGAGTTTACCGGCGAATGGGAATATGAACGTGTAAAGTACGCTTGCGATCGTTTTGCACAATGGTATAAAGGTGACGGATGGTATGGTGACGGTGCTGATTTTCATCTGGATTATTACAATAGCTTCGTCATACATCCTATGATGGTCGAGGTGCTGGAAATAATGAAGAAAAACGGTATAGAGAGTTCCATACCCTATGATCTTGAAGTCGAACGATATGCACGCTATGCCGAACAACAAGAAAGACTGATATCACCTGAAGGTACATTCCCGATAGTGGGCCGTTCATTGGCTTATCGATTCGGTGCATTTCATGCATTATCTGATGTTGCTTATCGAAAATTACTTCCGGACAGAGTAAAACCTGCTCAAGTAAGGTCCGCTCTATCCGCTATAATCAATCGTCAGATTAATGCGCCCGGAACGTTTAACCCTGAAGGCTGGCTACGAGTAGGTTTTGCCGGTTATCAACCTCATATCGGTGAGACATATATATCAACAGGTAGTCTGTATCTGTGTACAGCCGTATTTATCGCGCTTGGTTTACCGGATTCTGATGAGTTTTGGTCTTCTCCTTCTGCTGATTGGACTTGTAAAAAAGGTTGGGCAGGTGTTGATTTGAATGTGGATAAAGCCTTGAAAAAATAGAATGAAAGAAGTATGCTCATGAAAAATATACTATTTATTTTATTCGCTTCACTAACTTTGTTTTCCTGTTCGGAGAACAAAGCTGTTGAAAAACAGACGACTTTTTGTAATCCAATGAATCTGGATTATGGTTGGGGAAACTTTCAAATAAGAGAAAAGAAAGCCCGTTCCGCAGCCGACCCTGTTATCGTATTATTTAAAAACAAATACTATTTATTTACCACAATGGACATTGGCGGCTATCGAGTATCCGATGATTTAATTACATGGAAAAATGTATATTTCAATCCGGAAGTGGAGACATCCGCCCTTGATGTTGATCATTATGTGGCACCCGCTGTGGCAGCCGATGAAAACTATGTATACTTCATTAATTTCACCAGAGACCGTACCAAGAAAACGGTAGATGTCATTCGCTCATCCGATCCGGAAAATGGAAAATGGGAAAAATGTGGTGAAGTAAGACGTATGGCCGATCCTTGTTTATTTATTGACAATGGACGCTTCTTTTTCTATTATGGTTTAGGTGGAACTCAATCTACTACTTTCTTCGAAGTAGATCCTGCCACATTCAAAGAAATAGAAGGCTCAAAAAAGGTCTTGAGAGAATATGTAACAGACATCAATCAGTGTAAATCAGGCTATCATTTTGGACGTAGAGAATTGTATGATGAAATTGATGCCTCTGCCTGGCAGGGAAATTTTTCCAAAGTACCATGTCCTGAAGGTGCATGGATTGTGAAGAACAAAAATAAATATTACCTGCAATATGCCACTCCAGGTACTATCTGCAATTGGTATTGTGATGTGGTTCTGGAGAGTGATAGTGTAAATGGTGGTTTTGTAGAACAACCTTATAATCCTGTATCTCTAAAAGTCGGTGGTTTTATCGGAGGAGCCGGACATAGTTGTGTATTTAAAGACAAATACGAAAATTGGTGGCAAGTCACCTCCATGTGGGTGGGTAATCATGACGAATTTGAAAGAAGAATTGGTTTATTTCCTGTTTCTTTTGATGATAAAGGAAGAATGAGAACCCATACTGTATTAGGGGATTATCCCATATCACTACCGCAAAAGAAATTCAATCCTCAAGATATTTCCGCTTTTGGCTGGATGCTCCAATCATATCATAAAAAGAGTACAGCGTCTTCTTCATTACCGGGTTTCGAACCGGAAAAGGCAGTGGATGAAAATGTTCGCACCTGGTGGTCGGCTACAAGTGGCAAAGTAGGTGAATATTTCGTAATAAACTTAGGTAAAAAAGTACGTATGAATTCCATTCAGATAAACTTTGCAGAACAAGACATTAACCCTGATGCTCCCAAAGAAACGGATTATCACGCTTATAAACTGTACGTATCCGACAATGGAAGGGATTGGAAACTAATAGTGGATAAATCAAGGAACATGGTTGCCATACCACATGAATATGTAGAATTTCCGAAACCGATAGAAACTTCTTTTGTTAAAATAGAAAATGTCCATACTCCCAAAGAAGGCAAGTTTGCCTTATTGGATTTGCGTGTGTTCGGTTTTGGCCATTCGGACAAACCGGAAATTGTTAAAGAACTGTCAGTAAAAAGAAACAAAGACGATGAAAGATATGCTTCGCTTAGCTGGAATAAAGTATCCAATGCTGATGGTTATCTTGTTCGTTTTGGTTATCAGCCTGATTTTCTTAATCAATGTATCCAGGTCAAAGATAAAGAGACAACCGGTTTACTGCTCCATATCCTTACCAAAGGCGTACAGTATCATTACCGCGTTGACAGCTATAATGACAGTGGAATTACAGAAGGCATCGTTATCTCTGAATAAAAAGATATGAACAAAAGACTGCTTATTTATCCTCTACTCTTTTCTGCCGGGCTATTGCAAGCCCGGCAGAAACCTAATGTTGTGATTATCTTTACAGACGATCAGGGTTACCAAGACCTTGGTTGTTATGATTCGCCATTGATACAGACTCCCTCTATTGACCGCATGGCAAAGGAAGGCATAAAGTTGACCGACTTTTATGTATCGTCTTCCGTATCAAGTGCTTCGCGTGCAGGACTTCTGACCGGCAGATTAAATACACGGAATGGAGTAAAAGGGGTATTTTTCCCCGAATCTGAAGGGATGCCTGCAGAGGAAATCACTTTGGCCGAAGCGTTGAAAGAGCAAGGCTATGCAACCGGTTGCTTCGGTAAATGGCATTTAGGCGATTTGAAAGGGCATCTACCTACAGATCAAGGATTTGATTACTACTATGGCATCCCATACAGCAATGATATGTATATCGGTCCCTCCCAGCAGTTCGCCTCCAATGTTACTTTCAGGGAAGGTTATAATCTGTCAAAAGCTAAAGAAGACCAAGAATTTGTGAGGACTTCCAGTAGAGCAGATATAAAAAAAAGGTTGAACAACGCTTCTCCACTATTTGAAGGAGATAAAATTATTGAGTATCCCTGCGACCAGTCTACTACCACCCGACGTTATTTTGATCATGCCATAGATTTTATAGAAAATAATCCGGAGCAACCTTTCTTCGTCTATATCACCCCATCAATGCCTCATGTGCCGTTATTTGCCTCCGAGCAATTTAAAGGTAAAAGCAAACGGGGACTCTACGGTGATGTTGTAGAAGAAATTGATTGGAATGTAGGTCGTTTACTCGATTACTTGGACAAAAAGAAATTAGCAGAAAACACTTTAGTTATTTTCGCATCGGATAACGGACCGTGGTTGTCTTTCAAAGAAGACGGAGGTTCCGCTGAGCCGTTACGAGGCGGTAAGTTCTCTTATTATGAAGGAGGCGTCAGAGTTCCTTGTATCATCCGTTGGAAAGGGAGTATACCTACCGGTGTAACTAGTGACGCAATAATTGCCAGCATCGACCTTTTCCCTACAATCATGCACTATGCAGGTTGCCAATCCTTCAAACAAAAGATTGATGGTATAAATATTTCATCTTTTCTCAAAAATCCTTCTCTACGATTACGTGACGAATATGTTTATGTAAAAGGTGGTGAAGTTCACGGTATACGCAAAGGTGATTGGGTCTATTTGCCTAAAACTGGTAATAGTAAGTTAAAAAAAGGAGATGTTCCCGAATTGTTTAATCTAAAACAGGATATCGGAGAATCGAATAATCTTCATCTACAGTATCCGGACAAAGTGAAAGAGCTGCAGGAAGTGATGAAAAAGTATCAATCAACTTCTACTATGCCATATGCACAAGTACGTGATACGCTTAATGATGACAGACAATATTGGATTCAGACACTCGTGAAAATAGCTGATCCGGTGATAAGCAATCTTAGCAAAGACCAACTGAAAAAAAATATTCCTGTCGGGCGTTCGTCATCAGCTTTAGCCAGCAGTCGGGAGTTTATCACTCATATGGAGGCTGTAGGCAGAACCATCGCAGGAATAGCACCTTGGTTGGAACTTGGACCAGACAATACTCCAGAAGGCAAGCTACGTGAAAAATATATTAAAATGACGTGCAAGGCTCTGGCAAACTCTGTAAACCCGAAATCAAATGATTATTTCAACAGCACAGCTACCCGTCAGATATTAGTAAACAGCGCATTCTTAATACAGGGTTTATTACAAGCACCTACACAGTTATGGGGAAATCTGGATGATACCACCCGCAAGAGACTCATTGAACAGTGGAAATCGACCCGCACCATGAAACCGGGAAATAATAATTGGTTGTTATTTTCTGCTATGGTGGAGTGCGGATTAAAAGAATTTTCCGGAGAATGGAATTTTCCGACAGTAGAAAGAGCCTTGACTTCTCATAGAGAATGGTATAAAGGAGATGGAGTTTATGGAGATGGAGCAGATTTTCATTTAGATTATTATAATAGCTATGTTATCCATCCTTTGTTACTGCAAATCCTGAAAGTGACAGTAAAACAGAGGCCATCTTTCCAGTCATTTCTGAATGAAGAATGGATACGATTTATTCGTTACGCCGAAATTCAAGAGCGCATGATAGCTCCCGACGGCAGCTATCCGATACTAGGCCGTTCAGTCAGTTACCGTTCAGCAGCATTCCAAGTGTTGGGGGCATGTGCCTTATTCGAAAAACTCCCGGAATCATTGAAGCCCGGACAAGTACGTGGAGCCATGACAGCCATGCTTAAGCGTCTTTTTGAGCAGCCGGGAACTTTCGATAAAGAAGGTTGGCTGACGATCGGAGTTTGTGGCGAACAACCAGAACTAGGAGATATTTATCTGTCTACTCCTTGTGTTTATCTATGTGCATTAGGTTTCCTGCCCTTAGGACTCCCTGCCAATAACCCTTTTTGGTGTAACCCGGTTGAACCATGGACAAGTATAAAAGCATTTGGCGGTATAGATTTTCCAATAGACAAGTTTATTAAACCATAAAATAAAATCATGAGATATAGTATTTTGATTATTGCCTTTCTGATGTTTAACTTCACAGGTTATTCACAAACAACTTCAGGACAGGAAGACAGGGCATATTGGGTCAACATGTTATCTCAAATTGCAGACCCATTATTAAATAATATGAGTAAAGGAGAACTAAAAAAGAACATGCCTGTAGAGACTATCTCCGGTATGCCTAATCCATCCAATGCGCGTACCACTCATTTGGAAGCTTTAGGACGCTTATTTGTAGGAATGGCCCCTTGGCTGGAACTCGGCCCGGACAATACACAAGAAGGACAAATACGTGAGAAATATATCCGCCTGATGACTGAGTCCATCAATCACGGATTCAATCCCCAATCTCCGGATTATCTGAATTTTACAGTCACTCGGCAACCTCTGGTAGATACTGCATTCTTTTGTCAGGGACTATTGCGTTCTCCGAAACAAATATGGAGTAAACTATCATCTGAAACCCAAAAGAATATCCTAAACGCCTTACAACAGGTAAGTAAGATTAAACCGGTAGAAAGCAACTGGTTACTCTTTTCTGCTATGGTCGAAGCTACTTTGCTGGAATTAACAGGTAAATGCAATATGCATCCTATTGAGTATGCTGTCATGCGATTCAAGGAATGGTACAAAGGCGATGCCTGGTATGGTGACGGAGCAAATCTACATATAGACTACTATAATAGTTTTGTCATTCATCCAATGCTTTTAGACGTTCTGGAAATCATGCAAAAACACAGTAAAGGCGAAGTCGACTTCTATAGAAAAGAACGGCAACGTTTCTCCCGATATGCGGAACAACAGGAAAGAATGATCTCTCCGGATGGAGCATATCCTGTAACCGGACGCTCTATAGCATATCGTTTTGGAACTTTCCATGTACTTTCACTGGCAGCCCTAAATGATTTGCTGCCAACTACCATTACTAAAGCACAAGTCCGATGCGGACTAACAGCTGTCATAAAAAGACATCTGGCTATAAAAGGAAATTTCGACGAACATGGATGGCTGACTTTAGGGTTTGCCGGACATCAACCTTCAATCGCTGAAAGATACATTTCTACTGGTAGCCTGTATTTATGCTCTACTGTATTCACAGCATTGGGACTTCCCGCCACTGATGAATTCTGGAGTGCCCCTTATGCGGAATGGACAGGGAAAAAGATTTGGTCAGGTAATCCGGATGTAAAATTGGATAAAGCAATAAAATTATAGAACCCCGATAAAATAGATGATAAATGAAAAAGATTCTTGCCTTATTTTTAGTATCAATAAATTGCACCCTGAATGCTCAACAGCTTTTTTCATCAAAGATGGAAAAAGAAGATATTACTAAAGTTTGTAATGCCGTATCCGAGTGGCAAATTAGCCATCACAACGAAGTAAAACATAATCCACTAGACTGGACAAACGGCGCTTTATATCGCGGAATGACTGAATGGGGAAAAGTCTCCGGAAATCAGTCCTGCTATGATTTTGTCCGCACTATTGGTGAAAGACATAACTGGGATATGTGGAACCGTGTATATCATGCCGACGACATTTGTGTAGGGCAGGCTTTCATCGAGATGTATCGCAGATTTGATGATAAGCGTATGCTACAACCGGTAATGGAACGCGCTTATTATGTGGTTTCCCATCCTTCGAAAGCTCCGCTACAAAAGACAGATGCCGTGGGAACAACGGAACGTTGGTCATGGTCGGACGCCTTGTTTATGGCGCCTCCGGTTTATGCGGCTCTATACACGATAACCGGAGATAAAATCTTTCTGAATTATATGGACAGTGAATATAGAGAGTGTGTAGACTCACTATATGACAAGAAAGAACATCTTTTTTATAGAGATAATAAACGAATTCCCCTCCGTGAGAAAAATGGTAGTAAACAATTCTGGGGAAGAGGTAACGGTTGGGTATTTGCCGGACTTCCTCTTATTGTTGACAATTTGCCTCTCAACTGTTCTTCACGTGACTACTATATCCGGCTATTTACTGAAATGGCGGAAGCAGTTCGTAAAACTCAATGCAAAGACGGGGACTGGCGTACCAGCTTACTAGATCCTGATTCGTATAATATGCCCGAAAATAGTTGCTCTGCCTTTATGTGTTTTGGCATTGCCTGGGGAATCCGTAATGGCTACCTGCCCCAACGAACCTACAAACCTGTACTTGAAAAAGGTTGGCAATCATTGGTAAAAGCTGTTCATTCTGATGGAAAGTTGGGATATATACAACCTGTTGGTGCCGCACCCAAAGCTGCCGGATTCGATGCAACAGATGTATATGGCGTAGGTGCTTTCTTATTGGCAGGAAGCGAATTATATAAATTGTCAGGTGCTTACTAAATGTGAACAATGTATCAATAGTAAAAGCCGGTTATTGAGTGATTTTTTCAATAATCGGCTTTTACTATCCTATGTATTAAGCTACTTTCTTAAACTGCCGGAACTGCCACCACAACATACCTCCGGATATAAGACTAGCCGCCAAATCTGCCACAGGCATACTGGCCCAAACGCCTATTTGTCCATAATAATGAGGCAAAATCAACAAACAGGGAACCAGAAATAACATCTGCCGCGTCAGCGACAAGAAAATGGCTTTACTTGCCATTCCGATACTCTGGAAGAAGTTGGAAGCTACCATCTGAAAACCAACAATCGGGTAGAAAAATACCACAATACGAAAACCTTTAGAAGCAATATTGATTAATTCTTCGTCCGAAGTAAAGATGGAAGATACGATTTCCGGAATGAACATACCTATCAGGAAACCAATCGTCGTCACTACAGTAGCACAGCAAATGGTTGCTTTCAGCACTTTCGTCACACGGGGATAGAGCTTCGCACCAAAATTATATCCCGCAATAGGCTGCATCCCCTGATTCAATCCCAACACAATCATAATAAAGACAAAGACGATGCGATTGACAATACCGAATGCTCCGATTGCCAAATCACCTCCATATTCTTTCAATCCCTGATTAATCAGAATCACAATAAAACAAGAAGCCATATTCATCAGGAAGGGAGACATACCGATAGCCAATGAATCCAGCACGATTTTCCGTTTCAAACGGAAAATACCTTTTTTCAACCGTATCAGCTCGTCTTTACGGCAGAACAAATGAAGCTGCCAGACCAATGCGATCAACTGTGCACAAACCGTAGCCGTAGCCGCCCCACGGATTCCCCAGTCAAATACAAAAATAAACAATGGCGCAAGCAATATATTGATTATCACTGTCGTTATTGTTGCCATCATCGCTTTCTGCGGATGGCCCGAAGCACGGAGCACTGCATTCAGTCCCAGATATAAATGAGTAACCACATTTCCGAGCAAGATAACCTGCATAAATTCACGGGCATATTTCACCGTTTCATCGCTTCCCCCGAAAAAGTAAAGTATCGGATCGAGGAAAGGAAGAACAATTACCGTAAAAGAAATACCTATAATAAGGTTTAATACAAACACATTTCCCAAAACCCGCTGTGCGGTATCATAATCTTTCTGTCCCAGCTTCACCGAAATCAATGTAGCCGCACCGACACCGACCAGTGAGCCGAAAGCCGCGGCAAGATTCATTAGCGGGAAAGTTAACGCCAACCCGGAAATAGCCATCGCACCCACCCCGTGACCGATGAAAATACTATCTACCATATTGTAAAGAGAAGACGCCGTCATGGCGATAATTGCCGGAATGGCATACTGCATTAAAAGCTTCCCAATCTTTTCCGTACCCAACGCAGTGGGTGTCTTTTGTCCTGTCATACCTATTAGTTTGAGGCGGCAAAGATACAAAAAAGAGATGGATTACAGGATATATGAGAAAAGTTTCGTATTTTTGCCTCCAAAATTGAGTTAATACGTAACGAAATGAATATATTAGAACTAAGTGAACAGGAAATCATTCGACGCAACAGCCTGAATGAGCTTCGTGCGATGGGTATTGATCCGTACCCAGCAGCAGAGTATGTAACCAATGCTTTCTCTACAGATATTAAAGCTGAATTTAAAGACGATGAGGAGCCACGCCAAGTTTCCGTAGCCGGTCGTATCATGAGCCGCCGCGTGATGGGTAAAGCATCTTTCGTTGAATTGCAAGACTCTAAAGGTCGCATTCAGGTGTACATCACCCGTGATGATATCTGCCCGGGAGAAGACAAGGAACTGTACAACGCTGTATTCAAACGCCTGCTCGACTTAGGTGACTTTATCGGTATCGAAGGTTTCGTGTTCCGCACACAGATGGGTGAAATCAGTATCCATGCTAAGAAACTGACTGTACTTGCAAAGTCTATCAAACCGTTGCCTATCGTTAAGTACAAAGACGGGGTAGCTTATGACTCTTTTGAAGATCCCGAACTCCGTTATCGCCAACGCTATGTGGACCTGGTAGTGAACGACGGTATCAAAGAAACATTCCTGAAACGTGCCACTGTGGTGAAAACATTGCGCAATGCTTTGGACGAAGCCGGTTATACGGAAGTGGAAACTCCGATCCTGCAATCTATTGCCGGTGGAGCAAGCGCACGCCCGTTCATCACTCACCATAACTCACTGGATATGGATCTTTACCTGCGTATCGCAACAGAACTTTATCTGAAGAGACTGATCGTAGGTGGTTTTGAAGGTGTATATGAAATAGGTAAAAACTTCCGTAACGAGGGTATGGACAAAACCCATAACCCGGAGTTCACTTGTATGGAACTCTACGTACAATATAAGGATTACAACTGGATGATGAATTTCACCGAAAAGTTGTTGGAACGTATTTGTATCGCAGTGAACGGTAGCACAGAAACAGTGGTTGACGGAAAAACCATCAACTTCAAAGCTCCTTACCGTCGTCTGCCTATTCTGGACGCCATCAAAGAGAAGACAGGATATGACCTGAACGGCAAGAGCGAAGAGGAAATCCGCCAAGTCTGCAAGGAACTGAAAATGGAAGAAATCGACGAGACGATGGGTAAAGGCAAGCTGATTGATGAAATCTTCGGAGAATTCTGCGAAGGCACATATATCCAGCCGACTTTCATCACCGATTATCCGGTTGAAATGTCTCCGCTGACCAAGATGCACCGCTCTAAACCGGGACTGACCGAACGTTTTGAACTGATGGTGAACGGTAAAGAGTTGGCTAATGCCTACTCGGAATTGAACGATCCGCTGGATCAGGAAGAACGTTTCAAAGAACAAATGCGTTTGGCCGACAAGGGAGACGACGAAGCGATGATTATTGATCAGGACTTCCTGCGCGCTTTACAATATGGTATGCCTCCTACATCGGGTATCGGTATCGGTATCGACCGTCTGGTGATGTTAATGACCGGACAGACTACCATTCAGGAAGTATTGTTCTTCCCGCAAATGCGCCCGGAAAAAGTAGTGAAAAAAGACGCTGCTGCCAAATATGTGGAATTGGGAATCGCAGAAGACTGGGTTCCGGTGATTCAAAAAGCCGGTTACAACACAGTTGCCGACATGAAAGATGTCAATCCGCAGAAGCTACACCAGGATATCTGCGGCATTAACAAGAAATATAAATTAGAACTGACCAATCCGTCCGTAAACGACGTGACCGAGTGGATAAATAAACTTAAATAAATTAAGAATGAAGAATTAAGAATGGAGAATCGTTTCGGCTTTTCATTCATAATTCTTCATTCTTCATTCTTAATTTTTAATTAAACAAATGAAACTACCCGGTAAGATAGCGATAATGGGCGGAGGAAGCTGGGCCACAGCCATCGCAAAGATGTGTCTGGCGCAGGAAGATTCTATTAATTGGTATATGCGACGAGACGATCGCATCGCCGATTTTAAACGATTAGGACATAATCCGGCCTATTTGACAGGGGTGAAATTCGACACAAAGCGTATCAACTTCAGTTCCAATATCAATGATATTGTGAAAGAATCCGATACACTGATTTTTGTCACCCCCTCGCCTTATCTGAAAGCACATCTGAAAAAGCTGAAAATGAAGATTAAGGATAAGTTCATTATCACCGCTATCAAAGGAATCGTACCCGATGACAACGTTATTGTATCGGAATACTTCACAAAAGAATATGGTGTGCCACCAGAAAACATAGCAGTCCTTGCAGGTCCCTGCCACGCAGAAGAAGTGGCTTTGGAACGCCTCTCCTACCTGACTATCGCCTGCCCTGATAAAGACAAAGCACGTATCTTCGCACGTCGTCTGGGAAGCAGCTTCATCAAAACATCTGTCAGTGATGACGTGGCGGGTATCGAATACAGTTCGGTACTCAAAAACGTGTATGCCATTGCTGCCGGTATCTGTAGCGGACTGAAATATGGCGATAACTTCCAAGCTGTATTGATCTCTAACGCCATTCAGGAGATGAACCGTTTCCTGAACACGGTGCATCCGTTGAACAGAAACGTGGATGAATCTGTTTATCTGGGGGATTTATTGGTGACCGGTTACTCCAACTTCAGCCGTAATCGGACTTTCGGAACGATGATAGGTAAAGGGTATTCCGTGAAGAGTGCGCAAATTGAAATGGAAATGATTGCGGAAGGTTACTATGGTACGAAATGTATCAAAGAAATCAATAAGCATCATCATGTCAATATGCCGATACTGGACGCCGTGTACAACATCCTGTACGAACGCATCTCACCAATGATCGAGATTAAATTGCTGACTGACTCTTTTAGATAATCTTTAAACAAGAACGATATGATTAGTTTAAACATTGAAAAGACATTTGGATTTATCTCCAAAGAAAAGGTTTTTGCTTACGAAGCTGAAGTAAAAGCCGCACAGGAAATGCTTGAAAAAGGTACAGGCAAAGGTAATGACTTTTTAGGATGGTTGCATTTGCCTTCTTCTATCACTAAAGAACACTTGGCCGACCTGAACGCTACAGCAAAAGTATTAAGAGATAACTGTGAAGTAGTAATCGTTGCCGGCATCGGTGGCAGCTATCTGGGTGCCCGTGCCGTAATCGAAGCTTTGTCTAACAGCTTCACTTGGCTACAGGAAAAGAAAACGGCTCCTGTCATGATCTATGCAGGACACAATATCAGCGAAGATTATCTGTATGAACTGACTGAATATCTGAAAGATAAGAAATTCGGTATCATCAATATTTCTAAATCAGGAACTACTACGGAAACTGCTCTTGCTTTCCGTTTACTGAAAAAGCAATGCGAAGATCAGCGCGGCAAAGAAACTGCAAAGAAAGTAATCGTTGCAGTGACGGATGCAAAGAAAGGTGCTGCCCGTGTTACAGCTGACAAAGAAGGATATAAAACATTTATCATCCCTGACAACGTAGGCGGACGTTTCTCTGTACTGACTCCGGTTGGTTTGCTGCCTATCGCAGTAGCCGGATTCGATATCGACAAACTGGTTGCCGGTGCTGCCGATATGGAAAAAGTATGCGGATCGGACGTTGCATTTGCTGAAAACCCGGCTGCTATTTATGCTGCTACCCGCAATGAGTTGTACAGAAATGGCAAGAAGATCGAAATCCTCGTTAACTTCTGCCCGAAACTGCACTATGTAAGCGAATGGTGGAAACAGCTTTACGGAGAATCGGAAGGAAAAGATAATAAGGGTATCTTCCCCGCATCGGTAGATTTCTCGACAGATCTTCATTCTATGGGTCAATGGATTCAGGAAGGCGAACGTTCTATCTTCGAAACTGTGATTTCAGTAGAGAAGGTTAACCACAAACTGGAAGTTCCTTCTGACGAAGCAAATCTGGACGGCTTGAATTTCTTAGCCGGCAAACGTGTGGACGAAGTAAACAAGATGGCCGAACTGGGAACACAACTGGCTCACGTAGACGGTGGTGTACCTAATATGCGCATCGTACTTCCGGAATTGAGCGAATACAACATCGGTGGTCTGCTCTATTTCTTCGAAAAGGCTTGTGGTATCAGCGGTTATTTGCTGGGCGTGAACCCATTCAACCAACCGGGTGTAGAAGCATACAAAAAGAATATGTTTGCCTTGCTGGACAAACCGGGTTATGAAGAGGAATCCAAAGCAATCCGTGCAAAACTATAAATCAAGAACGTTTTATAAACGGTAAACTATAAACAATGAACGGTGAACAACTATGCTATATGCATGGATTTGTTCACCGTTCATTATTTATTATTACTCTTATTTATCATCTTCGGCTTTCGTCTTCAAGCCGATTTCTTCCTGTGCTCCTTCACATTCGGCTTTGGAAGAAAGATAGAACTCTAATTTTACATCACCGTTCTTATCGACTTGTTTAATGGTCGCCATAACCATAATTCTGGCCTTTGACACCCCATCCTTAAAACGGAGCTGTCCTTTCTCCACATCCGTCAAGTTTCCCTCCGTAGATACTTCTGTTTGCTCATAAAAGAGTTTAGTATCCACTTCATCGTCATTCTGAAGTTTAAAGGTTTTCAGTTCTGCCCCATTTCCATCCAAAAGCAGAAAGGCTTTCACTTCATCTCCCACTTTCAAGGCCGGCAACTCCTCCCTCTGATTCGCATAGTCCTTTTCACCGGAACTGGTATTTTCACCGTCCGATTCGATCTTTGCATAAAGCTTTTCTATCTTGATAACAGGACTTTCCCCACTATCAGAGCAGGCGCCTAAAAACAATGGTAGCAACAATAATACTCTCTTTTTCATGCTATCGTCGAGTTTATAACGTTACAAAAATACACATATTCCTCTAAACAGCAAATAATTATATAGTTAATCGCTTGGGAGCATCATTTACAACTATCTTCCTTTTCTAACTTATCTCTCATTTTTTATCGTTATCTTTGCCTCGTATACAGTTGTAGATGAAGCGAATCAAACTTAAAAAACAAATAGAATGGCAGGAAATTTATTAAAGAAGTCCAATGGACTCATGCTACTATGTAGCATATCATTGCTAATGATAGTCATGACCGGTTGTCAGGAAGCCAAACTCAAAACTGTGATCGGGATAGCCAACAAACAGTGCCCGCTGGACATGGGGGAAGTCGGCAAGATTACCAGCATCATCTACGACGGAGATAACGTAGTGTACACTCTCAACATGAACGAGGAAATTACCAATATTAAGATATTGAAAGATAATCCGGAAAGCATGAAATCATCGATCAAAATGATGTTTCAGAATCCGGCTGCTGATGTAAAGGAAATGCTGAAGTTGATGGCTAAGTGTAATTCCGGATTACACATGATATTTGTAGGGAATAAGTCGGGCGAGCAAGCGGTTTGCGAACTTACTGCCGAAGAATTGAAAGAGGTGATCAATACAAATGCCGACCCGGCACAAAGCGGACAGACAAAGCTTGAAGCGCAACTGAAAATGGCGAATCTGCAATTTCCAATGCAGGCCAGTGAAGAGGTCATTGTCGAAAAGATCGAAGTCATAGGTGAATCGGTTGTTTATATATGCAGTGTGGACGAAAAGTTGTGTCCTATCAGCCAGATTGAAGAAAACGCAGCCGAAGTGAAAGAGGGTATTGTGTCAACGCTGGCAAGTCAGACCGATCCTGCCACCCAGATATTCATAAAAACCTGTGTGGAGAACAATAAAAACATTGCTTACAGATATATCGGTAAGGATTCCGGAAAACAATATGATGTGATTATCCCCCAGTCCGATCTAAAGAAAATGATTATAGAAAAATAAAATATTATCTTAAAAAGATTCCGCAACGTACAAAGTATGAAAAAGAAACTGAAAGCCGTCCTGTTTGACATGGACGGCGTACTTTTTGACTCTATGCCTTATCATTCGGAGGCTTGGCATAAAGTAATGAAATCTCATGGGCTCACTCTTAGTCGCGAAGAAGCATATATGCATGAAGGACGGACAGGAGCCTCTACAATCAATATTGTTTTTCAACGTGAATTGGGTAGAGAAGCCACACAAGAGGAAATAGAAAGTATCTATCAGGAGAAAAGTGTTTTGTTCAATTCATATCCTGAAGCAAAGCCTATGCCCGGTGCATGGGAGTTGCTGCAAAAAGTGAAGAAGGACGGTCTGATTCCGATGGTGGTCACCGGTTCCGGTCAGTTATCCCTGCTCGAACGGTTGGAACACCACTATCCGGGAATGTTTCACAAAGAACTGATGGTTACAGCGTTCGATGTAAAATATGGCAAACCCAATCCCGAACCGTATTTGATGGCTTTGAAAAAAGGAGGGATCAAAGCGGATGAAGCTGTTGTTGTAGAAAATGCTCCGTTAGGAGTGGAAGCCGGACACAATGCGGGTATTTTTACCATAGCGGTCAATACGGGTCCTTTGAACGGGCAAGTGTTGCTGGATGCCGGGGCTGATTTATTATTTCCATCCATGCAGGCACTAAGCGACCAGTGGGATATGCTGTTTGAAAAGGACATCTAAAAGCTGAAAAGAAAATTTATTCTTCAAAACAGGAGAAAAATATTGAAAAGCAGGAATATAAATAGTATTTTTACGGGAGTTTAATTCGCTTAGATTCTATCTAAGCCAACGCAGATTCTACTATGCAAAAGTTATTATCTTTACCACCCAATTTGATCCATTGCTTCCACGAACTGGAAGAAGTTAACCATACCGATTGGTTTTGTACATCAGACCCCATAGGGAGTAAACTAGGCTCCGGCGGCGGAACTACATGGTTATTGCAAGCTTGCCATCAGGCATTCGCTCCACAAGAGTCTTTCAGCAACTGGATAGGACATGAAAAAAGAATATTGCTTCATGCAGGCGGACAAAGCCGTCGGCTACCCAGCTACGGTCCTTCCGGCAAAATATTAACTCCTATCCCGATCTTCAGTTGGGAAAGAGGACAAAAGCTGGGACAGAATCTGTTATCATTGCAGCTCCCGCTCTATGAAAGGATTATGAATCAGGCTCCGGCCGGTCTGAATACGCTGATTGCTAGCGGAGATGTATATATCCGTTCGGAAAAACCGCTTCAGGATATTCCGAACGCAGACGTAGTATGCTACGGGCTGTGGGTGAATCCGTCATTGGCAACTCATCATGGCGTGTTTGTTTCCGACCGGAAAAAACCGGAGGTACTCGACTTCATGTTGCAGAAACCTTCTCTGGAAGAGTTGGAAGGATTGTCGAAAACTCATCTTTTCCTGATGGATATCGGTATCTGGATTTTGAGTGACCGCGCCATAGAAGTATTGATGAAACGGTCGTTGAAAGAAGGTACGAAGGATATTACTTATTATGACTTATACTCGGACTATGGTTTGGCTTTGGGAGAGCATCCTAAAAGGGAAGATGAAGAAATCAATCAGTTGTCCGTAGCTATATTGCCGTTGCCGGGTGGAGAATTCTATCATTACGGCACAAGTCACGAACTGATTTCTTCTACTTTAGCCATACAGGATAAGGTACGGGACCAAAGAAGAATCATGCACCGGAAAGTAAAGCCGAATCCGGCTATCTTTATACAGAATTCCATCACACAAATTTCTCTTTCTGCCGACAACGCCAATTTATGGATTGAGAATAGCCATGTGGGAAAGGAATGGAAATTAGGTTCCCGCCAGATCATTACAGGAGTTCCTGAAAATCAGTGGAGCATCAATTTGCCGGATGGGGTTTGCATCGACATTATTCCTATCGGTGAGAATGAGTTTGTTGCGCGTCCGTATGGATTGGATGATGTATTCAAAGGAGCGTTGGACAAAATAACGACTACTTATCTTAATATTCCTTTTACCCGTTGGATGGAAGATAGAGGAATTACCTGGGAGGATATAAAAGGGCGTACAGATGATTTACAATCGGCATCTATCTTCCCTAAAGTAGCTTCTGTGGAAGATTTAGGCATATTAGTACGCTGGATGACCTCGGAACCACGACTGGAAGAAGGGAAAAAACTTTGGTTGAAAGCAGAGAAAGTTTCTGCAGACGAAATATCCGCAAGCGCCAACCTCAAGCGTCTTTACGAACAGCGCAATGCTTTCCGCAAGGAGAACTGGAAAGGACTGGCAGCCAATTATGAGAAGAGTGTGTTCTATCAACTCGATTTGCTGGATGCCGCAAATGAATTTGTACGTTTCAATTTAGATATGCCTGACGTATTGAAAGAAGATGCCGCCCCCATGTTACGGATACACAACCGGATGCTTCGTGCACGTATCATGAAACTACGTGAAAACAAGGATTGTGCCAAAGAGGAACAGGCAGCTTTTCAACTGCTTCGCGACGGTTTATTGGGGATAATGAGCGAACGTAAAAGTCATCCCATACTCAATGTTTATTCCGACCAAATCGTATGGGGACGCAGTCCTGTGCGTATTGATGTGGCCGGAGGATGGACAGACACACCTCCCTACTCTCTTTATTCAGGAGGAAGTGTTGTAAATCTTGCTATCGAGCTGAACGGCCAACCGCCGCTACAAGTATATGTGAAACCTTGCAAGGAATATCACATCACTCTTCGCTCTATCGACATGGGTGCAATGGAAGTGATAAGGAATTACGAGGAACTGCAAGATTATAAAAAGGTAGGTTCTCCATTCTCCATCCCGAAAGCCGCCCTTACATTGGCGGGCTTTGCACCGGCATTCTCTACGGAATCTTATCCTTCTTTAGCTAAACAGCTGGAAGATTTCGGTTCAGGAATCGAAATTACTCTACTGGCTGCTATTCCCGCAGGCTCTGGCTTGGGAACCAGTTCCATACTGGCATCTACCGTGCTCGGAGCAATCAATGATTTCTGCGGACTGGCTTGGGATAAAAATGATATATGCAGTTACACATTAATATTAGAACAGCTCCTGACCACAGGGGGAGGTTGGCAAGATCAATATGGCGGTGTCTTTTCCGGTATTAAGTTGCTTCAATCCGAAGCAGGTTTCGAACAGAATCCGTTAGTACGCTGGTTACCCGATCAGCTCTTTGTTCATCCTGATTACCGCGACTGTCATCTGTTATATTATACGGGAATTACTCGTACTGCTAAAAGTATTTTGGCAGAGATTGTCAGTTCCATGTTCCTCAATTCCGGTCCGCATCTAAGTTTGCTGGCCGAAATGAAAGCTCATGCAATGGATATGAGTGAAGCTATTTTACGTAGTAATTTCGAAAGTTTCGGTCGTTTGGTCGGCAAAACCTGGATACAGAATCAGGCATTAGATTGCGGAACCAATCCACCGGCAGTAGCAGCCATTATTGAGAAAATCAAGGATTATACCCTGGGATACAAACTCCCCGGTGCAGGTGGCGGGGGGTATCTATATATGGTAGCAAAAGACCCGCAGGCAGCCGGACAAATCCGACGGATACTAACGGAACAAGCCCCTAATTCCCGTGCTCGTTTTGTAGAAATGACTCTTTCTGATAAGGGACTTCAGGTTTCAAGAAGCTAAAGAGAAAGCGTTACCATAAGGCAGGTCAATCATCCGGAATCATAAAAAATAAGCTTGGACAGATTCAAACGAAATGTCCAAGCTTTAATTTTTCAATGCCATAATGATCTGTTTTACATGTTGAGACTTGAAATAACTGTAAAGTAAATCACAATAATGATAAAACCAATAGCTCCGATAACCAGTGCAATACTAGCCCATTTCTTTTTTCTAGCTTCTTCCATTCTTATTTATATTTATTGGGATTAATATAATTTATCGTCAAATGTCTACATCTGGAAAGCTATGAACATACTACTACAGAATATCGTTCTTTACTTTTTCATATCTACAAAGTTAGCATTTCTCACAAGAAATATTTTATTTAAATCAACTTTTTCTTTCTATTTAGGCTAAATTATACAACTACATACAATAATATGAAACACAACAATTTACCTATTACGACTTTTATATCATGCAAAAGTTGTACATTTGCGCAAGAATCAAAACACAGGAGGCTATGACTAAAAAAGATGCCATAAAAATATTCGAAGACAAAAAGATTCGTGCTGTATGGGACGATAAGAAGGAGGAGTGGTATTTCTCTATCGTAGATATCATAGCTGCGTTGACTGAAAGCAACAACCCTCAAACATATTGGCGTGTACTGAAAAAGAGACTATTAGACGAGGGAAACCAAACCGTTACAAATTGTAACGCTTTGAAAATGCCTGCTGCAGATGGTAAAATGCGTCTGACTGACGTGGCCACAACAGAACAGTTATTCCGCCTCATTCAATCTATTCCATCGCCTAAAGCCGAACCATTCAAAATGTGGATGGCACAGATTGCAAAAGAACGCCTCGACGAAATGCAGGATCCCGAATTAACCATTGATAGGGCAATGATGGAGTATAAAGCGCTAGGATATTCTGACAACTGGATAAACCAAAGATTGAAATCCATAGAAGTTCGAAAAGAGCTCACTGACGAATGGAAAAGAAACGGAATGCAAGAAGGTATTCAATTTGCAACCCTAACAGACATCATATACCAAACATGGGCTGAAAAGTCTACGAAAGGATATAGGAAGTTCAAGGGATTAACAAAAGAAAATCTTCGCGATAACATGACAAATACCGAACTGATTCTCAACATGCTCGCAGAGGCAGCCACTACCGACTTGTCAAAAGAGAAAAATCCTTCCGGCTTTGTTGAAAACGCACAAGTAGCACACGAAGGGGGAAAAGTTGCAAAAGTTGCACGAGAGCAGCTAGAAAGCCAACTCGGGCATTCTGTCATCTCACCACTTAACGCAAAAAACATATTGCAGATTAATAATAAACCTGAAGAAGAAGAAAACAAAAAAGAAGATAAGTAAACACACCAAAGTGTAGAATACAATAATAAAAAAGCCATACTCTCTGCAAGTACGGCCTTAAAGTACACCCGAAGGGAATCGAACCCTTATCTGAGGTACCGGAAACCTCCATTCTATCCATTGAACTACAGGTGCTTATACTTATTTTATCAAATTAGAAAAAATGCCTTTGTTGCTTAAACAAGGAAGCCATTCTTTCTAAATGCGAGGACAAAAGTATAAAAAATCTTCTCATCTTCCTAATGATTCTCCTTTTTTTATAGTTCTTAAGGTACTTCCCTATATTAGGAGACTGTTATTTTGAAATGCTTTAGAGCATTTACTTTATCAAATTGACAATCTTTTAGACAATACCCATTACATATATCAATTTTATTCCTATCTTTGCCGACAATTAACATTTAACAAACCTATGAGTTACTTGATAAAACCTAAGAACTATAAGCCGCTACTCGACCTCAAACAGACCGAGCTGGGAATCAAGCAAATAAAAGAGTTCTTCCAATTAAACTTGTCATCCGAACTGCGCCTTAGACGTGTGACTGCCCCTCTTTTCGTATTGAAAGGAATGGGTATCAATGATGATTTGAACGGAATAGAACGACCTGTTTCTTTCCCGATCAAAGATTTGGGCGATGCGCAAGCCGAAGTGGTTCATTCATTGGCTAAATGGAAAAGGTTGACCTTAGCTGACTATCACATTGAACCGGGATATGGTATTTATACGGATATGAATGCAATCCGATCAGACGAAGAACTGGGCAACCTGCATTCTCTCTACGTAGACCAATGGGACTGGGAACGTGTCATCACCAATGAAGACCGGACTGTGAACTTCCTAAAGGAAATCGTCAACCGTATTTATGCGGCTATGATCCGTACAGAATATATGGTATATGAAATGTATCCGCAAATCAAACCTTGCCTGCCACAAAAGCTACATTTCATTCATTCAGAGGAATTGCGCCAGCTTTATCCGAACCTGGAACCTAAATGCCGCGAGCACGCCATCTGTCAGAAATACGGAGCTGTGTTTATCATAGGAATAGGCTGTCAACTTGGTGATGGCAAGAAGCACGACGGACGTGCACCAGACTACGATGACTACACCACCAAAGGACTGAACGACCTGCCCGGACTGAACGGCGACCTTTTGCTGTGGGACGATGTACTGCAACGCTCCATCGAATTGTCATCCATGGGAATCCGTGTAGATAAAGAAGCTTTGCAACGTCAGTTGAAAGAAGAAAAAGAAGAAAAAAGGCTGGAACTTTATTTCCACAAGCGATTGATGAATGACACTCTCCCTCTATCTATCGGAGGAGGTATCGGACAGTCCCGCTTGTGTATGTTCTACCTTCGCAAAGCTCACATCGGAGAAATACAAGCCAGTATCTGGCCCGAAGATATGCGCAAAGAATGTGAAGAACTTGATATACACCTTATATAATAGACTATGAACGTACAGATTGAAGAAAGCTGGAAAGCTCATTTAGAACCAGAATTCGACAAAGACTACTTTCGCACGCTGACCGATTTCGTCAAAAGCGAATATAGCCAGTATCAGATTTTCCCTCCGGGAAAACTGATCTTCAATGCTTTCAACCTTTGTCCTTTTGATAAAGTGAAAGTTGTGATTATAGGGCAGGATCCCTATCATGGACTGGGACAAGCACATGGCCTTTGTTTCTCTGTAAACGACGGGGTGCCTTTCCCTCCTTCATTAGTGAACATATTTAAAGAAATTAAAGCCGACATTGGCACTGATGCCCCTGCTACGGGAAATCTGACTCGCTGGGCAGAACAGGGAGTATTGTTGCTCAACGCTACGCTGACCGTACGTGCTCACCAAGCTGGTTCACACCAGAACCGTGGCTGGGAAACATTTACTGATGCTGCAATCCGTGCTTTGGCAGAAGAAAAAGAAAATCTGGTATTTATCCTGTGGGGATCATACGCTCAAAAGAAAGGAGCGTTTATCGACCGTAACAAACACCTGGTACTCACTTCCGCTCATCCCTCTCCTCTTTCTGCTTACAACGGCTTCTTTGGAAACAAACATTTCAGCCGTACAAACGATTATCTGAAAGCACACGGAGAAACGGAAATCAATTGGTAAATAAACATTGAGGCTCAAACATAAAAAAGGGACTGTCTTCAACTTGCCAGACAGTCCCTTTTTCAATCTCATTAAAGCACCCGAATTTAATACCCTGCACTTTATTCTTATTTTTTAATTCTCAATTCTCAACTCTCAATTTATCCTAGTACCACTGAATGTTACTTTGCGTCTGACTTCTCTGCTCATACTTCAAGTCTTGCAGAATACTTGCATTCGCACGGATTGTTACATTGTAATATTTCCAACGTCCGAAAGGAGAAAGACTGGCGGACAAGTTGAAACAGTGCAAGTCACGGGATATTGTACAAGAAGTCTGGGTAATCTCTTTAGCTTGAAAATCATAGCCCGAGTTGAACGAGAGCGACCAGTTATTAGAAATCTTTATATTTCCGTTTGCATTGATATTATGCGTATACGTATAAGGATATCGCATGGAATAACGGTTGATAGGCTTCGATCTGTCTTCACGGATATTAAACGAATAGCTAAGACTCAATGACCAAGGCATCTTAAATACCTGATAACCATCCGGGTCAGCCTGTGCTTTCTCTACTTTCTTAGGCGTAGTGCCATCTCCTTCCGTTCCATCGGATTCCTCATCATCGCTATCCTCCGACTTATTCTTATCTTTCCCTTTTTCATCCCCCTCTTTCGGACCGAACCATTTCTTCCATGTGTCATTATTGAAGGTATAATTGAAAGAAGAACCATATCCCTGGAAACGTCCAAAACGACCATACGACCATTCTGTACGGTTACTGGTTACTACATTACCACTTTTATCGAATGTATAAGCATACGTAGCGAACGATGCGTTCATGTTGAACGTATAATTCTTAGTCAGTTTCAAACGTAGGTTCATGCTTAAATCACTCCAAGGCCTCTCTTTGGCAGCCATATTATAAGACATACTTGCTCCCAATTCATCAATCAGACTAACCTTTTTAAGTGTATCTTTCTTTGCATCGTAGTACTTCATCTCTAAGTTATTAGAAATAGAGAAGCTGACTGTTCCCGATCCTTCCCGCGAAGGTACACCATAAGGTTGACCGGTGAAAGGAGAATAATATTGCGTATTGCCATTATAATCGGTATACTCTTCCCAATACTTGCTGAATCCCGGAGCACCGCTAAGACTTACTTGCGGCGTAACTACGTGACGAATCTGTATCTCTTTCTTTTTAGCAAAAAGAGGTTTGTACATACCATACACTTTCGTACTCAAGCTCAAACTTGCCGAGTAATTGGATACCCGGTAGAAACCGTTCAGGGTATCACCCGGCAATGCCTCCAACTTATGATCGACCTCATTATATTGCTGATTGATCTTACGAGTATACCAACGCTCTGTATAATTGACCGAAGGAGAAACCTGCAAATATTTGAATAACGTAAAAGTAGCACTGATAGGAATGTTATGATTCATCGCATTTTCCCATGAACTTATTCCGGCTTTAAACAGATGATTATCATTTGTACGGATACTGTTTGTCAGACGTCCCGTATAACTAATGGAAATCTTTTCGTACCAGCGTTCAGCTCCTGCCGCCTTCTTGCGTTTGAACGGAAACAGACGGCTTAATGTAATATTCAAGTCAGGCAAAGTGACTGCAACCGAAGAGTCACGCATCGTCTGTGCGATATTGGTGGTTCCGGATAAGGTCAGACCGATATCAGGGAAACTACGAGAATAACTGATACTTGATGTTTTGGTATTTTGAGTCAACAACTGCGAATTATAAAGGTTGTTGATATTGGAACGTTCGTAACTACTGGTTGAGAAGTTTACACTAGCGGAGAATGTGCTGTTCGGACTGGCTTTAGCATCCTGGCGATGATTCCATACTACCTTAAAGTCCTTAGCAACTGTATAGTCCGGCATACCTTTATCTCCCGTCTTGGTGACCTGATAGTCCGCTTGCAGCGTACCGGAATATTTATAGCGTTTATTATAATTTGTCAATCCGGATAATCTCCATGAGCCTTTCGTGAAGATATCACCCGTCATCTTCAAGTCCATAATATCACTGATGGCAAAATAATATCCTCCTTCTGCCAGACCGAAACCACGACTGGAGTCGTCCATATAAGTCGGCATAATGAAACCGGAAGAATAACTGCTGGAGAATGGGAAGAAAAAGAACGGTACGGCCAACGGCAAAGGCACATCTTCCACTACCAGATAGGCAGGTCCTGTCACCACATTCTTTTTAGGACGCACTTTAGCTCTCGTCAACTGCATATAGAAGTGAGGATGGTCATGATGATCGCAGGTTGTATAACGCCCATGCTCCATGAAAATTTCATCATTAGCTCCTTTCTTCGCCTTGCTTCCGGTCACATATCCTTCTCCCTGCTGGGTGACGATATCGGTAATTCCCGCTTTCTTGGTTTTGAAATTATATCGGATGGTTTCCGTATCATAGGAGGTATCTCCTTCTTTAAATACCGGTTTACCTTTTTCCACTCCGGTAGTATCCTTGATACCGTATGCATGCACAGTACTACTATCCAGATTCATCGAAATAACTTCCGCAGCGAGTTCGATGTTCTGATAATTAACTTTTCCGCTACCATAAAGTGTAGCAGCTCCTCCCAAAGTAAAGACAGTGGAGTCGTTGGATTCATAAACAACCGGTGCATCGAGTGGTTGTTTCTTCTTTACCGGTGCGATGGAATCAATGCGTACCGTTACCGTATCTGCTCTCAACGAATCATTTCCCTGAAGGGAATCCGTTTGTGCGGTATTGGAGGCAATCATTCCTCTTCTTCGACGCTGAGACGTAGCCTCATCGGGAAGCATCAGTAAGACAATCAGCAGTATGAATGATATAAGTATTTTTGCTTTCAATGGCGCCATTAACTAATAGTTTACGCTTGAAGTGGCAAAAGTACGCAAACTTCATCAAATATGAGTCAGAATCTTCGTTATTTAATTATTTTTTAGTGCTATAAAAAGAGAGAACACCATCTATCAAAGCGACTTAGCCCCTCTTCACCATATTTTGCAATACTTTGCCGGGCTTTCTCCACTGTTTTCTCTTCATCCAGATGGGTTTTAGAAAAGAATTTATCCGCAAAACAAATTAATTGTTCTTCCAAAGTGACGGGTAACATCTCACGATGAGGAACGGGAAGTTGCTGGGCAATGATATCTTCCAACGAAAGTCCGGCTCCCGTATGACGTTCACACACCAATGCGTGTTGGGGGAAACCTTCCGCCCGCAAGATTTCTGCTCCCAAATATCCGTGAGCGATATAAGGATTGGGACCAAAACACTGAATGGTTGGAGCATCGGTCTGAAAAATACCAATATCATGCAACAGAGCAGCTTCTTTCACAAAGCTCCGGTTCAAACGTAGCTCGGGATGAGCATCCAGCATTTTCATTGCTTTTCCGGACACTGCCAAACTGTGTATTACTAATATTTGTCTCTGCTGCGTATTCTCCGGATAATATTTATCAATGATTTCGTATGGATTCATGTGCTTTATTTTTTGCTCTCTTGACGAGAAATTAATATTTTTGTGCAATATTACAAAAAAAATCACCGATATGCAAACTAGAGTTTTCTTCATTCTTATATTTCTGTTCATTATGCTGTTTCCAATGCGTGTAAACAGTCAAATTGTCACGGGAGCAGAACAGATGGATCAATACCTACCATTGTTGAAAGGAAAACGCGTCGGAATGGTAGTCAACCACACTTCCGTTGTAGGGGCAAAGCAAACTCATCTTCTCGACGTCTTATTAAAAAGAAATGTTCAAATCGTCAAAGTATTTGCCCCCGAACATGGTTTCCGAGGTAATGCAGATGCGGGTGAAACGGTGAAAGACGGAAAAGATTCCCGCACCGGTATTCCTATCGTATCGCTTTATGGTGATAACAAAAAGCCGTCTGCCACCCAACTAAAAGATGTTGACGTGATCTTATTCGACATTCAGGATGTAGGAGCACGCTTTTATACCTATATAAGCACGATGTATTACGTGATGGAAGCTTGCGCAGAGAACAAGAAAGAAATGATTGTACTGGATCGCCCTAATCCGTGCGACTATGTGGATGGTCCGATACTCAAACCTGCCTACCGGAGCTTTGTCGGCATGCTTCCCATTCCTGTACTTCACGGATGTACTATCGGCGAACTGGCACAGATGATAAACGGAGAAGGATGGATTGCCAACAAGAAAAATCCTTGTTCATTAAAGGTAATTCCAATGATCGGGTGGAAACATGGAGAACCTTATTCACCTCCCATCAAACCGTCACCCAACCTCCCGAACGACCAGTCTATCCGATTGTACGCCTCACTCTGTCCTTTTGAAGCCACCCGTATCAGCGTGGGACGAGGAACAACTTTTCCTTTCCAGGTATTGGGCGCACCTAATAAGAAATACGGAAGTTTCACTTTTACTCCCCGCTCCTTATCCGGTTTTGACAAAAATCCAATGCACAAAGGTATCACCTGTTATGGGGAAGATCTCCGGAATGTAACCGATGTGAATGGATTTACGCTTCGCTACTTCTTGAACTTTTATCGCTTATCCGGTGAAAACGCAGCCTTCTTCTCCCGTGCCCGATGGTTTGATTTGCTGATGGGAACTGACAGCGTACGCAAGGCTATCCTCAAAGGGGAATCGGAAGAGGCTATCCGGAATAGTTGGCAAAAAGAGTTACAGGATTACAAAGAGATTAGAAAAAAATATCTTCTCTATAAGTAAAAAAACTAGTATCATACTCTCATTCATTTTTATAAACCACTTATAATTAAAAGAATAAGTATGATAGACAACTATTATTTCCGGTATCTATCATACTTAGACCATCAAAAACGAGGTATCTATCATACTTGATTATTCTACCTCCAAAGGTATAACATGATAATACGTACCATACGTTTTCCGTTTAGATTTCACTCCGAGCCGCTGCAAGATACGCCCGAAATAAGAAGCCTGCCTGGCAGAAAATGTCATCTTACTCGCTTTCTGAATCCGCCGCAGAATGTCGATAGCCAGCAGCCATTCTCCTTCCTCCTCTTCTTCCGCCCCGCGATAATAAACCATAAATAATTGTTCGATAGCAGGTGATTGTTCAAACTCCCGGTTGTTTTCCGTCATGATAGCCTCTTCTTCGGAATCAAACCAATAACGTTCATTATGATAAAGCAGCTCCAACGCCTGTGCATAAAGCTGTTCATAATCAATAGGACGCGACACATCTATAGCTCCCGTCATATAAATACCGATGAAACGACGACTACCGGAAGTATCCGTCAACAGATCCCGATGATTGCTCGTAGCAATGAACGATGCATACCGGCGAAGCTCTTCCACCGCCGAAGCATTCGGACGACGTGTGTTCACCACCGGTTTTTGCAGAATATGTTTCAGAAAAGCCTGCTGGCTAGGACTAATCTGGTCGAATTCATCCATATTAATAAGTAGAAAGCGATTCAGATACAACTCCGCGTCCCGCTTCCGACTGAAATCAATGCTATCCGTATAGTACGCCTGTAAAGCAGGAGGAAGAAGCATTCTGCAAAAAGTCGATTTCCGATATGCCTGCGGGCCAATCAGCAAAGGTGACGTACTGTTGGCGTGTTTCTTATCCATTCCCCTCCAATGGGCAACCATATTCAAAAACCACCGACGGAACAACGGCGCCCAATGCGGATTATCACAGGGAACGCGGTTAGCCAGTTCCAAAATCCGGTCTTTACCATCCCAGTGAGGCAGATGATACAAAAAATCCTCCACCGGCTGATAAACAGGCACATGATCGGAATCCAAATAGCGGATTACGTCCCTATCCCACATTTTCACCCCTTCATACATGGCATTCATCGTGATACTCGCCAGCACCCGCTTGTCTACCGGACGAAAATAGAAATTAAAACTATTTCGTTCGCGATATTCCACTTCCGTGGTCAACGTATTGTATCGAAATTCATAACGACGCTTCATAAACTCGTCCATCTGCATGGCGAAGAGCTGTTCGGTCGTCAGACTACTCTTCTTGCCGAATCCCTTTGCGGAACGATAGACACTTTTCACAGTTTCGCGAATCAGCAACTCATCCGAGGGGAGCCGATAATGCGCCCTTGTCCACCGCACAGTATCTTCTTCGGGAATACCTGCCCGAAAACAATGCTCTGCCAAACACACCAGTAACGGTTGCAGATCGTCTCCCTCCCGATATCCGTTCAGTTCTTCGAGCGCCCTGTTGAATGCAGCGGAGAAAAGTACTGATAATGCTTCATAATTTTCATATCCGGGCGCCATTCGCTGCAAAGGAGAATCGGTTTCTCGCGTTCGTTTGATAAAAGTCGCTTCGGACGGAAGACCGACGGGCTGCTTCATATAAATAGGCATTGCTTTCGGATTGAAATAAAGTCCGGGATCGTATGTCAACCGACAATATTGCTCGAGCGACGGTTCTTTCAGTTCGATATCAAAAGGAAGTTGTGGCTGATAATATTTCACAGCCGTCTGATAAGCATGCGCGTGAAAAAGTTCCGCTTGCTCACGTAAAGTCGGCAAGCAGTCGTCCGGATAGGTGAACCGTACCCATATCTTTACTGATTTGCCAGAAGAGCCGGTGAAAGCAAGGTATGTTTGCGGAAACTCTTTGACCAGTTCCTTTATTTCGTCTGCTTCCGCTCTTCCCGAAAGATCATTGACCTCCATCATCACTATGCCGTTATATTCATTCAGGGTCATTACCCCTTCTTTACGGACAAAAGCTGCGGCAGGCATCACTTTGGGAACTTTACGCACCTCTTCAATCGAATTTCCCGGAAGAGTATACCGCAATATTTCCCTCATCTTTGAGACGGGCTGCGCCTTGACTTCCGTTTTCATCTGCTCCAAAAGGAGCTCCATTTTCAACGTCCGTAAGGTTTTTACCTTGCCATCGTCTCTGACTAATGTTATTCTCATCTTTTTTTATTATTATTTCCAGTAAAAGGAAAGCTGCACTACAGCCATACAAAGATACAACATGCTCTTCGCCCAAACAAATTTCACCGCTTTTATTTGCCACGCCACACGACTTTATTTTATAGAAATAATGCTTACTAAATTTGCGAATAAAGGCAGGATAATGTATCTTTGCAGGCAGTAAGACTTCAGCCCGCATAAGTGTGCCGTACAGCCCACCTATGCGGGCTGTATAGTTTACATCTGTGGGCTCTACAGCCCACGAATGTGTGCCCAAGAAAAGCGACTGATTCAAGTTGATTATCCAAGCTGCAATTGTAGGTTATCTTGCTGCAAGACAAGATTTAAAATGCCTTTTAAAAGGCATTTTAGCTACATTAACCCATAATAGAAAAGACATGTACGCAAAATATGATTTTCGCAAAAAGCCGTCTTCGAAAGAAGACGAAGACGAACAGCCGTTGTATCCCCGCATCGTATCGAACGGAACCATCGACTTTCAACAAATTGTAAAAGAGATCGCTCAAGCTTCCAGTTTTACACCGGCAGACATTGAAGGAGTTCAGCTAGCTATTGAAAATAAAATATCCGAATATTTAGTCAGCGGACACCACGTCCAGTTGGGGAACCTTGGATATTTTTCAGCCAAGTTAAAAGCACGCCCGGTGATGGATGCCAAAGAGATACATGCACAGTCCATTTATTTCGATAATGTAAATTTTCGTCCATCATCTTCTTTCCGAAAGAAGGTTCGCGGATTTGTGGAAAAAGCGAAGTCGGGATTTGCACATTCCGCCGAAGTTCCGGTGGAAGAACGCCGGCGCAGGCTGGAGAAATTTCTGGATGAACGACCGATGATACGACGCAAAGAGTATACGCAACTAACGGGACTACTAAAGAACAAAGCACTGAATGAATTGAACGGATGGGTGAAGGAAGGAGTACTTGACACCATTGGAAGCGGCAGTCATAAAATTTATGTGCGGGTTAATGCCATGAAAGATTAAACAGCAAAAACAGTGGAATAAGAATGATAGATACCCATATTTCATGAAGAAAATATGATAGATACAAAATTTCAGAAACATCTATCATTCTTATTCATCAGATAATAACTATATTAGCAAAAAGAATGAGAGTTATGATAGTTATTTTCTACTCTAAGGGGTAATCCTTAACTCTAACTATTTAAAGTTTTTATTCTTCGTAATAAGTAAAGACACGCTCCACATAAGGTTTCAGTATATGCCCGAGTCCTGTGCCTGAATCAACATAATCTTTGAAATTCTTTGTTTCAATCCAGTTGCCATTCGCATCATATTCGTAGTCCTGAAAATCTTTATAGAGTATTTCAAATCCCGGTCGCTTGTCAATTGACCGACCTTGTTCGTCATATTTTTCTTGCAGAAAACAACGACTACAACAGCTTTATTTTTCATGTTTTGTTTTCTTGTATGTTACAATATTTCGGCGCAAAGATAACAAAACCAATTCTAAAATATAACTGACACAAAAGATTACTTCCATGTTATTATAATATCATCAAAGCATAATAACTCTATAATATCTTTCATGCTTTCCACTCAGCCAGTATTGAATTAAAATCTTCAAGCATCAAGTCAAAGTCATAATCCAGCTTCTTCTTTTTCAGCTTGTTGGTAACATGGTTCAGAGCAAGCAGAATATATTCGCTTAGCTTCGATTTCTGTTTGGCATGACTCAATTCACTGAATTCTTTCTCAAGGCATAGTCCGATTCTAATTTTCCCGGTATCTGCCCTGAATGGTCCAAATTCAAAACGATTGCGAAGATAATATCCATTCTTCTCTATTTCTTGCCTGGTAAACATAGTGAGCAATGTCCGATAGAAATCTTTTTGTTTCAATTTCAACTTTTCATCAGCAATGATATAGTTTGTTTTACAATGGTCATGATCATAATAGCTATACGAACAATTAATTATAATTCGATTAATAGTACGTCCGTACATCTCTGGACGCATCCTTCTATCCAACTCCGGTTTCAATTCTTTATCAACATTCTCGATTACTGCTTTGGAGTTTTCATAACAGTTATCAATTGTCCTCCTTATCCAAACCGGATTTTTAGGAATCCAGTTTCGCTGGCTTTCAAGTCTTATATCTTGTATATCTTCCTTTATCTCATATTTCCAAGACACAGATTGCTTTTGATTCGGGTCGTCAGGACTCGAACAATAGCTTGTTCTTCCCTGCTCCATAGTAAAACCGTTGACTCTTTTCGACCAAATGGCATCGACAAAACGAGTTTCTCCAAATTTATTTTGAAAACAAGTCGCGGGGTTTCCATTAAAGAATTGCCCTCTCAATGCTTCGACAGGTTCGTGATTTCCCCAGCCGATAATAGCCAGGCTCTCGCAAAGACGAACGGCTTTATTCCATTCTCCGGCATTTTTATAATCCGCATATTTCAGAAACTCGGCAAACAAGCGTTCGCGCAACTGTTCTATTTCTGATTGGGATTGCAAAAATTCTTCCAGTTCTTTTAAGTCTTCTATTTCAAATATCTTTTGCTCCATCACATTTGCCCTTAATTTCAATCCCAGTTTTTTTAGTATTATGCAGAAATCTCAGTCTCTTTCTTTCTCTTTTTCCACAACTGCCACGAATTAATAATATTCTGCCACATTATATATAATAGCATACAAACCTGATTATCAAAATAAAAGCCCACCTATTACTAACAGTGGGTAACAAAATAATAACAAAAAAACGAAGAAATTCGTTTAGTGGTGGGCTTCGTGTGCAAAAGTAACAAAAGGCAATTACCTGCCCAAAAAATAAATAAGACTTTTTCCTTACAATAGCTTTTTCAAATCCTCAATGTCCGGCAGAGCGTTACGAAGTCGCTCCGGCATATCCTTGGACGCACGGTATGTAGCAACTCCCATCGGTTTGTTATAATCACGAACTGCAAACTCTACAAAGGTTTGATTCATTTCCCTGCAAAGAATTATTCCTATAGAGGGATTTTCATGCGACTTTCTGATATATGTATCTAAGGCGGATAGATAAGTATTCAACTGCCCCAAATAAGATGTACGGAATTTTCCGGATTTAAGTTCGACCGCGACCAGGGAATTAAGCTCCCGATTGAAAAAGAGCAAATCAATGAACATTTCTTCACCTGCAACCTCCATGCGATATTGATTGCCTATAAAACTGAAATCTTGCCCAAAGGTCATGATGAACTTCTTCACATTGGCAACAATTGCCTTTTCCACTATCTTTTCGTCCAAATCCTCTTCTTGCTCATTCAGTTCCTCCACATTGATGAAATCAAGCAAGTATTCATCTTTAAATGAACAAACAGCTTTTAAAGCTTGCTTAGTATCAGGCAATGTTTGTGCGAAATTGTTAGGCAAAGTTCCCCGATGGCTGTACAGGTCTGCTTTTAAGTAATCCCTTAAAGTGTACTTACTCCAATAGCGAGTGGCGCACTCATGTATATAAAACAGCCTTGCTTCCAAAGTCTTAGCTTTGGATATTATTTCGGTATGATGACTAAAGCCGATTGAAAGGAAGTCTGACCAGTTAAATTCATCAGCCAGTGGCTGGCGAATTTCTACAAGAAGTAATTTTTCATCCAATACTAAATCGTCAGCCAGTGGCTGGCGATTTAAAACAGATTCCCATGCTTCATAAAATATTCGCATGTTCTTTATATTCGAAGCTGAAAATCCCCTTAGCCCCGGCAATTCTTTTTGCAATAGGGAAGATATCTGTTCAATTGCACCTTTTCCCCAAAAGCCAGTACGGGAATTTTCCGACACATAACGTCCGATGCCGTAATAAAGAGATAGCTGTTCCTTGTTCACCGATGCGGCTGCACGGTACTGGCTGCGTAGGATAGCTTCTTTTATGGTCTTTACTGCTTCTCTATAATTCTGATTTATACCCATTTGCGCTTTGTTATATGCGACAAAAGTACAAAAATAATGCTGGCGAAAAGAAAACAAAGGTATTTTTTCTTTTCACCAGCACCTATCTTGCTGTCAAGACAAAGAAGTTTAGTCCGTTTTGGATATATAAACAAAGGAACGTACTAAACTCAATCTGTAATCTTTTTATTATAAATGTTTTGCATTTTTCACAGCGAGAACTATTTAGCTCGACTCCTCTGCAAAGTCTTTTTTCCCTCGTATATATGGCCCCCACACAAAAGACACCACAAGCAGGAATACGACCATCATAACTTAATTTTAGCCACCTCCCTTGCCATTCTAAAATTAGTAAGAGAAAGCTGATTCGCTTTGCGCTTTTGTTCTCCCTCTACTACATAACCTTTTTTTTCAAAGAAAGGACGAGCTGTTAAACTCACTTCGGATGTAATCCGCACAATGCCGGCTGTAATTGCATACCGTTCTATTTCTTCCAAAAGCATCGTGGCAATACCCTTACCTTGAAAATCCTTGTGAACAAACATAGAATGTAAATAGCCTTGAGACGTAATAGATGAAAAACCAACGATTTGTGACCGTTGATTAACAGCTACAATAAAATAGTGAGTCTTTATCATATCCTCTATTTTAGAAAGATCATCTCCGCACGATGCCCAATCTTCAACCTCTGCCTGTGAATAGTCACGCCTGTTTATCACTAACACTGTGTTTCGATATAGAGACTGAATTTCCTCTATATCCGTATTTAAAGCTATCCTTATAGTAATCATATAATCCCTAATTATTCACTATTTTATCTCTTTCTTTCTCTTTTTCCACAACTGCCACGAATTGATTATATTCTGCCATAACACATACGAACCGGGAGCCACAGAAGACAATGGATTCAAATATGTATGCGCCATCCAAATAGCCAGAATCGTATTCTTTTGCCCAAGTGCTTGCCCACCACTGATACGGTCATTATAAATCGAGCCGATTGTCTTCCCCAAAAAGAACTGCAAACAACAGGCAATCAGTGCACCGACAGCAATCATGATTTCCGTAAAACCATCCGCCGGGTCATTGAGCAAGGAATACAATGTTTGCGCAGTTACGATAGCTAAAGATACAGCCCACAAATAAAAAGCAAGTTCATGATAACCCAATAACTTCTGATGTACTTTCGGCAAACACTTGCTCAACAACCAGGCAGCCAAAAAAGGACAAATCAACAACGGAAATACCTTACCTAAAATAACAAGAAACGCCTCCCCAAAAGTGACATCAGGATGCACCTCCACCAAAGGAAATAGAATAGGCACAGCAATAGCCGCTCCAATATTTGCTATCAATGTATAAGTGGTCAGACTGGCTGCACTCCCTCCCAACTTGGAAGTAATCACCGCAGCAGCTGTAGCCGTAGGACAAATTATACAAACCATCACTCCCTCTGCTACTATTTTATCAAAGCGATAAAGCAAAAGATAAGCAGCCAACGCCCCGCCAATCTGAATCAACAACAACCACATATGGAGAGGTTTAGGCTTCAAATCACGAGGAGATACCTTGCAGAAGGTCAATAGCAACATTGTAAAAATAAGATAGGGAGTCAGAAAAGAAAGACTGATAAACAGCGGATAACCTGCAGCACCTACCAGCATAGCAATAGGTAACGTCCAATTCTTCAAAAACTTAAGCATCGTCGTACATTTTAACTTCGAAGCACAAAGTAACGGAGATTTCGGGAAAAAAGCTATCATTAAACCGAAAAAAACACAAAACTTAATGGCAAATCATGAGTTTTCTACAAATTTCTACTACATTTGCACCGTATTATAGATATGAAACTGAATAGACCGTACATATTATACATATTCATTTGCCTCTGGCTACTTTTTCTACCCTCATGTACCAACCACTTATGGGGGAAAGATTTCGTAGTAGTTATCGATGCCGGACATGGTGGACATGACCCTGGTGCTATAGGCAAAATCTCGAAAGAGAAAAATATCAATCTGAACGTTGCCCTGAAAGTGGGAAATCTAATCAAGAGAAACTGCGACGACGTCAAAGTGATCTACACCCGTAGCAAAGATGTATTTATTCCTTTGGACCGGCGGGCAGAAATTGCAAACAACGCAAAGGCGGATCTCTTTATTTCCATTCACACCAACGCACTGGCAAACAACCGTACAGCCAAAGGGGCTTCAACCTGGACGCTAGGTTTGGCCAAATCAGACGCTAACCTGGAAGTTGCCAAGCGGGAGAACTCCGTTATCCTCTACGAAAGTGATTATAAAACAAGATATGCCGGTTTCAATCCGAACTCTGCCGAATCATATATTATATTTGAGTTCATGCAGGACAAATATATGGAACAGAGCGTACACTTGGCCTCGCTGATGCAAAAACAGTTCCGCCAAACCTGTAAACGGGCAGACCGGGGAGTGCATCAAGCAGGATTCCTCGTCTTAAAAGCAAGTGCGATGCCAAGCATTCTAATAGAATTGGGATTTATTTCTACTCCGGAAGAAGAACGCTATCTGAATTCCGAAGAAGGGGCCGGAAGTATGGCCAAAGGTATTTACCGGGCTTTCCTGAATTACAAACGAGAACATGAGTTACGCCTTACGGGAGTCAGCAAAACGATTATCCCAACCGAGCAGGAAGAAGACAACGCCCCGAAAATTGCCCAAAAGGATACTGAAAGCGTAAACACAGCTCCTCAACAGCAAGAATTACTAGCCGAAGCAAAAACCAAACCTGCCGCAACAGCAAAAACAGCACCGAAGCGCCCAATTGTAGCAGAAAGCGCAACCAATGACAGTGAAATTACGTTCAAGATACAGATACTCACTTCTTCCAAGCCTCTCGCCAAAAACGACAAACGGCTGAAAGGACTGAAAGACGTAGATTATTATAAGGAAGGGGGAATATACAAATACACGTATGGATCCTCCGCCGATTACAATAAGGTGTTGCGTACGAAGCGCACCATTACGGCACAATTCAAGGATGCCTTCATCATCGCTTTCCGAAATGGAGAGAAAATGAACATCAATGAAGCGATTGCCGAATTCAAGAAAAGAAAAAATAAATAAAAAGATAAAATGAAGTACATTACAAAAGAAGTCAGAATAGGTATTGCAGGTATCGTTGCACTATGTGTGCTTATATATGGAATCAACTGGCTGAAAGGTATACACATGTTTCAGCCTTCCAGCTATTTCTATGCCAAATTTGAAAACGTAAACGGACTCACTAAATCAAGCCCGGTATTTGCCGACGGTGTCCGTGTAGGTATTGTACGTGACATCTATTATGATTATGTCAAACCCGGAAATGTGATTGTTGAAGTAGAACTGGACACCGAGCTGCGAATTCCTAAAGGAAGTACCGCCGAACTCGTATCCGAACTTATGGGAGGCGTACGTATGAATATTCTCCTGGCAAACAACCCACGTGAAAAATATGCCATAGGAGATACCATTCCCGGCACACTAAACAACGGAATGATGGAAAGCGCAGCACAACTGATACCGAAAGTGGAAGAGATGCTGCCTAAGCTGGACTCTATCCTCATCTCCCTGAACAATATCTTAGGTGACAAGAGCATTCCTGCTACACTGCACTCAATAGAAAAAACAACCGCCAACCTAGCAGTAGTCAGTTCACAGGTGAAAGGACTAATGAGCAACGATATTCCCCAACTCACAAGTAAACTGAATACCATCGGAGACAACTTTGTGGTCATCAGCGGAAATTTGAAAGAGATAGATTATGCAGCCACTTTCAAAAAAATAGACGAAACACTGGCTAACGTAAAAATACTTACAGAAAAATTAAACAGCAAAGATAACACGCTCGGTCTGCTCTTCAACGACCCGACTTTATACAATAATCTGAACGCTACAACAGAAAATGCAGCCAGCTTATTAGAGGACCTGAAAGAGCATCCGAAACGATACGTTCACTTCTCATTATTCGGCAAGAAAGATAAGTAGCAAATTCTTGTTATATAGATTTTATCTAAATAACAAGGAGCTTTCAAAAGAAAGTAGATTGCTCTTCAAATGTCTATCTATAAACCGAAATAATATTCCCGTACAAACGTACAAAGATGAGAAAATTGCTAATTTCAAGCACGTAAAACATTAATATACAAATACTTATAAAATTGCAAGAGAGGGTAAGCAGACTGTGTCCGACAACAAATACATAAGTCATTGAAAGTAAACACATTATTGTTCGCATGAAAAAAAACAAGAAAAAATAGATTTGTTTTTTCCGAATAAGATTCCCAATTTTGCAAACGTAGAAGTTTTGCTTAATTAATAAATGTATTAAAAGTTACTATGATTGAATCAAATCATGTCGTACTTTGGAACCGCTGTCTCGACGTAATTAAAGACAATGTTCCTGAGACGACATATAATACTTGGTTTGCCCCTATTGTTCCGTTGAAATATGAGGACAAAACTTTGATCTTACAGATCCCGAGCCAGTTTTTCTATGAAATTCTGGAAGAGAGATTCGTAGATCTAATACGCAAGACATTATATAAGGTCATTGGCGAAGGCACCAAGTTGATGTACAACGTCATGGTGGACAAGACTTCGATTCCAAATCAAACCGTGAATCTCGAAGCAAGCAATCGTTCTACAGCTGTTACCCCTAAAAGTATAATCGGAGGAAACAAAGCTCCCAGTTTCTTACAGGCTCCTGCCGTTCAAGATCTGGACCCGCATTTGAATCCCAATTATAATTTTGAGAACTTCATTGAAGGATACAGCAATAAACTTTCAAGAAGTGTAGCAGAAGCTGTAGCGCAAAAACCGGGAGGGACCGCTTTCAACCCGTTATTCCTTTATGGAGCATCCGGAGTGGGAAAGACACACCTGGCAAACGCAATAGGCACAAAAATCAAAGAAATTTATCCAGAGAAAAGAGTATTGTACGTTTCGGCACATTTGTTCCAGGTACAATATACGGATTCTGTACGAAATAACACGACCAACGACTTTATTAATTTTTATCAGACGATCGATGTATTAATCATTGACGATATTCAGGAGTTTGCCGGTGTCACCAAGACTCAAAACAATTTCTTCCATATCTTCAATCATTTACATCAGAATGGTAAACAGCTCATATTGACTTCGGACCGTGCTCCCGTATTATTGCAGGGTATCGAAGAACGCCTCCTGACCCGTTTCAAATGGGGTATGGTAGCCGAGCTGGAAAAGCCGACCGTAGAACTTCGCAAAAATATTCTACGCAACAAGATACACCGTGACGGGTTACAATTTCCGGCAGAAGTGATTGACTATATTGCTGAGAATGTGAATGAAAGCGTACGTGATCTGGAAGGTATCGTCATCGCTATCATGGCCCGTTCTACTATTTTCAATAAGGAAATAGACCTGGATTTAGCACAACACATTGTACATGGCGTGGTTCACAATGAAACGAAAGCTGTCACTATTGATGATATTCTCAAAGTGGTATGCAAACATTTCGACCTGGAGCCGTCTGCCATACATACAAAATCCAGAAAAAGAGAAGTCGTTCAAGCACGACAGATCGCCATGTATCTAGCTAAAAACCACACAGACTTTTCAACTTCTAAAATAGGTAAGTTCATCGGTAACAAAGACCATGCAACAGTACTTCACGCCTGCAAAACCGTAAAAGGACAATTGGAGGTAGACAAGAGCTTTCATGCAGAAGTACAGGAAATAGAGTCGTTACTGAAGAAGAGAAACTGAAATTAAGTATAAAGTATTAAGTATTACCTTGGTGCGAAACCGCATAATAAAGCTTGTCCGCATGGATAATACTTAATACTTTATACTTAATACTTAAAAGAATCCTTGCCGGCGAAGTACTTTCAATAGATTTTCGGACATAAATTCGTTATCTTTCTTTGTGTAACGCACGTCCGTAAAGACTTGAGCCAATGTTTCTTTTTCATTTTCTTCGATAAACTGCTTGTTTTCCGGCAATGATTCTTTGTAGGCGTAAAGTTTATCTATTTTTTCCGGTGTATAGTCGTGATATTTTTCATCGTGCACGGCAGCTTCCAAAGGCAAGCGGTCTACTTGTGCGGGAATACCATCCGGATAGCCTACCGTTATTGTGGTGAGAGGGAATACCAGTTCGGGAAGCTGGAGAGTATCGATAATCATTTGAGGATTATAAGTAGTAGTCCCCAAATAACAAATGCCGAGTCCTACTTCTTCCGCCAGTGTACAGAAAGTCTGAGCAACGAGCAAAGTATCCATGGAGGCATTCATAAAAGACATTAAATTATCATAGCCCGGCACAGCTTTCCGCTGTTCACACCATTTGCTGAAACGACGAAAATCAGCACAAAAAGTCAATACGACCGGTGCATTTTTCACCATAGGCTGATTGAAATGAGCAGGCGAGAGTTTCTCCTTCATTTCTGCATCACGAGTCACAATTACACTATAAAGTTGCATTCCCCCCATCGTAGAAGCACGAAAAGAGGTTTCGAGCAAATCATTTAACAAACCAGGATTTATATCTTTAGGCAGATATTTCCGAATAGTTCTTCTGTTCTTTACGGTTTCAAACATATCTTTTTTTTGCAAAGATATAAAAAGAAAAAAACATTCTACCACACTAGCAGAATAGAATAGTTTTCTTTTTGGAGAACTTTAACCTTTGAACAAAAACCACTTTCAACTGTTTATCAAATACTTAGCATAAACAAATGGAAAACTTGCAACCTGTTAATAAATTATTTCATTTTTATTTTGATAGATGAAAAAACATTCTTAGCTTTGCGGCTACATTTGTTAACGATAAGTAAACTTCTACATATTACTTATTAAAAACGAGATTTAACACAAATTGAATCGTGGAAAAACAAATTTATTCTTACGACGAAGCCTATGAAGAATCTTTACGATATTTTCAAGGCGACGAGCTTGCTGCAAGGGTTTGGGTAAACAAATACGCAGTAAAGGATTCTTTCGGTAATATCTATGAAAAATCCCCGGAAGACATGCATTGGAGAATTGCAAATGAAGTGGCACGCGTAGAATCAAAGTATCCGAATGCGTTGACAGCAAAAGAACTGTATGATTTATTAGATCACTTCAAGTACATCGTCCCCCAAGGTAGCCCGATGACAGGAATCGGTAACGACTATCAGGTTGCTTCACTATCCAATTGCTTTGTTATCGGAGTGGATGGCGCAGCCGACTCTTACGGTGCTATTATCAAAATCGACGAAGAACAGGTGCAACTGATGAAAAGACGCGGTGGTGTAGGTCACGATTTATCACACATCCGTCCGAAAGGCTCTCCCGTTAAAAACTCGGCACTGACTTCCACCGGCCTTGTTCCATTTATGGAGCGTTATTCGAATTCTACTCGTGAGGTAGCTCAAGACGGACGTCGTGGTGCACTGATGTTGAGTGTATCCATCAAACATCCGGATTCCGAAGCATTTATTGACGCCAAGATGACTGAAGGCAAAGTAACCGGAGCCAATGTTTCTGTCAAGCTGGACGATGCTTTCATGCAAGCTGCCGTAGATGAAAAGCCGTATGTACAGCAATATCCTATTGACTCTGCCAACCCGACATTTACCAAAGAAATCAACGCTTCTACCTTGTGGAAGAAAATCGTTCATAATGCATGGAAATCGGCAGAACCGGGAGTTTTATTCTGGGATACGATTATCCGTGAGTCCGTGCCTGATTGCTATGCAGATCTGGGTTACAGAACTGTATCTACCAACCCATGCGGAGAAATTCCTCTATGTCCTTACGATTCATGCCGTCTATTGGCTATCAATCTATATTCCTATGTAGTGAATCCGTTCAAACCGGATGCTTATTTTGATTTTGACCTGTTCCAGAAACACGTGGCTCTTGCTCAACGTATCATGGATGATATCATCGACCTCGAACTCGAGAAAATCGAACGTATCATGACCAAGATTGACGAAGATCCGGAAAATGAAGAAGTAAAACATGCAGAACGCACACTTTGGGAGAAAATCTACAAGAAGAGTGGACAAGGTCGCCGTACTGGTGTAGGTATCACTGCAGAAGGTGATATGCTTGCTGCATTGGGATTGCGTTACGGAACGGAAGAAGCGACAGAATTCTCTGAAAAAGTACACAAGACAGTAGCTCTCGGCGCATACCGTTCTTCAGTGGAAATGGCCAAAGAACGTGGTGCTTTCGAAATATACAATAGCGAACGTGAACAGAACAATCCGTTCATCCAACGCCTGGCAGCAGCTGACCCGAAACTGTATGAGGACATGAAGAAATACGGTCGCCGTAACATTGCCTGCCTGACAATTGCTCCAACCGGAACTACCAGTTTGATGACACAGACAACTTCCGGTATCGAACCTGTATTCCTGCCTGTTTACAAACGCAGAAGAAAGGTTAATCCGAACGATACGAATGTACATGTAGATTTTGTAGACGAAACAGGAGATGCATTCGAAGAATATATCGTATTCCATCACAAGTTTGTGACCTGGATGGAAGCTAACGGATACGATCCGGCCAAACGCTATTCCCAAGAAGAAATTGATGAACTGGTTGCTAAATCTCCTTATTACAAAGCAACTTCCAACGATGTCGACTGGTTGATGAAGGTGAAGATGCAGGGAAGAATCCAGAAATGGGTAGACCACTCCATCAGCGTAACGATCAATCTACCGAATGATGTAGACGAGGATTTAGTAAACCGTTTGTATGTAGAAGCATGGAAATCCGGCTGTAAAGGCTGTACCGTATATCGCGACGGTTCACGCTCCGGAGTTTTGATTTCCACTAAATCAAATAAGGAAAAGAAAGAAGACCTTCCTCCTTGCAAACCGCCTACGGTTGTAGAGGTACGTCCGAGAATATTGGAAGCAGATGTTGTCCGTTTCCAGAACAACAAAGAAAAATGGGTGGCTTTTGTCGGATTATTAGATGGACACCCTTATGAAATATTCACAGGTTTGCAAGATGATGATGAAGGTATCTTGCTACCTAAGAGCGTGACTTGCGGACGTATCATCAAAAATGTAGATGAAGACGGTACCAAACGTTACGACTTCCAATTCGAGAACAAACGCGGATATAAGACGACCATTGAAGGATTGTCAGAGAAGTTCAACAAAGAATATTGGAACTATGCTAAATTGATTTCTGGTGTGCTTCGCTACCGGATGCCGATTGAACAGGTTATCAAACTGGTTGGCTCTCTCCAATTAAACAGTGAAAGTATCAACACTTGGAAAAACGGTGTGGAACGTGCATTGAAGAAGTATATTCAGGATGGAACAGAAGCCAAAGGTAAGAAATGCCCGAACTGCGGTAATGAGACATTGGTTTATCAGGAAGGCTGTCTGATTTGTACAACTTGCGGTGCTTCCAGGTGTGGATAATAGTCCTACGTATGTTAATTAATATATAAACAAAAGATTAAAAGGAGTCCAATGCGGCTCCTTTTATTTTTTATTCAAAAAAATGTCTTATACTTGCAGTGTCTTATATGTACAATTAAAATCTAATATATATGATTCTATCATTTAATATTGAATACCGTACCAACTGGGGAGAAGAAGTAAGAATTTCCGGCTTATTTCCGGAATCAATTCCTTTACACACCACCGATGGTATCTATTGGACGGCAGAAGTTGAGCTTGAAATCCCCCATGAAGGGATGGCTATCAATTATAACTATCAGATAGAACAAAACGGAATAGTTATCCGCAAGGAATGGGACAGTTTTCCAAGATCTATTTTCCTATCAGGCACTTCCAAGAAGATATACAGAATCAATGATTGCTGGAAAAACATTCCGGAACAGTCGTACCTTTATAGTTCAGCTTTTACAGAAGCTTTACTGGCACATCCCGAGAGAGAAAGTATCCCGCAAAGTTATAAGAAGGGCCTGGTAATCAAAGCCTATGCTCCACATATCAATAAAGATTATTGTCTGGCGATTTGTGGTAACCAGAAATCATTAGGCCACTGGGACCCGGAGAAAGCGGTTCTAATGAGTGACGTCCATTTTCCGGAGTGGCAGATAGAATTGGATGCCAGCAAACTAAAATACCCGCTGGAATACAAATTCATCCTCTACAACAAACAAGAAAAGAAAGCGGACTGCTGGGAAAAGAACCCCAACCGTTATCTGGCAGACCCGGAACTGAAGACAAACGAAACGCTCGTGATCTCCGACCGGTATGCCTATTTCGACATTCCCGCCTGGAAAGGTGCGGGAATCGCCATACCTGTATTCTCCTTAAAATCAGAGAAAAGTTTTGGAGTAGGTGATTTTGGTGACTTGAGACGTATGATCGACTGGGCAGTAATCACCCATCAGAAAGTTATTCAGATTTTACCGGTCAATGACACCACCATGACTCACGCATGGACCGACTCTTACCCCTATAACAGCATTTCCATTTATGCCTTCCACCCGATGTATGCGGATATCAAGCAAATGGGAACTCTGAAAGACAAAGAAGCCGCATCGAAATTCAACAAAAAGCAAAAAGAACTGAACAGTCTGCCTGCCATTGACTACGAAGCAGTAAACCAGACTAAATGGGAGTTTTTCAACTTACTATTCCGACAGGAAGGAAAAAAAGTCTTAGCTTCCAAAGGTTTCAAAGACTTCTTTGAAGCCAACAAAGAATGGTTGCAACCCTATGCAGTCTTCAGTTATCTGCGCGACGCCTACAAAACACCCAATTTCCGTAAATGGCCACGACACTCTGTTTATAATGCGGAAGATATAGAAAAAATGTGCCAGCCGGAAACTGTAGACTATCCTCATATCTCATTGTATTACTATATTCAGTATCACCTGCACCTGCAATTACTGTCTGCAACCGAATATGCCCGCCAACACGGTGTTGTATTAAAAGGAGATATTCCAATCGGTATCAGCCGCAACAGTGTAGAAGCCTGGACAGAACCTCATTACTTCAATCTCAACGGACAAGCAGGTGCTCCACCCGATGATTTCTCCATCAACGGGCAAAACTGGGGATTTCCTACATACAACTGGGATGTCATGGAAAAAGACGGCTACCGCTGGTGGATGAAACGTTTTCAGAAAATGGCGGAATACTTCGATGCCTACCGGATCGATCATATCCTCGGTTTTTTCCGTATCTGGGAAATACCGATGCACGCCGTACACGGATTGTTAGGTCAGTTTGATCCTTCTCTCCCCATGAGTCGGGAAGAAATCGAAAGTTATGGCCTCACGTTCCGGGATGAATACCTGCTCCCATCTATTCATGAATCTTTCCTTGGACAGTTGTTCGGCCCCCATACCAACTTGGTAAAACAAGACTTTCTCCAATTAGTTGACGACTCCGGTACCTATCGGATGAAACCGGGATTTGAGACGCAAAGGGAAGTAGAACAATTCTTTGCCGGCAAAAATGATGAAGATAGTATCTGGATTCGGGAAGGGCTTTATTCATTAATCAGCAACGTTTTATTTGTTGCGGACAAAAAAGAGGAAGGGAAATACCACCCTCGAATCGGCGTACAACGAGATTTCGTATTCCGATTGCTAAACGAAGAGGAGAAGAATGCTTTTAACAAACTATACGACCAGTATTATTACCACCGACACAATGAGTTCTGGTTTCAACAGGCCATGAAGAAATTGCCCCAGCTGACACAATCCACCCGTATGTTGGTTTGTGGAGAAGATCTGGGGATGATTCCTGCTTGTGTATCATCAGTGATGAATGATCTCCGTATTCTCAGTTTGGAAATTCAGCGGATGCCTAAAAATCCAATGTATGAATTCGGGCATTTGAATGAGTATCCATACCGGTCTGTCTGCACAATCTCCACCCACGATATGTCTACCCTGCGTGGCTGGTGGGAAGAAGATTATCAACAGACCCAACGTTACTATAATGCAACGTTAGGACACTACGGTACTGCACCAACCACTGCTACTCCCGAGTTGTGCGAGGAAATTGTACGCAATCATCTCAACAGTAATTCTATTCTCTGCATCTTGTCTTTCCAAGATTGGTTATCAATAGACGAGAAGTGGAGAAATCCGAATGTGGCGGAAGAACGGATTAATATTCCATCAAATCCACGAAATTATTGGCGATACCGGATGCACCTCACATTGGAACAGTTGATGAAAGCAAAAACACTCAATGATAAGATTTGTGAACTGATAAAAAATACAGGAAGAGATCCGAATAAATAAGATAAAAGGCACTAACTCTTTTTATTCCAATTTATGAAGTATCTTTGCGCCGAAAAGTGAAATTGAAAAGAGATAATGGAAGGCAACCAAAGCAGACGTATTGATTTCGTGGACTTAACCAAAGGAGTCTGCATCATCCTTGTAGTAATAGCGCACGTTGGAGGAGCCTTCGAACAGCTGGATACCAATTCCATGCTCTCCTGTTTTCGCATGCCGCTTTATTTCTTTATCTCCGGAGTATTTTTCAAATCATACGAAGGCTTGTTCGGATTTATCCTACGGAAAATAAACAAGTTGATTATCCCTTTTCTTTTCTTCTATCTAAGCGCATTTCTAATGAAATATATCGTTTGGAAAATAGCACCCGGGGTATTTCAACTGCCTGTATCATGGAATGAGCTCTTGGTAGTGTTTCATGGACATGACCTTATCAAGTTCAATCCTCCGATTTGGTTTCTACTTGCACTATTCAACTGCAATATCCTGTTTTATCTGATCCACTTTCTGCGTGAGAAACACCTGCCTATCATGTTTGCTGTCACACTCCTGATTGGTTGCACAGGATTTTATCTCGGAAAGTTACAGATAGAGTTGCCTTTGTATATAGATGTTTCCATGACCGCCCTCCCTTTCTATGTAGCCGGTTTCTGGATTCGGCGGTATAACTTTTTTCTGTATCCCAGTCATCGTTTCGACAAGTTGATCCCGGTTTTCGTTCTATTGGCACTGGTAGTCATGTACTTTACCGCTACCACATTGGGTATGCGCACCAACAACTATACGGGAAATATTTTTCAAGTATATATCGCTGCATTTGCAGGAATATTTATGATTATGTTACTTTGCAAAAAAGTAAAGGAAATAAAGGTTATTTCTTACTTAGGGCGATATTCGATCATCACCTTAAGTATTCATGGACCGATACTTCATTTTTTAGGTCCATTGGTCAGCCGTTATATTCACAATAGTTGGGCACAGGCAAGTGTACTTTTGCTTATAACACTAAGTATCTGCATTCTGCTCACCCCCGTCTTTCTAAAAGTGATTCCACAAATGGTTGCACAGAAAGACCTGTTAAAAGTCAAACAAGATCACACTAAAAAGACAATATATGAAGATAAACAGTAGCTATATTCTTTTGAAAGAAATTCGTTGTTACGCCTATCATGGAGTTGCACCGCAAGAAAATCTGATCGGAAATGAATATATCATTGACCTGAAACTGAAAGTGGATATCAGCAAAGCTACCCGGACAGACGAAGTTACCGACACCGTCAACTACGCCGAAGTACATCAGGTGATAAAAAACGAAATGGCTATTCCCTCAAAATTGCTGGAACACGTGAGCGGACGGATTATACAAAAACTCTTTGCCCAATTCCCCTGTATTGAAGAAATAGAACTCCGGCTTTCCAAACGGAATCCACCGATGGGAGCAGATATAGAGTCCGCAGGAATTGAGCTACACTGCAGCAAGAAATAAGATATCACATTGTTGGTAATGAAACATAAATAACGAAATGCAGATAATACGATATTAATAAAGTAATCCGTATCATCTGCATTCCTTTTTTAAGCAAAATCTGCTCCTATTTTCACAGCCGTAAACTACCGGCTTATTTTCTCTTCTTTTTTCTTCTATTTACTGATTCAACAGCTTCCGTCACCACAGGTTTATCCTGGAAACGCTTTGTATAGCCGGAATAGTCCGGATGAATGCGCTCGTAGTCAGGATCCATAAATAACGGACTGGAAATAATATGATCCGCCGTAGAACGATTACAGCAAAAAACAATATTTTCTACACCAGCCAAGCGGGTTAATGCTTTCACATCCGTATCATGCGGTTGCAGTGTCATAGGGTCAGTGAAGAAAAACAGATAGTCAATCTGTCCATCCACAATACGTGATCCCATCTGTTGGTCACCACCCAGCGGACCTGATTTTAAAATCGTAAAATCCCATTCTTCATCAGGGTGCTTCTCTTTCAATGCTTCCAATATCAAAGTACCGGTAGTACCTGTACAATAGAATTTATTTCCCATCAACAGTTCCGAATTCCACAATACCCATTCGATGAGATCTTTTTTCATCGCATCATGCGCTACCAGCCCGATGCCTCTTCTAACCTTTGCTTCCATTTGCTATCCTTTTAAATCCGACAATTGAGAGAATCTTTTGCATCCTCTCATATAAAACTGCCACAAGATACTACTTTTTGTCCGTTCAGGTATCGGATTCAAAGTTTTTTTTCTCATATTCTTTTCACGGGATAAAGAAAATGAAGGACGTAGCTGTTGGTACTCTTTTCGTGCACGCATGATAGCACGAGCATTGTTCCAATGCCCTTGCAACAAGAAGTTAAACACTGCCACATAATCGAGACAGGCCCGGATACGCATCACTTTATTTAACTCCTCCTGTGGAAGATTCTTATAGAGCATGACAAGATTATTACGGAAATTAAGAAAAGTCTTATGAGGATTCTCTTTTTTAAGAGTAGCTCCCCCCACATGATAGACAACACTTTGAGGCACACAAACAATCTCACGTCCTCGCGAACGAAGTCGCCAGCACAAATCTATTTCCTCCATGTGTGCGAAAAAACGCCCATCCAATCCTCCGGCATTCATATAATCAGCGCGTCGGATAAACAGGGCTGCTCCCGTCGCCCAGAAAACAGGAATCACTGTATCGTACTGACCTTCATCCTTCTCCACAACGCCCATTATACGCCCCCGACAAAAAGGATAACCATATTTATCAATAAAACCACCGGCTGCCCCGGCATATTCGAAATATTCTTTTTGTCGCTGGCTCCGTATCTTCGGCTGACAGGCAGCCACCTCCGGGTGAGCATCCAGATAAGCAACCATTGGTTCCAGCCAATGCTCCGTCACCTCGACATCCGAATTCAAAAGCACTACATATTCTGCATCTACCTGCTGTAATGCCAAATTGTATCCGTCTGCAAAACCATAATTCTGATCGAGCACAATCGTCTTAACAGAAGGAAATTCCTGTTGAAGCAAAGTCACAGAATCGTCTGTAGAGCCATTATCAGCCACACAAACCTCCATCCCCTCTCCTTCCGAATAGCGGACAACAGACGGAAGAAAAGTACGGAGCATATCACATCCGTTCCAATTCAAGATTACAACTGAAACTTTCATTGCTGTTCTTTCTTCTTGTTCAATTCTTCCTGTTGTTCAGCTTCCTCTCTGGTTAATTTCCAGCGTTTATGAGACCACAACCAGTATGCCGGTTCTCTACGAATTGTCTGCTCCAATCGGTGAGCAAACATTTCAGTGATTTCTCCTTCCTTGGTTTCTTTCGGCGTCTCCGTCATTAGTTTGAATTCCGCTTCACAATATCCTCTACGTCTCTTACTAAGTTCGCAATAGAAAACAGGGAAATTCATCATTTTAGCAATACGCTCGGCACCATTCAGAAAAGCAGTCTCCTGCCCTAAAAAAGTAGTCCAATATCTATCAAATCCGCTGGGCCATTGGTCGGTAATCAGACCGACTACCATCTTTTTTCCATCACGCTTCAACTTAATAATTTCACGTGCAGTAGAATGTTTGGGAATATTATATCCTCCGAAACGAGAGCGGATACGCTTAAAAAGTTTATCCAGATATTGATCTCTCAACGGTTTATAAACCTGCACGGGAACATCTCCGGGTTTCATGATCGCACCCATGCCAATCAACCATTCATAATTGGCATAATGAGGAATCATCACAATAATGCCTCCGTACTTTTCTGTCAGTTCCAGATATTGTTCCGTATTCTTATAAATCATTCTCACACAAAGCTCTTCGGCAGACATATGCAACAATTTCAAATCCTCAAGCATATAATCCGACAGATAGCGATAGAATTTGCGTTCAATCTGCAATCTCTCGGCATCAGTTTTTTCCGGAAATGATCTCAACAGGTTCCCCCGAACTACTTTCCGGCGATATTTTCCAATATGATACATCAGCAGATAATTCAAATCCGAGAACATATACAAAACCCGGAACGGAAGTGCCGAAAACAACCACATCCCACTATATACCAACCAGTAGATAAGTTTCGATCCCATACTTATATCAGAATTGTACCTTTAAGTGCTGTCATCTCTTCATTAAAATCTCCCAAACGTACATTGACCACCCTATTATCCAGCGAATCATCGCTTTCCACCTCTACACGTATATAGTTCTCCGTAAATCCATGCATCGGAGCACCTGCCTTCGATTTTTCCATCAGCACCGGCATTGTCTGCCCAATATGACGAGCATAAAAGGCCTGCGTTTTTTGATCCGACAGTGTCAATAAACGTTGGCTACGCTGATGTTTCTCTTCCGGGGAAACCACATATTCTATTTTTAGGGCCTGCGTTCCGGGACGTTCGGAATAACTAAACACATGCAACTGGGTCACATTCAAACTCTCAATAAACTGATAAGCTTGTTGGAAGTACTCCGGCGTTTCTCCACGGGTTCCCACAATCACATCCACACCGATAAAAGCATCCGGCATCACCTCTTTGATCTTCTTCACTTTGGAAGCAAAAAGAGCTGTGTCATAACGGCGGCGCATTAATTGCAAAACCTCATCACAACCGGACTGCAAAGGGATATGGAAATGAGGCATAAAACTACGGGAGTGAGACACAAATTCAATGATCTCATCGGTCAACAGATTTGGTTCTATAGAAGATATCCGATAACGTTCGATTCCCTCTACCTGATCCAGCGCTTTTACCAAATCAAAGAAACTCTCCCCTGTTGTTTTACCAAAATCTCCAATATTCACTCCGGTCAGAACAATCTCTTTTCCTCCTTCGGCAGCTGCTTGACGGGCCTGTTCAACCATGGAAGCAATAGTCCCGTTACGACTTCGCCCCCGGGCAAAAGGAATCGTGCAATAAGAACAAAAGTAATCGCATCCATCCTGCACCTTCAAAAAGAAACGGGTACGGTCTCCCCGTGAACACGAGGGAGCAAAAGAACGGATATCTTTGGTCGCCGTAGTGATAGCTTCTCCTTTTTCATGCTTTTGGAGGTCACCTAGATATTGAAGCAATTCTCCCTTCTGTTCAGCTCCCAACACTACGTCCACTCCATCTATCTTTGCCACATCGCCGGGCTTCAATTGCGCATAACATCCGGTCACTACCACAAAAGCACCTGGGTGTTGTTTTACCAGACGATGAATCGCTTGCCGGCATTTCTTATCCGCCATCTCCGTCACCGAACAGGTATTTACCACACAGATATCTGCCTTCTCTCCTTTACGCGCAGTCCGGACTCCTGCCTCACGCAGAATTTTACCGATAGTTGAAGTCTCTGAAAAATTTAATTTGCAGCCTAAAGTATAATAAACGGCTGTCTTATTTTGAAATACAGTGGTATCTATCATAAGCTGTTATAAACACATTAACTTTGCAAAGTTACACATTATTATTAGTAAAACGCTTTTGGATACGAAAGTTTATTCCTATTTTTGCACAATTCACTAAAAAACGTGCAATGATTAAAGAGAATTTCATTAAACTATACGAAAATAGTTTTCGTGAAAATTGGGATCTACCTTGTTACACCGATTATGGAGAAGATACCCAATATACTTATGGGGAGGTAGCTGAAAAAATCGCCCGTTTACATCTGTTATTCAAACACTGTAGCCTCCGCAGAGGGGATAAGATTTCAGTTATCGGCAAAAATAATGCTCACTGGTGCATCGCCTATATGGCAACTATCACGTATGGAGCAATCATTGTCCCCATCCTTCAAGACTTTACGCCCAACGATGTTCATCATATCGTCAATCATTCCGAATCCGTATTTCTGTTCACCAGTGACAGCATCTGGGACAATCTGGAAGAGGAAAAACTAACGGGACTGCGAGGCGTATTCTCACTGACCGATTTCCGGTGTCTTTATCAACGTGACGGAGAAACCATACAGAAGTTTCTGAAAAACACCGATAAAGAAATGCATTCTTTGTATCCGAAAGGATTTGCCCGTGAAGATGTTCAATATACCACTTTATCCAATGACAAAGTGATGCTATTAAACTATACTTCCGGAACCACCGGTTTCAGTAAAGGAGTGATGCTGACAGGGAACAATCTGGCAGGAAATGTTACCTTCGGTATCCGCACCGAACTTCTTAAAAAGGGAGACAAGGTACTCTCTTTCCTCCCACTCGCTCATGCATACGGCTGTGCGTTCGACTTTCTGACAGCAACAGCTGTCGGCACCCATGTCACTTTGCTTGGAAAAACTCCTTCTCCCAAGATTATAATGAAGGCTTTTGAGGAAGTGAAACCCAACCTTATTATTACTGTCCCGCTAGTGATCGAAAAGATATATAAGAATATCATTCAACCACTCATTAATAAAAAAGGCATGAAGTGGGCACTCAATATCCCGCTGCTCGACACACAGATCTACAACCAGATACGCAAAAGACTGATTGATGCACTGGGAGGCCGGTTTAAGGAAATCATTATCGGTGGCGCCGCTATGGATAAAGAAGTAGAAGAATTCTTCTACAAAATTAAATTCCCTTTTACTATCGGTTACGGTATGACGGAATGTGGACCACTAATCAGCTATGCCCCTTGGGATGAATTTGTACAAGGCTCTTCCGGAAAGATTCTGGATATAATGGAAGCACGTATCTATAAGGAAAACCCTGAAGCAGAAACCGGAGAAATCCAAGTCCGGGGAGAAAACGTGATGGTAGGATATTACAAGAACCAGGAAGCAACAGAGGAAGTGTTCACACAAGACGGCTGGCTACGTACGGGTGATCTCGGTAGCATGGACAACAGCGGGAATATTTTCATCCGGGGACGGCTCAAGACCATGATCTTAAGTTCAAACGGACAGAACATCTTCCCCGAAGAGTTGGAAACAAAACTGAATAACCTACCTTTCATTCTTGAAAGTCTCGTTATCGAACGCAACAAAAAATTAGTAGCACTCGTTTATGCCGATTATGAAGCGTTGGATTCTCTCGGATTAAACAATCCGGATAACCTGAAAACAATCATGGATGAAAATCTTAAGAATCTGAACAGCAATGTAGCCGCTTATGAAAAAATCAGCAGAATCCAACTTTATCCTACGGAATTTGAAAAAACTCCCAAAAGAAGCATAAAAAGATACCTATATAACAGTATTGCTGTCGATTAGCATGTTTTTAAACATACGAAAGTGGGGAAAAAGTGGCTAGTTACAAAAAAATATATAAAAAAAGTTGGTGTTTCGAGAACAACATATTGAAAAAGTACATACCTTTGCAACGTTTTAATAAAGCAATTGATTGTATTACGTTTTTAAAAAGCAAAGAAAATGAAAAAATTAGTTTTGATGGCCGTAGCTATCGTAGCAGTATCATTCGCATCATGTGGTAACAAAGCAGCTGACGCAGCAAAAGCAACTGCAGATTCTATCCGTATCGCTGACTCAATCGCAGCAGTAGAAGCAGCAGCTCTTGAAGCTGAACAAGCAGCAGCCGCAGCAGCAGATTCTTTGAATGCTGATAGCACTGCAACTGAAACTGTAGCTGAATAATTCAGAAACAGCTTAGAGAGAATTGAAAGTCTGCCATGCGAAAGCATGCACAGACTTTTTTTATGCCTTTATTTTAGCTATTCACACGTTATTTAGCGTATGAACTCTTCACAAAAGGAGCATTCAACAAATAATCCAAGCTTACTTCCACACTCTCTTCTACCGGCATACTATAGCCCTCGATTTCAGCAACGAGATAGTTAACACCTGCAGTTTTTGCATTCTTAAAGATAGCGTCAAAACCTACCATTCCACTTTGTCCGATCTCTCTATGATCCTTCACATGGAATATCTTGAAACGACCGGGATATTTATTAAAATAATCAACAGGACTGTTTTGTCCGCGAACTACCCAATAAAGGTCCATCTGGAAGAAGACATATTCAGGATTCGTATGTTCCAGCATATAATCATACATCACTTTATCTTCTACTTTCTGAAATTCATGAGCGTGATTATGATACCCAAACGACAGACCCTGTTGTTTACAACGTTTGCCTATCTCATTATAATATGCACAATACGTTTCTAAATCTTTGAGCGTCTTAGGTACATCCATCCACGGAGCTACAATATATTTCATACCGGCAGCTTTATGATCGGCAATACACTGATCCCACCATTCAAGTGATTTCGAATAGTCACCGGAGGCGAGTTCTTCTTTCGACAGTCCACGCGTGCAGTGTGAAGACAAGACTTTTAATCCTGCCGATTCGACATCTTTCTTAAATTGTTGAGGAGTCCGGTCATAAAATTTACCGTTATTATAATTGGCAGCTTCAACACCGGTATATCCCATGTTTGCCAATTTCTTCAGAAGAGCAGTATAAGTGGGGTCACACTTACCATCTTTATTGTCTACCTTATTCAATATATCTCTGACAGAATAGAGTTGAATAGCTACTTCTTTTTTAGCTTTCTTCTTAGTTTGCGCGGTCATTGCCTGTGGAATCATGAAAAGAGTAGCCAACGCACATAAATAAATTTTTGTTTTCATATAATAGATATCAGGGAATTACAATTATTAGATTTATATAGAAAAAAAATAGGCACGGATTACACGGAATTACGCGGTTGTTATATAATAACGATAGTTAAAAAACCGTGTTATCCGTGTAATCCGTGGCTTATTTCTTATTTATGCGATTAGTCCAAAACCTTCACGCGGATGTTGCGGAACCAAACATCATCACCGTGATCTTGCAAACCGATGAAACCTTCGTGATTTTCTCCACCACAGTTATTCAGCAATTCAAATGCCAAAGGCCATTTATCTTCGCTGAACTTACTTGCCTGCAACATATCAGTCCATTGTTTTGTCCACAAATGATATTCAAGTACGTTTTCATCGTTTTGTCCGTGAACCACTGTACCTTTATAAACCATAATCTTAGCCTTGTTCCATTCGCCAAATGGTTTAGAGTTTTGAGGAACTGCCGGAATCATGTCATACAAAGAAGCTGACTGACGATTGTTATCTTTACCCAATTTAGCATCCGGATGATTGGCATTATCCAGGATCTGATATTCAGGTGCGGAAATATAAATAGGTTCAAGCACATCATTACCATCTTTGTCTTTAGAAGTAACTTCCTGAGCTAAATACAAAATACCCGAATTGCTACCTTTAGCAACCTTCCATTCCAATTCCAACTCAAAGTTTTTAAATTTATGAGCAAAGATCAAATCACCACCATCACCGTCTTGAGCTTCACCGCCGCCAGAACCGTTGAATTTGATGCAGCCATCTTCGATTGTCCATTTAGTAGGAACACGGTCTTTTCCATAACCACGCCATCCGTTAAATGTTTCACCATCAAAGATTGTGATATAACCATTTTCGTCAACAGGCAGATTCAAACTATCAGTTTCCGGTGCTTTCAATGATTTAGAGTAAGACAACGCAACTTTTTGCTCTTCCGGAGCATTTGCTTTCTTCTGACCACCGCAAGAAGCGAAAACGCCTGCAGCAAGACAACAACAAGCTAATGGATAAAATACTTTTTTCATGATATCAACTATTTAATTTTTAATTTTTAATTTACTTTTATCTCGGCATATCAGGAAGTCTCCAACCGTCACGATAAGTATGTTTCACTAATTCAGCAGCAAACTGTTTCGCATTAATCGGATCAGTCCATGTCTTATCAAATGTCGGATGACCATCATGAATCTTGAATCCGTCTTTGATAACGGTACGGATCGTTTCGTTATCACCGATATTCGTAAAGCACATGTTAGCTCCATCCCATTCAAGAGTCTTATTCAGCGCTTGCAAACGAATAGCCAATACACCCATTGCTACCATTTCATTCATGGGTCCGGCTTCTGAGAAATCAGACTTAGTCATGATACGGTTAGATTTATTTTCTTTACATGCACGTACCCAGTCCATCTCGTGCCCACCGTTCATAGCATTGGGAACACGACGACAAACTTTTGGCGCATTTGGTTTACGACCAGAAAGCAACCAAGGATTCTGTCCATAACATCCGCAAATCAAAGTATCTTTCGTTCCGTGGAAAATAGTCAAACCACCACCACTCTGCATCAGTTGTTTTCCTTCCGGGAATCCTTTCGGACGTTCAGGCATCATACCGCCATCGTACCAATGTACTTCCACTTCAGGCATAGCTACTTTCGGCATATTTTCACGAGCAGGGAAAATCATTTTCACATGCTGTGCCTGCGGAGCACAAGCATTCAACAATAAAGTAGATGATCCTTCCACTTTGGTAGGATATTGCAATTTCAATGCTCTAAACGGCTGATGCAAAATATGGCAAGCCATATCACCTAATGCACCTGTTCCGTAATCCCACCATCCACGCCAGTTCCAAGGATGATAAATAGCATTGTAAGGATTCATTTTAGCAGGACCTGTAAACAAATCCCAATTCAATGTACTAGGAATACGATCTACACCTTCAGGAACATTCAATCCTTGCGGCCAAATAGGACGGTCTGTTGCACATTCCACCTTAGTTATATCACCGATTTCACCATTCCAAATCCATTCGCATACCAAATCCGTACCTTCGTCTGACGAACCCTGATTACCCATCTGAGTAACAACACCTGTTGAAGCAGCTAAATTTGTCAATAAACGAGATTCATAAACAGAGTGGGTCAACGGCTTCTGACAGTACACGTGTTTTCCCATTGTCATTGCATCAGCAGTGATGATAGCATGAGTATGGTCGGCAGTTGCAATAATCACACCATCGATAGATTTACCCATTTCTTCATACATCTTACGATAGTCCCAGTATTTTTTAGCCTTGGGGAATTCGTCGAACACACCTTTTGCATACTTCCAATCCACATCACAAAGAGCCACAATATTTTCAGTGCCCTTCACGTGATTAATATTGGCATGTCCCATACCACCAATACCCACGGCTGCAAGATTCAGTTTGTCAGTAGGCGAAATATGCCCGTGGCTCATACCTAAAATAGTACTGGGAGCAATAGTAATGCCTGCTAAAGCAGCAGCCCCCGTTTTGAGAAACTTTCTCCTCGAAATGTTTGACATGATTTTATTTATTTAAGGGTTAATAATCTTTGGAAGGTTGCCATGCAACAATCCATATCCATTTTTCATGTTTCTTCTTCGCTCGCGTATTTGCTCCAGAGTGCGCAAATTACCAATAGCGGGCAAATCGTGTTTGCGTGTGTCTTTCAAGAATGTCCACGCATATTCGGATGCAATGGCCGAATCGCGCATAGACGGTAAGCGGGAATTGCGCTTTCCGGTTTCTACCGAATCAGCAAACAGGTCACACAACACGTCTATATTCTTGCCACCGAAAGGTTTCTCCACACGAATGGTCTGATTGACACCGTGCAGATCAACAACAGCGGTATTGAAATCATGCGTCATACGCACAACTCCTTTGGTACCTATAATATCCACATACGAATTATGTGTCTGGTCTTTAGATAATTGTCCATAAACAAAGCCCTGAGTAATATCGAAGACTACGCCATTTTGGAAAGTTCCGTGACATTGTACCCACCAAGGATCTTTATAATTCCACATATTCACTCCCTGCGCATTCCATGTTCTATAATCACAGCCTGCATACCAACGGGTAATATCGACGTAGTGCATTCCACAATCATGGAAAGCAGGTCCCTCGTACTCATGACCTTCGCCCGGTGCCAAACCGGGAGTCATGTGGCAAATACGGATAATAGCCAGTTCTCCGATTTCTCCCTGCTCGATATACTCTTTCATCAGATTATGATACCAGGAATTCCGCAGATACAAGTTTACTGCAGAAATGAGGTTGGTGTTTTCTGTCATCTCCACGACCTTCCACTCATTTTCCATGGTATCTGAAATAGGTTTTTCTGAAATAATGTGTTTGCCGTAGCGAATAGCTTTTTCTATTTGTTCCATCCGTGAGTCGGCCAAAGTGAAAAGACCGACTACCTGTACACTTTCATCCTCAAAAATTTTTTGATTATCTTCTACTATAAGAGATTCAGGAGATAACTTCTTAGCCAATTGACGTGATTCCGGATCAGTATCGCAAATATAAGCAATATTCCATCGCCCACTTTTTGTCATCGCTTCCCAATAGAATCTTCCCATTCTACCAAAACCGATAATTCCAACTTTAATTCTCGTGTCTACTGAAGATTGCGTGTTCATAATAAAACATAGTGAATTTAAGTACAAATAATAGATAAAGTATCAATTTTCACCATCAAGCTGATGAGTAAAAAACTGATATTGCAAATCTAGCCAAATAAATAACGGCTTATTTGACTTACACTACTTTATGTAGATAGTAAATTAACATTTTGCACTATTAATCAAGCACTTAACACTTTAAGTATATCAAAAAAATGTAGATGATTTGGAAAGGAGGTCAGCAGTAAAATAACAATTATGTCTCTTGTGTTGAACTAATTTTCATAATTTCGTTCTCAAATTCATCTCTGTCGACAGCAGCTTTATTTCTCATCTTCGTACGATAATTATAAACCGTACTTGTAGAGCACCGAAGGAAGTTCGCTATCTTCCCACTATCCGTAATACCCAAACGTAATAAAGCATAAATACGAAGTTCCCTATTCAATAAAGCATCCGGCTTCAAAATAATCTTCTCTTCATCTTTCAACAAAGCATTAAAATCAGAAACAAAAGTAGGATATAAACCTAAAAAGACCTTATCAAAACGGGCATACAGTGCACTAAGCTCTTCATCAATAAGCGCAGACGACTTCAGCTTCTTAATCAACTCGTCATAGTACTTATTAATAGCTATTTTATACAGCATATTCTGATACTTTTCCATTTTGTGGATATAGCTAAAGCACACATCGAAGAATTCAGCTATATAATATTCCTTTATGCCATTAATTTCACACAATTGATTATTGGTGTCATTCAGCTGGCTGTTCATACTATTCAGTTTATTGTTCAGCCGCAGAAGTTCCTCATTACTCTGCGCCAATGCCTGCTTTATTTTCAACGTTTTCTTCATCTGAATATAGATGAAAACAACGAGCAGAATCAAAAGAAAAAGGATAATACTTGTAGAAATAAGAAAAGTAGTCAGATGCGATCTCGATTTAGCCTGTTCCGCCTGATAGGCAGTATTGATAATCGAATTGAATTTATAGATTTCGATTGCACGAAAATGAATACCGGAAGAAATTACATCATCAATAGCGGACTGTGTAAATTTAAAAGCATCGGCCAGATTCTTCTCTTCGTATTGTATCAACGCAAGAGATTGAAGAGAGGCATTTTCACGCGTTGCATTCCGGGTATCGGCAATCGCCGACAACATCAGATATTTCTTTTCCTCATCATATTTCTTCTGATGATGACACAATCTGGAATACGAATGAGTAATCATGGCATAATTAGGCGTTCCCACCTCCTCGATATCCAACAATTCCTTAAAAATTTCCTTCGATTTTAAGGTATCACGCCAGATATAATAAGAAGCTTGTGACATCCGGTAATCCCAGGAAGTATGATCTATGAGAGCAAACAGTGAATCCTGATAAGCAGATTGTTGCTTTCCATACAGATTGTTGGCAACAGAAATGGAGTAATGCCCCCAGAAACTGGAGTAAGTCTGATAATAGTCTATTAATAAATCTTTTGGAAGTTCTGACGTCTTTATACTTTTCAAAATAATCTCAGCTTCGCGGAATCTGCCACACATCGAATACAAAAGACTAAGATTTAAAGACGACTGGTTGGTGAAATAAGGTTTATTCAACTGGTGGGAAATCTCGATATTACGATCGACATAATGAATAGCAGAATCAATATGAAATTTTTTATACTCGCTATATAACCGTAAATTGATTCTATACTCCCCTTCAAGAGTCAAACCGGGACTTTTCAACATACATTTTATCCGGTTTATCCTCTCCTCTTTCTTTTGAACATAGACATGTTTCTCATCTATCACTCTACGCAAAGAATCCGTCAATAGTTTCAACTCATCATTCGCATAAAGGACACTGCCAATTCCCAAAGCAATCAGCAGAAGCAAAAACCTCTTCTTCAGAAAACAACAGTTGAATTTCATAATAGTAATAGCAAAGATAACAAAAAAAAGCGATTCATCCATTCAGAACAAATCGCTTTTTGTATATGAAGTAAATTTGCTCTTATTCAGCAACTACTTCGAAAGGAATTTCTACCGAAACTTCCTTGTGAAGTTTAACAATAGCCTTATAGCTACCAACTTCTTTCACAGCGTCTTTTACAACGATGATCTTTCTGTCAACTTCATGACCCAGCTTAGACAATGCCTCAGCAATCTGGATGTTACCAACAGAACCGAAGATAGTACCGGTTGAGCTAACTTTAGTTGCAATAGTCAAAGAAACGCCTTCCAACTTAGCAGCCATAGCCTCAGCATCTTTCTTGATTTTCTCAAGTTTGTGAGCGCGCTGTTTCAGTTCTTCAGCCAACATTTTCTTTGCAGAAGGAGAAGCGATGACAGCTTTTCCAGTCGGGATCAGATAATTACGACCGTATCCGGATTTCACGTTTACGATATCGTTCTTATAACCCAAGTTTACTACGTCTTCTTTCAATATAATTTCCATACTTTTCCTCCTTCTTATTTCATCATGTCAGTTACATAAGGCAGCAATGCCAAGTGACGAGCTCTCTTCACAGCCTGCGCGATACGACGTTGGAACTTCAAAGAAGTACCTGTAATACGACGCGGAAGGATTTTTCCTTGTTCATTCAAGAATTTCTTCAAGAATTCAGGATCTTTGTAGTCGATATACCTAATACCACTCTTTTTGAAACGGCAGTATTTTTTCTTCTTAACATCTACTGACGGCGGAGTCAAATATCTGATTTCTGATTGAACTTGTTGTGCCATGATTAATCCTCCTTTTTGTTTGATTTAACACTTCTTCTTTTTGCAGCGTATTCAGCAGCATACTTATCCATCTTGAAAGTCAAGAAACGGATTACGCGTTCATCACGACGGAAATTAAGTTCCAGCTTGTCAATTACAGTAGGATCTGCATTGAACTCAATCAGTTGGTAAAAACCTGTAGACTTCTTCTGAATTGGGTAAGCCAATTTCTTCAGTCCCCAGTTTTCTTCATTGATAATCTCAGCACCTTCAGCTTGAAGAACGCCTTTGAATTTTTCTACCGCTTCCTTCATCTGAACGTCAGACAAAACGGGAGTTAAAATGAAAACGGTTTCGTATTGATTCATACTTCGTTTAATTAAATAAATAAATTATTTGATTTTAAATGCGGGTGCAAAGTTAGACATTTTATTTTGAACTACAAATATTTAATCTTTTTTTGTATCCGAAGATAGGATTTATCCGGGAAGTGACTTACCTTTGCAAAGTTGTTTAAACAATAATTTCATGATAGAGCAATTTAATTTCGATATCCGGCTTATATTCGCCATACTAAATGGCAAAGTTTCCGCGGCAATCAACCGGAAACTGTACCGTAACTTCCGTCAGAACGGACTGGAAATCAGTCCGGAACAATGGACGGTACTCATTTTTCTGTGGGAAAAAGACGGTGTTACACAACAAGAGTTGTGTAATGCAACTTTTAAAGACAAACCCAGCATGACCCGTTTGATAGACAATATGGAACGGCAGCATCTCGTTGTGCGCATTTCCGATAAAAAAGACCGCCGTACCAATTTAATCCACCTGACTAAAGACGGAAAAGAACTGGAAGAAAAAGCACGCGTTATTGCCGGCCAGACTCTGAAAGAGGCTCTTCATGGCATCACTCTCGACGAATTGAGCATTGGTCAGGAGGTACTGAAAAAGGTATTCTATAATACGAAAGATTAAGCAGAAGAACAGAACTTAAAATCATAAAATCCACTAAATCGTGCATTTATAATGGAATTTTTATCCAAATAATTTCGCCCGTTAAAGAATTATGCTTTAATTTGTGACTGGAATATTATAATCTATTAAAATACACACGCATGAAAGGCTTATTAAAGAACTTAGGATTGATATTAATCTTGGCCGGAGTAGTCATCCTGTTGGCTTGTTCCTTTACAGGAAATGTAAACAACAACGCCATCCTGGGTACTTCAGTAGTACTTGTAGTACTGGGACTCATTTCTTATATTATTATTAATAAGAAAATCGCAGATTAATTTCGCAGAAATCAATAAAAAATCCCGGAAACGAATGTTTCCGGGATTTTTTATTTGTAGTCATCTCAAATGCGATTATTAAGATTCAACTTCCGGGGTAATCAGCTTATAGCCTTTTCCGTGGATATTGATAATCTCGATAGAATCATCTTCTTTCAGATGCTTACGCAGTTTCGTGATATACACGTCCATACTACGGGCATTGAAATAGTTATCGTCGATCCAGATTGTTTTCAAAGCAAAGTCACGTTGCAAAATCTCATTTGCATGTGCACAAAGCAATCCGAGCAGTTCAGATTCTTTGGTAGTCAGTTTAGTCTGTTTGCCTTCTGACGACAGAATTTGTTTCTGTGTATCGAAAGTAAACTTACCAATCTTATAGATATTGCTTTCTTTGTTCTTCTTTCCACGAACACGTCTCAAGATTGCTTCAATTCTGAACGTCAATTCTTCCATACTAAACGGTTTAGTGATATAATCATCCGCACCGATTTTAAATCCTTCCAGGATATCTTCTTTCAGCGTTTTAGCAGTCAGGAAGATAATAGGTATTTCAGCATTTGCTGCACGGACATCCTGTGCCAGTGTGAAGCCATCTTTTTTAGGCATCATTACGTCGAACACGCACAAGTCATATTTATTCTTCAAGAAAGCCTTATAACCGGCTTCTCCATCAGGATATAACTCAGCAGAATAACCTTTTGCCTGTAGATATTCTCTTAAAAGCATGCCAAGATTTTCGTCATCCTCGCATAATAAAATACGCAGTTTCTCGTCCATATCAATTATTTTTTAATAAAGGTAATGCAATAATAAATTTAGTTCCCACGTTCAGGTCACTTTCCGCCCGGATGGTTCCCTTATGATCCAATATAATCTTCCTCACATAAGCCAATCCCAGTCCAAAGCCCTTCACATCGTGCAGATTACCCGTATGTACACGATAGAACTTTTCAAATATTTTTTTCAGGTTCTCCTTCTTGATACCAATACCGTTATCCTGTATCGAAATCATCAGCTTACCCGACTCATTCCACGTTCTCACTTTCAGCTCCAGATCCTCTTCCGGTTTCTTGTATTTCACCGCGTTATCCATCAGATTAAAGATTACATTTGTAATATGCATCTCATCTGCAAATATAACAGGATCGGTAGCCTCAAGGTTCGATGTTATCTTACCATTATATCGTTCCACTTTCAGAGCAAAGGTATTGACAACACCTGCAATCAATTCATTCGCATCGATCTCCTTCATCTTCAAAGTTGCCTTCTGACGTTCGAACATCGACATCTGGAGCACCTTTTCCACCTGGAAGCGCAAGCGCTTGGTTTCATCATTAATCACTCCCGATATATGTTGGAACATCTGCGGTGATTTTCCTACCGCGGGATCTTTCAACATCTGTGCTGCCAATGAAATGGTAGATATCGGTGTTTTAAATTCGTGCGTCATATTATTGATAAAGTCATTCTTCATTTCCGTCAGTTTCTTTTGCCGGAATACGATATAAATCGTAAAGATGAATGTCACTAACAATACCAGCGTAAATATCAGCGACGGAATCATGAAACTGATTGAGTCAAAGATATAATCTTTCTTACCCGGAAAGTGCACTTTCAATATGCTCATTTTCGCAGGCGGATCATTCTTGAACAATGCCTGCTGATAAGCGTCTTCACTTCCCTTTGCGTCATAATCCGCACAACGATAGACCTCCCTACCGTCTTTGTCAATCACCGTAAAGTGATAAGGCAAGTCTATACTATTATTATATAAGCTCGATTTCAGATAGTCATCCAGTTCTTTGAACCGTACTCTGTCTCCAATCGATTTGTCACTCCCCCGATAAATCATCTGCCAGGCCACTTCATCGAGTAACGCCCGTTGATACATATACCGGTTCTTGATGGCTTCCACTAATGAACGCGAAGTTTCCGGAATGGTCTTTGTTCCCCTGTAAGGAGAAATCATAGCCTTTGGAAGCTCGGAGGGCTTAGTGGTCATCACTTTCAGCTCAAAATCCGAATATACCTTTCCATCCTTAGACTTCACCGTGAACCGTTGCGTTTGCTGAATCAAGTTGTCTTGTTGTATGGAAGCGTTATTCGCAATCAGTGCTTTTCTTTCCGCTTCTGAAATATCTTCGATCAACCAACGTCTAGTCTCTGCATATTCCACATCCTTGGAAACCTGATCCAGGCTATTGCGTACAGCCGAATCAAACTGTTCCTTACGGGTTTTCATCATTTCCTCGATATAACTAACCTGCAAATACAGCAGACTAAGGAAGGAAAGCCCCATTACAATACCTAATATCCAAATTGTTGACTTCTTCATAGCAACAAAATTAACACTCCCTAATTAACACTCCTAATGCATTAACTTGATTTAACCGGAACTTCCCGGAAATTAACCGTAAGGAGCTATTTAGGTTGTATTCTGATTACTACAACAATAAAAGCCCTCCTTTGGTTTGCAAATTTAATAAAAAATTAAATCTTTTCCTTGCGTTTTTCCATCTTTATTAATCATAGTTAAACAAAAACTGCCCCCTTTTACTTAAAAAAGGGAACAGTTTTAACGTTTAAGTTGATAGTCTATAAGCAACAGATAGTAAATAACGAATATGATAATAAGTTTTCCATCAACTATCACATATCATCTATCAACTATCATTTATCTTTATTCTTCAATTTGTTTAGCTTCAAAATCCTTCATCAACTTATCCTGAACATCTGTCGGAACAAGCTCATAACTAGAGAACTTCATAATAAACGAAGCACGTCCGCCGGTGAGTGAGCTAAGAGCAGTAGAGTAAGAAGACATTTCTTTCAAAGGTACTTTAGCAACCAGTTTCTCAAAACCTTTTTCGCTACTCATACCCATAATCATGGCACGACGTCCCTGAAGATCTCCCATTACATCTCCCATCCTATCAGACGGAACAAACACTTCTACATCATAAATCGGTTCCAGAATTTTCGGACCGGCATTCTTGAAGGCTTCACTAAAGGCATTACGTCCGGCAAGCATAAAGGAGATTTCATTAGAATCTACCGGATGCATCTTACCATCGTAAACAATGACACGCACGTCACGAGCATACGAACCCGTCAACGGACCTTGCTCCATACGAGACATAATACCTTTCATAATAGCAGGCAGGAAGCGTGCATCGATAGAACCACCGACAATACTGTTGATAAACACCAGTTTACCACCCCATTCCAATGGTATCTCTTCCGTACCTCTCACGGTAATCTTAAATTCCTGTCCATTGAACTTATACGTATCGGGCACAGGCATACCTTCTTTATAAGGTTCTACAATCAGGTGAACTTCACCAAACTGACCGGCACCACCGGATTGTTTCTTATGACGATAGTCAGCGCGAGCGGCTTTTGTAATCGTTTCACGATACGGAATCTTCGGTTCTTCGTACTTCACCGGAAGTTTTTCGTTGTTTTCCAAACGCCATTTCAATGTACGAAGATGGAATTCTCCCTGTCCGTGTACCAAAGTCTGCTTCAACTCCTTTGACTGTTCGATCACCCAGGTAGGATCTTCTTCACGCATACGGTTCAGAATACTCATCATCTTTTCCACATCCGCTTCATTCACCGGCTTGATGGCACGAGTATATTTAGAATTCGGATATTTGATAAAGTTGAATTTATAGTCGCAATCCTTACCGTTCAGTGTATTACCGGTTTTCACATCTTTCAGTTTCACAGCAGCACCGATATCACCTGCTTGCAGCTCTTCCACCTTGACGCGGTTACCACCGGCTACCACATAAATTTGCGCAATACGTTCCTTCGAACCACGGTCGGCATTCAGCAAGTCGTCTCCTTCATGAACTTTACCGCTCATTACCTTAAAATAGGAAACTTCACCGATATGCGGCTCCACGCTGGTCTTGAAGAAGTAAAGAGATTCCGGTCCGTTACTATCCGGAGCCACCTCTTTACCTTCGGTATTCTGCACCTTCGGCATTTCAGAAACAAAAGGAACAACGTTACCCAAGAATTCCATCAAGCGGCGAACGCCCATATCCTTACCTCCACAAACGCAAAATACAGGGAACATACCTCTGGCGACCAATCCCTTACGGATACCTTCGCGCATTTCATCTTCTGTAAGAGAATCTTGTTCAAAAAATTTCTCCATCAGATTTTCATCATTCTCGGCAGCAGCTTCTACCAATGCTTTGTGCATCTCCATAGCCTTATCCATTTCTTCTGCCGGAATATCTTCGATGGTCGGAGCCCCTCCTTCGGGTTTCCACGAATATTTCTTCATCAACAGCACGTCGATCAGCGCATTAAAGCCCGGACCGGTAGCTATTGGATATTGAATAGGAACAACCTTAGAGCCATAAGCCTCTTTCAACTGTTCGAGGATATTATCATAATCGCATTTTTCATTATCAAGCTGGTTGACTAGAAAAATAACAGGTTTATTCAGCTTTTCTGTATAACGGAAGTGATTTTGCGTACCGACTTCGACGCCGTATTGGCCATTAAGAAGAATGATTGCGGTGTCGGTCACATTTAGTGCAGTTACTGTACTGCCTACGAAGTCGTCCGATCCCGGACAGTCAATAATATTAAGTTTTTTATTATTCCATTCTACATGGAGAACGGTGGAGAAAACGGAGTAACCATACTCTTGTTCAACAGGGAAATAATCGCTAACAGTATTCTTTGCAGCAACAGATCCGCGACGTTTTATAACACCACTCTCGAAAAGCATCGCTTCCACGAGAGTGGTTTTCCCAGAGCCAGAACTTCCCAACAAGGCAATGTTCTTGATTTCATTAGTCTGATATACTTTCATAATATATAAGATTTTAATAATTACTCAGTATGTTTCTCACATACCATTATTTTTGTGATGCGCAAATTAGGGATTAATTGGGGGAAAAGCAACACTTACGACGGTGTTACTAAACAATGTTATGTAACACATCTTTAACATAAACATTTTTTGCTCGCTCATAATTTAATTTCTACACGGATCTCCGTTCAACAATATGCATGCGCATAATATTCAGACAACTTATTTATGCACCGCCTCATTAGAATGATTTCAGTCAATAAGATTTTTGTTATATCTGATAATAATCTTACTTTTACAGCCACAAAACTCAAATGGCACAACTATGGCAGGTATCTATCTTCATATTCCTTTTTGTAAAACACGGTGCATCTACTGCGATTTCTACTCAACCACCCGTAGCGAGCTCAAAACCCGTTATGTACGAGCACTTTGCCAGGAGTTAGCCATGCGGAAAGACTACCTGAAAGGAGAAAATATAGAAACCGTTTATTTCGGTGGCGGAACCCCGTCTCAACTGGAAAAAGAAGATTTCGAACAGATATTTGATACCATCCGGACACATTACGGATTAAGCCATTGCCAGGAAATCACGTTGGAAGCCAATCCCGACGATCTGACAAGCGAATATCTGAAAATGCTTTCTTCACTCCCTTTCAATCGCATCAGCATGGGGATACAGACTTTTGACGATTCCACTCTCAAACTATTGAAACGCCGCCACAATTCCCGTACGGCTATCGAAGCTGTTCACAGATGCCGGGAAGCCGGTTTTCAAAATATAAGCATCGATCTTATCTACGGATTACCGGGAGAAACCAAAGAACGATGGGAGAATGATCTCCGCCAGGCTGTCAGCCTGAACGTAGAGCATATTTCCGCTTATCATCTGATTTACGAGGAAGATACACCTATATATAATATGTTAAAACAGCATCAGATATCGGAGGTGGACGAAGATTCCAGTTTAGATTTTTTCACGTTACTGATAGAGCATCTGCAGAAAGCGGGATTTGAACATTATGAAATTTCGAATTTCTGCCGTCCGGACAAGTACTCCCGCCACAACAGTTCTTACTGGAAAGGAATACCTTATCTGGGGTGCGGACCGTCGGCACATTCTTTTGACGGTATGACACGGGAATGGAATGTTTCTTCCATCGATACATATATAAAAGGTATAGAGGAGGACAGCCGTGCTTTTGAAATAGAGTATCTGGACCAGACGACCCGCTACAATGAATTTATAATCATTACCATACGTACAGTATGGGGAACACCTATAGAAAAGCTAAAACAGATGTTCGGCAATGAGATGTGGGAGTATTGCCAGAGAATGGCTGCGCCTTATCTGAAAAATGGGAAACTGGAAGAACACGACGGAGCCTTACGCTTGACTCGTGAAGGTATTTTCATCTCCGACAGTATAATGAGGGATTTACTTTGGGTAGATTAACAAAACAAACAGCAAGCCGATGACCGAATCAGAAGTTAGAAAGTTATTGCGGCAAATGAAAGAACTGGATTCGCAAACTGCTTTCCGGAACTTTTACAATATGACTTACGACCGCCTCTTCCGCATTGCCTACTACTATGTGAAACAGGAAGAATGGTCGCAGGAAATCGTTCTCGACGTATTTCTGAAACTATGGAAACAACGTAGCAATCTACTTGATGTGAGAAACATCGAAGATTATTGTTTCATTCTCGTCAAGAATGCTTCGCTCAATTATCTGAAAAAAGAATTAAAACACATTTACATTCATCCCGATTCTCTGCCGGAGCCACAGGAACAGAGCTATTCGCCGGAAGAATCACTCATCAGTGAAGAATTGTTTGCTCTTTACGTAAAAGCACTCGACCGGCTTCCGGAGCGTTGCAGGGAAGTATTCATTCGCATCCGTGAAGAAAAACAGAGTTACGCACAGGTAGCGGAGGAATTAGGTATCAGCACGAATACAGTGGACGCACAACTTCAGAAAGCAATCACACGACTCAAAGAGATGATTAGCCGGGCAGAAATAGATTAACAATTATTTAGAAAAGGAGCGTAGGGAGTTTCTGTCAACCTCCGGTCTTTATCAACAAATAAATCAATCACCTAAAAGACAGAAAAAATGAAAAAGCTAAATGACGCAATCATTAGAATCTTTGCCTTTCTATCAGTTTGTCTGTACCTGTTTTCATGCAACAATGATAACGACAATTTCCCGAAGGACTATGCAGGATTCGAACATTCGAAGGAAACAATAGAATGTGAAAGCGGTAAATCCGAATGTGAGTTGAAAATTAAAATTGTTGCAACGGAAAAAACGAAAGAAGACCGGACGGTAATACTTGCTACGCCCACTCTTTTAGCAGGACAAGCGGCAGTCGTACAGCTGACAGAAAAAAAAATAATCATCAAAGCGGGTAAGAAGTCGGCTACGACTATTCTAAAAATCTATCCTAAACAGATGATATTGAAGAAGCAGAATATCACTTTATCCTGTACTCCCCAGTGGAAAGAAGGCGGAATCAGTAAGTTGACCATTCTGTTGATACGAAAATAACAGATCAAGAGTAATACGGAAAAAACTATGAAATTTACCGATACGGAATTAGAAGAAATACTGTACAAGCTCGTCGCTTCCACGCGTTCACCGCGAGGACGGTTTTCAGCAACAGCCAGTTACCCGAAGCTGGAGAAAAGACTGAAGTCACATACCCGGCGTCTGATGCTGATACGTACCTTCTCGGTAGCAGCGGCAGCAGCTCTACTTTGCCTATCGACGTGGACAGCCTATTTATATATACAACCAACCACCATACAAACGATTTCCACCTTGGCAGAGACACGCACGGTCTGTCTTCCCGATGGCAGTACAGTGACACTCAACCATTATTCTTCACTTTCTTATCCGGAAAAGTTTAAATCGGACAAGCGGGAAGTGGAACTCAATGGGGAGGCTTATTTTGAAGTAAGCAAGAAGAAAGAACATCCGTTTATCGTGCAGACTGAAACAATCGACGTTCAGGTATTGGGAACCCATTTCAATGTAGATGCATATCCTGACAATCCGGATGTAAAGACAACGTTATTGTCCGGCTCGGTAGCAGTCAGCAATAAAAGCAAGTCTGTTCGTATGATTTTGAAGCCTAACGAGATTGCTATATATAATAAGGTGGAAAAAAAACTCACTCGCAAAGTTCTAGCAAATGCAGAAGACGAAATTTCCTGGCGACAGGGAGAATTTATATTCGATGATCTGCCTTTGCAGGAAATTGCCCGCGAACTGTCCAACTCATTCGGAACGACTATCCATATAGCCGACACAACTTTGCAAAATTACCGGATCACAGCACGATTCCGCAATGGAGAAGATCTGGAGACTATTTTATCTGTATTACATAACGCCGGTTATTTCAACTACTCATTAAACAATAAACAGATTATTATTACTACTAAACCAGACTTAAAATGAAAACTATTCACCAAGGCCACCTGCCTGTCAGAACCATTGTTCTGATAGGTATGGTGTTCTTTATCACCGCCCAGGTACACGCACAAAACGCAAATGCCCGGCTCACATTAACACTACGAAATGTGACATTGAAGGAATTCACCAAAATAATTGAAAACTCAACCGGTTATTCCTTTATATACAGCGAAGAAATCAATATCAAACATAGAATCAACCTGAAAGTTAAAGAAAAGCCCCTGCACGAGATACTTGATATTGTATTCAAGGATGAAACAATCAGTTACCAGTTCTCCGACCGCTATATCCTGCTGCAAAAAAAGAAAAAAACTAAAAACGTAAGCCGCAAGTTTACCATCAGCGGATATGTCACTGACGGAACGTCCTCCGAGACGTTGATTGGAACAAATATCTTTGAGAGTCATCAGAATCAGGGAACTACCACTAATCCTTACGGTTTTTACAGCATCACTCTACCTGAAGGAGAGACCAGCCTGCATTTTTCCTATTTAGGCTATGCCACAGAAGTTTGTCAGTTCATTCTCTCGCAGGATACATTGATGAATATACGTATGCAAGGAAATACGCAATTGCAGGAAGTTGTTGTTGTCTCGGACCGAGCGGAAGCAGGAGCCATAGCTACACAGATGGGGTCTATTGAAATCCCTATAACACAAATTAAAAGTACTCCGAGCATACTGGGAGAAGCTGATGTCATGAAAGCTATCCAGCTCATACCTGGCGTACAGGCAGGTGTAGACGGTTCTGCGGGATTGTATATACGTGGCGGTAGTCCCGACCAAAACCTAATCTTGCTGGATGGAGTTCCGGTATACAATGTAGATCACATGTTCGGATTCTTCTCGGTTTTTACTCCCGAAGCAGTCAAGAAAGTGATGCTATTCAAAAGTTCTTTTCCGGCACGCTTTGGCGGTCGGCTTTCTTCGGTAATCGATGTTCGTACTAATGATGGAGATATGCAAAAGTACCACGGTATGCTTAGTATCGGATTATTGACCAGCAAGTTCAATCTGGAAGGTCCGATTGTGAAGGGGAGAACATCCTTTAATATCTCTGCCCGACGCTCCTATCTTGATTTACTTGCCAAGCCATTCATGCCCGATGACGAAAAATACAGCTATTATTTTTATGACATAAATGCCAAAATCAACCATAAGTTTTCCGACCGTAGCCGTCTCTTCTTAAGCATATACAATGGTAAAGACCACTTCGCCACTAAATTTGACGAAAACACCGACAATGAAGACGGTTCTAAAATGAACTGGGGAAACACCATTGCCTCTGCCCGGTGGAACTATATATTCAACAACCGACTGTTCAGCAACACAACAGTCGCCTTCAACAATTACGAGCTTGGCATCCATTCATACATGACCAATCAATTCTTCGGATCAACCGAAAATAAAGTCAACAGATATTCCGCTGACTACCGTTCCGGCATTCAGGACTGGAGCTATAAGATAGACTTCGATTTCAACCCCAGCCCTATCCATCGCATAAAGTTCGGCACAGAATATATATACCATATCTTCCGCCCGGAAGTCATGACATCCAAAATTTCAGATCATACCAGCAAACAGGTCGGACAGGAGAAAACATACTACAGCATAAACAACAACCCTCTATACGCACATGAAATATCAGCTTATGCGGAAGATAATTTCAGACTCAACACACGTTTCCGGCTGAATATGGGCGCCCATCTTTCTTTATTTCATGTACAGAATAAAAGCTACTTTTCCTTTCAGCCACGCATATCCGCCCGTTATCAGTTGGTGAAGGATATTGCCCTGAAAACATCTTATACTCAAATGAGCCAGTACGTACATCTGCTTTCATCCATGCCCATCAGTATGCCGACTGATTTATGGGTCCCTGTAACCCAAAAAATCAAACCTATGCAATCCCACCAGTTTTCCCTAGGCGGATATTATACGGGAATCAAAGGCTGGGAATTTTCGGCAGAAGGGTATTATAAGGCTATGCGCAATGTGCTGGAATACAAAGACGGAGTCAGTTTCTTCGGCACTTCGGCAGGCTGGGAAAACAAAGTGGAGATGGGAAAAGGGCGTTCGATGGGCATTGAACTTATGGCACAAAAGACTGTCGGCAAGACTACAGGATGGCTATCCTATACCCTTTCTAAAAGTGACCGCAAATTCGCCAAAGGCGGCATTAACAACGGAGAACGGTTTCCGTACAAGTACGACCGCCGTCACAGCATTAACCTGACGGTCAACCACCAGTTCAACGACCGCATCGACATCGGGGTTTCCTGGGCGTTCTACACAGGGGGAACAAGTACTATTCCCGAAGAAAAAACAGCAATTATCCGTCCTAACGACGGTATAAACAACGGTTCGGGCGGAGGATGGATAATCCCTTACGAACCCAGCTTTACCAATACATCTCCCACTATCGGAGAAACTAACTACGTGGAGCACCGGAACAACTTTCGCCTACCTGCAAGCCACCGGCTCAATATCGGCATCAATTTCAATAAAAAAACCAAGCATGGGATACGAACTTGGAATATCAGTCTATACAATGTGTATAACGCGATGAATCCGGCATGGATTTACCGAGCTCACAATGAACAAGGAAAAGGTGTCATCAAGAAATATACATTATTACCTATAATACCCTCGTTTACTTATACTTATAAATTCTAAACCGACAATGAAAACTTTTATACACTATTTATCCGTACTGATTGCAACATTAATAATCGTTTCGTGTGAGAATGAGCTTCCTTTCAGCATCAAGGACAATCCGCCCAAATTAGTAATGAATGCACTGATTAATGCTGAAAGCCAGGCAAATCTTCTTTTCCTCAACTTCACAGGAAAGGACGCTACAACTCATATCCAAAATGCAACGATAGAGGTACGCGTCAACGGACAACTGACAGAAAGCCTGCGTCCCCTTCCACCGGAACAGGAAGGAGATCCGCAATGCCGCTTCAACATTACAAGCAAATTTACTCCCGGTGACGTGGTACGTATTGATGCACTTACTGATGACGGGAAATATCATGCGTGGGCAGAAGTAACGGTTCCTCAACGTCCTGCCGAAATAGAAAACATCGACACTCTTACCGTTCCAATGTTGGAGTATGGTCACATAAGAAAATATCTTCGTTACCGGATAACTCTCAAAGACCGTCCCTATGAAACAAATTATTATCGCATCGTGGTGGACAAACAAACTACTTTACGAAAATATAATTATGAAGAAGAGGGAAAAGGCGAGTACATCTTTTGGACAAAGCACAGTTACTCATTCATCGGACGCGAAGACATTGTGCTGACAGACGGGCAACCGTCTACCGGACAAGACGAGGATAACGGATTATTTGATACGGCAAGGAATATCTATGGGGTATTCGATGACTCCCGGTTTAAAAACACATCTTATACAATGACAGTATATAACAGTACACACGTCGAAACTGCCAGCGAAGAGGGATTTTTTCATCAAATGGACATCATTATCCACTTAAGAAGCATCACGGAAGTAGAATATTATTATCTGAAAGCGCTTAACCTTGTGGACTCTGACATTTATGACGAGACAATCGATGAACCAATCAAATATCCCAGCAATGTGCATGGAGGAACCGGAATGATAGGAATCTCAACAGAGGTCAGCAAAAAAATAGAAATAGAAACACCACAACGATGGTAACCAATCGTATATTATGCATATTTGTCTTACTCCCACTGTTCTGTTCCTGCCGAAGCAGCCGGAGTATGCTAAGAGAGATACAAGCCTTAAAATCCAGCTTGTATTACGAGCTCACTTCTCCTATCTATCAGGAGAAAGCAGACCAAACCGTATATCTGGACTTCATCGACTATTCCAACATGGATTATTACACGAGCGTGAAACGAAAAAAGTCTGCGTATATACCGTTACTGTTATATAACTACGAAGGTGAGCTTTTCCATCTCCGGTTAGGAGAGTCTTCGCTCACCCAACTCTATCGGGAATTTCTGACGGAGGCACTGCTTACCGAATGTAACAGTAGCACCTGCTACCATCTGATAGATAATCAGAAAGGGAAAATAATTCCCGATTCCGCCTATCGGCTGGAAGTAAAAATCAGAAAGAATGAGACGTATGGCAGAATCAAACTCAACCAGTCAAGCATCCCTTGGTTTGAGGGAGAAATGTTGGAGGTTGTCAATAACAAAATTCGCCCGGCAACTTCCAGTCTTGCCATTTCTATCCGCCTCACTCAAAAGGAAGATTGTCTGCTTGACAAAACTTACTCTACAGAATATCAGCAAACTACAAAAGCGCAAAGATTCGAAGATTCACCGTCCGCCAATGCCGCTTGCCTGGATGATATGACCGAATGTTTGTCAATGGCTACGAAAGAAATCGTGGAGGAGATTAGTCGGGATATACATTTAATACTATCTTTGCAGCCAAAAAGCAGGCACTAACTATGTTTATCATTATTGGAATTATGCTGACAGGGATGCTTCTTGGCTACTTGTTACGCAGTAAAAGACTATCATGGATACACAAGATAATTACTCTTCTTATATGGATTCTCCTCTTTCTTCTCGGAATAGATGTAGGAGGTAACGAATCTATTATCAAAGGTTTGCATACTCTCGGACTGGAAGCTATTATCATCACTGTAGCTGCCGTTGCAGGAAGTACGTTATGTGCCTGGGGATTATGGTATCTATTATATAGATGGAATAGAGGAAAGGAGACAAAAGCATGAAAGGTAGTTTGATTATCGTCTCTTTCTTCATTATCGGTACTCTTTGTGGAGTTTATCATCTCATTCCATACGACTTCACCGACAGCAAGCTCAGTTACTATGCCCTCTGCGGACTCATGTTCTGCGTAGGTATCAGTATTGGTAACGATCCGAATACCCTGAAGAGTTTTCGCTCCCTGAATCCGCGGCTTGTATTCCTTCCCATCATGACGATCATTGGCACATTAGCAGGCTGCGCCGTAGCAGGAGCCTTTATGAGCCAACGAGGCCCTTTAGACTGTATGGCAGTCGGAGCCGGATTTGGCTATTATTCACTTTCCAGCATTTTCATTACTGAATACAAGGGGCCCGAATTGGGAACTATTGCATTACTTTCCAATATCATGCGTGAAATCATCGCTTTGCTGTGTGCGCCATTATTAGTGAAGTATTTCGGAAAGCTAGCCCCTATTTCTGTTGGTGGAGCCACTACAATGGATACCACTCTTCCTATTATTACCCGATATTCGGGAAAAGAATTTGTAATCATTTCCATTTTCCATGGTTTTGTTGTTGATTTCAGTGTTCCTTTCCTAGTCACGTTCCTTTGCTCAATATCATTTTAACAGGAATAAATCCTAAAAAGCAGATTATTTCCACTATCGTTTTCGCACACGTATTACAAATATGTTTCATAAAGAACCGTTTTTGTATCAAAAAGCATATCATCTCTTGACTTACATCAAGAAATGAGGCTAAATAGAATCTTTTCCTTTTCTTTATTTTTATGCTATAAAACATATTCTTATATTTGCATAGGTAAAAAGAAAAAACTAAGCGCTTAGACTAATTTTCAATAGGTATTAGATTTGTTTTTAGGAATAGTTTTTAGGTATAACAATTAAAAAAGTAGGTATTATGAAACGTTTAGGATTAACATTAGTGGCAGCGCTCTGCCTTGCTGCTACAACATTTGCAGCCGGAAATCAACCTACAACTGCAAAATGGGAAGGTAACATCAATGTTAGTAAATTAGGTAAATATTTGAACTTGAATTCAGTTCAGAGTGAAGAGGTTGCAAACATCTGCGATTATTTCTCCGAACAGATGTCAAGAGCCACAACAGCAAAGAAAGATAAAGAAGCTAAATTGCGTAACGCTGTTTATGGTAACTTGAAGCTGATGAGAAAGACTCTTAGTGCTGAACAGTATGCCAAGTATGCTGCATTGATGAACATCACTTTACAGAATAAAGGTATTGAACTGAATAAGTAAAATGAGTAATATGCAAAAGAGAGAGAGGGTGGAAGCCAGTTTGGGCTTCCACTTTTTTTATTCTATTATTTAATAGTCACCATCGTAGCTCCAAACCCATATTCCTGGAAAGAAGCATCCTGATAACGGCAATTACTATATTTGCGCTTCAATTCATCAAGAACGGCTTTCCGAAGCACACCATCTCCTTTGCCGTGAATAAAGACAATCTTCTGCTCACGCTTGTTCTTATAAACCTCCATCACTTCGCGAAATTTATCCAATTGATAGTTCAGTATTTCAGCATTACCCATTCCTTGAGTATCATCTAGTAAAGAGTCGATATGAAGATCTATTTCGACAATCTCACTCTTTCCACCATGAGCATGGTTCGGTTTCACAATAGGTTGTGATCTGGGTTTATCTACAGACTTCTTCTGCAGCAAAGCCTCTTGAAGTTCTTCTGCCGAAACATATACTTGTTTGGTAGGCATATCATCTTTCACAATGTCATAAATCAACGCCGGTTCTTCGAAGAAATCAGAATCGCTAAAGGTATGAAGTTTATAGAACTTCACGGTATCAATCCGTATTTCCACACTGACAGCCGGTTTGATAGCTGCAGGCTTACCGTCCTTGAAAGCGATCAACTGAACGGCCACCCGCTCCATATCATTCAGTACATCTTTTGTGAACTCCTCCAGCAACAATTTGGTATTGGGTTCCACCAACCCGTGCGAACGGTTCTTCCAGGCTTTTCCTTCTGCACTCAAATAAGTGTAATACAAATAATAATTGCTATCATTTACCAAATAAGTTTCGAAAGGAGTAGTCATCATAGCTTTGGCATCTTCAGGCACATAGGCCAGAAATACATTCAGCGTATCTCCTCCCTTCACTTCCGGCTGGCGTTGAATGACGGGCATCTCCGGTTTTACCGGTTTAGCAGTTCCCTCTTGTTTCGGAGCAGAAGAAGTCGGTTTACGCTTCAAATTATAGTCATCCGTTTCAATCACGACACACTCACGTATCGGCATCGGAATATCAAATCCATCCGCATCTTCCACCAACACAAAATCCTTTCCTTGGAATCCAGTGACGATTCCACCGCCTACCTCACTAAGAAAGCGTACTTTATCTCCTATTTTCATTGTTGTATATCCAATTAAAATTCAAACTCAAAAAAACGAGTAACAAAGATAGAGATTTCTATGAAATATTTCAGTAACTTTGTCTCTAAGAATACAGAATGTAATCGATATGAAGATTGAAAAGCACATAGAAGGATTACGGTGTGGCTCTTATAATGACTTCAAAGTTATATATAATAGGTATGCCGGTAATTTATACGGATTTGTTTTCGGATTGACCCGTTCTCACGAGTTATCCAAAGACATTGTTCAGGATACTTTTATCAAAATATGGACTAACCGGGAAAGCATTGATCCCACCCAATCTTTCAAATCTTATTTATTTAAAATTTCCCATAATCTAATTATAGACGAGTTCCGCAAACGTCTCAACAATCCCATCTTTGAAAGTTATCTGGATTATTCCGACAACCTACCAATCAGCAATCCTTTTTCAGTCGAACAGAAACTAGACTATGATCTGTTTGTAGAACGGCTGAATAAAGCAAAAGAAAAACTGACGAGTCGTCAAAAAGAAATTTTTGAATTAAGCAAAGAGATGGGAATGACTTCCCCACAAATATCCGAGAAGCTAAATATCAGTGAACAGACCATTTACAACCAACTTTCAGCTGCAATCCGCATTCTAAGAAAAGAAGTGGGCAGTGCTTTTCTTCTTCTTTTCACCATTTTTTTTGAATAATACCGAAAAAAAACACTTTCCCATAGTAGACTTTTTAGTTCCTCCCGTATTAACTTATAGAACAACAAAGTCATTACATGGAAAAGCATATAAATAATCTATTAAATAAGTTCATCAATGAGAATATCACTCCGGATGAACGAAAGGTACTGAAAAATTCTGTTACAGAGTTATCAGATGAAGAATTAAAGCAGGCAATGTCCGACGTATGGGAGCAATATGAAACAAAAGCTACCTCACCTGTAGCATTTGAGCAAATAGCAAGAAAACTTTCCATTAAATCCCAATCATCCATGAGGCATACCTTATTATTTATAGCAAAAGTGGCGGCAGTCATTGCAATCCCTTTACTTATAGGTATACAAATCCACTTATATATAACCAACGATAAACTGAATAAATTTATCGATCAACAGCTAGCCATCCAAGTAGAAAGCGGAGAAAAAGCAGCAATCACTCTCCCTGACGGTACGAAAGTATATCTGAATGCAGCCACCTCCCTTTCCTATCCCAGCGACTTCGGATTATACCAAAGAGATATATACCTGACGGGAGAAGCCTATCTGGAAGTAGCTAAAGATGCAGAAAAACCTTTCCATGTACATACTGATGATGTGGAAATTGAAGTATTGGGTACAAAGTTCAATGTCAACTCATATCCGGATCAGGACGAAGTAGAAACAACCTTGATAGAAGGAGCAGTAAAACTGACTACCAAAAATAACAGTCAGCATCCTATCATTATGAAACCTAGTCAGAAAGTTATTTATTCAAAGAAGAATCACCAGCTATCCTCCCGGCAAACTACCGGGCACTTCGAAACAGCCTGGACACGGGGAGAACTAGTTTTCCGCTCTGCCAAATTCTCTGATATCATAGAAAAGTTGAAAAAACGCTATGGAGTCGAAATTCAGATAACCGGAGACAAATATAATACCGACCTCTTTACCGGTAGCTTTAAAGAAGAATATATTCATGGAGTATTGCGACTCTTACAAATGCACTATCAATTTACCTACACAGAGAAAAATGGTAAAATCCTGATAAGAATGAAGTAATCACTTAAAAAAAACAGATATGAAAGAGAGAGCACCCTAACAAAATTGGAACCGAAAGGTTGGCAGACCCTCCGGTTCCATAGTCAATACAAACTTGCAAATAGTTTTTAGTATCAACCTTAATATTTAATATGATGGATAATTTTTATCTTAAGAAAAGTTATCGCTACAAATGTAGCAATAATTATCTAATCTTGTTTAGTATTCTTTTCATTTTAGTCATTCATCCGGTGAATTTATGCGCTCAAAACAAAGAGATCACTCTATCGGTCAAGAATGCAAGTCTTCAAGAGGTATTAGACCAAATAGAAAATAAGACAATTTATCGTTTCACATATCGGGATGTAAACCTGACAAAAGAAAAGAAAGTGACTATTACAGTCAATCAAATGCCGATTGAAACCTTTCTGAATAAGGTATTGCCTCCAATGTCCTTAACCTTCAAAAAGAGTGGAAACACCTTTGCCATTATCCCCATGAAGCAAGAAAAAGGTAAAAAATTGACAGGCGTTGTAGTAGATGAGAACAATGAACCTCTCATCGGGGTATCAATACAGGTTAAAGGTGTATCTAAAGGTACGACTACAGATATTGACGGTAAGTTCACCATTGATGCAGACCCTAATACCGCACTAATATTCTCGTATTTAGGGTATCTCACTCAAGAGCAGAAAATAAAAGACCAGACAAATCTGAAAGTCAATATGATTCCTGACACTCAAACACTCGATGAAGTAATAGTCATCGGATATGGTGCCCAAAGAAGAAGAGACTTAACAGGTTCTATCTCTTCCATCAAAGGGGAAGAAATGCCTCAAATAGGTTCCACCACTTTGGGACAAGCACTAAAAGGACAAGTAGCAGGTATGTCTTTCACGCAAACCAGCAGTCAGCCGGGCGCCGCTGTTTGGATGCAAATCCGCGGTGCGGCCGCCGGTGCCTCACCATTAATTGTAGTAGATGGTGTACCAGTCAGTACGATGTGGGAGCCTGATCCGGGGCTTAATTTCGGGAAAGGTGACAAGGAAAGTGTACTCGATAATATTAACCCGGACGATATTCTGGATATTCAAGTCTTGAAAGATGCCAGCGCTACCTCAATCTACGGTTCCCGTGCAGCCGGAGGTGTCATTCTAATCACAACCAAGCGCGGATCGACAGACGAGAAAGTGAATGTTTCCTTCAAAGCTTCCTATACAGGCCAGTGGATCGCAGAAAAACCGGAAGTAATGAACCCCAAAGAATACATGATCGCTTCCAATGACTCTCAACTTGAACGGTGGATGCAATCCAGCGGATATTATCCGTGGGGAACTCTTCCGCCTTCCGAAGACATTAACGAGATGCGCCGCCGTTACGAAGCTGCCGGAAAGGCATGGAATTACAGCTGGGACGAGATTCAGAATTTCACAGGAGGAACAGACTGGTATGATGCTGTGACAAGAAACGGACAGATACAGGATTACAATCTTTCAGTCAGTGGCAGCGGTAAAAAATCCAACTATCTCATTTCATTGGGATATATGGGTAATGACGGAATTGTCAAGAATAACGATTACAACCGGACATCAGGCCGCATCAACCTCGACCAGACATTCAGCAAGTATTTCAAAGGAGGGATAACAGTCTCTTACTCACATATAAAGTCGAATGATGTGCCCATATCCGGAAAGTCAGGATCAACAACCCTTTTCATGGCAGTACGCAAATATGATCCTACGATTCCGATACGAGATGAAAATGGTAATTACGCTCTTGGACGCATCTATGGTTTGGCCCAAAATCCCGCATCTATTCTGGACGCCACCATGCTAACCCAGAAAGATAACCTTCTGACCTCCGCTTTCTTGGATATTATGCCAGCAAAAGGTTTAGTAGTAAAAACAACCGTAGGATATGACCGGAAATTTGCCAGTACCGGTGCATATTTCCCTATGACTACTCAAGAAGGGATCAACGCCAATGGAGGAATCGCCAAAATCAACGAAAACAATTTGTCGAACTACTACATCAATATGACCGCCACTTACAACAAGACATTTGCCAACGACCACGCTTTAACATTGATGGCGGGCTGGGAGTATCAGAAAGTGGTATCGGAAAGCCTGAGTGGTGAAAATCGCGGATTTCCATACGATGGAGTGAAATGGCATAACCTCGATCTTGGTACATACGAAAAGCCTATTGCGTCATCTTCAAAAACTACAGACCAGAACGCTTCTTTTATCGCACGTCTGAATTATACCTATAAAGATCGTTACCTGCTGACCGCCAATTTTCGTAGAGACGGGTCGTCCAACTTTGCAGCCAATAAACAATGGGGTAATTTTGGTGGTATATCTGTTGCATGGCGTATGAACGAAGAATCATTTATGAAACCAATCGAATGGCTGTCAAATTTAAAACTCCGATTTGGAGCAGGTATCACCGGATATGCCGGAAGTCTGACCGGCACTCGTACTTATTATACTCCCGGAAAAGATTATTATTTCAATAACAAATTGACAAGTGGTGTAGCACTCGCCGTACTTGGCAACCCAGATTTATCCTGGGAATCACAGCAAGACATCAATATCGGTTTGGATTTCGGATTCTTCAATAATAAGTTTGGCGGTACCATTGATGTTTACGAACGAAAAATCAGAGACCGTATCGGTACAAAGAACCTGATGTCGTATCACGAAATCAACACATTAAATTACAATACTCAGCGAATAGACAACACACGAGGAGTTGACCTCTCACTTTATGGAACCGTAGTCACCAAATCCGGATTCAATTGGCGCAGCCAGTTCACATTGACTTATTATCGTGACTTTACCTCCAAACGAGATCCGTCTGAGGTACTCGATATTAATACTCCGGCCCGTAACATTGACTGGAACGACGTCTGGAGCTATCTTTCAGACGGGTTAATCATGCCCGGAGAAACAGTTCCTCATATGCCCGGTGCCCTTCCCGGCACTATTAAAATCAAGGACATTAATGGCTATTTATACGATGCAGATGGTAGTATAATGAGAGACGCCGATGGTCGTCCGATGTATTTGGGCGAACCGGACGGAAAGATCGATAATGCCGACCTGGTCGTTATTCATAATAAGACACCGATACCGGTCAGTTGGACGAACACGTTCTCCTACAAGAATTTCGACTTGAGCATCCATATGTATGGTAAGTTTAATCATTATAAAAACACTGATTATCTGGTGAACATCGCTTATGGCCCTTATGAAGGCACCAACACCTCTCCTTATTTCAACGATCGATTCACTTTCAATAATACTACGTCTACCATTCCGGCTTTCACACAGAATACTTCGTCAAGTTTTGGATATGCCGATTACTTTATGGAAAAGGCATGGTTTATCCGTCTGGACAATATCACGTTAGGATACACACTTCCCAAGAGTATTACCAAGAAGGTCCTGCAGTCTGTGCGTTTCTATGCATCTATGAAAAATATTCTGACACTCACCCCTTACAAAGGATATGATCCAGAATACGATGTGTACACGTATCCGAGTACCAGTTCTTTCACTGTTGGTGTGGATATTAAATTTTAACCCTTATCATCATGAAAACAAAAATACAATTCATAATAGCAATTGCGTCAATAATCCTTTCAATGGAGGCTTGCACACTCGAAAGGGAATCATACAATGAAATCTATCCTGAAAACTTTTTCCGCAATGAAGACGATGTGAACAAAGCACTTGCAGGGTTGTACTACGGTCCATTCCGAATGGGATACGGCAGTTTCTACGGAGTCGACCAATATAGCTATCAGGTAGTGTCTGACTTCACCTCTGGTACATTGGCTAGCCGTTGGACCACTGCCACAGGTTATCCGCAATATCAGGAACATCGTTGGGAAGAAAATGCTCCCGCAGGGTATGCCAAGGATTTTGCCGAAGGGATGTACTCGCAATATAACAAACTTACTTCTGTATTGGAAACTATCAAACGCATAGAAGCTGCCCCTATCACCGACAAGCTTAAAGCAAAAGCCATAGCTGAAGCAAAATGTATTTACGCTTGGATTGGTTTCATTCTCTATGACTTATTCGGCCCTGTACCATTGGTCACAGAAGAAGCACTGGCTAATCCGAATGAAAAAATACTTATCCCTCGTTTGAGCGATACCGAATACACCGCCATCATGCACAAATATCTGGATGATGCCATCACCGAACTGCCCATCAGACAAGATGACGATTGGGGACGAGTGTCCAAAGGACTGGCACTGATGTTGAAACTCAAATTCTACATGATAGATAAAAATTATACAGAAGCCGAAAAAATAGCAAGAGAACTGTACAGTTATCGCGGAACCACGTATGATTTGATGGAAAAAGGTAAATACAGAGAAATTTTTAACAAATATAATGTCAAAAACAAAGAGATCATCCATGCCATTCCATGTGGACTTGCCGATGGAATGCAAAACCGAAGTATCATTCAATTCTGGCCGGTACGCTATCGCGAGGACAGGCAATGCTGGTTTACCTTCGGCATGAACTGGGATTTCTACGACACCTTTGAAAGTGGTGATGACCGGTTAAACTCCATCGTTACTTCTTATACCAGTATCACCAATGAAGCAAATGACCACACGCACGGATTCCTTGCTAACGCAGCGGCCATCATAAAAGTAGATGACCATACCTATACCGGAGGTGAATTTGCTTCAGTAGATTTGATTGTTTACCGCTTTGCCGATGTTATGCTGTCATTAGCAGAATGTATCAATATGAACAACAATGGTCCGACACAGGAAGCTATCGACCTCGTTGATGAAATTCGCAACCGCGTAAACTTACCCGAACTGACTGATGTACAAACGTCGGACAAGGATGCTTTCAATAAAGCCATCCTCAACGAACGGTTACATGAGTTTATGGCAGAAGGTTTGTCGCGTCAGGATAAAATACGGCATGGAGTATTTGTTTCCGACTCCAAGGCAATGTTTCCCAATAGCCAGTCGGCAAGTCATAAAGTACGTTTTGCCATACCCTCCAAATACATTCTCGAATCAGAAGGGGTGGTCAAGCAAAATCCGGGATATACCAATTAATATTTTCACCATAATCAAGTTAATAATATGAAGAAAAAATATATATGGCTATATGCATTTATCTGCTGTTGCTACAGTTGTGAAGGGAACAATGACCCGATCGATAACAAACCCAATCAATCAATAGAAGTGACTTACGACAAGGGAATTACTCCTCCTTCAATCCCCGTCATCGACGAAAGCGATTATACTGTCTATTATGTAGATACTGATACAGGCGATGATACAAATGACGGCCTAAGCGAGGCAACTCCTTTCAAAACGTTATCCAAAGTTACATATATGGCCAAGATTCCCAAGATGAAAGTCCTGCTGAAAAGCGGTTCTGTCTTTGCAGAAAATCTGGTTCTGAAAAATCTGAACAGTAGTGTCGACAAGCCATTTATTATGGACATTTACGGAGGAACAGAACGTCCTACCATCAGCGGAACAGGCGATCAAGCCGTATTGATCCAGGATGACAATATGCGTTTCCGCAATATTCGTGTAACCAACAAGACCGGAACACGTGGTATTCGCATACAAACCCAAATCCAAGGTGCCGGAGCTTTCCTCAATGTAGAAATTACAGGCTGCCTCATCGAAGAAGTGAACTGGGCCGATGATATACCTTTTGAAAATGTTGATCCGGAAACGATCGATGTAGAAAAAATAGCACCGGATAGCCGCTTCTCCAATAAAGAGTTCGGTGGTATCATCATCGAAAATGCTACAACCCAAGAACAAGGTGCCAGCTGGTATGAAAATCTCTTTATCACCAACAACATTATTCGTCAGGTATGCCGCACAGGAATCCTGATTCAGGGGAAATGGGGACAACGTGACAAACCGGGCAACGGCAATAATGAATATATTAGCGACGACCAAAACTGGTACCCATCCAGAAATGTGGTGATACAAGGCAATGATTTCAGCTACTGCGGTGGCGACGGCTTGATCCTAATGGGCTCCACCGACTCTTATATTGATCATAACCGTTGTTTCCATGCCAACTTCCTCGGACGAAACGGACAGGCAAGTGCTGGCCTTTGGCCTTATAGCTGTACTAATATCGTCATGCAATACAACGAAGCCGCCTACACTTGGCTGGCTCATGGCAGTGCCGATGGTCAGGGACTTGATGTGGATATTGCCTGCAAAAACACATTAGTACAATACAATTATGTTCATCATAATAAAGGAGGAGGCATTCTTCTGTGTAATATAAAAACAGGAGACCATAGCGGAACGGTTATCCGCAATAACATTTTCTACAAGAATGACGGAAGTTACCGTGGCAGTCTGATGACAGTTTCAAGTAATGTGGGAGCAACAGACATTTACAACAACACAATTGTGTTGGATAATGGGACAACTCCAGTAATCATTTTTACTGACGACTGGGCTAATGCCGGAAAGTCTCATGATATTTCTTACCGGAACAATATTTTTGTGTCAATGACTCCATGTACGGGAAAAATAGACCTCCACAATATGGAGAAGTATTCGTTTGAAAACAATCTGTTTTTCCATGTGGGTAGTTCCTTTATTATAGATTCATCTCCACTCCGTTATGATCCGAAAATAAATGCACCCGTTTCAGCCAATGGTTTCAGTCAGACCCTAAGATTCCAGCCAACTGAATCCAAAGTTTTCACGGACGGAATATTGTTCGACGGAATGGCCGATACTGATTTTGCTGGAAACCCGGTTCAGGGAATCAACTATTTGGGAGCATTTTCTAAATAAAATATATAACTATATTTATATCTACATATGAAGCAGTATTTGAAAATATCAATGATAGTCACATTCGCATTAATCATATTTAGTTGCGATAAAGACAATGAACTATCCGGAAAAATTTTCCAAGTAGATAGCGCACAAAATTTAACTGTCGGAAAAAGTGGTGGCGAAATATTCATACCCGTAACTTCCACAGACAATTATGTACCTATGTCTTCCGAGCCATGGTGCACCATCGGAGAAAAAACGGAAGATGGCTTTTTCTTCTCTGTCAATACAAATGCATTGACAACAACAAGAAGTGTCGATGTAGTAGTAGCTACCGTAGGGTTTCCTTTCTACATCATCAAAGTTACACAAGAACAAGGCGATCCTAACTTCTCCATAGCAGACGAGGAATTGAATAAAACATTCGCACAAGCCGGTGGCGAACTATATGTGACTCTTGCCACAAATATAGATTATACAGTGGATCCTCCAACTGACACTTGGTGCAGCATAAGCGATATTACCGCCAATGGTTTCAAACTTACAGCGTCTCCTAATGATGTCACACAACGAAGAACCTCAATAACGATACATCCCAATGGAGATTTTCCAAATGTAACAATCATCGTGAAACAAAGTGGCAATGCAATACTACAAAACGGCTTTTTCATCAATAACAGCATGGAACATTGGACAACAAGCGGTACTAGCGGCCTGTTCGGACTGGCTACTGACGCATACATTGCAGCCGGATCCCCCACAGGAGCTTACTATCTTAAAAACAATATCTCCGCAACAAGCGGATTTGAAGGCAGAGTCACCCAAAAACTTACAAACCTGACCGATGGAGTTTACATATTATCTTGTCAGGCAGCCGGTTATCCGGGAAATTCAGCTGCCACTGACGGGGTTTATTTCATTGTGATTGATAAAAACGGAAACGAAACGCAACAGAAAATGACATTACCGGGAGGCGGTTGGAAAGAGAATTCCATGCAAATTAATGTAACAGGAGGAGAATGTACGATTGGAATCTATGCAAAAGCTGCCGGAGGCAGTTCATCTACCATGTCCTTTAAGGTAATGAATTTTGATTTCAAATAAATAACCTATAAAGTACTTAATGTAAAAATGAAAAATAGAATAATATTATTACTGTCAGTTATCCTGACAACAATGATTTCCTGCCGTACACAATCAGTTAAAGAAGTAGATATTTGTATCTATGGCGGTACATCGGCAGGTGTAATCGCAGCCTATACGGCACAACAGTCAGGAAAAAGTGTCTTACTCATCGAACCTGGCCGCCATTTAGGCGGCATGAGTTCGGGAGGATTAGGATTTACTGACATTGGAAACAAGTATGTAGTGCAAGGATTAGCGCTAGATTTCTATCGCCGGTTGGGCACACACTATGGAAAACTAGAACAATGGATATTTGAGCCAAGCGTGGCCGAAACCATTTTCAAAGACTACATAAAACGCGCGGGAATTGAAGTCTGGTATGAAAACCGATTGTCCGATGTAGAAAAACAAAGAAACTCCATCACCACCATTACATTGGAGGATAGTAAACATCCGAACCATACTACCAATCGAAAAGTGCGGGCAAAGGTATTTATTGACTGTTCTTACGAAGGAGACTTGATGGCAAAAAGTGGTGTTTCCTATATAGTGGGACGAGAAGCGAACAGTCAATATGGAGAAACATATAATGGTGTCGAGTTAATGGACCGTCATCAATTCCCTGACGGTATAGACCCCTATAAGATAAAAGGTGATTCAACCAGTGGGTTAATTTATGGTATCAATCCCGCTCCGGTCAATTCAAATGGAACCGGTGACAAAAAAGTACAGGCATACAACTTCAGGATAACATTAACAAACCGTCCGGAAAATCGGATTCCAATCACCAAACCGGACAATTACAATCCCTCACGCTATGAATTATTGCTACGGCTCAAAGAGTTACATCCATGGAATAAACATACAGATGTTTTTATTTGGAGTGATATGCCTAATGGAAAGACAGACATTAATAACTTCGGAGGTTTTTCTACAGATGTAATAGGTGAAAATTGGAATTACCCGGATGCTGACTATGAAGAACGGGCACGAATTTGGAAATTCCATGAAGATTATACCAAAGGCCTGCTCTACTTCGTGGGACATGACGAACGGATTCCCGAATCAATCCGCAACCAGATGTTGGAATGGGGTTACCCGAAAGATGAATACACAGACAATGGACACTGGACACACCAACTGTATGTACGTGAAGCCCGACGGATGATCGGTGAACTGGTCATGACACAACATCACTGCCAAGGCAGGGAAACTGTAACGGACGGTATAGGCTGGGCCGCCTATACCATGGACTCACATAACTGTGACCGCCATATCGTGAATGGCATGGTGAAAAATGAAGGGAATGTAGAAATCGGAGGCTTTAGCCCCTACCCTATTTCATATAGAGCCATCACTCCCAAACAAAATGAAGTGCAAAATCTGCTGGTCCCTGTTTGTTTGTCAACGTCACACATCGCATATGGCTCAATCCGCATGGAACCGGTATTCATGGTATTAGCACAATCAGCAGCCATTGCCGCCGGTCAGGCTATTGACAAATATGATAATTGCGTACAGAAAGTAGATGCCAAAGCTATCCTGAAAGAATTCAGAGAAAACCCATTGGCGGACAAAAGCCAACCGGAAATCCTGATAGACAACCATGATACGTCCCATGTTCAACGTACCGGAGAGTGGAAAACTGAAATATGGAAAGCTTATGGTCCCGATTTCTTTTCTGACGATTCCAAAGGAAAGAATCTTAAAACCATACAATATACTCCGGTCATACCGGTAGACAATCTGTATGAAATATATGCTTATTTCCCCAAAGTACAAAATGCTACTACACAAACGCACATAGACATTTACGATGGAAATGAGTTACATAAAAAGATCATCCGATCTTCGGATATTGTTGTAGAAGGACAAACTTCCGGAGAATGGGTCTCTATCGGGCAATATAAACTTACAAAGGGAATGGATAACTATGTGAGAATCTCGAACGAAGAAGCAGATGGAATAGTTGTAGCAGATGCAGTACTCTTTATCCCTGCAACAGACAATTAATCGATAAAAACGTATAAAAATGGATAGATTCAAAAAATATGATACTTTCTTTTTAGTCATATTTTGTTTACTCATCTCTCAAAGTATCCGGGCAGAAATCAAACTGCCCGGATACTTCACCGACAACATGATGTTACAACGGGATATGCCCATAAAGATTTGGGGATGGGGAAACAGGTATGAAACTGTGACGGTCAGTATTCATGATCAGAAAGTGAATACACGGTGTAAGAAAGACGGCACTTGGGAAATAATTTTATCTCCTATACCTTATGGAGGTCCTTATTCTCTAACGGTCCAGGGAAAAGAAAACAGTATTAAAATAGAAAATATATTGATTGGAGACATCTGGCTATGCAGCGGACAGTCTAATATGGAATGGACTGTTGAACAGTCCGCCAATTCAAAGCAAGAAGTTCAAAATGCCAATTATCCGGAAATCAGAGCATTAAAAGTACCTAAAAGCATCAAAAACAGCCCACAGGACAATTTTAATGCCCAATGGGAGATATGTTCTCCTTCCACTGTCGGAGCTTTTTCGGGAATAGCCTATTATTATGCCAGAGCTCTGTATAAAGAAGTGCAAATTCCTATTGGGATTATCAACGCTTCTTGGGGAGGAACAGATATTGAAACATGGATTAGTGATGAAGCTTTTACTGCACTCCCCTCCAACGTTCAAAAGCAATATAACATGGAAGTCGTCAATAATCTGGAAGAATATATTCGCCAGAACAAGGGACAGAAACAGGCTTTTCTGGATGCCATGGAAAATGATCCGGGAATTAACAACCAGTGGTTTATTCCCGGATTCAACACTGTGGCATGGGAAGAAATGAAAGTGCCCGGTGAATGGGGAACAACTCCTTTATCACTAATAGACGGACATGTATGGTTCAAATATGATCTGAACTTAACTTGTACGGAAGCAGGCAGACCCGCCACTCTTTCTCTTGGAACCATCGACGATGCAGATATCACATGGGTGAATGGAACAAAAGTTGGTAATGCCAGTGGATGGGATACTCCACGAATCTATTCCATACCTCCCGGCATATTGAAAGAAGGTAGTAACAACATCACTGTCAGAGTAACTGATAACGGAGGAAGTGGTGGCATGTGGGGACAGGAAGCGGACATCTATCTGGAAATTGACAATACCCGTCACTCTCTGGCAGGAAACTGGAAATATCAAATGTCAGTTGCCAATGCAGATTACCATGTATTGGATATAACTCCCAACATGGTACATTCCTCCTTATATAATACAATGATTCATCCGCTCACTCCTTTCCGTATAAAAGGAGTCATCTGGTATCAGGGAGAGAATAATGTAGGAGCAGGATATGATTACCGGACACTATTTCAAACACAGATAAAAGATTGGCGAACCCGATGGGGGTATGAATTACCTTTCTATTGGGTACAATTAGCCAACCTGTATCCGGAAGACACGACCCCTGTCGGAAGTTCATGGGCAGAACTTCGGGAATCTCAAGCTATGACATTGGAACTGCCACACACAGGACAGGCCACTATATATGACATCGGCGACGCTTATAGTATACACCCTACAAATAAACAGGAAGTGGGCAGACGCCTATCCTTAATTGCATTGCACAAAGATTATGGCAGAGACTCACTTGTTTACAGCGGTCCTACTTTCCAGAATGTCAGTTTTAAAGAAAATACAGCTGTTATTACCATGAATACATATGGTTCTCAATTGACTATTCATAACAAGTATGGCTATCTGGAAGGATTCAGCATTGCCGGAGAAGACCGGAAATTTGTATGGGCAAAAGCATTTATTGATGCAAATGGAAAAATCATTGTATACAACGAGAATATAGCAGAACCGGTTGCTGTCCGTTATGCTTGGAGCAACAACCCCGCCGCCAATCTATTTAATGCACAAGGTCTTCCCGCTATTCCATTTCGTACAGATAGCTGGAAAGGCGTTACTGAAAAATAAGAAACAACATGAAACATATCATCATACTCCTTTTAGGAATAATCACTTCATCCTCAATCTTTGCCCAGCAAAGTTATGAGACCAAGGCAGATTCTATCATCCGGTTAATGTCATTGGATGAAAAAATAGGGCAACTTAATCAGATAACGGGATTCCAAATGGCAACCGGTCCTATCACTGATTCCGGAGATAAGCGGAAACTGATTAAAGAAGGGAAAATAGGATCTATGTTGAATGTATGCGGTGAATATGCAACTCGTTCCATGCAAGAACTCGCCATGCAATCACGACTGCATATTCCACTTCTTTTCGGACTGGATGTCATTCATGGTTACCGGACTGTATTTCCTATTCCCCTGGCCATGGCTTCCAGTTTCGACACAGAAGCCATATGGCAATCATGCCGGGTGTCAGCACGTGAATCGGTGGTTTCCGGTATTCATTGGACTTTCTCACCAATGCTTGATGTTGCTCGCGATCCTCGTTGGGGAAGAGTGATGGAGGGACCGGGAGAAGATACATACTGGGCCTGCGAAATGGGGAAAGCAATGATTAACGGTTACCAGCAACCTTTCGACGACGGACTCCAGCTAATGGCTTGCGCCAAACATTTCGCAGCTTATGGAGCAGCTATCGGAGGCAGAGATTATAACACTGTGGATATTTCTATGCAAACATTACATAATGTTTACCTTCCTCCGTTCAAAGTTGCAGCAGAGAATGGGGTGGCCAGTTTTATGTGCTCTTTTAATGAGATTAACGGTGTACCTTCCTCCGGCAATGCATACTTGTATGATCTGCTTTATAAACAATGGGGATATAAGGGGCTCGTAGTCTCCGACTGGGCTTCCATCTGGGAGATGGTAGTACACGGTTATAGCAAAGACAGGGAAATGGCAGCTATGCAAGCCATTCAGGCAGGAGTTACCATTGATATGGAAAGTAATGTCTATTCCGACCAACTGAAGAAATTAGTAGAAACCGGGAAAGTTTCAGAAGCTACCTTAAATGAAGCAGTTCGCAAAGTCTTGGTACAAAAATATCAATTAGGTCTTTTCGATGATCCGTATCGATATTGCAACAGCCAGAAAGAAGCTGATGAAATATTAACGGATTCACACCGGAAAACAGCATACGAAATGGCTTGCAAGTCCATTATCTTACTCAAAAACAACAGTCTGCTTCCAGTGAAGATACCTCAAAAAGTAGCCGTCATCGGACCATTGGCCAATTTCCAACGGGCTATGGACGGCAACTGGACAGTAGCTGCCGAAACAGATGTTGCCGTCACCTTACTTGAAGCACTCAAAAACAAATTTCCACAAACTGAAATCACTTTTATAGAAGGTTGTTCTATCTCCGGTAATGATAGGTCAGGTTTTCCGGCTGCCATCAAGTCAGCCAAAGAGTCCGACTTGGTTATATTGGCTTTGGGAGAAAACTGGGGAATGAGTGGGGAAGCCCGTTCAAGAGGTGACATACATATTCCCGGAGTACAAGAAGAACTTGCCTGTGAAATTTATAAGGTCAATAAAAAATGCATAACCTTACTAATGGGTGGAAGACCACTAATCTTTAACCAAATAGCAGAAAAAGCACCCGCCATTCTTTATACATGGTTTCTCGGAACAGAAGCCGGTAATGCCATGGTGGATGTCATAACAGGAAAATATAATCCGTCGGCAAGAGTACCTATGTCTTTTCCCAAGCATATAGGTCAGATCCCTGTATACTATAATTATAAAAACACAGGTCGTCCGGCAGTAGACAAGGAAGGCAACTACTCAAGTCGTTACATTGATATTGACAACAAGCCACAATATCCATTCGGCTACGGCCTTTCCTATACAACTTTTGAATATGGGCAGCCTGACATCAGCATTGAGGAAAAATTTATTTCTGTCAACATACCTATTTATAATAGCGGCTTAATGGACGGACACGAACTAATCCAGATATATACCCGAAAATGGTGGGGAGAATCAACCCGTCCGGTAAAAGAGCTCAAAGCTGTTGAAAACGTGTTTTTAAAAAAAGGGGAGAAACGAACAATCCAACTCAAAATTCCTTTTGATCGACTAGCGTATTACGGTCAGTCCGGTTGGGAAAAAGCTGATGGAGATTATACAATTATGATCGGGAGAAATGCAGAAGATATTATTTTCCGAAAAAATATCAAAGTCAACTTTTAAATGATATATTGATTTTTCTTCTATCTTTGCTCTATGAGATACCCGGATATCTACAAAAATCATAAATTGACGACGAAACCGATGAAAGGACTTATTATAGTTATAGCTTTCGATGCAGACGATACCTTATGGAGCAACGAATCTTTTTTCAGGAAATAGAAAAACAATATACCAATCTACTAAAACCTTATGGCACTTCCGGAGATATTTCAGCCGCTTTATTTCAAACAGAAATGAGCAATCTGAAATATCTCGGATATGGCGCCAAAGCTTTCACCATTTCTATGGTGGAAACTGAAGTAGTAGTAGATGCATTCACACATGATCATTTAAAACAGGTGAAAAAATTGGATTACAATTACAACAGTTTCATCAATTCAGCAGCCCGACACGCCTCTATCGAATTCCCGACAGAAAGTTTTTCCAAAATATTCTGCCGGTGCCGGTTGACTGTATTCACACTGATATAAAGGGTTGTTGCAATCTCTTTACTTGATAGTCCTTTACGTATACAGCGAAGTATTTCCTTTTCACGTTCGGACAATATATTGCGATGTTCCTCCGATAAGAAAAGTATTTCCACTTCTCCACGTTCCATGTGAGTAATGGTAGGGTATATACCTTGCTCTGTCCGTTGATCTGCCGACAGGGAATAAAGACAAAAGATCAGCCATGCACTTCCCGAAGGAGTATTTTCCATAATCTGCACTAAGTTATCAATATACTGATACACTCCTTTCTCATTCATCATACGTATTCTGCATCTTCCTCGGTATTTCAGCCGTTCATCGAAAGGCATTGCAAAGGTTTTCTGAAAAAACTTATACTCCAATAACCGCTTTTCTACCAAATCTTCAGGATGAATACGCCGGTAAATACAATCTTCATCCATAGAATCAATTACACTTAACGCAGCTTCTTCGGGAGTCAACCCCAAGAAATGTGCCCACGGATGAACGGCAATATAACTCTTCCTGTTCGAAAGATCCGAAATTACAGCACACCCGCCATTTATCTCTGTCAATGAATGAATAAATCGCCGATGCTGCTCTACAACCCTATTATCCAATGTTTCATCAGTGATCGGTTGCGTTGCATAAACTTCATCTATTTCCTTTTGTAATACGTCCATTCTATAAAATGGTTATTATTCAGTATTGTTACACACGGCGGCTTGTGCTATCTTTGCACCACAAAGATAATCAAATAAGAAATAATCATGAAATATTTAAAAATCAAAATCATGTCAATAGCCTTTATGGCAGTAGCAACTTCTTCTATGGGACAAAGTTTGAATAAAATGAACTGGCTGAATGAGCCTCAACAATGGGAAATAAAAGATGGTAAAACTTTAGTGATGGACGTTCCGGCAAAAACTGACTTCTGGCGGATTTCTCATTATGGATTTACCGTAGACGACGGTCCTTTCTATTATGCCACTTACGGTGGAGAATTCGAAGCCAAAGTAAAGATAACCGGCAATTACGTAACAACTTTCGACCAAATGGGATTAATGCTGCGCATCGACCATGAAAACTGGATCAAAGCAGGTGTGGAATATGTAGATGGCAAACAGAATGTGAGTGCTGTTGTAACGCATCGGACTAGCGATTGGAGCGTAGTGCAGTTGCCGGATGCTCCCCGTTCTATATGGATAAAAGCAGTCCGCCGTTTGGATGCAGTAGAAATATTTTTCTCACGTGACGATAAAGAATATATTATGATGCGCACTTGTTGGTTGCAAGATAATTGTCCTGTCATGGTTGGGTTGATGGGAGCTTGTCCGGACGGGAAAGGCTTCACCGCTACATTCGAAGAATTTAAAGTGACTCCATTAGCCGATCAACGAAGACTGGAATGGGCCAAAAAACAAATGAATAAATAGGTACTTCACATATACAGGTTGTTTTACCTGACTAAAGCATAGCTTTAGGGAATGAAAAGCATAGCTTTAACCAGTCTAAAGCTATGCTTTTGAGAGTTAATAAGAGGTATATCCGTTCTTTCTACAGATATAGCATTTTATCTATCTCCTTCACCTTTCTTCTGAACACCTGATAAATAGGGCATTCACGGGTGAAGGGGATTAAAAACAAATACTATAATTAATAGAGGTGAATTGCAGAAAGATAGAATATACGTTTTTCATATTATTTCCAAAATCGTATATACCTGTCCTTTTCACGGTTCAAAGCAACTTCATCGACACAATCATCCAGCCGGAACCATGAATGTTCTATGAACGAGCCTCCTTTTTTAACAGACTTATCCCAGTTTCCTATCACCTGCCCCTCATGAAGAACAATCGGATAAAACAGACCATTATTCGTAAATGCTTTTGCATAATGCTCTTTAGGCAAAACGTCTGTCCGGTCTTTATACCCAAGCAAATATTCATCATAAGAAGGAAGAAGATGTAAACTTCCGGAGACTTTTCCACGAGTCCGGCAATCTTCATGAATATACCATGTCTGTCCATTCCATTCTTCCGTAGTCAATTCTGAATCAATCAGATAGACAGCTTGTCGTGCTTCGGTAACAGGCAGTCCCGACCACCAGACAAAATCTTGCAAAACGGCGGGAGCATGACTCCGAAAATAGCTTCTGGCCAAACGAGCTAAAGATTCATCTTTTGTCAATTCGGGCATTGGCGGGACACGTTCTTCCAAAAGCGCATACGTGCATTTACTTCCTTTATCTTCTCCACTACAGACAATACCTACCTGTTCCGCTCGTGTCATAAAACGAGTCATATGATGATTATCCGCCACAATTCCCGAACGGCTAAAATGTTCAGCAATTTCCTGCCTTGTCAGACTCTTTTTTCCACTAAGAATCTTTTCCAGTAACCGATAACTTCTCGCATAAAGTTCTTCTGAAATATCCAGATCATGTCCTTTCGCATAAGATTCATTGGCAGCTATCACACGCTCGGCAGAAAGTTTCAACATCCATCGGATATCCTCTGCCGCTACCAGATGCCATGTCGGACGCATAACATGAGTCCGCAAAATCTCACCCTCGCGTAGCGCTTTCTCCACAGTCTGAATCGTTGCCGACTTCAAACGCATTCCTACTGCCCACTTTACCATGGAATAATTCTGCGCCTGTATGGCTCCCATCCAGGACACAAGTTCCTTCGGTTGAGAGAAAAGAGGACTTAACAACTGTTGGTTTAATAAACGTATATTCGATATTTTCATTTCAATTTATTACCTTTTTTATCAATATAAAACCAATGATTGCTTTGCCACATCCAATGCTCCCCATACTTATCCAGTGTCTTTCTTTCCCCGGTATAAGTCGCTTTGGCCTTCCCGTCTTTGAAAGGAAGAGCGAAAGCAAACTGCGGTTGGATGACGACATTCCCCAATGTATCGGCAAACCCCATCAGCATTTCATCGTTTATGATACGAAAAAGCCCTTCCTCTACATAGTCCGGCCCATTATCAAAGCTAAAGGTATAAAAAAGTTTTTCTCCTTTATTGTTGATCGTTGTCCATCCGGGGGTATGAGGTTCCACTACAAAACCGATATGCCGTATGGTATCACTCCCTCCATAATGATATTTACCAAAAGGAATCACCGTATCACCTCGTTCATTCAAATAACAGACAGAAGAGCCTAATTCCGGAAATTCTGTTGACGTATAAGCGATAAGGATTGCATGATCCGACTGTTTCTGACCGTCCAAACATCCAGTCGTAAAAATACAAAACAATAAGGCATACAAGGATTTTATTTTCATGAGCTTATTATTAGTATACTGCAAATATAAAATTTCTTTCCAAACAAACCATTGTTAATAATAAAAAGAATAAGCCGGAAGAGATAGATACTACCTCAACTCCCTTACCAAGAGCCAAAACCAGTTGGAAGTCTCCGAATAAATCTCTACTTTTGTACTTCATAACAAAGAATATATTTAAATATGATGCTCTATAAACTCATCCCTCCCTCAACGGTAACAGCAGCTATCCAGTTGCCGGCTTCTAAAAGTATCAGTAATCGTGCATTAATCATCAATGCATTGGGTAAAGGAACGTATGCTCCTGAAAACCTGTCTGATTGTGACGATACACAGGTGATGATAAAGGCTCTCACCGAAGGGAAAGAGATGATTGATATCATGGCTGCGGGCACTGCTATGCGTTTTCTTACCGCCTATTTAAGTGTGACTCCGGGAGAACGGACCATCACAGGAACAGCACGTATGCAGCAACGTCCGATACAGATATTAGTCAATGCTCTTCGGGAGTTAGGAGCTGAAATAGAGTATACCCACAATGAAGGGTATCCTCCTCTATGTATCAAAGGGGCAGAGCTGAAAGGAAATGAAATAACACTGAAAGGAAATGTCAGTTCCCAATATATATCTGCTTTACTGATGATAGGTCCGGTACTCAAAGACGGTTTGACGTTGCATTTGAGCGGGGAGATTATTTCCCGTCCATATATTAATCTTACATTGCAACTGATGCAGGACTTTGGAGCCAAAGCCGCATGGACTTCTCCAAACTGTATTTCCGTTGCTCCACAACTCTATCAGAGCATTCCTTTCAAAGTGGAAAGTGACTGGAGCGCGGCTTCCTATTGGTATCAGATTGCTGCCTTGTCTCCCAAAGCAGAAATAGAGCTGTTAGGATTGTTCCGTAACAGCTATCAGGGTGATAGTCGGGGAGCAGAAGTTTTCTCACGCTTAGGCATAACTACCGAATTTACATCGCAGGGTGTGAAACTGAAAAAAACAGGTAAAGCGCCGGAAAGGCTGGAAGAGGATTTTGTCGATATTCCGGACTTGGCACAGACGTTTGTCGTTACTTGTGCCTTGCTGAATATTCCTTTCCGTTTCACAGGATTACAAAGTCTGAAAATAAAAGAGACTGATCGTATTGCCGCATTGCGCACAGAGCTTAAAAAGCTGGGATATGTTATTGAGGAAGAAAATGACAGCATATTAATGTGGAATGGCGAACGATGTGAACCGGAGGAAATTCCGGTGATTGACACCTACGAAGATCATCGGATGGCTATGGCATTTGCTCCGGCAGTTATCTGTCATTCTAATTTGCTTATTGCTGATCCGCAGGTCGTTACCAAATCATATCCCGGATATTGGGAGGATTTGAAGCAGGCCGGATTTCAGGTGATAAACGAAGGATAATCTCCGGACACTGTGGAAGATTTCAATAAATATACTTCCCATATCAACTACTCCCCTATTGTAGATTTCGTATTGCAACAGGGAAAGCAAACCTATTATAAAAAAGGAGAATACTTTTCCCGTCAAGGAGAAGTATGTAAAACAATGGGATTCGTCAGTTCAGGTTCTTTCCGGTACTGTTGTACTAACAGTGCAGGCGAAAACAGCATCGTAGGATATACTTTCGATCACTCTTTTGTTGGCAACTATCCGGCTTTCCAGCTACAGGATAAATCCAATGTAGATATACAGGCTTTATGTGACTGCTCGGTATACGTAATCAATTACCAGCAAATGACAGAATTCTACGATACCAACGACGCTCACCAAAAGTTGGGACGCCGCATTGCAGAAACTTTGTTATGGGAGGTCTACGACCGGATGATATCAATGTACAGCTTGACGCCGGAGGAACGCTATCTCGAAATTATCAACCGTTGTCCCGACTTACTGAAACTGATTACTTTAAAAGAACTGGCTTCTTACCTTCTGATCCGTCCCGAAACATTAAGCCGCATCCGAAGAAAAGTCGTACAAAAGTAAATTCTTGATTTCAGTCAAGAGTTTATTTATTCCCTACCCCTACTTTTGCGGACAAATAAAGTATACGGTATTTCATGAAAAAAATTATAATTATAGGTGCAACCTCCGGCATCGGCCGTGGATTGGCAGAAATTTATTCTCAAGAAGATTTCCTTATCGGCATTACCGGTCGTAGAGAAAATCTATTGAAAGAGGTATGCGCCCGTGACGAAGACAAACTATTCTATCAAGTGTGTGACATCACCGACACACAATCCACTATTTCATCCCTTGAGACACTCGTTCAAAAAATGGGTGGAATGGATATACTGATTATCTGTGCCGGTACCGGAGAACTAAACCCTAAACTATCCTACCAACTGGAAGAGCCCACTTTACTAACCAACGTGATAGGATTCACCAACATTGTAGACTGGGGATTCCGATATTTCGAACGGCAAAAAAGCGGGCATCTGGTTACTATCTCCTCCGTTGGAGGTACTCGGGGCAGTGGTATTGCCCCTGCCTACAATGCATCGAAAGCCTACCAAATCAATTATATGGAAGGGCTACGGCAGAAAGCGACCAAATCTCACCATCCTATTTATACGACCGATATTCGTCCCGGATTTGTAGACACTGCCATGGCAAAAGGAGAAGGATTGTTCTGGGTTACTCCTGTTGACAAGGCTGTGAGACAAATAAAAAAGGCTATTTCTAAAAAGAAAAAAGTAGCTTTCATCTCTAAAAGATGGAAATATGTGACTATTCTATTTCGTCTTTTGCCATCTGCTATTTATTGCCGGATGTAAAGTTCTTCTTATTCGCCGTCTCCCCTATTTAAGAAAGAAAGCTTCCGTGAATTCTACCATCGGGAAACAAAGATTATCTACACAAATTCGCTATATTTGCAAAGAGAGTCTGTCAACAGGCCAATAAAGGGTTACAATTACCCCACTGGCTGATTGATACTATCCAAATAAAAACGAGAACATATATGAATACTGATTTCATAAACTTAACAGCAGAAAATCTTTCCAATGAGCATTTATGCTGCATTATCCGTAGTAAAAAATCTCATCCGGGCATTGAAGCAAAACGGCAATGGCTTTCCGACCGACTGAAGGAAGGTCATGTTTTTAGAAAGTTAAATGCAAAAGCTACGGTCTTTATTGAATATGCTCCTCTTGAAAAAGCCTGGGTTCCGATAATAGGAGGCAACTACTATTACCTCTATTGCTTATGGGTTTTAGGCAGTCCCAGAGGAAACGGATATGGAAGTTCGTTGATGGAGTACTGTATAGCTGATGCTAAAGAAAAAGGTAAATCCGGCATTTGTATGCTTGGAGCAAGAAAACAGAAGAATTGGCTTTCAGACCAATCATTTGCAAAGAAGTTCGGCTTTGAGGTGGTTGACACTACCGATAATGGATATGAATTGCTTGCCCTTTCTTTTGATGGGACAACCCCGAAATTCACTCCAAATGCTAAAAGGCTAAAAATAGAAAGCGAAGAACTGACTGTTTATTATGATATGCAATGCCCTTATATCTATCAATACATTGAGATGATTAAACAGTATTGCGAAACAAATAATGTTCCTGTTTCTTTCATTCAAGTGGACACATTAGAAAAAGCAAAGCAATTGCCTTGTGTTTTCAACAACTTCGCCCTGTTCTATAAAGGAGTTTTTGAAACTGTGAATCTGCCAAATATCGACTACTTGAAAAGAATACTCAAAAAATAAGAAGTACAATCCTGACACATTTTCCCGTTCATTATCAGGATTGTATTTTATCTGTTTCCTTAAAATGACTTCTCATTCGCCATCTTCCACATATTGAGAAAAGATGCTTTGGTAATTTCCACTATTTTATCCCAATTCAATCGATCTGCATGATCGGAAGGCTGGTGATAGTCAGGATGCCCGTCGGTATGATACCAGATGATCGGAATATTGACTTTGGCAAACGAACCGTTATCACTTCCTCCTATCGGATGATCCCAGGCGCGATAATCCGGTTCCAACTGTAAGCCGTGTTTTTTGATATCCTCTTTCAGCCAATCACCAAAAGCCGGATGAGCGGCTGTATAGAAATAGACAACATGTTTAGGCTGTTGAGGTTTGTTATTACGTCCAATCATGTCAAAGTTCAGATACCCTTTTATTTGAGACAAGAAAGGACAAGCTTGTACAAAATATTTAGAGCCTAACAATCCTTTTTCTTCTCCATCCCAAAAGGCAAAGATTACATTCCTTTCGGGTTGCTGTCCACTGGCAAGAAAGGCTCTCGCTATCTGCAACACAGCAGATACACCGGAAGCATTATCATCAGCACCATTGTATATTTGATCGCCGTCGAGTGCAGGATCGATGCCTAAATGATCGAAATGAGCCCCTACAATCACATATTCTTTCGTGTTTTTACCAGGAATCATTCCCAATACATTCCTCATAGAGAGCTTCTGATGGACTTCCTGTTTCAGTTTAGCTATGGAATCAGGATGTACTTCCAGGCGCCCTTTTTTCTGGCGTTCTTTGCGATAAGCATCAAAAGGCTGGAAATAACTGTCAGTCAAAGGTGGGATTCCCATCCATTGCAATAAAGAGGCAATATACTCCGAAGTCACACGTGAACCGTGAAAACCCGCCTCACGACCTTGCAACTCATCGCCTGCCAAAAAGTTGATAGTAGCCTCGGCGGAGGAACGATTGATCGTATTTAACCCTCTCTCAATAGAAGATTGGGCAAAAGTAATGTTTCCAACAAACAGGAATGCTAATAGTAAATAATTTCTCTTCATTATACTTCAAATATCTTAAGTCGTTTTTCATTTATTGATAAGGTAAGTTTCAATTCACCCGCCAATGTTTATTCTGTAATATAGTCTCATCACAATCTGCCGCTCCCGGATTATTCTTGTACATAATCACACATTTATCATAATAAGCGGGATACCCTGTAACATCCGGCAAAGTATTAAAGATATTATTAAGTTGATCTTTATCCAATTTGTTATATCGGCAATCAAGTTTTCTCAAATTATTATTCATTGGGATAGACAAACTCTTTAATTGATTATTATAACAATCCAAATACCACAGTTTTTTATTACCAGATGTATCAAGGTCTGTCAATTTGTTAGAGCTACAATATAATTCAGTCAATGACATTAACTTGTTCAAAAAGTCCAGTTTCTGAAATACACATCCTTCAATATGCAATACACTAATCATATTATCATCATCTATTTCCAAAGCCGACAACTGCGGTGTACCGGTTAACTCTACCGTATGTAATGCTGGTAACTTTTTCAATGAAAGTGAAGTTATTCCATTATCTATACAATACAACGAGGTCAAAAATTCACAATGCCCCAATTTTATGGAAGTCAATTTCGGATTAGTGTATACCTGTACCGTTTTCAGATTCAGACACTCATCAAAATGTAATTCTTCCAAACCCTCCCAATTTCCAATATTCATATATTCCAAATTAGGGCAGGAAGTATTCAAATCTAAGAAACTGCTTTCTTTTATACTATTTAATTCAATCCTCTTCATCCTGGGAAAATCCCCCAAATGCATATTACTTACCGGCATCAACACACCACTAACACTGAAAGCTGTCAATTCCTCTGCCCAAACCCTTACCGTGAAACTCCTTGAAGGCTTATATCTGTATTGAATCGAAGCATTATCGGGATGTTCGATTTTTTGTAATCGTCCATCACCCCATTCGATAGCAATTCGTCCACCACCTGCATTCATTTCTATCACCTTCCATTCACCGCTAGCATCTACCGTGAATTGAATAGTATTTGCATCTGTCAATTCAGGAATCTCGAAGTCGTCCCCAAACACACTTTTGTCTTCACTGGAACAGGAAGAGAATCCTAATAACAAGCATACTCCTATCAAGCTAAATAACAGTTTCTTTTGTTTCATCATGTATGAACTTTAGGTTAGTAAGATACAAAAGTAAGAAAAGAAATAGATAGCCTAACATGATAGAATGCAAATTTATAAGTAACTTTGCACAAATTTGATTTGTAACTGTTATATTGTCATGTGGATACTTATTATAAGTCTGGTACTGCTGGGTGTTATCGCGCTGATAGCCGGAATCATCCGCAACAAAAGACTACAAAAGAAAATAGAGAAAGGCGAACTGGACCGTATGCCGGAAGTGAAGGAAGTAGATGTGGAATGCTGCGGCCAACATGAAGTATGCGAACGGGATAGTTTGTTGGCTGCTGTCAGTAAAAAGATAGAATATTACGATGATGAAGAGCTGGACCAGTTCATTGGCAGACCTGGAAATGCATATACGGAAGAAGAGACAGATATGTTTCGGGATGTACTGTATACAACATTGGATGTAGAAGTGGCCGGATGGGTGCGTAGTCTTCAACTCCGTGGCATCGAACTGCCGGATGATCTCAAAGACGAGGTCTTTCTAATTATCGGAGAAAGAAGAAACGGAGAAAGTTGAGAGGTAATAGGCAATAGGTGATAAATGATAGGTGAGAGATGATGGCCTGTTGTTATCATCTAATCACGGTCTTTAATTTTTAATCTTTAATTTTTAATTTACTTGGATTTACTACAATATACATTCTTTCAACACGCCTTGTTGGGTAGTCTGCTGGCAAGCATTGCCTGTGGGATTATCGGTACCTACATCGTTACCCGCCGCCTGGTATTTATCAGTGGAGGAATCACTCATGCTTCTTTCGGAGGAATCGGGTTAGGATTGTTTGCCGGCATTTCCCCGATACTCTCGGCGGCTGTATTCTCGGTTTTATCAGCCTTCGGTGTGGAGTGGCTCAGCAGACGGAAAGATATGCGCGAGGACTCTGCCATTGCAGTATTCTGGACGTTGGGAATGGCACTCGGAATCATGTTCAGCTTTTTGTCACCCGGATTTGCACCAGACTTATCAGCTTATCTTTTCGGGAATATCCTGACCATCAATCAAATTGACTTATGGATGCTCGGCATATTGGCACTCATACTGACCGGATTCTTTTATCTGTTTATCCGTCCTATTGTATATATTGCCTTTGACCGTGAATTTGCACGTTCGCAGAAGATTCCGGTAGAGATATTCGAATACGTGTTGATGATGTTCATCGCATTGACTATTGTAGCCTGCCTGCGGATGGTAGGTATTGTGTTAGCCATATCTCTTCTCACCATTCCACAAATGACGGCCAACCTCTTCACTTATAGTTTCAAGAAAATCATCTGGTTGTCCATCGGTATCGGTTTCTTGGGATGCTTGGGCGGATTGTTTATTTCTTATCATTGGAAAGTCCCCTCGGGAGCTTCCATCATATTCTTCTCTATCCTGATTTATGCTGTCTGCAAAATCGGAAAGAGTTGTTGCAGGAAAAAGTCATCATAATAGATATAGTATATGGAAATCAAAATTCAATCACTGGAAAGGATCCATGAAGCAGCCCGGGAATTCATCGCTGCTATGGGCGACAACACTGTATTTGCTTTATACGGAAAGATGGGTGCCGGTAAAACCACATTTGTGAAAGCACTCTGCGAAGAATTGGGTGTAGCCGATGTTATCAGTTCTCCGACTTTTGCTATTGTCAACGAATACCGTTCGGACGAAACCGGGGAGTTAATCTATCACTTCGATTTTTACCGCATCAAGAAACTAAGTGAAGTGTACGACATGGGATACGAAGATTATTTCTACAGTGGTGCTCTCTGCTTTATCGAATGGCCGGAACTGGTGGAGGAATTACTACCGGGTGACGCCGTAAAAGTAACAATTGAAGAATTGGAAGACGGAAGTAGAGTGATTAAACTATGACCGGGCAATATATCGTACAAGGAATCTTTGCGCTGGCAGGAACTGTCTCCCTGCTGGCGTCATTGCTTAACTGGGACTGGTTCTTCACAACACGTAATGCGCAAACCATTGTCAGAAACGTAGGACGCAACCGGGCACGACTCTTCTATGGGATATTAGGGATTATCATTATCGGCATGGCTATATTCTTTTTTGTGGAAACACGAAAAGCCATAGGATTATAAGTTCTATGGAATAATAAAGAAGAATAAAAAGTCTGACTATTATTGATATTCATATTACAATAGTTGCCGTGACTTCATCTCCAGATACTTATTAATCACATCAATTGAAAGGTTATCCGGTGTGGTTAATAAGGAATAGATTCCATGTTGTTTCAAAGTAGATACAATCAGCCGCTTTTCGTAAGCAAACTTTTCTGCGATCACGTGACGATAGTAACTTTCCGTATCTTTTGCGGGTTGAGCTATATATTCTTTCAGATCGACATCCTCGAAAAAGACTACAAGCAAGCGATGCTGGCGGTTTAATTGTTTCAAATAAGATAATTGACGGTTCATACCTCCTATACTCGAAAAGTTTGTGTATAGTACTAACAAGCTACGTTTGCTGACATGCTTGTTCAAATGGACACAAAGAGCCGAGAAATCCGTCTCTCCGAAAGTGGTCTGCTGACTATAAAGATTCTCTAGCAAGGTTTGCATATATCCCGGTTGCTTAGAAGCAGGAACAAAAGAATCGAAATGCTCATCAAAGGTCACTAAGCCGGCTTTATCTTCTTTCCGCATGGCAACATACGATAATACCAGCGAAGCATTAATCGCATAATCCAACAGAGTCATCCCTCGGAAAGCTTGCTGCATCACTCGACCTTTATCTATCACATTATAAATCTGTTGGGAACGTTCGTCCTGATATACATTCACCATAAGTTCATGTCGGCGGGCACTTGCTTTCCAATTAATCGTGCGGTAATCATCACCTTTTACATACTCTTTGATCTGCTCAAACTCCGTATGATGTCCTACCCGGCGAATACGCTTTATTCCCAATTCAGTCAGATTATCACTTATTGCCAACAATTCATATTGATGGAGCATCAGATAGGACGGGTACACTTTAATATCCAGAGGTTCCGCACAAGTATAACGTCGGGATATAAAGCCGATTTTTCCGGTCACAAAAACTCTGATATGACCGAAAGAGTAAACACCACGATGAGTAGGGCGAAGATGATAGGTAACTGTTTTTCCCTCGTTTGCTCCAAGCTTCACCTGAAAGTCAACATCACGTTTCTGAAAGATAAAAGGAATCTCATCTATGATCTCTAAAGATACAGGATGCGAATAACTACTTTCCACCCGAATACTCACTTCATTTTCGTCACCATTGGAGAAGCGGTCGGCACACTGACGGAAAGCGCGGATTCCACGAATGCGATAAAGAGAATATGCATCTGCCAGTACCACCAGAAGCAGGACAAAAAGAGTCCACTGCCCGATGACAAAGAACGGAGCAAAGACGTATCCGCTACCCAATAACAGGATAACTACGACAAGGGCAATATAGAAACGACGAGTTAAAAACAACTGATTAACAGATTAATTAGAAATTAAAGATTAAAGACTGTGGTTAGATTGTAGCAATAAACTATCAACTATCATTTATCAACTATTTCGGAACTTCCACTTTATCAATCAAACGTTGTGTCACTTTCACCGGAGAATAACCTTCCATTTCAGCTTCCGCAGTCAGGATCAGACGGTGCTGAAGTACATAGGGAGCTACAAACTTAATATCTTCCGGCGTCACAAAATCACGTCCCTGCAAAAGGGCATAAGCTTTCGACGATTGCAGCATGGCTACAGATGCACGTGGAGAGGCTCCCAAATATACGGCTTTACTGGTACGGGTCTGCTGCACAATCAATGCGATGTATTGAAGCAACGTTCGATCTACAAACACCTGATTCATGAAAGCACGGAGCGACAGCACTTCTTCTTTGGTAATGGCGGGAGTGATATCATCCAACTTCACCAATGCAGCATTAGTATGATGACGTTCCAGAATGTTCACTTCTTCCTCTAATGAGGGATAATCCATTGTTATCTTCATCAGGAAACGGTCGAGCTGTGCTTCGGGAAGTTTGTATGTTCCTTCCTGCTCTACCGGATTCTGGGTAGCCAGAATCGTATAAAGATCTCCCATCCGATGAGTAGTTCCGTCAATACTGATCTGACGTTCTTCCATTACCTCAAACAAGGCGGCCTGTGTCTTGGCAGGAGCACGGTTGATTTCATCCACCAATACAATATCTGCAAAAATCGGTCCCTGATGAAAATCAAAGCCATTGGTCTTCATATTAAACACAGTCGTACCTAACACATCACTCGGCATTAAGTCCGGAGTAAACTGGATACGACTGAAATCGGCATCAATCAGACGGGCAGTCAAACGAGCCAACAGTGTCTTAGCAACACCCGGAACACCTTCTATCAATACGTGTCCATTCGCCAGAATAGCCGTCAGTACCAAATCGACAGTCTGCTCCTGTCCTACTATGACGCAAGCAATCCGGTCTTTCAACTCTTGTATCTTCTCGGAAAAGAGAGTTAAATCTACTCGCTGTTCTGTATTCTCTTCCATAAATTTCTTCTTTAGATATGATTGATTATTTCATTCATTTTATCAATATACACTTTCATCTGATCCGCATCAATCGTACGTCCTCCGTAAATCACCGGACGTACTTCGCGGATCAGTTCCGCAATCTCTTGTATATCCATTCCTGTTTTCCGGGCAATTCTGTTGAAAGAGCGTTCATCATCTTCCACTTCTTCAATATCTACCTGAATCTCCCTCCGAAGTTCTTCGGCCAAATAGGAAAACTTCTTTCGGACCAGATCCGCATGATCTTTCTTTTGAAAGTAAAGTGTACCTATCAGTTCGGTAAATTCAAGAGATTTATTGGCCGGTTCCTGAATAACAGGGATAGCCCGTTGCCGTCTCTTCGCAGTAAATATCATGAAGAGTATGATGGTAATCATTGTCAGATATAACGCCCAACGAAGCGGCTGGTGTGCCAAAAGATAGCGGAAAGGCGATTGCTGCACCTGTGCCGTCTCCTTCATGTATCCCTCTGTACGAACTATGGGCAGTTTTCCCATCTGTGACAACAGACGGAAAATATAGGTTGCATTCTTGCCATCCAATATACCGTAATTGGTGAAAATCAACGGAGTGGAAACTAAAATGACCTCTCCTTTACCCCACTGACGGGACATCGCTACAGGCATATAAGTAACACTATCCGTGACCAGTGAGTCCGCCTCGGTTTCGTATTTAAATTCATTCGACTCAAGGACTTTTTGTGCCAGCACCCTTTCAGGAAGCGAATCTCCCCAAAAATAAGAAGAGCACAACTGGGGATAAAAATAAAAGGTCTGACGGGGATAAACCGCCGAATCTCCCACCCAGCACAGACTGTCTTTTAACAAGAATGAAGTTGCATATTTCTTCAAAGCCATCGGACTGAAATAAGAATAATAAGACCTGAAACTCAAAGTATCTTCCAGATATCTGCCAAACAAGGTACTCACCAGCATGATCTTATCTCCACGTTCCGCCATTTTCAACAGAGCGTTTACATCAACATCCGACAATCTCAAATTATCAGAGATTACCAATACCCCTCTGCGCTGCGTCGTATCTTCCTGCTCCAACTGATAGAGACTTTTTTTCGAAAAGGTGTAGCCCTGTGGCAAAGAAGAAGACAACAGACTATCGAATATCGCGCATCCGAAAGGTTGCTCATCATAATGTCCGAAAGTGGGCTTCCATACAAAGTTCTTCGGCAAATGATATTCTATTGCAAACATGATAAATAGAAAGGCGGCAATAAAGATAATGAACCAGCGGCTTCCTTTCATGAGACGCCTCCTTTCTTTATTTCTCCCTGTAGAGACTGCATGGTCAGGAAGAGTTCTTCCGTCGCCTCAAAGTTACCATAACGCACCCGCAAGAAATGATTGGTCAGTTGCCGGAATGCCGGCATCCGTACTTCATTAATATATTGGGTAGGTGTTTTATAAAGTTGCCAGTCAATACGTTCCGCATCACTAAGTTGTTTCAAAGTTTGCAAATAAAGCAAACGTACCGCTTCCCGGTAATCCTGACGGGAAAGTGCCTCTGCAATACCTCCCGGAAAATCCACACCGTAAATTGTATCCTCTTCAATCGTATAAGGCAATGCATTCTTACGAGAGACCATAAACAATTCGGGACGTTTCCGATAGAGAAACCAAACAATCAACAGCAAAATAAAAATCGCAATACATATCAGGATAAGCCCTGAATACTCTTCAGCAAAACGACTGCCAAATATTTTACGCATCAATTCCCCAAACTGCCTGCTGATCCACTCAAAGACATTCATCTCCGGAGTAATCAATTCACGGTTATAGTTGTATGCCGGATCAGACTGCCAAAGGGCAATCTGCACCGTATCACAGACTAATGTATCAGCCGGGGAAGTGAGATTCATTTAGTTGAGGTCTGTTTTAGAGTTTGTCAAAATTATCAATATCACTTTCTACCGTTATGCTATCTACCACTTCCGATGCATGACCGTACTGATAAACCAAGCCGACGATACTGAATATAGCCGACAAGTAAGAACCATACAACATCAGGATAGAGAACAAATATTGTGCGAAGTTCAGTCCGACTGATGAAGAAGTTGCCCCCCCATCACTCATCGTAAAGATCATTTTGACAATATAGATCACATACCAGGGTATAGAAACGATTCCTTGCAATACGCTGGCAATAAGCCCCATCACCAGTAATATCAGAAAGACTCCGCCCCACGTAGCAAATCCTAGCCGGAATGTTTTCGCAAATGCCTCGCCCAACGAAATGTCTTCAAACAAGTAGATGGGAGCCATTAATGCCAAAGGTACCATAAATGCGAATAAAAGCGGGATGGTCAGAATGAGCGTGAAAGGTGTTAACACAGCCAATAGAACAACAAGGATCACCGCAAAGAAGAACAAGAAACCACAAGCAATTCCCATCAGGAACAGCCTCTTGACATTACGGAGCAGCAACGATTTTATATCGCTAAATACAATTCCATTCAGGCGTTCTTCCCGTTCATTGTACAATCGTACCATCGCATAAATCAGGGAAGTCAGCAGCAAACCTCCCAAGCATGAGAAGAAGATCACTCCTGCATAATTCAATGCAAATGAGGGTCCCAGAGCAGCCAATGGATTCTCACCTATTCCTCCTGAAGTCTGCATAGCAGTAAGATCTGTCATACTTCCCATTAAACCACTAAAGTTAGCAGCCTGAATGATGCATATAGGAAGTATCAGATAAGTTGAATACTTAAACAATTGTTTCCAATTCTCTTTTATAAAATCAAAAGAAGCGTTCAACTTCTCACCGAAAGGACGTTTCACATACATCGCAATCTTAGGTTTCTGTGATTCCATGTTTTTTTCTATTTGGTAAATAAATATAGTAGAATATAATAAATGCCAGAGAAGTGAGTATCACACCAAGCCTCAACATATCGGGAAGTTCTGTGTGACGGGTAATAAAACCTTCTATAAAGCCTGCCATAATGAATACCGGGACAGTGCCGATCACTATTTTCAAGCCTCGCTTCGCCCCTCTTCTGAAAGATTCCAGTCGGGAATAGGTGCCGGGAAACAGCCAGCCGTTGCCTAAAGCTAATCCGGCAGCACCGGCCACAATAATCGCCCAAATCTCAAGCGTTCCGTGCAGCCAGATGGCAAGACTGGATTCCCACAACAAATCGTGTTGATAAAAGAAAGTTTGAAAAGCTCCTACCATGATGCCATTGGAAAGAAGCATATATCCTGTGCCGAAACTAGTCAGCAATCCCATGGCAAAACAGTTGAAAGATACCATCACGTTATTAAGCGTAATGCCTAGAAACATCGGTACTTCAGAAGAACCGTTATACACGGCCATGGGCTCACCATTGGCTATATTATCAAGTGTCATATCTACATAACCGTTTCCTAATATCAGCCGGACAAAATCCGGATCATTCGCTGCTGATAATACACCGATTAATGCGCTGGCTACAAAAATCAGAAAGGAGGTCAGTAATTCGCGGCGTGCATCGTGCATGGTTCGTGGCACTTCCTGTGTCCAGAAGGTAATAATGCGTGTCCACTTCTCGCGTTTATTCCGGTAAATCTCGTTATGTAATGCCGAAGCCAGATTATTCAGATAAATAGTAATACGGGAAGTCGGGAAATGTGTTTGAGCAAATGCCAAGTCAGCTGTCAAGTCCGTATATGCATCGGCCAGTTGATCGGGAGACAGACTCGCCGCCCGCTCCACAACCTTCTCTGTCTCCTTCCATTTTTCAATGTTCCGACGAATAAACGTTACTTCTTTCATGCTTTTCAATAGATTTCAGATAAGTTTTGTCCGAAACCGGAAGCAAAAATAAGAGAATTATGATATATTTGCAACGGAATCCTAAAAATGTTTAACCTGAAATGGCAGAATCTACGATAATAACCGGACAATTCGTTCGTATCAGCCAAACGCCAGCCAGTATCGGCGAACGACTGATGGCTTTAATCATCGATTATTTTCTGATCGGGCTTTACATCTTGTCCACTGCCACTCTCTTATCCGAATTAAGTTTACCGTCAGGATTCAGTTTATTCTTTTTCCTATGTATCGTTTATTTGCCGATTCTCGGTTATTCTTTTCTTTGCGAAATGTTCAATCACGGACAGAGTTTCGGAAAGAAACTTATCAATATCCGTGTTGTAAAAGTGGACGGTTCCACTCCCAGTATAGGCTCTTATCTGTTAAGATGGATTCTTTTCCCCATTGATGGTCCCATCACAAGCGGGCTGGGGCTTCTGGTCGTTTTATTGAATAAAAACAATCAACGGTTAGGGGATCTTGCTGCCGGTACGATGGTGATTAAAGAGAAAAACTACCGTAAGATACATGTCAGCCTGGATGAATTTGATTATCTTACCCAGAATTATAATCCGGTATATCCGCAATCGGCTGATTTATCACTCGAACAAGTGAATGTAATTACCCGAACACTGGAATCCAGCGAGAAAGACCGGGCAAGACGTGTCATGGCACTTGCAAAGAAAGTACAGGAACTGCTTTCCATTACTCCTCGTGACGGTAATCAGGAAAAATTTCTTCAGACTATACTTCGCGATTATCAGTATTATGCATTGGAGGAAATATAACCAGAATACGCTGTTTCAGACTATTCAGGCAAGGGATTATTCTCACCACAGTGAGAATTAATTCTCATTGCAATGAGTATTTTTTCTCATCGCAGTGAGAACTTTTTCTCATAGGCATAAGAATGTTTGAGAAAAACACCGCACAAAAAAGGGGTATACTCACAGAGCACACCCCTTATCTTAATTTTATCTACAATGAGACCGGACGTCGTTTAGTCCACTTGTCCCAGAGAGTTTCCGTATTCCATCTCTCCCTGAACCACAAAGAGGACTTCTTCAGGATCATATTCTCCTACTTCATCCTTTTTGGCTTCTTTTACAATGTAAGCCACAACCTCTTCCAAATCGATGTTGACATAACCATCTTCATCAGGCTGAGCGTCGAGAATGCCACTTTCAGAGTAATACTCGTCGATTAAATCGAGAAAATAATACAATTCGTCGTCCGAGAACTTTTCCTTCAGTTCTTGAGGCAGATAGTTTTTGATAAACTCGATGGTCTTTTCGTCATCGGCATCTGCTAATAAAAAATCGTCTTCCAGTCCCATGGTAATTTAAGTATTAAGTAATAGGTATTAAGTATTATCGACTATAAAAGCTTCTTTACTTTTTCCGCAAATACCGGTTTAGCAACTGCACCTACCTGCTTGTCTACTATTTCACCGTTCTTGAAAAACAATACAGTAGGAATATTACGGATACCATATTCGGCAGCCATATCGCCATTTTCATCTACATCGCATTTACCGATGATTACTTGTCCTTCAAACTCCGCAGCCAATTCTTCAATGATAGGAGCCACCATCTTGCAAGGGCCACACCAAGGAGCCCAAAAATCTACAACAACCGGTTTTCCTTCTGCAAGAACCTCTTTATAGTTGCTGTCTGTAATTTCTAAAGCCATTTTTTTAAGTATTAATTATTAAATGTTATTTTGTTAGCTTATTCTCGCCACAAATATAATCAATTTATTCTAATCGGTGATATTCTTTTCCGGTGTTTTATAAAGCCTATACAAATGGCAAGAACTAAAGAGGCAGGCATACGGTTAATGGATTCTTATTTCTTCAAATAACTCTTCAGACGACATTTCTCTAAATAACGAATGCCTTCAATGACTGCCTCCGCATTGATTATGGCTCCTTCTTTAGATGTATGTACCATATCCATATAATGGGACTTAGTTTTCTCTTCACCAACAGTCTCGAATTTCTTCGCTGCAATATCATTCAAATCTACAAAATAAGCATTTTCTTGTTCCGCCACCTCTCTCGACCATTTGGCATAGGTTTGGGTGCAACGCCTCATTTTACCATCTTGCCATTGATTGGCAGGCGTATGAGAAAGAATAATCACTTCAACCCCTCTTGCTTTAGCCTGACGGATATACATACGGATATAATGTCCATAACTGAATACCTCTTCTATACTTCCGTCACGCTCAAGAACTACTTTTTGTGATTTATCGTCTGTCCCCTTCAGTGCTCCCCGAGCCAGACCGGTATTTAACGGACCACTGTCATTATGTCCGAAGTCTATAATCAGATAATCGCCTTTCCGCATAGCCGGTAACAGCCTATCCCACAATCCTTCTGTATAGTAAGTGCGGCTGCTACTCCCTTCCATGGCACAATTTTCAACTGTGATACGAGATATATCGAAGAAAGCCTGCAAAAAGCCTCCCCAACCCCATCTGCCATATTCACCGTTACCTGCCCGATATTTCACCGTAGAATCTCCTATGACAAATACCACCGGAGCTTTTTTGTCCAAGCGACTCAACCCGGCTACAAACTGAAGCGGATTTCCCGGTTCTGAATAAGAGAATACAGGCAGGTCACTCCGTTGAATTGTAGGATAAAAGCAAACGGCACCATCATTCATGCGCGGATGCTCACGTTTCATCAAATTGACCATTTCCGCTCCTGCCCAAATGACCGGAGCATAACCTTGAGCAGCCAGTGCACTCACCGGACGATGATAATAGAACGCCGGATCAAAACCGATGCTGGTCTTTACACAGGTGCCTTCCACTTGTCCGTCAGCGTTGATAACAGATGAGACGGCACTCCATCCCAACAGAGCAACCGGACCGTAAACCATTGCATCAACCCATCCCTTATTAATGGCGTGAGCAATAGCGCATACATAGAGAGCAGTAGACGAAGTTTCATCATAAGAATCATCGCAGTCGGATAGCTGATGCCAAAAGCCATTCTTGCCTTGACAAGCCGCTACTCCTCTAATGTGCTGTCGCAACAAATCCAGCAAATGTTCTCTGTCCGGGTGTTCTTTAGGCAATACATCAAGCACTTCACAAAGTGTCATCATAGCCCATCCATTCGCCCTTCCCCAATAATAGGCGGGATGTTCACTCATGCTTTCCACCCATCCATGACGGAAAAGCCCTTTCTCAGGCACAAACATACGGTCGGCAAATTGATTGATCTGACGTACAACTTCTTGAAAATATTTCTGCTGGTCATACGACAAGTAACGTCCTCTTAATGCCAATGCAGGGATTCCCTTAAACATATCCTCCAGCCATAAGGTGTGACGAAAAGGGCGATCATTGGAAAATGTGCCGTCAGACAACTTTGCTGACCGATACATAACGACATTAAAACAGTCATCTATCATAGATTGCAGTTTCAGATCCTTATTCGTCATTTGAGCTTTTGTCATCGCCGCACACATTGCTCCACAGTCATCCAAAGTGCGTGGAGCAAGGAGTTGGATCATAATACTATCGGTAGTGCCATATTTTTCATACACAGTCTTAAAATGAGGTGTCACTTCTGCTAAAAAGTTGAAGCGTTTATATACATAATCGCTATACTCCACCTCTCCTGTAGCCTCTGCCGCAGCAAGCATGGCCGAATAGGTCGCTCCCCATTCAGTGCTTATCAAGCTGAAAGCACCTCTTTCGAGTTGGGCATTCTGATCCATTTTGGCATATTCGGTGATGATTTTCCCGTTCTGTTTATTAACTACACGGAAGGGGGTATTCTTTTCCAAATAAGTTAGTACCGACTTCATGTCCTGCTTAATTTCATCCACTGTCACCACACCATAGTTCGCCAAACGAGCAGACTTTACAGGTTCCCAGTTGCAGTCGACTTTCTCTTTCTTTTGAACCATTGCCTGATTTTCTAAAACCAGCGACAATAATACCACTATAGTTACTATCAATCGATTCATCATTCTAGCCTTGTTTTGTATTTATTCAATAAAAAGTGAGCGTAATTCATCAAGTCCCCTTCAACTTTACGTTCCACTTGCTTATTTGAAGAAACCCAGTGATCCTCAAACTGCTTAATGGCATCATCCAGTGCTTTTTGGCTGAATTCTGTCTTACTCTCCACTGCCCTCAATACAGCATCTATATACATATTCCAACGTATGGAATAATAATCACTAATCAATCCGGACCATGCCCGGCTCGCATAATCGTTCAAAGTTCCTCCCCAAGTAGTAACCAGATTCCGGGCATTCTTCGCATAATAATCCTGAATTACAGGATCCTTACTCAATCCTCTGGCATCAGAAATCCACTTAGATAGAGAGGTATAATCATGATATGATGTTAGTTTGTCTATATCAACCAGGAGCTCGCGCATTTCAGAAGCACGCATATTCAGAGCTGCCAGATCTTTGGTCTGATACATTTTGTCAAACTCATTCTTAACAGTCAGGAAATAATTGCCCAACAATTGTCTACCAACAGAAATCACATCTAGTCTCAAAGCATCACGACGCAAATCCGAGGCATCCAACAAATTCTGCCATACCAGCAAAAGTTGCTTGTTAGAGTAGTTCGTTTTTGTACGTCCACTGTTCTCTCCCATCTTAGGACGGTAGGTCGGCAAAATCCCGGCTGTTTTAGGTACCTGCACATATATATCATTGAATAATATCTGCCATGCTTCACGCACCGGCAAAGATACACTCCCTACATGACGGTCTGCCAACGCATTCACCCAAGCTTCATCATCCTTATTCGTAGCCCAGGCTTTTTCAAGAATATATTCGTAAGGAAACTGAACGACATCAAGTCCTTCCAATGTAGAACCGATACCTTTCATATTATCTCCTCCTTCTCGCAATGCGATATCCAGTCGTCTACCGCTCTCTTTTACGTTTCCCGTAATAGCCGTATTTCCTCCAAAATTTCCTAAATAGCACCAGATAAAAGGCTGCCCATGAAAATAGTTTGTAGTTTTCCACAATTCTACGTTCTCACAATGATAATCCAGTAAGAACATTTTATTATCAGGTACGCCTTTCAAAAGAGCCTCGATGCGGGGAGCGGTCCACTTCTTCCGATCAAAATAAAACATCCAGGTCATTTGTAGCCACTCGGCTTTAGGATCGGCTTCTGTCAAAGTATGATATAGTTTCGATGACACTTTTCCTAGATAGTCAGGCTCCCAACTCGGAGGGTCAACCTCATTAAAAGGATCTACCCCATAAATATGATCTGTTCCAAACAAAAGTGTCTGCTCTTTTAAGAACTTCTTTTGTATCAAGGAAAATAAAGGTTCTTCAGGATTCAAGAAGGAACAATGATATTGCCTTGAAAAACCGGCCCATTTACCTAAACTCTGAATATTGGCATCGGGATAAATTCGTTTTAATGCTGCCGGAACATGTCCATTAAATGCAGGTAATACAGGCTTCATATTCAATTCCCGTTCACGGGACAATATTTTTTTCTGCAAATCGACTTGATTCTCTAGCCATTCCATTGGTAATGGTCCATTCCAAGAGTCAATATTTGCCATCCGATGCCAAGGCAAATACACAGGTCCGGTAAAATAGGAAAGAATCTCCTGATCTTTCAAACCGATTTCCTTCCACACTTTATACCACACAGCTTCTTGCCCTGTTATAGCCAAAGGCATATTAACACCGTTAAGAGCCATCCAATCTATAAACCGCTCCCAGTCAACCCATTTCCAAAAAGGCATACTATACCCAAAAGTACAATAGTTTAAAAAGAAACGCTGATCTACTTTTGCGGGAATTTCTATCGGCTCTGGAATTTCAGGCAAGGTTTCCGGCATTTCTACCGGTTGACTGGCATACCAGGAAACGGTTGTCAAACAATAGTATTTCAAATAGTAATTCAGACCAACAGCCATCGAATTAGCATTGTTCCCACTTATCTGTATTTTAGAGTTGCTTGTGGACTCTATTCTAAAGATATCTTTCTCGCTGTCTGTTTTCTTAAACTGAAACTGATTCACATAAGCCGGAATTAATCGCTTCAACATAGATTCGGCAACTAAGACATCACCATCCGACTTGGCTTGTATAGGCAAAGCCACCATAATAAACAACAAAAGAGAATAATAAATATGCTTCATCCTTCAAATATTTAGCGTAAAGTATATATAGACTATTTGCGTAATATGGAACATCACAAAGCCACGGCACTCTTTACTAATCTTACAGCTTCATCCAATGGTACCTGAAAAGTCTCCGTAGTATTATGCCATGGTGTAGTTATCCATTTTTCTTCCCAATCATCCAAATTCTTATCAGAAAAATAGAGTTGCAAACGAGGTATATAATAGTCCTTAATCAAGCCAGACCATGTGCGGGCTGCATAGTCTTCCTGTATTCCTCCCCACGTTGTTATCAAACGCTTTGCGTTTGCTTCATAAAAATCTTTTTCCACAACAGACTGACCACAGTTTCTAGCCTGTTCGACCCACCTATCCAATCGGTGAAGAGGATGAGACAAAAGTAGTTTATCTGCCTGCTGTAACAAAGAAACAACATTTTCCAACAGTTTATTAGCCTCATTCTTAGCACCCATCTGTTTCTTCTCCAATGCTTTTATATATAATAAATCTGCTTTTGCACATAAGTAATAAGAAGCAAATTCAATAGCATCGTATCTATAAAGATCAGACTCTTTCAAGTTCTCGGAGCAACTTAAAAACAACTCTATGCCATGAAAAAAATCATCACTCATATCGACTTTGCTCTTTCTCCTGATATCAGGAACAGCAGTTTGCCAAGTAAAACGGGGATAAGAATAGAATGTACCATATGAACTTTTTCTTAATAAATTCCATGCCTCACTCATATTCTTCGGATATCCCCCATAACGAGCTATACAATATTCTTTTAACCATAAATCTAAATCTATGGCAGATTTACTCCAACCAGCATCTGCAAGCAGTTCATATATGACCTCATTATTTTCAAGACCTTCCGGCGCAGAACCGAAACCAACTAAATTTTCTCCATATTTAGAGCGCAAAGCCTCAATCGAGGCTGATGCATACAATCCCAAATCTCCAGTCAACAAATTCTTACCTCCAAAATTCGGAACATAACTAAAGATCCATTTCTTACCATAAAATCCTTCATGCATCTTCCAAGTTTGTTCCGTCTTCCATACCCATTTCGGGAATTCATTCCCCAAATCGATTATTATCATCTTATCATCCGGCACATGACTTAACAAAGCTGTTAAGCTTTCCTTGTCCCAAAAAGAATGATGATAGCCGAAAGTCCACCCCTGAGTCACCCATATAGCATCCGGATTACCTGCAGAGATCGATTTATAAATGGTTTCACCATATTGGGAAAGCAACTTATGCTTTCCTTCCGTGTCATCTTTCGCTACGGGAAGTTCCATCTCATTAAAACTATCCGACAGGTAAAAATCATTCTTTCCGAATTCTTTTTCCCACTCTTCCACAAACATCCTTCCTATCTCTACAAAAAAAGGAGAGTCCGGAGGCAATACATAGGCATTGTATTTTTCATCAAAACCTCCCCATTTCAAATGATTAAACTTAATCTCCGGGTGTTTCTCCACAAAAGCCATAGGTACAAATCCTGCAAAAGCTGGTGCGATGGAATGCATATTCAACTCTCGCATTCTATTTAAAATTAAATGTTGCAGATTTATCTGTTCTTTTTGCCAGCTGTCAGACAGTCCTCCATCCCAAGAATTCAAATTTCCCATGCGATGCCATGGTAAATGAGCCGGAGCAGTAAAAAAAGACTGTATATCCTTTTTATCCAATCCCAAACGTAGCCACACACGTTCGGCTATAGCCTCTGCCGCTACTGTAGCCAAAGGAAAATTCACTCCATGCAAAGCCATCCAGTCAATCTCCTTTTCCCAACGTTCCCAATTCCAATAAGGAGCTGTATAGCCATAAGTACAAACATTCAAGAAATACCTGTAATCGTATGGTGTCGTTTGCTTCGCAGAATTATACTCCGGCCACGTTTCAGGTAAAGAAAGATGATCTCCACTCCAGGTTTTCATTGCTCCACAAACATTTTTCAAATAATATCGAAAGGCATAACATAAAGCTATTTGGCTACTTCCACTAATGGTCAAGACACCTTTAGAAGACTCTATCAAGAATGTCTCTTTTCCTTCACAAGGATCTATCATCTTAAAAATAACATTTTCAATATTATCCCCAAATTGCCTGTTTATTACTTTTTGTGCGGGACAGCTTTTGTCAGTAGCAACAGCCATAGATACCGATAAACAATAAGTATAAACAAGCAGCAATAACATACTCTTCTTACCTAACAAGTTTTTCATAATACAAGATTATTATTAAAGTAACTAATCCATTTAAAAGTTCATACAATCATCAACGGAGAATTTATATTTCGTATATTGCAAGTATTCTTCATCAACATTTAAAAGCACAGAAGGAAAACATTCCCAATGTACCGCATCGGGATATCCTTGAGTTTCTAAAGCAATTCCTGCATTCGCATAATAAGGGATATTACCTTTTCCCACATCAGAACCATCCATTAGATAGCCTGTGTATACCTGCAAAGATGGTTGATTGGTATAAACAGATAATCTCCGCCCACTATCTTTATCATATAATTCAGCAGCGGGAGAGCACTCTTTTTTATTACATAAAGCATAAGCAAGAGAAAAACCTTTTTGTTGCTTAATCCCTAGGTAGTCAGTCATTAATGCATCTGAAATCTGGCGTGATTGCCTAAAGTCTAATACAGTTCCGGCTACAGAGACCAAATCTCCAGTAGGAACCAGATTATCATCACAAGCTATTATTTGAGATGAACATAATCTAAGGCTATGAGACAACACATCTATATTATTCCGAACTCCAGCCAGATTAAAGAAAGCATGATTCGTTACATTTATAGGCGTCACTTTATCTGTTACAGCTCTACAAACCATTTCTACTGAATTATCAACAGTTAATGTATAGCTCACAGAAACACTTAAATTACCAGGATACCCCTCCTCCCCATCTTTTGACAAACAGGTAAAAACAACAGTTTCTTCTCCCTGCTCATTCTCTTTAATCGAACTATCCCATAAACGATTATGAAACCCTAAAATTCCTCCATGCAAATGATTGAACTTAGGTTTGCCATATATATCATTAGCAGCTAGTTCATAACACTCCTCACCTATACTGAAATGAGCATTCTTGATACGGCCACAAACACGTCCGACAATAGCACCATAATATTGTTCTGAAGCACATTTATAGTCAGACAAATCACTGAATCCTAACAAAATATCTTCAAAACAACCATTCCTGTCGGGAACAAACATATCCAACCAACGTGCTCCATAGGTGGAGAAGCGGGCTACTAAGCCATTGGTATTCCTAAGAGTAATCATCTGTTCTTTCTTATTATTAGTCTGCCTGTTTATCATAAGCTCCAATCATCTTTTTACTTTATAAAAGCCCATTTATTGATGTTATATCTCCGTCCATTGAAAGCACCTTGACGTTTGTAATAGCCTTTTCCCTTTTTAACTCCCAATGTCAACCAATTATAATGATTCTTATTTTCAAAATCATAACTAACCCCATCATCTTCAAATAATGTACAATGCTTTCCATCAGAATTACCATAGACCTGACAGGTTATATTAAAAACAGAAGTTTCAGAAACAAACTGTAACGGATCTGCCAAAGGTAAAATTGTACCGTCCTTAACGAACAAAGGCATTTCATCTAAAGCAATGGCAACTTCGTATTCTCGACCTCCCTCGTAACGTTCATTCGTATTAAAATTATACCATGCACCGGCCGGGAAATAGACTTTTCTCTTTCCAGTATCATCCAGTAAAGGAGCAACCAGCAAATTATCTCCCATCATATATTGATCTGATAAATTCTGTGTTTTAGCATCCATAGGAAAATCCATCAACAGAGGACGAAATGGAGGAATACCTTCCATATGATAACGGGCAAATGCATTATATAAATACGGTAACAACCGCATGCGGGTATTTATAAGTTTGCGTGTTATATTCTCCATCTCAACACTGTCGGCCAAAAAGACTCCTGTATTATTCTTATCCTTATCATATTGCAACCAAGGAGGATTTTGCAGGAACCAACTATCTACCACAGCATGAGCTGACAACAACACGAGCTGCAAACGTCTGAAGAATTCAAGTTTAGAACCGGACTGACGAACTTCCGGAGACCACAACAAACCACCAAAAGCTGAGTTACTGATCATTTGAATGTAATCTTTATATCCATAAATATCACTATATAAAGAAGCTGGAACGGAAGAAGCAAACAAACCGGAAGAGCGATAATCTTGAAAGGTTCTCCGATTCTCGCTTTCATACATATCATTTAATGTTCTCAAATACAATAGTCCCAATGCCTGATGCATTTGCTCACCATCCATTCCGGAAGGGAAAGTGCTCATTTCAGGAAATCCCCAAGTTGAATTGCCTACAGAAATATCAGAATTATCACATTCATCCAATTTGAATCCCGAAATACCTTCTCCCATGAGCTGTTTATGATAATCAGAGAAACGCTTTCTTGTTTCCGGCAATGCAAAATCCGGGACTAAGCCCCCCCAAACCAGAAAATCTCCTGAATAATCTTTCAGCAGCTCCCACAATGGTGATGTCGGATGCACATATGCATGTTCCCAAAGATTCACTTTATAGTTATTCTCATTCAGGGCTTTTAACATTGAACGATGATTTGGAAAACGTTTCTCATTCCAAACATAAGAACAAGAATAAGCTGCAGTATGCCATCCTGGTTCCAATCCAATCACGTCACAAGGAATCTTCTTATCTCTGAAATAAGCCTGTATCCTCATCACACCTTCTTGAGTAAAATCTGTTTTCGTTCTATATTTGAATCCAAGTCCCCACATCGGAGGCAAACAGCCGCCTCCGGAAAGCAGATTGTATTTTTGGACAACTTCTTTTACATTGGAAGCTTTAAAAACAAAAACTTCAACTCCTTTACAATTAGGAATATCAATATAGACATAATTGCCTGATTTCTTGTTTTCATAAAGTTCTTCTGTTGAATTCTTCACTTCACCATTTGAGGAAACTATTTTCTTTTGGGTATGCTTTTCAGTATGCGTGCCACAATAAAAAGTTGTATAGCGCAATGTATTAATCAGAATGCCATATCCTTTGCTTGAAATATAAAATGGCTGAGGGGCATGCGTGTATCCTAATGTGTTCAGAGGATGGTCATTTACTATCGGCTTTTTCTTCAGTCCCCTCTGTTGGAATGAACCTATTTGAAGTCCAAAGCCATAAAGCTGTTCGTCATTCAGCAATGGTATACGCACCCGTCCACCACGGCTAAAAATTTGCAAGTCTATATCTTCCAATATAAAAGGAAGCGTACCTTCAGGTAGTTTTTCCAAACTTCCCTGTTTGGGTTTCTTCGGACAAAAATCATAAGGGGTATGTTCGTCCGGAGTTCCTACAGACAAACGGATAATTCCATTACCCAATGTATCTATTGAAATTTTATTATATCCGTATACAGACGTACAACACCAAACGAATAAAACAGAAAGAAATATTTTCATATTATATTTTTTAATGAATTTATTTTTCTAACAAGACTTCCTTTCATCTTACGCTTCTACCGAAATTTAGACATCTAAGGCAATCAATCAACAAAAGTCCAAATGGTTTTAATATCCATTTTTTTACCTTTGGTTCGAATAATCAACGGGTAGACATCTTCACCTTTCTTCAATCCTTTAGGTGGAATACCGGGAGCTACTCCAATAAATAATTCATACGGAGAATGAACTTCTAAAGAGAGTTTTGTTCCATCACTCATAGAAAAAGAAAAGGTGCCTTTACCAGGACTCCTACGTACTTTCGATATCCTTTCATATTCAAGTAATGTGTCTTTCCTTTCTGACGGTAGAGAGATGGAATCACGCAATATCAATGTATAGTCATAAGTATGTTCCACATCCGACTCACATGTAAAATGATCTACCAACTTTATACCTTCTAAGGAAAGAGTGCGATGCATATTCACTCCTACATACGTACTGTCAGACACAGCCTCTATTACACCTCCACAAGAAGTTGGCTTAAATAATACTATTTTCCCCTTAGATGCTTTTTGATCTTTCTTATCAATAGTCACTGTGTTATGAGATATTGTTTTTCGATACCAGGCATAGCAATCCGGCACACCATAGGCCGTAGTTCCCAAGTCCGGCAGGATTTCCCTACGTCCGTCATGAATGCTAATAGACAATTTATCCGGATGTCCATGCACCCCACCACTGGGACCATTCTTCAGAACAATCGTTTTATTTTTAGAACGCAACACACCAACACCTAAATCGGGGAATAAATGACTACTTAAAGAGACACCGGAAGCATGAGATTTCAGCTCCATTCCATTGATTAACGCATCTGGTGATTTTCGCTCTATTTTCTCATAACAAGCTGCCAATACATCTATTATCTTTTGATTTCCTGTACGCAAAGCAACTATTTCATATAAGCCAGCCTGTTCTAACAATGTTGTTCCATACCAACCGTCGTTTTGAGAAGGAAACATTAGATCCGAGTAAAGCATATTGACCGGAGACAAAAACATATTGATAACCTTCTCATCATACAGGTTTATATGACGACACCTTACTGCCTCAGCAGAAAGAAGAATAGCCCTTAAAGGATAAAAATGATAAACGACCGATCCTTCATTCCACCAGCCATCATTATATACATTCTTTTTTTGCATATCATAATATCCCAGATCCGGTTTGTTTAAGGCAGCATTGATGATAGAATCATTTTTCAAAGCAACCCCTAATGCTATAATTCCTCCATTATGCCAAACTTGCCAGTTCCCCTTATCACGGCTAGATAGCAGCAAGTCAGCACAGGGACGCAGGAAACCTTTTTCTATTTGAAGACGTTCTTGCAGCGTCATTTCTACAGAAGCAACCAAAAATGCACGGGCCGCATCTATAGCCCATACAGCTTCATCCAAGCTTTGGGAGAACAGTTTGCCACTAGTGCCGGGAGTATATTTTCGCTCCCGGTCATGGATTTTATAGGCAGGATACTTATGAGATAAGTCCAAGAGCATGGAAGTTATATTATCCGCATATCTTTTTTCATCCGTAGCTAAATACAAATACATATTCGCCTTCAAATAGTCCAAGTTAGCTCCATGAACAAAATTCACCCATGCCCAGTCATACCTGTCAACATCACTCCATTTCTTCTTACATACTGCGCAATAATGCGCTTTAGGACTTTCCCAGTCAAATACAAATTGAGTGTTATGAATCGGACAAAAATAATGATGCCCATGCCCACCTTCCAAAGCAGGTATAGCTAATGAATGTTTTTCCCTTTCCGCAATGGTTTCAGCAAGTTTACCCAAAATTTTATTCCCCCACTTTGTCTTAGACGAGGATTTTATATTGCTGATATCCTCTGTAGAATAAAAATAGAAATTCTCATCTTGTTGGGCAAAAGCTGTTCCAACAAAGAATAACAAGTATATAAATAAAACATATCTATTCATCACTGTTTGGCTTACCATTATTATAAATTTTATTCAAGCGGATTAATGCCTCTATATAATAATAATCAGCATATATGATTGACGCATCTATTTCCGTTCCATCGGGCTTATGTCCTGTGGAATGAAGAAGGAACGCATTGTTAGTTTGTCCACCTCGATAAGCAGGGGAAGACAATACTTCTACCATTTCTACTGCTGAATTTAAATATGCACCTGACTTTGCCTTGTCTTTCACATACGAACTAAGTTCCAACAATCCCGAGGCCACCACAGCAGCTGCCGAAGCATCACGAGGTTCATTGAGTAAATTAGGAACATCAAAATCCCAGTAAGGAATATGGTCTTCAGGAAGTCTTTTCAAATAAATGTCCGCTGCTTTTTGTGCCACCTCCAGAAAAAGCGGTTCACCCGTTTCTCTATAACACATGGTGAAACCATAAATAGCCCACGCCTGTCCGCGTGCCCACATTGACTTATCCGCATATCCTTGATGGGTTAATTGGCTGATTCGCTTCCCATTGATTGTGTCATATACAACCACATGACAGGTACTGTAGTCTTCTCTGAACTGATTTTGTGAAGTCACCAGCGCATGGCTATAAGCTATATTGTACAAATCTTTGCCTCCCCCGTTTTTAGAAGCCCAAAACAGGAGTTCCAAGTTAAGCATATTATCAATAATCGTATTATGCGGCCATCCCTTTTGTTTCCGCATTCCGGGCCACGAGTGAATCGTCCCCACTCTCTTGTCAAACAAAGTGGCTAGCGAATCAGCTGTACGAAGCAATATTTCTTTGTATTTTTGCTCTCCTGTAAGCCTGTAAGCATTGCCGGAGCTACAAAACATCATAAAACCCAAATCATGATTATCGGCTTTACGATCTACTACAGGAAACAAGGCTGAAGAGTAACGTTCAGCCTGTTTCTTGATTTCATCATCACGTGTATACTCATACACATACCATAAAATACCTGGCCAGAAACCACTTGTCCAATCATTAATGGAAGTACAATGCCATTGTTTTTGTCCCTCACCGGACAAAATATTCCGTGGCATTCGGGTTGTATCATTCAACACTGCAAGACTTTTTTTAGTTTGTTCCTCACAATAATTCAATGAAGAAGCCACATCAAAATTAAAATGAGAAGAACATGAACAGAAAAGTGCAAGCAGACTACCTAATATACATCTCTTCATATCACTTTTGCAATTCTTTAATAATCATTGTAGCACCACCACGAGGTAAAAGCGACAAATTCAGTATTGTCCGACTGGTTACTTTCTTCGTTTTAATATCCACATGTGTTCTTGTTTTTACTTTTTCGCCTCCATCTGTAAATAGAGTCAGCTCATACTTCTTGTTTTTATCCAAAAAGTCGAGAGAGATGTTCAAATCTCTTGCATCATTATTAGTAATGCATCCGACATACCAAACACCCTCTTTTTTACGGGCCATCGTTATATATTCTCCAATAGCACCATCAATTGTCTTTGAATCATCCCATGTAGTGGGCAAGTTATCAAAGAAAAATAATTCGGGTTCATCTTTTACATCTTCCGGTGTGTCGTACCAATACAAGAACTGCAAAGGACTGTAATTAATGACGGATAATGCCATCTGATGGCAAGAGGTATTTAGCAATGAACGTGCATTTAGGCTCTGTGCCAATCCGGGTTTCAGCTCTTTTCTATGATAATAACAAACTGTACAGTCTGCTGCGCCACTAATAAAGCGAGTAAACGGTAATGTGGTATTATTTACCCCATCAGGAAATTCTTCATTGCCTCTTACACCTTCTTGAGTCAACAAGTTTGGATAAGTGCGACTAAAACCGGTTGGCCTATATTCATCATGAATGTCAACCATCAGGTGGTATTTCGCACATTTCTTAACAGCCTCGTGAAGCCAGATATTCCACCTGAACGCACCGACATGAACAAAACCAAATTTAATACCTGCGATCCCCCAAGACTCATACAATGGTAGAATCTCATCCAAATGTGCAGCAAGAGCACGTTGATTGACATATAGCCACACCCCAACTCCCTTACTTTTTGCATACTGCACAACGGTAGGTATATCCAAATCATTCACAGAACAACGTTGCGGATCAACGTCTGACTTTCTGGGATCTGAATCTTTTGAAGTTTCGGAGCCATACCAGCCCGCATCAAAATGAATATAATTAAGATTTCTTTTTACTGCAAAATCCACCACTTTCTTCGCTCCTTCTGTCGTCAAAGAAACGGTACGGATAATACGTCCCGGCTTAATCCATTCCGTATCCTCTATTTGGCAAGCCTGGTTAAGGTTCAAAATAAGATCATTGTTGTTGATTAGGTCTTTAGGCTGTTCCCCCACCATCACCACTCTCCAAGGAGTTTCAAAGGGAGCTATGTCTTCCACAGCATCATACATTTTACAACGAATCACATTACTTTCACCTTTCCGCAACACAAACTTTGTTCTACTATAATTTACCATTTCTGCTTCTGCCAGACTTACATACAGTCCATTTTCCAATTGGAGCGTCAACGGTCTCTCAGCCTCACCCGGCCAGTCTTTCACTAACATACGTTTGTGCTCCGCTTGAGCAAAAGGCGCAAACCAGCAGTAAGTATTTTCAGGGACGACAAAAGTTGTTTCTTCTTTACTAATACGCAGATAAGAACTGCCTAAATACTTATATCTAAAACCAATACCTGAGTTATAAGCTCTCACAATTAATGCAAGCCGACTCCCCCGTCCTTTTATTTTCAACGTATAGCTATATTCTTTGTAACAATCCTCGACTACGGCTCGTTCACCATAAACCGGGTGCCAAGTCTTGTTTACAGATAAAGAGTCAATACGCTCGATTTCCAGATTTTGCGACCAACCATCTATGCCAAGTTGTGACTCCAAAATGACCGGCTTTCCTTTATAAGAAATCTTGTATTTCAGCAAACCGCCTGCCTCGTAAGCAGAGAATGCAACATTATTATCAGGAGAGAACAAAACCTTGACGGTATTCTCAGCGTATCCCGACATCATACTTAATATGAAAAGAAGAGTAAAACTAAAAATCTTCATAACCTTATTTTACTTTATTAACTAATTCTATTTCAGATACAATTGGCAAATGATCGGAGAGCAATATATTCTCTACTTTAGAAGAGAGTAGTCTCCAACTCTTTTGGGGATAACCAAACAAATAATCTATCTTATTCCGAGGATGCTTGGAAGGGGATGTCAATACGGTATTATCTGAAAGAGACTGCCATGTCCCAAAATATTTCTTTATCTCGTCAGAATCCGGTTTTGTATTAAAGTCTCCCCCTAAAATAATAGGGAAATGCTTTTCTTCCAGTATTTTGGTAATCACCTTCAACTGCTCGGAACGAGATTCAGAAGAGGTGTAATCCAAATGGGTGGAAGCTACTATAATTGTATCTCCACTTGACAGTTCCATCTCAGCCATCAACAGTGCACGTGCTTCATGCCGGATATCCCGTTTAGGCAACATAATCTTCTGCACATTTATATACGGATATTTAGTCAACATTCCAATACCATAAAAACCACCCGCATAAGGTATAGTTTTGCCATACAGAGGAAACAGCTTTGTGTAATAGCCTAGCTCCGTTATAAAGTTCTTGTCATGCTGATGTGGTGTTCTCTCACGTCTGGTCATGCAATCCAGTTCTTGTAAAGCAACGAAGTCCGGTTCATTTCCAACAATAAAATCAGCAATATTCTTCAATGAAGAAAGCTCCCCAAAACGCAGATTATAAGTCATGACCTTTAAACGCACTGGTTCCTGGGCAGACAAACAAGAAAACAGAGAGGTAATGAAAAAAACAAGAAATATTTTCAGTTTCATAGTTCCAATTCAGCTTTAAACTTATCACTCCAATTATAATTACTAATAAAATAACAGGGGCTAACTAAAAAGTTCTATTTACAATATTCTTTCTACATATGTCTGTAGTCAGAGGGGGGGGTATTAAGTTAAAACTTTTTAGTCAGCCCCTTTATGAATAGCTTCTACCTTGCTATTTGATTCTTTCCTTATCCGAAATTACAATGGATAAGGAGCATAGGGTGCTATAGACCCACCCGTGTTTGCAGCACGTTCATCTGTCAATGGATACTTCACATCAAACACCATAGTCCAATGACCATTAGCCTTCTTTGTCACACTTTTCACATAGAAAATGGCAAATGCAACATTGCTGACACCCACAGCTGGTGATACAGTCGGATGGGAATGAGTACCCCAACCGAAAAGGAAACCTCCCTCTTTCTTACTTGTATCATTAAATGTATCGCCTACCCGACGACTTGCTGTGTAAATCTTATAATTTTCACCATCAGGAGAAGGAGGTATGATACTTGATTCCAAGAATTCTTGCAACCCTTGCTCAGATAAGATAGCATCAAACGCATCCTTAGTTATTTTTCCCCGCTTAGCAGATATAAAGGCATAAGTCAATGTCTCAAAACCAGTAATATAAGGTTTAGATGCATTATAATAAGCATCACCTGCTCCATAAGCATGAGGTGACAAAGGTTGAACTCCATTTCCTTTGTTTGCCAAGTAAAAATCAATTCTTTCTTGTTTATTTATCGCTGTTGATACACCAAATACAGGGGTATCTTCAAATAATGCAAGGAAACAAGCATTATCTGCAGGGTCTGTAGACATAGTAACATCTGTCAAAGAAGCAACTCTGGATGCACTTAATACCTTTACTCTGGGTTTCTCGATAGTTATTACATTTCCTTGATTGGCTGCAACAATCTCCACAGATTCCATCCCCTCTTCACCTGTTAACTGAATAGAGAATTTAGCTTCATTCCCTTCACTGTCAATGAGAGGTAATTCTGTATAATTGCCCAATGAACCATTTTTCTTTATTGCATATTTCACGGAAACGATATCAGAACCTGATGCTATCATTCCATCAATTGACTTTACCTTACCTATAATAGTTCTGTTCAATTCTGTCAAATCACTGGTGAATGTCAGGTCCAAGAAATCTTCCATCACTACATTCAGAACTTTAAATTCTTTAATAGCAACTCCACCATGAACATTAGCTGCTTTTACAAGAACAGACTGTAAGCCAGCCTCTACCGGAATAGAAAGCTCAAAATTAGTAGAAGATAAACTTCCTTGAACTGCCTCTTTTTCCACTCCATTAACCACCGGAACAGCCCAAACTGAAGCCAGTTCGTATTCGCTCTGAATCTCTCCTTTGATATTGAAAGGAATGCCTACGCAAACCGTCTTTTTCTGGTCAACATTATCCTTAAATGCTAAAACAGGAGCGTTTCTTACTTCTGCAACAGTAACCGTTCTCTTGTACAATTGATCGTTTTTGTCAAATACAGCAAAGAATATATGGGACATATTCTTGACTACCGGAATTTTAACTGACAATACATCATTCGATGATTTTTCAGGAACCGGAATATCTACCGAATTACCAATCACAACCTTACCTTCATCATTTTTCACGCCCACTTTGTAATAAGCACTCTTTATGCCGGCCTCAGAGGCGACATACAAAGGTATCTCCAATTCACCATTTTCATCCAAATATTCGTATTGATCCGGAGTATCCTTTAAATCAATAGAATAACTTACATAATCGTCGTCATGGTCACATGCTCCCAACAAAAGTGAAAACACCATAACAACAAATAGATTTATAAAACTATAGTTTTTCATAATGTCTGTTTAATAAAGATTTTCAATGAAATTAATCGGCAAGAAGATAGAGTATTTATCTCCATTCAGTAATAAATCAAAATCAACTTGCCAATTAATAATTATCTAAATAATACCTATATCAACAATTTATCAGAATCCTGGATTATTGGGGAACTCTGCTTGGGAATTCGCATCAATAACCGATTGGGGAATAGGACCTAAGTTATTCCTTTCTCGCACAGTCTTTGCAGAAGCCTCATAACCAAACCTCTTAACCCTATCGTAAAGCAGTCCCATACGGCATAGGGTAAGTGTACGGAATTCTTCAGCATAAAGTTCACGGGCTCTCTCATCCAGTAGATAATCAATGTCCACATCTGCTGCTTCCACCGGTTTTGCATTGGCACGGTTTCTTACTACATTAATATCTGCAGCTGCTTCATCTTTGTTGTCATTCTTCAAATACGCCTCAGCACGTATCAAATAAGTTTCAGCTAAACGGATAGCGTACCATTCCATTACAAAACCATTAGCCGGTTCGGCAGCATAATGCCAATCTGAACCACATTTCATGATACGAGGATAAAAACGCTCCATTGTATCTTGTCTGGTAGTTAGCCACTCTTTCTTAATAATCTCACCCGGTCTCAGTTTTACTACAATATTTGTTCCATCCTCCAAAGTCACACCTGTTTCGTAAACCTTATTAGGATCATCCACTTCAACACCATTAACGATTGGTTTAGGAGCTCTATAAATACGATTGATATTGAATTCCGCATTACGCTGATCCTCCGAACCTGATTTTCCCCACAAATCGTAACAGAAGTACGGAGTAGGACGTACCCAAGAAATGCCACGGCCAGTCCAGTCACGGGCATTTCCGTCATAACCAAATTTTGTAGTTCCCCAAAAAGCAGGCCAGAATACGCGTTCTTGATCAGTACGGGTAGCTAAGCCATCATTTAATCCACCCTGTATGAATTTATCTACCTGAATAACCCAAATAGACTCTTTGTTTCCAGTCTGATAACTAAAATTAGAGAATCCATCTTCGCTTTTCATCTGGAACAGATCCCAAAAGGCATCCTTCCCTGCTACATCCTTACGCCATCCAAAGCGTTCTGTCATCAAATGATACTCTCCTACCTTTTGGTCAATGACCATAGAGGCTGCATCTATCGCTTTTTGATACATGCTCTTATCACCAGTTTCATCCCCAAGAGCAATATACATCTCTGCTAAATAATGATAGGCAGCTGCCTGAACCACTCTTCCCGGCTCCGTTACAGAAACCGGAAGATTCTTAGCCGCAAAATCAAAGTCCTCGATACATTGTCTATACACATCCTCACGACTATCACGTGTATAAGCAAGAGATGGAGTTCCTACCGGCTCCGTCAGGATAGGTACCCCTCCAAACAGAAAACCTAAATAACGGTAACAATATCCTCTAAAGAAACGGGCTTCTGCCTGAGCCGCCAACTTTTCAGCCTCATTGCTCCATCTTACATCCGGATTTTCCGTCTGTTTCAACAATGTATTCACATTATAAAGCATACCAAAATGACGTCCATAAACAACACGGTAAATATCTGTGGTCGAATTTACCAAACTCCAGTCTGTATACATATCCATATCAGAAACTGGACGAAACATAATATCCGTACCAATACCAAATTGAAAGAAATAATTAGGGTCATCCCTAAAATTATAATTCTGACGAACAATTCGGTAAAATTCATTCAAACCAGTTCTGAACTGGGAAGCATTTAAATAAGAATTATCGACTGTAAGAAAATCATCTGCATTCTCCTTCAAAAAATCACTGTCATTACATGCACAGAGAGAACAGAGTGACAATGCCAAGCATATTAATTTTTTCATATCTTTCCTCTATTTTTAAATTTAAAATGTAACTTCCACTCCCATAGTTATATTACGCAAAGCAGGATTACCATGAGCATAGGCCGTACCTGTTTCAGGATCGATTCCTTCCCAAGAAGTAAATGTCAGAAGGTTCTTTGCAGCCACATAGAATTTCAAGCTCCGGACAGGAGTTTTACTTAAGAGCTTTTCGTCAAATCTATAAGCTAAAGAAAGGTCTTGCAGACGTAAAAAGTCATGACGCTGTGGGAACTTATACTGATAAGGATTCGTATAATTTGGACGAGGAACCTTGTTAGAAGGGTGTTCAGGCATCCAATATTCCTTATTCAGCCAGTTAGCAGTACCGCCACCGCCAAAGGTTCCTACATAATTAGCATAAATATTATCAGCAATATAATAATTATTTTTTCCACCACCAGAAATCCAGTTCAGTAAAAAATAGAGTTCAAAGTTTTTATACGTCAAGGTATTGGACATGGTCATTGTAAAGTTAGGCTTGGAATACCCTACAATTTTACGGTCACCGTTAGCATCAATCTTACCATCATTATTTAAATCCTTGAATTTAACATCACCTGGATTACCACCATAAATTGCCATATACTCGAGGTCATCTTCCTGAATAATGCCGTCAAATACATAAGTATAGACTGCACCTAATGATTTGCCAATAAAAAGATTATTTGCGATATCATCATCTTCTACACCATCGCCATCACCATCCAAGCCATATAGCGAAACTACCTTATTACGGTTCATCCAAAAATTCAAACCTGTAGACCAAGAGAAATCTTTTGTCTCAATATTCCTTGATCTCAAAGAGAATTCAAATCCCCAGTTTTTCACTTCACCGATATTATCGGATACATTCTGAAAACCATTCATTACAGGAATAGCACGATTCAGCAGCAGATCAACAGTCCTTGAAGAATAATAATCGATATTACCACTCAAACGATCATTGAACATTGAGAAATCAACTCCAACATTCCATGCACCAGTCTTTTCCCAAGAGAGTGCCTTGTTAGCTAAGCCACTTGAAGCTGAAGTATTTGCTGTTTCCTGACCGAACAAATAAGATCCGGAACCCATTTTTGAGAAAGTGGAATAGGAACCGACAGACGGATTACCATTTTCACCATAAGATAATCTAAATTTCAAGTAGTTGATTAGCTTCACATGATCTCTAAAAAAAGCCTCATTGCTCACAGTCCATGCACCGGCTAACGAGAAAAAATCACCGTATTTATTACCATCCGCAAAACCGGAATAGCCATCACGACGTATAGAAGCAGATGCATGATAACGCTGTTTATAAGCGTAATTGGCACGAGCCATATAGGCCAATTGAGAAAGAACTGTTTTATCGGTATTGATACCTCTTTTAGCAGGATTACCTAATTCAAGCGAATGAATACCCAGAACTGTAGAACCTGCTGCTTTGAAATCTTTTGCACTCAATTCAGACTTGGTAGTAGTTGCCCTCTGACGTTCCGCCAATAAAGTCAAGTCTACCGAATGATCACCCAATGTACGATTGAAGTTGATCAAATGATTCATAAACCAGTCTGTACGTGTAGAATGACTTTTGCTACCATTTGCGTCCACCAAATACTTCGTTTGATCATAGAGATCTTTTTCATCCAATGTATTCATAAAATAACGCTCATCTTGGAAGTTTGCACCATGTCCTTCCCAACGATTTAAAGAGAAGTTGAATGTATAAGACAAACCTTTTATCCAAGGCAAATCAACACGGGCAAATGTCACACTATTATAATTCTGATTTCTGTCTTCATTGAATTGTCTTGTCTGCCATAACGGGTTAATAGTAGTCTGATGTCCCTGAGGAGAACGTTCCATCTCATGTTCAAACCCTTCAAAACGAACATACTTATAACCATAAGGAGTGTTGTTTACAGCGTTTCTCATATCCGCTTCTTTACCGTCCGCATTTTTGTTAACAACAGACAACTTTAAACCAACCTTCAGCCAGTCTGTAACCTGTGATTCTATTTTGGAGGTTACAGAAAACTTTTTGAATTGGTCATTGTACATAATACCATCTTGATCAAGAAACTGGCCAGAAACATAATAGTTCAGTTTGTCCGTACCCCCGGAAATGCTAAGCTGATAATCTTGAGAAAGCCCCATACTAACACATTCATCATACCAATCAATTATATTGCCCTCCTGGTAAGCAGAATACTCATATGGAGTCAACAGATTCTGCAATTCTAAATCCGCTTCAGAAGCACCGTTCATTCTTCTTAAGTCTTTCTTTAATTGAAGATATCCTTCAGGAGAAAGCATATCCGGTCTCGTTGTAGGAGTCTGAAAGCCTACAGTCGCGCCAAAACGTATAGTCGGCTTTTCACTCTTACCACGTTTTGTTGTAACCAAAATTACCCCATTGGCAGCTCTCGAACCATAAACTGCTGCGGAACTCGCATCTTTCAAAACATCGACTGAAGCAATATCACTAGGATTTAGCTCATTCCAACTCCCGAGATGAACAACACCATCAACAACAATCAATGGATTATTGGATGCCTTAATAGAGTTTTGACCACGGATATTAAAGCTAGGATTACCTCCCGCATTAGTAGCAGTACCAATGTCTAAACCTGGAAGTTGACCTTTCAAAGCATCCAACACGTTCATGTTAGGAAGAGACATACGAGGAGAATCTTCCAATCTAATGGAAGCAATAGAACCTGTCAAGTCCTTCTTCTTAGCAGAGCCATAGCCTATCGCAACAACTTCATCTAGGATCTGCGAATTCTCTTCCATCCCAATTTTCAATTTCTTCATAGCAGAAGTCACTTGAACTTCTTTTGAATTATAACCAATGTAATGTACCACCAATGTACCGTTTATAGGTATATTGATCACAAAATTACCATCCACATCAGATACGACACCATTTTGCGTTCCTTTTTGAATAACCGACGCTCCAATCAAAGGATCACCAGTCCCCTTATCAAACACATATCCCTTTACACTTATGTTTTGCGCAAACATAAACGTAACAGATAAAGCACATAACAAACTAAAAATCCAGAAACGTTTGTTCTGATCCATAAAATTACTACATTTCATAAACAAAGATTTAATTAAACAAAGTTTATATTACGGACTTAATTACAACTAACAATTCTTAAGAATATTGCAAAATAAGCGAATAATTTAAGAGACTCAAATAGACTATTTATCTAAAAAGATAGACTATTTTACTGCAAACATACAATCTTACGTACACTACTGTTTTATATTGATACTGATTTGAGACTAATAAATCTTAGCAACCCAACCACCGCCTGAAGCTAAAGATATATTCAGAACTTCCCCACCTTCAACCTCTATAAATTCATGTTTATAATCAATAGCACGAATATCAGCATTAATGCCATCTTTAAAAATCTCCATCTTATACTTCTTCCCTTTAGGCAAAAAGCTTAAATCCAGTTTCATCTTTCTTGGACTCCAATCTGTAATAGCAGCTACATACCATGAATCTCCACTTCTACGAGCCATAGTCACGTAATCACCTATTCTACTGTCAAGTGGCACGATTTCATCCCACTCAACAGGGATATTTACCAAAAACTCCGTACATTCGGCCTCTTTATAATAGTCAGATTGAGGATCTGGCAACATCTGCATAGGACTTTCAGCAATAACGGCCATTGCCATGAAATGTGCCCTTGTACCTTGCCCCATCGGTGTGTCATGGTTAAAACGAAATGATTTTTTGGTAGCATTATTCAATGTTCCGGGGATATAATCCATGGGACCGGCCACATTACGGATGAAAGGAAGCATACAACGATTATCCGGATTATCTTTATAAGTTCCGCCGTTCTGCTCAAATTCCACCAAAGCCTCTCTTGTCAAAACATTGGGATAGGCTCTTCTTAATCCGTCAGGACGATATGCGCCATGGAAATCAAGTACCATCTTATACTCAGCCGCTTTTTTTGCAGCTTTCCAGTAGAAGTTAGATGCCTCTTGATCAGAACGGTTGATAAAATCAATCTTTAATCCTTTAATGCCCCATTCGGAAAATTTAGCCAACGCAGCTTCCATTTGGCTATCAAACAGATCGTAAGTGACCCAAAGCATCACATCCACTCCTTTTGAAGTAGCATAATCTACCACCTCCTTCATATTAAGACCGTCAATCGTCCGTGTCAACTCCTCTTTATATGTCCAACCATCATCAAATAAGAAATAACGAACGCCAAAATGGGAAGCGAAATCTATCATATATTTAGCAGTCTCTGTATTAATGCCAGCCTTAAAGTCGACATTATATAATCCCCGTCGTGCCCACCAGTCAAAGGTTACCCATCCCGGCTTTATCCAAGAGGGAGTCTCAATCTGACATTTAGGTGCCAACTGATAAACCAACTGATTATTCAGCAAATCCTTATCTTCCGAAGCTATAGCAAACACACGCCAAGGAAAAGTTCTCTTTCCAGACGTCTTAGCTATGTAATTCTCACAAGTAAGAATTTGTCTTCTGTTCTTCGAATTACCTTTAACATTATAGGTCTTAGGATAATTCCAGAAATGAGCTCTCAAATCCCTATTCCCTTTTTCTAACCATAAACAAGGATAATCCTGCAAATCAGACTCTAATAAAAGCACATTCACTCCCGATGGAGTTTTTACTAAAGCCGGATAATTACCTGTTACTCCTTGCTCTATATCTTGAATTTTCTGTTCCACATAAGGTGCCTCATAGTCACTATTCATATTAGCGTCTTTCTGAAAAAACAAAGTGGAAGAAGGATCAAAAGCAAAGTCTGCAGCTTCATCAAAAATTGTAAGCTCCCCTTTACAATTGGTAGAGATGCGATAAGCTACTCCATTATCATATAAACGAATTTCCAGCTTTGTCTTGTCAGCAAACAGTAATGAAATCTCATTATATCGATCAACTATCCGAGAGTTTTTCTCCTTTATTTCCGGCACAATTATTTGATCAACAGCATTTTTCTTTATTGAATGTACTTTTGCATTTAGCTTAGGCAACATACCTTGATCTGTATCCAAGTAAATATCACGAACTGTAAACAGGACATTTTCTTTGTGCAGTACCTGCATAGAAACATTCTTTTCAGCCGTCACGACAACATGCAATACTTTATTTGGCGAGGAAAGATTAACCTCTTTAGCTCCTGCAAACAAAGGATACAGAAGCAATAAAAGCAGATTGATTTTTAGTTTATTCATATTTTTCAGACATAAGAAGTTATTACTTATTTATCATATTACTATGTATCTGTACACCTTGATGGTTATTATCCAAGTGGGATGCAATATCAAAATAGCTTTTTGCCTTCTCCATATTACCAAGCCCCAAATGTCCAAGTCCCATCAGATAGTTGCAATGAACGCGATTTTTCTTATTCATATCATCTTCCCAAATTTGTAAATCAGGAAGAGATACTGCAAAATAGTCCATTTTGAAGCGATCAAATAAGTGTTTTTCACCAAAATCAATCAACCGATTAAAACGACTACGAGCATTCTCTTCATCCCCCATTTTCAAGAAGGCTAACCCCTGATAAAATATTTTATCAGGTTTCTGATCATTATAATACATTGCAGCTACAGGCAGGCTATCTCCCAGACTAGCTTTCACAAATAAGCGTTGTGCTTCTGCATCCCGTCCCATCGCTTGCATAATACAACCCTTATAATAATTGAAATCATTTTCTTGAGCTCCTTGCAACTTACCCTCTCCCAAGTTATGAGGATAGACAAAACATTCATCTATCAACTTCAATGCTTTTTCATATTCCTTCAAATTCAAATATTTTTTCACCAATTCTACACGAGACAATTGATATTGAGCGGGGACTTTCCCTTCGCCACCTTCCCAAGGATGAAAATGGCGGTTATCAATCAGGTGGATAGCTTCTTCATAACGCCCTAACTGATTTAACAATGTCACATACTCCAGATAAAGATCGTCACGCGAGAACGTAACCTCTTTATATGTATCAAGTAAAGACAGTCGCTCTTCATGCGGACGGTTAAGACACTTATATAATTGATCCAGTTCCATCAACACACGAGCATCCTTTACATCCAACCCAAAAGCCTTCTCCAATAAAGCAACCGCCTCTTGTTTTCGATCTAATTTATTAAAATATGCCAGAGAAAGATTACGGAATACAATTGGAAAGGTAGCATCCTGTTTGACAGAGGTCTCCCAAGCAGCTACAGCTTCTGCATATTGTCTCTTGTCATACCACAAATTACCCAAATAATACAAAGCTTTAGGAGCCTTCTTTATAAGTCCGATGACGGTTTGAAGAGCTAATATTGCCTCCAAAGTGTTTGGAAAACAATAATCCGGCGATTGTAATTCAGCCACTCTCGCCACAGCCGTAGCAGCTTCTGTCTCACCAAGCCGAAGCAGAAACCAAGCCTTATAGTAATATAATAGTGTCGGTTGTGATACCGAAAAATCAATTGCGGCATTCACCACTTTAAGTGCTTCTTCCCAACATCCGCATGAGGCATAATCCAAAGCAAGCTCTTCGTAATTATGGCTTTCTCTACGCATTTGTGTCATCAATAAATGCAGATTTTCTTCATCTCCAGTTATAAGGTATTTTTCAAAACGACATCCAAAGTTAAAATGATCATAAGATAGTGATTCCTCTATCAATGCCAAAGCTTTATCCACTTCTCCCAAATGACGCAAAACGATTGTTTTCAGATGCCTACCTCGTAAATTACACCAATTCCGCATTAATGATTTGTCTACTTCATAAAGCGCATTTTCCCAGTCATTCCATGTTGCTGATATCTGTGCTAAAGAATAATAACTCATATGCTGCCATGCATCATTCCAGCATGCCTTATAAAAATAGTCATATGCTTCAGCAAGCTTGTCTTGATATTTAAGAGAGAGTCCCAAGTTATATAGCGGCTCTCCGTCATAAGGATTCGGATTTTTCTCTGTCAAAGTCTTTACTGCCTGACGTAGATAAGATTCAGCCTTGGCAAACTGTCCTTTACGCAATAGCCAAAGCCCCATAGCATTGTTATTTCGGACATCACTCGGATCTCTGTTCAGGGCCTCTTGATAATAATCAGTAGGCATATAAGTAGCATGGCGATACTGTTCCAGATGCAAACCGGTTAGATACAGTTGTTCTGTAGTCGAGACATCTTTCGGATCTAAAACCGCCTTAGCCGCTTCCGGTACCTCCTTAATGTCTTCTGGCTCTGGTCTCCATTTCAACAAGCACTTTCCTTTGGAATTAGAGATAGTGACACATACGTCTTTAATCTCTATAATTTCGACCTTTTCTCTTAAATCATTTTCAGGAGTAATATCTCTGATAATATCAAGGACTGTATTCCCAAATTGAGTTACAGTTATATGAAGTTCGGTTTGTGTTGACGTAGCAAATACCTTCAAAATTGCACAGTCCACTCCTATTTCAATATTCATCAATATGTCTTCAGAAGCATTTTTCACTACCCCCAATTCTCTATAAGGAATAAAATATTGGACAAATGTTTTTTCCTCATAAGGTTGCAGCCATGTAAAATCAGGTTGATTGTCTGTATACACACCGGCCATTAGCTCAATATACGGACCATCTGTATCCGTTAAATTACGATCCCATGCTTGGCCAAAGTCTCCATTACCCCATGTCCATTGTTTCTTACCTGGTGAAATATGGTGGTTTGCCACATGTAAAACTCCTGCACGTGTATCATTCTCGTATCCACCTACAAAATTATATTTTGAACGTATAGCCATATATGAAGTAGGTACAGGGATATTTTTATAACGAGAGATATCAACTCCGGAGGAATAATCCATTTTATAATAGGTTCCTGTAGCAATAGGATAACGAGAAACGTCACGTTTACCATGGTCGAAAACTGCATTAACATCTTCGGGAAACACCGACTGATAATATTCATTCACTGCGACAGCAGGATTGGCCCACCACAAGAATGTTTGAGGGAAAGGAGTCGGATTATATACTTTCCCTTGTATTTCAAGTCGGGCACATCCCGGACGTAATGTAAAACCAGCCATACCTTTTTGATGGAACATACGCTCTCTTTCATTTACCCAAACGATTGCACTACCATCTTCTTTCTTTTCTATATGATAGTCAACCGGCAAATAAGTGCTCGGACGATGGTGTTGTGGCCAATTAAACTCAATACCTCCAGAAATCCATGGTCCGGTTAATCCCACCAAAGCCGGTTTTATGACATGATTATAATATATAAAATGACGCTGTTTCACCTTGTCATACGCCATTTGTACGCGTCCTCCCAATTCGGGCAAAATCATGACTTTGATATATTCATTTTCCAGATAGATAACATGATAACTTTGCTCCTTACAAGTATCTTCTATCTTTTCAATAACAGGATATGGATAAACAACTCCACTACTACCTTGATATACCCGCTTCTCAAGAAACATGGGATTTTTCTCAGCTTTGCCGATAGCATAGGTAGGAAGAAGAATATCCTCCTCCCAAACTTTTACTTCTTCAATCATGTTTTATCTATTTTTTATTAATTCTTTTTCTAATTCTTCTAATGTCTTTCCTTTTGTTTCAGGCAAATTTGACCGGATAAAAAGAAAGCCCGCCAAACAAATGCCACCATACAACCAGAATATACCTGCTGCTCCTACAGATTCATTAAGAATAGGGAATGTATACGTCAAGAAGAAGCAGGCCACCCATAAAAAAAATGTTGAAAGAGCCATTGCCATTCCCCGTATTCTCACCGGAAATATTTCAGAAAGTACTACCCAGACAACAGGAGCCAATGACATGGCATAACAAGCAATGGCCAATATGACGAGCAACAACATTGGCCATCCGCTCACCCCGCAATAATAACATGTACCCAAAATAAGATAGATTGCCGCCAATCCAATTGAACCTATAAACATTAGATTCCGGCGCCCCCACTTATCTACAGTGTAGATAGCCACAAATGTAAAAATAACATTGGTAACACCTGTCACCACAATATTCATCAAAACATCAGAGACTTGATAACCAGCCGCGGAAAATATCTCATGCGCATAATTGAAAATAACATTAATACCACACCATTGCTGAAAGATAGCCAGTACGATACCTATTATCAGCACCTTTCGAACTGACAGATGAAAAAGTTGTCTCCAATTGCTTTGCTGTTGCTGCTCTGTAACTAGCCGAATTATCTCTGACGAGGTCTGCTTTGCATAGTCATCTCCACCAATTCGAGCTAAAATAACTTGCGCTTTATCCATCTGTTGATTAGCCGCTAACCAACGCGGGCTTTCAGGGATCATAAATGCAAGAATAAAAAACAGCCCTGCAGGCACCAACTCTCCCCAAAACATCCATCTCCAAGCCCACTCCACGCTTTCCGCACTAAGAGTCGTTGAATCTGCCGCATAATACTCTCCTATCTGCCAGTTAGCAAGTTGAGCCATCAATATACCTAATACAATAGTTAATTGATTTAAAGAAACGAATTTTCCTCGAACCGGAGCTGGAGCTACTTCCGCTATATACACAGGGGATATATTGGATGCGATTCCAATGCCAAATCCACCCACAATCCGATAAAAAATAAACCAGTCGAAATCATTAACCGCGCCCGTTCCATAAGCGGACAACACAAAAAGAAATGATGCAATAATCAGCATTTTTTTACGTCCATAACGGTCACTCCAACGTCCTGAGAGTAAAGCTCCAACCAAACATCCGACCAAAGCACTACTCATAGCCCAACCGCGAAGCACAGGCAAATCTTCCAATCCCCAAAAAGGTTCATAAAAAATTTTAGCACCACCAATCACTACCCAATCATAGCCGAATAACAGCCCACCCATAGCCGAGACCAGGCAAATCAATAACAGATAAACATTATTCTTTTTCATAATATATCAATAGAAGTTGCTGCAAAGAAAAACAATAATATCAATACAGAAAATAGAAAAAAATATATAAAGATGGACTATTTTACTACTTAGCAAAACACAGACCACAAAAATAGCATAAAGACCATAAGTAAATCAGAAGAAAAGAAGCAATCACTACTATCTACTATGTTAAAATGCAATATAACAAACTGACTATATTTATATAATATATATATTTGTATTCATTTACATTGCTAATTCTCTACATAGCTTTATATAATTAGCCATAAAACTCTAACAACACTTTCAATAATAATACTATGATTAAAAAAAAAGATGGATTTAGCGGCGAAAGAGCTGTTGTACTTCCCCAATTCATTATACATGAAATGGAAGAAAATCCCGTATCGACTCATTTACATATTACTGATATCGGCTATTACCCCAAAGCAAAGTTTCACTTTATCGAGCGGTCAGAGCCTATTTCCCAGTATGTATTTATTTATTGTTATGAAGGTAAAGGATGGTATCAACTAAATGGGAAAAGATATACTGTCAATGCCAATGAGTATTTCATCTTGCCTGCTGGAATTCCTCACTCCTATGGCTCTGCTGATGATTCACCATGGACTATCTATTGGATACACTTCAAAGGAAAGTTGGCTCCCTATTTTTCTGCGCAATGTTCACATCCCATAGAAATCAAACCAGGAATACATTCCCGAATTAATAACCGAATAGATATGTTTGAGGAGATTTTGCATACGCTAGGAATGGGATATAGCCACGAAAACCTATTATATACCTGCTCCATCTTCTATCACTATCTTGGAACATTAAGATATCTTCAGCAATATAGAGGAGCCGTTCAACAGGATTCAAACTCTACAGATATAATCATTGAAACAATACACTACATGAAAGAGAACATTGAACGAAAACTAACACTCCAAGAAATCGCCAAACATACGGGCTATTCAATTTCTCGTTTTTCTTCACTATTCAGCCAACGAACAGGATATTCCCCCCTGACTTATTTTAATATGCTCAAAATCCAACAGGCATGCTATCTGTTGGACTTCACAAACATAAAAATCAACCAAGTCTGCTACAAAATAGGCATTGACGATCCTTATTACTTCTCACGTCTATTCAATAAAATCATGGGAATGCCTCCTAAAGAATACAAAAAACTCAAAAAAGGCTAAAGCAGACAATATTATTCTCACTATTAACCCTCCTGTTTAATTGATTAAAAAGGAGGGTTAATACAGAAACCGGATTTCATATTTTACTGTACCTTAGTTTTTGCCAAATACTTTTTATATTTGCCATTTATTAAGGGACTGATATTCATCTGAGAAAATACATATAATCAATTTATATGAAATCCCAGTTCGGGACGTTCCTTTAAATATGTTATTAAATCCCGGCCTACTGAAAGCCTAACCGGACGGGAAATCAAATCAACCGACATATGAGTTACATCAGCATCATCTGTCACCTTGAAGTATAGTTCCGTATTTCCCGGATGTTCCTTTGTCAGAGTAGCAAGTTCAGTGACCAAAGCCGAGTTCAAGACAGACAGGGGAATGATAATCGTGATCTTCTGCACCAGTTCTTCTTTCACGTCGGGAAGAAGTTCCATAGAGGTGATTTTCACTTCCAGCTCATCTTGCCGCCATTGCTTGGCCTGACAGCGGGCCTTAATATACAAGAACGTTCCTTCATTAAGATATCCCTGGTAAGTCACCCAGTCATTTCCCCAGAATGGTATCTCGGTAGAACCTGAATAATCTTCGATCTTGGCGATACCATACGGATTTCCGTTCTTGCTGACTCCACGACGAACACTAGTCACAATCCCTCCCATCGTTATTTCACGACCGACAAGTGCGGCTTTATCTTCCAAATCCGCCATACGTGTATTGCAAACATGTTCTAATACGATAGAGAATTCATCCAACGGATGAGCGGAAAGATAGATACCAACCAAATCACGTTCACGGTTCAGACGGTCAAGATCACTCCAACGTTCTACCCCTTGAGGTATTTCAGGAGTTGCAACATCAATAACATTTTCGCCGCCGAACAGGGAATTGACGGCAGCCGCCTTATCTGCCTGATAACGGTTACCATAACGCATCAATGTTTCCAGGAACACTTCCCCCTTAGAGTTTACAGCAAAATATTGTTCCCGTTTCAGTTCCGGAAAACTATCAAATCCTCCGGCTAATGCCAGACATTCCATATTTTTCTTGTTGCAGGCATTGAGGTTGACACGTTGTACAAAATCAAAGATTCCAAGGAAAGGACCATTCAGCCTGCGTTCTTCCATAATACTTTGCACGGCAGCTTCACCTACACCTTTGACAGCTCCAAGTCCAAAACGAATATCGCCATCATGGTTTACGGTAAACTTCAGGTTACTTTCATTCACATCCGGCCCCAGTGTCTGAATACCCATTGCTTTACATTCGTCCATCAGTTTCGTGATATCGGTAATGTTAGACAAACTTCGACTCATCACAGCCGCCATGTATTCAGAAGGATAATTCGCTTTCAGATAAGCTGTCTGGTAAGCTACCCACGAATAGCACGTAGCATGCGACTTGTTGAAAGCATAAGACGCAAACTTTTCCCAGTCTGTCCAAATCTTCTCAAGCACTTTCGGGTCATGTCCGTTCTTTCTTCCGCCTTCAATAAATTTAGGTTTCATGTGATCCAGCTTGTCACGCAACTTCTTACCCATCGCTTTACGAAGCGCATCAGACTCACCACGGGTAAAATCGGCCAATAAGCGCGACAAAAGCATCACCTGTTCTTGATAGACCGTAATCCCATACGTATCCTTCAAGTATTTCTCCATTACCGGAATATCATACTCAATCGGTTTGCGGCCATGTTTACGATCAATAAAATCAGGTATATAATCCATCGGTCCCGGACGATAGAGGGCATTCATGGCAATCAAATCTTCGAATGTAGAAGGCTGCAATTCACGCAAATACTTCTGCATACCGGCAGATTCAAACTGGAATGTACCAATTGTACGTCCGTCACTATATAATTTATAAGTAGCCGGATCAGAGATATCGATCGCATCAACATCCACCTCAATATTACGACTTAAACGGATATTTTCAACGGCCTCTTTAATGATAGACAAGGTTTTCAGACCGAGGAAGTCCATCTTAATCAATCCGGTATCTTCAATGACCGAACCTTCATATTGAGTGACAAGCATCTTTTCACCCGTTTCTTTATCATCAGCAGTGCTGACAGGTACCCAGTCGGTGATATCGTCACGACAGATAATCGTACCGCAGGCATGCACACCCGTACCACGTACGTTGCCTTCGAGCATTTTGGCATACTTGATCGTATCCCGCAACAGTGGATCAGATGACGCTTCTGCTGCCTGCAATTCGGGAACATAAGCAATGGCATTCGGCAAATTCAGTTTCTTGTCAGGAATCTTGTCAGGAACCAATTTACACAAACGGTCTGATTCTGACAAAGGCAACTTTTGCACACGTGCAACATCCTTGATAGCCATCTTTGTCGCCATGGTACCATACGTAATAATATGCGCCACCTTTTCCTGACCATATTTATTCGTCACCCAACGAAGCACCTCACCACGACCGTCATCATCAAAGTCCACATCGATATCAGGCAAGGAAATACGATCCGGATTCAAGAAACGCTCAAACAGCAAATCATATTGGATAGGATCTATCTTCGTAATACCCAGACAATAAGCCACCGCCGAACCGGCAGCCGAGCCACGTCCCGGACCAACCGATACACCCAGTTCCTTACGTGCGGCATTGATAAAGTCCTGTACAATCAAGAAATAACCGGGGAAACCCATTGTTTTCATGATGTACAACTCAAAATTCATTCGTTCTTCGACTTCTTCCGTCAGAGGTTCGCCATAAATTCTCTTAGCTCCGTCAAAAGCTAGTTTTGCCAGATAGTCTCCTTCAAGTTTAATACGATAGAGTTTATCATAGCCACCCAAACGTTTGATTTTCGCTTTCGCATCCTCTTCACTCAATACCACATTGCCATGTTCATCCTGAGTAAACTCGTCGAACAAGTCTTTTTCCGTAAACTTCGCCCGATAGCCTTCCTCCGTTCCGAAATCTTCCGGAATAGCAAAAGTAGGCATGATAGGTGCATGATCGATAGAGTAATATTCTACCTTGTCAAGAATCTCCAATGTATTGCTCAATGCTTCGGGCACGTCAGCGAAGAGTTCATTCATCTCTTCGCGTGTTTTCATCCATTCCTGTTTGGTATAAAGCATACGGGTAGGATCATCCAAATCCTTACCGGTACTCAAACAGATCAAACGGTCGTGCGCTTCCGCATTCTCTTCATCTACAAAGTGAACGTCATTCGTACAAATCAGTTTGATATTGAATTTCTTAGCATACTCTATCAGATGCTTATTCACATTCACCTGTAACGGATAACACTCGTGATTGGCACGGGGGACAGTCGCTTTATGGCGTTGTAATTCCAAATAGTAGTCATCCCCAAACAAGTTCTTATACCATTGTATTGCTTCTTCGGCTTCTGCAAATTGTCCGGCAGTAATCCGTTTCGGCACCTCACCACCAAGACAGGCCGAACAAACAATAAGTCCTTCGTGATATTTCTCCAGTTCGCTACGGTCAGTACGCGGACGCATATAATAACCACGCGTCCACGCGTGCGATACTAATTTGATAAGGTTGTGATAACCTGTTTCATTCTTAGCCAATACGATCAGGTGATAACCACTCTGGTCGGGCTTGCCTTCTTTCAGGTCCATGGTGCGGCGTGCCACATACATTTCACAACCGATAATCGGTTTGAATAGTTTGTTTTCCGCTTCCACAATCTTAGCTTTGCAAGCAGCAATCTCCGCCTCCTTATCCTCGCACTCTATCGTGCCGGCCTCAATTCCTGCAATTCGCTTCTTCAGGTCCTTGACTTCACCTTTCGGACCACTGTTCTTTTTATTGACGTAGTTCGTAAATTCCTTGATACCGAACATATTTCCATGATCGGTCACGGCAATACCCTTCATCCCATTCTTCATGGCTTTATCGACCAGACGAGCTACACTAGCCTGACCATCCAACAAAGAATATTGAGTATGGACATGTAAATGAACGAAATCCTGCATAATGATAAGTAGTTAATTTGAAGGCATAAAATTACTACCTCCTGGGTTATAAACAAAAATAATCCTCAAAAAGTTATCAACATTCGCATTTCTATGCTCATTTACTTGCTGAATTTTTAAATTAAGTATATTTTTGCAGACAATATCATTAAACAGCATTCATGGGCCGACTAAAGAAATTGAAAAAAATACGTATTCACCGCGAAGGAACACATATATTATGGGCTAGCTTTTTGCTATTGCTATTGATTAATGCGGCTCTTTATTGGGGAATCGATTGCAAAATACCATTTTATGTGGTAGCAGTAGCGAGTATAGCAGTCTATCTGCTGATGGTGAATTTCTTTCGATGTCCGATCCGTCTCTTCGGACAGGACACTGAAAAGATTGTCGTTGCACCTGCCGATGGAAAAATCGTCGTCATCGAAGAAGTCGATGAAAACGAATATTTCCATGACCGCCGGTTAATGATATCCATCTTCATGAGCATTGTGAATGTACATGCCAACTGGTATCCGGTGGACGGTACCATTAAAAAGGTAGCACATCATAATGGAAACTTTATGAAAGCATGGTTGCCGAAAGCCAGCACAGAAAACGAACGTTCTACGGTAGTGATCGAAACTCCGGAAGGAGTGGAAGTACTCACCCGGCAAATTGCCGGTGCAGTGGCACGCCGTATTGTCACCTACGCTGAAGTAGGAGAAGAATGTTATATTGACGAACACATGGGATTTATCAAATTCGGTTCCCGTGTGGATGTGTATTTACCCATTGGCACAGAAGTATGTGTCAGCATGGGACAATTAACGACCGGTAACCAAACGGTTATCGCCAAACTTAAATAATTCTGTCACAATGACAAACGTTATTAAAAACAGTATTCCGAATACCGTAACCTGCCTGAACCTTTTCTCCGGTTGTATCGCCTGTGTCATGGCTTTTAAAGCAAACTATGAACTGGCATTGCTTTTCATTGTCTTAAGTGCTGTTTTCGATTTTTTCGACGGATTATTAGCCCGTACGCTCAATGCTCACTCCCCTATCGGAAAAGATTTGGATTCATTGGCAGACGATGTCAGTTTTGGAGTCGCTCCCTCACTGATCGTATTCTCTCTGTTCAAAGAAATGTATGATCCGGCAAGCATGGGGTTCATCGCTTCTTACCTACCCTATTCAGCCTTCTTGATTTCCGTTTTTTCAGCATTGCGTCTGGCTAAATTCAATAATGACACGCGACAGACCAGTTCTTTTGTCGGACTTCCGGTTCCTGCCAATGCGCTGTTCTGGGGTTCTTTAGTAGCGGGAGCACATGACTTCTTGATATCAGACAACTGCCATCCTGTCTACCTTCTTATACTTGTCTGTCTGTTTTCCGGACTACTGGTATCAGAAATACCGATGTTTTCGCTGAAATTTAAAAATCTGTCATGGAATGACAACAAAATCAGTTTTATATTCCTGATTATCTGTATTCCCCTCCTTATATTTCTGGGGATCAGCAGCTTCGCCGCCATCATTGTATGGTATATTTTACTTTCACTTTTTACAAGAAAAAGTAAATAAACAATCTCTTGGCACGTTTGTTGTACTATGAGTTTTATCGAAGTAACAACATAAAAATCATAGCCCAATGCATATACTTTTATTTATACTCATTTTTATCATCGCCATTTTTGTATTTGGCCTTTCTATTGTCGGCTTCATACTAAGAACTATTTTCGGATTAGGACGTGGTTCATCTTCATCCCGCCCGAGACAAACGGAATCGGGACATACAAACCAACAGGACTATGACCAGAGAAATCGTCGTCCGATTAATGATGAAGAGGAAATATATTCCGAGAATATTTCGGAAAAAAGACATAAAAAAATATTCACCCAGGATGATGGTGAATATGTAGATTTTGAGGAAATCAAATAAACAGGATACCGCTTCTATTTTCGTTTCGCAGCAAAGAACTCTTTCATTAGTGCAGCACATTCGTCAGCCATTACTCCTTTTACAACCACAGTTTTAGGGTGTAGAGCTGAACCTGCATATTTCTGATAGCCGCGTTTTTCATCTTCGGCACCAAATACTAGCTTGCCAGTTTGTGCCCAAGCGATAGCTCCTGCACACATCACGCAAGGTTCAACTGTGACATACAAAGTACATTCGTTCAGATATTTGCCACCAAGCACATTGGCAGCAGCTGTAATAGCCTGCATCTCGGCATGAGCCGTTACATCATTCAATGTTTCTGTGAGATTATGGGCACGTGCGATAATCCGCTCCTTACAAACCACGACAGCCCCAACAGGAACTTCTCCCCGATCAGCAGCTTTGCCTGCCTCTATCAAAGCCTGTTTCATGAAGTAAATATCGTCCAGCATCCCCCTTTAATTTTCAATTATTAATTTTTAATTATCGATTATCGTCTCATGTCATGTTCACCAAAAAGGGTCGGATAATCTTCTTCCATATTTTTATGGATAAACATGAGAATGGTTTCACGAAGCCAACGGGATTTGTTCGTTATCTTATATTTCTCCAGATAACGATCTACAATCAGCTGTTCTTCGTCGCTCAACAAAATGCTCATTCGTCGTTCCCTTTTGGTACATTCGACATGCATTTTCAGGCACTTTTTACTCCTTTTTCTCATATCTTCTGCAAAATTACTTTTACTTCTGTAAATACAAAGAATAAAAGCAGTAAATTTGCAAAAAAAGATGGCTAAACATAATGATTTAGGAAAAGCCGGAGAAAATGCCGCTGTAGCTTATCTTGAACAGAAAGGGTATTGCATCCGTGACCGGAACTGGAGAAAAGGACATTTCGAACTGGACATTGTAGCAGCAAAGGACAATGAACTGATTGTAGTAGAGGTGAAAACCCGCAGCAATACCCTATTTGCCGAACCAGAAGACGCTGTTGATTTACCCAAAATAAGACGTACGGTACGCGCAGCGGATACCTATATCAGATTGTTTCAGCTTGACACTCCTGTACGCTTTGATATCATTACGATAGTAGGCGATGAGATAAATTTCAAGATTGAACATATAGAGGAAGCATTTTACCCTCCTTTATTTTAAAATTCAACGCTGAAAGACACTGAATGAGTATATAATTAATAGAATTATGAATATAGAGACAGCCAGAGAATACAGCCTCAACAAAAAAGCTGTAACGGAAGATACACCTTTCGGTGATGATTTCCTAACCATCAGGGTCATGGGTAAAATGTTTTTATGTATCAATTTCAATACACCTGACAGGATTACCATGAAATGCGATCCTGAATATGCCATTGAATTGCGTGACCATTATAATGGCGTGGAAGGTGCATGGCATTTCAACAAGAAATACTGGAATCAGGTATTCTTTGACCGAGATGTGGATGATAAATTGATCAAGCAACTGATTGATCACTCTTATGACGAGGTAATCAAAAAATTTACCAAAAAGTTACGTGCAGAATATGATGCTCTCCCCTGAAATATTCCCGGTTCCATTGATTCATATCAGCGAGACTAATTCTACCAATAGTTACCTACACACTTTTTGTGCCAAAGAAAAAGTAGAAGAGTTTACGACCGTAGTCGCCAACTTCCAAACTTCAGGACGGGGACAGCGTGGAAATTCGTGGGAATCGGAGCCGTACAAAAATCTCCTTTTCAGCTTTGTGCTTTTTCCTGAGTTTTTGGAAGCACGCCGCCAGTTTCTTATTTCCCAAGTTGTATCTTTAGCTATTAAGGAAGAACTGGATACCTATACCACCGATATCTCTATCAAATGGCCGAACGATATTTATTGGAAAGAAAAGAAAATATGCGGTATATTGATAGAAAACGATCTGATGGGACGGAACATCAGTCAAAGTATAGCAGGAATCGGGATTAATATTAATCAGGAAACGTTTCACAGTTCTGCCCCTAATCCTGTTTCATTATACCAAATTACAGGAAATCAATATGATATCTTTGAGGTATTGAGGAATATTATGCTACGCATCCAATCTTATTATTGCCAACTTCAAAAGAATGACACATCATTTGTAACCCAATATGAAAAATCGCTTTTCAGAAAGGAAGGAATGCACCGTTACAAAGATGCTAGCGGTGAATTTCTTGCGCGAATCGTTTGTGTAGAACCCGAAGGCAGATTGATTTTAGAAGATGAGAAACAGACAAAAAGAGACTATATGTTTAAAGAAGTAGAATATTTATTGAAATAAATAATTGACTGACTGATTAAAACATTATCTTTGAAACCGATGTTTTATAAAAAAACTCTCTCATTTATGAAAACAAGATTAATATTCCTGCTTCCATTATTATGGGTGCTAATAGGCTGTAGTGATTCAAATTCTGATTCAGCAACTCTAGAAATTTCCCAATCTACATTTAATGATATTAGTTCGGAAGGAAGCATAATAAAAGTATCTATCACATGCAATTCTACTTGGAGGACTACCAGTAATCAAAGTTGGTGTATTCCAAACCTACAAAATGGTAGTAATGACGGAGAACTCGTTTTGACCATACATGCCAATACCACTTCCGAAGAAAGAAGTGCGACTGTTACCATTATAGCAAAAAAAACAAATAAAACTATAAAAATAACCCAATCCCCTGCTACAAACACAACCGGCGAACATTATTACAAGCTACCCGTCATATTTCATGTTCTTTATAAAGACCCTGATGACAGAAAGCAATACATAGATAAAGGTCGCCTTGCCCAAATCATTAATGCATGTAATTTGCGGTATAAAAATAAAATGTATCAAAACGCAAGCCATAATATTAGTCAGGATATGAATCTTGAATTTGTTATGGCAACAGAGAAACCGGATGGAACTACCTTAGAGGAAGCAGGTGTTGAACGAATAGAATGGGAAGCAACTCTTCCTATGTCTTGCGAACAGTTTATGGATGGAAAAGATAAAAGTCAAGCTAAGAAATATTCGGAAATGCTATGGAATCCTAAAGTATATATCAATATCTTTGTATATCCATTTAGCGAAAAAAACATTTTAGGAATTGCACATTTACCTTATTATTTATCATCGTATCCATTAGATGGCTTAAACAATGGAAATTATTTTTTAAGCCATGAGGTGGAATATCCCCATTGTGTCTCTATTAACAGTAACTATATTTATGTAAACAGTAATAATGGATACTACTACACAACCGACGTTTACAATACTCTTACACATGAATTAGGACATTATCTTGGACTACATCATGCCTTTTCTGAAGATGGAGATAATACTGATTTGTGTGAAGATACTGATTATTGTACAGATACCCCGACCTATAACATTACCCAATATACAGAGTGGATAAATGGTATAGATAATTTGGATAAGTATTCCTTCGATGAGTTGTGTACAAGAACGAACTGTGAAGGCGGTACCTTTATTTCGCACAATATCATGGACTATGCTTTTTGTTATTCAGACCAATTTACGTTCCAGCAACGTAAGCGTATCCATCACGTATTATCTTACAGCCCTCTTATTCCCGGAGTAAAAGAATACACATCAGCAGATACCCGTTCATTGAGCTGTGACGAACAGCCACCTATACAATTTAGATATTAGTATTTGAATAGAAAAAGAGGTGAACCGCTTAGCGATTCACCTCTTTTTCTATTCTCAATATCTTATCCAATGTCTTTTGAGCTTCTGTCGATGGGAAACGTAGAACAACTTTCTGCAACGAACTACGTGCTTTCTCATACCGGGTAGTAAACAACTTCGATAATCCGTCCCGATAGCGGGCATACTGCATTTTAGTGGGAGAAGGAAGTTTCTTGTAATCCATTTCTAACTTTTTCTTCTCCTGCTCTGCTATCAAATAATAATAGTTTCCTAAAAAGATATTAGCAGCCAGATTATCCGCATCCAGTTGCAATATTTTTTCGTACATACGCAAAGCATCTTTTTCTTGTCCGCGACACACTTGCATTTCTGCACATGTTTCCAAACAATCTACATTATTTGGGTCCTTTTGCAGCAACTCTTTGTAAAACAAATAAGCTTTGTCGTAATTTCGTTTCTTTTTATAGGCGAGAGCTAATTCGGTAGCCAGTTTGGAGCTAATTTCACTATTTTTGTCCACATTCGTCCAATAATACATTTCCGTACGGTCTATATTCAGAGGAATAGTCTGCCGGAAATAGCTCACAGCCTGTCCATTCTGCCCAGCCTCAATGGCGGCAGATACTTTCTGCAACATCTCATCAACCGACTGTGCATTCAGCGCCAGCGGCAGTGAGAATAAAGATAAAAGAAAAATAGTTAAGGTCCTCATAATCTATCTGATTGCTATTTAGTTCGTGATTCACAAAGATACAACAAAAAAATAAAAAATGTACCTTTGCGGACGAAAAGAACAATCAATTTGATAAAAGTGTTTCTATAAAATGATAGATAAAAAACAATCCTCCGAAAACAGACGAATATTACGGATAGCCATACCATCGATTATATCAAATATCACCGTCCCGCTACTGGGACTTATCGATGTTACCATCGTAGGACACCTCGGTTCTCCGGCCTACATTGGAGCCATCGCTGTAGGGGGAATGTTGTTCAATATTATCTATTGGATTTTCGGATTCCTGCGTATGGGGACGAGTGGCATGACCTCACAAGCATATGGTCAGCATGATCTAAATGAAATCACCCGGTTACTGTTACGTTCCGTTGGCGTAGGATTATTTATAGCTCTTTGCCTGTTGATACTCCAATACCCTATCCTAAAATTGGCATTCACTCTGATACAAACCACACCGGAAGTCGAGCAACTGGCAACTACTTATTTCTATATCTGTATCTGGGGAGCTCCCGCCACATTAGGACTTTATGGATTCGCCGGTTGGTTTATCGGAATGCAGAATTCACGTTTTCCCATGTATATCGCTATTACTCAGAATATTGTCAATATTGTAGCCAGCCTATCCTTTGTCTACTTACTGGATATGAAAGTGGCAGGAGTGGCAACAGGAACTTTAATCGCACAATATGCAGGTTTCTTCATGGCCATATTGCTATATATGCGCTATTATAGTGTACTAAAAAAGCGAATCGTATGGAAAGAAATTATACAGAAACAAGCCATGTACCGTTTCTTCCAAGTCAACCGGGACATTTTCTTCCGTACCCTTTGCTTGGTTGCGGTCACCCTATTTTTCACCTCTGCAGGAGCCGCCCAAGGAGAAATTGTATTAGCCGTAAACACCTTACTCATGCAACTATTCACTCTATTTTCTTACATCATGGACGGATTTGCCTATGCCGGTGAAGCACTAGCCGGCCGTTATATAGGCGCCAAGAATCAAACAGCCTTACGCAACACAGTACATCACCTTTTCTATTGGGGATTGGGTCTTTCATTGATATTCACCATCCTTTATGCAATCGGCGGAAAAGAATTTCTGGGATTGCTAACCAATGACACTTCAGTAATCAACGCTTCAGACACTTATTTTTACTGGGCACTTATCATTCCGCTAGCTGGTTTTTCTGCTTTCCTGTGGGATGGAGTATTTATTGGTGCCACCGCTACCCGCCAGATGCTTTACTCCATGTTAGTCGCCTCCGCCAGCTTCTTCGGAGTATATTACGCTTTCCATCCTCTTCTAGGAAATCACGCCCTGTGGCTGGCTTTTCTCATTTATCTTTCCCTGCGAGGAGTTGTACAAACCTTTTTGGGAAGGCAAATAATGAAAAAAGTAATCGCATCCCGGTGAGGCTATCCGATAAATTATCTCTATATTTGCGGCAAACAATAAAAAGCAAAAGGTATGGCAAAGTATAAAAGAATCTTACTAAAGCTCAGTGGAGAGAGCTTGATGGGCGAAAAGCAATATGGCATTGACGAAAAAAGACTGGCAGAATATGCTCAACAAATCAAAGAAATCCACGAACAAGGGGTACAGATTGGTATCGTCATCGGAGGAGGCAACATATTCCGCGGATTAAGCGGAGCCAATAAAGGTTTTGACCGTGTGAAGGGGGACCAAATGGGGATGTTGGCTACCGTTATCAATAGCCTCGCTCTAAGTTCTGCTCTTGTAGCTACCGGTGTAAAAGCACGTGTATTGACCGCAGTACGGATGGAACCTATCGGTGAATTCTACAGTAAATGGAAGGCCATCGAATGTATGGAAAACGGTGAAGTGGTTATCATGTCTGCAGGAACGGGAAATCCTTTCTTTACTACAGATACCGGTTCTTCACTAAGAGGAATAGAAATCGAAGCAGACGTTATGCTGAAAGGTACTCGCGTAGATGGCATTTACACAGCTGATCCTGAAAAAGATCCTACCGCAACCAAATTCGATGACATTACGTATGATGAAGTATTGAAACGTGGTCTGAAAGTTATGGATTTAACTGCGACCTGTATGTGCAAAGAAAATAATCTGCCTATCGTCGTATTTGATATGGACACAGTAGGTAACTTAAAGAAAGTAATCAGCGGAGAAGAGATAGGTACGTTAGTACACAATTAATCAGAAAATAAAAAGTGCGAATTTTGCAGTAGTAGTTTTTATCAAAGCTATACAGCAAAATTCGCACTTTGTCTTTCTTTTCAAATACTATATCGAAACGAATACCTATTTATCAAAATACTGAATCAAATCATACGCATTAAAATTCAATTCGCGGGCAAAGAAAGATAAATAAGGAAACAACTGATAAGAATTATCATAAAGACCCTTATTGGCAGGTTTCGACGAATTATCCGTACCATCATCATCCTGATATTTAAACCAATGCCATCCGATACAATTCTTAGCTTCAAGCAATCCTAATGTAAAATGCTGATAAGCATAAGCCCTCTCATTTTGTGTAGGAACAGAATATCCGGCTCCCGACTGGTTATTCAGATCGGAATCCTCCACCCCTTTCGTATAAAACTCACTTACAAGAAACGGCTTATCCGCCCAACTTGCCCAGTCTGCAATCGCTGTTGTCAGTTCGGGACTCCAACGACTATAATAGTTGATAGAAATGACATCACAATATTTTCCGGCAGCCCTCATCACTCCCTCCATATATTTAGGAGTTCCATGCAATCGAGTCCCCAGATAAAGCAGCTTATCATCTACTTTCATCACTGCCTCCTTCACTGCTTTATAATATTTCTCTGCTACGATACCTGCAAACTCATTATTCAAGGCATCCGTCACACTTTGTGTACCCTTGGAATCCATAAAGGCTTTTGCTGCAACATAAGCCGGGTCATTCGAACTGTTAATAGCTAGGAAACGATCCAAAATCCGGGAACTGTTTGAAGAGAAGTTTATCTCATTATCCGAGAAGAAACCCAATACATTTGGATCACGCAGATAATCTGCGAAAGCACTACCTGCCAAATATGATTCACACCATTCAGCCCATCCATTATAAAACACAAAGCCTGCAGCATTATCATCACTTCCTCCGGGATAATTATAAGATTTCGCACTCTTAAACTGACTTAGAAAAGCAAAGGAAGGTGCCAAAGTCAACGGACTGCTCGGATTGGAAGCATTATGAGTCTGAATCAACGAGTACGTTCCTGTACAGAATGCACCTGTACCATGAAAACCGATCTCACTCAATTCACGTTGAGTGGTGGACAACCACTTCTCATCAGTTCCAAACCTATTATTCCAAGCTGTTTTATTACGACTGGAAGTCCCCTTACGCAAAGAAGTCGCACTACGTTCCAGATGCAGATAACCTTCCGGATCAACCAACCACCAACGCCCGTCTATCTTCTTCGTATAAAACCTGCCCGTAGCTGCTTGTTTCGGAAGCGTTGTCGAACTTCCATACTTATTCACCGACTCCTGATATGCTTTCAATGTCTTAATAGCCGGTTTATATCCATCCATATAAGCAATAATACGTGTATTCCCCGTTGTCCAACTGGATATGGGAGGATAGGCACTGGAATACTTGACACTGATAGGACGATACATATTGGTATTTAATGACGGAGCATATACCACAGAAGCTCCGGGAACGGGCAAATCTTCCGGGTATTCCGACTCCACATCTCCCTCACCCATCACTATATCAGGAGGCATAAAATTAGAGTCCTTATCATCATCATCCGTACAAGAAACCATAGGAATAGAACTTATAAACAGTAAAGCTCCCAGTATAAATATTTTTTTCATGGTATGTATTTTATTGATTGTTATTTGATTGTTGATCGAACCAGTCGGCCAAACGATAGGCATTGATATTCAATTCTTTCATAGCATCGGCCAACGGTTTATAAAGATTGTATTCATTATCTATCAGCCCCTTGTTAGAGTCCAGATTCGAAGGATCTGCCCCTTTTGCCGTCGGATCATTATCCTGATAACGGAACCAGTGCCATCCGACACAATTTCCACTTTCCAATAATCCTAAAACAAAATGCTGATAGGCATATCCACGTTCCTGTTGAGTTTGAACGGTAAAACCTGCTCCTGTCGTATTCGCCAGTCCGGAATCCATTCCTTTCGTATAAAATTCCGTAATGATGAAAGGTTTTTGAGCCCATTCTCCCCAATGCTTCATGGTCTTCTCACTCGGCGTCCACGCTCCATAGTAGTTAATTGCAACGACATCACAATACCTGCCTGCCGCTTCCACAATCTGGCGGATAAACTTCGGTTTTCCATGTAAACGACTGCCTAGATAGAGATGATTGGGATCATACTTCCGAATCGCTTCCGATACCACTTTATAATATCGTTCAGCTACCACCCCCGCAAACTCCTCCCGGTGCTCATCGGTTATTTGCTGCAAAGTAATTCCCTGTTTTTTCAACCAGGATTCCGCATACACTCTTCCCGGATCACCAGGGTTCTGTAAAGTCAGATAGCCTTCCAGATTCTTGGGTCCGAACGGAAGTTCATTATCCGAGAAATAACCAATGATGTTTTTATCCATTTTATTTGCAACCAGTTTTTGCGCCATCTCATCACAATAAGTTTCGAATTCCGGGTCAAAAACGAAAATACACTGATTAGGATATCCCGTGTTACCAGGTAACTGATAAGTTCCTCCCCGTTTCTTACCATATCCGCTCATCAAGTTAAGAATGATTGAGCGGGTCAAAACCTCCTTGTGGGATGCATTGTAAGAAGCAATCGCCTCTTCGTTACTCCAAGAGCCCGCACCAGAAAAGCCCAGTGAATGAATCAACTGTGCCGTCCCTTCGATCCATTTTTCTTCCGTACCGAATTTATCCAGCATGGCTTGTTTATTGCGTTCAGAGGTACCCAAACGTACTCCAACCACCACTTTTTGTAAATGCCGATATCCATCGGGATCAATCATCCACCAACGATTTCCAATACGTTCCACTCTAAAAAATCCAGTAGCCCGGTGCCTCGGAGCATCCAAATCACTTCCATACTCATTTACATGCACTTTATCAGTAGCTTTAAAACCATCCAGTTGAGCAATGGTACGGGTATCATACTCCTTCCATGGAAGATCTTTCTGTCCTTTCACCCATGGACGGGCAGTGACCTTAAATGCGCGCCCCTGTCCGTAGCCCAACTGAGACAACAGCAGTAAAAACAATATAACTATACTATTTTTCATGTTCTAATATTCTTTTACGATTCGTATTGCATTTAAAATAGGCACAGACTCCACCGCTCCAAAACGAATGACAAGCCCTTTTCCCTTTGAAACCGGAACAATATATTTTTTAATGACCGCACGTTCGGAACCGTATTCTTCTGCAATATTCATTTGCCCGGCGACAGATACCCCATTTATATCCACAGAAAATACCCGGTTTGCATACTCCTCTTCCACCACATCATTTCCTAAATTATACACCAAAGCCTCTCTTTTATTTTCGGAAGTAAGTTCCGTCCAATACAAATATACAGCATAGACACCATCCGGCACATCCGCTTTAAAGGCCTCAATACCTACCCGTTGCGTCTGAAAGATAGGATCCTGATCCGTTCCCAGTATATCAGTGTCGCTGGCAGGCAAAGAACCGTAACGAGTCTTATTCGGAGCCACTTTTCCGCCAATATATCCCCATGAGCCTTTTTCATAAGCCTGTTCGGGTATCCAGCACAGTTCTGCTGTCCGGTCCTCGAAATAGCGTTGAGCACCCAATAATACATTGACTTCCGTAAAGCCGCTCTTCACATTGACACATTGGAAATTGCAAACATACTGGTCACGATATTCGCGTCCCTCTTTTTCAATTACAGCATCTACCACATTCTCTCCGTTGACAAAAGGAATATCCACAGAAACGACCTTATCCGATACCGGATATACTCCCAAACTCTTTCCATTTAAAAAGACTTCCACCTTATCTGCATTGGTATACACCTTCAAAGGTTGCGTACAGCTCTTTCCATCCCGACTGGCTCCCGCCCTATTCTTCCATGACTTAGAAGCAATGTGCAGGACAGGCGACTCTTTCAGATAAGCCTGATAAAGATAATATCCATCTTTACGTTCTCTATCCGTACTTACCACCCCTTTATTGTTCACATGAGGCATGGCGTTTCTTCTGGCTTCAGAATAAAAATCATTCAAGTTCCAAACCATAGCTCCCACGATATAATCCCTCTTTAGAATTTCAGGCAAGTAATGTTCGTGGTAGATGGAACCAAATTCACAACTAAAGTCAAACCGCATCGGCGAAAAAGAGTGAATACGAGTATCCACATCCGCCCCGTATTCGGTAATGAGCAACGGTTTGTAAGGAAACTCCCTGTGAAGTTCTTCCAGTTTCTCTTCAAATCCACTCAAGCTACCACCATACCATCCATTATAAAGATTAAAACCCAATAACATCGGTAATTCTGTAATTCCCGCTTCCTGATAGATTTGAGAAGTAGAATGACAAGGCAACATGGTATAGCGTTCCGAATCCAGACTTCTGATCTGCGCCTCAACCGCCGAAGCTATTTGATGAAGGAATGTCATGTAGTCCGCCCGCTCCTTCTTATTTTCGGGGTTAAAAGGAGGACGCAAAAGCACTTCATTCATATAAGCCCAAATGATAACAGACGGATAATTATAGTTCTGACAAACCATTTCTGTCACCTGTTCCACGCAATTATCCATAAATGCCTTACTTTGAGTGATGGCATTCACTACCGGAATTTCAACTGAAGTCAATAGTCCTAACTTATCACACATTTGCATCACAACCGGATCTTGCGGATAATGAGCCACTCGCAGGAAATTACTTCCCATATCCTTGCTCAACTGTACATCCCGGATATGCATTTCATCCCGCAAAGCATTTCCCATTCCTTTGTAATCCTGATGCCGACTGGTACCAATCAATTTCCGATATTTCCCATTCAAGAAAAAACCTTTCTCCGCATCAAAACGATATTCACGAATTCCCAACGGATTGACAACACAATCGAGCACCTCCTCTTTTTTATTCTTCAGACGGCTATACACCTTATATATATAAGGAGAGTCCACATCCCAACGTTTAGGCTGCGTAATAGTCATGAGCGATTCAAAAGCTACATTCTTTTCTTCCGCCTTCACATTTACTTTCTTTTGTGAAAGCGCTACTCTGTTACCATCTGCATCCAAAATCTCCGTTTCAAGAATCAATGATTGATTACTCTTCAAAGCATTGGACAAGAATGTCTTCACTGAAATATTTGCTTGCAAATCCGTAATCTTCGATGCTTTGAGATATACACCACTAGAAGCGTAATGAGTAGTAGACAGTTGCACAGGAGAAGTATACACCAGATAAACATCCCGATAGATTCCCCCGAAGAAAGTAAAGTCCGCCGAAAGAGGAGCAATATCCGGATTATGCGAGTTGTCAACACTCACAGCTATCAGATTGCGTCCGGCATGGACATAATCAGTCACGTCAAACGTAAAAGCGGAATAACCACCTTTATGATTTCCAACAAACGTTCCATTCACAAACACATTCGTTTCCTGATTGGCCCCCTCAAAACTAAGATAGACTCTTTGTTCGGGGATCAGTTCCTCCACTGTCACCAGTTTCCTGTACCAGCCTTTTCCCCGGAAATAACCGGGAATTTCATCCTCTGCATCTTTTGCATTCCACGTATGAGGAATGGAAACATCAGTCCAACCGGAAATATCAAAGTCAGCAGTGGACGCATCTCCCTCAAAGAGGGAGAACTTCCAACCGTCATTAATCGTTTGCGTCACACGCTGACTATAAACCGTGCCGGTCATAACCAGTAACAAACAGGCTAAAATTGTTTTTTGATATACCTTATACATACCTAATACCATTATTTCGAAATTGAACGGACTGCACGAACAAATCTTTTACCGTCTTTTTTAGCATTCGATTTATCCCAGGCAAGCGGTTTTCCAAAACGTACATAAAATGCGCTTGTACCGCTCGACGTTTCGCGACTAGCCCAATAAGAATCTCCGGTAGCAGATGCTGCTGCCGTATTCATGATAGTTCCTCCTGCACCAGTAATCACTTGATCCCAAGCTGTACGGTTTGCTTTCTCAAAATCAGTAATTGCATCCGGGTTATTCTCCGTTGCATCTGCCACTGCAGTCCCATTATAAGTTTCAAACATCTGTTCCAAATCCGTTCTCGTAGGCCAATACCATCCGGAACCTTTATCCATACAATATTTAAGAGCGGGCATTTCTGCTGCATTCGGCAATGCTGCCAACGCAGTAGTATTTGCCAGGCCATTGTCATTGGATAAAGTTAAACCGGTAGAAGCCGGAGAGCTTGCCGTAGACCATGCCAGATTCTCTCTGTCCAATGACATAATCTTAGCCTTACCACGATTAGTGCCATCTACCCAGAACACAATGCCTCCTTTTAACGAACCATTATCCGCAATCACCTGTCCCACCGCAAACTCGGAACTTAAGAGCCCTCTTTGTGTAATAGTAACTTCTTGCTTAGGTGCATTCGCTCCGCTTCCGGCTATTACCGTAGCAGTCGTTATCCGGTTAGAACTATTCAAATTAGGAGATAATGTCCAGAAATAAAGAGTTTTACTTGTTACATCAACATACGCTTTCACCCAAGACTCATCAGTTATATTTACTGTAAATTCTGTTTCATCAGAAATCATCGTTATTCCTTCTGATTTCGTCACAGCATCAGGAGTAATAGTCACGGTATTTGTACTTAACTCGAGAGAAGCGCCTCCTTCAGCCGCAACATTCTGATTCACCGTTACCTCCACCGACTTAGCGGCTGTGCCAGTACCGGCTGTAACCGTAGCAATAGTCGTACGAACATCGCCAGTGGTATTTTTAGATTTTGCCTTGAACGTAACTGTTGTGCCCGAAATAATATACGAAAGCCAGGAATCATTTGCCAAAACCACACTAAATACCGTTTTATTGGATGTCAATGTCACATTTGCTTCCGCTTCATTAGCTCCTTCCAATGTCACAGGATTCGGATTAACCGTCAATGTTGCCGGTTCTTCAGGATAAGTATAATCACCGATTGTACGCATACATCTCACAAAACGGTTAGTAGCAGTCTTATTTCCTGCATCAGCTCCCGATTTACCGAAACGTACCCAATAAGCCTGATTACCCGCTGCGTTTTCCGTACTCGACCAATAGCTTTCGCCATTGCCCGAACCGGCAGCTTCGTTCATCACATCACCTTGTAAATCAGTCAACATCTTATCAAATGCAGCACGTGCCGCCTTCTCTACTTCCGTCAGTTTATCAGGTACGGCTGAAATAAAATCCGGATCAGCATGTCCAACACCATTATAGGCATCAAACAATTCCCATAATTCATCACGGGCAGGCAGATACCATCCGTCACCCAACGACTGGCAATATGCTACCGCATCATTTGCCGACGGAGAAGTGAACAAGGCAGAATTAGCATATCCGTTGACGGTGGAAAGTGCATTATGAGACATCACAGAAGCCTCGAAAGGATTCCCTCCCTGACGCTTCACTGAAACCGCTTTTCCTACCATATTATCCGAAGGATCTACCCAGAAAATCATACCGATACCCTCATCCACACTTTGTCCTATCTTCAAAGAAAGATCCGGTTCTTTAGAATCCTGGGTAACCGTCACCTCCACTGTATATGAGCCGCAAGTCAGTTTCACAACAGTCGTTCTTGCATCTTCACCGTCATTTTGTGCCAAGGCCGTGTAGACAACACTTTTAGAACTTACATCTACAGAAAGCCACTCCGCTTCATACTGTGCAACAACCTGACCGACATTGGTATATAACAGCGACGTAACAGAAGAACCCGCCGCTTTCGCCAAATTTACTTTTGTATCTTTACAATTAAATTCAGGCATCACGCGTACCGATGCATCATCGACACAGGAAAGCAATCCCAGATTTAAAATCAATAAGAAGTATATTATTTTTTTCATATTCATTCATGTTTTACAGATAATCAATCGCTTAATACCAGTTCTCATTCTGTGGGAAATTCTCTTTCCCCATCAAGTCAATCTGTTCCTGTGGAATAGGCCAACATTCGTGCTTTCCAACCACAAAACTGGTACGGCATTCCGCATAGTCTTTATCCAGATAAGGGTTTTCAGCCTTCGTCTCGCCATAATGCGCTTTCACTCTTTCGCCCAAGAGTCCCAAACGTTTCAACAAAGGCCAGCGAACGCCTTCAAAATTCAACTCACGGGCATATTCATCCAAAAGTATATCCTGTGTCAGAGGACCTGCAAATTTATCATTTCCCGCACGTTCCCATGTTTTATTGTAACAGCGCAAAGCATCTGTACTCATACCTCCGTCACGACGCATATATGCCTCTGCCGCCATTAAGTAAGTTTCTGCCAGTCGATAGACAATCAGATCCTTGAAACCCGTTGTCCGGTCCGGATTATCAGCCGTCGTCCATTGGTCAAAGTATTTTTTCGACATAAAATGCAGTGTTTCACAATAGCTGGAACTCTGTGTTAGAGGAATCAATTCTCCATATTTAGGAGAAGTCGGGTCATTGTATTTAAAGCGGTGAACAAACAACTCATTATATCGCGTATCTTTTGCCTGATCGTACAGACTCAACAGATAGGTATTCGGATAAATACGTCCCCAACCATATCCACCCTGATCGGCTGTATTGATACAACCCGAAATTTTATTGATCCGGGTAGTGGTTTGAATAGAGATACGATGTCCGGCAACCGGAGTTCCGGAACCACCTCCACCCAAGTTTTGTGAATATTGGAAACTCCATAACACTTCCGGAGATTTCAAATCTGCCCCATTAAATACATTCTCGGCTTTCTTTTCCATCGAGTAGATGCCTTCCTGCTTAAAGATATCCTCACATTCCTCAATGGCTGTATCCCAATCCGACTCCCACATGGCAACCTGTGCACGGACATGTTTGGCAGTAGCTTTTGTTACCCGTCCATACAATACATTTCCATTATTTAGAGGAAGCGACCAGTCCAATCCTTTCATGGCATCGTCCAAGTCAGTTGTAATCAGTGTCATCAGTTCTGCGTGAGAAGCCGGTTTGTATTCCCGTTTCAGATTGTCGACAGTGGTCGGGGTGATATTCAGATAAAGACGGTCAAAGCGTTTCCAGAGTTCAAAATAGCTCCGTCCTCTGAAGAATTTCGCTTCACTCCATGCATGGAGCACATCGCTGTCGTCCAGCCCCAGGGCTTCTGCGGCTACAATAATTTCATTTGCTTTTCCAATAATACCATAGTGATGTTTCCAGAACTTATTGACATCCCCAGTACTTGGAGTAAAGCTCGTATTCAAACGTCCGATTGAAGTAGAAACACCTGCTCTAAGTATCGCAATATCCGTATTAAAGTCACACATAGTAACGATGTACAGATTGGATTCATTATTATCCGCTCCACCCGGCAATTCACGTGCCAGGGAGTACAGACCTGTGACAGCTGTATTCAACCCTTCGGGAGTAGTGAACAGATAATTGTTCGTCACGTCTGTCTTTGATTCCAGATTTAATAAATCCGAGCAGGAAGCGGTCAACATTCCGCAGATGACAAAGGCTGTATATATTAACTTTTTCATAAGGATTCTTTATTTTAGAATGAAACATTGACACCAAATACATATTGTTTGGACTCCGGATAAGACCCGGGAGTCAGTTCGGGACTATAAGACTTAAACTCCGTAAATGTCAGCAAATTAGTAGCAGTTGCATACAGACGCAATTTATGAATCGGAGTATTCTTCAATAGTCCGGCCGGGAAAGTATATCCCAATTGTAAGGTGCGTAAACGGATATAAGATGCATCCTGAATAGCGATGGCACTCAAATAAGAAGGGTCTGCACTATAAGAAGGACGCGGGAATTTGTTCGACGGATTGAACGGAGTCCAGTAATCCACCTTCACTCCATTCAGTTTTCCGCGCAAAGAACCTCCGGAATTATAGTCATACAAATAACTATTCTTTATCTTTCTGCCGGAAACTCCATACCAATCCATGAACAAGTCAAATCCTTTCCAGTTCCATGTGGAAGAAAGAGAGACGGTAAATTTCGGATCCTTCCGGATAGGCACTCTGTCATCTGCCGTGATCTTTCCATCTCCATTGTTATCACGCACTTTAACCATACCCGGTTCAATAGCGCCGCCGTAATCAATCGGGCTGTCGGCTACACCGTCATTGTTACTGTCATAGGTGTTTTTCAGCGTATATACCAGATTCCCCGTACCGTCACGAGTGATATCAAAATCATCATACTGAAAAATTCCGTCTACCAGATAATCATAATATACATTGATCGGTTCTCCGATAATCCACCCCTGTGCTACCTGACTGGCGGGTTTACCATTTTCATCGAGCGTATCGTCAATACGGACAATTTCATTCTTATACATACTGAAATTGGTTCCAAGCGACCAGGTAAACTCTTTCGTACGTATCACATCACCATTTAAAGAAAGATCGATACCACTGGATTTCGTCTTTCCCAGATTATCCAGCATAGTGGTATATCCAAGTGATGCATTCAAAGAGCGTTCCACCAATAGATCTTTCGTATGCGTATTGTAATATTCCACCGTACCATTCAGGCGACCATTGAAGAAACTAAAATCAACACCTAAATTAGCCGTTGCAGACTGTTCCCATTTCAAGTTCGGGTTAGAAAGCTCCTTACCCGGCAAATATCCCATCTGGAAAGTATCTCCAAACTCATATCCTTTATTATCTGCGAGCCCCAAAGTCGTATAATTGCCGATACCGTTCTGATTACCAACAATACCATAACTGACACGCAGTTTGAGGTTATCAATCCACGACACATCTTTTAGGAAATTCTCCTGATTGACACGCCAGGCAAAAGCAGCCGACGGGAATGTACCCCATTTATTTTCTTTTCCGAAACGGCTGGAACCGTCGCGACGAACAGCCACATTCAACAGATAACGGTCTAAAAGCGAATACTGTGCACGAGCCATGAACGACACCAGATTATTTTCATTAAACTGACGACGGGGCTTGCCTGTAAACTCACCTTGAGAAATGAAATTCCAGTCTTTATCTACCGGAAGATTCTCTACTGAATAGCCGATAGACTTCGAGCCATTATGGTCAACAGACTGCACACCGGTCAACGTCAACTGATGTTTCTTATTGCGGATAGGCACTTTATAAGTCACAATATTCTCAACCAGCCAGTTCTGCGTGCGTGATTCGTCGAGCACAGCTGTTCCTCCGCCTCCCGGATATTGGGAATCTTTATAGGAGCCGTCTTCAGATGTCTGATTATAAACGGAAGTATTCAGACGATAATTGAATCCCTTGAAAGGCTTCACATCCATAAAAAAGTTCAGGCGGTAATTATCGCGGGAGACTTCACGTCCGTAATGCTGGGCACGGTACAAAGGATTATAATTTCCTTCCGAGTTGATATACTTTGTATACTTGCCATCCGCATCATATATTTCCGCCAATGGGGAACTGGTAATAAAATCATTAAAGTTACCATCCTCACGATCTTGTTTAGTCATCGCATAAGAAGAATTGATGCCAAAACTAATCCACTTTGATATTTCAAAGTCCAGATTCAACCTTAAAGAAAACTTCTGGTATCCCGATCCGGTAACCACCATTCCCTGTTGGTCAAAATAGTTGGCACCTGCCGATACTTTGATTTTCTCTGTTCCTCCACGTACACTGACATCATGATTATGGTAAATTGCATTTCTGAACATTTCTTTTTCCCAGTCGATAAACTTTCCGCTGGCCCATACCCGCTGCATAACCTCATCTTCCAATGCCTCGGCTATCGAAATCTCACGTGCATCAACAATTCCCTTATCATGCGCCTTCGCTTCACGGCGAAGCTGCATATATTCTTCGGGAGAATAAAAATCAAAATTTCTCCATAGGGACTGGATACCCAGATAACCATTATAGCTGACTTCCACCTTTCCGGCTTTACCGCGTTTGGTAGTAACCAGTACCACACCGTCACTGGCACGTGCTCCATAAATAGCCTGCGACGCAGCATCCTTCAGAATTTCAACCGACTCAATATCGTCCGCACTCAACGTGCTAAACTCCGTTGCACTGGAAGGAGAACCATCTATGATATATAAAGGAGCATTGTCCGCACTGATAGAACGGGAACCGCGAATGGTGATCGAAGGAGTCGATCCCGGACGTCCCGAACTGCTCGTTACATTCACACCTGCGGCACGTCCACGCAACATATCAGCCACATTGCCGGCGGGAAATGTCTTCATTTCATCCGCTTTGACCGAGGCTACCGAAGTTGCCACATCACTCTTACGCTGAACTCCATAACCGACAACGACCAATTCATCGAGCATTTTCGACTCTTCTACCATATCCACATTCAATACCGTTTTCGTACCGACACGTATCTTCTGTTCCTTATATCCTATACAAGAGAAAACAAGGGTAGATTTTGCAGATACACTGATTGAATATTTTCCATTTACATCCGTCACTGTACCGTTAGTAGTCCCCTCCTCCATAATATTAGCTCCGGGGATTGGTCCAAGTGCGTCTGTCACAACTCCAGAAACTCTGACGTTTTGAGCACTAACCTCTAAAGAGATAAGAAAGGCTGTCAGGAACACAGCCCATTTAATTACGATGTTTTTCATACTATGTAATAATTTGAATGATTACAGCGCAAAAATCCAAATAATTAGTGATTTCGAATAATAGAATCGTCCGTATAAAAGTTCAAATAGTACAATTCTCGCTAAGAGAAAAACACATAAAACGCTATATATTAACAATTTGTGTATTTTCTTCGATAAGCAGCCGGAGTAATATCATAAGCATTCTTAAAGCACCGGATAAAATAACTTGGATTAGAAAAGCCGTAATCAAATGCTATATCAGCAATCAGGGCATTGGGATCATTGATTAATTTTTCTGTTGCCTTTTTCAGTCTCAAAGATAAAATAAAGTCATTCGGGGTCTGTCCGGTCAATGCTTTCAGTTTGGTGAAAAGCAACGTTCTGCTCATGCACATCTCCCGTGCAAAAGTGGCTACGTCAAAGTCTGCATTATCAATATAAGATTCCACAATCGCCGTAGCATCCATCAGCATCTTTTTATCGATCGGATTAAATGGAAGATCTTCCACTTTAGGTTCATCATTCCGGGCAAACCGCTGCTGGAGCAGTTTACGAGTCTGGATGATATTATTGCAACGGGCCACCAATATCTTGATATTGAAAGGTTTGGAGATATAATCATCCGCTCCCGTCTGCAAGCCCTCTAAGGTATGTTCTTCCCGGTTGCGGGCAGTCAGCAATACCACAGGAATATGACTGGTCTGCAAATTGCTTTTCAACTTCTCGCACATCTCCAGGCCGGACATGACTGGCATCATAATATCACTCACAATCATCTGTGGTTGTAGTGAAGAAGCCTGCTCCAATCCTTCCTGTCCGTCGGCAGCCGTATATACATCATATATCTGTTCAAAAATCTGTGCCAACACCTTACGCATCTCCGGGTTATCCTCCACAATCAGTATTTTCACCGTTTTATCCGGCTTCACCATTTCCGAGATTTCTTGAGGCTCTATTACATAATGTTCGGCAACGCGTTCATCTGCAGAGGAAGATGCTTCCACATTCACATTTGCATCCCGGTGAAGAGTAACGATAAAAGACGTTATTCCATTCGGCTCACTTTCCACTCCGATAGTTCCCTGATGCAATTCCACAATACCTTTTGCCATTGCCAGCCCGATACCCGATCCTTTGACAGTCCGTGTAGTTGTTGCCGAATCATCCTGCCAAAACCGTTCAAATACATGTTTGATCTTGGACTTTTCAATACCGACACCCAAATTGTTGACTGAAATCACAATGTCATTCTCTCCTTCCGCTGCCAATTCTACAGAAATCCAGTCACCGGGCTTCGTATATTTAAAAGCGTTGGACAATAGATTATAGAACACTTTCTCTATCTGCGTCTTGTCAATATACAAATCCGCTTCTTTCAAAGTGGAAGAAAAACGGAGATCGATCTTATTCAGCTGCGCATAGCTATAGAAAGAACAACAAATCTCCTCTATCACCGCAACAATATTCTCTTTGGAAATTTTCAATTTCAGATATCCCTGATCCTGCTTACGGATATCAATCACCTCATCCACCAGATTATTCATCCGGCGGGAGTTCTTATAAATCTCCAAAATCTTATTATACACCTCGGGGATCATGTCTTTATGCATCAGGAGCATCTCAAGCTGACTGGATATAAGCGTTAACGGAGTACGGAACTCATGCGATACATTGGTAAAGAAACGTAGTTTGGACTGGTTCACATTTTCGATATACTCTTTTTCCCGTTTCTCGGCCAATAGAGAATGTTGCAAGGTTTTCCGTATCCAGAACATACGGATAATATAGCCTGCAATAAGAATACCTGCCAATATCATCAGCAAAATAAACCATGCCCGTTGATAAACGGGAGCCTCCACTATCAGCTCAAAACTGGCAGAAGGTGCTTCCTGATCGTGAATGCGCAACTGGTCGCCACGAACATGAAAAGTATAACGCCCCGGATGAAGATTGGTATAAGTAACCATCGTATTATCTCCCGCCTTCATATATTCGTTATCAAATCCTTCAAGTTTATATTCCAGACCGATGTTGGAAATATTATTCAGGGTATTACTCGCTATCTCAAAAGTGACGGAAGAATACCTAGGCGGCAATACCAATTGATGTTCATACAATACCGTTTCCTTGATAAGTCCCAACGAATCAAGGGGTTGAATTTCCGTATTATCCACAAGCACGCGTTTTACGAACACATTATACTCCACAGACTGCTTGTTCAGTTTCTCCTGGGCTATGGAAACGATACCTGCCAGTCCACAGACATAAATATCGTGGTCGGACGCAATGTACAGCCCTCCGTCATTCACGTTATTCAAGGGAAAATCACTCTGCCTGTTATAGTTCTCGAATGTGGTAGTGGCTAGATTGAATTTAGAGAAACCGCCATTCGTTGCCACATAAATGGAACCGTCCAGCGGACTCTCTACCAATCCGGTGATAAATCCATTCTCCAGTCCCTGCTTCGCTCCGTATCCTACAAAGATATCTTTCTTCTTATCGAACAGATAAATTCCCGATCCCGTAGATCCCAGCCATATACGTCCTTTTCTATCACATAAAATGTGATTAATGTGGTGCTGCGCCGTGCTCTGCGCTATTTGAGAGAAAGGATAACTATGGGAAATGCCTGCTTTCAAATTGACCCGTATCAGATCAAAAGAAGTGGTCAGCCATAAATCCCCTTCTTTATCGAACGTCATATCCCAAACCTGCGACAAATGTCTGGAAGCTAAAGAAGGATGTTCGAAATGATGCAACCGGAGATGTTTTTTATCCAATACAAGCAGCCCACCCTTGGCGGCTATCAATAAGGAATCATGACCGGCAAACTCTATCATTTTTACCAGATTATAGGCCCTGTCGACTGTTTTTCCTTCCGGAGTATCGATATTTTCCGAAATAGATTCTATATGTCCGGTCGACAGATTAATCCGGTTGATGCCCTGATAAAGCGAAGCTACCCAAAGATAATCCGGTTCTTTCTCATAATACAGAGACTTCACAATCTTAAAAGACAGCTCTTGAGCATATAAATGTTTAAGCGGGAAAAAACGTTTGGCATGTTTATCATAATAGTTCAATCCGCTTCCTTCACTTGCAAACCAGATCCGCCCGGAACGGTCTTCGGCAATGGAACTGATGATATAGGAATTCAAATGTCCGCCAACAGCCGTAGACGAACGGTAAAAGTGATAAGCATCATTCGCTACATTATAATATTGTATTCCCTGATAGAAAGTGCCCAGCCATAAAGTTCCCGAAGTGTCGTAATGCATCGAAATGATGGAACGTATATCGGCTGCCTCCACATTCAAGTCATATTCATAATCCGTAAACTCTCCGGTAGAGAGATTTAAAGTCTGCAAACCGGCGTAAGTTCCGATATACAGAAGACTATCATTGGCTTGTGTCACATGACGCACATTATCATGGTTGATTGTATTATCAGCCACCTTATTATATCTGTAATGAGTAAGCTCTCCATTTGCCTCCAATCGGGTAAGTCCCCGGTTTCTGGTAGCTATCCAGATGCTCCCGTTTCTGTCTTCCGTAATTGAGTTGACAGCCCCCACATCAATATGACGGGTGATATGAGCAGCCTGATCGATACAATAAATACCCTTGGAAGAAGTACCCACCACCACGGTCTGATTCTGACGGACCATTAGACTGTTCATCAATACATCCCCTCCATCCGAAGGAAATGAAAAGAATAATTCGGGCGCTTGGTCGAAGCCACGATAACGATAGATTTCTTTTCCGGTAGCTATCCATAACGCGTCGTGCGCATAGCAGATTCCTGCAACTTCTCCTTCACGCAGCACTTTAAAACGGTTCAAACGCATGTCATAAATAGTCACGCTCTGCAAACTACGGATAAAAAGCAATCCTTCCCTGTTTCCGCAAACCTGCCGGATATTATTTATATTGATTGAATAGGGATTCGCGTTATCCGGTTTGAAGACTTCAAATTTACGACCGTCAAAGCGATTCAGTCCGTCTTGAGTACCAATCCATAAAAAACCGAATTCATCCTGATAGAAACAATTGACCGTTTGATGCGAAAGTCCTTGCCTTACATCTTTAAAACGCATATTGATATCCTTCGTCACATTTGCCATGCAACAAAGTACCGATATAAACAGGCAGTAAATAACAAGAAAGTTAGCTTTGGTCATCAGTGTTTTTCGATAATTCGGATGCAATATTCGAGAAAATCCAAGATATATGCAAGCATTTATTCAAAAAACTGTCTGGCTACTACCTGTTAATTATCCCCCGGACTGCATATAACTAATCCCCCGATCGAATAAAATTAATCGTCTGACAGTTGATTCTTTTTCGTCTGACAGTTGTCAGACGAAAGTTCAACAGTAGTCAGACGCAAGTTCAACAACTGTCAGACGATTAATTTTATGCATAAACAAGATTAGTTCCCTCTTTACTAAGAAATAGTTTTTAGCATACGAAAGATTAAATTATACTATCAACCGCCTAAACACTTGTTTATCATTGGTGAACTGCGTACTTTTGCACGCCAATAAAAAATAGAACAATGACCCCAAAAACCAAAGGTTTTATCTATGGAGCGATTGCCGCTGCCAGCTACGGTATGAATCCTCTTTTTGCACTTCCGCTCTATGCAGCCGGAATGAGTGTCGATACCGTTTTATTCTACCGTTATTTCTTCGCCGCAATCGTACTGGGTATTCTGATGAAAATGCAGCATCAATCCTTTGCGCTTCACAAGGCAGACGTTTTGCCCTTAGTCATTATGGGATTGCTATTCTCTTTTTCATCACTGCTTTTGTTTATGAGCTATAATTATATGGATGCCGGAATAGCTTCTACCATTCTCTTCGTCTACCCGGTGATGGTAGCTGTCATTATGGGGATATTCTTCAAAGAAAAGATTTCCGCAATTACCGTCTTTTCCATCCTGCTGGCGCTTTCAGGTATCGCCTTGCTCTATCAGGGAGATGGAAACAAACCGCTGTCGACTTTGGGAATCATCTTTGTTCTGCTGTCCTCACTCTCTTATGCTATATATATAGTAGGCGTGAACCGTTCGACACTGAAAAACCTGCCGACCACCAAGCTTACATTCTACGCCATTTTGTTCGGACTATCGGTTTATATCGTCCGTTTAAATTTTTGTACGGAGCTACAAATAATACCGTCAGTCTGGCTCTGGGCCGACGTACTGACACTAGCCATTCTGCCGACTGCCGTATCACTGATCTGTACCGCACTCGCCATCCATTACATAGGCTCTACTCCAACAGCCATACTGGGTGCCCTGGAACCGGTGACAGCTCTATTTTTCGGTGTTCTCCTGTTTCACGAAAAACTGACTCCCCGGTTAATGGCAGGTATTTTAATGATTATCACCGCTGTTACCTTGATTATCATCGGTAAGTCACTCATAAAAAAGATGGGAATGCTGTTGCAGATGAACAAAAAATAATATACTTTTGCTACTTAATCAATCAAAATGCAATTTTAAATCTCAAAAAATATGGTAGACGTAAAGACTTGCCTTGACAATGCACAAGAAAAAATGGATATGGCCATCATGTATCTGGAAGAAGCACTGGCACATATCCGCGCTGGAAAAGCGAGTGCCCGCTTATTAGATGGTATCCGCGTAGATTCTTACGGAAGTATGGTGCCTATCAGCAATGTAGCAGCAATTACTACTCCGGACGCCCGCAGTATCGTAATCAAGCCGTGGGATAAAAGCATGTTCCGTGTCATCGAAAAAGCAATCATCGACTCTGACCTCGGTATCATGCCCGAAAACAATGGTGAAATGATCCGTATCGGTATTCCTCCTTTGACGGAAGAACGTCGTAAACAACTGGCAAAACAGTGTAAAGGAGAAGGTGAAACGGCTAAAGTTAGTGTACGTAACGCTCGTCGTGACGGTATCGACGCACTGAAGAAAGCTGTAAAAGACGGATTGGCAGAAGACGAACAGAAGAATGCGGAAGCCAAACTGCAAAAAATCCATGATAAGTATATCAAGCAAATCGATGATATGCTGACTGAAAAGGATAAAGAAATTATGACTGTTTAAATTGAAAATTGAGAATTAAAAATTGAGAAATAAAGTGCAGCATACTACATGTCCCTGTTCATTCTCATTTTTTAATTCTCAATTCTCAACCTCAATTTATGAAGGGATTAGTAATCAAAAACACGGGTAGTTGGTATCAGGTGAAAACCGATGACGGACAATCTATCGAATGTAAAATCAAGGGTAATTTCCGACTGAAAGGGATTCGCAGCACCAATCCTGTCGCAGTGGGCGATCGTGTTCAGATTATACTTAATCAGGAAGGAACTGCTTTTATCAGCGAGATCGAAGACAGGAAAAACTATATCATCCGCCGTTCTTCCAATCTTTCCAAACAATCCCACATCCTTGCCGCCAATCTCGACCAGTGTATGTTGGTAGCAACCGTCAACTACCCCGAAACTTCCACTATTTTCATTGACCGCTTTCTTGCATCCGCAGAAGCTTATCGCGTTCCCGTCAAACTCGTATTCAACAAGGTAGATGCTTACGACGAGGATGAACTCCGCTATCTGGACGCACTTATCAACCTATATACACAGATCGGTTACCCTTGTTTCAAGGTTTCTGCAAAAAACGGTAATGGGGTGGACGAAATAAAAAAGGCATTGGAAGGCAAGATCACTTTATTCTCCGGACATTCGGGAGTCGGCAAATCGACTCTTATCAATTCCATACTGCCGGGCATAGAAGCCAAGACCGGCGAGATTTCTTCTTACCATAACAAAGGTATGCACACCACTACTTTCTCCGAAATGTTCCCCGTGGAGGGAAATGGCTACATTATCGACACTCCGGGCATCAAGGGGTTCGGTACATTCGATATGGAAGAAGAGGAAATCGGGCATTATTTTCCCGAAATATTCAAGACTTCCGCCGACTGCAAATATGGCAACTGCACTCACCGTCATGAACCCGGATGTGCCGTACGCAAGGCCGTAGAAGAACACCTTATCAGCGAATCGCGCTATACCTCTTATTTAAATATGCTGGAGGATAAAGAGGAAGGCAAATATCGGGCTGCTTACTGATTAACTCTTTTTTACCCTTTCTTTCTTTAAACCTTTCCCGACGGGGGAAGTCTAATCTCTAAAGATGTATCATAACTGCTATATACAATACTAAACCATGAATAAAAAAACTAAATGGGGCATCATTATTCTTGTTGGTGCCGGAATTATCGGTGGAGGAATCTATTCACAATTACCGAAAAAAAACGACGAACTAGCAGCTGCCGACAAAGTGATGGGCGGCAATCAGAAAAAAGGAAAACAAGTTCTAAATGTAAATGCTAAAGTCATAAAGCCACAATCCCTGACAGACGAGTTTACCACTACCGGCGTACTTCTACCCGATGAGGAAGTGGATTTGTCTTTCGAAACTTCGGGAAAAATTGTGGAAATCAACTTCGAAGAAGGAACGGCCGTAAAGAAAGGGCAGTTGCTTGCCAAAGTAAACGACCGGCAGTTGCAGGCACAATTACAACGTCTCGTTTCACAATTAAAACTGGCAGAAGACCGTGTATTCCGCCAAGACGCTCTGCTGAAACGGGATGCCGTCAGTAAAGAAGCTTACGAACAGGTGAAAACGGATTTGGCAACCCTGAACGCAGATATAGAGATCATCAAAACCAATATCGAGTTAACCGAACTTCGTGCTCCGTTCGACGGAGTGATCGGACTTCGCCAAGTCAGTGTCGGTACTTATGCCTCTCCGACCACTGTTGTTGCCAAACTGACTAAAATCGCTCCATTGAAAGTGGAATTCTCCGTACCGGAACGTTATGCCAAGCAAATCAAGAAGGGGACTAACCTGAACTTCAGCGTTGAAGGAAACTTGGATGCTTTCGGCGCACAAGTGTATGCTGTGGAATCAGCTATTGACCCGAACCTGCATCAGTTTACCGCCCGTGCATTATACCCGAATGTCAATCACATCCTGCTTCCCGGCCGTTACGCAAGCGTGCTGTTGAAAAAGGATGAAATACCTAACGCAATTGCCATTCCCACAGAAGCAATTGTTCCGGAAATGGGTAAAGACAAGGTCTATCTGTATAAATCAGGAAAAGCCGAACCGGTGGATATTATTACCGGCATCCGCACCGCATCTGAAGTGCAGGTGATCAGAGGATTACACATGGGAGATACCATCATTACTTCAGGAACACTGCAACTACGTACCGGACTTGCCGTTACTCTTGACAACATTGATTAATAATACCAGCACCTTATGAATATATCCGAATTAAGTATACGTCGCCCGGTATTAGCCACAGTATTAACGATCATCATCCTCCTTTTCGGATTCATCGGATACAATTATCTGGGTGTCCGTGAGTATCCGTCGGTGGATAATCCGATCATTTCTGTCAGCTGCTCTTATCCGGGAGCTAATGCCGATGTTATCGAGAATCAAATAACCGAACCGTTGGAACAGAATATCAACGGTATTCCCGGTATCCGTTCTTTGTCCAGTGTGAGTCAGCAGGGACAAAGCCGCATCACGGTAGAATTTGAATTGTCCGTCGATCTGGAAACGGCGGCCAATGACGTACGTGACAAGGTTTCACGTGCCCAGCGTTATCTGCCCCGCGACTGTGACCCTCCGACCGTTTCAAAAGCGGACGCTGACGCCATGCCCATCCTGATGGTTGCTCTTCAAAGTGACAAGCGCACGTTATTGGAATTGAGCGAAATCGCAGATTTGACTGTAAAGGAACAATTACAGACGATTGCCGACGTTAGTAGTGTATCTATCTGGGGAGAAAAACGTTACTCCATGCGCCTCTGGCTCGACCCGGTAAAGATGGCAGGATATGGTATTACTCCTATCGATGTTAAAAATGCCGTGGACAATGAAAACGTGGAACTTCCTTCCGGTAGTATCGAAGGAAATACCACCGAACTGACTATCCGCACACTGGGATTGATGCATACTGCAGATGAATTCAATGATTTGATTATCAAAGAAGAGGATAACCGTATTGTACGTTTCAGTGATATCGGACGTGCAGAACTGGGACCCGCCGATATCAAAAGTTATATGAAAATGAACGGAGTTCCTATGGTAGGTGTCGTAGTCATTCCACAGCCGGGTGCCAACCATATTGAAATCGCGGATGCTGTATATCAACGCATGGAGCAGATGAAAAAAGATTTGCCGGAAGATGTGCACTATAATTATGGTTTTGACAACACCAAGTTTATCCGCGCATCTATCAATGAGGTTAAATCGACTGTATATGAAGCTTTTGTACTCGTAATCATCATTATCTTCCTCTTCCTGCGTGACTGGCGCGTCACATTAGTGCCTTGTATCGTAATCCCTGTCTCTCTGATCGGAGCATTCTTTGTTATGTATCTGGCAGGATTCTCCATTAATGTACTTTCCATGCTCGCCATCGTACTGTCGGTGGGGTTGGTGGTGGACGACGCCATCGTTATGACAGAAAATATTTATATCCGTATTGAAAAGGGAATGGCTCCCAAAGAAGCGGGAATAGAAGGAGCTAAAGAAATCTTCTTTGCCGTCATCTCAACGACTATCACGCTGGTTGCCGTATTCTTCCCTATCGTCTTTATGGATGGAATGACAGGACGATTGTTCCGGGAATTCAGTATCGTTATTTCGGGTTCAGTCATCATTTCTTCGTTTGCGGCATTGACTTTCACTCCGATGCTGGCAACGAAATTGCTTATAAAGAGGGAAAAGCAAAGTTGGTTTTATGCGAAGACCGAGCCATTCTTCGAAGGAATGAACCGGCTGTACAGCCGGTCACTTGCCGCTTTCCTCAGCAAACGCTGGATTGCTCTTCCATTTACCTTCATCACCATTTGCCTGATCGGTTTTCTATGGAATGCCATTCCCGCAGAAATGGCTCCACTTGAGGACCGTTCGCAAATCAGTATTAACACCCGGGGGGCAGAAGGTGTCACTTACGAATATATCCGGGATTACACGGAGGATATTAATCAACTGGTAGACTCTATCCTTCCCGATGCGGAAGCTGTTACCGCCCGTGTATCCAGTGGTAGCGGAAATGTACGCATCACATTGAAGGATATGCAAGACCGTAACTACACACAGATGGAAGTTGCCGAGAATATCTCGAAAGCTGTACAGAAGAAAACGATGGCACGTTCATTCGTACAGCAGCAATCTTCTTTCGGCGGACGCCGTGGAAGTATGCCCGTCCAATACGTACTTCAAGCCACCAATCTGGAAAAATTAGAAGAAGTGCTGCCTAAATTTATGGCTAAGGTATACGAAAATCCTGTTTTCCAAATGGCGGACGTCGACTTGAAATTCAGCAAGCCGGAAGCCCGTATACAAATCAACCGTGACAAGTCCAGCATCATGGGGGTAAGCACTAAAAACATTGCTCAGACATTGCAATACGGATTGAGCGGTCAGCGTATGGGATATTTCTATATGAACGGGAAACAGTATGAAATTCTGGGGGAAATCAATCGCCAGCAACGTAACAAGCCTGCCGACCTGAAAGCTATTTATGTACGTAGCAATAATGGGGATATGATTCAGCTGGATAACTTGATTGAACTGGAGAGCGGAATTGCTCCTCCAAAGTTATATCGCTACAACCGGTTTGTGTCTGCTACCATTTCCGCAGGTTTGGCGGATGGCAAAACAATCGGACAAGGTCTCGACGAAATGGACAAGATTGCCAAAGAGACACTGGATGATACCTTCCGTACTGCTCTGGCAGGAGACTCCAAGGAATATCGCGAAAGTTCTTCCAGTCTGATGTTTGCTTTCATTTTGGCAATCCTTCTGATCTACCTGATTCTGGCCGCCCAGTTTGAAAGTTTCAAAGATCCGTTGATTATTATGTTGACAGTGCCGTTGGCTATTGCCGGAGCCTTGGTATTCATGTATTTCAACAATATTACAATGAATATTTTCAGCCAGATCGGTATTATCATGCTGATCGGCCTGGTGGCAAAGAATGGTATTCTTATTGTGGAATTTGCCAATCAGAAACAGGAAGCCGGAGAGGACAAAATAAACGCTATTAAAGATGCCGCCCTGCAACGCCTACGTCCGATTCTGATGACTAGTGCTTCTACGGTCTTGGGACTTATCCCGCTGGCGTTTGCCACCGGAGAAGGTTGTAACCAACGTATTGCCATGGGTACGGCAGTTGTGGGCGGTATGGTGGTCTCCACTCTGCTCACGATGTATATTGTACCGGCTATTTACAGTTACATTTCAACTAACCGAATCAAAAAATTACAAGAATGAAACAGAAAGGAATCTGCATGAAACACATCATCTATATTACCATTGCCTGTGCTTTCTTATCAGTCTCTTTTGCTAAGGCACAACAGATACGCACCCTGAAAGATTGCCTGGAGGAGGGATTACAAAACAATTATTCTCTACGTATCGTACATAATGAAGAGCAGATCAGCAAGAATAATGCAACGCTAGGGAATGCCGGATATCTGCCTACATTGGACTTTTCTGCAGGATACACCGGAAATCTGGACAATATTGAAACAAAAGCGCGTGCTACCGGAGAGATAACAAAAAACAACGGCGTCTACGATCAGACGGTTAACGTCGGTCTCAACCTCAACTGGACTATTTTCGACGGGTTTAATATTAGTACTACATACAAACAGCTGAAAGAACTGGAGCGTCAAGGCGAAACAAATACCCGTATTGCCATTGAGGACTTTATTGCAGCCCTGACTTCGGAATATTATAATTTTATCCAGCAGAAGATCCGTCTGAAAAACTTTCATTATGCAATGTCACTTTCCAAAGAACGCTTGCGTATAGCAGAGGCCAGCCATCTGGTCGGAAAGTTTTCAGGGCTGGATTATCAGCAGGCGAAGGTGGACTTCAATGCAGACAGTGCCCAATATATCAAACAACAGGAATTGCTGCATTCTTCACGAATCCAGTTGAACGAACTGATGGCCAACAACAATGTAAACCAAAACATTATTATCAAAGATTCCACCATCGACGTACACAGCGACTTGCAATTTGATGATTTATGGAATTCTACATTGGCAACCAATGCTTCTTTGCTAAAGGCGGATCAGAATACGGTACTTGCCCAATTGGACTACAAGAAAATAAACTCGCGCAACTATCCGTATCTCAAATTAAATACCGGATATGGATATACGTTCAACAAGTATGACATCAATGCAAACAGCAGAAGAGGTGATCTGGGCTTTAATGCCGGAATAACTGTCGGCTTCAACATATTCGACGGAAACCGACGGAGGGAAAAGAGAAATGCAAGTCTGGCTTTCAAGAATCGTCGTCTGGAACGGCAGGATCTGGAGCTAGCACTCCGTTCCGATCTCAGCAATCTATGGCAAGCCTATCGCAACAACCTTCAGTTGCTGAATCTGGAACGACAGAATCTGATAACTGCCAAGGACAACCACGATATTGCCATGGATCGTTATATACAGGGAGATCTCTCCGGTTTTGAAGTACGCGAAGCACAAAAGAGTTTGTTAGATGCAGAAGAACGCATCCTCTCCGCCGAATACAATACGAAGCTCTGCGAAATATCCCTGTTACAGATCAGTGGAAAAATTACGAAGTTTCTGGAATAAGGAAGTAGTTTCCAAACATTAAATAACAAAGCCATGAGAAAACCAAGTCTTTTCTTATTCCTACTTTTTATCCTGACAAACATCTCAGCCCCAAAAGCAGCAGATTACAGAAAACAGCAAAATTACAAAGAATGGGTACACATCGCTCCCAAATTTGACGACGATTTCTTCAAGACGGAAGAAGCTCTACGCATTGGTGACAACGTGTTACTGTATCAGCAAACCACCGGAGGCTGGCCCAAGAATATCTATATGCCGGCAGAACTGACAGAACAGGAATATAAGGCAGCATTAAAGGCCAAAGAGGATACCAACCAAAGCACAATCGACAACAACGCCACCACTACGGAAATCGAATATCTGGCACGGCTTTATCTGGCTACTCAAAAAGAAAAATATAAAGAAGGAGTTCTGAACGGCATCCAATATCTGCTCAAAGCGCAATATGAAAATGGTGGATGGCCTCAATTCTATCCACGCCCCAAAGGTTATTACATACAAATCACCTACAATGACAACGCCATGGTAAGAGTGATGAATCAGCTTCGGGAAATATACGAAAAGAAGACTCCTTACACTTTCCTGCCTGAAGATATCTGCAAACAGGCACGCAAAGCTTTTGATAAAGGCATAGAGTGTATACTCAAAACACAAGTGCGCCAAAACGGAGAATTGGCAGTATGGTGTGCGCAGCACGACCGTGTCACTCTGGAACCATGCAAAGCACGTGCTTACGAACTTCCGTCATTAAGCGGGCAGGAGTCAGACAACATTGTATTACTACTTATGTCACTCCCCAATCCATCTACAGAAGTTGTAAAATCGATAGAAGGAGCCATCAAATGGTTCCAGAAGTCTGAAATCAAAGGGCTACAAAAAGAATATTTCACTAACAGCGAAGGGAAAAAAGACTATCGTATGGTTCCTTGTGAAGACTGCCCCACTCTCTGGGCACGCTTTTATGAACTGGAAACTAACCGGCCCTTCTTCTGTGATCGTGACGGTATAAAAAAATATGATATCTCGGAAATCGGACACGAACGCCGGAATGGTTATAGTTGGTATAACAAAGATGGAAGTAAGGTGCTGAAAAGATACGAGAAATGGAAGAAAGAACAGAATAAATAATCAAAGACTGATATTTACCCTACCAAAGCGAATATCCGGAAAGTCCTTAAAATGAGAAATCCCCTTACTACACGATTGTAATAAGGGGATTTTTTAATTAAAGGCTTTTACACCGTCTTCTCAAAGTCTTATATAAACGGAGTTAAACCGATTATTTAGTACAATTCCACGGTTTCAACTGTTTGAAGAAGTCGTTACCCTTATCATCTACCAGAATAAATGCAGGGAAGTTTTCCACTTCAATCTTCCAGATAGCTTCCATACCCAATTCCGGATATTCCACACACTCGATGCTCTTGATGTTGTTCTGTGCAAGGATAGCTGCCGGACCTCCGATAGAACCAAGGTAGAAACCACCATATTTCTTACAAGCATCTGTCACTTGCTGGCTACGGTTACCTTTTGCCAACATTACCATGCTACCGCCATGACTTTGGAACAGTTCTACATAAGAGTCCATACGTCCTGCTGTAGTAGGACCCATAGAACCACAAGCCATACCTTCCGGAGTTTTTGCCGGACCTGCATAATAAATAGGATGATCCTTAATATACTGTGGCAAGTCTTCGCCGCGATCCAAACGTTCTTTCAGTTTAGCATGAGCAATGTCACGACCTACGATGATCGTTCCGTTCAATGACAGACGGGTAGCTACCGGATATTTAGTCAGTTCTTTCAGGATTTCCGACATCGGACGGTTCAGGTCGATCTTTACCACATCACCTTCACCTGCCTGACGCAGTTCTACAGGAATAAGCTCACCCGGATTTGAATCCAGTTTCTCAATCCAGATACCTTCCTTATTGATTTTACATTTGATGTTACGGTCGGCAGAGCAAGATACTCCCAAACCTACCGGACAAGAAGCACCGTGACGAGGCAAACGGATGATACGTACGTCATGAGCAAGATATTTACCTCCGAATTGCGCGCCCAATCCAATTTTATGAGCTTCTGCCAAAACTTCTTTTTCCAGTTCGATGTCGCGGAATGCACGGCCATATTCGTTTCCGGTAGTCGGCAGATTGTCATAGAAATGAGTAGAAGCCAGCTTCACTGTCAACAGGTTCTTTTCAGCAGAAGTACCTCCGATAACGAAAGCGATATGATAAGGAGGACAAGCGGCTGTTCCCAATGTTTTCATCTTTTCAACCAGGAACGGAACCAGTGTACCGGGATTCAGGATTGCTTTTGTTTCCTGATACAAATATGTCTTGTTGGCAGATCCACCGCCTTTTGTTACGCAAAGGAACTCATACTCCATGCCTTCGGTAGCTTCGATGTCAATCTGTGCGGGGAGGTTACATTTGGTATTTACCTCATCGTACATATTCAGAGGCGCATTCTGTGAGTAACGCAGGTTCTCTTCAGTATATGTTTTATATACACCCAGCGAAAGAGCCTCTTCGTCAGAATATCCAGTCCATACCTGTTGTCCTTTTTCACCGTGGATAATAGCAGTACCAGTGTCCTGACAGAAAGGAAGTACACCTTTTGAAGCAACTTCCGCATTGCGCAGGAAAGTCAGTGCCACATACTTATCGTTTTCACTTGCTTCCGGATCACTCAGAATCTTAGCAACTTGTTCGTTGTGTGAACGACGAAGCATGAATGACACATCACGAAAAGCTGCATTAGCCATCACAGTCAAACCTTCTTTCTCAATTTTCAGGATGGGATTTCCTTCAAACTCGCTTACTGATACATAGTCTTTTGTAAGCAGATAATACTCAGTTGTATCTTTTCCCTTCTCAAACATGGGCTGATACTTAAACGGAGGTGTTGCCATAAGTTTCTTATTTTATTACGTAATTGTTAGTTAGTGTGGCAAAGGTAGTATATAAATTAAAAATTAAAGATTAAAAATTAAAGATTAAAACATAATTAACGGAGGAACTCTCCCGTTTATCATTTGCTTATTTTATTCTTGTATGCTTTCGATACGTCTAATAAGCTCGTTTCCAAGAGCTGTTTTATCTTCAATATGTTTCAAGACGGCAGTCACAAAAGTATTGCTTTCGAAATCACCGCGTACTTGCTCAAAATCCTGCTTCATTTCGTCGTGGGAGCCGTCAGCACCAAATCCGGTCATGGAAGACAACGAGAATTCTTTCTTGGCATCCTCATATACCATCTTATCCAATCCGACAACAGCTTGCTGCCATGCTTTCACGATACCGATGATATCTTGTGCTGTAATCGTTTCCGGATCCAGACCGTAGAATTCCTGAATCTTATGATAAGCCCATGTCCATTCATAGGTATAATAGTTCTCATGCATTTCTGCAAAGCTTGCATTGATGGATTTCAAACGATTGACCGTTCCCTTCTCTATCCCATCCAGCAATCGGTCAATCTCACTCTTGGGAGCAATCAGTCCGGAAACATCCACCCACTCCCCGATTCCGATTTCCGTATCAGGTTTCAGTCGTTGACGGATTTCTTCATTGCTCTGGAAGTTGATGCCTTCCAACCGCTTAATGATGGAGTTTCCCAAGAACTTGTGAATAGCGATTTCATAAAAACGAATTCCATTGTTCAGAGAGGAGTTCTTGATTTTAGCACTCTGGTAGGAGTAAATCTCTGAAGTTTCACCGGACACACGTTTTAATTCTTTCAAAATGGAACGTCCTTTAAACATTTTCTGAATGGTATAAGGACTCAACAGATTATAATTGATATAATCCAGCCGGTTCGGATCCTTTCGATTATCACGCTTCGGCCATTTCTGTGCATCACGAATGGTACCTACACTTCTTAAGTTAACTCCCGGAACCAGATAAGTGGTATTCCGCTGCTCTATCAGGTAAGAGAAAGGAAGATTGGAAGTATCGGCATGATTAACATGACGTCCCATTACCAAAGAGAAGGCCCCAACACGTGCAGGCCACAGGATATATGAATCGGAAGTGGTTTTCGCTCCTCTTTCCATCGTTCCCTGATGGATAGGACCTAACTTATACATGTGATTACTCTGATTGGACCCCGAACCCGCATTCATAAACGAGAACATACCGGCAATCAATAAAGTAGATTTATGGTGTGTCACTGTAAAAGGACCTGCAAAAATAGCACATGCCTCACCGTTCTCTCCCTGACAATTACTGAAAAACAAAGAATCGGAAGCAGAATAATTGTGTCCCAGCTTGCAGGACTGACCGACGAAGCAACGAGTCAGCATCGTGCCGTCATCCACTTTAGAGCCGGAAGAGATAATGAAGTCATCACAGATTACACCGTGTCCGATATGAACAGGTGCCGTCACGTTACTGTTGATGCTGCCATTGGATAAGCGGCAAGTTCCACAGATATGGCAGTAATCTCCAATCCGGACATTCTTGATCGAACCCGTATTGAGAATCATCACATGATTGCCAATACTGCCGACAGCAGAAGCATGTTTGTTGGAATAATAATCCGCAATGGATTTCATGCGGTTAATCAGTTCGGGACGATGGCGGTACAGTGCAAGTATATATGCCTGATGTGCCGACAGTTTGTCGTTCATCAACACTTCACGACCTCCCGTTTCATTCAAGACTGCCACTTCCACCCCATTACCGAAAGTGCTCAACCCATCCACTAAGATAATATCTACATTCTCAATGAAGGTATCACTGCCAATTTCGTAATTAGCAATATAGTTCTGGATATTCTCAATACAACAGTTATCGCCCACCGATACATTATGCAACGTCACATGACGTAATCCCGAATGTTTCTTGATTCCCCCCGGCAATGTAAATTCTGCTTCGAATACTCCCAGTTTCACTTCACCCGAGAAACGGGTATGATGGACGTACTCACAATTAAACCCCTCTGCCACTGATACATTTCCCCAATCATCAGCCAGACACGACTGACTCTTCAACTGAAGTACCTCATCTTCAGTCAATCTACGATAGTCTTTCATTTTTAATAATGTGTTAATGTGCCCATATGCCAATGCGCCAATTCCGATGCAGTACACGCAGCCAGTTGGCACATCAGTACATAAGCATATTGATTAATTATTCCTCTTCTTCGTAGGTCTGATAAAGAAAATCGTTATAGGGATATTTCTGAACGTGTAATTCTTTCACTCGCTGATAAACTACATTTTTCAGTTCGTCTATATTGATTCGTTCGCGGGCGGAAATAAAGAGGCAGTTGTCCTCCATCTTTGCCATCCACGTCTTCATCAGTTCTTCGAGTGTTAAGTTTTCCTTTGTTCGGGGGGTAAGGTCGTCCGGCGCTTTCTCCACGTAGGTGTAAGCGTCTATTTTGTTAAATACAAGTATCATAGGTTTGCCACTGCCACCAATCTCTGCCAGTGTTTTGTTCACCACTTCAATCTGTTCCTCAAATCCGGGGTGGGAAATATCGACTACGTGTACAAGCAGATCCGCTTCACGCACCTCATCCAGCGTTGATTTGAAAGATTCTACCAGATCGGTAGGCAACTTACGAATAAACCCTACCGTATCCGACAACAGGAACGGTAGATTATCGATAATCACTTTGCGTACAGTGGTATCCAACGTTGCAAACAGCTTGTTTTCTGCAAACACTTCGCTCTTTGCGAGAAGGTTCATCATGGTTGATTTTCCCACATTGGTATAACCAACCAGTGCAACACGTATCATACGTCCGCGGTTCTTACGCTGGGTAGCTTTCTGTTTGTCAATGTCTGCCAGACGTTCTTTCAGCAATGACATACGGTTCAGGATGATACGGCGGTCCATCTCGAGCTGTGTTTCACCCGGACCACGAAGTCCCACGGAACCTTTACCACCACCGGCACCGGAACCACCTCCCTGGCGTTCCAAGTGAGTCCAGAGTCGCTGCAAACGTGGCAACATATATTTATACTGTGCCAGTTCTACCTGTGTCTTCGCATTGGCAGTCTGTGCACGCATGGCAAATATATCAAGAATCAGTGAAGTACGGTCCAGTATCTTCACTTTCAGTTCAGCTTCAATATTACGAATCTGTTTCGCAGAAAGTTCGTCATCAAAGATGACCATTCCTACTTCACGTTCTGCTTCCTCTTCGTCATGGATATATTGTCTGATTTCCTCCAACTTTCCCTTTCCGACATAAGTCACAGAGTTAGCCGTCGGTAACTTCTGCGTAAATCGTTTCACAACTTCCGCCCCAGCCGTCTCGGCAAGGAAAGCCAGTTCATCCAGATACTCGTTTGTCTTACGCTCATCCTGCGTTTGTGTGATGAGTCCTACAAGCACTGCTGTTTCTACTTTGGCTTCGGATATTACAAATTCTTTCATTCTTTACTTTTATTATATATAATAATGTGGGCGCAAATATAACAAAAAAAAAGAGGACAATGTTTTATTGTCCTCTTTTTCGTATCATTCAGGATTTAAAATATCCTATATTATTCCTCCATTACACCCGCTATATCATAATCGAGAGTTGCCGTTACACCTTCCACTTCATTTTTCACAACATCATTCTCATAATAGAAGACATCATAAGTAAAGACATATGCGCCTTTGCTTGTTTTCTCTGCAGATTTCACATTCATGTAATAAGGTGCTTTTGTAGTCTTATCCACTACACCGGTGTTAATCTTCTCCGGATTATAAGCATCACCTACAGATAACATACCTGCGACATCATAATTCTCATCCAACAGGAACTGTAAATGCCCTGTAGCTGTAGATGCCGTTCCGGCAGCAGAATAAAGAGCTTTGATTCTGAATAATTGATTTCCATCCTCATCTTCATAGTCGGAAGCAAACTCAAGAGGTGCTAAAATTCCACCATCATACCAGCCAGCTTCCAACACAACAGGCTGATCTATCTTTACCCAAGCATAGTCCTTAGACACAGATACAACCGTTGAAGAAGTTCCGGATGCATAAGGATGATCTTTTCCTTCTCCCAGTGATAGTGTCAACTTATAAACTTCTTGAAATTTGCATTTATCGCTAAGTTTCAATTCCACAGTTGCTTTAGATTCACCTTTTGCAAATAAAAACTCAGTCGGAACTGCTGTAAATTTCACTCCATCTATTTCCGAGCAGGATTTTACAGTTACAGGAACAGATACCGCTTCTTTCGTATTCACGCGATTCAACGTCAGTTGGTATGTATCCTCATCCGGGTGTACTACAATTGAAGTCGTAGCAGCAGTAAAGTTTGCACCCAAAGCATTTTCATCAGCCTGCGGGCTCGTCACTTCAGTATCTTCATAGTCGCTACAGCTTACAAAAGACAAAGCCGGAACGATTAATAAATATAATAAGAACTTATTTAGTTTCATATGATTCAAATTATTAATAGAATTATTACTTATCCTCTACAGGTTTCGGAGTCGTTGATGTTGGATTCTGATCGGCTGCTGACAAAGCCTGGTTTGCCTGAATTTCAGCTTGAGGAATAGGCCACAACAAAATCGGATCAGTCGGTGCAATATTAAATATCATATTATCGTTCGGGAATCCTCCTTTACGGCGGTCAACTCCCTTATTCAAACGCATCAAATCGAACCAGTTCAGACCTTCCCCCCAAAGTTCAATACGACGTTGCAAGAATACTTCCTCCTGAATATCAGAGTTGTTAACTACATATTTTTCATTACGATATTTCGTAACAAAATCGGTCAAAGTCTTCTTGCCATCTTGTCCGGACATCGCTTCTGCTTCCGCCTTAATAAGATACATCTCTTCAACACGCATCAAAGGAATATCATTCGCATTAATAGAAGTCTCAAGAACATTGTTATAAGGAGCAAACTTCACTTGAGTATAAGCCTTATAACCGTAAGCAGTTACCATTGCCTGCTGCGATGCAGATAAATTAGCAGATCTTAAGTCTCCACCTAACCACCAGCCTTTTCTAACATCAGTATTTGGTATCTGTTCATATAAATCTTTGTTAATCTGAAGTCCACCGGAGAAATTAGCATAACCGAAATTTAAAGATCCCATGTGAGACGGCCAGTTTACAATACCGGAAGATACAATTTCATCCGTTTCATTGACAATGATTCCCCACATCCAGTTCTTTTCACTAACAGTCCAGAACGTAGGCTTATTAACATCCGTCATTCCAGCCGGACTAATGCCCTCATTGGCAGCTGCTTCTATTGCATTACCTGCAGCAATGGCTGCCTGTGCATATTCATGCATAGACAAGTAAACACGAGCCTGTAATCCGTAAGCAACGGCAAGGCTGATATAGCGTTTGTCCTTTCTTTCTTCGCCTGCACTCTCTGCTTTTTTAAGCAAATCTACAGCAGTAGTCAAGTCTGTTGTAATCTGTGTATATACATCTTGAACAGTAGAGCGAGGACAACCGTTATCAGCAGCAGCTTCCATATTTTTATCAGTAATCAACGGTACGCAAGGTTTACTTTCGTTACCCTTATAGTTGAATTGGAAAAGTTGTGCCAATACCCAATATGAAAAAGCACGTGCTCCTAATCCTTGTGATAAAAAGTATTGTTCCGTCGCATCCGATGTAGCAGCATCAATCTCCTTGGCTACATTATTGGCCGCATAAATAATGGCATACATATCATTCCATACGATCTGACATTCGAGTGATGTCTGCGAACGGTCAGTATAATCAAGTTCACCTGTCATCCAGTTGTATCCGTTATCGTCACTTACAACATCATTGCCATTTACATCTGTAAACAACATGACACTAGGATAACCAAAGTCATTATGACGTTCAAGCTGTAACGCACCTTTATTCGGTGTCATCAGACTAAATTGTGCAAAAATTGCATTAACGCGTGCCTCTACCTTGGTAGGGTCTATCTTCCCAATCTCATCTTTCTGATTCGAAGTTACGACATTACCTTCCGGCAATGTATCCATGTCTTCGCAACCTGTGAAAGCAAAAGAAGATAATAAAAGAGAAGCAAAAATATATTTTGTTTTCATATTAAGTTCTTGATTTGTAGTTCAATTAAAATGTAAGACTAATACCTCCCGAAATCGTACGAATAGGAGTATAAAGTGCTGTTGTAGCCGAAATATAGCTCTGACGCGGGTCAAGACCTTTGCGTGCAGAGATCAAAGCAACATTATCAGCCGTGAAATATACACGTACTTTGTCAAGCATGACTTTCTTCACCAGTTGTTGCGGCAAAGTATATCCTACAGTAATATTGTTGATACTCAAATAATCAGAGCTTGTCAACCAACGAGTGGATGCAGAGTTTGTATACTTATCATTTGCATTCAGACGAGGAATATTGGAAGTCGGATTTTCCGGTGTCCAGGCATTGTATATGTCTTTGTGCCAGTTCCATCCTGCGCTGCTTGAAGCACCTCCGTGCATCAGACGTCTGTAACCGGTATCATAGATTTTACCGCCCAACTGATAAGACAACTGAATAGAAGCGTCGAATCCGTAAGCTTCAAATGTTGTTCCCAAACCACCGTAGACAGTAGGCATCATATCATCAGTAGCTACTTTATAATTTTCAGCTGTTGAATATTCCGGTGTTTTAATTGCATTGCCATTATCATCCTTTGCCCAGTACAAGGCTTCTCCGGTTTTTTCATCCACGCCTGCGTAATCAACCAGATACATACGATACATAGATTCTCCCTCTTCATAGATACGGTCACTATCAATCAGTTTTCCGTTCAAGTCAGGATGCAGTTTATTAATCTTATTCTTAACGAATGTTGCATTCAGGTTCACACTCCAATTAAATTTCTTATTGGCCATGATCTGATAATTCAAATCAATTTCAACACCAGAGTTTGTCATAGAACCAACATTCATCGGAACTGCTGTATATCCCAAGCTACCGGCTGTCGGTCTATTGTAAAGCATATCTTTTGATTTGCGACCAAAGTATTCAATACTACCATTCAACTTATTGTTGAACAGACCAAAATCGGCACCGATATTATATGAAGTAGAAGTTTCCCAAGTAATATCCGGGTTACCTTTATATAATAATGTACCATCAGCAAATGTACCATTAGCACCAGTCATCTTATATTGATCCAACCAAGGATAGTAGTTCTTTTCCAAAAGAACGCCCGGGTAAAGAATATCATCATTACCCTGCTGACCGAAAGAGGCTTTCAGTTTCAACATATTCACCCATGTAATATCTTCCATGAAGCTTTCACGAGTCAACATCCATGCCACACTTGCAGACCAGAAGTTACCCCAACGGTTCTCCGGAGCAAAACGGGAAGAAGCATCACGACGATAAGAAACATTTCCAAAATAGGTATCATTATATGAATAGTTCACACGGCCAAAGAAACCTTTTGTTGAGTACAAGTCTTTTTTACCACCTATCGTGAATTTATCAATCACATTACCCAAATAGAAGCTTTCCGGATTGTACAGATTCTGACCACTACCTTCCAACAGTGTATATTCATAGGAATAACCATCATAACCGGCTGTTACATCGAAGTGATGCACATCTTTAAGTGCAAACTGATAATTTGCAACATACTGCTGGTCAAATCCATAAGTACGAATAGCAGCCTGATAAGCAGTACCACCATAAGAAGCAGACTGTCCCATATATGCATTACCCATTTCATTTTGACGGGTATTGTCGATATTCAAACCGTAGCGTGCAGATATTGTCAAACCTGTGATAGGAGTTATCTCTGCAAACCAGTTAGCGTTTATTACATCACTCAAATATTCTCTTTTATTATAAATCAAGTCACCGGAAGGATTTGCGATTGACATAAAAGAACGAGAAAAGTTGGTACTCTGTCCGTCTCCATAGTCATACACCTTACGCCCATTGTTCAACATGATCTGCTTATCAGCACCGCGAACATACAAAGGATAGATAGGTGCCATATTGTTTGCTATGTAAAAGGCATTTCCTGAAGAAGCGGTAGCATTTGCATCCTGATCTCCCGGGTAACGGCTCTCTGTATTGACATAGCTAACATTAGCTCCAATTTTCAACCAGCTATACAGCTTATAGTCTCCTTTAAAACGACCATTAAGACGTTTAAAACCTGAACCGGATATGACTCCCTGGTCGTCCAGATATCCGAAAGCGAAATAATAAGTTCCTTTGTCGCTACCACCGGCTGCACTCAAATTATATTCCTGACGAAGATTATTCTGGAAAGTTTCATCTGCCCAGTTATCCGGAGTATAGTAATATTGACCGTCAGAATAACCTAAAGTAGCATTCGGATTCAGTTTACCATTAGAGCCAACCAATAACTCACCCGGAGCCGTTGTATATACTTGATATCCCAAACCACCGGAAGCTCCAGACGGAAGAATCTTATTCGCCCTGATATTAGCGTCTTCAGGAGAGTATCCCAAACTTATCTGAGAATTATAAATTGACTGATAGGCAGTTTCAATATAATTTTTCGGGCTAGTCATTACATCATATGTCTTAATTGCCCGTGAGTTAACACCCCATTTTGCATCGAAATTAATGCGAGCTTTACCGGAAGTACCTTTTTTAGTAGTAATCATAATGATACCATTGGCACCACGAGCGCCGTACAATGCAGTAGAAGCAGCATCTTTTAATACTGTCATCGTTTCAATATCAGCAGAGTTTATAGAAGACAATTCTCCGTCATAGGGAACTCCATCCACTACATATAAAGGTTCCATACCTGCATTGATTGAACCAACACCACGGATACGAACTTTTGCAGACTCTCCTGGCTGACCATTATCACTCAAAATCTGTACACCGGCTACTGCACCAGCCAACGCATTAGATACATTGGAAACCTGACGCTTTTCAATCTTATCAGCTTTCATCACGGAAGCAGATCCGGTAAAAGTACCTTTGGTAGAAGTACCGTAAGCTGTAACAATCACCTCATCAAGCACCTCTGTATCGGATTTTAAGACGATTTTCAGTTTAGGTTTAATAGCCACTTCTTGTGTTTGCATTCCGATATACGAAATCTGCAAAGTCTTTGCAGAACTTGGTACGTTCGACAAATTAAAATTACCATCTACATCTGTGATTGTACCCAGAGTGGTACCTTTTACTAACACAGAAGCGCCAACAACTGGCTGCCCGTCTTCTTCAGAAATCACAACGCCTGTGACCTTTTGAGTCTGGGCAGTTACTAGGCCTATGCCCACAAAAAGGCATGCCAATAACAGCATTAATTTTCTTTTCATAAATTCTCTCTTAAAGTTTAACTTTACATTATTTGTATCTTTACTCTAACAATTTGCAAATATATTAATAAAACTGAAACTAGCAATTATATTAATAAAAAAAGGTTGCAAATATAACATTTTGTTATTTTATAAGCTGTATTTATGCCGATAAGCATATTTTTCTCAATCAAAAGCGTTGATTACTAAAATAGCAATTGACACTTTGTATGAGCAAAATGCATCTTTTAATATTTCTTTTACTCGTTTTTAGTCATAAAACACCTTTAAAAGCCATTCTTTTTGCTTTTTTCGTAAAAAAGCGAATAAAAAAGTGGCATTTAATTTAAAGTTTTGTGAATACCAAGTGATTTGAAGATTTATTTTTTAGAGATATTAATGCTTATTCGCCTCTGATATAGCACAGAATTACGTCTAATTTGTTCTATTATTAATTAAAAAATGAAAGTATGGAAAAAATCAGTTACAACCTTGTGTTTAACAGAAAGAAGAGATTGAATAAAAGAGGAATGGCATTAGTTCAGGTAGAAGCCTATCTGAACAGGAAAAAGATGTATTTCTCCACCAAAATATATCTCAAACCGGAACAGTGGGATGCCAAACGAAAAATGGTGAAGAATCATCCTAATGCGAATGTTTTGAATCGTATGTTATATGAAAATATAGCAGCTATTGAGCAAACAGAACTTGGACTATGGCAACAGGGAAAGTCCATATCGTTAGATTTATTAAAAAATTCTATTGATAAACCCCTAAGCAACGGAAGGTCATTTTTGACTTTTTTTAAAGAGGAGATAGCTAATTCTTCTTTGAAAGAGAGTACCCGTCAAAATCACCTTTCCACACTTGAATTACTTCAGGAATTCAAGAAAGAGGTATTATTTACCGATTTGACATTTGAATTTGTGTCTTCCTTTGATAATTACCTGCAATCTAAAGGTTATCACCTTAATACTATTGCCAAACACATGAAGCATCTGAAACGATATATTAATGTTGCAATAAATAAGGAGTATATGGATATACAGAAGTATGCCTTTAGAAAATATAAAATTAAAAGTATAGAAGGAAGCCATACACACTTAGCTCCGGAAGAGTTGCACAAATTTGAGAATTTGCAGTTGATAGGAAGATATACGAGACTGCAAAAAACAAAAGATGCATTTTTATTTTGTTGTTATGCAGGATTACGATATTCTGATTTTACTAATCTGACCTCTGCAAATATTGTTGAGTTCCATCAGGAGACTTGGATAATATACAAATCTGTCAAAACAGGTATGGAAGTACGTCTTCCTTTATATTTATTATTTGAAGGTAAAGGAATCCAGATATTGCAACGCTATAAAGATGACCTCAACAGTTTTTTCAAGTTAAAAGACAATTCCAATATTAATAAGGAATTAAATATATTGGCAGGTCTGGCTAAAATTGATAAACGTGTATCGTTTCACACCGCCCGGCATACAAATGCTACCTTATTATTATATAATGGTGCCAATATAACTACTGTACAAAAACTATTAGGGCATAAAAGTGTAAAGACCACACAGGTATATGCAAATATAATGGATATTACAGTGGTGCGTGATCTTGAGAAAACTGCCTCTTCAAATAATAATAAGCACAAAGGCTAAACGAAAGTGTTCTGTTTTTAAGATTTGGTTTTAGAAATGGAAGGTATAATTTTCTCTAATAGAAGAAAGTGTGTATAATTAAATGAAAGGATATGCAATATAAGTTCCGAAAACGCATATACATAATCTAAATATACATTATTATTACGAATATTATTACTCGTCCCATTTAAAGGAATGACTCGTTCCTTTAAAAGGAACGAGTCATTGGTCATAGAGAAGCCTTTGCTTTCTTTAAAAGGAGAGGATTAAAAGCTAATTTATAAACTTGACGACCTCTAATAGCTACTAAAATTCGGTATTTCTGGTTCTACCATTTGTTCATCAGATAAATGACAAATGGTTCCTTTGATATAGTTATATGTAATTATGCAATCTATTTGATATAAAAAAAGTATATAATCATCCAATATGAATATTCATTAATCATATTCTCTGCGATTTTGAGGAAGATTTGAGTCCGCCCCTGCATATTTAAAAATATACAGTAATAAAATATGCATTTTTTCATTTGGAGTTTTTCTTTTTCATAGGTTATTGTTTACTAATGGATATATTATTATAATCAGTAATTATTGGATATAATTTAGAACAAGAAAACCCATCTTCAAGCGTTAAGATGGAAATAATTTTTAGTTTATATCATATAAGATAAGAGCTTAAACAATTAATTAATAGAAGGTTATGTCCTATTTTTGATAGAAATCTGGTATCATAAATCAGCAATTTAATATGTTTGACAGGTGTTTAACATATTGATAATCTGCACAATAACCACAACAAAAGATTTATTGTCACAAGAAAGTAAATAGGTATATATTGTTAGTAATCAATATATTATACTTGTATTTAGTTCTGCAAAGACTTTGCAGATTTCGTACATTGGTATGCAGACTCAAGAAGTAGCTATCAAATCTAATTTAAAGGTAGTACTTAGGTCTGATGCCCAGCAAATTGATGAAGTTGTTGTTACAGCAATGGGTATTAAACGCTCCGAAAAAGCATTAGGGTATGCTGCGACTTCTGTGGGAGGTGACAAAATTGCGGAGAGTCGTACTTCCGATGTTATGTCAAGTTTAGCAGGTAAAATTGCGGGGGTTCAGATTTCCAGTACTTCATCAGATCCTGGTTCTTCAAATTCTGTAATTATTCGTGGTGTTAGTTCACTATCGGGTACAAATCAACCATTATATGTAGTGGATGGTGTACCATTGAATAACTCTACAGTATATTCTACAGATGGTTTGAACAGCGGATATGATTTTGGTAATGGAGCAAACGCTATTAATCCGGATGATGTGGCAAACATGACAATTCTAAAAGGTGCGGCAGCAACTGCTTTATATGGTAGTCGTGCTGCAAATGGTGTAGTCATGATCACAACGAAAAGTGGACGAAAGAATAAAGGTGTTGGTATTGAGTACAATGGCGGTGTACAATGGTCTACAATTTTACGTTTACCGGAATTTCAGAATGAATTTGGTATGGGATGGAACGGTAACCATACGGAGTTGGAAAATGGTTCTTGGGGACCTCGTTTTGATGGTTCAATGCAATTATGGGGAAATGTGTATAATAACTCGCAAAAGTTGAAGCCTTATGTAGCAATGCCTGACAACATTAAAGACTTTTTTGATGCCGGGTTCAGGTATAGCAATAGCCTTTCATTTAATGGAGCAACAGACAAAAGTGATTATTATGTTTCTTTCTCTCAAATTAGCGACGATGGTATGATTCCAACAGACGCTGACAGTTATGACAAATATACCTTTTCCGCACGTGGCAGCCATAAGGTAGGCGCATTAACATTTTCTTCTTCATTAAACTATGCCTATCAGAAAAATAAGTTTGCTACTACGGGGCAAGGGCTCTCTATGCTGAACTCCCTCTATCAATCACCACGCGATGTCAGTATTATAGGGCTAGAAGACCAGAATGATCCGTTTAACACTCCGGGCTATTATTATACTCCTTATGGCGTGATGAATCCATATTATATTCTGGAAAATTATTTGAACGAATATGAATCTGAAAGATTTTATGGCAAATTCCAATTAGATTATGAATTCTTGAAATATTTCAAATTCACATATCGTATGGGATTGGATACTACAACCGGCCAGAGCGATAAAGGAAAACCTAATTTATATGCTCTTTATTACGAAGGAACACCCAACGGAGAAGGACAAGGTTCCAGTAGTCCATTCTCTGGTGAGACAGGACAATATACAGAACAGATAACCCGGCGTCGTGAAATTAATCAAGATATTATGGTTAATTTCAATATGCCGATCAGTGATTTTAATATCAATGCGTTAGTCGGATTCAATGGAAATGAGCGTAAAGTCTCTTACCAATATTCGGAGGTAAACGATTTGACTATCCCGACATGGTTTAACTTGAAGAATTCTGGTAAAACTCCAATTGTTGAACAACATTTGGAACTTAGACGTCTGATGGGTGTGTTCGGACAGTTTGAAGGTTCTTGGAAAAACATGCTGTATCTGACAGTTACAGCTCGTAACGACTGGTCTTCTACTCTTCCGAAAGGGAACCGCAGTTTCTTCTATCCGGGTTTTACCGGCAGTTTCATTTTCAGCGAATTATTAAATAGTGATTTAAGCAATATCATTTCTTTTGGTAAAATACGTGCCAGCTGGGGTAAAACCGGTAATGATGCTGATGTGTATATGGTTAATCCTGTATATGCACAATCTTCAAATAGAATACCTTTTGGATACCTCACCTTCCCGTTAGGAGGTGTCAATGCTTATTCGGCAGGTAACATTTTAGGTAGTAATACACTAAGTCCGGAAATGACGACAGAGGCTGAAATCGGTTTAAATATGGCTTTCTTCAAAAATCGCTTGTCTTTCGATGTTTCTTATTATAATCGTAATACTGACAAACAGATTTTTTCTTTAGCCATGGATCCGGCTTCAGGCTATACAGCGCAAAACATGAACTTAGGTAAGATACGAAATCGTGGTATAGAATTGTTAATTAGTGGAACTCCGATCAGAACTAAAGATTTCAGTTGGGAACTAACATGGAACTTTACAAAGAACTGGAGTAAAGTAATCAGTTTGCCTGAAGAACTGGGTGGTATTACAAATATTTATGGATTAAATGGGGGAACTAGTATGTACGCTATTACAGGAATGCCTGTCGGAGTATTCAAAGCGCAAGTAGCTGAACGCGACCCTCAAGGACGAGTTGTTGTCAACTCTTCAACAGGTCTACCTGTTGAAGCTGGTGAGTTCGGAATCTGTGGAGATATGAATAATAAATATCAAATGGGCGTTTCTACAACATTGAGATACAAAGGTTTAAGCTTGGGTATTGACTTTGATATCCGTCAGGGTGGAGTCATGTATTCACGTACCAAAGATATTAATTATTTTACAGGTAATGCAATCCAGACTACTTATAACGATCGAAATCCTTTTATTGTGCCAAACTCTGTAAATAAGATTGTAAATGGAGATCAAATTACTTACGTAGAAAATACAACGCCCATTACCAGTTCTAATATTTATAAATACTGGGGCGACGGAGGTTCCGATCTGGGAAGTTGCTTCCTTGTAGATAAATCGTATGTAAAACTTCGCTCTGTAGTATTAGGTTGGGATTTGCCAAAAAGATGGCTGGCCAAAACACCTTTTCAGGCAGTGAAAGTTTCCGCATATGGTAATAACTTATTCATCTGGACCCCATCCAGCAATACATTTATTGATCCCGAAATGACTTCATTTGGTAATGATCTTGAAGGCAACTATGGAGAATACACAGCTAATCCTAGCTCACGCCGTTTCGGTTTCAACTTAATGGTTAAATTTTAAACAGGAATAAATATGAAGAAAATATTATTATATGCATCATTGGCAACAACGGCATTATTTACAAGTTGCGACTTGGATATCAACAACGACCCGAACTATCCGATGAACGATCAGGTAACAGCCGACTTGATATTCCCTTCCATTAGTGCTTCTATCGCTTCGGCAGTAGGAGGAGAAATTTATAATTATGCAGGCTTTTTCGCCCAATACTATGAACAAAAGCCGGAAGCGAACCAATACAATACTTTATGTGAGTACACTTTTACAGAATCATCACAGCAAATGGACTATTCATATAGAATCTTGTTTGCAGGTGCTTTAGAAGATGCCAAACAGGTTTTGGAAAAGACGACCAATCCGGCAGACCGTTTTGCCACCACTATCTTGAGAGCGTACGCTTTTCAAATAATGGTAGACAATACAAGCGACTCGCCTTATTCTGAAGCCTTGCAAGGGAATGCCAATGCAACACCCAAATGGGATAATGGCGAAACTGTATATAGAGGCGTATTGGATGAAATGGATGCAGCAGAGTCAGCCTTGGATGGAAGTGGTATGGACGTACCGGATTTGGTGTTCAATAAGGATCTTGCTCAATGGAAAGGATTTGCCAATGCTCTCCGTCTTCGTATGTATCTACGTTTCATTGATGCCAATATAGACGTTGCCTCTTACACAGAGAAAGTGAAAAATCTGGTACAAAACAATGAATTCTTTACCGGAGATGTTAAATTAGACTGCTTTGTAGATGAAACAGACAAACGTAATCCATGGTATAATACAAATGCAGTAGGATTGACGGGTAATCATTGCGCTGCATATCCGCTGATTTCTTATTTGAATAGTACAGGAGACCCACGTATTGCCTATGGTATTAACAAAACGGATGCAGATGGAAAATATGTCGGACAACTTCCTGGAGGAAAAACACATATGCAAAGCATATTGGGTACTGATAATTGGAAAAATAAAAATGTAAGTGCTATTGATTATTCCATCGGTCCAACAAAACCTGTTTACTTTTTTACTCAGGCTGAATTACAATTCTTAATAGCAGAAGTTTATATTCGCTTTCTGAATGATGACGCAAATGCGAAAAGTGCATATGAAGCAGGGGTAACTGCTGATTTTGCTGTTCGCGGATTTACAGGACAAGAGAACACTATCTTAGAGGGAGCATGTGCATGGTCTACAGCTTCCACATCAGTTGAAAAACTGAATTTGATTTATATGCAGAAATGGGTTTCTCTTTTCTATATGGACCACATGGAAGCATGGAGTGAGATCCGACGCACAGATTGTCCGCAACTATCTTCTTATTCGGCAGCACAGATACAAGCTAATGAATCAATATACACTCCGGGAGATTTAGTTGCACCATGGACCAATGGGCTGGAAGCAGGCGGACTGATGAAACGGATGACTTATCCGTTAAGTGCACGTCAACAGAATGCAAATACTCCTGCAGGGGTACCGGGAAGTACTCCTGTCTGGTGGGATATCAAATAAAAAATAACTTAGCAAGTTTTACATATGAAAAAAATAGCATATAGCATATTGATATGTTTGTCGTTTGTCTTCGGGTCTTGCGACAAATCAACGGATGATACCTCCAAGGTTACCTACTTCGTAACGTTAGAAAGACTGGGTGACACAAAGATTGTTTTAGAAAAAGGGCAACCTTATGTAGAGCCTGGATACTACGCAGAAATGAATGGGGAAGATATCACATCATCCGTAGAGATAAAAGGAAATGTTGATGTAAATACCCCGGGTATTTATAACTTAGTGTATGCGGCATATAATGAAGATGGTTTTGCCAAAACCTTTACGAGAACAGTATATGTGGCAGATAACACTCCTTCTCCACTACAGTCCGGAATTTATACTTTGGCTGAAGGAAGCAAACGGACAGTTCCTTCAGTTGTGGCTTTTAGTGGATATGAGATTGTAATATTTCAAATAGAACCGGGAATATTTTATATCACGGATTTCTTGGGAGGCTGGTATGATCAGCGTACAGGCTACGGACCAGATTATGCAATGGTTGGAAAATTTGAATTAAATGAAGACAATACCATTACTCCTATAGAAAGTTATGTTGCAGGCTGGGGAGACTCTATGGATCAAATGACTAATACATCATTGGATCCTGCAACAGGAACTTTGAGATGGAGCATCGATTATGCCGGTCAATTATCTTTTGATATTATAGTAAAAAAATAAAAATATGATTATGAAGAAATATATGATATTGCTTTTGGCTTCACTGGCTTTTACAGTTGTGGCATGTGATGACGACACAGAACCAGGTGGTACTGCTATTGAAAAAATGGCTGGTGACTGGTGGGTTACAGTGAATGCAATAATTGATGGAGAAGAAGTAGAAGACCCATATGGTGCCGGACATATACAAATGAGTACTTATAATACCGCTAGCAACAGTAATACTGAAATGTGGTTGGATGATTTAAATAATTTTTGGGAGTATAAATTGAAAGTGAATGTGAACTATGCCGAGCGGACTTTCTCAACTCCTGATTTTGTGAACAATGTTATTTATGAATCTAAAGTAAAGATCAGTGATGGGAAAGTATTAGAGAATGCAGCGACAACTCCTAGTGGTATGCCTGCTGATAGTATTGTATACATGGTACAGTTTGATGACGATGAAAATGGATTAACTTATAAAGTTTCCGGATTCCGTCGTACTGGATTTCCTGCTGACGATTTCTAATTAGAAAACCGTACAATCATATAAAAGGCTACTTCGAATTTCGGAGTGGCCTTTTATATCTCATAATCATTAAATATATAAGGAGAAAAAGTTTTGCAATATTTACAAGAGATTTATCTCCACTAGAATAAAAAGAGCAAACAACATTTTTATTGAGAGGTTTACTAATATCTGACTAATTATATACAAATGAAGATGCCTGAAAACAGCAAGATACTACTTACCCTATATAAATATTTTTAGTTAAACTATTATTTACCTGATTATTAACTCATTGTGTGTTATTTGGGTAGAGAAATAGTATCACATATGCAAAATGAACTGTTCGCGTTTTTTCTTGTAATCAGCTGTTAATTAAATATCTAGTTCATTATTAATCAAATAATACTTTTTTTTTCACGTGTTTGCGTGAATGATAACTGTTTAGCATTCAATATATTACAAAATTATTAGTTCTGCAAAGACTTTGCAGATTTCGTATATCGGCATGCAGACTCAGGAAGTGGCGATAAAGCCCAATTTGCGAGTGATTCTCAAATCTGATGCACAGCTAATAGATGAGGTTGTGGTAACCGGATATGGGGTAACTAAAAAAGCGGCATTTACGGGATCTGCCCAAACGGTGGATAACAAGGACTTGATGAAAAAAACAGATGCAAACTTTATGAAGTCTTTGGAAGGATCAGTTGCTGGTTTACAAGTAAACAGCTTGACTGGACAACCTGGTGCATATGCTTCTACTACTATTCGTGGGGTCGGTTCAATGAACTCCGGAACTGAACCTTTATATGTAATTGATGGTATTGCCATCTACACAGACAAAATGGGAGCTTATAACAAAGCCGGAACAGGGGATATGGCAGCAAGTCCGATGGCTAATATCAATCCTAACGACATTGAGTCCATCACAGTTTTGAAGGATGCTACAGCAACGGCTATTTACGGAGCTCGTGCAGCGAATGGAGTAATTGTAGTTACTACTAAAAAAGGTAGTCTGGGAAAAGCGCGTTTTAATGTGAACGCAAAAGTCGGAACTAGCTTTATTGGTAAGATAAATCATGATTACCGTACGACAAATCTGGATAAATACAAAGAAATCTGGACTGAAGGACTAACAAATGCAGGATATGACGGTGAAGATGGCATGACTTCTGCTGAATGGCTGAATGCCTATGTTATGGATTGGTATAATGTGGACTTGACGCAAAATATCAAGAGTGTGGATTGGCTGAAGGAGATTCTGCAAAATGGTTTTTCACAAGAATATGATATCAGTGCTCAAGGTGGGAATGAAAATTTGCGCTATTATATTAGTGGAGGATATTTTCAGAATACAGGTATCGTCATCGGAACTGGAATGAAACGCTATAGCGGACGTATTAGTTTAGATGGAAAAAGCGGGCGGATAGGATATGGACTTTCTGTGAATGGAGCACTCTCCGATATAAACAACACGATGACTGAAAGCCAATATACTAATCCTATTGTAGCAGTATATGACATCCGTCCGTTTGAACAGGTGCGCAATGAAGACGGAACATATAATACAAATGTTAATTATAATCCTGTAGCTATTAACGATAAAGAAAAAGGTGATAAACGTAATCAAAAGCAGATTACATTGGTTGTGAATCCATATTTTACTTATAATATTATTGATGGCTTAACATGGAAGACAAATGCAGGATTGAGCCTGATTGACTTGGACGAGTTCTTTTACAGTTCAATTTATAATCCTCAATATTCCGGTAGCGGTATGCTTGGTCAAAGAAACCAAGAAAGGGCAACAACCTTAACCATTACCAATACCGTAAACTTCAACCGCACTTTCAAAGACATGCATCATTTGAATGTATTGTTGGGACAAGAAGCACAGAAAATATCTTATAGAACAATTTATGCAGCTGCCAGTGGATATCCTAGTGATGCTGTTTTTGAACTGGACAATGCTTCCAAACCAACAGGGGCGGGATCTTCAACCAAAGCAAGCACTCTTTCTTCATTCTTTATGAATGCAGAATATAATTTGAATGATAAATATTATCTGTCAGGCAGTTTCCGTTATGACGGTTCGTCGAGATTTGGTATAAACAACAAATGGGCTCCTTTCTGGTCTATAGGAGCAAAATACCGTATTTCTAACGAAAGCTTTATGGAAAACACCAAAAGCTGGTTGACAGATTTGACTATCAGAGGTAGTTATGGAACTGTAGGTAATCAGGATATTGGTTATTATGCAGCAATGGGATTGTATAATTATGGATATTCTTATAATGGCAAACCTGGAGCTATTCCTTACCAAATAGCCAATCCGGATCTTAAATGGGAGACTGTTGCGAAAGCCGATATCGGTATCCATGCTGTTTTCTTCGAAAGACTGACACTCGAAGTAGACTATTATAACCAACGGACAAAAGATATGATATTTGATGTACCACTTTCTTACACAACTGGATTCGGGTCTATTCTGAAAAATGTAGGTGAGATGGAAAACAAAGGTATAGAATTCTTGATTAACGCTAACGTACTTAGAAATAAGGATTTCAGTTGGGATGTTCGTTTCACTGGTACGGCAAATAAAAATAAAATCATAAAACTTGCCACAGAAAAACCAATTGAGAATACTCTAACTATCAGAAAAGTTGGCGAAGCATATAATACATTCTATATGCCGGAATATGCAGGAGTGGATCCTGAAACAGGAGAAGCAATGTGGTATAAAGGACAAGAAGGGGATGAGAAAACAAAAAATGTAAATGAGGCCGGTCAGCGAATTGTAGGCTCCGCCGATCCTAAATTTTATGGTGGCTTTGGAATGAATTTCAAATACAAAGGTTTTGACTTCTCTTTTGATACCAGTTTCACCTTGGGAAATAAAGTGTATAACTCCGGATTTGCATTTGACATGCAGGTTGGACATTATTTCTTAGGCCCGGTGTCTAACTATGTTTATGACAATCGCTGGCAAAAGCCGGGAGATATAACCGACGTACCCAAATTCGTAGCTGGAGACAACTCGGGAGCAGAAACTAATTCCAGCCGTTTCTTAATGAACGGTTCTTATTTAAGAATGAAATCCATGGTTTTAGGATATACTCTTCCAAAGAACCTTATGAATAAAGTGGCTATTGACAATTTAAGAGTTTATATCTCTGCTGACAATTTGTTCACTATCACTGCTAAAGATTTTATAGGATTTGATCCACAAACTAGATCTACCGGTATGCAGTCTTGGGCATATCCTGTAGCTAGAAATATCATGTTCGGTCTTAATCTCAGCTTCTAAAAAAATAACTTTAGAAATTTATGACAATGAAGAAAATATTATTTGCTTTATTAACCGGTTGGATGGCAATTTCATTCACCGCATGCGATGACTTCTTGACAGAAACGCCATCAACTTCTGTTCCGACAGAAGAAGCCTTGGTTACTACCCAAGATTTTCAGAATGCTCTAAATGGTGTATATTACACATTAGGTTCATATCGTTTTCTGGGACGTGATGTATTAGCAATTGGAGATGCGCCAACGGATATCACTTCACATTCCGTTGCAACGTCTCATTTCTATGACATCTTCCGCTATCAGATACTGGATACTAATTCATACATAGAAGAAATATGGGCATACGGATATTGGGCTATCGACCGTTGTGCACGTATCATTAAAGAAGGTGCTTCATTTAAAGAAGTAACAAAGGGGGATCTGGCAGAAGTGGAAGGATGCATCGCTCAAGCCTATGCAATTAAAGCCCTCTGCTCTTTCTATTTGACTAATATGTTCGGTTTGCCATATTCGGAAGCCAATAAAACGACATTAGGTATCGTGAACGTTACTGAACCCGTTCCTGCCTATTCACAGGTGTCAAGAGTCAGTGTAGAACAAAATTATAGCCTGATTCTTGATGATATAACGAAGGCTAAAGAATATTATGCTAAAGAAGGTGTTGAAAATGTAGGTAAACAGTATATGAATACGGCTGCAGTTGCTGCACTTGAAGCTCGCGTAAAACTCTATATGAAAAATTACGAAGGGGCTATTACAGCGGCTCAAGAGGCAATAACCCTAAGTGGCGGTACAATTGTATCAACCAAAGAAGACTATAAGAATATGTACACGACATTAGCTGTTTCGACAGAAGACATTTTCTTTATAGCAAAAGCCGAAGATGATTATTTGTCCGCTAATGCTCTGAATACTTTATGGAATAAATACGGTTTGTCTATTAACAGCGCAACAATAGCAGAATATTCACCTAATGATATTCGTCTGGCACTTCTTGGCGATACGTGGACTGGTGGAAAAATGCGTGGTATTACAACCAATAATCAGATTTCTAATTTGCCGGTTTTCAGACTGCCTGAAATGTATTTAATACAGGCAGAAGCATATGCAAAACAGTCAACTCCTGATTATGGCAAAGCCAAAGAAAAACTATTGGAAGTAGCTGCAAAAAGAAACCCGGACTTGGATGACAGTGAAATTGCAGAGGATCAAACGGTTATTGATGCCATTGATAAAGAAAGAAAATTAGAACTGGTTCAAGAAGGACATCGCTTCTTTGATGCAAGAAGATTAGGCAAAATTATTAGTGTAGCAGATGGATCGTACACTAATTTCAACATCGCAAAATTTGTGTACCCAATACCTTCTTTTGAAGTCAATTCAGGTTTTGGAGTTATACAAACAGAGGGGTGGAGTAATAATCTACCTCGATAATACTTTTTAAAATTGTCTTTAATATAAGGATCAGTTTTAAGTAAAAGATGAGACCTGCAAATTTTGAGTCAATCGAATTTGCAGGCCTCACTATTTATAATCAGATAACCCTTTATTACAATAGAAACACCCATCTCGCTTATTCATTCAATCTCATAAAATACACTTTTCCGTACATTCGACCAACCAACATATTTTCTTTATAAAAAGAATTTAAAATAAAAAATGTTCCTTATATTTGCCATCCATTTAAAACCTTTACATTAAAAGAGCATATATTTTCCCTTATAAACAACGATTAAGAGACTTATGCTTCTCTAAATGTTCTCTGAAAGAAACTGAAAACACAAAATTATATGGATCAATTTTTAGAGAAAATAGATACACATACTTTATCACTTTTACAAAAAGGTGATGAGAAAGCCTTTGATACTATTTTCTGGAAATACAATTCACGTGTATTCCACTTTATTCATTCACTTCTATATGATAGAACACTAGCAGAAGACCTCACTCAAAATGTATTTCTGAAGATTTGGGAAAGACATCAGGATATCAAACCGGAAGAAGGTTTTGAAGCCTATCTTTTCACGATAGCACGCAACATGGTATATAAAGAAACAGAGAAGCGGCTGCTCTCGGAACGTTTTCTGGATTCAATCAAACAAACTGATGCCGACAAGCACTTTGAAATAGACGTTGACACCGACTCCCTACAAGAATATATAGACGAGCTGGTAGAACAGTTACCCTCTTCCCGGAAGAAAATCTACCTCATGAGCAGGAAACAACATCTGACAAATAAAGAAATAGCAACCCAATTGTCTCTATCTGAAAAAACAGTTGAAACGCAATTATATCGTGCCCTTCATTTCTTACGTTCTAAATTAGCTAATGAAATTGTAGCTTTGGCTCTATTTTTTCTTTCTTATAATTTTAAATAGTGTTAAATACAGAGTAAAATCTTTGCCCCCTGTAAGGATTCTTGGCTCCATGGAGATATACATAATAAAAGCCCATGGAGAAGAATACGAATATATTATTATTAGAATGTTTTATGCGGGGAGAGACCTCTCCGGATGAAGAACGAATACTGTCGGACTGGCTCCACAGTCAGGAAGCAAAAGAACAGTTATCCAACTATTATCAGGAAACCTGGAAAGGCTCTAATAACAAGCTCATTGCCGAAGTACAAGGACGTATGTTTGAACGGGTCAAAAGTCAAATGCATAATGCTGCACAAGAGCTGAATAGACTCAAACAGAAACGGACAATGCGAATCAGACGTTTATTCCAGTATGCAGCAATCATTCTTTTAATCATAGGAGCAGGAATAGGAGGTCATTTATATACAGTTTCTCTCACAGAACCCACAGTAACGGACAAGAGCTATCTTGTCCAGACAGGAAAAGGCCAACGGGCAAACATTACCTTACCGGATGGTACAGTCGTCTGGCTAAATTCATATACCCAACTGCATTACAATGCAAATTATGGAGCCACCCAACGAGTGGTGTCATTGACAGGCGAAGCATATTTCGAAGTAGCTAAGGATAAGGAGAAACCATTTATTGTAGAAACGGCGGGAATGAATGTGGAAGCTTTGGGAACTACTTTTAATGTAAAAGCCTACCGGGAAGACTCTCAAATCATCGCAACACTTTTTTCCGGTTCGGTCCGTGTTTCTTCCGATAGAGATAACGTTATTCTTTCTCCTGACGAAAACGCTACATTTGAACGGAATTCTGGCAAGCTGATAATGCATAAACTGGATAATTCATCGTATGCAAAAATGTGGCGAAACAATGATCTTGTCTTTAATGGAGAAACGCTGGAAGAAATTGCCGTGCTACTTAACAGGATGTATAATGTCCAAATAATATTTAAATCCGAACGTATCAAAAAACACCGCTTCTCCGGAGTGATCTGCAACAATAGCCTTGATAATGTAATCGAACTAATTAGCCTAACCTCTCCCATCACTTATGAAACTCGTGGAGACACCATAATACTAGGCAATAGGTAACCCAATATATTTCTAATTATTAACCTTTAAAATCCAATGCGTATGAAATAGCCCCGATAGAATAAAAAAAGATAGCCTGACAAGGTCAGGACTATCTCCTTTAAGCTTAAATCGGAACTTGGAAACTCACTCTGATACTGACAACTGGCGGAAGGCAGTGTCAGAGGGTATATACACCCGATTTTCAGCTTGTAAAGTTACATCTTTTTTATTGTTTAATGATTAATTTCCTATAAAATGAGTAACATCAAGCATCTCTTTTCCCGAATATTATATATTATTATATTTTTATCAAGTAGTCTAAGTGTCATGGGGCAGATCACTCTCACCATGAAAGACAAACCTTTGAAGAAAGTGATAAAACAGATAGAAAAAGTAAGTGAATATCGTTTCTTCTATAATGAAGAGTTGGCTAATCTCAATAAGGCAGTCTCTCTCGAAGCACAGAATAGCAGTATAGAAAAGGTTTTAAAAGAGCTTTCTTCGCAGGCTCCATTCAGTTATCTGATTAAGCCTAATTTCCAGATTGTATTATCTGACGAATTGCCTTCACAACAGACAAAATTACAGAGCATAACAGGGCGTGTAGTAGACACAGCGAACAATCCTATAATCGGTGCAAACGTGTTAGTGAAAGGAACTACCAATGGAGCCATCACTGATATTGACGGTAATTTCTCCTTAGAAAAAGTTCCGGTACAATCACAACTGCAGGTATCTTATATCGGATATGAGACTAAGGAACTGGCCGTAGTTTCCGGAAAGACAAATGTCAAAATCATAATGGCAGAAAACACCAAATTATTAAATGAAGTCGTAGTGACTGGCTTTGGCCTTGCTCAAAAGAAAGCCACCCTGACAGGAGCTATCGCCTCCATAGGGGCTGATGATATAGGCAGATCTTCAGCGGTAAACACTTCCGGAGCATTAGTTGGAAAGGTAGCCGGATTGAACTACAGATCTACAGACAGTCGCCCGGGAAATGCCACTACCTTGCAAATCCGTAACATGGGAACACCCTTATTTGTAATTGACGGCGTGCAGTCTGATGAAGGCCAATTCAATAATATTGACTTTAATGACATCGAATCCATTTCCATTCTGAAAGACGCCTCTGCTTCCATTTATGGTGTACGTGCCGCTAATGGAGTCATTGTTGTAACCACCAAGAAAGGAAAGAAAAACAGCAAAAGTACAGTTACGCTAAATACTTATTATGGCTGGCAACATGTATCACGCTTACCGGAACCGGCAGACGCCGTAACGTATGTAGAGAATTACATACAGTCTGAAACGATTCAGGGAAAGACGTCCCGTTTATATAATAAAGAAGATCTGGAGAAATGGCGGCAAGGTACAGAAAAGGGATATGTGCCATTTAACTGGTATGATTACATCTGGGTGACTTCTCCGCAATATTATGTCAATGCCAATGTTTCCGGAGGTTCGGACAAGATCAATTATTATTTCAGTGTCGGACACATGAATCAGGAATCTGCCATTCGCAATTATGGCGGTATGAAACGATACAACGTACAAATGAATGTCGAAGCACAGGTCACTGATAAATTCAAAATCGGCATGAACATGAACGGACGTATCAAACAGTTGAAGAATCCGGGTGTACCGGGAACCGACGACTATTCAAACCCGACAGCGGCCACCTACCGCAATCTACCGACTGTCCGCCCGTTTGCCAATGACAATCCTAACTATCCGGCATCAGTAGGCTCTGACAATGGCTTAAACTTCGGATTATTGAATTTTGAGAAAAGCGGAACCTTTGAAGACACTTGGCGAATGGCCCAATTAAACCTGAACGCAGAATATGAAATTATCAAAGGACTCAAAGCTAAAGCCTTGTTCGGATATTATTTTGCAAGCGAATTACTTAACAATCAAGAATATACCTATCGTGTCTATAGATATGACGAAGCAACGGACGAATATGTAGATGTAGGTGGACGCGCCAGTGCCTGGAGGGAAAGAACGAATGCTTATGTGGAAGAGTTGACTTCAAACATTCAACTGGCTTATGAAAAAGCATTCGGAGCACATTCCATCAATGCAGTTGTCGGCTTTGAAGCAATAAAAAGAGACACCCCAAAATCTTGGCTGCATGCCATCCCGGCTTCCAACTCATTGCATCTGATCTATTATGATACGATTGACAAATACGAAGATACCGGTAACAATACGGAAGCACGTTTAGGCTGGCTGGGACGTTTCAACTACAACTACGCCAACAAATACCTGATAGACTTCTCCGCACGCTATGACGGTTCATGGAAATTCCCGCCCAATCATCGCTGGGGTTTCTTCCCTTCCGCCTCATTAGGCTGGAGAATATCAGAAGAAAACTTCTGGAAAGAATCAAGAATAGCTTCAATTTTCAGCGATTTAAAGATCCGGGGATCTTATGGATTGGTAGGAGATGACAACGTTGACGGCTACAGTGCTTTCGACTATATGACAGGCTACGACTACAAACAGGGAGGAGGAGTAATCGACGGTTCCTATATCATTGGTACTACCCCACGAAACCTGCCTGTTACCACGCTCTCATGGGCAAAGGCTAAAATTCTGGACATTGGTCTCGACGTTGCTTTCCTGAACAACCGTTTATCAGGAAGCGTAGATTTCTTCCGACGTATCAAAACCGGTATTCCGGCTTCCCGTGACGATGTATTACTTCCGGAAGAAGTGGGCTTTGAGCGTCCCAAGGAAAATCTCAATTCCAATGTTCATACCGGATATGATTTGCTTGCACGTTGGAGTGATAAGGTCAATGACTTTCACTATTCTATCAGTGCCAATTTCACCTATTCCCGTTTCTACAACTGGGAACAGTATAATCCTAAGTTCAGTAATTCATGGGATGAATATCGTAATTCTACATGGCATCGTTTCGGAAATGTCAACTGGGCATACGAGGCAGACGGCCAGTTCCAAAGTTGGGAAGAGATTGCGTCGTGGCCGATTGACAATGACCAGAAAGGAAATACGACATTACGCCCGGGTGATATCAAATATGTCGATCAAAATGGGGATGGCATAATCAACGATATGGACAAACGCCCCATCGGATACAAAGAAGACTCCACACCCGTTCTGAACTTTGGATTTAACCTTGCATTCGCATGGAAAGGTTTCGATTTAGCATTGGATTTCTCCGGTGCGGGAATGTCTACCTGGAATCCGACATTAATTCAAAAAATCCCATTTAACAATAATGGAAACAACCCGGCTTACTATATGGAAGATACATGGAGACTAGCCGACATTTTTGATGCAAACAGTGACTTGATTCCCGGAAAATACCCGACATTACTAATCGGAAACAATGCCAATAATCACAGTAATTATTGGGAAAGTTCTTTCTGGAAGTACAATGTCCGCTACTTAAAACTGCGTAATCTGGAATTTGGTTACACTTTCCCTAAAGAGTGGCTGCAAAAATGCAGAATTAACAGTCTAAGGTTATATCTTGCCGGACAGAACCTGTTCACACTCACCAATGTACCTATCGATCCGGAAGTTTCAGCCGGTAACGGAACAGCTTATCCAAGTATGCGAATTATCAATCTGGGTTTAACACTTAAATTCTAAAAGCAATGAAATATATAAAAGGATACCTGTTATTGGGTTTAACTTTGATATTAGGATCTTGTTCTGATTTTTTAGATCGTGATCCCGATCAGATATTGACAAATGACCAGATCTTCAGCGATGCTAAAATGATTAACTCCGTATTGGCCGGTTTTTATGGAAATACAGAGAATTGGGGACAAAGTTTTGCTACTCCCGCCAGCTTTACTAAAGTGGACGACGGTTGCGTGACCGATGGCGGCCGTGATAACATGCAGGAATACAGTGACAATCAATGGCGAGTTTATCCATATAAATATATTCGCAATTTAAATCAGTTCCTGGCGGGATTAAGAGCTACAACCGTACTTGAATCTACAGAGAAATTGCGATATGAAGGTGAAATTCGCTTCTTACGCGCCTGGGCATATTTTAGTATGTGCAGAGGTTTAGGCGGTGTACCTATTGTGAATGATAACGTATACGAATATGAGGCAGGAATGGATGTTTCAGGTTTGGCTGTTCCCCGTTCCAAAGAATCAGAAGTCTACGATTATATCATCAATGAATGTGCGACTATTGCAAATTACCTGCCTACAAAGCCTACCACCAATGCCGCCCGTGCCACACGCTGGGCTGCCCTGATGTTAAAAGCACGTGCTGCCGTTTATGCAGGATCATTGGCCAACTACAATAATAAGATGGTTGCCCCTATACGCACAGAAGGAAATGAAGTCGGTATTCCGGCGGAAATGGCTACCCCATATTACGAAACAGCATTGGAAGCAGCCAAAGAGGTGATAACTCAAGCTTCTGCCTATTACAACCTGGACATAACGGTTCCTAATGATCTGGGACAGAATTTTTATAATGCAGTCTGTGTCAAAGAGAATAATCATGAAGTGATCTGGGCCAAAGATTATGCATATCCAGGAGCCACCCATGGATTCACACAAAAGAATATTCCCGCTTCTCTAGCAGAAGATCAGGAACGTTGTTATTCCGGCGCAGTATTAAATCTGGTAGAAGCATTTGAATACAAAGACAACCGCGACGGCACAATCAAAGTTAAGGATGAATCCGGAAATTACATCATGTACAGTCGACCGGAAGATGCCTTTGCCAATAAAGATGCCCGGTTGTGGGGAACCGTACTTTATCCGGGAGCCAAATTCAGAGGTAGTGAAGTAGTGTTGCAAGCTGGTCAGAAAGTGCCCGACGGAAACGGAAATTGGAAAGAAATCATAGGTAAAGCCGATTCTTACGATGACAATAACCGCCTGATAACTTCTATCAACGGACCAATGGAATCAAATGAAATCCGTATAAACAAAACAGGTTTCTTCTTCCGCAAATTCCTGGACGAAACCATCGGTGCTTCTACCAATTCAAAGATGAGTACCATGTGGTATCCTCGTTTCCGTATTTCAGAAGCATATATGATAGCTTGTGAGGCTGCTTATGAGCTTAATAAAACCGGAGAAGATGATCCGTTGAACTACATCAATCCTGTTCGTACACGCGCCGGTATCAGCGAACTGGAATCAATCACATTGGAAGATATTGTTCACGAATACCGGGTGGAATTTGCATTGGAAGATCATCGTTACTGGGATCTGAAACGCTGGCGCCTGGCTCACGAAATCTGGGATGGTAATTCGGAAAATCCGGATGCGCAGCTCTACGAGCTATTCCCTTATCAGGTCAATGATCCGGGAAGCGCCAATGACAAGATGTGGGTGTTCGACAAAAAGAAAGCCTACATGGTTCCTTACCCCCGCTATTTCCAGATGAAGAACTATTATAACTTCTTCGATAACAGCTGGCTCAACAAGAACCCGCTATTAGTGAAAAATCCGTATCAGTAAAACATAAAACTGTAAGACAATGAAAAAAATAGGAACTATATTTTCTTTGCTTTCACTTTCCCTGCTTGCCGTAAGTTGCGGTTTAGACAATTACGACGAACCCGAATCATTTCTGGAAGGGAAAATCACGTATGAGGGAAAACAACTCGGTTTGAAAGGTACAAACGGAGGTATTCAACTACAACTGTATCAGGATGGTTATGCCAACCATGATCCTATCACCGTGTATGCCACACAGGACGGAACTTTCTCTGCAGTACTTTTCGATGGTCCGTACAAACTGGTAACTAAAGACAAAAACGGTCCCTGGGTGAATAAACGCGATACCATATATGTGGAAGTAAAAGGAAAAACACAGTGTGAAGTAAAAGTCACCCCTTATTTTACAATATCAGACGAAAATATCACATTGGATAACAACATCGTATCCGGCACGTGCAATATACAGCAAATAGTACAGGATGCAAAGATAAACCAGGCAATGCTGCTCGTCAGCAAAACAACTTTTGTTGACGAGAACACAAATATAGCCCGGCAAAATTTATCCAATATAAATCCCGGAGTAACAAATATTTCGCTGGATATTACGAGTAATCAGAATGTACAGTCGGCCAAAGCCCTATTCGCCCGCATCGGTATAAAAGCGAACGGAGCGGACCAAGCTGTCTATTCAGAAATTTTCAGACTGAAATAATTCACCTGAGAAATAATTTATAAGTATATTTGTCAAACAAATAAACTAACCCAAAAATAAAACAAAATTGTATGACAAACAAAAACATGTTATTAATGGGAACTGCATCCTTACTGTCTCTGCATGCAGCAGCCCAGAATGACCCAAAGCCCAACATTGTCTTAATTATGGTGGACGATATGGGATATTCCGACCTAGGGTGCTACGGAGGAGAAATTCCTACGCCCAATTTGGATAATCTGGCAAAGAAAGGAGTACGCTTTACCCATTTCTGCAACACAGGACGCTCCTGTCCTTCCCGTGCCAGTCTGCTGACCGGACTTTATCCCCAACAGGCAGGTATCGGAATGATGTCCGAAGATCCTCACTCTGCCGAAGATCATGGAGTGCACGGATATATGGGATATTTGAACCGTAATTCAGTCACTATAGCAGAAGTGCTGAAAGAAGCCGGTTATCATACCTATATGTCGGGGAAATGGCATGTCGGTATGCACGGACAAGAGAAATGGCCGTTGCAACGTGGCTTCGATCATTTTTATGGTATCTTGTCGGGAGCTTGCAGTTATCTGCAACCTCATGGAGATCGCAATCTGACTTTAGACAATCAACAGTTGCCTCCACCGGAACAACCTTATTACACTACTGACGCATTTACTGATTATGCGATTAAATTTGTCGATGAACGCCCCAAGGATGACAATCCGTTCTTCCTTTACCTGGCATACAACGCTCCCCATTGGCCGTTACATGCTAAACAGGAGGATATAGACAAGTTTGTAGGCAAATACCGGAAAGGTTGGCAGAAAGTACGTGAAGCCCGTTTGAAACGTATGATTAAAATGGGATTGGTGGACAAAAACTGGGACCTTGCTCAATGGGAGGGTCGCCAATGGTCTGAACTGACCGAAGATGAACAAATAGAACTGGATAGAAGAATGTCAGTATATGCGGCACAAGTTCATTGCATGGATTATAATGTGGGACGGTTAATAAAGTACCTGGAAGAAAAAGGGGAGCTGAATAACACCTTACTTATTTTCTTGTCGGATAATGGTGCATGTGCCGAGCCTCATCGTGAGAAAGGTTTCGGAACCATCGATATGATTAACAATCCAAATGAATGGGTCAACCCGTCTTATGGTCTGCCATGGGCACAGGTGAGCAATACACCGTACCGTAAGTATAAAGTAAGAGCGTATGAAGGCGGAACTTCCACTCCATTGATTATTTCCTGGCCCGACAAGTATGCAAAATACAATGGCGAGATAAGACACAACAGAGCTTTCCTGCCCGACATCATGGCAACCTTCATCGATGCAGCGGAAACAACCTATCCGAAGACTTATCACGGAGGAAATGAGATCATTCCTTTGGAAGGCGCAAGCATGCTACCGATACTAACCAATACGGACACCGAATTGCACGAATATATTTTTGGTGAACACTTTGACAACTGTGTAGTATGGTGGAAAAACTGGAAAGCCGTTAAAGACCAGAATTCTAAAGTATGGGAACTTTTCAACTTGGAGAAAGACCGTACAGAACGTGTTGATTTGTCCAGGGAAAATCCCAAAATTCTAAAACAAATGGTAAATGAATGGAACAAATGGGCAAATACACATTATGTATATCCCAAAGGAAAATAGCCACAGAAAGGTAACATAAAGACATGCAAAATATCTAAAAAACGTATCTAAAAGCACTTGCCCCTGTTACAAAAAGAGTTGTAGCAGGGGCAAGTTTCATTATAGGAACTCTCCGTCCCTCATATTCTTATTCATCAGGGAATCATCCCTTCTCTCACAATATCTACCAGAATCGGCTTCAATCCGCTAACGAAACATTCCACTGCAATCACCATCAAAATCAATCCCATAAGACGCATCATCACATTATTACCCGTTTCACCCAAGACTTTTACCAATCTCGTGGAAGCACGAAGAATAAAGAAAGTCAACAGATAAATCAGGGCAATAGTACCGATCAGTATCCCCTTCATTTCATAAGAATGAGCATCCTGCATCAAAACGATTGCATTGGCAATCGCTCCGGGACCGCATAACATAGGAATACCGAGAGGAGTAATAGAGATATCATCCGCATACGTTTTGATTTCTTCGTCCTTCAACTTCATCGGTGTATAACGGGCTTGAAGCATATCAAAACCTATCTTGAAGATAATCACCCCACCGGCAATACGGAAACCATTGGTAGAGATACCGAAGAATTTGAAAAGAAACTGGCCGGCAAAGACAAATACCATCAATGTAATAAACGACACAATAGTAGCACGACGTACGATAGACTGACGTTCTTTATCCGTCATACCATGAGTCATGGTAAGAAAGACAGGCATCGTTCCCAATGGATTGGTCAATGTGAAGAATGAAGTGAAACAAAGCAAGGCGAAAGGCAGAAGCGTACTATCCATGGTTATATCGTATTTTATGCAAAATTAAAACGCAACAAAAATACGACTTAATCCAGAAAACCTATAATAAATCCATTAATTCTTTCAAGGAATGGATGTGATAAGTAGGGAGGAAAGGGAAAGTAGTCCGTTCTGTCACATTGTAGAAAACCTGATGCATCCCTACTCCGTGCGCTCCGGTTATATCCGCTTCCCAACTGTCACCAATCATCAAGGATTCGCGCAACTCGGATTGAGTAGCAGACAAAGCAAAATTGAATATCTCCGGCCAAGGCTTCAGCACTCCGAGATCTTCCGAGAGAATCACCTTTCTGAAATACCCGTCCACTCCTGCCGAACGCATCTTACGTGATTGCAATTCACGAAACCCATTGGAAAGGATATAGAGATTATATTTGGGAGCAAGATATTCCAATACCTCCTTTGCATAAGGCATCAAAGTACTTTTGGTAGGAATAATAGCGAAAAAATCTTTCGAGAACTGTTCGGCGAGGGCTTCATCTTCCACTCCCACAGCCTGTAAAGGATAAAAGAAACGCTGGCTGTTCAATTCATCCTTCGTTATCTTTCCTTCACCGTACTCAATCCAGAGTTCTGTATTTCTTTGTTGATAAAGAGTATAATAATGATTGAATGAGTCAAAATAGCGGTCGAACGAATATTTCTGATATACTTCCTCAAAAGTGTCACGGGCATTTTGAGAAAAAGCCCAGATGGTATCATCAAGATCAAAAAAAAGATTTTTATATTTCATCAGTAGTTATGCGTATAATAAGAAACAAAAAAGCCAATGTGCTAATTTCTTGAATCCAGGAATCAGCACATTGGCAATTCAAAAGGGATATCTACCTTATTTTACCTGGATAACCAAGTATCTGGATACACTCCAGAATTCAGTAGGATTAGTAATCTTCAATGTCAACTGACCTTTGTCATCTTTTACCAATTCATAAGAACCGGTAGGATGAGTAGTCAGTAACTCAGCACGTTTAGAGTACAACTTGATTTCTTTGGTCGTACGGATATCGATCTGAGTGAAATAATCCTTGTTGAAATCAGCGCTCTTCAATACGTCTCCGCTCTGAAGAATCTTTTGAGCTTTCAATTCAGATTTAGTACCGAATACAAACCAGGCAGCATTCAAGCTCTTTTCCTGTTCGGCAACGGTTTTAGCTTTCGCTTCGTTTTCTGCAGCCAGAGTTTCTTTTGCTACAGACAGATCGCTGACAGCAGCATCCAATTCCTGAATACGGATATTCTTGGAAGCCAGTTCAGTTTGCAGTTCCTCAATACGCTGTTGTTTAGCATTCAATTCAGCAGTCAAAGCGGCAACAGCTTTTTTCATCTGTGCAGAATTGTAATTGCTGTTCTTCAACTGTGCCTGTAACTTTGCAATCTGCGCTTTGTTTTCTTCCATTTGCTTGGAGATGAATTCGATGTCAGAAGCAATCTGTTGCTTGGCACTGGCAGAGTTCTCAGTGATGGTTCCACGCTGCAAGTCAACACGGCTTTCGGCAGCATTGATCTTACGGAAACCTTCCTGAACTTCATTGAAAGTACCCATCATATCATCCAGTTCAGCATTACGCTGGTTCAGTTCCATCAAAAGAGAATCATTTTCAGCTTTCAGGTCTTTACTTCCACCTTTAAAGCCATCACACGAAGCCAACATGGCTACGCATACAAATAAAACAGCTAACTTTTTCATACGTTTACGTTTTACGTTTTTTAATGAAGTTATTTAATCATCTATTCCTGCTAATACAATCACAATCTCGCCCCGGGGTTCGGTAGCGGTAAAGTGTTCTATCAATTCAGCCAAACTGCCCCGAACTGTTTCTTCGTGGAGTTTGGATATTTCACGCGACACGGTTGCCTGACGTTCAGCGCCGAAATATTCGGCAAACTGTGTTAACGTCTTCAACAGACGGTGGGGTGATTCATAAAACACCATCGTGCGGTGTTCTTCCGCCAATGTCTTCAGTCGTGTCTGCCGTCCTTTCTTCTGGGGGAGAAATCCCTCGAAGCAGAACTTCTCGTTCGGCAATCCCGATGCAACGAGTGCCGGAACAAAAGCGGTTGCTCCCGGCAAGCACTGCACTTCAATACCGTTGCGCACACATTCACGAACAACCAGAAATCCGGGATCGGAAATTCCAGGCGTTCCGGCATCCGAAATTAGTGCCACCGTTTCACCTGCCTTTATTCTATTAACAACACTTTCCACCGTTTTATGTTCATTAAATTTGTGGTGGGATTGCATTGCATTCTTTATTTCAAAGTGTTTCAGCAAGATACCGGAAGTACGTGTATCCTCCGCCAAAATCAGATCGACCTCTTTCAGGACTTTGATAGCCCGAAAAGTCATGTCCTCCAGATTCCCTACCGGCGTAGGTACCACATATAGCTTTCCCATCTTGTTTTTGTTTTATGCTGATTGATTAAAATATTTCTTTAGTAGCTCCAGAAAGTCGTTCACCGCTTCTTTTTCTTCATTCAATTCGACTTTCGAGGACAGAAACGCGATTGCAGTCTTGTAGGAACTCATTACTGATATCTGTTCGATAACCCGATTCATCAAGTCAGTGTTGCCTCCGAACAGTTCACGAGAAAAACGGAAAGAATCATTCAAACTGATAGAATGTCGCAAGCCGGCAGATAGTTTGAGACTTTCTCCCAACACAGCCGATTTAGGCTCTTCCTCTTTCACAACAGTTTCAACAACAGGCTCCTCCACCATTGCAGGCTCCTCTTCTGCTATTACTACAGGTTTCTCTTCCGCAACAATAGTCTCTCCCTCCTCGTCTTCTTTCACGTCAACCGATTCGAGAGATTGTATAATAACGGGGGAATCTTCTTCAGACCCGGCAACTTCATCCTTCTCTTCCGCTGTCTCTTCCACAGCTAACGGAGAAATTACCTGAACAGCATCCACCTCCTGTTGCAGTTCGTCCAAACGTCCCTGCATCCGTGTAATGCTCCGCTTCAACAGTTCAGACAAAGTCGGAGTCGGCTCCTTGGTAAATAAATCCATGAGATACTTCAACTCATGAACATCCAACTCAATATCTGTTAATAGCTTCTGTTTCATGTCAGTCCATTGTTTATACGGTGCGAATGTAGGAATAATTTATGCAATAACTTAAAATAATGGATAATTTAACAGTTCTTGCACATTGAATTGCTTACCTTTGTCCACATATTTATTTAATCAAGAAAACACAAAATCTCATGGTATTATTTTCAGAAGACCACATACAGGAGACTAGAAGAAGAGGCCGGATCGAAGTAATCTGCGGTTCTATGTTCTCCGGAAAGACAGAGGAATTGATTCGCAGAATGAAGAGAGCGAAATTCGCGAAACAACGTGTCGAGATATTCAAACCTGCTATCGACACCCGTTATTCAGAAGAAGACGTAGTCTCTCACGACAGCCATTCTATCGCCTCCACTCCCATCGATTCGTCAGCCAGCATTTTACTGTTTACTTCCGAGATAGATGTAGTAGGTATTGATGAAGCGCAGTTCTTCGACAGTGGTTTGATTGATGTATGCAACCAGCTTGCCAACAATGGAATCCGTGTTATCATTGCAGGGTTGGATATGGACTTCAAAGGAAATCCGTTCGGTCCAATGCCACAATTGTGCGCCATTGCCGATGAAGTCTCCAAAGTTCATGCGATCTGTGTAAAATGTGGTCAGCTGGCTTCTTTCTCACATCGTACAGTCAAAAATGAGAAACAGGTTCTTTTAGGCGAAACAGCCGAATATGAGCCTCTGTGCAGGGAATGTTATCTCCGTGCGCGAGGGGAAGATGAGCAGAAAGTATAAACTCTATAAAAGAAACAGATTATGGAAAGGAAAAAGATAACATTCGACAGTTTTATACGCGGTTCCATCGGATGTGTGTTAGTTGTAGGCATATTAATGCTTGTGGAACGTCTTAGCGGAGTGTTATTACCTTTCTTTATTGCGTGGCTGATAGCTTATATGGTCTATCCGTTAGTCAAATTCTTCCAGTATAAACTACGATTAAAAAGTCGCATTATTTCCATCTTCTGTTCCTTATTCCTCATTACAGCTATCGGAATCACTTTATTTTATCTGTTAGTGCCGCCGATGATTTCGGAAATAGGCAGAATGAACGACTTGCTGGTGACTTACCTCACCAATGGAGCCGGCAACAATGTGCCTAAGAATCTTTCTGAATTTATCCACGAGAACATCGATCTTCAGGCACTGAACCGTGTATTAAGTGAAGAGAATATTCTGGCGGCAATCAAAGATACCGTCCCCAGAGTGTGGACTTTGCTTGCAGAATCTCTCAACATTCTATTCAGCATCCTTGCCTCCTTCATTATATTATTATATGTAATCTTTATATTATTGGATTACGAAGCGATAGCTGAAGGATGGTTGCATCTGCTACCCAATAAATACCGTACGTTTGCCTCCAACCTGGTTCACGACGTACAGGATGGTATGAACAGATATTTCCGTGGACAGGCTTTGGTTGCTTTCTGCGTAGGTATTCTTTTCAGCATCGGTTTCCTGATTATCGATTTCCCCATGGCTATCGCTTTGGGACTTTTCATCGGAGCATTGAATATGGTTCCCTACTTGCAAATCATCGGTTTCCTTCCCACTATTTTATTGGCGATCCTCAAAGCTGCCGACACCGGACAGAACTTCTGGATTATCATTGCATGTGCATTAGCCGTCTTTGCAATCGTACAAATCATACAGGACACCTTCCTTGTCCCCAAAATCATGGGAAAGATTACCGGACTGAATCCTGCCATCATCCTTTTATCTCTTTCTATCTGGGGTTCATTAATGGGAATGCTCGGCATGATTATCGCCTTGCCACTAACAACTTTGATGCTCTCCTACTACCAACGCTTTATTATCAACAAAGAAAAGATAAAATATGATGAAGTAGAAACTACTGATAATCAAGAAACAAGCCATAACGAGAAAAAATAATTGAAACTTTTTTCTACGGAATGCTTGCAAATTAAATAAAAGTAACTACCTTTGCACCCGCAATCAGGAAATAACTGATTCGCAAATAAGGATTGATTCGCTAGCTCAGCAGGTAGAGCACAACACTTTTAATGTTGGGGTCCTGGGTTCGAGCCCCAGGCGGATCACGAAAATAAAAAAGCCTCTGATTTTCAGGGGCTTTTTTATTACCCTACAGCTTTCTCCGGCTCAGTTTGAAAAAGGAGGATCAAGGGGGATCAGTTGTAATTCGGGGCAGTAGAAATTTAGTGGGGATATCCATATATCTTTGCCATTCTAAACAGAAAAAAAATTCTGTCTGCCACTCCATGTAAGTTTGCCCTAAAGAGTTTGATCTTGGCGTTGAAAGACTCTGCTGCCGCGTTTGATGTCCTCTTGTTATAGAAGTTTAGAATATCATCATAGTGTTCGTAGAATGTAGCCGCAATGACATTGAAAACTGGAATACGTATCGGAACACTAATTTAGTGTAACAAGACATGCTACATGAACTGAAATGTTAAGTATTCACTCTTTTTTGATTTTCAGAACCTTAATCATATTATAGTTTCGAAATTATTAGTAACTTTGTTATTGATTTTAAATTTCACCGTCGTAAAGTTTACGATGGTAAACTTTACGACGGTGAAATCAAATATAAAAAGATAGGATATGAAATTCTACAATAGAGAAAAAGAGCTAGCATTATTGGAAAAGGTCCGCCGAGTGTCTTTTTCCGTACATTCACAAATGACGGTACTTACCGGTCGGCGGCGTATCGGTAAGACCAGTCTTATATTCAAAAGTTGTGAAGATACTCCTACAGTATATCTATTTGTCAGCCGAAGCAATGAAACAGATCTTTGTTTACGATTTACTTCCGAGATCCGACAGTCACTTAATATTTATGTACCAGAACTTACCAATTTTGCAGAAATGTTTCGTTTCTTAATGGATTTGGGAACACGGATGGAATACAATCTGATTATTGACGAGTTTCAGGAATTCTATTACATAAATCAAGAGATTTACAGTTTGATACAGGATACTTGGGATCGGCTGAGGAAGCAGAGCCATGTCAATCTTATCGTGAGCGGTTCGGTTTATACACTTATGAATAAAATCTTCAGAGATTCCAAAGAACCGCTGTATGGTCGTGCTGACAGTATAATGAAATTGTCTTCTTTCACTACTTCCATATTAAAAGAAATCATGTCGGATCATAAAGCAGACTATACCAAAGATGATTTGTTAGCACTCTATACCTTTACCGGTGGTGTTCCAAAGTATATTGAGCAGTTTATGGACAATGGATGTACGAGTATGGAAAACATGGTTGATTTCATGTTGCAACCCGATTCGTCCTTTCTGACCGAAGGACAGGCTTTGCTGATACAGGAGTTCGGAAAAAAATACGGCAATTACTTTTCAATCTTATCAGCAATCTCCAACGGTAAGAATACCTTGCCGGAAATGGAAACTGTTATGGGTGGAATGAGTCTGGGCGGACAATTAAAGAGATTGGAAGAAGACTATGATTTGATAAAGAAAAAACGGCCTATACTCTCAAAAGAGGGTTCCCAGACAGTCCGTTATGAAGTATCGGATATGTTTTTACGTTTCTGGTTCCGGTATTTTATCAAGTATCAAAATTATATAGAGATACAGAATTTTGAACGCTTGGCTGATATTATTAAAAAGGATTATCCAACTTTTTCCGGCTTAGCTTTGGAAATGTATTTCCGCCAACAGATGATGGAAAGCAAGGAATTTGCAGATATAGGTTCTTGGTGGCAAGGCAAGAATAATAAAGATCAGGATGAAATAGATATTGTCGGACTATATGCAGAAGAGAAAAAAGCTCTGGTAGCAGAGGTGAAAAGACAATCCAAAAATTTCAAACCGGATTTGTTCACACTAAAAGTAGAGGAATTACGGAAAAAAATCTTGTTTAAGTATGAAATAGAGAGCAGGCTTTTTTCAATAGAAGATATGTAGATGTGAATTCTATTTAAAGCACCATGATTACTAAAATTAATATTGAAAGACTTGGATTGTTCTCAAATTATTATTGGAAACAAAATATTGGGACATTAGTGAATCAGAATAGAAAATCACGATACTACAGTATTGTGAACACTACACCACAATACAGTAAACTTAAAAATGTATCCAAACTCCTTGAACTAAAGAGAGTTTGGATACCTCAATATTTACAGTAAAAAATATTATTTATAAAGTTTCAATCAAATCTTAATTATGCTTACAACATAAATGTGATAACTACCCATATAAACAGACAGAAGTGTATCACATAATTATGACAACATCATCTCATATCTTTTCGACCACAATTCGCAGCAATTTTTCATTTTCCCCTCTTAAAAACTTAATTTCTTCTTTCAACCAATCTATTTCCTTGTTTTTTGAGGAAATCAATTCAGCTATCATTGCATCAGGAATATAATTACTACTGATAAAATTCAATATCTTGGAGATATTTATTTCTTCTCTTTTTTTAAAGTTTCAAATTGCTCCTTTTGTTTATCCAACAGCTTTTCGAAAATCTCAATTACCTGTTCAACAGGAAAACTATTAAAGGTCTGATTATTGCCTGTATTACTGACAGCACTTTTAACACCACAATTCTCGTAGAAGTTATTCGTATTATACAGAATCGTTTCTTCGTTAAAGTTCTTCAGGCCATCTACAGTAACGCCTAGTGCTGAAGCAATCTCGCCTAATCGTTCATCGTCAAACTTCTCTGTTTGTTCTATTTTTGAAACAGCCTGTTTCGTTATACCTAACAGATCACCGAGTTCCGCTTGAGTCATTCCCCGAAGCCGACGTACCCGTTCAATTTTTCTTCCCAGATGAATCGTATTTGTGTACTTTTCCGTTTCCATATTCCAGTCTGTTAATTATTTGCCCTGCTTTATGCACTCTCTTAGAATCTCTATTTTCTCCTGTTCACTTTTCAACAAGCGTTCATACAGTTCAACCACCTTTTCAATGGGATTAATCTGTTGCGTATGAGCTGCATAAACAGTAGCGGTTGCTCCCGGAGAAATCGTGGCATCTTTATAGTTATTAATATTACAAATGGCTTTTTCAACATCAAAATCCTTGATGACATCAGTAGATATTCCCAAGACTTCAGCTATTTTTGTTAGCAGTCCATCTTCTATTTCATCTTGTTTTTCTATCTTCGAAATCTCCTGTTGACTAATACCCAGATCAGAAGCTAACGCCTCCTGTTTCATACCTAGATACACACGGATTCTTTGTAGATTGCGACCGACATGCCTTTGATTCACCTTGTCCTTTACTTTAATATCCATATCATTATTGCTTTAGTAAATACATTGAGACAAAGATAATGAAAATAAAATTCGCAACTACATATCACCCTTTGAAAAAGACAGCTTTCTATCTGTTTCTCTTTTAATATAACCTAATTAGATCTATTTTATCCCAGTCTTTATCATTCTTATCTACTTCTAAAACTTTACTACCGTAAAGTTTACAACGGGTAAAGGTTTAATCAACAACAATATTACCTTATAAAATCAAATATACAACAGGTAGTAAGAAACAACTCTGTCCTGATAAAAGTCAACTTTATTTTTTTCAGTTCCCAGTTCTATATGCATAATTTTGTCCTGTCAGTTTTTTTACTGACAGGAATCGTGGCGCCACATTCAAAACAGTAACAGAATAATGTTTAATTAACATTGACATTCTGAACAATCATTATTTAACCAATAAAATCTAATAGCCTATGGGATAAATAAAGTCGTTACAATCGAGACATAGCTTTAAATTGTCCGGAAATTTAGCTATCCAAAAACAAATTAGTAAACATACAATTAAACAAAAAACATGAAATCATTTTCTGATAAAACAAACATAGGGTGGAATAATCCCCTAAAGACTGTTTATAAAATGAATTTTTACCTATTATTCTTATTAATAGGTTCATTATCGATACTTGGATCAACACGGGCTTATTGCCAACAGAGCAAAACAATCTCAGGTATAGTGAAAAACTCTCAAGGAGAGACGATTATCGGAGCGAATATCGTTGAAAAAGGTACCAGCAACGGGACGATTACGAATGTAGACGGACAATTCACACTGCACGTAGCACCCAATGCAATATTAAAGGTATCTTATATGGGATACACGGAACAGGAAGTCAATACACGCAACAAGAACAAGGTGGAAATCATACTGACGGAAGACGCCAGACTGATTGATGAAGTAGTGGTGGTAGGATACGGATCGGTCAAAAAACGGGATTTGACGGGTGCGGTAACCTCTGTCAAGAGCGCGGAAGTGCTGGCCGCTCCTACCAATAATGTAATGGAAGCACTTCAAGGCAAGATACCCGGAATGGATATCACCAAAACTTCAGGACAGATAGGGGGTGATGTCACTATCCTGCTTCGTGGTTCACGATCCATCTATGGCAGCAACGAACCGTTGTTTATTATCGATGGAATCCCCGGCAGCTATAGCCAGGTCAGTCCGTCGGACATTGAGAGTGTAGATGTGTTGAAAGATGCTTCCTCCACCGCCATTTATGGTTCCGCAGGAGCAAACGGCGTTGTCATCATCACCACCAAAAGAGGAAAAGAGGGGAAAGCTACCGTAAACTTCGATGCTTATTACGGATTCAGCGGTTCACCCAACTACAGGCATGGGATGACGGGGGATGAATGGGTCACCTATCAACGGGAAGCCTATAAATATAAAAACGGTGACTATCCCACCGATATGTCCGCCCTACTGGGAAAACAGGATTTTATAGATGCATACAACAACGGCAAATGGATAGACTGGGTGGATGAAGTATCGGGCAATACAGCTACCACAGAGAAATACAGTCTTTCGGTCAGTAGCGGCACTGAAAAGACAAAATTATTTGCTTCGACTTCCTACAACCGGGAGGAAGGTTTACTTAGCAACGAGAATCTGAACAGATATTCGTTACGCCTCAATCTGGATCAGCAGATATTTTCATGGGCAAAGGTAGGCTTTACTTCCAATTTAGTCTACCGGGACTTGAACTCCGGCGTGAAAAACACATTCACCAAATCTCTCTCCACCATCCCGCTGGGTGATGCTTATACCGAAGAAGGGGAGATCAATCACGAATTCATCACGGGACAATATTCCCCGATGAGTGATTTCATAGAGAATCAGTATGTAGACAACACCCGTTCCACCTACCTGAACATGAGTGGCTATGTCGAACTAGCTCCCGTCAAAGACCTGACTTTTACCAGTCGTGTCAATGGAACTTTGAATCACTCACGCCGCGGGCAATACTGGGGAGAAAAGTGTAATGCCAACCGTCCGTCTTATGCAGGTTCACCGCATGCTTCCATCACCAACAACAATGCCTGGAATTACACTTGGGAAAATATTCTCGCTTACAACACAACCATCGCAAAAGACCATAATCTAGGAGGTTCACTGATTACTTCCTGGAATAAGAACCAGTCGGAAAGTAGCATGGCTGCCGCCAGCGGTCAGATGGTAGATCAATGGTCTTTCTGGCGACTGACATCGGGCACTTCCCAACATGTGGAATCCGACTTCGCACAGACACAGAAAATGTCTTTTGCCTTCCGTCTGAACTATTCGTACAAGGGCAAATACCTGTTTAATTTCTCGACCCGTTGGGACGGTGTTTCACAATTTTCTACCGGACATAAATGGGATGCCTTCCCCGCAGGCGCACTGGCGTGGAGAATATCCGACGAGGCATTTATGGAAAAGACACGCAGTTGGCTGGACAACCTGAAGTTGAGAGTGAGCTACGGTATCACGGGTAACTCGGGAGGAACCACCGCATACAGCACCACAACACAAGCATACGTATATACCGCTTCGGGAATTTCCATTAATGGGAAAATCGTTCCTTTCACGCAATACGCTGATAGTTACGGTAGTTCCGATCTCGGATGGGAGAAATCATACAACTGGAATGTAGGGTTGGATTTCGGCATCCTGAACGGTCGCATCGACGGCTCGTTAGAATGGTTCAAAACAACAACCAAAGGATTATTATTCAAACGTACATTGCCCATCACCAGCGGTCTGACCGGATGGGGATCGCCTCTGGCCATCTGGCAAAACATCGCCCAGACCAGCAATCAAGGTGTGGAAGCAACGATCACTTCACACAACATACGGCACAAGGATTTCACTTGGAACACCACTTTATCCGTCACCTGGAACAAGGAACAAATAGACGACCTGCCCGACGGTGACCTGATTGCTGAAAATCTGTTTGTCGGTGAACCGATTAAGGCCATTTACGGATATAAGTATGCCGGAATCTGGAGAACCGATACTCCACAGGAGACATTGGATGCCTACGGCGTAAAACCCGGCTTCATCAAGATAGAAACCTTAGACCAGAAAGGTGACGGAGGCGTACATAAATACAGTACGGAAGACCGACAAATTCTGGGACACTCCAATCCGGACTGGATCATCGGATTCAGCAATTCCTTCACCTACAAGAATTTTGATTTATCTGTCTTTGCCATGGCACGTTACGGACAAACGATCAACAGCGACCTGCTCGGCTATTATACCGCCGAACAGAGCGTAACCAAGAATCAGCTGGCAGGTGTAGACTACTGGACAGAGGATAATCAGGACGCCTATTTCCCCCGTCCCGGAACGGCAGATGAGCAAAAAACCGTATATCCTTCATTAAGAGTACGCGACGGTTCCTTTATCAAGATTAAGAATATCACACTGGGATATACACTGCCCGTAAACATATCACGCAAAGTTTTGATGGAAAAATGCCGCATCTATGCCACAGCCTACAATCCGTTCATCTTTGTAAAAGACAAACAATTGAAAGATACTGATCCCGAAACCAACGGTTCGGATGCATTCCCTACCTACCGGCAATTTGTTTTTGGCGTTAATTTGACATTTTAACTAAAGATTATAATCATGAAAAGTATATATATAAAATTCATATTTTGCAGCGTGCTGCTCTCGGCTCTGTCTCTACACTCCTGCACTTTGGACGAGTACAACCCGGGCGCATTTACCAAAGAGGCTTTAGCTACTTCCATCGATGGATATGAAACCCTGATTAACCAGTGCTATTTTGCTATGGAAAGATTTTATTATGGTGCTGCCGACTGGATGTCACTGACTGAAGGCGACACCGATCTTTGGACGTATAAAGCCAACGAATCAACCAGTTACACGCAGTGGTTCTGGTTTTTCGCAGGAACATCGCCCAATACGACTTACACCAATAATTGGTGGAACGGGACTTACGACGGTGTGGGAGCCTGTAACGAAGCCATCGCATTAGGAGACAAACCTCCTTACACCACGGAAGAGGAACGGAATGCAAAGATTGCGGAAGCCCGTTTTCTTAGAGCTGTGTATTATTTCAACGCGGTGGAACAATTCGGAGCAGTGACGATGCTCACAGAACCCGTAGTGACGGAAACGTTGACCTACTCCCCCACCCGCACCGATCCGATGACCATCTATCAGGAGGTTATTATCCCCGATTTAAGATTTGCATCCGAATGGTTGCCAACAGGTACGCATGCAACAACTACCACTCCGACAAAGAAAGCCGCTCTCGGTTTTCTGGCTAAAGCCTGCTTGCAGACGTACGAATATGGAAGCACCGAATATTTGCAGGAAGCTTTGGATGCAGCCAAGAAATTGATTACCGATTGCGAAACTGGCGGTGGGAAATACAATACGTATATGTATCCATCGTATAGCGAGGTGTTTAAAGAGAGCAACAACTGGGAAAACAAGGAAGCTCTCTGGAAACATCGCTGGTATGCAGGAGCAGACGGACACGGATCAAGCAATGGGAATTATAAGTTGAATCGCAACGACGAGTATTTCTTATGTAATATCAATAAATTCGGTGCTCGTGAAGACAATCAGGAGACACGGCTTACCTGGGAAGGCTCAATAACCGGTATCTTTATGCCTACGCAGCATTTATTGAGTTTGTATGTGCAGAAAGACGGAACATTAGACCCCAGATTTCATGAATCGTTCACTACAGAGTGGAACGCGAACAAGAATTACACTTGGGACGAAAGTGCCGTACACATGTATGACAAGGAAGAAACCGTCATTGGCAAAGCTCTGAATAAAGGTGACTTAGCTATTAAATTCATCATGCCACAGGACATCGATTATGCAACAGAGAAACAAAAAGAACACATTTCTGATTATTTGCTGATTGATTATCATCATGTATATAGTGACGACAATCATAATGTGAACATGAATTATGCTTATACAAACGTCACAGGCAATTACAAGAATGACGGCACAAACGAGAACCAGTTCCGCTACTATTATCCGTCACTGAATAAGCATAACAGCAGTAATTATTATGTAGCCAATGCTTCCAAACAGAGAAACGGTAATCTGAATGCAACGTTTATCATGCGTATGGCAGAAGTTTATTTGATTGCGGCAGAAGCAGATATTTACCTGAATGGCGGGACGAATGCAGCCGGTTATATCAATAAGGTTCGCGAACGTGCCGGAGCAAATCCGCTCACAGGGAGTATTACGGTGCAGGATATCTTAGACGAAAGAGGCCGTGAACTTTGCGGAGAATATTGCCGCTTCTACGATTTGAAACGGACAGGCATGTTTAAGAACTCGGAGTATCTGGAGAATACCCATCCGGATCTGGCCCGGTTCTTCCATCCGAATTATGCGTTACGTCCCATTTCAACCACATTTACCGCAACAATCACTAATGGCAGTGAATATCAGAATCCGGGATACTAAATAGATATTTCAATATGTACAGGTGCTATGGAGTCAATCCTGGCACCTGTACATTTCGACTACAGATTCGCATTGAGAATGAATATCCGCTACTTGGCAAAAGGTCATAGGCAGGCGATAACTCCCAAGCTCCATTTATCTGTGTTCTTTGACGTGTTTTTAAAAATCGAAGTGCAAAATCTAACTTTTTTACAAGATTGCTATAATAAATCAAAGTTTTTCCCTATGTTTGTATTAAAGGGCAACAAGATTTAAAATCTCGGAATTAGATGATAATACAAAAAAGTATGATGTATCAGCCTATACAATAAATGAGATTTTTTATAAGTTCCAGGTTCCATCCGACAATTTGTAGAAATCAGATTAATACATATACCACCATGAAAAACAATTTTCAAAAATCAAGGAACATCAGGATATTTATTTCATCCACCTTTCAAGATATGCAGAGCGAAAGAGATATGCTGGTTAACAAAGTTTTTCCAAGACTGCGGCAGATTGCCTACGAACGCAATGTCACACTGACTGAAGTCGATCTGCGATGGGGAATCACCGAAGAAGAAGCAAAATCAAGCAAAGTGGTGGAAATATGTTTGGACGAGATACGGAACTCACACCCGTTTTTCATCGGATTATTAGGAGAAAGATACGGTTGGTGTCCATCGAAAGAAACACTCATTGAACACCAGGCCATGCCTGACAGATATGAATGGCTTGCCGCTGACCTCGATCATGGGATGAGTATTACGGAAATTGAAATTCAATATGGCGTGCTTCGGTCGCTCGAACCGGTCTATGCTTCGTTCTATATACGCGAAGCAGATGAAAAGACGATGGAAACCGATCCAAGGCAGGCGCAACTAAAAGAAACAGTAAGAAATAACAAAAGATATAACACCTATGATTACTGTTCCCCCGAACAATTGGGCGAACAGGTGGAATCGGAATTCAGGGCATTGCTCGACCACCTTTTCCCCAAAGATAAAGTCGAGAATCCCGCCGTACACGAAAGACAGAAACTACAAGCCTTTCTGGATGACAAATCGGATAATTATATACCCAATAAAGCTTATATCTCCTACCTAGACAAGTTTTTAAACAATACACCCAACCAGCATCTGGTGATTACCGGAGAAAGCGGTATGGGTAAGAGTGCCCTTTTGGCTTATTGGCTTAAAAATATCATCGAAGATGATCGGTGGAATGTGGTAGCACACTTTAGCGCCAACTCATCGCAGAGTTTGGACACGACGGATATTGCGAAGCATATAACCACCCAGATAGACTCTCTATACGGGCTTGAGCAGATGGAGGAAAACGACCGACAAATCGAACACAATGCTACCGATACAGATAATATAGATTACCAGAAACTAGCCTTGAGGGCCCAACTAATTGCCGGACAAAAACCTTTACTAATCGTTTTGGACGGCGCCAATCAACTTTCGGACCGGAATCATAGAACAAAACTATTAAACTGGTTGCCTGACTTCCCGGACAATGTAAAAATAATCTTTTCAACTATCGAGGAAGATAAAACCATGCAGGTATTCAAAAAACGGAAATACCCTGTAATAACAGTCTACCCCTTACTGCTCGACCAACGCAAGGAACTGATTGTAGACTTTTTCGATCGTTATCGCAAGCGGCTGTCCGAACAACAACTGACCATGATACTCAAAGGCAGTGACATAACAGACAACACCATGGTACTGATGTCATTACTTGAGGAAATCAGATGTTTCGGAAATTTCGACAGCCTGACCAGCTTCATCAGCCAAATGACTAACCTGCCAGACATCAACTCGTTTTTTGACAGACTATTACAGCGCAAAGAGCAAATATACAACACCCCACTTTACCCCTCGCTAACATCAGACTTGCTGTCACTAATAGCATTATCCAAAGATGGATTATCTGAAACAGAACTGATTGCAATTAGCAACATCCCATCGCTCTACTGGTCTCAATTCTATTGTGCAAACACGGCCCACCTAATGATTAGGGACGGACGAGTGGTTTTTGCACACGACATGATACGACAGGCTATTGAACAGAAATACCTTAACAGCGAAAGAAAAGTACAATTAAGACAGAACATAATAGACTATTTCAATCGCGAAGAAAACAATAACTTCCGCAAGATGGAGGAACTCCCCTATCAACTTTATCACGCCGAAAAATGGGACGAGCTCCACGAATGTATTTCAACACTCGGTTATATGAGCCGACAGTTTAGCACCAACAACATTCATGAATTCATACTTTACTGGCGTACACTAAAACAAGCCGATGCTTCAAAATATAAAATTTCACAAGCCTATATTGAACAGATTATGGGAAGTATGGCTGAAAAGGTTGAAATGGCAGTTATGCTACAATGGGCTTATTGGCAGATGTTCCGCAATGACGTTATCCGGCTGACCAACATCTGTATTTCTTATCTGAATGATTTGGATGCAGCCTACGAACTGGTAGAATTCCTAATCCGTATGTGCGACCAGATGGCCGACGGCGATACCAGTGAAGAACGCTGCTCGTTCCACAATCTGGCTGGTATGATCTGTATTCGCAAAAAAGAATACATCCAGGCGTTAAAGGAATATAGGGAAGGATTATCACTTGCAGTCCATGCTTACGGAGAAGACGACCTGAAAATAACATCTTACCTGTGTAACATCGCTGATGTATACCACAGTATCGGCGAATCACAAGATCCGGTCGATAAGGACGCATTGGAAAAAGCGAAGCTGATCCTCGAAAAAGTCCTTAAGATGCGCAAATCCATCCTGCCGGACATGCATGATGATATTGCCGTAGCATACGATAATCTCGCCGGTATATACAGGTTGCTTGGTGAAGAAGAACTTGCTAAGGAATATCGTCTGAAAAGTCAGGACATATATGTCAGTCTCAAAGGTGAGAATGACATTGATGTAGCCATCGCATATCATAATTATGCACTCGAATGCCGCATGGAACAAGATTTTGACCAAGCCAGAGAGTATGCCGAAAAAGCCCTTACGATATATCAGCACATATTAGGAGATGAAAATACGCATACCCAAGAAGAATATCACTCGCTTGCAGAAATTGAGATGTATAGTGGAAACTATCCCAAAGCGACCGAATATATGAGACATGCGATAGATATTTACCAAAAGATTGGAGACTGTGACATGACGCTGGCCGAGCTACTGAACAGCCAGGCCTCCATATATCTTCGGGCCAACCAACCTGATCTGTCTCTCAACACAGCATTGGAGTGCATCAGTCTACTCGAAACATTAAAACAGACAGACTCAAAACTGGCTGCTACCATGTATGACAATCTGGGTAAAGTCTATCTCGTCCTAAATGATGAAAAGCTTTCAGAACATTATTATCTGAAAGGAGCCGAAACCTGGCATAATATGGATAACCTGGAAACAGAAGCTGCCTCATACTCCTATCTGGCCGCAGCATACAACACTTTCAATCGTTTCGAAGACGCAGCAGTTGCACTCGAAAAATCACTTGCTTTGCTGGAAGAATGCGATAAAAGTCAGGATGAAGCAGCTGCCTATGCGAACAATAATTACGGTGCAATATGTTTCAGACTAGGACACATAGACAAGGCAATCGAACACATTGAAAAAGCCTGGGAGATACGCTCCGCCCTGTTCGGTCCCGACGATCAGATGGCCAGGCAGTACAAGGACACAGTTGAGCAACTGAAACAGGCAAATGAAAATACAGAAGATTCAGCCAATGACAAACCCAATGAAAAGCAAACAGCCAATGCAAATGCCGAAATCGAAGAATTTGCAACCTACATCGGTATAGATGATCCGGCATTGACCGATATCTTCCGACAAGGGAGAGACGCCTTTCAGACGGGTTATTTTGAAAGAGCTGCCGATATGTTCAATCGCGCCCTTCATCATTGCAACCAAAAGGGGGTTGAAAAAATGTCAGTAGCCCGAAGCCTGATTTATCGCTATCTGGCTTATTCAATGGAAATGAAAAAGGAAGAAGACCAAGCAGAAGAATACTATCGTATGGCAGCCGACATCGCTATCCAAAATGATAATGATGCTGTGGCCGAACGGGTATTCAAAGACATGGCCGAATTCAATTGGAATCGAGGTAATTTCGAGCAGGCAGAAATGAGCTACTGGCATGAAATACGATGCTTGCTAAGTTTGTATGGCTTCTACAACAAGAAAACGATAGCATGTCTGAACAACATAGCGCAGGCCATAACCAAACAAGATACTGTATACTGGCAAGTCATCCTCCGATGCTTCGAATTTGTTTATGTCCTCTCCAGCGACAACGAAGAATACAAGCAGTCACACCAAAGTGCAAGCAATGGAATCGGTACGTCGATTGAGCATCTAAAACAAGAAGACGAATCGTTTGATGACCAAAACTACCGAATCGATCTCGAAAGTGCAGTAATTGTTCTGATGGATTACACGATCGGCTTAGGCACGTACAATACAGCACATCAACTGTACATCTCTTTTCTTGAAGAAATAGCTGCAAATAGTGGAATAACCGTAGACGGCTATTACCTGATTAGTTTACGAAGAATAACAATGGATGCCGTTTTGGATAATCCGCACAGGGTAATCACGGCGGGACTCAACTTGTTACAGAAGGCTGAATCACAGCCTCCTTCCGACGAAATAAAAAGCCAAATAGAGATAACGATAGCAAATGCCTACTGCGACACCATGCAATATCATAAAGCCCTACCGCTCTATGAAACCAACCTGACTTACGAACCCAATCTCATCGTACCACTAGCCAAGTGTTACAATGCATTAAGCCACCCGCAAGAGGCTCTTCAGATACTGGAAAATGCCATAGAGCAAGATCCGTCAATTTCCACATTGCCCGAAATTGACAAAGTTCTCGGTAAGATACTTCTCGACACAGGGCATATCAAGGAAGCTCTGGACGCCTTCAATCGTTACGAAGCTGACAAAACCGATGCAGGAATCTCCCCTATGACTATCCACAAAGCTCTCGCACTCTATTTGTCCGGTAGCGAAATGGATGCCACACAGCTGGTACATTCTGCCATGAAACTACTGAAAGATGAGAGCAACGACCTTTTGTACAGGATATCCATCGGCATTGAATTGATTGATTATATGTTCCAAACAGGCAACATCGAACAGGCAGAAAAATTGATCGACCAACTTCACGGACTGTTGGAGGAATTGCCCGACAGTATGCAAGAGCCCTATAATGCCCGCATTGTCGCAATAAGACAAGCCCCAAACTAAGAAAGAATAATAAACAGGTATAAAAATAATAATGTAATATGAATATTCAGGAAATTTTAAATATGCTTGACGAAGACATAGCACGTGCCGAAGAGCAACAACCAGATAACAAGGAGGAGAATATCGATTTTCTGTTGTCCGAATTGGAAGCATCTCGTGAATTGGACGAGGACCGGCTTGCGGAAAAATACCTGGCCATGCACACTATGTATCAATTCCTTACCCGACCGGGTAATCTTATCAAAATACTTGACTGTAAAGATCAGCTTACGCTAGGTGAATGCCTGCCTATGCTCACTTATCTTCCGTGGGTAAAAGACACCGAATTTGAACGGCTCTGTCTGGAAGCATCATTTTGCTCCCTGTATAACCATTTTCAATATGGAAATGAACTGGAAAAAGGTTTTGCAGCCATTGCAACCATAAAATTACTGCTTCATCACTCAGAGCAGCTTTTACCTTGTTTCGAAGAGTTTCAACAAATAGCCTACGAAAACGAGCACTTGCATAAACAGATGGACGAAGTGGATTTCCAATATGAACCCAAAATACTACTTTATCAGGTGCAGGCTTCGATGGTACCTTTCGTCCGGCGAGTTTACGAAATGTATCCGATGCTAGAAGAAGAAAGAATTAATGAATTCTGCAATAGAATCGAAGCAACACTTGCTGATTTAGAATTGTCGCAGGAGAGAATGATGTTTAAAACCCGACTGATTTATAATTTCATGATTGAAGCGGATATCAGGTGCTATGAAGGAATAAATGAAGAAGAGGAATGATAGTCATTCGACTACAAATAAATCCCGGCCTTGCGGTTTCATCCTTGAGCCGGGATTTATAAATGAAAGAAGAACCCGATATCCCGTTTCTGACTTTTCTTACCGCCAGTACTTACTATTTATTCAAATATCCATTTTTCGCAGCCTCCCAACCAATAATTGCAGTCTTTCGAATCTCTCCCCAGTGGTAATTACCCAACTCACCGGAAGAACGAATGACACGATGACATGGAATAAGGAAAGCTACGGGATTCTCACCGACAGCCGTTCCTACAGCCCGGCAAGCCTTCGGGTTATTAATACCTGCGGCTATATCTCCATAAGTAGTCAATCCGGCGACAGGGATTTTCAGTAAAGTCTCCCAGACCTTTAGTTGAAAGTCAGTACCTTTCAAATGCAGCTTTATATCTTTAAGTTTCCTCCAATCCTGCGTGAAGATGGATAAAGCATTTTGCTGCATCTCATCCACAGCCGGAGTAAACGTTGCATTAGGAAACTTCTTCAACAAGGAATGAAATGCCGCATCGTGATCGTCTGCAAACTCCAGACAACAGATACCTTTATTGGTAGATGCAATAAATAGTTCACCAAAAGGACTTTTGGCAAAACTGTAATTGATAGAAAGATTTTCACCACCGTTTTTATACTCACCCGGTGTCATACCTTCTATATTTACAAACAAATCATACAATCTGCCTGTACCTGAAAGTCCCGTTTCCTGTGCCGTATCAAACAAAGACGCATGAGTCTCATCCAAGATTTTCTTGGCATATTCAATACTGGTATATTGCAAGAACTTCTTAGGACTAACCCCTGCCCACTCCGTAAACATACGTTGGAAATGTGCCGTACTCAACGCCACTTCCCGGGCAATCTCATCCAATCTCGGTTGCCTTTTGAAATTCTCCCTTATATACCCGATTGCCTGTGCAATACGTGCATAATCAAGCGTTTCTTGTTCATTCATAACAGAGGTTTGCCGTTTAATTCCAAATCCAGTAACCGTTTTTTAGCAGGAAGACCGCCGGCATAACCCACAAGCGTGTGGTTACTGCCGATAACACGATGACACGGAGCAAAAATAGAAATAGCGTTCGCACCATTAGCAGCGGCAACCGCACGGACAGCCTTCGGCATATCCAGCTGTTTCGCCAATTCTCCGTACGATACAGTCGAACCGTACGGAATATCCAGCAACTTATACCATACACTTTTCTGAAAATCCGTACCTACAAAAAGCAAAGGCACTTCAAACGCAGTCCGTTCACCATTGAAATATTCGTCCAACTGCTGAATCGCTTCCTGTATAACCTCGGATGTACTTTCTTCATAACAGGCTTTCAACACTTTCCGCAACCTCCTGTCTACCATATCTCTATGACTTTCAACCGCCCAGTCACAAAGACAAAGCCGATCTTCAAACGAGCCAAGCATCAAATCGCCACAAGGAGAATGATAACGCTGTATCTGAATGACATTGCCAACTATTTCTTTCCTTTTATCTTCCATCTTAACTTATTTTCGGGGATTGATAGCACTGCTTTTGTTTTCCACACCTGCAAAAATACATTTATTGTACTTACAACTGAAAAAGCAATCCATCATATTTTGACTTTCAACCCCATTTTAGTTTCCAATGCCACAAAATTAGCACACAAATATCTGATAAACGACCCGAAAATTGCGATTCTTATAAAAAGAGGACAACTAAATTCAAAATAAGCCGCGATTTTATTTTTGTATACGATTTACCCTCACACCCTCACCCTTTGAACCAAATCCTTTACTCATGGGAGTTACAGGTGTGAGGGTAAAGGTGAGGGCAGAGTGAGGGTGACTTTTACCCTCACCCTGCCCTCACTCTGATTCCGATTGACTATTCCCCTTATCAACTACTCCACCTTCATCAAATGATAAAGCGTTCCCTTACGAGATTTACGGCAAGGAATATTCAGTTTTTGAAGTGCGCGCCCGAACTGTCCCACCTTACTAATAGCCAACTTATCCCGTGTTTTCGTCTGTAAATAGCTCAAAATCTGCATAGCAGTCAGCCATTCGCCTTCCATTTCCTCCTCTACCGGATTAAGATAACAATGAAACAACTGCTCCAACGGACTAGCCTGTTCGAACTCACGGTTGGTCTGTTTCAATATATTTTCATCTTCATCATTCAGCCAATAACGTTCCCCTTTATAAATCGCCTCCATTGCTTGAGCATACAACTGTTTATAATTGATGGTAACGTTCGTTTGAATAGGAGCCGTCACCTCGATACAAATGAAACGGCGGCTACCACTGGGATCGGTAAGCAAATCTTTCTGATTGCTGGTTCCGATAAAAGAAGCATAACGCCTCATTTCCCGAATCGTATTACCGTAAGGCTTACGCAAATTCGCGACAGGCTTCTGCAACAAATGCTTCAGGAATCCCTGCTGACTGACATTAATCTGATCGAACTCATCAATATTAATCAGAAAAAAGCGCCCCAAATAACGTTCCGCCTCCTGCTTACTCTTGAAATCAATACTGTCCGTATAGCCGAAACGAAGTTCCGGCGGCAGGATAATGCGACAAAATGTAGACTTGCGATACCCTTGCGAACCGACTAGCAAAGGCGAAGTACTATTACCATGCTGCCGGTCAACTCCCCTCCAATGCGCCACCATACTAAGAAACCAACGGTAAAACAATTCCTGCCAATGCGGATTATCACAAGGAACCAAACCAGCCAATGCACGAATACGATCCTTCCCGTCCCAACGCCCTGCCTCATAAAGATATTCTTCGACAGGATTGTACAAAGGAACACATTCCGAATTCAGAAAACGATCCACATCACGGTCCCACGCACTGATTCCCTCTTTCAATGCATTGATTGCAATGCTGTTGCGCACCCGTTTATCCACCGGCTTAAAGCAAAAATGAACGGAGTCACGCTGACGATATTCCAAATCATCCAGCACCGTATTGTAACGGAATTCATAACGGCGTTTCATAAACTCTTCCAGCAGAAAAGCCGTCTCCTGCTCTTTGCTGATGCTGCATTTCTTGCCGAATCCCTTACATTCCTGATAAAGATTATGGAGTATCGAACGAATCACCAGTTCTTCCTCCTCACGATAATAATGAATCATCGTCTGCCGTATCGCTTCCTCTTCGGGGATACCCGCCTTGAAACAATGCTCGGCAAGGCGGACCAGCAAAGGTTGCAAGTCGTCCCCACGTTTCCAGTTCTCCATTTCCTGAAGTGCCCTGTTCAATGCCGCTTCATAAATCTTCGTGAACGTTTGCGCCGACTCATATCCCGGTTGCAATCGCAATAAGGGATTCTTCTCGCCCTGCTTCCGCTGGCGGAAAGTCTCTTCTCCCGGCATCGTAAGCGGCTGTTCCAGACAAAACGGCACTGCATCCGGATTATAATAAGGAGCCTCATCCAACGTCATACGACATTTCTGGGTCAACACAGGTTCCTTCAGATCGATATCGAAAGGTAACATCGGCTGATAACATGTCACAGCCAGCCGATAAGCATGGACATGAAACAATTCCGCCTCCGCCTCTTCAGATGGCAACCCTCCATCATCCGGCAAGGCAAAACGCACCCATATCTTCACACTACGACCACTGGAACCACAAAAAGCGGCAAAAGTCTGTGGCAGAAGTGCCGCTTGCCGTTTCACAAATTCCGCTTCCGACCCACCGGCCAGCCGGCTCACTTCCAACTGTACCAATCCGTTATACTGCTTCATCTTCCGTTCACCCTCTTTGGTCCGGGTATATTCCACAGCAGAATAAATGTATGGCAACTTATCTATATGTTCGTACCGGGCATATGTACCTTCCAATAACGGTATAATTTCCCGCAAAGCCGTGATATGCCCCGCTTTCGTTTCCGTTTTCATTTTGTCGAATAATGTGCCTGCCTCGCAAATGCTAAGAGCTTCTTTTCCGCTCCCGTTGTCTTGTCTGATTAAAGTAATTTTCATCCTATTTTTGTCTATTTTTTCTACAATCAAATATAAATGTTTAATTCCTGTAAAGATACGCTTTTATCTCCCGGAAAACAAGCATTTCATCTGATAAATACCCGTATTTCATTTGCATTTGCCTTATTATTTATGTATCTTTGCTTAGTAGTTGCCAAGGGCTCACCCGTGTGAACAAACAGGCTATCAATTGTAAATAAAAACGTCCACAGACGTAAACAGTCTTGTTCACATGAGTAAGCCCTTGCAAAACATTAGAGCTTAACAAAAGAAACATTAAGCGCTAACGTATTACTACTTAAGAGAATACATAACAAGAACCGTTACTTTAAAAACAAACAAAAGCTATGGCAATATTATTCGATTGGTATGAAGACCCGAAACCTTCAGACAAACAGCAGGGAGAAAACAAAAAGACCCTGCATCCGCGCATCAAATACAACGGTTCCACAGGGACCGACGTACTGCGGCGGCGTATTCAGGAACGTTGCTCACTGACGGAGACGGACGTCTCTGCCGTGCTCGACGCTCTTTCGCACATCATGGGACAGGAATTGGCGGAGGGACGCCAGGTACATCTGGACGGCATCGGTTATTTCCATCCCTGCCTGACCACCACGGAACCTGTGACGATAGGCACTAAACGGAAAGCAACTAAAGTGAAACTGAAAGCCATCCAGTTTCGTGCCGATCAAACATTGAAAAACGAATTTGGCGTGCTTAAAGTGAAAAGCCTCAAAGGAGGACTGGATTTCACCCAACTAACGAATGAGGAAATTGACCTGCAACTGACAAAGTACTTCCAAACCCACCCATTCATGCGAAGATATGATTTTCAATACCTTTGCGGAATGGCAAGAAGTACAGCTATGCGACATATCCGGCGTCTGCGCGATGAAGGTAAATTGAACAATATGGGTGGAGCCATGCAGCCGATTTATGTGCCGGGAAATGGATATTATGGTAATAATGAAGCAATTAGTGTAAAAACGGAATAAGATTAGCCAACCCAAATCAGGACGAATCAGGGTGAGGGTAAAAAGTTACCCTCACCTACTCTCACCTTTACCCTCACACCTGTAACCCCGATGAATAAATGGATTAAGCATAGGGTGAGGGTGTGAGGGTAAAAACGTCACCAACATTTATTTGAGAACATTCTTAATGCAAGCAACTATTGCACAAGAGTACCTCCATACAGTTCCATCTTTTACCGAGGAATCTTAACCATTTCAACCGGCTGCTCCTGTATCTTATCCAACGGGTGTGACTGATATCTTACCTTTGAGAAATCAATAGCCTTTAAATCGATGCAACGTATCGAATTGTTATAGGCCGTTTCATAATAAATCTTCCGGTTCGTCAGGTCGATAGCCGAGGTCCATTGCGTAGCACTTGGAATATCAGGAATATCCCCCTGCGAATGTTCTATACCGATAGGAACATCAAAATTGTTAAGCAAGTGGAAACATTGCTGCACGGTATCAAAGCCTGTAGCACGTTGAGGAGCTGTCCCCCGATAAAAGGCAGCACGTACAAACCGAGAAGGAGGCGTGGCATCGCCCGGAATGCCGAGAAAACCGGAGTTACCACCAGTCGGCTGCAACGTAATACCGCTCAATTTTTGCACGGAAGCGTCACCCGGATGAAGATTGACGTAGTTGTTCAAATTAGTAAGTTGCCATTCAAAGCCGGGGGCATTCGTCAATACCCCTACTTCATTCTCATAAAAATGCGGCACACCACCTACAATTTCCAACACAACCTGACGTCCCGACGGTTCACCGATACGCCAGTGTACTACCGCTGTCTTTTCCAGCCCTACGACACGTACAGAAGAAAGGGCTGCCTTCACCTCGTCAATAGTGGAAAACTGCGACAACAGCCACCCCGCCACTTGAAGGTCTGCCAGTGTCCGCTGGTTCTGTGCAGCATCATACGTCTCATAACCACCATAGTGAGGAAAGAAAAATAGTCCGGCTGAAAGTCCTGCCTCATTGATTCCTTCGGCAATAAACTCTTTTTGCACAACAGCCAGACCGACCACCCCATATTTTGCCGTAAACGTCAGTCCATTGACACCTGTAGGAGTGAATGACGTGAGCTGTTGGCCACGTGGAATAATCACATATTCGCTTTGCAACACACCGCGCGCCCATTCAATCGTACGGGCTTGCACATAACTGCCGTCACGGGATGTCAGCGAGATTCCCGTACAAGCTACAGCCTGAAAAGTGCTGCCACATACGGCGGCAGCAATCCCTAACAATAAGTTCTTTGTCATCTTCATCATTATTTATATATTTATCGCTAAAAACTCAATACTGTATAAAGACAACAAAATATGAGTTATTTTAGTTTGCAGATAAATGCGGCATATTGAAACGTTTTTGATCGCCATACTTTGGATGGTGTACCAACGTTCGGTTTTAGGATTATAGTCTTCCCAAAGATGAACACCCGTGAGTTTACGGTCGGCATCGAGCAATTGCGGTTTCGGGACTACATCAGTTTCAATCCTATGATTGAAAGAATCAAAGTCGTCATAAAAAACAAACGCCCCAAAGTGGCCGGTTCATGGAAAAACAGAATACCGACCAATACGGTTCCCACTGCCCCTATTCCCGTCCAAACAGGATATGCAGTGCCGATGGGTAATGTTTGCGCAGCCTTTGCCAACAGGTACATACTTAAGGTTACAGAGATTACAAACCCCGCTCCCCATAAATAAAAGTCAGCACCCGTTGCTCCTTTTATCTTACCCAGACAAAAAGTGAAGCCGACTTCAAAGAGTCCGGCAATAATCAATATTATCCAATTCATATCTTTCTATTTTAAAATCAGACTGCAAAATTAGGCAGACAGCTGGAGCTTTCACTTTACATTTGATAAGAAATGACTGCATAAGAGTATGAACAATTCCTCTTTCCTAATCTAACTTTTTGTATTTTTGCAGAAAATGATTCATGTTATATGGATATACACGAGATTATCAATAAGATATACCCGATACCGGAAGCTTCGATGGATAAATTGACAAAGCATCTGTCTAAAGTGACGTACCCCAAAGGGTATCATATACTGGAAACCGGTAAAACTGAAACGAATATCTTTTTTATCGAGAAAGGGATTGTCAGAGCTTATATTCCTGTGGATGGGAAAGAAGTTACATTCTGGATCGGGAAAGAGGGTGCCGCCATTGTCTCGCTGAAAAGTTATGTGGATAACCAGCAGGGATATGAATCGATGGAGTTGATGGAAGAGTCGGAGTTGTATTTACTGAAGCGTAAAGACTTACAGGAATTATTCAAAGAAGACATTCATATCGCCAACTGGGGACGTAAGTTTGCCGAATCCGAATTCATGCAAACGGAGGAAAGACTTATTTCCCTATTATTCACCAATGCATCCGAACGGTATATGAAGCTGATCCGGAACAATCCGGAGTTATTGCAGAGAATGCCATTAGAATGCCTTGCTTCTTATCTGGGAATAACTCCGGTAAGTTTGAGCCGGATCAGGGCAAAGCTGAAACGAATGCTCTGAAAAAGCTGATTAAAAGAATCACTTCATCTAAACAAACAGAAAATGATATATTTGCCATCTGAAAAAGAACAAAGAGGGAAATCATGAATATAGAGGAGTATAGAGACTATTGCCTGTCTGTTAAAGGAGCAACAGAATGTATGCCGTTTGGTGAAAATGTCCTGGTTTTTAAGGTCATGGATAAAATGTTCACTTTTGCCACATTACAACCAAAGAACGGAAGATTCTGGGCTGATATGAAATGTGCTCCTGATAAGGCAGAAGAATTAATAGAACAGTATAGAGATATTTTTTGGGGACCATTTTCTGATAAGAAACATTGGATAACCGTATACTTAGAGGGAGATGTGCCCGACAAACTTATCAAAGAACTGATTAGTCATTCGGTAGAAGAAGTCATCAAGAAGTTGTCCAAGAAAAAACAGGAAGAATATTATAGAATATGCGAAAGATACAGAATGCCATAAACTCTCGTTGGCAGGTATCAGAATTACAATTTAGTATTCTAACAATAAATATCCGGTTCTACTGTCATTGCAGAATGTAGAACCGGATAAGAATCCTCCCTTTTCAGAAACGTATGTCCCAAATGCCACAAGCCTTTTCCAGTTCTACCAACGAGACAGCATATCCTTTCATCGTTTCAAGATATTCTTGCTGCACTTCATTATAGGTACGTTGGGCGACTAATACATCCAAAATGTTGGTTTCACCACGTTTGTATTTATATACCATCCCATCCATTACTTTTTGAGCATCTCCAAGCATTCCTGACTTAAATTGAACCACTTTCTTTTTCTCTGCTTCATAACTGAACCATGCCTGCATAATCTCTGCCTGTATTTGTTGTTCTATATCTTTCTCCTGAATTTCGGACTGGGAAATACGAAATTTAGCAGCCTTAACGGCCCCTTTATTGATATTCGAGAAAGCCAAAGGAACAGACACTCCTACCGTAGCAGAACGAGCCGATGGAAAAAAACGATTCCAGTCTTTTTCATAAGAAACGGACAGACCAATATCCGGGCGACGTTCTGCCCTCGTCAGTTTATATGCACGGGAAGTAACTTCCGTATTTTTTTGAGCCGTAAACAAATCTATACGATTATCCAGACCTACTTTAATCAACTCCGAAAGATAAAACTCACGGTTTAGTTCATCCCAATGACCTAACGGAATATAAAGAGTGTCCGCAGCCATCCCCATCTGTCTATTCAGCACGACCAATGCCGACTGATAGGCAGCTTCCTGACTATAAACCGCATTGAGCAAAGTGACAGCTTCCAACTTTGATTGCCGGGCATCATTCTCTGTAATCTCTCCCGCCACATAACGTAAACTATCTGACTGGCTCAATTGCAACATATACTGGTAAGAACTTTGCTGTACTTCAAGCAACTCTCTTTGAAGAACTGCCTCCAAAAAAAGACTGGCAGCTTCGGCCCTCAAATTCTGAAATGACTGTTCCAGGATTAGTTTTTCAAGCTCCATCTGACTACGTGCCAACTTTATCCGTGCCCCTCGTTTGTTTCCTAATTCCAGTGAATAGGAAAGCCCTAATGAAAAAGTCTCATGACCGGCTTCAAATCCCACTTCCGGATCAGGAAGCACTTTTTGCGCAATCATCTCCGCATCAGCTATACTTACATTCAATTTCTCTGCCAGATAGTTTAGATTACCTTCCCCTACCCGTTTCAGATACTCATCGAGAGAAATACTCTGATAGAGAGTACTGTCCGGTATTTGCGCCACTGCATGAACAGACATTGCTTCCACAAGCAACAAAAGGAGCAAGATATTAAAGTGTATATTCCTTCTCATCATTCTTCTTTTTATTTAAAACGTTATTCTCAATCAGATAATAAAAAACCGGAAGCACAAACATAGAAATGAGTGCGGAGAACATCAATCCATATACAATAACCGTTGCCAAAGGACGTTGCACATCACTCCCGATTCCAGTTGCCAGAGAAGCGGGAAACAGTCCGAGTACCGTAGTGACCGAGGTCATCAGAATGGGACGGAACCGTTGACGTGCCCCTTCGATAACAGACTTCCGAAGTTCCATTCCTCCTTTACGCAAGTTATTTATCTGAGATACCATAATAATTCCGTTTTGAATGGAAAGTCCGAACATGGCAATAAAGCCCACGGCAGACGATACATTCAATGTCATACCGCGTACATTGAGCGCAAGCATTCCGCCAAAGAGCGCCAAAGGCACGATGGACAATACCAGACCGGCTTGCCGGAACTTACCGAACGTTGCATAAAGCAAAATAAACATACACATCAGCGTCAACGGAAGAATGACAGAAAGACGGGTATAGGCCCTGTGCTGGTTTTCGAAAGCCCCTCCCCACTTGACTGTATATTTGCTTTTATCATAGTTCACTTTCGCATCGATCACATTCTGCGCTTCTTTTAAGAAAGAAGCCAGATCGCGTCCACGCAGATTCAACTTTACCGTCAGGTGACGTCTGTTCATTTCACGAGTGATCGTACTTTCCCCGACACTCAACTTCACTTCGGCTACCTGCGAAAGGGGTATTTTAGCTCCGGTAGAAGAGGTCAGCATCAATCCGGCTATCTTTTCGGGTGTATCCCGCATTTCTTCTTTATATTTACAGGTAATGTCATACTGACGGTCTCCCTGATAAAGCTGAGCAATAGCTTTCCCTCCGATTGCCACCTCTATCAAATCAGCTACATCAGACACATTCAGCCCATATCGGGCAATCGCATCCCGATTCATAATGATTTGCAGTTGAGGTAATGGAGGTTCCTGGTCAATATCCAGATCAACGGCACCTTTCACCGTTCCCAGCGCCCGGGTGATTTCTTCCGCAATACGACGTGTTTCCCGAAAATCCTCACCATACACCTTTACAACCAATTCACTATGCGCACCGGCTATTTTATCCATCACCCCGTCTATCATCGGTTGGCTGAATCCGACCCTAAAACCGGGTAGTGTCTTATATTCTTCTTCCAGTTCATGAATCAAATCTTGCTTGGTCTTTCCCTTCGGCCATTCATCATAAGGCTTTATCCCGATAGATACCTCAAAATGCGAAGGGGTGAACGGATCTGTACCATCGTCATTTCTCCCTGCCTGAACCATGATATAAGTTACTTCGGGATACTTCATCGTACGGAAACGAAGGGTATCGGACATCTCTCTCGATTTCTCAACAGAAATGCCGGGAGGAAGATTCACCTGCAACCAGATCGAACCCTCATCCAATTCAGGAAGGAAATCTTTCCCTACAACACCACTTAACAAGCTACCTGCAATCAGAATCAAACATGAAAAGAGTATGGTCTTTATTGGTTTTTCTATGAGTTTCACTATTGCGCCAGTATATTTCTCCTTCAATTTTTCCAGCCATTTATTCTTATAGACCTTGCGCGGCTTACGGTAAATAGCATAAGCCAGTCCCGGAATCAGCAGAAGAGCAACCAAAAGTGCTCCGATCATTGCATAACTCATCGTAAATGCCATAGGAGTAAACAGTTTACGTTCCACACGTTCGAAAGCGAATAATGGCAAGTAGGCTGTAATAATGACTATGGTGGAGAAAAGAATCGGGCGTCCTACCTCTTTGGCTCGTTGTGCGATACTTTGTTCTTCGATGTACTGTTCGGGATAATCCTCACGTTTCTTGAGAATAGTTTCCAGCATAACAATGGCACCATCTACAATGATTCCAAAATCTATGGCTCCGAGTGACAGAAGATTGGCAGGGATATCCGTAAGATGCATCAGGATAAAAGCGATAAGCAAGGATACCGGAATGGTGATTGAAACCAGTAATGCTCCACGCCAGTTGCCCAAAAACAAAATAAGCACAATAACAACCAATGCCATCCCCATTAAGAGCGTATGGGAAACAGTATCCAAAGTAGTGTCCACCAGGCTGGTACGATCCAGAAAAGTATGTATACGCACCCCTTCCGGCAAAATTTCATGATTCAATTCATCCACTGCTGCATGAATGCCATCCAATACCTTAGACGGATTTTCATGTTTCAGAAGAAGCACAATCCCTTCCAAACTTTCCGAATAATCACGGGTACGATCGGTATATCCCAATACACCTTTCCTCTCCAGATTACCGTATTTCAAAGAACCGATATCATTTAAAAAGACAGGAACTCCGGAAGTTGTAGTGACCACAATATGCCCCAAATCGTCCAGATTCTCTATCAAACCTATACCGCGTACCACATACCCCAGATCTCCCCTATTCAATATGCTGCCTCCCACATTGGCATTGTTATTTTCAATAGCCTCAATAACCTGACTAAGGGATAAGTGATATTGTTCCAGTTTATAAGGATCTATTTCTACTTGAAACTGGGTGGTGATACCTCCGAAATTTGTCACATCCGCCACTCCTGAGACTTCTTTGATACGGGGAATAACCACCCAATTCTGGAGGTCGGTCAGTTCACGAAGTGAATGTTGGTCACTTTCTATAATATAACGGTAGACTTCTCCCACAGGTGACGTCAACGGATCGAGTCCGGGGACTGCCCCATAAGGTAGTTCCACTTCATTCAATCTTTCCTGTACCCGTTGACGGCTCCAATAATCTTCTGTCCCATCCTTGAATACAATCGTAATCATAGAAAGTCCGAACGTACTTTTGCTACGCATAACATGCATGCCGGGCAAACCGTTGATGGCACGTTCCAAAGGAATAGTGATCTGTTGTTCCACTTCTTCGGCAGCCAGTCCCGGCACTTGGGTAACAACCTGCGATGTGACATCTGCAATATCCGGATAGGCTTCTATTGAAAGTTGTGTCCATGAGTAATATCCGAAAACACACATCATCACAAACAGACAAAGCATGATCCATCTTTTCTGTATAATTGAAAGCATCAAATCCTTCTTCATAATCTCCTATTTTAAATAATATCCTCCTTCACTGATGACTTTATCTCCCGGATGCAATCCATCATTTATCACAGCAAATCCATCTTTGGTCGCTTCTACCTTCACCGGTGTTCTTACAAAGATATCCGGAGTAACCTGCACATACACATAACTGTCTTTCTCTCCCTGCAACAATGCGCTCTCCGAAATCTGAATCTGTTCAATAGGAGCACTAAGAAAATGGACGGTAGTATACATACCCAATTTCAAATGTTTCTTCGAATTATCACAAACCGAAAGTACTTTGATAGACCTTGTATCTTCGTCAACCGCCTCTTCCACATGATAGACGTTACCTTTAATCACCCTCCCCGGTAAGGCCGACACTTCTATATCCAGACTACTGCCTGCATTGATAAACCGAATGTCTTTTTCTTTCACTTGGGCGGCAATCCATACTTCCGACAAATCTGCCACTATCGCAACAGGTTCGATATCATCTTTCAGGTATTGTCCGGTCACAATATTATTCTCTATAATTTCGCCCGAAATAGGCGAACGCACCACAAGGGGCTGTCCCAGTGTCATATTCTCCGGATGCTCTACCTGATATACTTCCAGTGCAGCAGACGCATTTTCAAACTCTTTGTCGGCAATAAGCAAAGCATTTTGTGCTTCTTCCAGTTCTTTCTGCGAACTAACTCCGTTCTTTATCAGGTCTTCTTTGCGCTTTAAATCTTTCTTAGCCAGCTCACGTGACGATAATGCCTGGAAGTATTCTTTTTGTGCCGTAGTAAAATCCGGTGAGCTGATTTCAAACAAAGGGGTTCCCCGGTTCACCTGTTGTCCGATTTGTATATACGATTTTATAACTCTTCCTGCAAAAGGGGAAGCAATGCAGGCATAACGGGTAGGAATAGGACGCACCACACCGGAAGTTATCACTTCTTTGGAATAAGGTTCAAGTCTGGCCTCAGCCACTTTTATCTTTTCAGATAAAAAACGGTCTGTGATCTGTACTGTGTCACCTTCCATACGATAACCACTCTGTTGTTCTTCCTTTGATTTACTCTTGCATGCGGTAACTAGCAATGCACCGCAAATTAAAAGCATTTGCAAATTTTTCTTTTTCATCATCATCCATAAAAATATTGTTAGCATTCTTTTTCGGGTGCAAAGGTAAGTGGAGGTATTCCGGAAGCCTGTTAGAGATTTGTTAGAACGCTATTAGAATTTTATTAGAGTCATGCTATCGGTATAGCCAATCTCTTTGCTATATGCGGTATTGCAATTGTGATAACAGGGACACTCGCATTCTTCATTCCATCGATCATGAATCTGAAGAAAAAATAAATGACTAATTTTATTAACTAATCCTTTTTTAGAAGCTTTTTTTTAGGTTATTTTGCGGAACAAATATCACGAACTTGTCAAATTATGGATTGGATTGGCCTTGATTTAACATTCCCTATCACCGACCCTACATGGATATTTCTCCTTGTACTCCTAATTATTTTGTTTGCTCCGATATTATTGAATAAGCTGCGCATTCCTCATATTATCGGTATGATCCTGGCGGGATTGGCTATTGGCGAACATGGTTTTAATATCCTGGCACGTGATAGCAGTTTTCAGTTATTCGGCAAAGTCGGGCTTTATTACATCATGTTTCTGGCCGGTCTGGAAATGAACATGGGGGATTTCAAAGAGACGCGAAACAAAGCATTAGTGCTGGGATTACTGGCTTTCATCATTCCCATCGGGATTGGGTTCGTGGCAAATATATCTTATCTGAAATACGGTGTAATCACTTCTGTACTGCTAGCCAGTATGTATGCCTCCCACACACTCGTTGCCTATCCCATCGTCACCCGCTTCGGTATATCCCGCCATCGTAGTGTAAGTATTGCTGTAGGAGGAACGGCCGTGACGGATACGCTCACGCTGTTAGTACTAGCCGTTATAGGCGGATTATTCAAAGGAGAAACCGGTGGTTTATTCTGGATTTGGCTAGTAGTAAAAGTAATCTTTCTAGGAGCACTTATCATTTATTTCTTCCCACGCATCGGTCGCTGGTTCTTCCACCGATACAATGACAACGTGATGCAGTTCATTTTTGTGCTTGCAATGGTCTTTTTAGGAGCAGGACTGATGGAACTTGTAGGTATGGAAGGTATTTTGGGAGCTTTCCTCGCTGGATTAGTACTCAACCGACTCATTCCGCACGTTTCTCCATTGATGGATCATTTAGAGTTCGTCGGTAATGCCCTCTTCATTCCTTATTTCCTTATCGGAGTAGGAATGTTAATCAACCTACGGGTTATTTTCGGACATGGGGATGCTTTAAAAGTTGCTGCCGTAATGATCACCATGGCACTGACAGGCAAATGGATTGCGTGCTGGCTGACACAAAAGATATACAAGATGTCTGTTCTTGAACGAAATCTGATGTATGGTTTAAGTAACGCACAGGCAGCAGCCACATTGGCAGCCGTATTGGTCGGATATAACATTATTCTGCCCACCGGCGAGCGCTTGCTGAATGATGATGTACTGAACGGCACAGTCTTGCTTATCCTGGTCACTTGCGTAGTGAGCTCACTGATCACCGAACGGGCAGCCAGAAAAGTGGCAATGGATGACTCACTATCGGAAAATGAATCTTCAAAAGAAACAGAGAAGATTTTAGTATCCATAGCCAACCCGGACACTATCGAGGACATGGTGAATCTGTCTCTAATCATACGTGATTCTAAATTGAAAGATAATCTACTGGCCCTCAATGTAATCAACGACAATAATAATTCCGATAATCTACGACTTCGAAGCAAATATTACCTGGAAAAAGCGGAAATGACAGCAACAGAAGCAAATGTACCACTGAAGAAAGTCACACGGTATGATTTGAATATAGCTTCCGGCATTATACATTCAGTCAAGGAAAATGAGATCACAAGTATTATCACCGGTCTGCATCGTAAGAAAAATATCACAGACTCATACTTTGGAATACTTGCCGAACATTTATTGAATGGATTAAACTGTGAGATAATTATCTCTAAGTTTCTAATACCAGTCCATACAATCAAACGAATTGTCATTGCCGTCCCTCCTAAAGCCGAATACGAATCCGGTTTTCCTCATTGGATGGAACATTTCTGTCGAATGGGAAGTACCCTCGGATGCCGGGTACATTTCTTTGCCAATGAAAAAACGACCATACGCCTACAAGCGTGGATAAAGAAACGGCATAAGCAGACACTTACCGATTTCTCCCTTTTGGAAGATTGGAATGACTTGCTGGTGCTGACGGGACAAGTAAGCTACGACCATTTATTAGTTATTATCAGTGCACGACCGGGAACTCTCTCTTACGACAGTTCTTTTGAGAAACTACCGAGACAGCTTAGTAAATACTTCTCCAACAATAGCTTAATCGTATTATATCCTAACCAATCGGGAGAACCATTAGATACATCATTCTTCTCTAAACTATACACTGATACCGAAACCCGGCATTATGAAAAGGTGGGTAAATGGTTTTACAGGTGGTTTAAGAAAGACTGATATTTCATAGTGCCTCCCTTGTTAAAATTACAGGCTGCTTATACTAAACAAGAACAGACTAATTTTGTATAGTTGTCAATTTTCCATTCTCAAAATACAAGTATTGTCCCATTCCATATACCCATTGTTCATGTGTCCCCCATGCACCAGTAGTTTTATTAATGCCACCCGAAGGATGCCCCCATGATTCCAGAACCATAGCCTTAGTCATCCCAATACACACTTGGCCTTTTAATATCAAGTCCGCCGTAGCTTTTCCGTATTTCTTATATAATTCTTTAGTTCTCTGTTGTCTTTTTATACTAGCTAACTTCTTTGCCTCTTCTTGTGCTAACTTTTCCTTCATCAATAATTCCTCTTTAGCAAGTCTTTCTCTTTCCATTGTTTCCTCATAAACGTCTGCTTCGACAACATCCAAATTATAGAAATACATCTGAGTCATTCTTTTCTGATTATCAAATATGCTTACTTCGTATGAAAATAGAGATGGACTCTCACATAATGGCATTATCAAATCGGCACTATCATTCTTCAGAACAAATGAAGGAACCATATAAGTATCTTCACTGCCTGAATAGGCTATTTCCATACATTTATATTTATTAATCGGATGAATATTTTTAATGTATATGTCTTTATTCAAATACAACTGTTTCATTTTATCCATAAATCCTAATACAATGACAGGATAGTGTTGCCTGGTATAATTGAATCCATCATACTCACCACGTTTAGCATACCAATAAAGAGTATCACCTTCTTCAGACTGTAGTGCAAAAATTGTATTTTTTTCAACTCCGGCATCAGACAGCTCTATATCTAAAATTTTAAAAGTCCTGCCTTCTATCTCATTATAAGGTGTGAAAATGCCATCATGTTTTTCCATTGAATGATTCGTTGCTCTATATATTTCAAATGGAAAAATCCTATATCCTTGTTCAAGTATATCGTGAAAAGAAGCACATAAAGTAACATAACCATCCTTCACCAACTGAGGTTTATATCTCTTGGAGGTTATTTGATTTAATTTATAATCTTTAGGTTTAGGGTTAGATCTTTTTTTTCGCCAAATAGTGTCAATGGCAACAACCTGCTCATTAGAAGTTAGAAAATTAGCATAATACTTAGGTAGTGATTCCGAAGAATTTGGATTCCGGGGATAGAACAAAATACTTTGCCCAACAAATTGTTTATAATAGGAAGCATCTTTATAAGGGCGTATATTAGTTAACGAATCATATTCAACTACCACAGCCTCCTTTTTATCTTTTTTAGGCACACTAGTATCAATCATTTTCATATTCTGAGCATAGGAAACAGTATAGAGCGTAAATACAATGGCAGATAGCAAGACTTTCATTTTCATAATTCTTTGTTTTATTTCTACAAAGCTAACTAAAAATACAATTTGTCCATAATGATTTCAGATAAAAAGTACCCTTTTATTTTCCCGTATTATCCTATCTGTTTATATTTGTAGAATTATGTAATTCACAAAGAACATTTAAAGAAAGGAAGCACCATGCCAAATTCCGAAGCTATTGGTGCGACTTCGATTCATGAATTGGTTAATTCCTAAATACACCGATATGGCAACTTACACTCATTTCGCAAAACAACCCGATGTCTTGAAACATCTGATACTCTGTGAAGTACTCAAAAATGAAACTCCGCAAGTATATGTAGAGACCAATTCGGCATGTGCCATCTATCCGATGACACAAACCCCGGAGCAACAATATGGCATCTATCATTTCCTGGAGAAAGCAGATGAGGTCCCATCTCTAAAGGATTCTGTATATTACCAACTGGAAAGCGGAGAGATGGCAAAAGGAAATTATTTAGGTTCACCTGCCTTGGCTATGAATGTATTAGGGAAGCAAGCAAAAAGGTTTGTATTCTTTGATTTAGAAAAGAGTGCACTGAAGAATGTGGGTACCTATGCCAAACAAATCGGATTAAGTGCCTCTGTAGAGATACATCATACCGACTCTTCGAGAGGTACCATAGAGCTACTGCCTTCACTTCCCACATCCTCTTTCATCCATATCGATCCTTACGAAATAGACAAGAAAGGAAATTCTGGAGTAACCTATCTCGATGTCCTGATACAGGCTACTCTATTAGGTATGAAGTGTTTATTATGGTATGGATTCATGACCGGAGATGATAAAGCATCTTTGGACAACTATATTACATCCAGTCTGGAAAAGGCCGGCATCAAAGATTACACAGGTGTAGAGCTTGCCATGAATTCAATAAGGAAAGACAGTGTATTATGTAATCCCGGTATTTTGGGAAGTGGTATTCTGGCGACCAATTTATCCCAAACCTCCACAGATATAATCCTTGATTACAGTAATCAACTGGTTGATATATACAAAGATGCTAAATACAAAGATTATGATGGGAGTTTATATATTCAGCATCTTTGATATCAACTTATTAACAATTTTGTTTTAATCCATCTATTATCAATCAGTATCCTCCTCCCAATGCATGATAAAGATTAATAACTCCCTGTATTTCATCAAAACGATTGGAAGCGACGGATAATTCCGCCTGCAAAAGAGTCTGACGGGCAGTAAGTACTTCCAGGTAGTTTTGCGAACTGTGCCGCATCAACAGTTCGGAACTACGCACCGCGGACTGAAGCGAAGTGACCTGCTGTTTGGAGAGTGCCAAACGGCCTTGCGCCTTCTGCCATTGCACCAACGCATCGTTTACTTCCGTTCCTGCATCAAGCAAACTTTGGCGGAAGGTGAGTAACGCCTCTTCCTGTTGTGCTTTCGCTACTTTCAAATTAGCAATATTCTGCCCGCGATTGAAAAGTGGCTGAACCAATGAGCCGACAGCGGAAAGCAACCACTGTCCGGGATTGGTTATAGCGCCACCTGCCGAGTTTGTCCATCCTGCGGAACCACTCAACATGATAGAGGGATAAAAAGCAGAACGTGCCTGATTCGTTGCATAAAAAGCCCCAGCCAGTTCAGCTTCCTTTTGACGAATATCCGGACGACGGTGCAACAGTTGCAACGGCACTCCGGTTGAAAGGGATTCCGGGAAACGCTGGTTGTCAAGCGTAGAACGTGTTATCAACTGCGGAGCCATACCCAACAGAGCGGAAAGAGAATTCTCCATTTCACTGATTTGCTGTTCAATAGAAAGTACGGAGGCATCTACCGATAGCTTGCTCGCTTCTGTTTGGGCAACAGCCATTTCCGTCGTTTGCCCGGCTCTTTTCAATGCTTTCATTGCACGCAGGTTCTCATCCCATGTTTCAGCCGTGCGACGGGTGATATCCAATTGCTTATCAAGCATCAACAGGGTATAGTAACTATTGGCAATCGTTGCTACCAGTTGTGTCTGTACCGCTTGCCTATAGGCTTCACTCTGTTCGAGGGCGGCTTTGGCTCCTCGTTTGGCATTGGTCAACTTTCCGAAAATATCCAGTTCCCAGTCTGCCGATGCTGCCAGATCATAGGTCTTGGAGGTTTTCGAACCATCCACGCTACTCAATGTTCCTTGCGGAGTGAGCGATACAGAAGGCAAATAAGCCAACTTGGAAGAAAGCAGTAATGCTTCTGCTTCTTTCACTTTCAAACGGGCGATATTCAAATCGGTATTATTCGCGATACCCGTTTCAATCAGTTGTTGCAGTTGCGGGTCGGTAAACAGTTCCTTCCACGAAAGGGAAGCAATGGAAGCGGTATCCGCTGCAACCACCGGCTGTCGGTAAAGACTGTCGGTAACCGTCATATCCGGACGTTCATAAGTCCGGTACACATGACAACCGCTCAATCCGGCCGACAGGAATAAACATATTATTATCTTTTTCATACACTTCAACAATTAAAGATTCTCCAACTCTTCCGGTTTACGTGCCGGCATCAGTTTTTCCTGAAGATACTGGAATACGATAAACAATACAGGTACGATAAACAACAGAGCAACCGTACCGATCAACATTCCACCTACGGTTCCTACACCGATGGAAATATTACCGTTTGCTCCTACTCCCGATGCAAACATCATCGGTAGCATACCGAATATCATCGTAAGAGAAGTCATCAGAATTGGACGCAGACGGACTTGTGCAGCCGAAACAGCCGCTTGTGTGATTGTCATTCCCTGACGGCGGCGTTCGGAAGCATATTCCGTAAGCAGAATAGCTGTCTTCGACAACAAGCCGATCAGCATAATCAAACCTGTCTGTAAATAGATATTATTCTCCAGCCCGAACATCTTGGCAAAAAGGAAACTTCCGGCAAGACCGAATGGTACAGAAAGAATCACCGCAATCGGAATGAACAAACTTTCGTAGAGCGCACAAAGAATAAGATAGATAAAGACTACACAGATGATAAATACCAGTGTGGTGGTATTCCCTGTGGAGGATTCTTCACGTGACATACCTCCGAACTCAAAGCCATAACCTGCCGGCAACACTTGTTCCGCAACTTCACGTACCACCTGAATAGCTTGTCCGGAACTGTAACCATCTGCCGGAGCACCATTGACGGAGATGGCAGAGAACAGATTGAAACGCGTCAGCGACTCTGCACCGTAGACTCGTGTCAAAGTAAGATACTGACTGACAGGAGACATCTCTCCGTTGGAATTGCGGACAAACATATTATTCAATGCTTCGGTATCCAAACGGAATTCCGGTGAAGCCTGCACCATTACACGGTAAAGTTTGGAGAAACGGTTCATATTGGATGCATAGTTACCACCGATATAGCCGGACAAAGTACTCAATACATCCGAAGGTGACACTCCATTCCGCTTACAAAGGGCGGCATCCACTTCTACCAGAAATTGAGGATATTTTGTATCGAACGAAGTCGAAGCACGTCCGATTTCAGGCCGGGCATTCAACGCGTCAATCATCTGACGGGTGTATTTCAGCAAATCTTCTACCGAACCGCCTTTCTGGTCCTGGATATAAATTTCAAAACCACTACTTACCCCATACCCGGGAATCATCGGTTGTGCAAAGGCCATAATTTGCGCAGAAGAAATGTCATCCGTACGCCGGTAAATCTCGTTAATAACAGCATTGATACCGTCTTCCTTTTCCGTACGTTCATCCCACGGTTTCAGACGGACGATAAACATACCGTTCGATGCTCCCTGACCGCTTATCATACCGTTACCCGTCACTTTAGAAAACATTCTGACTTGCGGTATGTCATGAATACGCTTATCTATTTCGTCCATTACACTTTTGGTTTCTTCCAGACTGTTTCCGGGTGAAGTACGCACATCTACAAAGATAGTTCCCATATCCTCTTGAGGAACCAACCCGGTCTTGGTGGTTTTCATCAGAAGGAACAATCCCGCACAAGCGACTAACAACAATGCTCCTGCCAGCCATTTACGTTTCAACATGAAAAATACGCCACTCTTGTATTTCAGTACCAACCGATGAAAAGCACTATCAAATGCCATGTGGAAACGGGATGAGAAACTCAACTTCTCCCCTTTCGCAGCCTCCATGTGCGGTGTCATTATCAGTGCGCAGAGAGCGGGACTTAAAGTTAACGCGTTAATTAGAGATATTGCTACGGCAACAGCCATGGTCAGTCCGAACTGGGTGTAGAACGTTCCGGTAGTTCCTCCCATAAAACATACGGGAATAAATACCGCCATGAAGACAAAGGTGGTAGTTACCAGTGCCGAGGTAATGCCCCCCATGGCATCAATGGTGGCCCGGTAAGCCGATTTATATCCTTCATCGAACTTTGCCTGCACCGCCTCCACCACAACAATAGCATCATCCACCACCGTTCCGATAACCAACACCAGTGCAAACAACGTCAACATATTCAGACTGAAACCTGCGGCATAGAGAAAAGCAAAAGTACCCACAAGGGAAACGATGATAGAAATGGCCGGAATAAACGTAGACCGCAAATTTTGCAGGAAAACGTAAACCACAAGTACCACTAACAGAATGGCTTCAATCAAGGTTTTGATCACATTCTTAATGGATGCATCCAAAAAATCTTTCGAACTCATCAGGTCTACCAGCTCCATTCCTTTAGGCAATCCTTGAGCAATCTCTTCTGTCACCTTATCTATTTCCTTAATAATCTCATTGGCGTTCGAACCGGAAGTCTGCGCAATCATACAGTTGGAACCGGGATGCCCGTTCACTTCACCGATGTATGTATAAGAGTTGGCACCCAATTCGATACGTGCCACATCTTTCAGCCGTAGCACCTCGCCTCCTGCCTGCGAACGGATTACCAGATTGCCATAATCCTTTTCTTCTTCATAACGTCCGCGATATTTCAATACATACTGAAAAGTATTCTTCGATTCGGCGCCAAGCGTTCCCGTAGGGGCTTCCAGATTCTGTTCGTCAAGTACCGTCGTGATGTCGGACGGAACCAATCCATATTTAGCCATCTTGGCAGGATCGAGCCAGATACGCAACGAATAGTCCGCTCCCATCACATTCACCTCACCCACACCGGCAATACGTGAAAGACGGGGTTCGATATTGATTTTCAGATAGTTATTCAAAAAGCTTTCATCGAACGTGTTGTCGGGGCTATACAATGCCAATGCTTTGATATTACTTGTCTGGCGCTTACGGACGGTGATACCGCTGCGGGTGACTTCTGCCGGTAATAATCCTTGTGCCGTAGCAATACGGTTCTGCACATTAACTGTCGCCATATCGGGGTCGGTCCCTTGACGGAAGTAAATGGTGATTCTCGCTGAACCGTTATTGGTAGAGGAAGAGGTCATGTACATCATGTTCTCTACCCCGTTGAGTGCTTCTTCCAATGGCACGACTACACTCTTCTGTACTGTTTCCGCATTAGCACCGGTATAGGTAGCGGAAACGCTGACGGTAGGAGGTGCAATTTCAGGAAACTGTTCAACAGGAAGCTGCGAAAGTCCTATCAATCCGATGATAAGAAAAACGACCGAAATTACTCCTGCGAGAATAGGCCGGTCTATAAATGTTCTGATTTTCATAACGGCATCTTATTCTTTAGTCGGATCACTCTTGATTACTGTTCCCTCACGCACCAGTCCGGCACCTTCGGCTATAATAACATCACCCGGCTCAAGTCCTGTTTCAACGATATATTCAGTACCGTTATTCAACCGGAACACTTCTACCGGGGTTGATTTCGCTTTACCGTCGACCACTTTATATACAAATATACGATTCTGCAATTCGTAAGTAGCCGCTTGCGGAATAATGATACATCCTTTCTTTATAGTAGGAACTACTACTTTACCACTTCCACCGTTACGCAGGAACTGGTCGGGGTTGGCAAAAACAGCCCGCAGTCCAACAGCACCGGTTCCTTCATCCACCGTACCGCTGATAGCGTCTACCTTTCCGGTATGGGAATAGGTTTTTCCATTGCTCATAGTCAGCTCCACTTCGTCCATGTTTTCTATCGCTTTTTTAAGTGAGCCATATTGTTGTACAAAGTCGAGTATCTGATTCTCCGTCATGGAGAAATAGGCGTATACTTCGCTGTCGTCCGAAACAGTGACTAACGGCTCGGTGATACTGCTGCTCACCAACGCCCCTACCCGATAAGGAATCATGCTGGCGACTCCGTTCACCGGACTTTTCACTTCGGTATAAGAAAGGTCATTGCGCGCATTCACTTCCTGTGCCTTAGCCTGTGCCAATGCCGCTTCTGCCGCCGCTTGTTCATTACGGGCTGTTTGCAGATCGAATTCGGACACAATCTGTTCTTTGTAAAGTTCAGCTTTACTATCTGCTGTCAATTTAGCAGTGGCAAGCTTGGCTTCCGCGCTTTTTACATTGGCAACTGCTGTTTCCAACGCTGCTTTATAAGGAACCTGGTCGATAATGAAAAGTGTCTGCCCTTTATGGACAGGATCCCCTTCATTGATACATATCCCGGTAATAATGCCACTCACCTGCGGACGAATTTCAACATACTGCCGCCCTCGTAACGTAGCTGTATAATCGGATTTTAAAATCTGGTCACTTTGTGTTACGGTAAGTGTTTTGTACGTGGCCTCTGCCTTTTTCTGTTGCGAACCTCCACAAGCACATAACAGAGGCAAACAAACCAAGGCAAAAATGATTAGTTGTTTCATTGTAGCTATATTTAAATGATTGTTAATGATTTATAACCCATTATTCCATAAAAAACGCGACTGACCAAATCTAAGAATTATCAAACAATAAAATAAGAATGTAGTGACGAACGGCAAGAATATGATGACGAACGACAAAAGGGAATGCTTGGGGTTTCAGAACAATCTTTTATCTTTGCAAAGAAGTGAGAAAATATACTTCCGGGAGTTAAACGAGCAATGAGAAGAATATGAAACGTACTAATATACCTGTTTACATCGACTTGCTTTTCTGTCTGGTAATCATGCCGCCCATCATCATGCTAGTGCCGGTAGACAAATGGATTGTACACCACACGGTCTTTATGCTGACCCTGATTGCCTATCTTTACGGTCTGTACTTCATCTACCGTAAAGTGAAACTACCGATGCTTTTCATGCAACGGAAGTTCGGACATATCTTACTGCTCATGCTATCGCTTATCTTCATCACATGGTTGCTAACCCACTTTCCATATCCACCGGAACCCGACAATATAGATCCGATAATGCATAAAACCCGGCAACACATGCGGGCGCAGACTGTGTGGTTCTTTTTTCTGGTAGTGACGGGGTTCAGCCTTTCCATAGAACTGATCTTTGAACTTTTCCGGCAAATTCTTTCCAAACAGGAGATTGAAGCGGAAAAGAACAAGGCGGAGCTGGCTCTCTACAAGGCACAAATCAATCCGCACTTCCTTTTTAATACATTAAATGCTCTCTACGGGCTGGTACTTACGAAGTCGGACAAAACAGAATCCGCCTTTATCAAATTTTCCAATATTCTGAAATATATGTATGCCCAGACTACTTCAGATCTGATTTCCATAAGCAATGAAGTAGAATATATACGCCAATACGTTGACCTGCAATCTTTGCGTTTAAACAAGCATACGAAAGTGGTATTTGAAACCGAGATGGATGACGAACAGATACAGATTCCTCCGATGATTCTCATTACTTTTGTCGAGAACAGTTTCAAATACGGCGTTTCGTCCGACACGGACTGTACAATTCTTATTCGTATCATTGTAAAGGAGGGCCTGCTAAACTTTGAAACCGAGAATATGATTATGAAGAAGAACCACAAAAATCCTCATGCCATCGGAATAGACAATTGCCGTAAACGACTGGAGCTTCTTTATCCCAGCCGCTTTGCATTGATTACAAAAGAAGAAAACGGATGTTTCAAAACCTATCTTAACATTCAACTACGATGAAAAAGCTTACTTGTATCGCTATTGACGACGAACCGATTGCATTGCTCATCATCAGCCAGTTTTGCGAACGAAAAGGAGGACTGGAACTTACTACTTTCAGCGAACCGCTGACCGGACTGCGAGAAATAGCCCGGCGCAAACCTGATCTGGTCTTTCTGGATATTGAAATGAACAGTACCAACGGACTGGATATTGCCCATGCGCTTCCTCCCGAAAGTTGCCTTATTTTTACGACAGCCCATGCACAGTATGCACTGGATGGCTTCGACCTCGATGCCGTGGATTTCCTGCATAAACCCTTTGCTTATGAACGATTTGAAAAAGCTGTTGAGAAAGCGATTGTCTTTATTGAAGCACGCCAGCATAAAGTACCGGAAAACATCATAATCAAACAAGAATACAATAACATATCCATCCCTATCTCCGATATTCTTTATATCGAAGCAATGGAGAATTATACGAAAATATTCCGTATAAACGGCAACTATATATTATCGCGCACAAGTCTGAAAAGTATTCAGGAGATGTTACCCGAAAAGTCTTTTCTACGTACGCACCGCTCCTATATCATTCCGGTTAATAAGGTGGAACGGTTCTCTAAACGGGAAATAAACCTGACCGGATGCCGGATTGTAATCCCCATAGGAAGACAATACGCAGAAAATGTCTATGCTACATTGACGGCCAGAAATATGACACTATAAACAAATCTACAGAATACCGGAGCTTTTTAAATTAGCTCCCGGCTTTCTGGGTATAAATTAATTTATCTCTTTGGCTGATTGTCCACAAGCCATCTATCAAGCGTACATTTTTCGTATCATCGTCTTCCACGTTCCATGCATAACCTCCAGAAAGCAGTCCACGCCTTTCCAATATTTCATTGGGCTGATTATTGGAGAAGAAAAGTTCCAGCTGTGTAGAATCGGGACCAAAGACAATGAAAGCTGAAGTGCCGCTGCCATCCACCGCTTCTGTACGAATCCCTTTCTCAAATAAGCGGATACAGTCTTTTTGCACTTCACACCATACGTATCCGGCAGAGCCGATACAGCCATGTTCATCCCGGTCACCTCCCACAAGCGGAGATTGCGGATACTGAACTAATTTGGTAGCCGGCATCCCCGGTGTATATTTTCCTGTATAAAAGACTTCCAGCGTATCATTCAGAAGTAAACCGTTGACTTCTTCTTTATTCGCATCCATCGTACTGAATGAAAGGGTATCATTCTTATCGGTGACAATCGTTACCGTATTCATGGTTGCATCACTTACAATTCCTTTAGAACTGCTCACTTTCGACGAGCAACCTGCCATGAGACACAGAGTGCCTACCGCTAATAGCATTATTTTCATTTTCTTCAAATTTTGCTTTGTTTTAAATTAATGCAAAGATAAAGGTTATACATCAATATCCCACTTCTACAAAATAAATTAATTTCGGGACAGTTTGTTCAGTTGCACTGCCTAAAATGCCTATATTGGACAACGATCTATTAGAAATTCAGTCTACCTTTGTGATGTAGATAATCAAAAGTTAATACGGAATGCCATGAAAAAAACTTTTCAAATCCCAACTCCCGAAACTCTGGAAGCCTTGACAGGTAAGGAACTTTATGATCTATGGACTTCACTTCGCCAACTTATCGAACAGAAGTACAATATGGAACAAATGTGGAATCATGGAGGAAAAAAATGGACCTACGAATACAAATATCGCAGAGGCGGAAAAACTCTATGTGCCCTATACGCCAAAGAGCAAACGATTGGGTTCATGGTTATTTTAGGTAAAGATGAACGCACTAAATTCGAATCCATGCGAGAAATGTTCTCCAATGCGGCTCAAAAGATATATGATGAGACGACCACTTTCCATGATGGGAAGTGGCTTATGTTCGAATTAAAAGATACTTCTTTATTTAATGATATAGAGCGGCTCCTATCTATCAAACGAAAACCAAACCGATGATTGAATCAGAAATAAATAAGAGGTATTGTCAAAGTTACGGGATGTCCCTCCGCTTTGATGTAGAGAAATATCTGGGGTACTAACTCCGACAGTTCGCGGAGTGACGAATACTGCTATTACTGCCTGAAAGACGGAAAATATATCGTTGACATTCCGGTGTCGGAAATGATTATAGACTGACCAATTACTCCAAGCAACATCATAAAGGTACCTTTAGTTTTGAGATGTATATGAACCGTCCCACCTCTACTCTTAGGTTTGAGTTAGAAAGTTGGAAAAGGAAATTAATATACCGACTTCTTAACAGAGAAGACAGTGGAGAGAATACGTGCCCTTTATTTATAGAGGAGATATAGAACTTTTTGAAAAAAAACAGGGTATCCTATAAATTTGGTGCAGTTGACTTGGTTCACGAAAATTATAACTATATTTGCAAAATAAAAGAAAAATACTATGGAAACAAAACTGACAAAACTTAGTTTATTATTTATTCTGCTATGTTCTTTACCTGTATTTCACTCATGCAGTGATGATGAAACTGACAAGTTTTTCGTATTTGAATATTGGGAAGTACTCACAGAGACTCCCGTAAACAATGTCAATATATCAATCCTAACAGGTACTAAACTAGGGATTATAGGCGGCACAATGCCTTTCACCGTTGAAATAGACGATAAGCAAATAGCGACCGCCTCTTTAGATGAAAGTAATGACATTCATATCAGTCCTGTAAAACTAGGCACAACCTCATTGATAGTGAAAGATGCTGATGGAAGAAGAATAAAAATAGGTGTACAGGTTGTCAATGCCAGACAATCTTTCGCTGTACAAGATGTAAAAGGAAGAATCACAGGAATAGATGATAGCGGACTGACTGATCAACAGAAAGAGACGATAAAAAAGTTGGAAGAAGAGGTTATGGATAAGCTACAGGAAGAATCATCCATCATTGTACAACCTACAGGACGCATAACATTTTCCTTTGATACGAAAGAAGCTGGTACTGTGAAGATTATTACTTCCGCAACAGAAACTGCCTCACCAAAACAGGGAACATTCGTCCGCTTATTATCAGAATCCGGTTATTCCTTTCAAGTTACTATTGATAATGGAAAAACATATAATTTAAAACTCCAATCTCCTGAACGCCCCGATACCTCCAAAGAAAAGAAAACGACGACACGAGATATAGGTCCGGTTCCTTTTTGGATGATAGAAGACATGACAGAACATTATAAAACATTTGTAGAAGAACAGTTGGAAGCAGAAAATATTAATGCTGGTTCTCTTCTGAAAATAGAATGTATTTATATCGGTACACTAGCTCATTAAGAATTAGATTAGTAGTTCAATCTCTTTCCACAAGAAAATGCGGCAAAAACACTCATTTTACATACTAATGTCCCATTCTTAAGATTATCCTAAGACATCGTTGTGTGAAAAATAACAAACTGGAAAATAAATTGCATAAGCAAGTGCAATAATATGCAGAAATGCGGCCTCTTTTTGTATAAAAAAGCATGAGATATGCATCTTCCCTTACTAAAGAAACGTCTATTGGTTTTAAACCAACGAGAAGTCCCTCACCGAGGAACATGTCTTTTCTCACCGAGGAACGTGTCTTTCATCGGTGAGAAACCCATTAAATGTCAATTTTGAATCTTTTTTCTCCTAGTTTATCATAAATTCAAATGAGAAGACAAATAGCATAATGATTAAAATCACACGAATAAATCTCTCATATAGAATAAAAATGATGAAATAAAAATCATTGGGGTTACAATTTACCTAAAACAAAATAATAATAAAATTCACACCTGCAAATGCTGCGTTTTTTCTAGGCTTCCCGTAATTCGGATCACATTTATTGCCTTCTCGGCTGTTTAAATATTCCATTCTTCAGAAAGGATAGCTATATGAAGTTAATCTCCCATATTACTTATTTCGTCATGAGGAATCAGGGCGTTCGTCGAATAATCCTATACAGAACCCTGTTTAAACTTACCTTTGCACAGAAAACAAAAGTAATCGATAGTAACTATGGAAGAGCAAATACTAATTTTTCGCACCTCGGTAAAGAATGTACGGGATATCAAACATATCGCAGCGCTTTTCACCCTATGTCCCCAAATCTACAAATGGAATGTAGATATGGAGGATTGGGAAAAAGTGTTGAGAATAGAATGTCAGGGGATCACCCCGACTGAAATATTAAAGGCATTACGCGCCATCAACATTTATGCACAGGAACTGGAATGAAGCAGAGAGAAAGCCATAAATTAATAGCGAGGTAAATCCCTTACCTCTTCATAATATTTTTCTATTCCAATCTCTTGCATCCGTTTGTTGATGGCTACAAATCTCTTATATAAATGTTCATCAAAACCTGTATTCTCACAAGGAAAACAGCTACACTGGAAGCAATAATCCACTTGCTTCTCTTCGCTGCATACACGAACATTACAGTTTTTGAACAACTTGCATTTTTCTTTTCTGCACCCCTGACAAGTCGCCACGGACAAATGATTTAAAAACTCTTTAAAATTGGGGTACTTTGCAAAGACAGGCTCATCAAGCATCTCTACAAAACGTTGTGCATAGACATCAAAATTGCCTAATGCCTTCTTGAGTTCACCGCTGTGATAAGAAATATCTCCATCGGCAAAAGCAAAGCATTTTCCGCAATGCAGTCCACAAGGGGCAATGCGCCCCTTAATAAATTCACCATCCACCTTTTTCATTTTCACTCTTCAATTATTAATTCCATCTGTATGTCTCCTCTTTCATAAGTCGTGTGATATTCGGGAAGTTCCTTGAAGCCTAACTTATGATAAATATGGATAGCCGGTTTCAGACGTGTATTGCTCTCTATAAAGAGCCTTTTGCCCCCAAGCTCCTTCGCTTTATTTACAACTGCTTCGCAAAGCAGTACTCCAATACCTTTGCCCTGAACCTTAGGGCTGACAGCCAGCTTGGCTAACTCATAATCATACAACGGATGATCCATCTTACACAAAGCACATACACCGACCGGTTCATCTTTATAAAGAGCCACCAAAATAGCTCCTCCTTTATCCAGAATATATTCCTTTGGATGATCTAAAGCCTTGTAATCGGCCTCTTCCATCCGAAAATAAGCAGTTATCCACTCTTCGTTAAGAGTCCGGAAAGCAGATTGATAGCAAGGTTCATAAGGAACTATTTGGATGTCCTTACTCTCTCGTTCCTTTTTCGCTTCCTTCACCCGCTCCAACAGGGATTTATCCGACAAAAGGTTCTCCCATTCTTCGATAGCTTTCCAAAGATCATTCCGGGTTTGCTGCGTGATTTGCTCAATAGCTGCCGTAACATCTATGCACTGTTCCGAAAAAGAGTCGGACATTCTTTTTCCTTTGGCAGATAACATGACCATGTTTCTTCTCCCGTCGGATTTGTCCTTTGTCTCCTTCACTAATCCTTTAGCTACCATTTCTTTAATAATATTACTCACGGAAGGATGAGAATGACCAATCTCTTTGGCTATGGACGTAATGGTTTTTGCCTCCCCACGCGATAATACAAAAAATACAGGAAACCATTTCGGTTTGAGGTCTACTCCAAACATTTTATAGATGGCGGCCGCATCTACTGTTATTTTATCGGTCAACATGCGTAATCTGCTGCCGATGGCTAATTTGCCCGTCTGATTAAAAAAGTCCATGTTTTTATTAGTTGCGTTACTAAATACGTAATTGATTACGCAAATATATCAGCTTTTCATCATATAAACAAACATTTTCCGTAAAAATACGTAAGCAGTTACGTAATTAGTTCTGTTTATGGATAAACATCAGGAAATAGTGAAAAGAATATTTGCCACTCCCCTTTCCCAATTTGGCATACGTGTTTCCATGAGCCCTGTTTCTTGAAGTATCAAAAAGGCAAGTTGTAAATTCTGTTTGTGAGAAACAAGAGAGTGCCGATAATAAAAGAACAAATACAATAATTAGCTTCTTCATGTTTATAACGTAACATTTATCTTTTTCAATTCTTCAATCTTTCCACCTGTAATATAAGGTATACATTCGGATATCTTCTCAATACTCCAATCCCACCATTGCAATTTCTGCAATTGGGCAATCGTATTCTCATCAAAACGCTTCCGGATTTCTTTGGCCGGTGTCCCACCTACTATCGTATAAGGAGGAACATCTTTAGTAACCACTGCCCGCGACGCAATGACTGCCCCATTTCCAATATGTACTCCTGCCATGATAACAGCTTCATATCCAATCCAGACATCATTACCTATTACTATATCTCCTTTATTATCCCAGGCAGAAGTTACATCTCCCTTATCTAAATTCCATTCCTCAAAAAAGATAGGAAATGTATAATTGGATAAAGAATTCAATGTGTGATTTGCACTGTTGAAAAGAAACTTAGCTCCACAGGCTATGGAGCAGAATTTTCCTATTATCAAGCGATCTTTATTAATCGGATAATGATATAAAACATTGTTCTTCTCAAAAAGAACCGGATCATTTACAAAATCATTGTATATTGTATAATCACCTACGATAATAGCAGGATTCTTAATCACCGTATTCAGGTAAATAGTCTGAAAATCATTGGTACGAGGATATATGTTCGAATTCATTGTAATAGCTACTTTTATATGGTTTATTGAATAGAATAAATAAAATAACTTGTGATTTAGGTTAAATCACAAACAGTTGTAACAGCAGAACTTTCTATTGTTACAATCCGTATGGGCGAAGCTATTTACAAAGTTGCCATTTCATTGTGTTAGCAGAACTGGATTTATATTACATAGCAAATATACAAGATAAATTTCATACTATCACGCAACGAACTAAATATGTATCCCATATTGATGCTTCACTTCCGCCATCACAAACGTACTTTCCAATGATCCCAAGCTATCAATCGTCCCCAACACATTCAGAATAAACTCCTGATAGTATTTCATATTGGGAGCATGAATCTTCAACAGGTAATCATAACTTCCTGATATGTTATAACATTCGGTTACTTCAGGAATATCCTGTATGATCCGTGTAAACTCGGCTGCTATATCCCTATTCAGCCGTCTAAGCTTCACACTGCAGAATACGACAAATCCCTGATTCAGCTTTTCCGCATCCAATACGGCAATATACTTCTTTATATATCCTCCACTCTCCAACCGTTTAAGACGTTCAAAAACAGGAGTTGAAGAAAGACTCACCCGTGCGGCCAGCTCTTTGGTTGTCAATCGGGCGTTTTCTTGCAAAGTACGGAGTATTTGCAAATCGACTCTATCCAGTTTATCAAAAGTATCCATAAGAAAAATATTCTTCTAAAAGGTGATTTTTAGGAATAACGCAACTATATTATTCTATATAACGGTACAAAAATAGCATTATTTTCTGTATTTTATCTATATCTTGTTCGATATATCTCCATCCCATAACTTTGCAAGAAAATAAGGAAAGAATATTAAACTTAAAAAATATACGATTATGGCAACAAAGAATTTACATTTCGAGACTTTACAAGTTCATGTAGGACAAGAACAAGCAGATCCGGCAACAGATGCCCGCGCAGTACCTATTTACCAGACTACTTCTTATGTATTTCACAACTCCGCTCACGCAGCCGCACGTTTCGGCCTGCAGGACCCGGGAAACATCTACGGTCGTCTGACCAACTCCACTCAAGGAGTTTTTGAACAACGCGTAGCTGCTCTTGAAGGGGGAGTAGCAGGACTGGCAGTTGCTTCGGGTGCTGCTGCCATCACTTATGCTTTCGAGAATATCACTCGTGCAGGCGATCATATTGTAGCAGCCAAAACGATTTATGGAGGAAGCTATAACTTACTGGCTCATACCTTACCCAGCTATGGTATCACAACCACATTCGTCGATCCCAGTGATTTATCGAACTTTGAAAAAGCCATTCAGGAAAATACGAAAGCCGTATTTATCGAGACGCTGGGAAATCCGAACTCAAATATCATTGATATAGAGGCAGTAGCTGAAATAGCTCATCGCCACAAAATTCCTTTGATTATTGACAACACATTCGGTACTCCGTATTTAATCCGCCCTATCGAACACGGAGCAGATATCGTTGTACATTCCGCAACAAAGTTCATTGGCGGACACGGTTCCTCATTAGGAGGAGTCATTGTAGATTCAGGCAAATTCGACTGGGTGGCTTCCGGCAAATTCCCACAACTGACCGAACCCGATCCAAGCTATCACGGAGTACGTTTTGTTGATGCGGCAGGTCCGGCTGCCTATGCCATCCGCATCCGGGCTATTTTGCTGCGCGACACAGGTGCCACCATCAGTCCATTCAATGCTTTTATCCTGTTACAAGGATTGGAAACTCTTTCCTTGCGCGTAGAACGTCATGTAGAAAACGCGTTGAAGGTCGTGAATTTCTTAAACAATCACCCGAAAGTGAAGAAAGTGAACCATCCGTCATTATCCGATCATCCCGATCATGCGCTGTATCAGCGTTATTTTCCGAACGGCGCCGGTTCTATTTTCACTTTCGAAGTCAAAGGCGGACAAGAAGAAGCACACCGCTTCATCGACAGCCTGGAGATTTTCTCCCTGCTTGCCAATGTTGCCGATGTGAAATCATTGGTGATCCACCCGGCAAGCACTACCCACTCACAGCTCAATGCACAGGAACTCGCCGAACAAGAGATTTATCCGGGCACTGTACGTTTATCAATTGGAACGGAACATATTGATGACCTGATTGCGGATTTGGATCAGGCGCTTGCCAAAATCTAACATTCAATCATTGAACTTTCCATGACTGCAAGATGTTATACCTATATAACATTAAAACATTGCAGTCATGGAAAAATATTTAATACACAGCAACGAACTGCATCTGATAGACGCAGAGAAAATCCATCAAGCCGTAGAAAAGATGGTGGAATCACTCGATTTAGCCGCAGGATCAACCACTAACTTCGATCTCTATCAGGTTGTGGAAAACTACTTTAAAGATCTCGAGAAAAGGAGAAAAATCAATCATGTACTGGGAATCAAAGAAGATAGATATGAATTAGCCGAAGATTTCGGTATAAAATAAAAAAGAGATTTATTCAATCACGCCAGACAAGTTTTCCAAAAAATAAGGGAGTTGCACGTTAAGTACAACTCCCTTATTTTTTGAATTATCAGAGTATAACAATCAATTTCCCTGATGCACAGTAAGCTGTGGGAAAGGGAAGTTGATACCTTTTTCATTGAAGGTTTCGTAAATTGCTTTATTTGTATCGAAATAGACACCCCAGTAATCTCCGCTGTTTACCCAGACACGTGCCACTACATTCACACTGCTGGCATCCAGGGCATGAAGAGCTATAAACGGAGCTGGTTCATTCAGGATACGTTTATCGGCGGCCAGAATATCACGAACTATCTGCTGAACTTTATTGTAATCTTCCCCATAATCTATACCAATAATCCATTCTACACGGCGGGTTTCCTGATGACTGTAATTGGTCACTACTCCACTGCTCAATGAACCATTTGGGATATAAATCAATTTATTATCCGCAGTCGTAAGGATGGTGTGAAATATCTGGATTTCTTTTACCGTACCGGATGAACCTTGCTGTGTTTCTATCCAGTCACCCACTTTATAAGGTTTGAACAGAAGAATAACCAATCCTCCGGCAAAGTTCTGCAAATTGCCGGACAAAGCCATACCGATAGCCACACCGGCAGAAGCCAGTAAAGCTGCGAACGAAGTAGTTTCAACTCCCAGGGCGCCGACAACAGAAATGATCAAAAGGATCGTCAACAGGATATTTACCAGACTTTTAACGAAAGTTTTGATACTTACATCCACTTTTCGTTTATCCATCAGACGTCTTATAAACTTATTAAGTAGCGAAATCAAAAAACGTCCGACGATGAAGACAATGACCGCAATCAGTATACGTTCTCCGGCACGAATACCAAAATCTATCAGTTGTTGAGTAATTAGCGAAAGCTTATCCAATCCGTCGGCATTGGCAATCGCCTCTTTCATTAATTCATCTGCGGCCACTTGCACAGAATCCGCAGCTTGTGTTGCTTGAAGTAAGAGTAGCATAATTAAATTATATATTAAATGAATAAACTGTTGTATTGGTATTTCAACAATCTACAAAGTTATATTGTTTTTAGTAAATCTAAAAGTTTTTTTTGCTTTCCTCCTTCAAAAGCCGTATTTTTGCAGTCGATTCACTGGTAGGGGTGCCTTAACATGACGGGCTGAGAACATACCCATAGAATCTGATCCGGGTAATGCCGGCGTAGAGAACTAATTAATAAGCAAAATGAAAAGAATTGTATGGATGGCCGTCGCCTTATCGGGCGCAGGCATCACTGTTCATGCACAGACGAGTGCAAAGGACAGTATGAGAGTAGTAAACCTGCAAGAGGTGCAGGTAGTATCCACACGTGCCACAGCCAAAACTCCCGTGGCATTCACCAATATAGATAAAGCAGCACTCAAAAAGGTAAACTTCGGACAGGATATCCCCTATCTGCTAAGTATGACTCCTTCCACACTGACCACGTCAGATGCAGGAGCCGGTATTGGCTATACAACGCTTCGCGTACGTGGAACTGATGGCACACGAATCAACATCACGGTAAACGGCATACCGATGAACGATGCCGAAAGCCATAACCTGTTCTGGGTGAATATGCCCGACTTTTCTTCTTCCGTAAAAGATATGCAGGTGCAGCGCGGAGCAGGTACATCAACAAATGGAGCAGGTGCTTTCGGAGCCAGTGTCAATATGCAAACCGAAGGTGCATCTATGAAACCATACGCCGAATTCAATGGTTCATACGGTTCGTTCAACACGCACAAGGAAACAGTGAAAGTGGGAACCGGCTTACTCAATAACCACTGGACGTTTGATGCCCGCCTTTCCAATATCGGTACGGACGGATACATAGACCGTGCTTCGGTGGACTTGAACTCTTACTACCTGCAAGGAGGTTATTTTGCAGAAAACACCTCTGTGAAACTGATTGCATTTGCCGGAAAAGAAAAGACATATCATGCTTGGGGATACGCAACAAAAGAGCAAATGGAAGAATTTGGCAGACGCTACAATCCTTGCGGGGAAATGTACACCGACGCCAACGGCAAAAAACATTATTACGACGACCAAACGGATAATTACCTGCAAAAGAATTATCAACTTCTCTTCAACCATACTTTCTCAACGGCTTGGAATCTAAACGTTGCCTTACATTATACCAAAGGTGACGGTTATTACGAAGAGTACAAAGATGACAGATACCTGACAGAATATGGTTTAAAGCCATTTACAATAGATGGAACCGAAATAGCTAAAAGCGATCTAGTCCGTCAAAAGAAGATGGACAACAAATTTGGCGGTGGTGTTTTTTCTCTCAATTACACAACCAACAGGCTAAGTGCATCTCTGGGCGGCGGATTAAATCAATACCGAGGCAATAACTTCGGAAAAGTCCCCTGGGTGAAAAATTACGTGGGTACTCTATCGCCCGACCATGAATACTACCGCAACAAATCCAAGAAGACCGATGGCAATATTTATCTGAAAGCAAATTACGATCTTACCAGAGGACTAAGTGCTTATGCCGATCTCCAGTATCGCCACATCAACTATACCATCGACGGAAACAATGATAAATATGACTGGAGCAAGAATGCGCTGCGCCCACTGGCAGTAGACAAAAAGTTCGATTTCTTTAATCCGAAAGTAGGATTAAACTGGAACATTACTTCCAACCATCGTGTCTATGCGTCTTTCTCGGTTGCTCAAAAAGAGCCGACAAGAAACAATTATACGGATGGTGATCCGGATTCGTACCCCAAAGCAGAAAAGCTGCTCGACTATGAAGCGGGATATACCTTCGCCAACCAATGGCTGACGGCAGGTGCAAACTTCTACTACATGGACTATACCGACCAACTGGTTCTGACTGGAGCCTTAAACGATATAGGTGAAGCACTGACCGAAAATGTGCCGGACAGTTATCGCATGGGAATCGAAATCATGCTGGGAATCAAACCGTGCAAATGGTTTCAATGGGACATCAACGCTACATGGAGCAAAAACCGTATTCAGGATTTCGTAGAGAGCCTGCCGGGCTACCACTATAATGACGACGGTAGCTCTACTTCTCTCCCGACTATTCAGATAAAGCATAAAGACACTCGCATTGCTTTCTCACCGGACTTCCTACTCAACAATCGTTTCTCATTCAAATCTAAGGGATTCGAAGCTGCCCTGCAATCACAGTTTGTAAGCAAACAATATATGACAAACGCAGAAGTTGAAGAACTGACTCTTGATAAGTATTTTGTCAGCAACCTCAATCTGGCGTACAGCTTCCACCCCAAGAAAGTACTGAAAGAAGTTACGGTAGGATTTACTGTATACAATCTGTTTAATGAAAAATATGAAAACAACGGCTGGGCGTCAAGTGACTACACCGATACGCTGGAAAATCGGGGAAACTATGCCGGATATGCCGCACAAGCAGGGACAAATGTTATGGGACATGTTTCTTTCCGCTTTTAATCAAACAGAGTTATGGAATTGAATTTTCTGGAAATATTCGGTACGATTGTCGGACTGGTCTACCTTTGGTTAGAGTACCGGGCAAGTATCTACCTTTGGATAGCGGGTATTGTGATGCCTGCCATCTACATCTTCGTATATTACAAAGCCGGATTGTATGCTGACTTTGGCATCAATATCTACTACTTGACAGCTGCCATTTATGGCTGGTTTTTCTGGATATGGGGACACAGAAAAAAGAAAGGCCAACTGACGACAGCAGATGCTTCAATCGGTGACACCCCTAAAGGTCTTCCCATCGTACATATTCCGGGAAAATGTTACTTGCCTCTTTTTCTGGTATTCGTCGTTTCTTTCCTCGGCATTGCATGGATACTGATAGCATATACGGATAGCAATGTTCCTTGGCTGGACAGTTTTACTACTGCATTAAGTATTGTCGGTATGTGGATGCTGGCACGCAAATACATCGAACAATGGTTTGCCTGGATTCTTGTGGATATTGTCTGCTGCGGACTTTATATCTACAAAGACCTTTATTTTACTTCCGCTTTGTACGGACTTTACTCCATTATAGCTATCTTTGGCTACTTTAAGTGGAAAAAATTAATGAGCATACAATGAAATACGAACACTATACTCCCGAAGCCGTAATACTTGCCAATGGCGAATATCCCAGCCATCCTCTTCCCCTGCAAATGCTGGAAAATGCAGAATTTGTAGTTTGTTGTGACGGGGCAGCCAATGAATATATCCTGCGTGGGCATACCCCCGATGCAATTATTGGTGACGGGGATTCTCTTTCACCGGAATATAAAGAACTGTTCTCCCTTATTGTACATCAGATAGCGGACCAAGAAACGAACGACCAAACCAAAGCCGTTCATTTCCTGCAAAAGAAAGGATTCCGGAGAATTGCCATCGTCGGAGCCACCGGCAAACGGGAAGATCATACGTTAGGAAACATCAGTCTGCTGATCGACTACATGAAAGACGGCATCGAGGTACGTACCATTACCGATTATGGTATGTTTATTCCCGCCAAAGACACGCAAACTTTCGTCTCTCATCCGGGACAGCAAGTTTCTATTTTCAATTTCGGAGCGAAAGGACTGCAAGGAGAGGGATTGGTTTATCCTCTTAGTGATTTTACTAATTGGTGGCAAGGAACGCTTAATGAAGCAACAGCTAATGAGTTTACCGTTCATTGTACGGGAGAATATTTAGTATTCCTAGCTTCTATATAAACGATATTGCAATTACCCGGTTTATGCCATCCTATTGTCACAACTGTGCCACCTTGTTGGCACGACCGTGACACTTCGATGGCACAACCGTGCCAACAAGGTGGCACAAATTTATTCATAGGAAGAAGGGGATTAAAGCGTCAACAAGTACTTCTTGAAGTCCGCAAAGTCTTTTGTCATTTGAAGGCTCTTTTTCTCGCCTTTCATAAATTCCTGCAATTTGGCAGGGATTTCTACCGCTTCTCCAATAATACTTTCCACTGTTTCGAGGAACTTGGCAGGATGAGCCGTTTCAAGGAATACACCTGTTTCTCCCTCTTTCAAGCCTTCTACCAACGCACGATATCCACAAGCGCCATGAGGATCAAGGAGATAACGATGTTCTTTCCAGGTTTCTTTCACCGTTTCGCGGATTTGCTCATCGGTATAAGTTGTTCCTGAAATCTCGGCAGAGATATCAGCGTGTGAACCGCCATATAAATCAAGTACGCGGGCAAAGTTACTCGGATCGCCTACGTCCATAGCATTAGCAATCGTTGCAACAGACGGACGGGGATTATACTTACCAGTCTGCAGATATTGATAGAAAATATCGTTGCGGTTATTGGCAGCAATGAAACGCTTCACAGGCAATCCCATCTTCTTACCAAACAATCCGGCGGTGATATTTCCGAAGTTTCCACTAGGCACACAGATCACGGCATTATCGGCTTTTCCGGCACGTTTCAACTGTGCATAAGCATAGAAATAATAGAATGCCTGCGGCAGGAAACGGGCTACGTTGATGGAGTTGGCAGAAGTCAATGATAGATGTTCATTCAATTCTTTATCCATGAAAGCAGATTTCACCAATGCCTGGCAATCATCAAACGTTCCGTCCACTTCGAGCGCAGTGATATTCTGTCCGAGCGTAGTGAATTGCTTCTCCTGTATTTCGCTCACTTTTCCTTTCGGATAAAGCACATACACATGAATACCTTCCACACCGAGGAAGCCGTTGGCAACAGCACTTCCCGTATCACCGGAAGTAGCTACCAATACATTGACATTCTTTTGTCCTTCTTTCTTAATGAAGTATCCCAAGAGACGCGCCATGAAACGACCGCCTACATCTTTAAATGCTAACGTCGGTCCGTGGAATAGTTCAAGTGAGTAGATGTTATCTGCCACCTTAACCAAAGGTACATCGAAACTTAATGTATCATATACAATCTGTTTCAGCGTATCGGCAGGAATATCCTCACCGAAGAAAGCATCGGCTACGCGATAAGCAATTTCCTGAAAGGATAAACTATCAATCGTATCGTAAAAGTCCTGTGGAAGAGGTTTGATAGACATAGGCATAAACAGCCCTTTGTCGGCAGCAAGCCCTTTTACCACCGCTTCTTGCAGTGAGGCAACAGGTGCTTGTTTATTCGTACTATAATATTTCATAATCTGTGGTGACTTATTTCATGAATTCTTTTATAAACTCGTCTTCTTTCAGAAGTCCGTAACTACCGTTGCAAGCGGCTACTTCATCATACGTCTGCACTTCGTCCGGCTCGATACCCGGATACCAGATAAGGAACGGAATGGGATCGGATGTATGGGTACGAAGCTCACAGGGAGTAGGATGATCGGGCAATACAGCGATGGCTACCGGTTCGTCCCAATCTTTCACTGCTTCGTAGATAGGACCTACGGCACGTTTATCGAGATTCTCGATAGTGAGAAGTTTCAAGTCGATGTCTCCCTCGTGTCCGGCCTCATCACTGGCTTCGATATGCAGATAAACAAAATCATCCGTCTTTAATGCTTCCAAGGCAGCGGCCACTTTGTTTTCGTAGTTCGTATTATAAAGTCCGGTGGCTCCCTCTACTGCGATGCGACGTAAATCAGCATAGTAACCGATTCCGTTTATCAGATCGACAGCCGAGATGACCGCTCCTTTTTTTACCTGCGGGAAAGTCTCGGAGAAAGTAGGCATCTGCGGACGGTAACCGGGGCTCCAAGGCCAAATACTGTTCGCAGGATCTTTACCTTCTGCCATACGTTTCAGATTCAATGGATGATCTTTCAGCAGTTCCTGTGATTTCAGAATCAGGTCGTTAATCAGATCTGCCGTTTCTTGCGCTTCCGGAACCAATGGTTTCACCATCAACGGACGGAAAGGTTTTAAAGGTACATCATGCGGAGGTGTACAATCCAGTTCTTTATTACCTCCCTTGATAACCAACAGATGGCGGTACTGAACTCCTGTGTGGAAACGTACGCGGTCATTGCCCAGTTTTTCTTGCAGATATTGAATCAATACATCCGCTTCTTCCGTAGATATATGTCCGGAGGAGTGATTCTTCAGAATTTCTCCTTCCACACAAATCAAATTACAGCGCATTGCCATCTCGCCCGGTTTCAGATCCACACCGATACTGGCAGCTTCCAGCGGTCCGCGACCTTCATATACCTTTGGCAAATTATATCCCAACACGGACATATTGGCAACTTCACTACCCGGATGGAAACCTTCCGCCACAGTAATCAGGCGGCCGTTACGTCCCATGCGGGCTAGCTTATCCATATAAGGCGTCTTTGCATATTGCAGGAGCGTCTTGTCCCCTAATGACTTCACAGGCCAATCGGCCATTCCGTCTCCCAATATGATGATATGCTTCATAAATTGAAAATTGAGAATTGAGAATTAAAAAATGAAAGAAAGCCTAAGATCCGTTTCGGAATGGTATTTCTCAATTTTTAATTCTCAATTTTTAATTTATTAAACGTTTGCGATGCTCATGATGTCGGCAAATACTCCGGCAGCCGTTACGCCGGCACCGGCACCGTATCCTTGAATCATCATCGGATATTCTTTATAGCGTTCCGTAGTGAGCAGGATAATATTGTTACTGCCTTCCAGACCGTAGAACGGATGGTTGGCTCCTACTTCCTGCAGGCCGACGGAGGCTTTTCCATTCTCCAGTTTGGCAACGAAGCGCCAGTGTTTGTTTTCTTTTTCCAATACCTGGCGACGGGCTTCAAAGTCTGCATCGAGACTTGGAACACGTTTCCAGAAATCTTCGAGAGAACCTTCGAAGAAGTCATTCGGTACAAAGAGGTTCTTTTCAACATCTTCCTGTTCCAGACGGTAGCCGGCTTCACGTGCCAGAATCACTAGTTTACGGATCACATCTTTTCCACTCAAGTCAATGCGTGGGTCCGGTTCAGAGTAGCGTTCTTCCTGTGCCATTTTGATGGTACGGCTGAAAGGAATATCGGCACTGATTTTATTAAATATATAGTTCAACGTACCGGAAAGCACCGCTTCAATCTTCAGAATCTTGTCACCGCTATGAATCAGGTCATTAATTGTATTGATGATCGGAAGACCTGCACCTACGTTGGTTTCGAACAGATACTTCACACCACGTTGGCGGGCAATCGTTTTCAGTTCACGGTAGTTTTCATAAGCGGAAGAAGCCGCAATCTTATTGGCTGCTACCACAGAGATATTGTGTTGCAGGAAATCTTTGTAAAGCGATGCTATGTCAGCACTGGCCGTACAGTCTACAAATACGGAATTAAAGATATTCATTCCGATAATCTCATCGCGAATGGTTTGCAGGCTGCTGTCCTTGCCCTTTTCCAGCAGTTCTTCACGGAAGTTGGCAAGGTCGAAACCTTCACGGCTGAACATTGCCTTGGAGGCATCAATGATACCTACCACATGAAGTTTCAGTCCGTTTTCCATCATCAGCTTCTGTTGCTGGCAACGAATCTGTTCTACCAAGCTGCCACCTACCGTACCGACACCACAAATAAAGAGGTTCAATACCTGATATTCGGAGAGGAAGAAAGAGTCGTGGATTACGTTCAATGATTTACGCAAGGATTTGAAATCGACAACAAAAGAGATATTGGTTTCAGAAGCCCCCTGCGCACAAGCAATTACGTTGATACCATTACGTCCCAGTGTACCGAAAAGTTTACCTGCGATACCCGGTGTATGTTTCATGTTCTCACCTACGATAGCCACTGTTGCCAGATTTCTTTCCGCCAGAATCGGAGAAATCTCGCCCATCTCTATCTCTTTCGCAAATTCCTCGTTCAGCACTTCACAAGCCAGGTCGGCATCGGCATTACGCACACCGATAGAAGTACTGTTTTCCGAGGAAGCCTGTGACACGAGGAATACGCTGATTCCATTTTTTGCCAATGCTTTAAAGATACGGTAGTTCACACCGATCACACCTACCATGCCAAGCCCTTGAACAGTAATCAGGCTTGTGTCGTTGATGGAGGAAATACCCTTGATAGCCTTGCTCTGCGGGTTGGATACTTCTTGTTTGATAACCGTTCCCACTCCATCCGGGTTGAATGTATTCTTTATTAGAATAGGGATATTCTTGTGACATACGGGATAGATAGTCGGCGGATAAACCACCTTTGCGCCGAAGTTACAAAGTTCGGTCGCTTCTACGTAACTCAATTCCGTAATGGTATAAGCAGTCGAAATGACACGCGGATCAGCCGTCATAAATCCGTCTACGTCTGTCCAGATTTCCAGGCTTGCCGCATCCAGCGCCGCAGCAATAATGGCAGCCGTATAGTCCGAGCCACCGCGTCCGAGGTTCGTCACATCTCCTGTTGTCTTATCCGAAGAGATGAATCCCGGTACCAGTGCTACTTTAGGAATAGAATGGAAAGCCTCTTTCACCAGTTTATTAGTCAATTCTGTATCCAGCGTGTGCTTGCTATGTTTTCTTTCCGTCTTGATAAAAGTGCGCGAATCAAACCATTTTGCTCCCTCAATCAGTTCGGTGACGATGATCGATGAAAGGCGTTCACCATAGCTGACGATTGTATCCGAAGTCTTCGGAGAAAGGTCTTTAATCAGGTAAATTCCCTGAAAGATATCCTTCAATTCGTTCAGCAGCTCGCCAACCTGACGTTGCAACGATACTTGCTTTTCTCCGGCAGGAATTACCTCCTTAATCATCTCCACATGACGGTAAACGATTTCGCGGAACTCACCCTCATAGGCTGAATCTCCCACTGCCGCCATCTTCGATGTATTTATCAATTTGTCAGTGATGCCTCCCAATGCGGAAACAACTACGATTACCGGCTCATTTGCCGACTCTACAATTCTCTTTACGCTTAAAATGCTGTTCACGGAACCTACGGATGTTCCGCCGAATTTCATTACTTTCATGAAGATACTTATTTAAATGCAATGTCCTGCAGTTTGCTTTTTACAGAACGATTGGTTGTTTACGAATAAAATTGAATTTGAATTTTGCCTGCTTATACAAGCGTGAATCACGTAGATACACAAAAACTATCCATTAACCCCTAAGGGTCATGGTACACATGGATGTGACTGTATGCGGATAGTACTTCATCATAGTCCTTGTTTCTACTCTTGTTTTTGATAAGTGTCGCAAAAGTAATAATAAAAACGTTCAATCTATCACTTTTTTCGGTTTTTTTCTGATAAAAAGAATCTTCCGCCTTTTCTTTATCCGGTCATTCGCCTTTACTTTTATGACATTTTGTTACTTATTTATCAAATCTATTCTTATATTTGCGAAAACAATCGCACAAAATCAGCTTATGAACCCGTTAAATACTTCCGTATTGTTAATATACACCGGTGGAACAATTGGTATGATTGAGAATGCCGCGACAGGTGCTCTGGAGAACTTTAACTTCGAGCAACTGCAAAAGTATATCCCCGAACTGCAAAAGTTCAATTTCCCAATTGACACCTATCAATTTGATCCCCCGATGGATTCGTCGGATATGGAACCGGATATGTGGCGGAAGCTGGTACGCATTATTCATGACAACTACAATCGTTACCACGGCTTCGTCATCCTGCACGGAACGGACACGATGGCTTATACCGCTTCCGCACTAAGTTTTATGCTGGAAGGACTGGACAAACCTGTTATCCTCACAGGCTCACAGCTTCCCATCGGCGTACTCCGCACGGACGGAAAGGAAAATCTGATGACCAGTATCGAGATTGCCATCGCACGAAACAAGGAAGGAAGGGCGCTAGTGCCGGAAGTATGCATCTTCTTTGAAAATCACCTGATGCGGGGAAACCGTACGACAAAGATGAATGCGGAAAACTTCAACGCGTTCCGTTCTTTCAATTATCCGGTATTGGCGGAAGCGGGAATCCATATTAAATATAATAATGTGCAGATTCACGGAAATGGGGAAGAGCGGGAATTGAAACCGCACTATTTGCTGGATACCAATATAGTGGTACTGAAGCTCTTTCCGGGCATCCAGGAAAATGTAATTGCCACCATTCTGGGGATTGAAGGTTTAAAGGCGGTGGTGCTCGAAACATACGGCTCGGGGAATGCTCCCCGGAAGGAATGGTTTATACGCCGGCTCTGTCAGGCGAGTGAGCGTGGAATTGTGATTGTCAACGTGACACAATGCAGCGCAGGAATGGTAGAAATGGAACGTTACGAAACGGGATATCAGTTGTTGCAGGCAGGCGTTGTCTCCGGATATGACAGTACAACAGAATCGGCAGTCACCAAATTAATGTTCTTACTGGGACATGGATATACCCCGGATGAGGTACGCGACCGGATGAACCGTTCGATAGCAGGAGAGATAACGCTGTAAATCTTCTATTTGTTTTATGCGTTGAACAGATTTAATCTGAATTTGTTTTGCACGTTGAACAAATTATGTCTATTTTTGTCTTCCATAGAAAACATATTAAGATATGGATACACTCATCAGAAGATACAAAAGGCTATTAACGGCTACTTCTACCGCATATATCAGGAGCTTGATGGACACAATCAACTGGGATAATCGCCTGATTGCTATCCGAGGAGCCCGTGGAGTCGGGAAAACGACTTTAATGCTTCAATACTTAAAACTTCATTATGCGAATGATAGCCAAAGTGCCTTATATACGAGTTTGGACAGTCTATATTTCACGCAACATTCTCTTAGCGAACTTGCCGAACAGTTTTACCTGAAAGGAGGAAAGTGCCTCTTTCTGGACGAAGTACACAAATATCCGTCGTGGAGCAAAGAAATCAAAAACATATATGATGAGTTTCCTGAACTGAAAATAGTATTTACCGGTTCATCCTTACTACAACTTCTGAATGCGGAAGCCGACTTATCCCGCCGATGCATATCATATAATATGCAGGGGCTATCCTACCGTGAATATCTGCACTTATTCCATCAGATTCAAATCCGCCCTTATACACTGGAAGAGATACTGGACAACAGTGATGGAATCTGTAATGCAGTAAATTCCCAATGCCGCCCTCTTGCCTATTTTGAAGATTATTTGAAACATGGATACTATCCTTTTTATCTGGAAGGAAATGCGGAATACTATACACGCATCGAAAATATAGCAAACCTGATACTTGAAATCGAACTTCCACAGCAATGTGGAGTGGATATCAGTAACGTACGTAAACTAAAAAGCCTGCTGGGAATCCTCTCCTCCGAAGTGCCCTTTATGGTGGATATCACCAAACTTTCCGCCATGGCGGAACTTTCACGGACTACTATTCTGGCTTATCTACAATATCTGGACAGGGCTAAATTAATCCACCTTCTTTATTCGGATAATGATTCTATCAAGAAACTACAAAAGCCGGATAAGATTTATATGGAAAATACCAACCTGCTTTATGCCTTGACCTTTAAGGATGTAAACAAAGGTACATTGAGAGAAGTGTTCATGGTAAACCAACTCTCCTATCAACATCGTGTAGAATATTGCACACGCAGTGCAGACTATACAATAGACAGCAAATATACGATAGAAGTCGGAGGAAAAAGTAAAGACGGGAAACAGATAGCCAATAGTCAGCAGGGATTTATCGCTGCAGATGATATTGAATATTCCGCCGGAAACAAGATTCCACTTTGGACATTCGGATTTTTATATTGAAGGAGTAAGAATATGGCAAAAGAGAAAACCGTATATGTATGCAGTAATTGCGGACAGGATTCACCGAAATGGGTGGGTAAATGTCCGTCGTGTGGAGAATGGAATACGTATGTTGAGGAAATCGTACGGAAAGAACCCACTAACCGCCGTCCGGTGTCGGGCATTGAAACACAGAAGCCCAAGCCACTGGCGCTTAGTGACATAGAGGCAGACGACGAACCACGCATCAATATGCACGATGATGAACTGAATCGTGTATTGGGGGGCGGACTTGTACAGGGTTCTCTTGTCTTGATAGGCGGCGAACCGGGAATCGGTAAATCGACGCTCGTCATGCAGACCGTACTGCACATGCCGGAAAAGAAGATTCTTTATGTATCCGGTGAAGAGAGTGCACGACAGCTGAAACTTCGTGCAGACCGTCTCTCTGACACTTCCAGCGATTGCCTGATCGTTTGCGAGACTTCACTCGAACAGATTTATGTGCATATCAAGAATACGAATCCCGATTTAGTGATTATCGACTCTATACAGACTATTTCCACCGAAAGTATCGAATCGTCTCCCGGAAGTATAGCGCAAGTCAGAGAGTGTTCGGCGTCCATTCTTCGTTTTGCGAAAGAAACGCATACGCCTGTATTGCTGATCGGACACATTAATAAGGAAGGAAGTATTGCAGGACCTAAAGTGCTGGAACATATCGTAGATACCGTTCTTCAATTTGAAGGCGACCAACATTATATGTATCGTATTCTACGCAGTATCAAGAATCGTTTCGGTAGTACGGCAGAATTAGGTATTTATGAAATGCGTCAGGATGGGTTGCGCCAAGTGAGTAATCCTTCCGAACTTTTGCTAAGTCAGGATCATGAAGGGATGAGCGGGGTAGCCATTGCTTCCGCCATTGAGGGGATTCGACCGTTCTTGATTGAGACACAGGCTTTGGTAAGCTCTGCTGTCTATGGAAATCCGCAACGTTCGGCAACCGGTTTCGATTTGAGAAGAATGAATATGCTGCTGGCTGTTCTCGAAAAGCGTGTGGGATTTAAGTTGGCACAGAAAGATGTGTTTCTGAATATTGCCGGAGGACTGAAAGTGAATGATCCGGCTATCGACCTGCCGGTTATCAGTGCGATCCTTTCTTCCAATATGGATGCAGCCATTGAACCGGAAGTTTGCATGGCGGGAGAAATCGGTCTGTCGGGAGAGATACGTCCTGTGAATCGGATTGAGCAGCGTATCGGTGAGGCTGAAAAGTTAGGTTTCAAACGTTTCTTGTTGCCGAAATATAATCTGCAGGGGATTGATACTCAAAAGCTTAAGATTGAATTAGTGCCGGTGAGGAAAGTGGAAGAGGCGTTCAGGGCTTTATTCGGTTAGATTCACCACAGAGGACACTGAGGACACAGAGGAGTGATTAATCAAGTAAGTAAATGATGATAGAAGATATTAATAATTTAACGAGTAGAGTGTTGGGATTAGCTTTTGAGGTGCATACTCAATTGGGAGCAGGTTTGCTTGAAAGTACATACGAGAGCTGCTTATTTTATGAATTGAGAGCAAACGCAATAGATGTAGAAAGGCAAAAGAAATTACCTATAATCTATAAAGGAACCCAATTAGATACAGATTACAGAATAGATTTGTTGATAGACAATCAGCTCATTATAGAACTGAAAAGCGTGGAAACACTACAACCTGTACATTCTGCCCAATTACTAACGTACATGAAACTTAGTAACCTGAAATATGGATTATTACTAAATTTCAATGTACCCCATTTAAAACAAGGAATCAAACGTTTTATTATCTAAAAAATTAAACTCTGTGACCTCTGTGTCCTCTGTGGTAAAAAATATATGATACAAGAATACCAACTCCGTATACTTCCCGAAATTGCTGCAAACGAACAGAAATTAAAGGAATATCTTTCTAAAGAAAAAGGTCTGAATCTGCGTGACATCACCGCTACCCGAATTTTGAAACGAAGTATTGACGCACGCCAGCGGACTATCTTCGTCAATCTGAAGGTGAGGACATACATCAAGGAAATGCCGCAAGAAGATGAGTACGAACATACTATATATAATAATGTAGAGGGAAAACCGCAAGTGATTGTCGTTGGCGCAGGTCCCGGCGGGCTATTCGCTGCCTTACGCCTCGTTGAACTCGGATTACGTCCTATTGTCATCGAACGTGGAAAAGACGTGCGCGAACGTAAGAAAGATCTGGCACAAATCAGCAGGGAACACACTGTTGATCCGGAATCGAATTACAGTTTCGGAGAAGGAGGTGCAGGAGCTTATTCGGATGGGAAACTCTATACCCGGAGCAAGAAGAGAGGAAATGTAGATAAGATTCTGAATGTATTTTGCCAGCATGGAGCTTCGACTTCGATATTGGTGGATGCGCATCCGCATATCGGAACAGACAAATTGCCACGTGTCATTGAAAATATGCGGAATACCATTATCGAATGCGGTGGAGAAGTACATTTCCAGACACGAATGGATGCATTGATTATTGAGAACGGTGAAGTCAAAGGTATCGAAACAAATACAGGAAAGACCTTTCTCGGACCTGTGATACTGGCAACCGGACATTCGGCAAGAGATGTATATCGTTGGCTGGCTGCCAATAATGTGACGATTGAGGCGAAAGGAATCGCTGTCGGAGTACGTCTGGAACATCCGGCAATGTTGATCGATCAAATACAATACCATAATAAGAATGGACGGGGCAAATACCTGCCCGCTGCTGAATACAGCTTTGTAACACAGGCAGAAGGCAGAGGAGTATATAGTTTCTGTATGTGTCCCGGAGGTTTCATCGTTCCTGCCGCCAGCGGACCGGAACAAGTGGTAGTAAACGGAATGTCTCCTGCCAACCGTGGGTCACGGTGGAGCAATTCGGGAATGGTAGTGGAAATTCAACCGGAAGATTTGGAAAATGAAGAATTAAAAATGAGAAATGAAGAGTTGGCTGCGAAACAAGATGAGCAGCTGATGGTACTGAATCCGAATTTGAAAAGTTCACAACTTTCAGAGATTAATTCACAGTTACTATCCGTTCTTCACTTTCAAGAGGAATTGGAACGTCAATGCTGGTTGCAGGGAGGCAGACGACAGACTGCTCCGGCACAACGCATGCTGGATTTTACCCGCAAGAAATTGAGTTACGATCTGCCCGAGTCATCCTATAGTCCGGGATTGATTTCGTCTCCACTTCATTTCTGGATGCCATCATTTATTAATAAAAGGCTATCTCTTGGTTTCCAACAATTCGGACGCAGCAGTCACGGGTTCCTGACAAATGAGGCAGTAATGATTGGTGTGGAGACACGAACTTCTTCTCCCATTCGGATCATACGCGATAAGGATACTCTGCAACATGTCACCGTTCGCGGATTATTTCCTTGCGGAGAAGGCGCAGGCTATGCCGGAGGAATTGTGTCTGCCGGAGTAGACGGCGAACGATGTGCAGAAGCAGTAGCCAACTATTTCAATCATTAATAAAAACTAGACTAAAATGAATTATCAACCCGAAATAGCAATTATAGAAGCCAATACATTGACCTCTCTCGGTCTGAAAGGAATCTTGGAGGAAATGATTCCTATGGCGACCATACGGACTTTCCATCACTTCAGCGAACTGATGGACGATACTCCGGATATGTATGCCCACTATTTCATTTCCGCACAGATTTACGTGGAGCACAATGCTTTCTTTCTCCCCCGGAAACGAAAAACGATTGTATTGGCAAGCGACAGTCCGCAATTCCAACTGTCCGGCGTACCTGTACTCAACATTCACGAATCCGAAGAAGAGCTGGTAAAAAATATATTGAAACTTCACCAACATGCTCACCACGACGGTTATCCGGTAAAAGATATGCCGCCCATGCCTCCGATGCAGCCTCATCAGGAAATTCTATCCGCCCGTGAAATAGAAGTGCTCGTACTGATAACCAAAGGATTAATCAACAAAGAAATAGCAGATAAACTGAATATCAGCCTGACTACCGTTATCACTCACCGAAAAAATATCACAGAGAAATTAGGCATTAAGTCTGTCTCCGGGCTGACTATTTATGCTGTAATGAACGGATATATCGAAGCCGACCGAATCTGATTCACCACAGAGGACGCAGAGGACACAGAGGATATAAAATTTTAAGAATCATACCTTCGTGTCCTCTGCGTCCTCTGTGGTGAATCAAATCCTAATAAATGAGGATTGACCGTCATCTATATTTGCCGTTACTTTGCACCAGATAAATTAACAGCAGATGAAGACAAAAAAGATTATGATTGCCCTCATGCTCCTGACGACAGGGACAGCATGGGCTGAAGATTTCCCCAAAGACTCACTAAAAATAGTAGACATCGAAGAGGTGGTAGTGATTGCTACTCCGAAAGAAAACCGTAAACTGCGTGATCTGCCGGTAGCCGCCACCGTCTTATCACAGGAGAATATGCGCGCCAATCAGGTAAATTCCGTAAAGAACCTGACAGGTATTGTTCCCAATCTGTTTATCCCTGACTACGGTTCCAAACTGACTACTTCGATTTATATCCGCGGAATCGGCTCACGCATCAATACTCCGTCCGTAGGACTTTATGTAGACAATATCCCTTATATCGACAAATCCGCTTTCGACTTCAACTATGCTGATATCGAACGTATTGATATTCTTCGCGGGCCACAAGGTACCCTCTACGGACGTAACACGATGGGAGGACTTATCAAGGTGCACACAAAATCGCCTTTCACTTATCAAGGTACCGATATTCGCATGGGAGCAGCAACTTACAATAATTATAACGTTTCACTCACCCATTATCACCGTATATCCGACCGCTTTGCTTTTTCTACCGGAGGTTTCTACGAACACACGGGCGGCTTCTTTGAAAACTCTGCACGGAACAATGAAAAAGTCGACAAAAGCAACGCCGGAGGCGGACGTTTTCGTGGGATTTACCTGCCGACATCTAATCTAAAAATAGACATGACCGTGAACTATGAATATAGCGACCAGGGCGGGTATCCGTACTACTATACCGGGATTACTCAAAACGGCATAGCCAAAGCTAAAGAAAAGGGTAAAGAAATTACAGAGGACCGGGCAGACTACATCGGTAAAATTTCATATAACGACCGCAGCAGTTACCGCCGTGGATTGCTCAATTCTGGTGTCAACATCGAATATCAAGCCTGTAACTTTATATTGAGTGCCGTGACAGGTTATCAGAACCTGAATGACCGTATGTTCCTCGATCAGGACTTCACAGAAAGAGATATCTTTAATATCGAGCAAAAGCAAAGGGCAAATACCGTTTCCGAAGAAATTGTCTTGAAAGCCAAACCCGGAAAGAGATGGCAATGGACTACGGGAGCTTTCGGATTCTACCAATGGCTACATACCACAGGTCCCGTTCTGTTCAAAGAAGAAGGAGTGAAAACGATGATTGAAAACAACGCCAATTCCGCTTTTGAAGAGATTGCCTCCAAACCCGGTGCACCTACTATGGGAATGACCGTACATAACCCGACACTAAGTGTAGGAGGAACCTTCGATACCCCGACTCTTAGCGGCGCACTTTATCATCAGTCTACTTTCAACAACCTATTTATCGAAGGACTGTCCGTTACAGCGGGACTCCGACTCGATTACGAAAAGATCAGTATGAAGTACAATTCCCTTAGTACTCCTGTAGACTTTGGCTTTGATTTTCACTTAGCTATGGGTCCCAACTCAATAAACTTGTCCGATCAGAATATGAAAGCTCCGGCCTCTTTCGTAGGCAAGCTATCGACTGACTATGTACAACTTCTCCCTAAATTCGCTATTCAATATGAATGGAAGAACCAAAATAATGTGTATGCCACCGTTACCCGGGGATATCGTTCGGGAGGATATAATATCCAGATGTTCTCTGACTTATCACAAACAGAATTGACCAACTCGATGATGAATGCCATTAAAGAAAGTCCGACAATAGGGCAAGATGCCACATGGGGGGCAACCATCATAAAAATGATGGACCAAATGGTACCGGCCAAAGAGATTAATGTGAAAACGTCTACTACGTACAAACCCGAATATTCGTGGAACTACGAAGTGGGCAGTCATCTTACGTTGTGGGAAGGTAGGCTTTGGGCTGATCTTGCAGCATTTTATATGGACACCCGCGACCAACAACTCTCTCAATTTGCAGAAAGCGGTTTGGGACGTATTACCATCAATGCGGGAAAAAGCCGTAGTTATGGTGCAGAAGCATCTCTTCGTGCCAGCGTGACTAAAGAACTTAGTCTGAATGCCAGTTACGGATATACCTATGCCACCTTTACTGATTATGTAATTACAGAAGGACAAAAAGATGGCAGTTCCAAAGTAACTGCGGATTATAATGGCAAATATGTCCCTTTCGTTCCCAAGCATACATTAAATATCGGTGGAGAATATGCGATCACCTGCAGCCCACGTTCTATCTTCGACCGGGTTGTGCTCCAAGCGAACTATAATGCTGCCGGACGTATCTACTGGACTGAACAAAACGACGTCAGCCAATCCTTCTATGGCACGCTCAACTGGAGAACGAATCTGGAAATCGGTGATGCAATGATTAGTTTCTGGGCACGCAACTTCCTGAATAAAGACTATGCTGCCTTCTATTTCGAAACAATGAACAAAGGTTTCATGCAGAAAGGACGCCCAATGCAATTTGGAGTAGATCTTCGCTGCCGCTTCTAATCATTTTTACTCATAAGGATATTATTTAGTCTTTTTATTGTCAGCCAAAGGTTTTTATCCATACAGAGCAATGATTTTCAGCACATTAACGGCTGACAATAAGCGCTGACAATAACCAAAAACAGGCTGACAATAAAAGATTCGGACTTTTATTGTCAGCCTGTCTCTTTGTAGATTAACAGCATAGAATACGGGATAGAAGAACGTATGTCCCTATGAAGTTTGCATTATAAAGCCGTTATACTTAATTTACCCAATCGGTATTGTTCTGTCAGACCTACGCTATCCTTAACTCTCCACAGCCGTGGTCGCATCTCTCCACGGCCGTGGGAGGATCTCGTCACGACTGTGGGAAGAAGTTACCACGGCCGTGGGAAGGTAAAGATAGCGGCACCTTACCACAACTATACCGGCACCTTACCGGAACTTTATCAATGCTTCGGCATTAGTTTACCTACTGCTTGCTATCAGTTTGCTTATACCTAAGACTGCTTCGTTCATCATCCAACGTACCTGACCTATACTTCAGTACGATCAGATTCCTCCACCCCACCATGCAAACGCTTCATCTGATAAGCAATACGTTCCGTCCCATTCTTAACATAAATGATGCCGCAACGTTGAAAGCCATACTTCGTCAGTATATGTTGCATGACCTTATTATCCCGATGAGTATCTACCCGGACATTAGGCCAACGTTGAAAACACCAGTCCAGACAAGCTTCCGACACCCCTTTCTGCTTTCCGTTCGTTGCCAATCGGTGAATTACTCCATAAGGTTCGTCATTGAGCCATACACCTTCATAAATCTGTTGGTAAGTAGGATCCTCACCTAGTATGAAACAAAAAGTTCCCAAGATTTCTCCTTGTTCACCGATACAGACAAAGCTATGGCTCTCTTCAATTTCCTGACGAATCAATGCTTCAGACGGATAGCCGTCAATCCATTGGGTCGTGTTCCCGGTTGCACGCATAAAAGCACGGGCATAGTCATAAATCTCCATCACTAAAGGGAGATCTTTTATTTCAGTAGACCTGATTTTCATCATTTGAAAAGTTATTCAGAAATAAAACAGATAATAAAATCACTCGTTAATCGCTCCACAATGGGGGCATATACCTTTTTGCTTCATTTTTTCCCCGCAACGTCCACAACGATACTTATACCCAATGTTCCGACAGACTTTCTTCGCAAAAACCAGCATAAAAAAGGCAAGAAACAGATAACCGATATAAATATGTGTCATCAGGATAAAGAAGAAATAGCAGAAAATACAGCAGGACATCAACCCTAGCAAATAAAAAATAGCCGCAGCGGGAGTCAACTGTCGAAACAAATCATCCAGCACCGCCAAAGCGACTATCAAAAACAACCAGATGCTCAACAAGAAGACAGAGAGAATAAAAGGAACTTTGAATGGCGACAAAGTAGGATTGAAATAAAAATGCTCCCACGTTTCCGGCACAAAGACCTGCATTGATTCGTAAATCGTTGCACTGAAAGCCATCAACAAACAGAGAAATAATGGATAAACACTATCTATATCATTAAAATAGACCATCTGCAACTGCTTTCGACGAAAAGCACGAAACAGATATACACCAACGAATAAAGCGAAGATAATAATAAAATAAGAAGCATGTGTATCACTGAAAAGATGAATAGCCTGCGAAATACTATCAGTCGGCACAAATGATGTTTTGAGTTCTTTTTCACGTATCCAGCCCTGTTCATCCTGTGTATGAGCCAGCTTCACCCAAATACTGTCTACACTATCGGCAGGATGAACCGCAAACTCTGCCACCACTACCCTATCCCCTTTATTCAACTGAATAAAAGTATCTTTTATCGGAAGACATTCCAAAGAGATGGAATCATCGACTACTTCCAGATTTGTATTCCAAGTATAATGCCGCTCGTACAAGTAGGTCAACGAGTCTTTCGTCTTCTTCGACAGTTCTTCCGAATCCAGAGCCGGGGCTTTATAATAACAGGATGAGAGCAAAAATAAACATAGTAGTAAGTTCATCACAGTTTTCATCACAGTTTTCACCACAGAGGACGCAGAGGACACAGAGGGTAAAAGGGGGAAAAAAGGGAAAGAGAGAAACTTTCTACACTTTTTCCCAAAAACACGCAAACAGTCTGTATCAGAAGAATGAGTGAAGATGTTACCTTCACTATATCCTCTGTGTCCTCTGCGTCCTCTGTGGTGAAAAATGATTCTCATTGCGCAGCCTTTACTTTCATTTGACAATTCTTACAATCAAATTCCAGACGAAAACGTTTGCCGTCATTCGATACCAGATAGTAAGGCTCTTTATAAGGTGAACGTACCCGTTGATGGATAGGACACCAGCCCATGCTATAACGCAAACAATGTTTGCAGAACATCAGTACCGCATCTTCCACTGCTTCTTTTTCGTACGCTGCGGCTACCTGTTGTACCCCATGCTCCTGATAGAAAGAAGCTGCACGAGTATTCATTACATTCCCCAGATATGTTAATGTCGTTTGCGGGAAAGCATGACTCGTTGGCTTCCATACTGCCAATTCCTGACGATAATTGATTCGACGGGCAGTTATTAACCGGTCGATTGCCTGTCTGCGGAAATCAGCTAACACTGAAGCCGGCAAAAACCAGTTCCCGGTAAAGGATATTTCTATTTCTTTTGCTTCAAAAGGTGTATTCCCCAGTTTGGACAGTTGCGTTTTCAGATTGTCCGTCTGTGGAGTCCGGGCAAGTTCTTTCTCACGAGGGAGAGTGATTGTAACGCTATTATCATCTTCGTCAGTCAATGTCAGAGAGAAACCGAAATTGTTGTCGGCAAGCAAGATTTTCACTGCGATCTTCCTTTCTGCAGATTTGCGGGAAAGGATTCGCTCAAATTCCTGGTCGAAATTACGGTACAATGTAGTGCGGGGCTTGATACGGGGCATTTCTTGCGGATAGAGTTTGTTGCTGTCCACCCGGTTGATGCGGAAACCCTGCAAGCGACCCTGTTCGTCGATATAGCAGACACCGTCTCCATTGTTAAAAGATTTAAGTCCGGCAACTGTCAGATAGTTGCCACGGGACTCCTTCATGGTTCCCATCTCTTCGCCCAGCGATTTAGGAGTGTCGAAAGAGAAAATCTCTTTATCACGTCCGTGCAAGAAATAATGCGTAAACCCACGACTGAAGCTCTTGTCGAGTTGTGGTTTAAATTCGAAACGACACGTACCCGAAGAAGCACGTACATATTCCGGACGACGGGCAAAGATTGCATCCAGCTTCTGACGATAAGCGGCCGTTACATTCTTCACATAAGATACGTCTTTCAGTCGTCCCTCTATTTTGAATGAAGAAGCTCCGGCATCCAGTAGTTGTTCCAGTTCGTCGCTTTGATTCATATCTTTCAGGGAAAGCAGATGTTTGTCTTTAACAATCACTTTCCCGTCCGCATCTACCAGACTAAAAGGTAGACGGCAGAATTGCGCACACTCTCCGCGATTGGCACTACGACCGAAACAGGCCTGACTGACATAGCATTGCCCGCTATAGCTGACACAAAGCGCCCCATGTACAAATACTTCTAAAGGTACTTCCGGACAGCTTTCATGAATCTTCTTTATTTCACGCAACGATAACTCCCGCGCCAACACCACTTGACGGAAACCTGCTTCCCAAAGGAATTTCACTTTTTCCGGCGTACGGTTGTCCATCTGCGTACTGGCATGAAGCGGTATCGGAGGAAGGTTCAGTTTCGTGATTCCCATATCCTGTACAATCAGTGCATCGACACCAATCCGATAAAGTGCATGAATCATCTCCTCCGTCTCTTTCAACTCCTCTTCTTTCAGAATCGTATTGACCGTGACATAAATACGTGCATTATACAAATGAGCATGCTGCACCAATGCTTCAATATCTTCCAATGAATTCACAGCTGCCGCACGGGCACCAAATTTCGGAGCACCGATATATACAGCATCTGCACCATGGTTGATAGCCTCAATACCACATTCCAGGTTTTTCGCCGGAGCGAGAAGTTCTATTTTACGCTGCTTTATCATTTAATATCATTGATGTTGTAAGGTGTTTCCTGATAAACAAAGTAGTTCAACCAATTGGAGAACAACAAATTGGCATGGGCACGCCAACGTACCAACGGGCCTTTTTCAGGATCATCGTCTATATAATAATTGCGGGGGATCTCTATCGGCAGGCCTTTATCCAAATCACGGCGGTATTCCGCATCCAGTGTCAGCGGAGAATATTCAGAGTGTCCCGTGACAAAGAACTCACGTCCGCCCCGTGCCATTGCCATATAGACACCGGCTTCTTTCGATTCGGAAAGCAACGTCAGTTCCGGAACTTTCAGAATGTCTTCCCTGCGCACTTCCGTATGACGGCTATGCGGCACATAGAAACAATCGTCAAAACCACGGAAGATGGAATGGAAAGGTTCCAATACGCGATGTTCAAAGATGCCGAACATCTTCTTTTCCAACGGGTATTTTGGAACTCCATAATGATGATACAATCCGGCCTGTGCAGCCCAACATATATATAAGGTAGAAGTGACGTGCGTGCGTGCCCAATCAAAGATTTCCGTAATTTCATCCCAATAGGTCACCTCCTCGAAGTCCATCTGTTCTACAGGGGCTCCGGTGATAATCATACCATCATACTTCTCATGACGCATCTGATCGAAATCCGTATAGAACGTTTTCATGTGTTCTATCGGCGTATTCTTCGACGTGTGGCTCTTGATCTTCATAAACGAAATCTCCACCTGAAGAGGGGTATTCGAAAGTAAGCGCACCAAGTCTGTTTCCGTCGTAATCTTCAACGGCATCAGGTTCAGAATCACAATCCGTAGCGGACGAATATCCTGCTGCGTAGCGCGGGAAGTGTCGATCACGAAAATATTTTCTTCCTTCAAAAGCTCTATCGCAGGTAGTTTATCGGGTAAATTTAAAGGCATAATCGCTATATATTAGTAATTTGAATGCAAAAATACGAAAAATATAGCAGATAATAGGGAGGTTGCTTATTTAGAAGACGTACAAATTAAGTCAATTTAATCATAGAAGCATAACAACTAATCAATAAAAGCCTTATTTTTGCCGAAGAAATTAGTACTAATAATTTAAATCTTAGAAAAATGGCTTACGTAATTAGTGACGATTGTATTGCTTGCGGTACTTGTATTGACGAGTGTCCGGTAGAAGCTATCTCTGAAGGTGATATCTATTCTATCAACCCAGATGTATGTACTGACTGTGGTACTTGCGCAGACGTTTGTCCGTCTGAAGCAATTCACCCGGCTGAATAATACAAGCTACAAAAAATGTACAGGCTGCTTTCTACGGAAGGCAGCCTTTTTTTTCACCACAGAGGACGCAGAGGACACAGAGTAAAATAGTTTGGGGATGTGTCACAACTCTCCTTTCAGTGAAATCCCCCTTGCTACAAAGCATTTGTGGCAAGGGGGATTTCTAATTTATATGGGTGATGACACATCCTTTCATTGTTTCTTCTCTGTGTCCTCTGAGTCCTCTGTGGTGAACTCTTATTTCAATTTAGCTAATGCTTCCTTGATACGACGGATAGCCTCTACGATATTTTCATCGCTTGTAGCATAACTCATGCGGATACATTCAGGAGCACCAAAAGAAGCACCACCTACACAAGCCACGTGAGCTTCTTCCAGCAAGTACATTGCCAAATCATCAGAATCTGCAATCTTACGTTCGCCGTTGCTCTTTCCAAAGAAAGCATCACATTTCGGGAACAAGTAGAAAGCACCCTGCGGAACGTTTACTTCAAATCCCGGAACTTCCTTAGCCAATTTCACAATCAGGTCACGACGGCGTTCGAATGCTTTCTGCATCTCTTTTACCGGTTCCTGTGTTCCTGTATATGCAACTTCAGCTGCTTTTTGAGAAACGGAACAAGGACCTGAAGTGTACTGACCTTGCAATTTGTTGCACGCTTTTACAATCCATTCCGGACCGGCAATAAAACCGATTCTCCATCCTGTCATAGCGTAAGCTTTGGAAACACCGTTTACAATCACTGTACGTTCCTTCATTTCAGGGAATTGAGCGATACTTTGATGTGCGCCGATGTAATTGATATGTTCGTAAATCTCGTCAGCAATTACGATCACCTGCGGATGTTTAGCCAATACAGCAGACAGTCCGGCCAATTCTTCTTTTGTATATACCGAACCTGTCGGGTTGGACGGAGAACAAAGAATCAAAGCTTTCGTTTTCGGAGTAATAGCAGCTTCCAGCTGTTCCGGAGTAATCTTGAAATCTTGTTCGATACCTGCCGAAACGATTACAGGAGTACCTTCTGCCATTTTCACCATTTCCGGGTAGCTTACCCAGTAAGGAGCCGGAACGATTACTTCGTCACCCGGATTTACCAATACAAGGATTGTATTACAAACAGATTGTTTTGCACCATTTGCACATGAAATCTGGGCGGCTGTATATTCAAGACCGTTTTCTTTTTTCAGTTTCTCAACAATAGCATTGCGCAAAGCCGGATAGCCCGGTACCGGAGAGTAACGGGAAAAGTTATCATCTATGGCTTTTTTCGCAGCTTCTTTGATGTGGTCAGGAGTATTAAAATCAGGTTCTCCTACACTTAAGTTAATAACATCAACACCCTGTGCCTTGAGCTCGTTACTCTTTTGAGACATGGCAAGCGTCGCCGACGGCGACAAGCTGTTCAAACGATCTGATAATTGATTCATTTTGTATCTATTTTATTGTTGTTGAGTGAAAATCGTTGCAAAATAAACGATAATATTTGATATATGGAAACAAATTGGCAATTTACTTATTAAAATGTAAAGTATGACCCATTCTTTCTTTCTTCGTTCTCAAGTATCGCTCATTATACGGATTAGGAACTGTTTCAACAGGTACATTTTCTACAATCTCCAATCCATAGGCTTCCAAACCAACACGTTTTACCGGATTGTTTGTCAAAAGTCTCATTTTGTGTACGCCCAGTTCACGAAGAATCTGTGCACCTACTCCATAATCACGTTCGTCGGCAAGGTGTCCCAGACAAATATTTGCGTCAACGGTGTCCATTCCGTCTTCCTGAAGTTTATATGCTTTCATCTTTTCCATCAGACCGATGCCGCGTCCTTCCTGATTGAGGTAAACCACCACACCTTTTCCTTCTTTTTCGATCATTTCCATCGCTTTATGCAACTGTTCGCCACAGTCACAGCGCTGCGAACCAAGGATATCTCCTGTAGCACAAGATGAATGGACACGCACCAGGATAGGCTCGTCTTCACTCCATGTACCTTTAAATATAGCCATATGCTCCAATCCGTTTGATTTCTGGCGGAAAGGTATCAGACGGAACTTTCCGTATTCGGTAGGCATATTTACTTCCACTCCTTTTTCTACAATGGATTCCTGTTTCAAACGATAAACAATCAGGTCATGAATAGAAATCAGTTTCAGTCCGTGTTCATCTGCCATCTGGCGGAGTTCGGGCAAACGTGCCATTGTTCCATCTTCGCTCATGATTTCCATCAAAGCACCTGCCGGGTAAAGTCCTGCCAGACGAGCCATGTCAATCGTAGCTTCCGTATGTCCGGCGCGGCGAAGCACTCCTTTTTCTTGTGCATATAACGGATTGATGTGTCCGGGACGACCGAAGGTTGCCGGTGTAGAAGCAGGATCGGCCAACGCCTGAATAGTAGCAGCACGGTCGGAAGCAGAAACACCTGTTGTGCAGCCTTCCAGTTTGTCAATGGTAACCGTAAAAGGAGTTCCCAACACGGAAGTATTGTCACTTACCTGATGCGGCAAATCCAACTCCTTGCAACGAGACACCGTGACAGGCGCACAAAGCACCCCACGCGCATGCTTCAACATGAAATTCACTTTCTCGGGAGTTATCTTTTCAGCGGCAATAATCAAGTCGCCTTCATTTTCGCGGTCTTCATCATCCACTACTATGACAAACTTGCCTTCTTTGAAGTCGGCAATCGCATCTTCTATTCTATCCATTTTAATAGTCTCTTTCATAACACTTATTTATTGATTTTCTGTATGATGAATTGAATTTGTTCATTGTTCTTTATAATCCGTTCCATATCCTTAGCCAGACGAACACGGAACGCCCAAATGCGGAAATAGAAAAATAAACCGATAGGGAAAATGACTCCGGCTACCAAATTCAACCAATATATATGGAACGGGCGCACATGAGCAGAAACGGAAATAACCGGATAATTGTTTAATGCACCGATCAAAGTGGCCGATTTCGTATTGGACATTTCTTCAACCAACGCTTCCAGCTTTTCATTGATAGCTATTACCTCATTATCATCTTCGCTTGACATCCATAATTTGAAATAGTTCGGCGCTTTTTCCAATCGTTTCTCGGCAGCATACGCCCTACACTCTGCAGTGAGTTGTTCCAAATCACCGGTCAGACGCGTGTAATCAGGATCATGGATAATCACTTCTTTCTTAAATATATGACGTACACTACGAATTCCCGCAATCTTTTTGAACCAGTTAATATAAGCATCTGCATTAAGTACTACAGAGTCCTTATTCGATTTATAGGTAAGGAAAACTCCTAATGGGGCAAGAACCGCACTACTTGTCCACATTCCCATCCATACTATCCACTTACCGTCACGGGCCATTTTATATCCTGTATTATCAATGATATAGTAAATGATAAATACCAGCACTGATACGATTACCGGCATTCCCAGACCTCCTTTGCGGATAATCCCCCCCAATGGAGCTCCGATAAAGAAGAACAACAGACAAGAGAGTGAAATCGTTATCTTCTTATGCCATTCCGTCTTATGCTTGCGAATACTATAATCGTTGTTCTCCATCGTGAATTTCTTGAATCCAAGATCGTTGGCCACATTCTCCGCACGACTGACAGCAGAAGAAATCACCTTCTGTTTCTGCGTTAAAGAGGCTACTTCGTAAAGACTGTCTACATTATATTCATGAATATCCGCCTTTTCTATTTTGATCGTATCTTCCTTTGTCAATCCATAAGAAGGACGGAAGTTTCCTTCTGCCACTTCCCTGTAATACTGTCGCCCGATACTGTCGCCCACTACCGTCATTGAATCTATGGAACTCTGCAACTGTGCCATATCCTTAGCACTGGACTGCTTACCCATGATCTCACCGTCAACCATATTGAAATCGGAATTAAACTCAATAATGGTATGTTTTTCCCGGAATTCCTCGCGTCGATAAGGTACATTCTCCGATTTCATACTTTGTGCCCTCAAATTCTCAAATAAATCTCCGCTATACAAATGTAACCAAAGATGCTGCTTATCCGCTGTCATCTCTAAACGTCCGGAATCAGCATATATAATACGTGCTTTCTCAAACCCATCTTTCATGCTATAAATCAACACATCATATAGCATACCGGTCTTCCGGTTCTTCTTAGCTACCTTTAAATTATAATCCTTTATTTCAGAATAGAAAACTCCTTCCGGAATATCCAACTCCGGAGATTTCTGTTTCATCGAAAGAATCAGGGTTCCCAGCTTAGCCTGAGCGATAGGACCAACTACATTTTGGAAATAAAATGAGACACCGACAAGTCCGCAAACAAAGAAAGCGAGCGGACGCATGATTTTAAGTAGAGAAATACCCGCAGCTTTCATTGCAAGTAATTCATAACGCTCGCCAAAGTTACCGAAAGTAATCAAAGAAGCCAGTAACACTGCTAATGGCAACGATACTGGCACTAATGTTAATGCGGAATAAAAGAAGAATTGAGCCATAACGCTCATCTCCAACCCTTTTCCGACCAATTCGTCTACATATCTCCACAGGAACTGCATCATGAATATGAACAGACAGATGAAGAATGTACCAATAAAGAGCATCAAAAAACTCTTTACGATGAATATATCTAATTTCTTTATGCGTAGCATCTTAATAGGTTCGTGCAATTAGGATGCAAAATTAGCACAAAAAAAGGAGCATCGAAAATTTTTAGTTGAAAGTTAACTAAAAACCACAAGTTCTTCTTAATTTAGCTACTTGTGACTCCCACAATTCTTTCATATCGCCTACTTCATCCGGCTCTGCGAAATCGGTAATTTCCAACACATAGTCACTAGTCAGCTCATTATAAGTCATCTTGATTTCAAAATAATCGCGTTCGTTTTCATCATCCAGCCAACGGAAGCGGATAAAAGAGAAAGAACGGATGGCAATAATCTCTGCTTTCCTCTGTTCTGTCTTGCCCCAATGAAACTCTACTATTTTATCGTCAGAAACAACTTTGTCGGCAAACCAGTCCTCCAACCCGGTCGGTGTACTAATAGCTCCCCAAAGAATATTTTTAGACGTTGCATTCAACAAATACTCCAAATGAATCTTTTCCTTTTTCATAGCAATTTCGAATTGTTTTTACGTGTGCCAAGATAAATACTTTTTTCTAAATACATCGCATAAATCAGACACTTTATTATTTATTCTTTCATTATCAAGCCCCAAACTCCCTATTCATAGGGAAAATAAAGAGCTTTCTTAAAGAAAAAACACAAAAAAGTTATGAATTGTTTTGGAGATTATAAAAAATCATCTATCTTTGCACCCGCAATCGAGAAACGATGGCGGGATAGCTCAGCTGGTTAGAGCGCATGATTCATAATCATGAGGTCCCCGGTTCAATCCCGGGTCCCGCTACCAAGATAAAATTAGGCGTTTAGGAGGCTTCCACTCTTGGGCGCCTTTTTTCATGGGGTTTCGCAAGGTTTTTACGACATTCATGACGAATTTACGCTATTTCAAACGCCTTCAAATTTGAGTAGATTTGCGGGAAATTGTGTTACGATTGTAGCACGGAATCTTCAAAAACTATATGGCAACATTCAAAATATGTATTTTCAAACACCAAAGACGGGCCGACGAGAAATACCCCGTTTCGATCCGGGTTTGTTGGAAACGGCAATACGGATATATAAAAACTGAATTCTATGTCACGGACAAACAGATTAACAAGAAAGCGTTTGTTCTGAAGGATTCATTCATCATTCGTGAACTTGATCGAAGGATTGCCAAATACGAAGAACTAAAATCGCAAAAGCTTGGTTTGCGCATAGAATTATATACGGCCAAAGAACTTGCCGAATATTTTGAAAAGCAAACAACGCCCGGTTCCGATTCCTCAATTGATTTCATTGCATTTTCTCGCAAGCATTGCGAACGGTTAAGAAACGAAGGTAGAATTTCAACGGCGCAAACCTTGGAAACCGCAACAAATGCAATTATTGACTTTTGTAACGGAAGGGAAAGAATCGCTATCACCGAAATAACATCAAAATTTTTAAGGCAATTTGAAAAACATCTTCGGAGCGAAAGAACAATTAAAAGAAAAAATCAATTTGGGAAAATGGTGACTACCAAGAAAAAGCCATTATCCGATGTTGGCGTCTTTGACTACATGACCAATGTACGTATATTGTTCAATGCTGCAATCAACGAATACAATGACGACGAAAAAGATGAAGTTTTGATTGCTCACTACCCTTTCAGAAAATACAAACTTCAAAAACCGCCGGAACCCGACAAACGAAATTTGAAGCCCGATCAAATAAAAGCAATATCACAGATAAACGAAAACGAGTTGGAGTTTGAACGCACAAAGTTTGCCCGTGACGTTTTTATGCTATCATTTTACCTTGTTGGCATCAATATGGCCGATCTTTACGACATGCAAGTTTCAGACTTCAGAGAAGGACGGCTTTCATATAAACGCCGAAAAACAAAAGGGCGTCGCCGGGACCAAGCTTTCATTTCGATCAAGGTAGAACCCGAAGTCGTGCCACTTATAGAAAAATATCGGGCCAAATCCGGTGACTATCTGTTTGATTTCTCTAAGAGATATTGCGATTCACATACATTCGGAAACAACGTCAATAAGGGATTAAAGAAACTTGCCGCAAAATGCGGGATAGAAGAAAATTTAACGACGTATTACGCCCGGCATAGTTGGGCCACAATCGCCCGGAACAATTGCGGAGTTTCCAAAGACGACATCAATCTTTCCTTGAACCATGTTGATGAAGGTTTAAAAATGGCAGATGTCTACATTGCAAAGGATTGGTCCTTAATTGACGAAGCAAATAGAAAGGTACTTAACTTTTTAATATATGAAAACAAAGAATTCTAAAAGACATTATTTTCGTTGTCAATATCAGTTAGGAAACATTATTGACGAATCTGAAAAGGTTGAAGGTGAAGGATATTTGGGAATTGAACAAATGATTCTTGTCCTTCTCAAATTAGTCATGAAAGTGAAAAACAATCATGGTAATGAAGCCGGGGGAAAAGTCGCCTTGCAAGCATTGAGATTTATATTCCAATTACTTCATAATGTTGATATGGATTGGAAAGATACAGGAAAGTCAAAATCCAAATATTTGAATATAAAGCAGGCGAAAAATAAAACCGCCGCTTCCGAAAGATTCGATGTTGAATTCTTGGGAATCGGTGGTCGTGATAAACTAACAAATAAAGCAATAACCCGCCTTATTGCATCCTATAAGAAAATGGTAAGGGAAGGAATGATTTAACTTCCCTTGGTTTGTTCACGCCAATAATCAATCAATAACGGTTTGTGAAGTTCATACGGCGTTTTATTCCCTTCTTGCATTTTCGCTATAAAGTCATTGGGAATGATTATCCCATAATACTTGCCCGGCATTGCGGAAAGGAATTGTGGTGATTCCTTTGTGATCTTCTTGAATGAAAAATCGGCGATATTCCCGTTTTTCACATTAAAGCCATGCGCAATATGTCCACCTGTATAATTACCGTCGGGGGAAACTACCCCTTCAGCATATTCCAACCCTTCGGTCAATGAAAGAAATTGTCCGTTCCCATAACAACCCGATCCTAAAAGAGGATCACACAATTTAATTAAAGGGTCATAATTGATATGTGTATCAAAACAAATACAATTCTCAAAAAACCATTTTTGAAATTCACCCAATTCTTTAATCGTTAGCGAAGAATACATGTCGTCATTCGCCCAAGGGTTTGATCCGTTTAATTCATCTTCAATACTCATAATCTAACTATTTAAACATCTTTCCCCGACCAAGCAAAAGCCAATCAGAAGAAACGCCAAAGTCTTTGACTAAGTAAGCAAGCGCATCAATATCAATCAACTTGTATGGACATTCTTTTGTTGTGTCCATTGTTGCCGATCTCAACCGGGAATATTTGGGTTGATGAAGATCATATAAATTGCAGAACGTTTTCATCCCTTCAAGTTTACCGGAAGCAATCAAAGTGTTGATCGCTTCAAAAAAACGTCCTTGTATTGATTTGGCCTGCGGCCTTACTGTTTTTGCTTCCATTCTTACTTTTCAAAATTATTTCTTCTTTTCACTTTCATAGTCTGCAACCATTCTTTCAAATAGTTCTTTTGGCAGTTCGGCCAAATCTTCGCCTTGCATTGCGGCCGCTTCAAGCTTGTCGAAAATTTCATTCGGCATATATGGGTAAAATTCCGGCCGATTATAATACCCTTCTATTTCAACTTTTATCATATCCATATTTCTTTTGAGTTTCCACCTTTAGGGTAATAACGTTAGTTATTACAAAGAATATATTTATATATTCTATATATCTTTCCTTTAGAGTAAAACGACTTGCATTGCAAACGTTATGCAATTGCATTGCTTTTGCTTAATTTCAAAATTGCAATTCACTAAATACCAACTTATTATCTTTTTCATTACAAAATTGACATTTTCTAATTATTTACAATTTTTATACAGTATTTTTACTAAAAAAAGGCCTTTGTTATGCAAAAAATCACATTTGCATTGCATTTGCTTAATATTTAGGAACAACACGTAATTCCCCCAAGGCATTGATTACCCGACATTTGCACATGTTGCATTTTCGTCCGTTCGGACATTGCCTTTTTCCTTTTCAAGTTCTTCGACTTTTGCTTCAAGCTTTCCAACCTTGATCAATAATTCATGGATCAACAAATCTTTCTCTTTTACGGTAGCCGCCGAATAAATTTCCCCTTTCTGAAACATATCAAGCAACTTCTTTTCAAAAGCTTCCGCACCAAGTTCAATCAATCTTTTTGTTTCAATTGACGGTAACACGGTAGAAGAATCTGAACTTTGTTCGTTCATGGATTCAGATTTCAACATTTCGCCTTCATCGGTGAGAAGCCACGACAAACTTATATTCACGCATTTTGCTGTAATTTTATCCGCTAAGTCTTTAGATATTCCATTTCTTCCGTTGGTAACATCATACAAAACTTGCGGAGATTTTAACCCAACATGCTTTGCAAACTTATTCGCAGACATTCCCGAATATTTTAACACTGTTTTAATACGTTCACTATCAGTCATTTATAAAATATTTACGCATTATGCTTAAAATTTATGCGTGAAAAGTTTGCTTTATTCACGCATAATGCTTTATATTTGCAGCATGAAACTTTAACTTTGCAAAGGTAAAGAGAAAGTAATCATCAACAAATAGCGAATATACGTCAAATTTTTAAATAAGAATAAGTTATGGAAGGATTTTCTTTCAAGAAAGGGTTTTCACAAGTCATGCAAAAAGACATTTCAAACGTAAAGCATGAAATAATGATCACGCTTGGAATTACAACGAATGTGGCTTGGCTGAATCGGCTAAATGGAAAGGTCGAACCCAAAGTGAGTGAAGCAAAGGCGATTGAAGAAACCTTCGCCAAGTATGGAATCAAGGAAGTTTGGGGGGAATGATATGAACGCAACTGCAATGCTAACAAAGCGGGAATCCGAAGTTGCCGAATTGATCGCTTGGGGAGCAAGCAAAAAAGAAATTGCTTCACGGCTATTTATCGACAACCGAACGGTCGAAAATCACGCCCGGTCTATTTATGAGAAAACCGGGGTTACAAAGTCAAATGAACTTTCCGCATGGTGGTTTTGCGTGCATTTCAACATATCGTTTGATCTATCTCCTTTAAAAAGAAAAGTCGTAACACTTGTATTACTTCTTTTGGTTGTTTCAACTGAATTCACCAACGCACAAAATTTGAGAACATTTAGATCGGGAAAGAAGGTCGAATGTCGTGCAAGAAGGGCGAGAAGGAAAAGTGAAACAGACTTTGACTATTTACTTGAATTATAACATAATACCGCAACGATTATGAAATGTAACGCAACAGTCAAATTTTTATTCATCGGCCTATATTTCGCCGTATTCTTATTGCTTTTATTCGGGAACCCCGTTGATGATTCGACAATTGCTTATGTCGTTTATTATGGATTTGTTATTGCGAATTTGTATAACGCTTCCCGGCTGATAAAAGCATTAGAAAAAAAGCAAAAAGACAATGGGGATACAATTGCCGAAAACCGAAACGGAATATCTGAACGCTCTGATTGACGCCGCCGAATTAGGAGCACAACGGGCACTTGCGAAAGCCGGATGCCTAAAGCCCTATCTAAAGTTGCGTGAAGCTTACCGAATATATGGAGAAGGAACCGTTGATCGTTGGATCGAAGAAGGTCTTGTTGACGAAATCAAAGACGGGGACCGAAATTCAAGTGTAAGGATTGACCGCATACAAATTGAAGCCGTTGCCAAAACGTGCAATCGAGCAAGTTATCTATCTAAGGATTAACAAATTAAATAGTCAAATATGAAAAAGAATAATTATTTAATACCCGCAACAATATGAAGAATGTAATTTTAAAAAGATTATCCCTTGTTAATTGGAAGGGACAAAAGGAAAGGTCAATCGACTTTTCCAATGAAACAAGCATTTGTGGTGCAAATGCAACCGGAAAATCAACAATGTTTGACGCCTTTATTTGGTTGCTTTTCGGCAAAGATTCTCTTGACCGCAAAGATTATAATATCATACCAATTGAAAATGGCAAACGTGTTGATCGTGTTGACGCTGAAGTATGCGGCGTGCTTGATGTAAACAGCGAAGAAATCACCTTGAAGCGTGTCTTGCATCAAAAATGGGTTCGCAAACGTGGAACGGCCGTTGAAACATACGACGGGTGTGAAACTATGTTTTATATCAATAACGTGAAATGCGGTACGGCCAAAGAATATGCGGCCAAGGTTGATTCGATCATTGATGAAACCGTTTTCAAGATGATCACCAATCCTTCTTTCTTCCTTTCTCTGAAATGGCAAGATCAGCGTTCGCAATTATTCTACATTGCCGGGACAATCAGTGACGAACAAATTGCGGCTTCAAAGCCGGAATTCAAAGCCCTTCTTGATTCAATTATCGGAAAGACCTTGACCCAATACAAAAGGGAAATTTCAGCTAAGAAAACAGAGTTGAACAATGATTTGAAATTGATCCCTTCACGTATTGATCAGACAAGAAAGTTGATGCCGGAAGCCAAAGACTTTGACGCCCTTCAAACAGAATTGGAAGCCGTTGAAAGTGAAATTGAAAGGGTTGAAAAGTCCATGACTGACAAGTCAACCGCTATTCGTGGACAATATGAGGAAATTCAGAAGAAGCAAGGTCAAATCAATGACTTGAAGACCAAACAACAAACCGTTGTTCATGAAGCAAAGGAAAAGGCCGCCAATGATGCCAACACCCAAAATTCAAAACGCCGTGAAACAGAAGGGAAACTAAACGAAGCACGGATCACCCTTTCTTCTGTACGTTCTTCATTCAAAACGCAAGAACAAACCGTTTCTTCACTGAAAGATGTGATCAGCAAACAGGATGAAAAGGTTGAAAACAAGCGGAAAGAATGGTTTGCAGAAGAAGCGAAAACCTATGATGTCAAAGAAGGTTGTTTGACTTGCCCCGTCTTCGGCGGTCCTTGTGGCGATCCGGCTGCAAAGCTTCTTCATGCTGAAAACCAATCAAAAGCCAAACAATCATTTTGGGATACCAAACAAGCGAACTTAGACCGTATCAAAGAAGAAGGCACAAACCTTTCAAAAGTATTAGAAGAACGACAAAAAGAACTTATTGCCGCCGAAAACGAATTGACAGATCAAAAGATTAAAGTTGCCAACGCTGAAAAATCGGTCAAAGAGTTTGAAGATATGCTTGCCGAAATGTCTATTGTTTCCCCGGCCCCGGTTATCGCTGAAGAATTACCGGAATGGCAAGAACTTGATAATCAGATCAAGACTATTCAAGCAACGATTGAAGAAGTGAAGCCCGTCGATACTTCAGATTTGAAAGAACAAAAGAAGACGCTTGAATCCCGCCGGGACGAACTGAAGGCCGAATTGTCTGATAAAGAAAGGATTGCCAAGTACACACAGGAAATCAACGATCTTGAAAAGAAATCCGACGAATTGGCCCAACAGATTGCAGACCTTGAAAAGAAGGAATTTACGATCATGGATTTCACGAAAACCAAAATCAATGAATGTGAATCACGGATCAATAACTTGTTTTCTATCGTCAAATTTGAATTGTTCGATAAGACCATTGACGGCGGTGAATTTGAAGCATGTATCGCAACCAACAAAGCCGGGGTTCCTATTTCTTCAACCAATACGGCCGAAAAGATCAACGCCGGGTTGGATATTATCAACGCCCTTTGTCGGTTCCACAATGTTACGGCCCCGATATTCATTGACGGCCGTGAATCAGTCAATCAGTTGATCCCAACTGAAAGCCAAATTATCAATCTTATAGTTTCAACCGATAAATCATTAACTATTAAATAATTAAAATCATGGAAGATCAAATTCTAATTTTCGGAGAATCCGAACAACCGCAACGAGTGCGCAAAGGGTTTCACTTGTCAATCAACTTCAAACATGGAAACGCCTACATTTCAACCGAATTAAAAAACAAGTTATTCGGTGAAAAAGTGACCGAAGCGAAAATCCTTCTTGTATGTAGCCAAATAGAAAACAATTGGTATTTGGCCCCTTCAAACGATTACAAAGGATATACATGTCGATTGAACGATCCTAAAATCGCAACATCAATGCGGATAAACGGAGCACAAAAAGTGCTTGAAAGAATGGCAAAGTCAATGAACATTGATCTGAATGACAAAAAGATAGTCTTTTCAGTTTCCAAAGACCCGGTTGACTACCAAGGTTTGAAACTCTATAAAATAACTCTTTAAAATTACCGCAACAATGAATGAACTTCAAAAAATGGATCAAGGAACGAACGTTGTGACATTCAACTTCTTCGATCCGACACAGTTTGAAACGATGCAACGTGTTTGCAAGATGTTCGCCAACTCTGAACTTGTCCCGGACATGTACAAAGTGAGTGATAAGAACCCTATCGACAAAGCTACGGCAAATTGTATGATAGCAATATCAATCGCAATGCGTATTGGGGCCGATCCGCTTATGATCATGCAGAACATGACGCCAATCTACGGCCGCCCGGCTTGGTCCTCAAAATTCTTGATCGCAACCGTAAACACATGCGGACGATTCAATCTACTTCAGTACAAATTCACCAATCTTGGAAGACTTGGGAAAGTGGAATACACCACATACAACAAGATTTGGACGCCCGGACAAAATGGCGGCAAAGGGTATTATCGCAATGAAGCCAAGGTTGAAGTATTCGACGGAACCCAAATTGACAATATCCAATGTATTGCGTACACTACAAAGAAAGGATCAACCGACATTCTTGAATCAACCCCGGTTGACGTAAAACTTGCAGTTCAAGAAGGTTGGTACACCAAAAATGGTTCCAAATGGCAAACCATGACCCGGCAAATGTTGACTTATCGTGCCGCTTCAATGTGGACCAACGCTTATGCGCCCGAATTGTCAATGGGTATGAAAACGGTTGAAGAAATGCACGACATTGTTGACGCTGAATATATAGACGTCACCGATACCGTTGAAAAGGAGAAGGCAGAAAATGCCAACAAAGGCACAATCAATATTGATGATGCACCAACCGCAACCGATCCGGCACAACCGGAAGATCAGCCAACGGACCAAGGGAACAATCAGAATCAACCGGGCAACAATGCGCCTAAAGCAAACGGCCCCGGCTTTTAATTATGAAACTGAAGATTCTTGGTTCTTCTTCAAAGGGAAATTGCTATGTCCTTGAAAACGAAACGGAAGCCCTTATTCTTGAATGTGGCATTTCCTTCATTGAAGTAAAGAAAGCAATCGACTTTAACTTACAAAAAGTCGCCGGGTGTCTGATCACCCATGAACACAAGGATCATTGTAAAGCGATCAACGAAGTATTGAAAACGTCCGTTCCGGTATATGCTTCAGCCGGAACAATCCAAGCAATGAACGGGCAAGGTTATCACGAACCGCACCCGTTGGAAGCCGGGAAAGTGTATATGATCGGACGTTTCAAAGTATTGCCATTTCATACAAAGCATGATTGCGCCGAACCGTTCGGTTATCTGATCCAACATGAAGAAACGGGAAATGTGCTATTCGCAACGGATACGTATTATTTGCCGAACCGATTTCAAAACTTGTCAAACGTGTTGATTGAAGCCAATTACCGCCTTGACATTCTTGAAAGGAACATTGCGGAAGGGAGAATCCCCAAAGCGTTACGGGATAGGACATTGCAAAGTCACATGTCTTTTGACACATGCCGGGACGCCCTTCTTTCTAACGATTTGAAAGCCGTCAACAATATCGTTTTGATTCATTTATCCGACGGGAATAGCAATGCGGTCGAATTCCGTGAAGGTATTCACCAAGCAACCGGAAAAACGGTTCACATTGCAGAGAAAGGAATGATTTTAAATTTTAATAAAACACCATTTTGAAAATGAGAACTTTACAAATTAAACAAGATTCGCTTTTAGTTGCTTTCCGCAATGCCGGAAAAGAAGGCAAACAAGTTTTATCCGATCTATTCGGAAAACAAGTCGCATTATACGACAACATCACCGACCGGGTGAAATCATTTGAAGACGCTTGTCAAGTTTTGGGTATTTCAACAAATGTTCCCGAAGTGAAAGGCTTGCCCCGTAAACACCAAAAGGCAATCATTGCCAATTATAAGTTGATCGTCATTGCCGAAGCATTGAACGAAGGTTGGAAACCCAATTGGCAAGATTCCGACGAATACAAGTATTATCCTTGGTTCGACATGTCCAACCCTGCGGGTGTCGGCTGCTCGTATGCGTATCATACGGCGTCGTATACGACTGCGTATTTCGGTTCTCGGCTTTGCTTAAAAAATCGAGAACTCGCAATCTACTTCGGCCAGACATTCACCGACCTTTTTAATGATTCTTTATTGTTGAACGCCTAAAACCGAAGACAATGACACATGTATTTTATATTTTGATTGCCTTCTTCATCTTCGTCGAACTGATCGTCTTGTTCTCACAAAAGAACATTCATTCAGCCGTCAAGAGATTAAAGAAGTTGAACAAGGAGAAAAAAGGTAAATTGTCCTTTGATGAAATCGGCGCAAGCATGACTTTGTATCAATCAATTGGGATCATTTATTTGATCTATTGCCTTGTCGGGTTGATGTCTTCACAATGGGTTTTATTTGCTTTGATCATTCTTCTTGCATTTATCCCAAAACGTTGGCTTTGGTGGCGTTATGTTGACAGTATTGTCACATTACTGATCTTAGCGTTCATTCTGTTGAACAAATACCATTTTCACATTGACATGTTTCACTTAATAATCAAATAAAATGAAAAAGGAATACGGTAAAGAGTACGAAACCGATGAAGAAAGAATTGCCTTCTTAGAAGACAATGCGGACAGTGTTGAAAACAAAGAGTATTTCAAACGATTCACCCCGCAAGAACTGAAGGAAAAGAAAGATCGAAAGATTGATGTTGACGTTGAAGTTGCAGACCTTGACGAAGAAAAGAAGGCTAAAATGAAGGAATACAAGGACAAGATTGACCCTTTAGCCAAAGAAGGAAAGCAACTTTTGAAGTGTATCAAGAAGAAAGGTCAAGTCGTTTCCGGTAGACTTTTCAAGTTTGTCGATAACGAAGAACGAATGGTTGGTTTCTACGACGAACAAGGTGATCTTGTGGAATCCCGCCCGGCTTTCCCGGATGAACTTCAAACAACAATCTTTCAAATGAATAGAACGGGGACAAACGATTAAAAATCATATAATTATGACAAAGCAAGAACTTATCAACACGATTGCCGAACGTGCTGAAATCAACAAGATCGACGTTGAACATGCGATCAATACGGCGTTTGATGTTGCGAAAGAAACAATCGCAAATGGTGATTCAATTTTCATTCGTGGTTTTGGAACCCTTTCCCCAAAGCGACGACAAGCGAAAGTTGCACGGAATATCACGGCCGGAACTTCGGTTGTGGTTCCCGAAACAATTGTTCCGCATTTCAAGCCTTGCAAGGCTTTCAAGGGGCAAGTAAATGAAATTCAAGTTATTAACGATTAAATTTTTAAGTCATGGAAAATGAAAAATTACAAGTTATTTTAGGTCAAGGAGTTACAAAAGCCGAATTAGTTGTTCGTGAAGTTAGTGAAGTAAACGAATTGGAAGTAAAGGCCCCAATCAGAGTTGATTTATCCGGGACTATTGGCGCACCACTTGAATTCTTGACAAAGAGATTGTCCGAAGAAGATCAAATCAACCAAAAGCGTTGTCATGTGCTCGTAAACCGTGAAAATCTGACAATCAAGTTAGTGATCTGTGAAAATGATCAATACAAAGAAGGCAAAGTTCTTGGAACACTTCAGAAACACCCGAAATTCAAAGAATTTGGGATCAATGACAATGCTTGTGCTTGGGACCCGAACGAACTTGGACAATTCTTTAAAATGAATCGTGCCTTCTTCCCGGACAAATCGGAAAACATGAAACTTGTCACCGATTTAAAGAACTTTGAAGCAAAAGTCAACACTACAATTGAAAAGCAAAAAGCGGATAACGGAAGCTTTGCCGATAATTATTCCGGCGTTGTTACTTCCAATTTGCCGGGTGCTTTCAAATTGAGAATTCCACTTTTCAAAGGACGTCCGGCCGAAGACCTTGAAGTTGAATTCTATGCTTCAATCAATGGAAGAAGCGTGAAGTTGTATCTTATGTCACCGGGTGCATGTCAAGCCTTGGAAGACCTTCGGGATAAAGTGATCGACGAACAACTTGACGCAATCCGGGAAATTGCGCCGGAAATCGCAATCATTGAACAATAATCATTGCTTTTCCTTTCCCCCAGTCTTTTACCGGATCGGGGGATAAAATTACAGAACTTTTTAAATGAATTGACAATGGCAAAAGAAACCTATTTTTTCTCGCATGATTTCAACGCCCGAAATGATCCTAAATTGGTTGCAGTGCAACAAAAATACGGTCTTGAAGGGTTGGGGGCCTATTGGTGCATCATTGAAAATTTATACGAGCAAAACGGAATGTTAGAGGTGTCAAAGGTTGGTGCGCTCGCATATCAATTACATGGTGATGCCAAAATGATAAAAGATGTCGTGTTTGAATTCGGTTTATTCAAGAATGACGGGCAATTTTATTGGTCCGAATCAGTCAATAAAAGACTAAAGAAAAGGGCAAATATCGCAGACAAGCGCAGACAAGCAGCGCAAAGCCGTTGGCGTTTAGAAGAACAAACCGAAGAACCCCAAGAAAGCCCCGTTCCCGAAGATTCAACGCCCGATCAACCAAGTAGTCAGCAAAGCGAAGAAATCGTCGGAAACGGGAAGAAAAAGGGGAACGACGTTGATTTCAAAGCGGTGGTTGAATTATATCAAACACATTGCCCGTCTTATTCGGCAATAGTCAAACTATCAGATGCCCGGAAAAATAAAATTCGGATTCGTCTTGAAGAAATGCAAGGAAGCCTTGAAACGCTGAAGGAAGTCTTCGTCAAAATGGAAGCTTCAAAGTTTTGCCGGGGCGACAATCAAAGAGGTTGGAAGGCAACTTTCGATTGGTTATTTGCAAATGAAAAGAATTGGGTCAAGGTCCTTGAAGGAAATTATGATAACAAGAACGTGAAACCCGGTCCAACAAGTAATGATCAACAAGTGAATGATATATGGAAAGACCAATAGGAAGCATTATCGGGAATATAAGAAATAAAGGTTTCTTTCATACAATTAGACGCAATTCATATTTGCCTTACCAATTGCCTTTTGCAATGCAAGTTGTTGAAGCAATCGGAAAAGACCGAAACCCGAAGTTCTGTATTGACAACGAAAACCGATTTGTATATGAAAATTTGATCCGTTGGATTCACGGGGATCAAGACTTTAAATGTGTTGATCCGGCGACAAAAGAGATAATTCCCGGAAGATTGACCGCCGGAATATACATTGCAGGAAACACCGGAAGCGGTAAGTCTTGGGCTTTGGAAATAATGTCGGCGTATTGCGATATTGACAATGTACAAGTGACAATCGGTAATGAACAATTTTGCCTTCGTTGGCCCTGTTTTCGTTCCGATACAATTTGCGAAGAATTTACCGAAAAAGGGTCCATTGACAAATATAAAAAAAGGGCTATTCTTGGAATTCAAGACTTGGGTTCAAGTTCTGAACCGATTGAAAGCCTGTACATGGGTAATCGCATGGGGGTTATACAACAATTGCTTGAATATAGGGGGGATTTCACCGATAAAATAACCCTTATAACGTCTAACCTTCCCATGAGCCATAAAGTATTGATCGACCGATACGGGGATCGAGTTGCAAGCCGCTTGAATGAAATGTGCAATTACTTTGAGATAAAAGGCAAAGACCGCCGAAAAACATATTCAATTGATAATAAATAAAATAACAATTATGAAGACTTATATTTCGGGCAAAATTTCCGGCCTTCCTTCAGAAGAAGCAAAGAAGAAATTCAAGCAAGCGGAATCATACTTGCAAGGTCTTGGACATGATGTTGTCAACCCGTTTGAACTTCGTTTGGGTGTCGATGCTCCTTGGGAATCACACATGTTGTTTGATCTGAAATTGCTTTTTGAATGTGATTCAATTTATATGCTTGATAATTGGATCGAAAGCAAAGGGGCAATGATCGAAAAGCACATTGCCGATGTTAGAGGGATGAAAGTTTTGTTCCAAACAAAAGAAGAATCCGAAAAATATCTTGCAATAACAATTTTTAAAATCAAAGGGGCGATACAAGAAGTCATGGGATTGAAATTTGAAGAATACACAACCGAAGTCCGGTGTCGTGATTCCTTCTTCGCTCGCATGATATTCACTTATCATTGTCGAAAGACCGGAATGAAGTTGAAAGAAATTGCCCGGTATATTCACCGGGATCATACAACAATGCTTCATTATCTGAACAAGTACGACGATGAAGTAAAATACAACCCAACATTTCGGGCAATCGCAATTCGTATAAACAAAATTTTAAAACAACCTATATCACAGTAATATATGCCAAGAAAAAATGAAGGTTTGACCGCCGAAGGTCAGAAACGGCCCCAAAAGGCCGATATTTCCAAGAATGGATCAATTGACTTGGAAGAATTGAGAAAACGGGATAAAGGAAAAGTTTGTTTGAGAATCGACGCTAATACGGTGATCCTTGTTTCCCCGGAAAACAAAAACGAAGAATATGCGGCCCGATTCCGCAATAGAATTGAAAGTTTGCGATAATGGCACAACCGATCACTTTGATAAATCCGAAAGGTGAACGCCGTGACTTCGGCTTTGTCGAGTTCTACGGGTTCAAGCAGCAAGTCGCCAATTCTCAATCTTTCAAATTTTGGGCCGACGTGAAAGGACTTCCGGGTTGGTTCAAGCATAACGGAGAAACCCGCCTAAATGTCCCGGTCGTTGATCGGTTCCTTGAAGAAAAAGGATACAAGGTAATAGACAACGATATTTTCGGGAAACAAGCAAAAGTAAATCAAAAGTAAATCATTTGCAATGCAATTGCATACAACCACTTAAAATCATGGAAAAGAAAAAAGTTGTTTTGATGCTTTCAAAAGCATTTCCAAAAAGAATGTCAAACGCCGGGGAACCGACAAACTTTGCTAAAAAGTTGTCTTCCGGTGAAAAGAAACATACAATCCGTGCCAATCTTGCTTGGTGGCAAAAGAAGGCCGAATTGATCAATTCCGGCAAAGCTTACCTTTCGATCAGACAATGGGAAGGTATGCCGTACCGATCAAAGCAAATTGAGATTGCCCGATTTGACAAGATCAGTATTCAACCATTGATCATTGGTGATGCCGAATCATGGAAAGAAGATGTTTGCCAAGTTTGGGACAATGAATCACAAAGATTCAAAATGTCGAAGTTGAGTGAAGCAGCCCAAAACGACGGATTTCCCTTCGATGTCTTCAAAGAATGGTTCCTTCCTTATGACAATTCGCAAACAATGGCAATTGTTCATTTTACAGAATTCAAATATTAATAATTAAGATTGAAACAATTATGGCAAATCTTCATTTTACCCTTGATAAAAGCGCAGGAAAATTGTTGGCACAAATAGCACAAGAACACCTTTTGTGTAACCTTGATCCTAAAAAGGCTATCGAAACATTTACAATGTCTTTAAATGATCTTCCGGTTGAAATGGCAATTAAGTTGTTGAGTGGTGAACTTGTTATCGAAGTAGAAGACGACGGAGTGAACGTAAATGTAGTTTCCCGTGATGAAAACAAACATTCTGACTACCCAAAGCCCGATTTTGTTGATTGGTACTTATTCCAACATAAAGAGATAAGACGAAGCGGAGATCGTATTCGCTTAGGACTTGAAGAATTACAACGTAGCATTTCCATACATAGAGGTTCTTTTGACTTTGAATTCAATTATCAAGCACTTGGAAAGTTCATTATTAAGAACGATATTACAGAGATTGAAGATATTATTGATAGTGACCCAAGGGTTGAAAATATGCGGCGCATGTTCAAATTGTCCGATGCTTATTTGCGGAAGACTTATAAACTTTTCAACGTCTTCGACTTTCTTGAACATACTTATCCCCAACAAATCAATCCTTTCAATGGGTGTGTTCCTGGGACACGTTACCCAATTATAAACCGAATAGAAATGAAGTTAAAAGCTTTGATTGAATACGATTACGAATTGATTGAAGCAACTATAAGAGAAGAAGACGAAGAGATAAAAAAACACATTGAAGCCGCCCAAGATATTGAAAAAGAACTAAGAAACATCATTCAACCTTCAGATATAAAACTGAATTATTCGGCCGGGTGGCTTGATCCAAACGGTTTCTTCTACGGGCTAAATGGGGAAATTTCCAACATGCTACACATGAATCTTGCTGATGCCATTCGGGAAAAATACAAAGTCGAAAAAGGAACCGATATTGGAGAAAACCCGGATCGTTGGTTGGAAGAACACGGGTGGGTGAAAATACACGGGAATTGGATTCTTTATTCGGGTTATGACGAAAGCATATTCAACCGAAAAGATATTCCTTTAACCGATTGTCAAAAAAATAGCCTTGTTGCTTATGGAAATGTTTGTCATAAAGGAATCTTAAAAGTTGGTTATCAGAAAGAAGCGATTCCGGCCGCACGATTAAATATTGTAGATGATATTATGTTAAGAAAATACTTTTCACTTTAAAATCAACTATTTATGAAGATACAAGCAATTGAATTTAATTCCGAACCCGAAACGCAAGAAGCAAGAAACGGGGTCTATGTCTTTGACGGGAAAGGGAATCAATATCGTATTTGTTTAGATCAGTTTGGAGATTTAGAAGTTTATGCTTCAGACGGTCGAATCATTATTGAACCGAAAGTAAGTAATCATATAGTAATAAAGTCAGAATAAATATCATGAATAAATTTAGTGGAAAAGCAATTTATTGCCCTACGGGGAAAGCCGGAGAATATGCAACTTATGCTTGTAACTTCTTTGTTGGGTGTTCCAACGGTTGCGAATATTGTTATTTGAAAAAAGGGATCGGCGCAAAGGTCCTTGGTATTGATCACCCGGAATTGAAGAAATGTTTCAAAGACGTTGATCACGCAAAAGAAGTGTTCAAAAAAGAACTTCAACAGAATTTGGAAGACCTTCAGAAAAACGGATTATTCTTTTCGTTCACAACTGATCCAATGTTGCCCGAAACCATTGAATTGACCAAAGAAGCAATTGCGATTTGTGTGCAAAACAATGTCAATGTGACGATTCTTACAAAGCGAACGGACTTTTTCAATAGTATCTTTGGAAATGTCACCTACGGGCCAATATGTAATGCAACATTTGACAACATTCGTTTCGTGGCTTATAAAGAATCAATTGCTTTTGGGTTCACCCTTACCGGAAGCGACGATCTTGAACCCGGTGCGGCTTCTAATATGGAAAGAATTCAAATGATGAAAGACCTTCACGATCTTGGCTTCAAAACTTGGGCGAGCATTGAACCCGTGATTGATATTCCCCAAAGTCTTGCAATGATGAATTTGACAAATGGTATATGCGACTTATATAAAGTTGGCCTATTGTCCGGCAAACGTTATCCTAAACAAGACCTTGAATGTTTCGTCGAAATGACAACACTAATGTTTCCGTTTAGCCGATTTTACTTCAAAGACACATTGTTGAAACAGGCCGGGATCAACCGGGAAGATTTACCCGGCAATTGTGTTTCTTCTAACTACAATCTTTTCAAAATTTAAAAGCAAAATAAAATGTCAAAAATTGGGCTGATCGACGTTGACGGACATAACTTTCCCAATCTTGCATTGATGAAACTATCTTCATGGCATAAAAGGGAAGGTGATTCGGTTGAATGGTATTCCGGGATTGAACACTATGATCGTGTTTACATGAGTAAAGTTTTTGCTTTCACGCCCGACGATCTACGTGTCATTCAAGCGGATGAAGTTGTTAAAGGTGGGTCCGGTTACAAAATGTATGATCAGACTTTGCCAAATGAAGTTGAGCACATTTGCCCGGATTATTCACTTTATCCAATGTATAATGATGCCTACGGGTTCTTAACAAGGGGATGCGTCAATCAATGTAGTTTTTGTATTGTGCCCCGAAAGGAAGGTTTTATTCGGAAACATGCCGACATTACCGAGTTTTTAAGCGGGCGTCAATCGGCTACACTAATGGATAACAATGTAATTGCGTCGGATTGGGGATTGAATCAAATCGAAAAGATCATTTCTTTAAATGTGAAAGTTGATTTTAACCAAGGTCTTGATTGCCGTATTATTGCAAAAGATAAGAATATCGCTCACTTACTTTCGCATGTCAAATGGAAACGATATTTGCGAATGGCTTATGATCATTCAGCAATAACCGATGAAGTCACAACCGCAATCGCATATTTGAAAGAAGCCGGAATCCCAAGCTATAAACTTTTCTTTTATATGCTTGTGAAAGACGGACAAATCGAAGATGCTGAAAAACGGGCTTTATATCTTGATTCATTGGGTTGTGTTCCTTTCGCAATGCCTTACAGAGATTTAGACACAAATCAACCGCCCACCAATGACCAAAGACATTTCGCTTGGTGGGTAAACAAAAGACAAATTTTTAAAAGTTGTAAGTTTGAAAATTTTAAATATTAAGATTATGACAGCAGAAGATTTAATCAAAAACAATTCACTTACTGATATAGAAGTAACAGGAAATCAAACCGTTGTATTTTCTGAAATAGCACTAACGGCCGTAAATATGGCACGTGAAGAAGTGAAATGTACATGGGAAAAAGCTACGGCGGCATTTGTCAAAGATGCGGAAGAAAAGAAGATACAAAAAGCTATTAAAGCCCATATAGAAACATGTCCTTGTATTTGCATGGTTAAAGAGACAGGGAAAGACGGAAGATGTCTAAAATGTTGGCATACAACAACGTTTATTGACGAACTGAATAAATAACATTCAACATAAATTAGAAATGAATGAAATTGAATTTCAAAACAAATCAGCAATATACGCAAGTTTAAGAATAAATTTCAATATGTGGACTAATGAAGGCGGCGTATACGGATATAAAAAATTAATAAGACTTCCGAGAAAGATAAAGAAAGCATTAAAGAAAAGCATTTTTCGGGATGTTATTACAAACGATAGAACCTACATAAAAGAATGCCCAAAGCCTAAAAAATTGCCCGCATTTAGTTACAAACAACTTGATTAACGTAACAATAACGTATATGAAAATAAGAAGCACATTCTATGATAGCGAAAGGATGAATCCAATTGACATGATAAGACTTGATAAAATCAAGATTTTAGGGTGTGAAGGCCATGCCGATAGTTCATATATCGAAACTATCGAAATGTCATTCAACGTATGTTCAAAAAGCGGGTTCATCATCGGTGCAAATACTGATAACCGATTTAGGATTGTCTTTGATATTGAAACGGGCTATCTTCCCGAAGATGCGATTGAAAAACAATTAAAGGAGTTATTAAAACCTTTCAAAATATACGATATTGAGACACTTCTACAAGCGTTTAGATACAGGCGATTCTATTGTAAATTATAAAAATCATGGGAAGTTTTATTGCAAGACAGCCAAACGGCCTTTTATGCCGCTTTTCTTCCGTCGTTGATACAATCACCGACTACAACATGACCGATGAAGAATACATTGAAATGTGTGCGGAAAAAGCAAGGGAAGAAGCAAAGGAAGTATTGAAATATCATATTCGCCCTTTTAATTGCGTCAAAGAACAATTCGTTCCTAACAATATGAGTAACAAAGAGTTTAAACAAATTATCAAAAAAATGGAGACACCAAGAAAATGAAAAAAGTATTCTATTGCATTGCATTTGCATTGCTTTTGCTTTGCAGTTGCAAAAGTTATCACTACAACGACAACCGATCTTTCCTTCTTACAACCGGGAAGGAAAGACACATTTCAGAAGTTTCACCATTGCCAAGAAGTATTGGTCCAAAACGTGACAACCGCTTCGGAGAAGCATTTGAAAAAGCTTCAGAAGAAGCGATGTTCAAGGCTGATTCAATCTTGCGCAATAAATACCCGCAATTCTATGAGAAAGGAAAAGATTGAAAAGCGTGCCCGAAAGTTTGCGATCCGGCTTTTACGAAAAGTTAATCAAAGATTGGCCCGACGAAAAATTTACGTTGATCTTGCAGTTGGGCCGGATACATGCGCAACACTTGTGTATGTCGCAAAGATCAATAAAGAAACTAACAAATTAGAAATCATTAAATTAAAACAGTTATGCTAAATGTTCAAGTTATTGGAAACCTTGGTTCCGATGCCGTTATCAGAGAATTTAACGGCAAAAAGTATGTAGCCTTTTCAGTTGCACACGAAAAATTCACAAAAGACAGTCAAGGAAACAAAGTAAAAGTCCCCGTTTGGATTTCCGTTCTTTGGTACGGTGAAGGTGGAAATGTCTTTCCCCTTTTGAAATCCGGGGTCAAAGTCTTTGTTCATGGCCGGGAAGACGTGAAGATGTATGACGATAAGGCCGGAAACAAACAAATTGCGATCAATGTAGAAGCAAGTGAAGTATTTCTTTGTGGAATGAAAGGAGAAGGGAACCAACAGGCAGCCCCGGCGCAAAGTAATTCAACGGCGGCCCCTACTCCAACATCAAGTGATAACCCGGCCGATGATCTACCATTCTAAGACGATCAGACAATGAAGTATGATATAATCATAGCAATTGACCCGGACACGGAAGAATCCGGCGTCGCCCGCTTAGACACAAAGACAAGATCATTCAATATTCAAACCCTTCCTTTCCCCGAATTATTGGATTATCTGCAATGTGTAAAAGAAGGTTGCGCCAAAAACGGGGAATCTTTGATTGTTCTCGTTGAAGCGGGTTGGCTTGTCGGAAAAAGTAATTATCATAACTACCAAGGCCGCCGGGCTGAAAAGATAGCAAAGAACGTTGGGTCCAACCATGAAACCGGACGAAAAATCATTGAAATGTGCAAGCATTATAGAATTGAGGTCTTGCCGCATTTCCCTTTGAAAAAGCATTGGAAAGGGAAAGAAGGGAAAATCACCCATGAAGAATTGGCGTACTTCACCGGGATCAAAAAACGAACGAATCAAGATGCAAGGGACGCCGCCCTTCTTGCTTGGAACTTTGCCGGATTTCCGATTCGCATGAAGGTATAAGGATAAATGTTTCATATCTTTTCGCCGAAAGGTATATCAGTGTGATATACCTTTCTTTATTTTCGCAGATTATTAACGCTAATAATCAACGATATGAAACCAAAGAATTTCAAAGAAGCAACAAAAGTGCTTCAGAAGCCCGAAGACATGACAAATGAAGAATGTTCGTCTTTGTCAGTGTGGAATGACGGGAAACAGTGCATTTCATGTTGGAAGCCTTCAATCAAAGAACGTCTTTCAATTCTTCTATTTGGGAACGTTTGGTTGTCGGTTCGTTCCGGCAATACTCAACCCCCGGTTTGGATCGACGGATCAAAAACCGTTTTCAATCAACCTTCAATCAAAGAAAAGGTCCTTTCAATTTTTACCAAAGATAAACGCCTTCACACCCTTGCAGGATTTATCATTTCTCTTGTCTTCGGGTTGTGGTTCCCTTGGCTTGGTTTTGCTCTTGGTGTTTGTTCCGGGGCCGCAAAGGAATATCGAGACAGCCGGGGACATGGTTGTGTCGAATTGCTTGATTTTGTGTTCACTGTTATCGGCGCATTGATAGCCTTTGCATTGACATTCTTTTTTCTTTCACCCTTTATCCATTCACTTTTCAAGCTATGAAAACAAACAAGATCACCGAAACCAAGATTGACAAGTTGATCCCGGACAACATCAACGCCAACAAAGGAACCGAATACGGACAACACCTTGTCGAAACGTCCCTACGCCAATTTGGGGCCGGACGTTCAATTCTTTTGGATAAGAACAACCGAATTATCGCCGGAAACAAAACCGTCGAAAATGCGGCCGCAATTGGCCTTGAAAATGTGATTGTCGTTGAAACAACCGGGGATCAGATTGTCGCAGTGAAAAGAACCGATGTTGATCTTGATTCAAAATTTGGCCGGGAATTGGCTATTGCCGATAATGCTTCAGCCAAAGCCAATATTGAATGGGATGAAGAAAACGTTCAGCAAATCGCAAAAGAATGGGAAATCGACCCGGTTGATTGGGGAATCCCCGAATTTGAAGTTCAGCCGGATGAAGAAGAAGAACCGGAAGAAGAAAAGAAAGTGATCGACACCCGCTTGATCGTGGAATGTGGCGACGTTGCTAAACTATCAATGCTCTTTTCCGAACTGCAAGACCGGGGCTTCAAATGTGAACTAAAAGAGTAAAACAATGGCAAAGTATAACACAAAGATCGTTGAAACGATATGTTCCCTTATCCGGGCCGATAGCTACACAATAGCTGAAGTTTGCCGCCTTTCCGGTATTTCCGAAAGCACGTTTCATGAATGGAAGGCAAGCAAACCGGAGTTTTCGGAGTGCATAAAAAAGGCAGAAGCCGCAAGAATGGAATTCTTTGTCACTGAAGCAAAGAAGTCTTTGTTGAAGAAGATTCAAGGCTACACCGTTGACGAAAGTAAAACGGTGTATGTTGATTCCAAGGAATCCGAAATTGACCCAAAGACAGGTAAGAAGGTGGTAAAGCCTAAAGTTAAAGAACAAACGATCATCAAAAAGCACATTCAGCCGGACACGGCCGCAATCATATTCACCCTTACAAACGGGGACCCGGACAACTTCAAGAATCGTCAATCGGCCGAAGTCACCGGAAAAGACGGGAAAGACTTATTCGGAAATCTTACGGATGAAGAATTGGACGCAAAAATCGCAGACATAGAAAGGAGACTTGCAAACGGTAAATGAAAGCAGCAAAAGCAAATAAAGGCAATAGAGTATCACGAAGGGAGAAGTTGCAATACTTCAAGGCTTTACGTGAAAGGTTGATTCGGCAAAGCCGGACTAACCTTTTGTCGTTTACGTCTTCAACAATGCAGACTTTCAAGCCCGCCGACTTTCATAGACGTTATTACAAAGTTCTGAACGACTTTGCGGAAGGCAAGATCAAAAAACTAATGGTCTTCATGCCCCCGCAACATGGTAAATCGGAAGGATCAACCCGGCGTTTGCCTTCTTATGTATTGGGAAGGAAGCCGGATACAAAGATCGCCGTTGTTTCCTATAATGCACCGAAGGCCCGAAAGTTCAACCGTGAAATCCAAAGGGTGATTGATTCACCGGAATATCACGAAATATTCCCCGACACGTGCTTGAATTCTTCCAATGTGACAACCATTGCCGGATCGTGGTTAAGAAATGCCGATGAATTTGAAATTGTCGGCCGCCGTGGTTCGGTCAAGACCGTTGGTGTCGGCGGTCCGTTGACAGGCGAACCCGTTGACATGCTGATCATGGACGATATTTACAAAGATGCCAAATCCGCTTGGTCCCCGGTTGTCCGTGAAGCAATTGAAGATTGGTACGACACAGTTGCAGAAACCCGCCTTCACAATGATAGCCAACAATTGATCGTGTTCACCCGTTGGCACGAGCATGATTTGGCCGGGCGGCTATTGGAACAACAAGGGCGTTACTCTGAAGACAATCCCGACGGTTGGGTTGTCGTCGTGTACCAAGCAATCAAAGTTGGTGCGCCAAGTGAATATGATCCCCGTGAAGAAGGTGAAGCCCTTTGGCCCGAAAGACACAACCTTGCGAAGCTTCAGTCTACAAGAAAGCGAAACCCGCATGTATTTGAATCCCTTTATCAGCAAGACCCGAAACCCGTTGAAGGCTTGATGTATGAAAATCCTTTCAACGAATATGAAGTAATTCCATATTGCAAACGAATGATCCGCAAGAACTACACGGATACGGCCGACGAAGGGAAAGACTTCTTGTGTTCAATCTGTTATGTCGAAACGGAAGCCGGGAACTATGTACTTGATGTCTTATATACGCAAAAGGGAATGGAGTACACCGAACCGAAAACGGCCGAAATGTTATCGAAGCATAATATCCAAGAAGCGGTGATCGAATCGAACAACGGCGGGCGTGGCTTCGCCCGTAATGTTGGCACACAATGTCGGATCATGGGGAACAACAAGACCAAGATCAAGTGGTTTCATCAAAAGGATAACAAGGCTATCCGCATTTACCAACATTCGGCGGCCGTTCAAAACTTGCTCTATTTCCCGAAGGGGTGGGAACACATGTGGCCGGAATTCTACAAGGCTATAACAAATTACATGAAGGTCGGAAAGAATGACCATGACGACGCCCCGGACGCATTGACCGGAACCGTCGAAAAGAGAAAAGGAAGCAAGCAACAGAGTTTGGGCGGTCTGTTTGCTTGATTTTTCATGCCCTAAACTATATCACACTGATATACTAAATTTTAAATTATGACAATAGAAGAAGTTTTCAAAAAAGACAATCAAACCGATGTTATCACGGAATTGAAGTCAAAACGTGGTATTCCATTACCGGACGCCAAAGGTGCAATCAAAGACCTTGACCCACTTCAACACGAAGTATTCAACAAGATCAATCGTCCAGACAAAAAAGTCAAAATCGACAAAGACGATCTTACAGAAGACGACAACACAACAACAGTGGTGACAGCCGTCAACGGGGAAGAACAAACAGGGTATCGGTGGGAACCCGTCGCCCGTATTGCTCTATCCCTTCAAAAGCTGATTGTTAAACGGGCCGTTGCTTTCATCTTTGGCAATCCCGTTGAACTAAATGCGGAAACCAAAGGGGAATCACAAGAAACAGTTTTAAAGGCAGTCAAGCGCATCTTGTTTGACGTCAAGGACAAGTCTTTGAACCGAAAGATCGCCCGCAACATCTTCAGTTGCACAGAATGTGCCGAATTATGGTATCCGGTTGAAAAAGAAAACGAAGATTACGGGTTCAAGTCAAAGTTCAAATTGCGTGTTGCGGTCTTTTCCCCGTTATTGGGCGATACGCTTTACCCCTACTTCGATGAATCCGGGGACATGGTTGCCTTTTCCCGTGAATTCGTTCGGGTTGACGAAAAGAAGGTTTCACATACTTTCTTTGAGACATACACAGACAAGCAACACTTCCTTTGGGAAATCGGATCAAATGGATATGACCTTGTAGAAGGTTATCCAAAGAACATTGCGATTGGGAAGATTCCCGTTGTCTTCGGTTGCCAAGAACACGTTGAATGGGCCGACGTGCAAGTTCTTATTGATCGTCTTGAAAAGCTTCTTTCCAACTTTGCAGATACCAACGATTATCATGCTTCGCCAAAAATCTTCGTTCAAGGTGAAGTCAAAGGGTTCAGCAAGAAAGGCGAAACCGGATCAATCATTGAAGGTGAAGACGGCGCAACGGCGCAATACCTTTCTTGGCAGAACGCCCCGGAATCGGTCAAATTGGAGATCGAAACCTTGCTTCGTATGATCTACACCATTACACAAACCCCGGATATTTCATTCGATGCCGTAAAAGGTCTTGGCGCAATTTCCGGTGTTGCTTTGAAGCTTTTGTTCATGGATGCACATTTGAAGGTTGCAGATCATCAAGAAGTGTTTGACGAATACTTGCAACGTCGTGTCAATGTAATAAAAGCCTATGTCGGGCAATTTAACATGAAGCTTCAGAATGACGCAAACATGTTGCAGATCGAACCGGAAATCACCCCGTATATGATCGAAGATGATCAAGCCGAAGTGACAAAATGGACAACGGCCAACGGTGGAAAACCGCTTGTTTCTCAAAAGCTTTCGGCAAAACTTGCACGATTATCCAAGGACCCGGATGCCGACTTTGCTCAAATGCAAGCCGAATCCGACCGGGCCGCTTCATTCTTTATTAACGAACCAACAGAAGCATAAACAATGGCAGGGAGAACAACAAAAGTGAAACCCCTTGTCGATTGCAAGAAATGCGTTTGGGGTGGTAGTGTGGTAAGCAATTTCATGATTGATTGCTTCAACAAAGTACGAAACCCGTATGGTTTTAAAGTCGCATACGGCGCAAATGGACGCCCTTGCGACTATTATAAGGAGAAACAACCATGACACGGGCAAAGAAGCAAGACGGCCCAAATAAACGCTTTTCCGTGCAAGGTTGGGACGCTTCACATTATCAAAAGACGGAAGCTTATGTTGCAGTGATCGACAAGCTTTATAATGAAGCTATTGCCGAATTCGCCCGACTTGCCATGCGTACCAATATAGACCCGGACAAGCCTTTTTCTTTTGCCGATTATCCTTCAACTTCAGCAACGGCCCAAAACATCATCAATGGCCTTGCTTCAAATATGCAAGCGGTAATTGAAAAAGGTTCCCGGAATGAATGGTTGTACGCATGTAAGAAGAACGACGAATTCCTTCAGTCGATTATGAACACGTCAAAGGTTGGGAAACGCATGTTGTCCAAGATGCAAGATCGCAACCTTGACGCCCTTGACGCATTTCAGAAACGAAAGGTCAACGGCCTTGATCTATCCAAGCGGGTTTGGAAATACGCCGGGCAATTCAAAAAAACAATGGAATTTGGAATTGATGTCGGAATCGGTGAAGGCCGATCCGCACAACAGTTGTCGAAAGACTTGCGGGGAAGCCTTATTGACCCGGATCGTTTGTTCCGGCGGGTACGTGATAAAAGGGGGCAACTTCATTTATCTAAGGCCGCCGCATTTCATCCCGGCCAAGGCGTTTATCGGTCCTCTTACAAAAATGCAATGCGGTTGACCCGATCCGAAATAAACATGGCTTACAGAGAATCGGAACGGCTTCGGTGGGCGAATCTTGACTTCGTTGTTGGCTTTGAAATACGACTTTCCAACAATCACACAACAACCGATCCAAAAACGGGAAAGAAGGTTCCATTTGTGGACATTTGCGACACCTTGGCCGGACGATACCCAAAAAGTTTCGTCTTCAAAGGTTGGCATCCGCAATGCCGTTGTTTAATGGTCCCTATTCTTCAAGACCCGGACGAATTCGACAATCAAGAACTTGATGAAATGAAGGCGGCATTGAAAGGAACGGAATATAAAAAGTATGCGTCACGCAACCTTGTTTCCGAGGTTCCCGACAAGTTCAAGCAATGGATCAAAGAACACGAAGAAGCCGCCGAAGGTTGGTCTTCGATCCCCTACTTTATCAAAGATAATTTCAAAGGCGGGCGAATTTCCGGTGGGTTGAATTTGATCAAACCTAAAATCGAAAAAACCAAAGTCGATCCGAAAGTTGCAGAATTGGCCGCAATAGATGCCGAAATCGCAGCATTGAAGCCCCGTTGCCTTATGTGGGGCGTTTCGACTGAAATGTTGAATGTTGTTCGTCCGAATAATGATCCGGTCCAATTACGCCGAATTATAAAGGCCCTTGAAGATCAGATCACCAAGCATGAAACTAACTATTACAATCTATTGGGTAAGATTCAATCGCTTATCGGTAAGGCCGAAAAATTGGGGGTTAATGGGGCGCAATTGAAGTCATGGTCCAAATCATTGCAAAACAATCCGGCAATAATCGGAAACCCAAACATTACGACTTCAATCAACACTTCAATTCAATCTTTGGAAAGTGACATTGCAAACGCTGTATTGAATCAAAGTAAAGGTGCAAAGATACAGACGCCGGAACATGTGAGGGACGAAATCAAGACGGTTGGAACCAAGGAAGGTTGGTTTGAACATGGCTTCGATACTTTGGCAGTTGACAAAAACCGAAACAACAACGGTTCAACCGATATGAAAGGAAAAATCAGTTTAGCACAAGACCGATTGGAATTGTGTGTTTCCGCAATGAACAAAGTCAAAAACGGTATTGATATAACCTTCAATGAAGCCGATGCAATGGCAACGCTTTGGCATGAAATCACGCACAACCGTAACAAGCAGGGAAACATGTTCTTGTCTACACTTGAACGCCGTTTCATGGAGTTGGCAAATGAGTTTGTAGCCCGAAAGACATTGCCGGAATTTTACAAAGCATTAGGCGCAAAAGACACTCCACACACAGAATTCACCACAAACAGAAGTTCAACGGCTTATAATGATATGGTTTGCAATTATGACAGGTTGATTGATGTCTTGGGATTGGATCGAAGCAAGGTGTTGTCGATTGTGAAGAAGCATTTGTTTGAAGGCAGATACACGGATCAAATGACCGGATTGATCGACGGAGTATCCGAAGGATTCAAAAATCGTATAAACCCGGATACAGGACGTAAGTTCACGAAAACAGACATTAAGAGAATCATAAAGTTCTGTTATAGCGGTGAAGATTCATTTGATTATTACTTGAAACATTATAATTTAAAGGGGGCCAAATAAAGCCCCCTTTCTTTCAATCAACAATGATTCCTTCTTTTGCCGCTTCTTCGGCCCTTTCTTCCATTTCTTCTTGAAGTTCGTCACCATACAATAAGGCGGCTTGACGAAGTTCTTTATTCTTCACCGTGCACGCATATTCATAAATGTCACGTGCAATGTTGATTGGGTGACTTTTCAAGTAATTGTCTTTCAATCCCTTATCCGAAGGTTTGAAATCAACAATTTCTTCAATGATCCTTTCGTCTTTAGCGAAATCAAAGATCGTTTTACCTTTTAAATCCCTGTAATTCATAACTTTATGATTTTGAAGTTGTTCGATTCCCCTTCTTTCTCTTAATGCTTCCTTTCCGTATGGTGCAAATCTTATTCCGGTAGGGGCGATCCGGCGTGATCTTGCAGTCATACAAGCGTTGTTTTGATACCCCCAATGTTTCGGGGGCATAGGTGTCAAAAAGGGCCGCTATTGATCCGAAATAATCATGGCCGCCGGATTTGAATTCAATATGGATCAGCCCGTTACCGTTCATTTGCAATAATATTTTCAAGATTAGACAAACGTATTTCGGCCCGACGCAATTTGCGTTTCCAATACCAACGTATTAGAATGTTGGACATACAGACTTTCACTTGATACTTAGTAATATCAATTGTTACTTTATTGACTGCAAGATTTTTCGATGCTTGGCCGAAAGAATTTGCAAGCGACTTCATTGAATAGCTACAATTTTGTAAAGCTTCACAAAGATCATTGGCGGTCTTCTCCGATAAGGGAATAATTGATTGATCCATACAGATAAGTTTAAAAGAAGAAAGGTGTAATTCTGATTGTCCCAATTGTGGTTGACGGGATCAATACGGAAAAACACCTTTCAAATATGTTATTGTTCGGCAACCACTCCGAAGAACATTCTTTTGCAAAAGTATGGATCGGCTTTGGTATATCACACTGAAATACATGTAGGTTATACAAAAGATATGCACATGAAGCAACTATAATTCGTTTGAAGTATCCGACTTGATTTGCTCTGATATTTTTTTATCGACATACTTCAATGTCGTACTACCCGACAAATCATCCAACCAAATCATTGTTGTACCGTCGTCAAAAGAAACAGACCCTTCGTTTGTTTCCTTTTGTAGATAAGGTTTATATTTCTTTGTCAACGCATCTTTTAAACCGTTAAAATAAAGATTGTTTTCTACGAAAAAGTTTATAAATAGAAGTTTCCCTTTATAAAAACAAAACAAACCCTCTGAATAGTCTTTATTAGCAAAAGTTATATTAGCTATTCGATAATACTTCAATCCATTGGATACATATTCACTTTCCAAGGTATAATTATTTTCTTTTATACAATTGGATAATTGCGCTTCAGTGGTTTCACCCAAGGTGCAACACAAAATATTTCTGTTTATCTTTTGGGCGAAAGTAAACATAGAACACATATAGATAAAAACAATGAGTAATGATATTCGCTTCATGATGTTATTAAGTTAAAAAATAAAAGTTTGACTTGATTTAAGCTATTTTGCAAATATATATAAAATACCATTCGGTAAATTATTAAATAGCCAACAAAATCAAAACAATAAGTCTATTTAATAAAACAATTGCTATGCAAATGCAATGCAAAAATGTTGATAACTATTGCGCCAAAACAAAGCGATTCCTTAAAGTATATCACAGTGATATACCTATTTTTGTCGCTGAACGATTAAAAACCTAATTTTTTGAACACATGAATTATCAACAAATCCTTGCATTACTGCAAGCAAAGTTTGCAGGCGTGCGGAAAGACGGCTTGGCACAGTTGGCCCGAATGATCGCCCTTCAAGTTACAAGCCAAGAAGAAGCGCAAGCACTTATCGACAAGCTTGATGTCGAGAAAGTGACCGAAACGGTAAAAGATTACCGTAAAGATGTGGACAAAGAGGTGTCCGAAGCAAACAAGACCTATGAAGGCAATTTGAAAAAGAAGTTCAAGTTTGTCGAATTGGACGATCAGACCCCGGCAGACGATCCAACCAAGAAGACAAACCCGGACGACTTGCAAGCCGCCATAAAAGCAGCCGTTGCAGAAGTGGTTAAGCCACTTAATGACGAAATTGCCGCACTTAGGGGATCAAAGATTTCAGAATCAAGGCTTCAAATGTTGACGGAAAAGTTGGGATCATGCAAAGACGAAACCTTCAAAGCGAAAGTACTGAAGGATTTCAACCGTATGTCATTTACCGACGATAACGCCTTCAATGAATACTTGACAGAAACCGAAACGGACATTGCGGCTTTCAATCAAGATTTGGCAAATAAAGGGCTTGGCGAACAAGGGAAACCGATGTTCGGTCAGAAAAACAATGACGGCGTTTCATCCGGCGTTGCTTCCTTCATTCAAAGCCAAACAGAGAAAGAAAATTCCCTTGGGGGAAAAGAAGTTTAATCTTTTTAATCATTTACGCAAATGTTACAAGTCAAAAGACAAAAAGACAAACGTGTAATCAAATCTATCTTGCACCGGATCGCAGACGTTCCGGGCGGTGTGACGATTAACACGTCCGAACTTGGCGGCAAGGTCCTTTTTGAAGGAACGCCAATCGGTCCCGGTTCTGACGGTATGTATCATGTACAAAAGACCGCATTGATTGTCACAACAGCAAATGCAACGGCTACGGATTACGAAGTTGCGAAAGGGCATCACTTCAAAACCGGAGATTATTTTGCAACCGAATCATGTGTAGGAAAGCAGATCACCGCAATTGACAAGAGCGATCCAGCAAAGGACGTGATCACCTTGTCGGCAACACTTGGGGCCGAAGTTAAATCGGGAACATGTGCTTTCCTTTCCAATGGTGCAGCAAAAACCGTGAAGTATAAAGCGAATTCGGTTGCGGGTTCCAATGAAGATGTCGAAGAAGGTGACAACCTTTTCGTTTCTGCATGGCTTCACGCAGTAGTACGCAGAGGTAACGCCCCGGTTGTAAACGACACAATCGAATCAACCATGAAAGGGGTTTCATACATTGTTTAATCTCTTAATCCTTAAAGGAATATGAATAAAACTTTAATGGTTGGGTTGAATGAAAAGGACATGCAAGCCGTGATCAACACTTACGACTTGAAGCCCTATTATTATCCAACATTGTTTCCCTTGACGGAAACACCCTTCCTTACATGGAAGATGCTTGAAGCACAAGCGGGATTGAAAATTGCGGCCGACCTTGTTTCAAGGGGTTCAACGGCTCCTAAAAAGATTCGTGAAGCAATTTCAAGAATTCAAGGTGACATTCCTAAAATCATGATTTCCCGTGAGAAACAGGAAGATGAATTGACGGATTACGACATTATGGTTGCAATGTCTTCAACGAATCCCGATTTGCGGGCATTGGTTGAGTTTTGGGCCGAAGACACCAAGTTTTGTTGGGACGGCGTGGCCGCCCGTGCTGAATGGATCGCATTGAAAGAAATTTCATTGGGAAAAGTGAAGTTCACAAACAGCAACAACGCCGCCGTTGTCACTGAATATGATGTCGATTATATGATGTCGAAAGATCAGAAGATCGGCGTCGAATCTTCATACACTTCGGGTGTTAGTGGTAAGCCTTTAACAAAGGATTTCCCCAAAGCAATGAAACTTGGAAAGAAGTTGTTCGGCGCAACATACAAGTTTGCATTTATGAATGTGGAAACCTTTGAAAAGCTTGCTTCACAAGAAGAAGTTGTGAAGAAATGCGCAACATTCGTTCAGAATGTCACAAACACTTGTGACGCCCCGGACCTTACAACGGTCAACGCTTACTTGGCTAAGAAAAAGGAAACCTTCAAGGGCCTTCAAATCATAGTTATTGACCAAGAAATCACAATCGAACTTGCAAACGGAGATCGTGAAACTTCAAACCCATTTGAAGACGACGTGATCTTGTTTTCCGAAAGCAAGGTTCTTGGCAAAACCTATTGGAAAAAGCCTATTGATATGAACTTAAAAAACTCCGTTGCTGAAAAGGCTATGAACGGACATACTTTGATCAAGAAGTATTCCGAAGAATCCCCGGTGAAAGAAGTAACCGAAGGAATCGCAAACCTTTTCCCGGCTTGGAATTTGGCGGGACGTTCCTTGCTTATGCAAGTTAACGCAACATCTTGGACAAAATAAGAATCGGCGGGCGTTCCAATACAACGCCCGCCTAAATCTTTGACCTATGGCAATACAGAGCAACAAGGAATATTTGACAAAGACATTATCCCGGTTCAATTTGACCGAAGATGATATTGATTTGATTTTGGCCGAACACCCCGGACTTGAAGAAGCAAACTTCAATGTTTCGATGTGCAAAAATGCTATATACAAATCAATGTCGGAAATCTTGCCCGTTGCTAATATTTCCGAAGGTGGTTTTTCCCTTTCGTGGAATATGGACGCTTTGAAAATGTGGTATAATGCACTTTGCAAAGAACTTGGAAAAGAAAACATTTTGGGTGGTAAACCCAAAGTAAGAAATCGCAGTAATTCATGGTAACACAATACAATCATTTTTTGTTTGTGCAAGTCTTTGGGAATGGAGAAGACAGCAAACGAGACGAAGAAGGAAATTGGATCGACAATTCCCCAACTTGGAAATTTCATTCAATGTGTCGTGAGGAAACAAACGGCAAAGGGGCGACAATCCAAGGTATTGACGGGAAAGTTACGGTCTTTTCTTCTTTGGTCCATTTACCCAAAGGCACACCAAGAATCAGCGAAGGAACCCAAATTCTTGTTTCTGAAAGTAAATCTTCGGAAGGTATTATCAGAATAACAGGTCCGGCATTGAAATATGATCCCGGACAATTACATTGTCGGTTATGGGTATAAATCCAACATTCAATCAAGAAGACGTTTCACGACGTTTTGCGGCGTTTCTTGACGTTATCGTTAAGAAGCAAATCGAACGTCTTCAATACCTTGGTGAAATGTGTGTAGAACATGCAAGACTTATCCCGGCGAATGTTGGGTTCACTGATCAAACCGGGAATCTAAGGTCTTCAATCGGATATGTAGTCTTTTCCGACGGCGTTGCAGTCCATGACAACTTTGCACAAGTGAAAGAAGGTAATACCGGAATCAAAGAAGGCCAAAAGCTTGCAAAGACGATTGGATCGAAATATCCCGAAGGGGTTGTCTTAGTTGTCACGGCCGGAATGAATTACGCCTTGTATGTCGAATCTAAGGGCCGGGACGTACTGACTTCAGCCGAACACCTTGCACAACAGGAATTGCCAAAGATGTTGCAAAAATTAGTTTCTAACATAGAAAAAGCGACAACAGAATGAAACAAACTTTTGATCTTGATACAATGCTTTTCAATTTACTGAAAGGATCACCGGAAGTCGTTTCGGAAATTTCCGGCGACGTCTATTCACTTGGTGAAAGGCCCGACGATTCACAAGACGAAGACATTGTTGTCAATTCAATAGACTTGACACAAGAATATTTGCCGCAATTAGGAACTTCAAACGTCAACATTCATGTCTCTGACATGGAAGTTCAGATCAAAAAGAAGAAACAAAAAAAGGCAAACCGGAAACGTCTTAAAGCAATATCAACGATTGTCTTGAAGACATTGAAGGCCGCCAAATTTGACGGGTTGGCAATGGTAGTGACTAATCAAACGGTATTGAACGAACCGTCTTTGTCACAACATTATGTCAACATACGGATTGATTGGATTATTCATTAAAAATTTAAAGAAATGGCTTCACTTATAACATTAGGTCTTTCTCAAATTATGGTAGGTACGGCCGCACCCGACGGAACAATGCCAACGGCGGCATTGACCAAAATCGGTAAAACGTACAAGGATACTTGTAAAATGGCGCAAGACGCTTCAGATGTGACCGAACATTTTGAAGAAGGTAGATCGGCCCCGGAAGTCCGCAAGAAAGCAAAGAAGATTCCGGCCCTTACTTTCTCGATCATGGACCCGGACGAAGCTTTCCTTGCAAAGTATGTCGGTGGTTCTTCCGATGCCGCAAAGGGTTGGGGATTCGACGGAACCGAAGTCGTTGCAAATGTAGCATTGAAAGTGGAAACCGAACAAGGGCTTGATATTTCGATCCCAAATGCAGACGTTGAAGCGGTGATCAATGCTGATTTTTCAGCAAAAGGAATTTTCCTTGTAGATTTCACCGTAACACCTTGCGCCGTATCATCCGGCAAGGCTATTTGGGCCAAGGCAAAAACAGCCAAATAAAAGGTCCCCAATCAGTAATTAACCCGAAGCCCCCAAGCCTTTGTTTTCGGGGGCTTCTTTAATTTAAAGATATGACAGACGAACAAAAAATTGAAGCCGAAAAGCAAGAACTGAACCTTCTTGTTAATCGTGGTGTGTCGTTTGATGTTGAAAGAACGATCTATCGACGTCCAAAGGGGCTATTCGGTATATTTAAAAAGAGAATTCCCACTAAGGAAAAACTAAAATTCCGAATCCAAGAACCCACATTATCAACATTGGATCGCATTTCTTCCGAAGCGGTTGAAATGATCATTGATGAAACAATTGTGTCTTCCGATGCCGGATTGTCAGAAGCAAGGAAATTAACCAATCAACATGCCTTGCGTTGCGCCAAGATCATCGCCCTTGCCGTGCTTGGTCAAGATTACATGAAGGCAATTCAAAGCGGAAATCAAGTGAAGTACATTCCAGATAATAAGCGATTGGGAGAATTGACACGTTTGTTCGCTGAAAATGTCAAACCGTCAAAACTTATGCAATTGACACTTCTTGTAAACACAATGTCCAATCTTGGGGATTTTATGAACTCTATTCGATTAATGTCGGGAGCAAGAACAACAATGCCGAATCGGATAGAGGACAACGGGGCTTAAATAGTCCATACGGCCGAAGGGGTGCGATTTGTGCGCATTTCGGTTGGTCTTGGGATTATTTGCATAATGGCATTGCATGGGCGATTGTTCAAAGAATTATGGTTGATTTGCCTTCTTACGATTCAGAAGACAAAGGAGAAGAAGAAATCGCTTTGAATAGTGAAAACGCCGACAATATTATGAACTTTATCAACAATATGATGTAACTATGAACATAGAAGGTGGATCGCTTGAATTTGAAGCATTACTAAACAATGAACAGTTGATCGGAGCAATAAGCGAAGCCGAAAGACGTGTGAAAGGTTTTTCTTCCGCAACCGTTGCGGAAAGTGAAAAAATTGACGATGCGTTTGAAGTAACAGCCGAAAACATAAAGATTCAAAAAGATGTTATCGACCAACTTGAAAAAGAAGTTGTCAACCTTGAACAACAAATTGACAAGATCGGTCCGGGGGAAGGACAGGCAAAGATTATAGCACAAGCAAAATCGGCCAAACAAGAACTTGAAGCCGAAAAAGAAGCTTTGAAAGTACTTGAATCGCAAGTGACAAGAACTTATGACACCTTTGACGTCACGAATGAAAATATTCGGATTCAAAAAGAAGTGATTGCAGAACTTGAAAATCAAGTCAAAAACCTTGATGCTGAAATTGGAAAGTTGGCCCCCGGTAAGGCCCAATCGGAAATGAGACAACAGGCGGCCGAAGTAAAAGCAGAATTAGCCGCCGAAACTGAAGCTTTAAAAATCCTTGAAAGCCAAGTGCAAACCGCCGAAAAAGCACATGTTTCATTCCGTACCCGTATTCGTGAATTAAAGGAAACCATTATTGAAATGGAAGCCGCCGGAAAACGTAATACAATCGAGTATGAAAACGCACGGAATGAGCTTGCAACATTAACGGATGCAATGGCAGACGCAACAGCGCAAGCCAATATTCTTGCACATGATCAAAAAGGTATGCAAGGCATTATTTCCGGTTTGACAGGTATAACCGGGGCTTTTTCAGCCGCCCAAGGTGCAATCGGATTATTTGCCGGAGAAAATGAAAACCTTCAAAAGATAATGTTGAAGGTTCAATCACTTATGGCAATAACAATCGGCCTTCAGCAAATCGAACAGATGTTGAACAAAGATTCGGCCTTCACCCTTGTTGTTGTCGCCAAAGCCAAAACATTGCTTGCAACAGCAACAAGCGGATTGGCGGCAGCCCTTGGGGTTTCTACGGTTGCCGCACAAGCATTGTTAGCAACCTTAACATTTGGTTTATCGGCAGCTATCACGGCAATTATTGTATTGGTTTCCAAATATATAAGCAAATCCAAAGAAGCCCAAAAAGCAACTGAAGAATTCAATAAAGCCGTTGTCGATTGTGCGGCCAAACCTATTGCAGCTATCGAAGAATTATCGGTTGCTTGGTCCCGATTAGGTGACAACCTAAAAGACAAAGAAAAATTCATTATTGAAAATGCTGATCGCTTCAAAGAACTTGGCGTCAAGATCAATGATGTGAAAGAAGCCGAAACCATACTAAGCAGTGAAGGACAAAAGAATAAATTTATCTTGGCAATGGTTCAGAAAGCCAAGGCAATGGCTTCGGCTGAAATTGCTGCAACCAAATACAAAGAAGCTTTATTGAAGCAACTTGAAATGGAAAACACACCGGAAAAGGTAGCAAGAACCCGCAATAAAATGGTTCAAGGTTCGCCCGGTAAAGGATCATACGGAATGACAACAGAAGTTTACTATGTTGACAATGAAGATTATACTAAATTGAAAGAAGCCAAAGAAAAGCTTGAAAAAGAAGGTCTTGACCTATTTAAAAAGTCAGCAGAATTCACGGCCAAAGAAAAAGCAATATTGAAAGAAATTGGCGTTTCAACTAATAACATTGTTGAAGGATCAATTGCGGCCCTTGAACAAAGTATTTCCCGCCTAAAAGAAAAATACAGAGACGCCGCTAATGATACAGACCGCAAAGCGTTATTGAAACAAATCAAAACGCAAGAATCCCTTCTCAATAAAATTGACCAAACGAGCAACAAGAAAGAAAAGGACCCCTACAAAGAAAGCCTTGAAAAACGCAAAAAGCTTTATCAACAATATTTAAAGTGGGTCAACTCCAATGATCCGGGCGTTAAGAAGGCGGCCGAATCTGAATTTGCTTCTTTGTTGAAAGAAGGGAAAACATATCTTGATTATCTCAAAAAACAAAGGGATCAATTAATGTCGCTTGATACAAGGACCGCCGATCAGAATAAAAAGCTGAAGACGCTGAATGATCAGATTGCCGAGGAATCAAAAAAAACGGTTCTTCAAAGTTTCGATGAAGCCCTAAAGAAGCAAATGAATTCCGCTACATCTATCGTTCAAATGCTTGATATTATCGCCCAAAAACGAAAGGAATTATCCGGCGACGGGTCCGATCTTGATAACGCTCAAAAAGATATTTTGGATAAAGCGGAAGAAGATGTCAACAAACAGGCACAGGAAGAAACAACCGAAATGCTTCGTTCTTATACTGAATATTTGGATCGTAAATTGTCAGCAGAAGTTCAATATCAAGATCAAATGACCTTATTACGCCGTAGGGCTACGGAAACACAAAACGCCGAAGAAAAGAAGCAAATTGAAAGCGCAATGTCCTTGTTATCCAAGATGCACGAAGCCGGGATACGAAGTTTTGATGAATTAGAAGATTTGAATAAAGAAGCGATCAACACCCTTGGATCATTTGAAGGCCGTCGCCTTGAAATAACGACGTATTACAACAAACTTATTGCCGCCGAACGGATCAAAGGCAATGAAACCGCCGCCAAGCAATTAGAAGGCCAACGAGACATGGAAATCCTTCAAGAAACAAAGCAATACAAGGATTTCTTTGGTAAAATACAAACATTGTCAATCAATACCTTTGAAGCTACACGAAAAGCATTGTTGAGCATGATGCAAGAAGCCTATAATTCCGGCAAATTGACATACGATCAGTATAAGGAACTGATTGACAAAATTAACAAACAAGCCGACTCCGCTTATCAAGGCCGGGGAATGGAATCTATATTCGGAAATTCCAAGGGGGGCGGCTTTATGAACATGATCTTTGGTGAAGGTGACTTTCAAACAAAGCTTGATAGTTTCAAGACCATATTTTCCGGGGCTAAAGGTGACATGGCCGATATTGCCGGGACGTCCGGGGAAGTTGCAGGAAATGCGGGAGAAGCACAAGGAGCAATGGAAGGGGCCGCCGGGGGTGCGGCCGGGGCCTTATCAATGGTTGATGCAATCATCACGGCGGTATATCAAACCTTGCAAGCCGTTTCCGGCACATTGCGAACTATTGCCGATTATCAAGATTCAATCGGTCATTCTGATGCGTCCGACAATCTACAAGATTGGGCCGACTGTATTGACGCCGTTAATGAAACGGCAATGTCCGGTTGGGAAAATCTGAAAAGTGGTAATGTCATGGGAGCGATCCAAGACACAATTTCAATGCCGTTCAAGCTATTGACAACGTTGAATCGTATTCACGACAAGCACATTGATAAGTCGATCAACAAACATGGTGACGCCGTGAAAGATTTGACGAACGCCTACAATCAACTATCTTGGGCCATTGACAAAGCCCTTGGCGGTGAAGTATATAAAAATCAGAAAGCCGCAATTCATAACATGGAAGCCCAACGGGAACACTTGCTTGAAATGAAACGCCTTGAAGAAGACAAGAAGAAGACAGACGGTGACAAGGTGCGTCAATATCAAGAACAATATGATCAATTAGGGCGTGACATTGAAGACATGTTGAAATCCATATCGGAAGACATTCTTCAAAGCAATGCAAAAGACTTTGCGGATCAATTGGGCGATGCTATCGTTGAAGCCTTCGGAAAAGGTGAAGACGCTGCAACGGCTTTCGGAGAAACGGCCGATTCAATAATGAAACAAGCCGTTTTGAATCAGTTGAAGAAAAACTTTCTTGAAAAGCAACTTCAAGGTGCGCTTGACGGTCTTGAAAAGTCAATGGGGTATTGGAACGGTGATACGTTTGTTTTTGACGGTTTGACCCCGGAAGAACAAGCACGCTTCAAAAATCAAATTTCTTCCATTGGGAAAAACTTCACGCAAGCCCTTGGAGTGTACGAAGACCTTTTCAAAGACCTAAAAGACGAAATATCGGAACCGGACACGACGTTGCAAGGTGGTATTCAAGGCGTTTCGGAAGAAACCGCAAGCATTGTCGCCGGACAAATGAACGCAATGCGAATCAATCAAATGGAATCAATCAACATTCTTCGCCAACAATTGATCGCACTAAATAGGGTTGCTTTAAATACGTCGTACAACGTTCACCTTTCCAAATTGACACAAATCGTTGACTTACTAAAAGGTGACAGGCAATCAGATTCTTTGCGTGCAATGGGTTTATCTTAAAGTATATCACAGTAATATATTAAGTTATGAAAATAGGAAAAGAACTTGCTTTGATAGCAAAAAAGAAAGGGATTTGTCAAGAATGGTTTGACCAAATGAAAACGCTTGACGATAAAGACCGATTACTTGAAATGTATGTTCGTGGAATTGACTTTTGTCTTTCAAATGATTTCCCTACGAATGACTATATCCGTGAAAATTTCATTGGCAGAATGGAAGAATACGGGGTGCACCTTGATGAATCATTAAACACGGCCAATGATCGCCGTGTTGTCGCCCTTGGCCGTTGTATTGGCCGGGTCGAAATCAACAACTTTGGTGTATCTGAAATCTTTGTGAAACATGAATCAGACTTGATCATTATTGCAAAGGGAAATTCATTTGTCATGATCGACATGTTTGACGATTCTAAACTTCATGTAATCGCTTCGGCCGATTCAAAAGTATGCGTAAACCATTACGGCGGTACTTTGAAGACAGAATCTTCAGAAAGGGCCGTGATCAAAGTTATTGAAAAACACAAAAAAACTTACTAAAATGGCAAATACAAAGAATGTTATTTTGAATTTACCTTTCGATGAATCGGACGGTTCGTTGATCGCTTATGACTATTCGGCCAATCGTGCGGACGGCATTGTGTCCGGTGCAAAGTTTGTTTCCGGTAAGATTGGAAATGCAATTCAGTTTTCCGGCAAAGACACATGTAAGATTTCTAAAAACGTATTGAATCTTTCGGGCGAATTTTCAATCTTATGTTGGGTCAATCCAATGTCGATTGAAGCGGGAAGCCCTTCAAAAGTTATTTGGCTTCTTGCCTTTGACGGCATTGATCAATATTCCGAAATCCCGATTGAATTATCATGCGGCAATTGGGTTTCCGTTGCTATGACCAAAAGGGGGACGCAATACAATTTCTATGTAAATACCGCACTTGTGAAGACAATAAACCGTTCCGGCACATTGTTAGGCGTCTCATTGAATCAAGATTATTTCGGGGGTGAATATGGGAAAGGTTGTGTTGACGACATGAAGCTTTATAATATTGCCCTTTCCCAAGAAGACTTGATCGAAGAAATGTCAAATGTCAAACAATTGACATATTACATTGACGGTGTTGATCTGAAAGAATACGGCGTATATGTTTCCGGTTCCGACGGGTTGACAGATCGGCCAAAAATGAAATCCCCGATGTCCGTATCATGGGACAACTATCACGGAACATGCGTTGATCTGAATCACAAGTTTTACGAAAGTCGGGAAATCACCTTGTCTTGCTTTATTAAAGCCGTAGAAGGGAAAGGCGACTTTGCAAGTAAAGTGAACCGCTTTTTCCAAATCTTCGACAAAGCGGGCACACACCGCCTTATGGTTGATATTCACCCAACAAAACCGCTTGTCTATGAAGTATATTCAGAAGATGCAATCGCAATCAAAAAGACTTGGGATGATAGTTTAATGATAGGAACTTTCACTTTGAAATTGAAGGAGCCGTCCCCGGTAAAAAAAGTACTAAAGTTTATTCGTGTCGGAGAATCAACGCAAAATTGCTCTATCAAAATCACAACAACAAAGCTTGTTGACATCTATTGGGGTGACGGTGAAGTTCAGACAGACATTTACGGCGAAGACTTGGTTGTCAATCATACATTCAAGTCAAACGGTGATTACTACATCATTGTAGCCGGGTGTATTGACGAAATTGAAAAGTTTGAAACAAATGCAATTGTAGTATGGAACAAATTATAATTATTCGGCGTGACGGTTCACGGGTTCCCCTTCAAAACAGGGGAACCACAACACGAATTTCAAGCGCAAAACAAAAGGTCGAATTATTGGGGGCCGACACTGTTGATATAACGGTTCAATCTCCTTTCCCACAAGCATACGAAATTGGTGACAGGATTGAAATATTCGGCCGAAGATATACGTTGAATGTGTTGCCTAAAGTCAAAAAAGAATCGGCATATAACTTTCAATATGACTTGCAATTTGAAGGCGTGCAATATGACCTTGCCCGTGCTTCTTATGATGTCACAATTGACACAACAGGTGTTGACGTTCAAGGGGATTCATTGACAGGTGATTTACGCCGTTTCATGCAAGTGTTAATTGCCAATATATCCCGAATATTTCCCGGAAAATGGGTTCTTGGTTCTTGTCCGGACACAGACACAAAGACATTGACTTTCGGAGATTCCGACAATTGCCTTTCAGTACTTCAAAATGTTTGTGACGAATACGGGCTTGAATTTGAGATTATCCAATCGGCAAACGGTGTATGTACAATAAACATCACCAATGTAGGAAAGACTTTCCCTTTCACTTTCAAATATGGAAAAGGATTGGGAATCTACGAATTGACAAGGGAAAAGGTGTCTTCCTCAAACATAGTCACCCGATTAAAATGCTACGGATCAACTAAAAATATAACATCAAAATACCGTTGCACAAAACTTTGTCTTCCCAATAAAACCAAGGCACAAAGTTTTCTTGAAGATGCCAAAGCAATTGCGCAATATGGTATTTGGGAAAACACAAAGAACTTTGATGATATTTACCCACACCGCACCGGAACAATATCAGCCTTGGGGGACAGTGTTTTAAAGTTTTCCGATTCTACAATGTTCAACTTGAATGAAACTGAATCAGACGGGAAAACAACAAAATACTTATTGAACGGGGTGTCGGCAAAGGTACATTTCAATACGGGGAATTTGGCCGGATATGAATTTGAAATTCATGCTTATGATCACGCAACGCATACCTTCACGCTAAAAAAAATAACCGATAACAGGGATATGTCTTTCCCTTCCGAAACATCTTCCGCATTTCAATTCGGAATAGGTGACGAATATGTGTTGATTGACATTGCTTTGCCACAATCATACATTGACGAAGCCGAAAAAAAGTTGTTAGAAGCCGGAACAAAATTTCTTCAGCAGAATTGCCAACCAAAGGTGCAATACTCATTGACACTTGACGAATTCTTTTTAAAAAGTATTGCGGGCCTTGGTACAACATCGAACGCAATTTGGGTTGGTGATTATATCCCGGTGATTGATACGGACATAGACGTTGATAAATCTATCCGTGTCAAATCATTCACAAGGGATTTGATCGACGAATACAAATACACTTTGACAATTGCAGATGTTTCGGTTGAAAGGTCAACATATACCCGTGTTATATCGGATTTGATTGACATTGACAAAATATTGACTATCAATAATTTGAAAGACCCTGCAAAGGCCCGTCGTGATTGGTTATCAGCGCAAGAAGTTTTAAATATGGTCTTTGATCCCGAAGGTGATTATTACACTGATAAGATCAAGCCCAATTCGGTTGATACTTTGATGTTGTCAGTTGGCGCAAAATCAATGCAATTTGGATTGGTTGGAACCGTATTTCAGCCAAATTTCAATGGAAATAAAAACCTTATGCGGGTAAAAGGCGGTATTTTGACGCATTATGCTATTGAAGAAATGCCCCGTTCTTGGACCTTATCGGACGGGGACACAACCTTCTTGTCTGATTCACAAGCTTATTATATTTATGCGAAAGTCTTGAAACAAGGAAATACCGGAACAATAGTTTTCACACCGCAACAAATTGGCGTTGAAGAAGATGCAATGAATTATCATTTTTGGATCGGAGTTGTTAATTCGGTAGATACAATGTTACATGTCCGGTCCGTTTCCTTGACCTATGGTTTTACAACCGTCAACGGAAGATTTATCAAAACAGGACGTATTCAATCGCCCGACGGAAGCACATATTTTGATCTCGACGCCGGGGAAATTGGCGGGAAGATCGTGTTTGATTCAAACGGCCAAGAAAAAACGCTTGAAGAATTAGGGCAAGAATCCCTTGACGCAAAGAATTATATCGACAACACTTTGCCGGGCATATTGAATGATTTGCGGGCACAACTTGACGGGCAAATTGAACAATTCTTTTATGAATACGATCCAACGACAAGCAATATTCCGGCCAAAGAATGGACAACGACAACCTTGAAAGAAAACCATTTGGGGGACTTGTTTTATAATACCGAAACCGGAAAAGTTTTTCGTTGGGTAAAAGAAGGAACGGTTTATAAATGGAAAGAACTTCAAGATTCAGAAGTTGCAAACGCCTTGGCCCTTGCCAATGATGCCCTTGCATTAGCACGGGAAAAAAGAAGAATATTCACTTCTACACCAATCCCGCCGTATGAAGTCGGGGACCTATGGGTCCAAGGTGCTTCGGGGGATATTATGCGTTGTAAAACGAATCGTTTGTCCGGTTCATATACTTCAAGCGATTGGGAAAAGGCATCAAAATACACTTCGGATGCCGCTTTGACGGCCTTCATAAACGGAGTATTCGCCAATACTGTTGAAGACTTCACGAATCAAATTGACGGAAAGATCGAATCTTGGTTTCAAGAATCAGACCCCGCAACAACTTGGACAACCGTTGAAAGTCAAGTGAAGCATGTTGGTGACACATGGTACACCCCGACGGATAAGAAATTGTATTTCTATGTGAAAGGAAACGTTTCTCAATTTAAAAATGTCATTAGCAAAAACGGGATTCATTTTTGGAAAAAAGGAACCGCACCAACGATCAGTAATGCACCCGCTTCAAGTTGGAACACTTCTACATTGAAAGAAGCACATGTAAGTGATTTATATTATAATACCGCCGCAAAGAAGCTATATATTTATAGCAAAAAAGTTGAGTATGACAACAACGGAAACCCTATAATTTCTTACTATTGGAATGAAAAGGACGACGAAAACTTGTTGTTTGTTTCTGCAAAGGTTGTTAGTTATTTGGCCGACGGTGTAACCCTTTTTATCAATACGCCAAACACTTATACAATCGGGGATTGCTTCATTCAAGACTTGTATATAAAAATAGCTAACACAACAAGGACAACCGGAAGTTATAATTCTTCAGAATGGACAACCAAAACGAATGTTCTATACTATTGGCAAAGGAGCGTTGATCAAACAGCCTTGGACGCATACGAAGCAGCAAGTAAAGCACAAGACACCGCCGACGGCAAACGTCGTGTCTTCGTCTCAACGCCATACGCCCCGTATGACATTGGCGATTTGTGGGTAAATGGAGCCGATTTGCGGCGATGCCAAACCGCAAAAGTTGTTGGACAATCATATAGCATCAACGATTGGGTCATTGCCGTGAATTATGACAATACAAAAACAGTCATTGACGGGGGTATTGTCACTTCCGGCACGGTACAACTTGCAGGATCGGGCGGTTCTATCCTTGCAGGAATAACAGGCGAAGGAACGGAAGCTTCTTCGGTTCGTTTTTGGGCCGGGGCTTCAAAAGAGAATAGAAATACGGCCCCTTTCCGTGTTTTACAAGACGGATCAATAATTGCATCAAAAGCAACAATTGAAGGCATTATCAAGGCAATATCCGGCAGCATTGGCGGTTTTGAAATCGGGCAAGGAAGAATCGGTGTTTCTGAATCTTCTGAAATGGAAGGCAAATACAATGGTCTTGCATTGTTATCCGATTTTATAAAATTCTCAAAAACCAATTTGTGGGCCGGAATAGGCGCAAACGTGTTCCCCGCATCAAGTGGATTAATGGGTCTTGGCCGTTTTGAATATTCGGGAAGTTCATATAATAGTGGAATTGGTTTATATACAAAATTTAGACCAAGGAATAATTCATCTTGGTACACCCAAAGGGCTTTGCAAGTAGACGGAAATTCTTTCTCAATTGGGGGTAATGCACATTTTGACGACACTTATCACGGTGAAGCATATACCGACATCATTGAAGAATATATCGGTATAACGAACAACTTCTTCTTCGGTTCAATTGGGGCCGCATATAGAAATGTAAGATTACCCGGACGGGCATATATGAATAGAACCGTCTCTGAATTATCGGGCAAGGACATATCATTCTTGCTTTATATTCAAATTGGTTGGTTGGGAAACAGCAATCGAATAAAACTTTCCGGTTGTGACGACGGCGTATTAGTAGATAATAACGCCGAACGCATAAACGGCGGGAATGGTTGGCTTGACATGGCACAAGGCGACAGTTTGGTTTTAAGGTATTGCAATGGCCATTATTATACAGTAAGATATGGTACTTAAAAATTAAAATTATGGAATTAGCAAAAATTGATAACGAAGGAATGATTGATGTTCGGTTTTGTGATCCGAACAACGGTGTAAAAATGGCGAATTTGAGAAATGCCGGGTTTCTCAATCTTGTTTCGTCGATACAACCAACCGTTCAAGACGGTGAAGTTGCCGTTGATTCCTACAAAGAAGAAAACGGAAAACTTGTACAATATTGGGAAGTGAAGGTTGATTCGGTTTATACTCAAAAGAAGATTGATAATTTGAAAGAAGTATTATCGTCTTCAGATTATAAAGTGATCAAATGCCAAGAAGCTTCTTTGATTGGTGAACAAATGCCCTATGATGTTGACGAATTACACAAAGAACGTCAATCAATTAGAGATGAAATCAACCGTCTTGAATCGTTGATCTAAGCGGGAAACTTACGCTTTTTTTATTCAACAATATATCACAGTGATATAATACAACCTATTTTTGAACTAAAATTTTCAACTTATGAACACAAGAAGTGGTGAAATGGTAAGTCCGCAAGTTGCCAAGCTTGGCAATATTGAAGGGTTGCAAGATAGCAACTTTTCATTGCCGGACGGTCAAGCCTTCCTTTTAAAGAATGAAGGAAATGAAGACGTCTATCTTGAAGTTACGCCCGCCGGAATGGACGACGGGACCTTCATTGAAACAAGGCTTTATCCGGGTTGGAACCCGGAAATTATAAAGGCAGTGAAGCAAACTTCATTGTCAAATGTCAAACTTAAATGGGGCTATTGATATGGGAATCTTAATTGGAATCGGGGGAACGGAACCAAAATTCCCCTATAATTACTTTTATGGGATCGAATGGGACACAAATGTTGCCGATTCCGCTTGTACTCGTTTAGGCAGACCGGAACTTCATGTTTCATTGCCTATTCAATCACTTATGCGCCGTTGCATCTTGAATGATGCCGGAAACGTGGTTTATTATCTTCATGCCAATGATTCGACTAAACGTGACAACGGTGCGGCGGCTGATCTGACGGGGGCAACCGGGCAAGTCATGGTCGAAATACCGGAACACTATGTCCGCTTTGAAATGGAAGGAACTAAACGCCGTTGTTTGATGTCAATATACGCTTTGCCCGGATTTAGACGCATCCCGAAAATGTATATTTCAGCGTATGAAGCCGCCCTTCAACGTTCGACATTGAAATTGTCTTCAGTTGTCAACACTTCAGCCGATTACAGGGGCGGGGGAAATCAAACGGCTTGGGACGAACTAAGCAAAACGCAATTAGGACGTCCCGCAACTGCAATCAGTTTAACCAACTTCAGAAAGTACGCCCGAAATCGTGGATCAGTCAATTGGAATTGCGACACATACTTCGTGCAACGTGTGTTGTATTGGTTGCGTGCCGTTGAGTATGCAAACTTTAATTGCCAATTAGCGTTCAATGCGCAACCAACTTCGGAAGGATACAAGCAAGGCGGCTTGGGTGCGGGAGTTACTACGGTAAACAGTACGAAATGGAGCAATTTTACAGGTTATTATCCGCTTCTTCCTTGCGGTGTAACCAATTCATTAGGTAATGCAACCGGAGTTGTCAATTACAACTTACCGCAAGATTATGACACTACGATCTTGACCGTTGGTGTTCCTTCTTATCGTGGAATAGAAAATCCATTCGGTCATATTTGGTCATGGGTTGACGGTTGTAAATGCCGTATCCAATCAGAAACCGACGGGGGATTATCTGAATTTTACGCTTGTGAGGACCCGCAATATTTCCAAGATACAAACTATAATAACTATGAATTACGGGGCGTATTGCCACGCAAAGAAGGTTATATCAAGGAAATGATTATCGGTGAATATGGTGAATTCATGCCGCTTGCAGTTGGGGCCGGATCGACGACATATTTTTCAGATTATTTCTATACAAATATTCCGGCTTCCGGTGAAGCTCAAAGGGGTGTGTTGTTCGGCGGTTCTTCGAATGCTGGTGCGTTTGCGGGTGTCGGCTGCTCGTCTACGTCTTCTGCGGCGTCGTCTACGTCTGCGTATGTCGGTTCTCGGCTTTGCTTTTTACCGGGCGTGTAACGCCCCGAATCGTTTTTTGAATTTTGAAATTTTGAGTTGAAATAAAAGGGTTGTCCGTCGTCGGGGTGTGTTGTTCGGCGGCTCGTCTTCGGGTGATACGGCGTCGAATACGACTGCGAATATCGGTTCTCAGCTATGCTTATAAAAATATTGCATCGACGGAAACCTTGCCACAAAAGCAAAACAGTTTGTTTTGCATGACTTGGGAAACCAAGGGCAAAAAATAAATTTTATAAAACGGTGTTGGTAGGGTATCAAAGCCCGAAGACCCCCATTATATAAGCAAACGTATATCACACTGATATACAATAATATGAAGATAAATGAAAAGACTTGGAAATTTGTATGATCAGATTTGTAGCATTGAGAATTTGCGATTGGCCGATGAAAAAGCCCGCAGAAGAAAGCTTCGATCTTACGGGGTCCAACGGCACGACAAAAACCGTGACGAGAATCTTTTGCGTCTTCAAGAAATGCTTTTAACTCAAACATACAAGACGTCACAGTATGATGTCTTCACAATTTATGAACCAAAAGAACGGCAAATCTTTAGACTTCCATATTTCCCGGATAGGATCACGCATCATGCAATTATGAATGTTCTTGAACCGATTTGGGTTTCAGTCTTCACAAATGACACCTATTCTTGCATCAAGAATAGGGGAATACATGCAGCCGCTAAACGGGTCAAATATGATTTAAAGACAGACCCGGAAGGCACAATTTATTGTCTAAAGATAGATGTTCGCAAGTTTTATCCTTCTATTGATCACGATATACTAAAACAGGTTATTCGCAGAAAAATAAAGGATAAACGCTTGCTTTGGTTACTTGACGAAATTATTGATTCGGCCGACGGTGTACCTATTGGGAATTACTTATCCCAATATTTCGCCAATTTATATCTTGCTTATTTTGATCATTGGATCAAAGAAGTCAAGCAAGTAAGATATTTCTATCGCTATGCCGATGATATTGTGATTCTATCTTCAAGCAAAGAATCACTTCACGCCTTATTGCGTGAAATGCGGGTTTACCTTCGGGACAATTTGAAATTGAAAATCAAGCACAATTTTCAAGTATTTCCGGTCGATTCACGGGGGATTGACTTTTTAGGATACCGCTTCTTTCATACTCACACACTTTTACGAAAGTCTATCAAGCAAAGATTTTGCCGCCGGGTTGCAGAATTGAACAAAAAGACAGACATAAAATTTGAATCCTTCAAACAACAGATTTGCAGTTGGTGGGGTTGGTGTAAGTATTGCGATTCAATAAACCTTGTAAACAAACTTTTAAAAAATTCAGCGTATGAAATCAGTTTCAGACGATAAGCCAAATGTATTTCAAAATCTTGGCAATGGTTCATGGTTTTACAACTACGATTTCAAAGAAGTTGATCAGCCGCAAGAAGTTGATCAAGAAAATGTTCCCGTCAAGAAGTCTTGGGAATGTGAAAGCGTAAAGGTGTGGGGGATACCAACATCAAAAACCGTAAAAAAGGCCGTAATTTCAAACACTTGGGACGTGACGCAAGAAATAGACCTTGCAAATGACAACAAGCGTTTTGAACTTGGGATTTCAGAGGATAAAACTTTGCAAGACAAGTATATTGCTTATTTGAACAAAGTAGAAGAAATTAAACAAATGGTTGAATCCGACTTTCTAAACTATTCGGGTCAACTTATTCAATAACTTTTAATACTTTCAACAATGAAATTTAGTGATCTTGGGGTTACAACCGATGTTGTTGTCGGAAAGGGAATCGAAATGGACGAACTTTTCGGACAACACATCTTGATTGAAAAAACAATTATCAAACCGACGAATTTTCCGGGGAAAAATTCAAGCGGTTTGCGTATGCAAATGCAAGTATGTTTCCCAACTTGGTTGCCGGACGGGTCTTGGGAAAAAGGAGAAGACGGAAATCCGAAAGGGCAAAGACGGTCTTGTTTTACAGGATCAGACGTTCTAATTGGTGCTATACAGGAAGCCGAACAACGTATTCCAATCATCAATAAAGATCGTGAATCCAAAGGATTGCCGCTTCTTAACTTGTACCCTATGGACACTACTATTGTCAAGGTTGGCAAGTGTTTTCAATTTACATAAATCATGGAAGAAATTTTGAAAGCGATTTTTAATTCAGTCGGCAAATACTTATTCGGTGTATTCGGTGCGGTGTGTGCTTTCCTTGAACCAACCGTTCCGTTCATTTTGATTTGCACGTTGGCGGTCTTCATGGATTGTTGGACGGCTTGGTCTTTATCCCGAAGAGTAAAAAAGAAATTCCCCGGAGCAAATGACGGTAAGTTTAAGAGCAACTATGCCGGACGTGTCTTTGTAACTTTGATTAAAGTCTACGCTTTGACCGTTCTTGCGTTTTTGATACAAACATACATTCTTGAAGGATTGCCCGTGAAGTTGGCAAACATTGTCGCCGGGGCTGTATGCTTTTGGCAAGTTTGGTCAATGTTGGAAAATGAATCGTCTTGCAATGATTCAAAATGGGCTAAAATAGCACAAAGAATCATGGTTGATAAAACCGAAAGACACTTTGACATTGATTTGCACGAATTAAAGAAAGGGGGCGATAATGGCAAATGCTAATATTTTGTTACCATTCATTTTGCGTTGGGAAGGTGGTTTCGTAAATGATCCAACGGATCGGGGCGGCGCAACAAACAAAGGCGTTACAATAACAACTTGGCGACAAGTTGGGTATGACAAGGACGGTGACGGGGACATTGACGTTGATGATCTAAAATTGTTGACGAATGAAGATGTCCGGGACCGGGTGTTGGTTCCCCATTATTGGAACCGTTGGAAAGCGGACACTATTAACGACCAAAAAATCGCAAATATTTTGGTTGATTGGGTTTGGGCTTCGGGATCGCATGGAATAAAAATTCCGCAACGTCTTCTTGGTGTTGATGTTGACGGTATCGTTGGCCCTAAGACTATCGAAGCGGTAAACTTTGCCGATCCCAAATCCTTGTTTTTGGCAATATATGACGAACGTGTGAAGTTTATCAACAACATTGTCGAACGTTCCGTTTCAGAGTATGAAAAAAAGATCGGCCGAAAAGCAACAGAAGCCGAACTTCTAAAATACACCCAAAAACGTTTCCGCAAAGGGTGGTTGAATAGATTATCAGAACTTAAAAACTTGTAGTTATGCAAAAGTTGTTTTATATTTTTGTTTTACTTTGGTCTTTGTTCTTTTGCTTGTCGTGTTCTTCAGTTAAGAAGTTGTCCGAAATGACTTTTTCTTCCGAAAAGAACACTACAAAGGAAGAAAATGAAAGATCATTCATTGAAACCCGGATAGACACAAGCAAAATGTCCGGTCTTGAAATCACGTACACCCGAATCGAATATTTTGATCCGGCCCGAAACGCAAGAGAATACGAAACAGGATCAGAACCCGAAGATTCCGTTCTACATGCCAATAATATTCCTTTGCCTTCAGAATATAAACCGCCGGAAAACAAAAAGCCAAAAGGAGCCGTCAAATCAATCGAAATGTTGTCGGTCAATAAAGTATTCAGCAAAACGGGGAAAGTCGAAAATAGGGCCGTTTCTGAAAGCGAGAAGACCAATCATGAATCATTTAAGGATAACAATATTCAAAAAGAGCAAGAAACACCCGTTCCCGATCCGAAACGTTGGAGATATATTTTTTATTTGGCTTTATTGGCGGTTGGCGTATTTCTCTACTTCAAGCGAAAGGAGATTTTTAAAAACGTCAAGCGGTTCTTTTCAAAATAAAGCATATCTTTGCATCAATGTTGCGTTCGCCGGGAGTTGCGGCCCGGTGTTCCAATTCCCCGGAGAAATCCGGGGATTATTTTTAAAAAGCGCAAAAGTGTTACGATAGTAGTACGGAGAAAAAAGGGAAAGTCTGCAAGTTATTTCTTTGCAATTAGATAGAAGGAAAAGACCTTAGAGTTCATAATCATGAGGTCCCCGGTTCAATCCCGGGTCCCGCTACTTGATAAGAATAAGGCATTTGAGAGGCTTCCACTCTTGGGTGCCTTTTTCTTTTATACATCAATTGGTGGCAGGTGACGCCATAGGTGACGCTAAATGCAAAAAATTAGCCCCCGAAAGTTTATATTCAGCTTCCGGGGGCTATTCTATTTAATGCTCTATACTCTTATTCCCATTCAATAGTCGCATTAGGTTTCGGCGACATATCATAGCAAACACGATTCACATTCTTCACTTCTTTCAGAATACGGTCTGTGATTTTCATCAGGATAGGCCAGTCTACCGGTTCAATAGTAGCTGTCATAGCATCTACCGTATTGACAGCGCGGATAATCACCGGCCAATCGAAAGAACGGGCATTATCGCGTACACCAACAGATTTAAAGTCAGGCACTACGGTAAAGTATTGCCATACCTTTTTATCCAGGCCGGCAATTTGGAACTCTTCACGCAAAATGGCGTCAGACTCACGTACTGCTTCCAGACGATCGCGTGTGATAGCACCCAGACAACGTACACCTAAACCAGGACCGGGGAACGGCTGACGGTAAACCATCTCATAAGGCAACCCCAACTCCAGACCACAAGCACGCACTTCATCCTTGAACAACTGGCGCAAGGGCTCTACAAGCTGGAACTTAAGATCTTCAGGCAGACCGCCTACATTATGATGAGATTTCACCATCTTGGCAGTCTTCGTTCCGCTCTCTACAATATCCGGATAAATAGTACCCTGACCTAAGAAATCGATACCATCCAGTTTACGTGCTTCTTCTTCGAACACACGGATAAACTCACCACCGATAATCTTACGTTTCTGTTCGGGATCTTCCACACCTGCCAATTTATCCAGGAAGCGGTCTGTTACATCTACATAAACCAGATTTGCTTTCAATTGGTTGCTGAATACTTCAACAACATCTTCAGACTCACCTTTACGCATCAAGCCGTGATTTACGTGCACGCATACCAAATTTTCACCGATTGCCTTCAAAAGTAAAGCAGCTACCACTGAGCTGTCAACACCACCCGACAATGCCAGCAATACTTTCTTATCACCCACCTGACGTCTGATCAGCTCGATCTGGTCATTGACAAAGTTCGCCATATTCCAGTTAGCTTCAGCCTGACAAGTATCAAATACGAAAGACTTTATAGCAGCCTTAATAGCCTCGATATCATCTGTAAATGCCGGAAGCTTCACTGCGCAAGTCGCTTTATCGTGACCGGCAGCCATAACAGGAATCCCCATCGTATAAATAGACGGATTCACGTCAATAGCAACACCGTCGATCACGTTGTTCAGTCCACCATTGATAATAATACCCTTTACGTTGGGCAATGCTTTCAGTTCTTCTACTGTGATGTCGTGAGGATAAATCTCACTATAAACTCCTAATGCACGGATGGCGCGCGCCAATACCGTATTCTCGTGACTACCCAAGTCAAGGATAACAATCATGTCCTGTTTCATCTGATTCTGGTTCTTTTAAGTTATTATATTGTATAAATTTGACTTTAACTTCAATTAGTCTGCAAATATAAAGATTTTAAAAGACGCTGCAATGTCTTGATTCCCAAAGTTTCATTTCAAATTAAATCAGCTACCACATTTATTTATCACAGCAACCGCCTCGGACACTTTCCGAACATTCTCTTTTATGCTTTCAGTCGCATCACAAACCGACTTCCTTTTCCCAGTTCACTTTCTACTGTCAGCGTACCGCCATGCGCTTCCACAAAGTCTCTCGAAATAGACAAACCGAGTCCGCTGCCCTGAACTTTTGTTCCGGGAACACGGAAGTAACGGTCGAAAATACTCTTGTGGTAACGGGGATCGATGCCTTTACCGAAATCCTGAACGTACAGGTCGATCATATCTCCTTCCTGCCTGGCACCAATCACGACACGCCCGTTTTCTTTAGAATAACGAATCGCATTGCTGAGCAAATTAGTCAATACCCAAGCTATCTTTTCACTATCGACAAAGAGCTTGCCGATTTTCTCTTCCGGGTACTCTACTTCTATCTGAATATTGAACTTATCCGCTTGTACCTGATTAGCTTTAATCGCATATTCTATCAGTTCAATGGGCTTCGTTATCTTCGGCATTAATTGCAGCTTGCCTGCCTCTACCTGAGTCATATTCAGCAATTCGCCCGTAATGCTCAACAGGCGTTCGCTATTTTCCTTGATGCTTTTGGACAACTGTTCCTGTTCATCATTCAGCTCACCGACACGTTTATCTTCCAATAGCTGCAGACTCATCATGATAGCCGCAATCGGAGTTTTCAATTCGTGTGAAATGGTCGAAATAAATGTAGTCTTGGCAGAATCCAGTTCCTTGAATTCCGTTATATTCTTCAGCAGAATGACATCCCCTAATTTGCTGGGTTCATCCTTCCCTGCATCCGTATTTATGATAGGAATATAGGAAGCCTTGAAATAACTCTCTTTATCATCGGCATATATCTTTAACGGCTCTTTCTGATCTCCCGGCGTCACCAATTCACGAATCAGCCGGCGAAGCAGATCATTCTTCAAAGACAATTCTTCCGCAGATTTACGTATGACATTACCTCTTTTCAGATTCAGCACGTTCAGTGCTTCCTCATTAATAAACAAAATCTCACGATCCATATTCAGACCGATTATCGGATCGTCGATACTGTTCACGATGGCCTCAATGAATTTCTTGGCAGAAAGAATATCCGCTAACGTACTTGCCCGATACTCGGCCAGACGTTCCGCCATACGGTTGAAACTCTCGGCGACTTCCCGAAACTCCTGATTATTTCTCATATCCAGCCGTTCTTCATAATTATGATTGGCTATTTCAAGAATCCCTTGTTTCAGTTCCTTGATGGGTTTACTGATTGTTCGGGGCAACCAATACAGCAATGTCAATCCGGTCAATATACAAATACCGCCGGTAACGGAAATCCACAACAGAGCGCGTTCCAATGCCGGCATAGCGGCAGGACTGTCAGGTTCTGTGGCAGTCAGCAACTGAAGGTTCACAACAGAAAGTGTTACCAGCAAAATAATCATTCCCGCCAGCATCCCGATGCCGAGAATCAGTTTTGTTTTAATATTCATATCGTTCATACGGTTAATATTATGCAAGTATAATCAAATCTACATTAGCTTGTGACAAATTATTCAAAAACTTTCGATATCCGAGTATGGAGCAAATGGCATGATGAAATCTCAGATTAGGAGTTCCCATGCAAACAGAAGATATTTGCTTGTCCCGACAAACTTTGACAATACTCCCCAGAATATCCTTCGACTGCACCTGGATGACCTCTCCGCCCAGTTCTGCTACCAGCTTAAAATGATTCAGCAAATAACGCTGACTGGCCAGATCAATCCGGTCCATACTCTCCCTCGGAGTCTGCACATAGAGAGCAACGAAAGTCGTATTATATCGTGTTGCCAGACGTGCCGCCTTCCGGATAATCCTCCTGGGTGTTTTCTCATGACTACTGATACAAGCCATGAACTTCTCATGCCTGATTCCGACCGAGACACCCATCACAACCTCATTCTCCACCTTCTTCTCCACCCGGAGCGCCACTTCCTTCAGAGCCAGTTCCCGCAGTTGAAGGATATTCTCGGTCCGGAAGAAATTATCCAGCGCTGTCTGAATCTTTTCCGGACGGTATATCTTTCCTGCTTTCAGACGCGAGATCAGTTCTTCCGCTGTCAAGTCGATATTCACCACTTCATCCGCTTCCTGAAGCACACTGTCCGGCACCCGTTCTTTCACCTCGATCCCTGTAATCTCCTGCACTTCTTCATTCACACTCTCGATATGCTGGATATTGATTGCGGAAATCACATTAATCCCCTCATCCAACAGAGTCATCACATCCTGCCAACGTTTCTCGTTCAAACTGCCTTCCACATTGGTGTGTGCCAGTTCGTCCACAATCACAATCTCGGGATGAAGGCGGATAATGGCGTCCACATCCATTTCCTCCAACTCTTTTCCTTTATAGAAAATTTTACGTCGGGGGATCACAGGCAGCCCCTGCATCAGAGCCTCCGTTCCGGCACGCCCGTGAGTTTCAATATAGCCGACTTGTACATCCACCCCATTCTCCAGTAGTTCATGAGCCTCCTGAAGCATACGGTAAGACTTCCCTACACCGGCTATCATGCCGATATAGATTTTAAACTTGCCTCGATGAGACTTCTTGATCAGATCCAAAAAATGTTGTACACTCTGTTCTCTATCCATATCCATTTCATTAATTGCTGTTTATAAACTATTTCAACCCGTAGTAATCATCACGATCACCACGGGTTTCTGCATAATAAAAATTCATGAGTTTATATCTATGGTCTTAAAGTTACGCCAAAAACCAAAAAAGCATCTTCAACACATGGATTCCATATAGCCTGTGCAAATATCGGCAATGAAAACTTATCATTAATTTTTATCTCTGTCATTCCTTTTAAAGCTACATTAGTCACGGCGAAGCCACTATTCGTGTACATACCCTCCGCCTTATACGGTACTGCGCCGCAAGTTACATTTAAATCGACATTTTTCACACTGAAAGGATAGTTCAGTTCCAGATAGGAGGAATAATTCTGTTTCAGTTCTCCGCTATCATTCAGCTTCTTGTCTTTTCCGGCAAACATCGTATACCACGCTACGGACAGGGGAAACTTCTCTACGGGCAACGTATAAGCCAATCCCGCCTCAAAATGATGTCCCGTCTCGTGGCTCTTAAAATTAAAATATTTATATGCCCCTTCACCTTCCCACCACAAATCGGCAACCGTCAGCGTAGGTCCCGCCTTACCAAACTTATAGGCAAGAGTCAGATCCAGTTCTTTATTCCCTCCACTGAAATTAGTAGATCCCCATGCGGTAACAGAAAAATTATCGAACCCAAACCCCAGCGTGGGTTGAAAAGCCGCACCTCCACCCTGGTACATTCCCCGCCAGACATAGGAACTGACAATATCTCCCTGCACAGCAAACTCCTGTGCTTTTGCATCCGTTATACCCGATACGCATACAGTTGCCGTAACCAATGCTCCTACAACAATCTTCTTACTAAAAAAACTCTTCATATTTATCTTTTTATTTTATGTTTCTAAAAAAGAGCAGCGCCCTGTCCAGCCCTGTTTATTTGAACCGCAATAAATAACTAAAACGATTCGGACAGGCACGCCGCCCAGTGTTTGGTTATTTATTCTCTTCAAGTGCTATATTCAGCTTCAGCACATTTATTTTCTCCGTTCCGAAAATTCCGAGTAAAGGCTTCTCCACACTTTGATCAACGATTTCTTTCACTTGGTTTTCAGTCAGGCCACGTGCCTGTGCCACTCTCTTTATCTGCACGTATGCACATTGCGGAGTAATATTGGGGTCGAGGCCGGAGGCACTCGCCGTTACCATCTCCGCCGGAACATCTTTACGGCTCAGATAAGGATGATGTACAAGGAACGTATCGATACGCGCTTCCACTTCAGCCAGATATTCGGGATTCGTGGGTCCTTTGTTGCTACCGGACGAACTAGAAGCATCATAACCGTCTCCGGCACACGAAGGACGTCCCCAGAAATAAATATCTTTTGTAAACATCTGACCGACATTGGCCGCACCCACCACTTTTCCATCCAGTGTGGCAACTTCAGCATTTCCCTTATTAGGTCCTGCCACTTGTGCAAACAACCACAAAATAAGAATATAGAATACGGAGAAAAAGACACAGAAAACAAGAGTTATCTTTAGTGATTTAAATAAAGTTTTCATCGCTATTGTTTTTTAATTAAAAGAATAAACCTACTAATAAATCAATCAGTTTAATTCCGATAAACGGAGCAATCACACCACCTACACCGTAAATCAGCAGATTCCGGCGAAGCAAAGCACTTGCACCTATCGGCTTGTACTGAACGCCACGCAAAGCCAACGGAATCAAGATCGGAATAATAATCGCATTGAAGATGACTGCCGAAAGGATCGCACTCTCAGGACTATGCAACTGCATGATATTCAACGCCGCCAGTTCGGGGATAGCCACCATAAACAAGGCGGGGACAATGGCAAAATATTTAGCCACATCGTTGGCGATAGAGAAAGTAGTCAGTGTTCCACGGGTCATCAGCAACTGCTTACCGATTTCCACAATCTCGATCAGTTTGGTAGGATCATTATCCAGATCTACCATATTGCCGGCTTCCTTTGCAGCCTGCGTACCACTGTTCATTGCCACTCCGACATTCGCCTGAGCCAAAGCGGGAGCATCATTCGTACCGTCCCCCATCATTGCCACCAGTTTGCCGGACTGTTGTTCCTTCTTGATATATTCCATTTTATCTTCCGGCTTCGCTTCGGCAATAAAATCATCGACACCTGCCTTTTCTGCAATATATTTGGCAGTCAGCGGGTTATCACCGGTCACCATCACTGTCTTCACTCCCATTTTGCGCAAGCGTTCGAAACGTTCCTGAATACCCGGCTTGATGATATCCTGCAATTCGATAACACCCGTCACTTTCCGATTAACACATACCACCAACGGCGTACCACCATTGCTTGAAATAGCAGCGATCACCTTTTCCACTTCTTCGGGGAATTTGTTTCCGGCAGTTTCCACAATCTTACGGATAGCATCAAAAGCCCCTTTACGAATCTGAGTTCCGTCCGGCAAATCGACACCCGAGCATTTGGTTTCGGCTGTAAACTTAATCATTCGTGCGCCTGTCGTATTCAAGCTGCGCATACGGATACCTGATTCACGTCCCAGTTCTACGATTGATTTGCCTTCCGGAGTTTCATCGGACAGAGAAGAAAGCAGACAGTTTTCTACAAAAGCGTGCAGATCAATGCCCGGCGCAGTGTGAAAATGGGTAGCTTTACGATTACCGATGGTGATAGTTCCGGTCTTATCCAGCAACAAGGTATCAATATCGCCGGCAGTTTCCACTGCCTTACCCGATTTTGTTATCACATTCGCACGTAGTGCACGGTCCATACCGGCAATACCGATGGCAGAAAGAAGTCCTCCGATTGTTGTCGGAATCAGACACACAAACAAAGAAATAAGTGAAGCAATGGTAATGACAGTATTGCTGTAATCGGCAAACGGTTTTAACGTCACACACACAATGACAAAGACAAGTGTAAAACCAGCCAGCAGAATAGTCAGTGCTATCTCATTCGGAGTTTTCTGACGAGACGCACCTTCTACCAGTGCAATCATTTTATCCAGAAAACTTTCTCCCGGTTGGGTGGTCACCATTACTTTTATATGATCGGACAATACTTTCGTACCTCCCGTCACTGAGCTTTTATCGCCGCCCGCCTCCCGGATCACCGGAGCAGACTCACCTGTAATCGCACTTTCATCGATAGAGGCCAATCCTTCGATTATTTCCCCATCGGACGGAATCACGTCTCCGGCTTCACAGACAAACACATCTCCTTTCTTTAGCTGTGAAGAACTTACAGTCACTATTTGATTACCTTCCACCTTTTTGGCAGGTGTCTCTTCCCGTGTTTTACGCAGGCTGTCGGCTTGCGCTTTTCCCCGTGCTTCGGCAATCGCTTCGGCAAAATTGGCAAACAGCAGTGTAATAAACAGAATGATAAACACAGCTATGTTGTAGGCAAACGAACCCTGAGAGGGATTGATGATGGAGTAAAGTGTCACAAACAACATGACCACTGTAGCCACCTCTACCGTATACATGATCGGGTTCTTTATCATCAGTCGCGGGTTTAGCTTCACGAATGATTGTTTCAGGCTTTCTATAACTTGCTCCTTTTGAAACAAAGAAGCTGATTTCATATTTTTCATATCTTCTCTAATTCAGAATTACAAACTTAAATGTTCGGCAATTGTACTCAAAGCGTGTACCGGGAAGAAGGACAGAGCAGCCACAATGAAGATAACGACAAACGTCATTATTCCGAAAGTCAGCGTATCAGTCTTCAGTGTTCCGGCACTCTCGGGAATGAACTTCTTCTGAGCCAGCAGGCCGGCAATGGCAACTTGTCCGATAATAGGCAGGAATCGGCTAAGAATAAGTACAATACCACAGGTCCAGTTCCAGAAATAAGTATTATCTCCCAGTCCTTCAAAGCCGGAACCATTGTTAGCGGCACAAGATGTATACTCATAAAGCTGCTCACTCAAGCCGTGGAATCCAAGATTGTTCAGCCAACCGCCCTCGCTTTCCACAAAGTCAGGATGATATACATATATATAACTTGAGATTGCTGTGAACACTAATATGACAAATGGATGAAGCAGTGCTACTATCGTAGCTATTTTCATTTCACGGGCTTCTACTTTCTTTCCGAGAAATTCCGGGGTACGACCTACCATCAAACCGCTGATAAATACCGCGATAATAATGAACGTATAATAATTCATCCAACCTACGCCTACACCGCCGAACCAAGTATTAATCTGCATATTCAGCATCTCCATCATACCTGACAACGGCATAGTAGAATCATGCATACCATTCACCGAACCATTGGAAGTAACAGTAGTCACAATGCTCCAAAGTGCTGTAGCTCCGGCACCCAAACGAACTTCCTTACCTTCCATCGCACCGTTATCCTGCGCAATTCCCAGTTCATCGATACGGGGATTTCCACCCATTTCCTGACTGACATTGATACAGACGCCTACCAGGAAAGCAAAGAGCATCACTCCGAAAATACTATAAGCCAGTTTCTTTCTACGAGTATAAAACCCTAATGCAAGTACCATTGCCATCGGAATAATCAAGATAGACCAGCACTCCACCATATTGGTAAGATAAGTCGGATTTTCCAACGGATGAGAAGAGTTCACACCAAAGTAACCGCCTCCATTCGTTCCTAATTGTTTAATGGGCACAATGGCAGCCGCAGGTCCTTGCGAAACCATCTGTTCCTGTCCTTCGAGGGTAGTTACCTTCATTTTTCCGTCGAATCCCATCGGGGTTCCCTGAAGAATCAGGATGAAACCTACAATCAAAGAAAGCGGTAACAGGATACGTGTACAGCTCACTACCAAAAAATGCCAGAAGTTACCGATTGTTTTTGTTGTCTTGGCAGCCATACTCTTCATAATACCAGCCATAGCAGCCATACCGGTTGCAGCGGTAATAAACTGGAAGAGCATAATGACAAACAGCTGTGTGAAATAAGTCAATCCGCTTTCACCACTATAGTGCTGCAAGTTACAGTTGACCATAAAACTGATACAGGTATTAAAAGCCTGATCCGGCGTTTGGGGACCGTTGCCATCCGGATTTAAAGGTAACCATCCTTGCGAAACCAGCAATACCATTCCCCATACGAACCAAAATGCATTCAATATCAATAATGCTTTCAGGAACTGTTTCCAGTTCATTTCTTCTTTAGGGTCAATTCCGCATACTTTATAAATGACCCTTTCAATAGGAGCCATGAAATCCGACCAGGTTTTCTCTCCTTTATAAACCTTGGCAATGTATCTTCCTAGTGGATAAGCCAAAATCACCATCAAGGCAACTTGTGCGACCACACCTAAAATTTCTGTATTCATACTTTTACCTTAAACTGTATAACTTTAAAACTTTTCGGGTCTGATGAGTACATACATCAAATAACCGAAGATTGCAATACCTAATACAAATAGTGCTGTGTACATAATTAATTCTCCTTTCCTCTTCTAGATCTTTTCAAACCAGTCTACACATTTCCAAAATAGCCAGAAACAGGCAAAGCCGCTCAAGAGGCAAAAAACAAATGATAGTGTTATCTCCATGTCTTTAATCTTTTAAATATTTATTATTATAATACTTGCAATGTATTATGCCAAATGCGTGCCAAAACTCTAAAAGAAATAGCAACAAATTGATTATCAGACATATATAAAGAAGAAGGAAATATATAATAACAGAGCCGACCTTTCCATTTTGAACAAGTAGTTCAATTTTGAAAGGGTATTTAGTCTTGGCAAAATATGGGATTTTAAATAAAACAGAAGGAAAAAGAATGAAATTGAAGGAAAAAGAGGCTGAAAAGGATACTGAAAAATAGTATTATTAAAAGATTGTCCGGTCTCGTTTGTTTTTTAGCAGAACAGGAGAGGAGATTTGAAGCTTGTGGATGATGTGTGCTTAAATTCCGAAAGTATCCAAAACAATAAAGCCCTTCTGGTATTTCTACCGGAAGGGCTTC